>OJAU01000012.1_pt1 | contig 187912 bp, 175 predicted proteins | sample 1589791 | NCBI WGS metagenome assembly OJAU01 (sample SAMN05416849, study PRJEB24817) | seawater metagenome | isolation source: Sea water | place: Canada:Atlantic | collected 2013-07 | reverse complement strand
TAGATGCTAGATGCTAGATGCTAGATGCTAGATGCTAGATGCTAGATGCTAGATGCTATAAAAAGAGACTTATTTCCACTTTTTAATAATTGAATCTATTGTATTGGAAACACCTTGATAGTATTCTTGTTTTTTAAATTTCGGAACTATAACTTCATTAATTAAATTTTGACAAATAGAATCAGTTATAACTTTTTGAGTTCCATAACCTGTTGAAATAGCGACTTTCTTTAAAGGCTTCACAATTACAATTAATAACCCATTGGCTGTTTCCTTTTGCCCAACACCCCAATGATTACCAAGATCGCTTGCATATTTTTGAATATCATTATAGGGTTTAATTGAATCTATAGCAACTACAACCATTTGGCGAGTAGTTTTATCTGCGTAATCAATAAGTTTGTAGCTGAGCTCATTTTTTTCTGAAATAGAAAAAAGATTTGAGTCATCAATTACAGGAACTTCATAATTATTTTCTGGGAAGTATTCTTTGTTTTGTGCATTGCAGGACGTCAACAAAAAAAATAAGAAGAAGCTATATGCTATTTTCATATGTTAGGAGTTAAAAATCATAGATAAATCTTCGGTTTTGAAGTAAAAAAGAACAATTTTAACAGCCTACAGCCTACAGCCTACAGCCTACAGCCTACAGCCTACAGCCTACAGCCTACATGTTACCATCCCCCAGAAGCACCGCCACCGCCGAATCCACCGCCACCGAAGCCGCCACCAAATCCACCGCCGCCGCTAAAGCCACCACCCGAACTACCACCGCCGAAACCACCGGTGCGTCCCATGCTGCTTAAGATGATCATATCGAGAAGTCCGCCACTTCTTCGACCACCGCTACCTCCGCCACGGCCACCTTTTTTAGAGCTTAGTGCAATGATGATAATGATGAAAATAATAACGATAAAAACAAAATTTCCACCGCCGCCACTAGATTTTTTGTTGAAATCTCTATCTTCTTTAAACTCGCCGTTTAGGGCTGCAAAAATAGCATCGGCTCCTTGGTCTAAACCGGAATAGAAGTTCCCTTTTTTAAACTCGGGAATCATAATGCGATTAATGATGCGTTCGGCCATTAAATCGGTGATGCGGTATTCGATACCGTAGCCAGTATTGATGTCTATTTTACGGTCGTCTTTGGCGAGCAAGATTAGAATTCCATTATCTTCATCTTTTTGCCCAATACCCCATTTTTGTCCCCATTTGGCTCCTAAAAATGAAATATCCTCTCCTTTTGTTGTGCTTATAACGGCTACTACAATTTGTGTTGAGGTAGAATCGGCATACCGAAGTAATTTGTTTTCAAGATTTTTCTTCTGGGTAGGATTTAACAGATCAATATAATCATATACCGAAGTCTGCTCTTTTTGTTTGGTAGGTTTTGGTGGAATATCAAACTGCGCAACACTTATTTCAGAAAAAAACAGGAATCCTATTAAAAGTAAAAGAACGTTATATTTCTGAAATATTTTGGGCATACACCTGATTAAATTTTATTAGTTTACCCTACTGAAATATCATCAGGCAATTCGTTTTTGTCGTCTTTTTGGTACGGAAAGTGTTTTTTAAGCTGTTCACCTGCCATGAGAATACCATCTATAAGACCTTGTTCCATATTACCTTCCTTAAATTGACTGATAATGGTATCTTTGGTACTTTCCCAGAAATCGGGCGCCACAACATCGTTTATACCACTGTCGCCTAAAATTACAAGCGTGCGGTCTTCTACAGCAACGTAAATGAGTACACCATTGCTTTGTTTGGTGTTGTTCATATGCAACATATCAAAAACTTCGGCAGCACGTTCAAAAGGGTCAATCTCGCTGTGTGCTTCTAAGTGGATACGAACTTCACCCGAGGTGTTTTTTTCGGCTGTGCGAATGGCTTCAATAATATCGCCTTCGGCTTCGGCGGAAAGGAAATCTTCTACTTTAGACATATAAAAAAGGGCTTGTTAGCTATTAAAATCAAATTCTACTTCGGGTGCATCTTCACTCCCAGCATCTGCTTCAAAATATATTTTGCGCTCAAAACCTAAGATGCTTGCTGCAATAGTTGTGGGGAATTGTCGCACTTCGGAATTAAAAATACGAGCCTGATCATTAAAACGATTCCGTTCTACGTTTATTCGATTTTCAGTACGCTCCAGCTCGTTGATGAGTTCTTTAAAGTTTTCATTTGCTTTTAAGTCTGGGTATCGTTCAAACGTAGCCAATAATCTTGAAAGGGCGGAAGTTAACCCCGATTGGGCTTGTTGAAACTGTGCCAATTGTTCTGGCGTTATATTGGAAGGGTCGATAGTAACCGAAGTTGCTTTGCTTCTAGCTTCAATTACCTGCGTTAATGTTTGTTGTTCAAACTCTGCATAGCCTTTTGCGGTTTTTACAATGTTTGGTATTAGATCTGCTCGGCGTTGATATGAGCTTTCTACATTTGCCCATTGTGCTGTAACGTTTTCATCCATAGGGACAAGCCTATTGTTAACGTTTACAAACCAAAATCCACCAATTGCCACGAGGGCAACGATTATTATTACGGGGATGAGCCATTTTTTCATAATTTATATTTTAAAGTTGGTCTTTTATTTTAAGCAATTCTGCTTTTACTGTTTCTAATTTACGGATAATCTCGAAACGGCTTAATGTTTTTTGTTTGTTTTCTTTTAGATGGGTTTTGGCACCTTCGAGAGTAAAGCCACGCTCTTTAACCAAGTGATAAATAAATTCCAAGTTTTTAATATCCTCTTGGGTAAATTTACGGTTTCCTTTAGCGTTTTTCTTAGGCTTTAAAGCATCAAATTCTTTTTCCCAAAAACGGATAAGCGAAGTGTTTACATCAAAAGCTTCGGCCACTTCACCTATACTGTAATATCTTTTTTCGGGTAAATCTATGTGCATCGTAACCTTAGGTTATAAATTAAAAACGTTTGAGATATTAAAGGTATAAATTTACTGCTTCTTAATCTAATGATTGGTTTTCTTGCTGCGCTTGTTTTTGCATTTCTGCAAACTCTTCAGGGGTCAAGTTTCCGTAGTAAAAGTTAATAGGGTTAATACGTTCGTCATCCTTGAAAACTTCGTAATGAAGGTGTGGTGCTTCAGAACGCCCAGTACTCCCTACAAAACCTATTAAATCACCTCTTTTTACTCGTTGCCCTTTTCTAACATTGTATTTGTAGAGATGTGCATAAAGGCTTACATAGCCATAACCATGATCTATACGTATGTGATTACCATAACCCGTAGCGGCATTGTCGGCACGACTTACCACTCCATCACCAGATGCATAGACAGGTGTGCCTCTAGGCGAGGTGAAATCCATTCCGTAGTGAAATTTACGTGCTTTTGTAAAAGGATCGGTACGATATCCGTAGCCGGAAGCCATACGAGTAAGGTCTTCATTTTTTACAGGTTGAATTGCAGGAATTGCTGCCAGTAACTGTTCTTTCTCTTCTGCGAGTTGCGAAACTTCATCTAACGAACGCGATTGTACCACAATCTGCTTGGTCAATATATCTAGCCGTTCGCTGGTGTTGATTATTAGTTTTGAATTGTCAAACCCTTCTAAATTTTTATAGCGGTTTATTCCACCAAATCCAGCTTTTCGTTGTTCTTCAGGGATTGGGTTGGCTTCAAAATATACCCGATATAAGTTATTGTCACGTTCGGCAACTTCAGAAAGTACATTTTCTGCTTCAGCCATTTTTTTGTTCAGAAGTTCATATTGAAGTTCCATATTGGCCAGTTCCCGTTTAAGCGATTTTTCCTTAGGCGTCTCTACATAAGGAAGATTTATGTATACTAAAAACACTAAAAAACCCGCTAATAAAGTACCGAGAAGGCTCAATAGTATGATACCAAGCTTACGGCCTTTTTTCTTTTCAATTTTACGATACGAAAGTGTTTCACTATCGTAGTAATATTTAACCTTAGACATACGTTAAAAAATCCTATTTTTGCGGTTGATGGGCAGCGCTAACCATTGGATAACGATTTACAAATATAGAAATTGTTTTGCGTTTTGCCTTAATCACTAATTTTGAATAAAATATAACGCATGAAATCTAAGGAAATAAGATCTACTTTTTTTGAATTTTTTAAATCGAAACAACACACCGTTGTTCCCTCAGCCCCTATGGTAATTAAGGACGACCCAACTTTAATGTTTACCAATGCGGGGATGAATCAATTTAAAGAGTTTTTCCTCGGAAACAGCGATCCTAAAAATACTCGGGTAACCGATACTCAAAAATGTCTTCGCGTTAGTGGTAAACACAACGACCTGGAAGAAGTAGGGATGGATACGTACCACCATACGATGTTCGAAATGTTAGGCAATTGGAGTTTTGGCGATTATTTTAAAGAAGAAGCCATTGCTTGGTCGTGGGAACTTTTAACCGAAGTGTTTAAAATAGATAAAGACAAACTCTACGTAACTATTTTTGAAGGGGATAAATCTGAAGGGTTAGATAGGGATACGGAAGCTTATAATTTCTGGAAACAACATATTGCCGAAGACCGGATCTTAAACGGTGATAAAAAAGATAATTTTTGGGAAATGGGCGAGCAGGGGCCTTGTGGGCCGTGTAGCGAAATTCACGTAGATCTTCGTTCTGATGAAGAGAAAGCGAAAGTGTCTGGAGCCGAGCTAGTGAATGCAGATCATCCACAAGTAGTGGAAATCTGGAATTTGGTTTTTATGCAATTTAACCGAAAGGCCAACGGCAGTCTTGAAAAATTACCCGCACAGCACGTAGATACCGGAATGGGTTTTGAGCGTTTGTGTATGGTGCTTCAAGACAAGAAGAGTAATTACGATACCGATGTATTTACACCGTTAATACGCGAAATAGAAGCGATTACAAACACCAAATATGGCAATGATGAAGAAAAAGACATTGCTATTCGTGTGATTTCAGATCACGTTCGTGCGGTTGCCTTTTCCATTGCAGATGGACAATTGCCTTCCAATACAGGAGCGGGATATGTGATACGTCGTATTTTACGCCGTGCGATACGGTATGGATTTACATTCTTAGATAAAAAAGAACCGTTTATATACAAATTAACAGATACATTGGTGAAGCAATTGAGCGAAACATTCCCAGAGCTTGTTTCAGAAAAAAACTTGATCACCAATGTTATTAAAGAAGAAGAACATTCGTTTTTACGAACATTAGATCAAGGACTAGTATTGCTGGAAAATGTGATTTCAAACGCTTCCAGTAAAACCATTTCAGGTAAAAAAGCGTTCGAATTATATGATACTTACGGTTTTCCAATCGATTTAACCGCCTTAATTTTAAGAGAGCGCGGATATGAATTAAATGAAAAGGAATTTGAAACCGAACTGCAAAAACAAAAAGAGCGTTCTAGAGCTGCCACAAAAGTAGAAACAGGCGATTGGGTTGTTTTACATGAAGACGATGTAGAAGAGTTTGTAGGCTACGACACCTTAGAAACCCAAGTAAAAATAACACGATACCGTAAGGTTGAAAGCAAAAAAGAAGGTGAATTGTACCAATTGGTGTTTAACTTAACGCCTTTCTATGCTGAAGGCGGTGGTCAAATAGGTGATAAAGGCTATTTGGAAGCATCTGATGGAGAAGTTATTTATATTGTTGACACCAAGAAGGAAAACAATTTGATTATCCATTTTGCTAAAAATCTGCCTCGAAACCCCGAGTCAAGTTTTAAAGCGGTGGTAAACCCGCAGCATAGATCTAACACAGCTTCTAACCATACTGCAACGCATTTGTTACACCAAGGCCTACGGAATGTTTTAGGTGATCACGTAGCACAAAAAGGTTCTTTGGTGCACAATAAATATTTGCGGTTCGATTTTTCACATTTCAGTAAAGTAAGTGATGAAGAACTTAAGCAAGTGGAAGATTTTGTAAATGCTCGCATCCATGAAAACCTTGCTTTGGAAGAACAACGAGGAATACCATATCAGCAGGCAATAGATGAAGGAGCTGTGGCCTTGTTTGGTGAAAAGTACGGTGATGCCGTTCGTACCATCCGTTTTGGAAACTCAATGGAACTTTGTGGAGGAACGCACGTACCTAACACAGGGAATATTTGGCATTTTATTATTACTTCAGAAAGTTCTGTCGCTAGTGGAATTAGAAGAATAGAAGCCATTACCGGCGAATTTGCAAAAAATTATTTCATAGGTAGAAGTAACGAATATGCGGATATAAAGAAAACGTTGAACGCTCAAAACCCTGTTAAGGCAGTAAATAGTTTACAAGAAGAAAATGCAGCACTTCAAAAACAAGTTCAGGAATTATTAAAAGATAAAGCTAAAAACTTAAAAGGCGATTTAGAAAATGAGCTTGAAACTGTAAACGGCATTAACTTTTTAGCAAAGGAAGTAGATTTAGATGCTTCAGGAATGAAAGATTTAGCTTTTGAAATGGGTGGAGAAGTAGATAACCTTTTCATTTTATTTGGATCAAAACAAAACGGAAAAGCGTTGCTTACGTGTTATATTTCAAAAGAATTAGCTGCTGATAAAAGTTTAAATGCAGGACAAATAGTACGCGAACTTGGAAAACACATTCAAGGTGGCGGTGGCGGACAGCCGTTTTTCGCAACAGCTGGAGGTAAAAATCCAGATGGGATTGATGAAGCTTTATCTGCTGCTAAGCAGTACATAAAATAGGCTCGCAAAGACTTTGACTAAGTAAGCAGTAGGCAGTTGCAGTAAGCAGTACTGCCAACTGTTACTGAAAACTGATTACTTAAAAAATGAAACTACAAACGCAAATAGCACTAACCCCACAACAGAATCAGATAGATTATACATCTAAAGTCCTGTTGATGGGGTCTTGTTTTACGGAGAATATTGGAGGAAAACTTGAATATTATAAATTTCAGAACCTTCAAAATCCGTTTGGGATTGTATTTCATCCAGTTGCGATTGAAAGATTAGTGACACGAGCCATTAATGAGGACTTTTTTACCGAAGCAGATGTGTTTCAGCATAATGAGCAGTGGCATTGTTTTGAGGTACATTCAAAGCTATCAACGAATAATAAAGATGCTTTTATTTCAAATTTGAATGATAGCTTAAAAAATTTAAAAACCTACCTTGAGCAAGCTTCCCATATTATTTTAACCTTCGGAACAGCTTGGGTCTATCGTTTTATTGAAACCGATGCGATTGTAGCCAATTGCCATAAAATTCCGCAGAAAAGGTTTTTAAAAGAATTACTTTCTGTTGAAGAAGTTTCTGCCGCAATAGAAAATACTCTTACACTTATTAAAACTGTAAACCCTAAGGCTGTGATTATTTCTACCGTTTCGCCAGTTCGGCACATCAAAGACGGCTTTGTAGAAAATATGCAGAGCAAAGCACATTTGCTTTCTGGTTTACACGAAGCTATTTCTGGACAAAAACGGGCTTTTTATTTTCCTTCTTTTGAAATTATGATGGACGAACTGCGCGATTATCGTTTTTACGAAGAAGATATGCTTCACCCAAATAATCTCGCAATTTCCATTATTTGGGAACGGTTTAAAGATGTTTGGATTGCTTCAGAAACCGAAGACCTTCAAAAAGAAATTGAAACCATTCAAAGTGGATTAAAACATAGGTCTTTCAATCCTTCGGGTGAGGCGCACCAAAAGTTTCAGATTAATCTTCAGAAGAAAATAGAAACACTTCAAAAAGAACTTCCCTTCATAAAATTCTAGACCAAAAGCATTCTTTTGAAATGTCTAAACCACAGTAAAACATAAGAATAGGGCAATTGCCGTATTGATTAAAGTTGGGTTCTGCCACATCTTTGTAGCATACAATAACCAAAAACCCAACAATTATGAAAACGTTAAAAACTATTTCTTTAATTCTATTTGTAAGCATATCATTAATAGCCTGTAAAAGTGATGATGATGGTGGTGATGGTGGTAACGCCGGAGAAGGATTAGTTACTGCAAAAGTGAATGGAAATAACTTTAAATCTATGGAAGCAGCTTCTACTGCTGTAAAAACACAAGCAAACGGTATGACTACTTTACGCGCACAAGGTTCAGATAGCGATGGTAAGGGTGTTGTATTAACCATTATTGGATATGAAGGAACCGGAAGCTATGATATTGGTGGTGGTGCTAACATATTTGTAAATGCTGTTTATACAGAGGCAAATGTTAGTGACCCAACAAATTCTCAAGCGTGGCAGGCACCTTTTGATGATACTGTAGCCGGAACTATTAGTATTTCTGAAGATACTGATAATGGTGTAAAGGGCACATTTACTTTTGAAGCTAAAAACGGGAATGATGATTCTATGGTAAATGTGACCGAGGGATCCTTCAACTTAAAATTTCAATAAAGCTATATTAAGAAAATCTCAAATGTTGAGGTTTTTACGTGGAGCCGGGAGCGGGACAATTTGTTCATCTTCCGGTTTTTTATTTTCGCACAAGCGGCAACCTTTTTTGGAATTCATTCTATTTCAGAAGATATAAAAACAATAAGAAGTTCAAGATTTCTACCTACACGGAAATGTTAAATACGACAATTGCCCTATTGATAACAAAGTGGTTACGTAGCATCTTTGAAACATATAATTAACTAAAACCACGATTATGAAAACTTCAAAAATGTTAATCAATTGGGCTTTTTTCCTTTCAATAGGAATAATGATAGCCACTGCACAACGTGCGGAAGAACCAAATTTTAGATACGATATCGGTGCTAAAATCAATGAAATGACCCTTACAGAAGGTGGTACAATGGTCGTTGCTACAAACGATGGTTTGGTAGGTATAAAACCGGGAAGCAGTGATTTGCTTTTTAACTTTACCGATTACGGCCGCGTAAAACCCGAAGAACTTTTCTTTGTACCACAAGCACCTTACGTAATTGTAGGGCAGACAGGTTTTGCCAGTCTTTCTACAAAAAAAGCAGTAATCGATTATATATCAGGTAAAAAACTGTTTAGCACCGAAGACAACGGCTGGAAGCAAGTAATGACCTGCGACGTGATGATGCCACAAAATAAATTAGTGGTGAGCGGCCAGCGTACTTCAAAAGAAAAATACGCCTTACAAGTAGCGGTATACGATTTAAATACTGGTAAAGAAGATTATAGATTTAATTTAACTGATCCTAACCGAGTTGGAATCGCTAAAGACTTCAGCGTAACAGGACGCCCATTGTTGTTAAAAGACCATTTAATTATTCCTACAGCGCAAGGTTTGGTTGCAAAAAAAGCTAAAACGGGCGAAACACTTTGGGAGAATAAAATGAAACGTATTAACTGGATGGTAGCCGATGAATCTGAAAAAGAAATCTATGCTTTTGAGAGTGTAAACAATGGTAGCAATACCAAAATTCATAAAGTAGGGAGTAATGGTGCGCAACTCTGGAACGACGAACAAAAGGTAAAAGGTAGTATTGCTAATTTTGAAATATTACCCAATGGACTAGCTGTGGTTAGCAATGTTGATAATAGTGGTAAAAAAGGATTAATGAAGTTAGCTGGAGGTCGTTCAGAATCCAAAATCGCTTTTTTAAGCGCTACTAATGGCGAAGACCTTTGGGAGAAAGCACCAAAAACAAATGGCTACGTTCAGCATTTTTACATTATGGAAGATGGTATTCTCTTTGGAATTTATGAAGGTGGAATTAATAAAATTTCATTTGATGGAAAAACACTTTTCAAAAAACCGTTGAAGACAGGAGAAAATATTTTAACAATGGCCGACACGCCACAAGGGTTGATCTATATTACTTCGGAAGATGCAAATATCGTTAACCTTCAAAATGGAGAACAAGTTTGGAAAAAACCATTAAAATACAAAAGAGCCGATGCTGTTAGCTCAACCTATGATGCAAAAAACTCACGATATTTAATTAGTGCCGATGATGAACTTTTTGCCGTCGATGCAAACTCAGGCGAAGTATCCACTTTAGCTGAATCTAAGTTTGATGGTAAAGAGGATCCTACTCACGTTGAGGTTCGAGATGACGGTATTTTATTGACCAGTGACCAAAATATGATGTTGTTAGACTGGCAAGGTGGTAAAAGCTGGCACGAGTATTACCGTGCACCAGGTAAAAGTGCTTTTGGGGCAATCATTGCAGGTGTAACTGCGGTGGCAACGGCAGCAACCGCAGCGGCGGCGTATAATGCAGCCAATCAAAACCGTAATAAATTAGGTGCTTATACGGATAGAGGCGAACGGTATGCCGATTTAGGTGGCGGAATGGCCATGGCAAGTGGTGCTTCAGTGGCTGAAATGTTGAAGCGTTTTAAAGCAACAGCCGCTACAAAAAATAATCAATTTGTATTGACAAAACTTGATGATGGTGTCGGCTTGGTAAAATTAAATAAAGACTCGGGCGCCAAGGAAAAAGAAATTGTCTTAAAGGACAAGAAGCCAGAATACCAAGTAGATGAAATTGCCGGAATATTATATTACAAAGCCGATAACAATAGCATTTTTGCATACGATCTGACCAAGTAAATCAAATTAGCCAACCAAGTTAGTTTCAGGCCAAACCTGATTGAGGAGCAGGTAAAGCCAATTATGAAACCCCGTCTTTTTTTAGATTGGGGTTTTGTTTTTTAGTTAAATAGGGCAATTGCCGTATGGTTTTAAAATCAGTTTCTCTGTAATTTTATAAAAATTGAGTTTCACATGCTTTCAGTCACAATTATATCAGCTTTTATCTTTTTAGTGACAGGGGTATTGCTTTTGTTTTATTTAAAAAATAAACAGCTTAAAAGTATACAAGAAGAATATGTAATTCAATTAAAAATTAGGATTGAAGAAAACCAAAATCAAATCAATACTAGGAAGAGAAACTTGGCTGCCTATAATTTTTTGAAATACAATTTGAGTGAAGCATTGTTTATTCAGGAAAGTATTGAATTATAAGTTTAATTAAAGCTCTTCATCTGTAAAATACAATTATAACTATTTCATTTACTTAAAATTAATATCTTTAGTTGAGAAAAAATTTGAACATGAAAAAAGTATTGAGTCTCATTTTTTTGGTTTCTTCAGTAGCACTTTCACAAAACAAGCAAACTATAGACTCTATTAATAATTTATATGTTCAAGGATTAAATATTCCTAAAGACTCTCTTATAAAATTATATAAAGTCAACGCTGAGAACGCACGAAAAATTTCCTATGAAAAAGGTACAGCCGATGCCTACTCAAAACTTTCATTAGCTTATTCCTATCAAGGGGTTTACGATAAAAGTGCACAATATGGGCTTGAGGGGGTTAAATTATATGAAAAACTAGGTCTAAATGACCAAGTAGCATACCGGTATGCTGAATTGGGCTATAGCATGAAATATAATGATATGGAAAAGGCTCAAGCCTATATGCAAAGGGGGAAATCAGTCGCTGAAGAAAATAACTATGACTCAGTTTTAAAGGACATTTACAACAATTATGGGGTTTTAAAAGAAATTCAGAACCAACTGGATAGCGCCCTTTATTTTTATAACAAGGGATTAAAAATTAAAAAAGAACAAAATGATTCCATCGGGATTCCATACAGCATAAGTAATATAGCTGGAGTTTATGGTTTGCAAAAAAAGTTTGGTAAAGCCAAAGAGTATTTTAACCAATCACTTCAAGCCCGTTTAAAAATGGAAGATTCTATCGGGATAGCAGAAAATCATACGCAAATTGGCGAAGTTTTTATGGCGGAAGAAAAATATGACGAAGCCATTTTAAATATTAAAAAATCACTGCCCATTTCACTGAAAAAAGAATATAGAAACCTTACCCAATACAACTATAAAACCCTTTCCGATATATTTAAAAGTCAGAATAAAGCAGACTCTGCGCTATTTTATTTTGAAAAATATCTCGCTATAAAGGATAGTATTCACAACACAGAGGTTCAAAAGAAAATAGCAGAACTTTCTATTGAATATGAAACTGAAAAAAAAGAAAAAGAATTAGCAGAGCGGGAACTAGAAATAGAACAGAAAAACACACTTATTTACGGAAGTTTAGGTCTCGCTTTTCTGTTAGGATTGTTGGGCTACCTATTCTACAACCAACAAAAACTGAAAAATCGTCAACTTAAAAAAGAAGGCGAGTTAAAAACTGCACTCGCCAAAATTGAAACACAAAACCGACTGCAAGAACAACGCCTTAGAATTTCTCGTGATTTACACGATAACATTGGCGCACAGCTTACTTTCATTATTTCGTCGATAGACAATTTGAAGTTCGGGTTGAAAAATGCTACTCAAAACACAAAAGAAAAGCTAACCAATATAAGTTCGTTCACGTCACAGACCATATACGAATTACGTGATACTATTTGGGCAATGAACAAAGAGTCCATCACTTTTGAAGACCTACAAGCCCGCATTACCAATTTTATAAACCAAGCGAGCGCTGCATCAAAAGGGGTTGATTTTACTTTCCAGGTTTCAGAAACTATTTCAACCGAACATACTTTTACTTCGGTAGCTGGGATGAATATCTATCGTATTATACAAGAATCGGTTAACAATGCTTTGAAATATGCAGATGCAAATAACATTTCAGTCACTATTTCCGAAGAACAGAATATGTTTCTTATAACTATTTCAGACAACGGAAAGGGTTTTAACGTAACTGAAATACAACAAGGAAACGGCCTTAACAATATGAAAAAAAGAGCTCAAGATTTAGAAGGAAATATTGAGTTTCAATCTAACGTAAATAAAGGAACAAACATCGAACTTACGGTTCCGAAATATCGTTCTGTAAAAAAGTAAGGCAACTGCCCTATATTTTTTAAGGTCATAATTACATACTTTTAAGTATCTTTAGTACAACTAACTACCTATGAACATTAAAGTTTCTATTGTTGATGATAATTCGTTTTTAATTCATGCCATTAAAGAAAAACTCTCTTTTTTTGATGAAATTGAAATAAAGCATACTGCTCTTAACGGAAGTGAATTACTTACTAAGTTAGAAGAAAACCATAATCTTGACATTATTTTAATGGATATTGAAATGCCCGTGTTAAACGGCATTGAAACCACGCAAATGGTGAAACAAAAATATCCACAAATTAAAATTATCATGCTTACGGCTTTCGATAATGACGAACATATTTTTAACGCGATAAAAGCCGGTGCCGATGGCTATCTTTTAAAAGAAATAAACCCAGAAGAGCTCTATAAAGGAATAAAAGAAACTTTATCTGGCGGAGCTGCTATGAATCCTTCCATAGCATTAAAGACCTTAAAACTGTTACGGAATCCTATTGATATTGATAATTTAAAGGACAAGGAAGAAATTTCATTGTCAAAACGGGAAGTAGAAGTTTTAGAGCAATTAAGTAAAGGCCTTAGTTATACTGCCATTGCAGATAATCTTTTTCTTTCACCAAGCACGGTTCGTAAGCATATTGAAAATAGTTACAAAAAATTACAAGTACACAGCAAAATAGAAGCTGTACAAAAAGCCAAACGGCATAATATTATTTAACTTTCAAATAAAAATTCAGGTTTTCACGTTAAGGGTATAATGATAAAGTCTTGTTAAGGCTAGGTAAATAGCATATAAGATTTTACAATTTTGTATTTTAACCCAAATAACAAATTAAACCTTGAATATGAAAAAGCTTTTAATACTTGCACTATCTACCGTAATTTTTGCTTGCAGTAGTGATGATGATAATGCACAGGTAATTAATAACCCTCAAACCCCAGGTTTGGCTTATGCAGTAAGCGATACAGATTTTACGACAACCTACAATTCATTGCGAAGTGAATTACAGACAAATTCAAATATTTCGATAGTAGCCGAAGTAAATCATACGGCAAATGCCCAAAGTACTGATGAAACTTTAAGGGATACAAGAGTTATAATGTTCGGAAACCCCGCTTTAGGAACCCCTCTAATGCAAGAAAATCAATTGGCTGGGTTAGATTTACCTCAAAAAATGTTGGTTTATGAAGATTCAGACAAGAATACCTTTGTCACTTACAATGGGACAGAATATTTAGCCGCAAGACATTCAGGAGTTGGAGGAGCTTCGACGTTACAACAAATTAAAGGAGCACTTGCCAGTTTTACTGAAAATGCTACCAATGGTTCGGTTGCAGAAAATTCTAGCACAGGAATCACCAATAAGGACGGTATTATTACCGTGGCGAGTAATAACGATTTTAATACCACTTACAATAATTTACGAAATGCAGTTGTTGACAATTCCGCACTTTCTCTTTTCGCAGAACTGGATCACCAAGCCAATGCAGAAACAGTGGGAATGACATTAAACCCTACTAGGGTTATAATCTTCGGAAACCCAGAATTAGGGACACCTTTAATGAAAAATTCACAAACTACTGCTATTGATTTACCACAGAAAATATTAATTTGGGAAAAAGAAGATGGTACCGTAAATATTTCTTATAATAATCCTGATTTTCTAAGTGAAAGACACGGGATTACAGGAAACGAAGATACACTACAACAAATTAAAAGCGCTTTAAACAATTTGGCCATAGACGCTGCAAATTAATGAGCGTATTGATCGGGCATTTTTCTGCTATTTAATATTTTTCCTACAGCAGAACCAATTGAATATAAAGTAACTTCAGAGAATGGTGAAGCAATAAGGGTTAAACCTATTGGTTCACCATTATTTTTATACCCCATTGGAATCGTTAAACAGGGGTGTAGGCCAACAGCCGCTTGGGCACTATGGTAATTGTTAATGGATAAAATCGCATCCAAGTTATGTTCTGTTATAGGTTTTTGGAAAAAAACAGTGCCTTGCTCTTTTAAATTGGCTTTTATTTTCTGAAATGATTTTGCTGAGGTTGTATCAGCCATAATACCGTCAAAAATACCTTGGTTATAGGGCATGTAGCTCAAGCTATCTTTTTTATTGAAAGTCATCACTTCTTCAAGATTGTTAACTTGTATGTTTCCTGAAGCATATTCATCTAAATACTTTGGAAGGTCTTCTTTCATTTCAAGATTTAGAAGTGTCAAAAAACCATCTAATGAAGTTTCAGGTGGTGTGATTTCTATAATTTCGGCCCCTGCGTTTTTTAATTTTTCAACAGTAGCAGAATAAATAGAATCTGAAACCAAACTTTTTATAACACCAAGTCGCTTTCCTTTTATTGAAGTCTTTTTAACAGCATCAATATATTCTTCAGAAACCGAAACACTACTAGCATCTTCTTCGTCTTTACCAGTCATGGCATTCATCAAAATAGCGTTGTCAACTATATTTTTGGTCATCGGTCCAGGTGTGTCTAGTGTATGCGAAATAGGGACAATACCACTTCTGCTTAATACACCAACCGTAGGCTTTAGGCCAACAATGGAATTTTGCGCAGATGGTGAAATAATTGATCCGGCCGTTTCGGTTCCTACTGCGGCAACGGCATAATTTGTAGCTGTTGCAGTACCGCTTCCGGCACTGCTTCCGCCGGTTTCAAATTGTTTTCTACCATACGGATTAAGTGTTTGGCCACCAATAGCGCTATAGCCCAATGGGCAACCTTGACAGAAATAATACGCCCATTCGCTTAGATTTACTTTTCCTAAAATAAGTGCACCGTTGCTTTTCAGCTGAGAAACAATAAACGCATCTTTTGTAGGGCTATTTTCTTCTAGAACTTTCGCTCCTGCCGTTGTATTCATACTTTGTGTATTGATGTTGTCTTTTAGTAGGATTGGCATCCCATATACAGAATAATGGCTGCTAGTTTTATTTTTATCACGCTCTTTGGCTTCTTGAAGAATATTAGGGTTTAAGGCAATAATGGTATGAAGGCTTTTTTCTGTGTCTAACTCGTAGTTGAAAATTCGTTTTAAATAGAAAAGCGTCAATTCTTCATAACTAAACGTGCCTTCGGAAATAGCTTGTTGAATACTGGGGATGTTTTTTTCAAGTATATATGGCTTTAACTGATCGTATCTTGTTTGGGAAAAAGCTGAAACAGATGAAGCTAATTCTTGAAAGACCTTATTTTTGTCTAAAAACTTCGATTGAATTAACTTATAACGCATCCTTGGATTCGTATGGTTTTGCTGATTTTCAATTTCAGCAGTTTCGTCATAAGCATCCCAAAGCGGTTTTTTATCTTCTTGAGCTTGGCTTTCAGTGAAATTGAAGCTAAAAAATAAAAAGAAAGAAATAAGTAATATAGTTGATGTTTTCATAGTCAATCGTTTTTATAAAGATAAAAAAAGCCATCCTGTAAAAAAGGATGGCTTCGAATATATACAGTAAATTGAATTTTATAGATTAAAAGCTTTTTTAACTTGATCTATATAATCTAATTTTTCCCAAGTGAAAAGTTCTACCTCTTTTTTAATAGTTCCTTTGTAAGGACTTTCAAAAATTTTAGTTACTGTTTCAGGAATCCTTCCCATATGCCCATAAGCAGCGGTTTCCACATAAATAGGATTACGTAATTTTAAACGCTTTTCAATTGCGGCAGGGCGCATATCGAATATTTCAGCTACTTTTTTAGCAATTTCACCATCGGTTAAATCAATTTTAGAAGTACCGTGTGTATTGACTAATATTGAGGTAGGTTTTACCACACCAATAGCATAACTTACTTGAATTAATACTTCTTCAGCTACACCAGCAGCTACTAAGTTTTTAGCAATATGTCTTGCCGCGTAGGCAGCACTTCGGTCAACTTTACTCGGGTCTTTACCGCTAAAAGCACCACCACCGTGTGCACCTTTACCGCCGTACGTATCAACAATTATTTTTCTACCCGTTAAACCAGTGTCTCCGTGAGGACCACCAATTACAAACTTTCCAGTCGGGTTTATGTGGTAAACAATATCATCATTGAACAGTTTTTGAACATACTCAGGTAACTTCGCTTTTACCTTCGGAATTAAAACTTCAATAATATCCTTTTTAATTTTGTTCAACATCTTTTCATCTTCATCAAAATCATCGTGTTGCGTTGATAAAACAATAGAAACTATTTTTTGCGGAACATTGTCGTCGCTATATTCAATAGTTACTTGACTTTTTGAATCAGGACGCAAATATGGAATTTCGGTTCCATCACGGCGCAATTTTGCTAATTCAATAAGAATCGTATGCGAAATTTCAAGTGCTAACGGCATATAATGTTCCGTTTCGTTGGTAGCATAACCAAACATCATTCCTTGGTCACCGGCACCTTGCTCTTCTTTGTCCTCGCGGTCAACTCCTTGATTAATATCTTGTGATTGCTCGTGAATCAATGAAATTACGCCACAAGAATCACCACTAAATTGATAGGCTCCCTTTGTGTAACCAATTTTATTAATTATATCCCTTGCAATATGTTGTACATCTAGGTAGGTGTCGCTTTTTACCTCTCCGGCAAGTACTACTTGTCCTGTTGTTACTAAGGTTTCACAGGCTACTTTCGATTCGGGGTCGAAGGCTAAAAAATGATCTAATAATGCGTCGCTAATTTGATCTGCAACTTTATCTGGGTGTCCTTCAGAAACACTTTCTGAAGTAAATAAGTACGCCATAAAGGTCTTTTTAAATTTTTATATACTGAAGATTTGACGAACGCGTCGAAGGAAGTTTACACTGCCTTTAGCATTTTTTAATCTGAAATTTTTTAACTGAAAATAGTATTCAAAAAAATATTCAGAAGAGGTTGCAATCAGTCAAATCTTTCCTCTTTCAGCGGACAAAGATAGTATTAAAAATAGATTTTTAAAAAGAAGCAATTTCAAAATAAAGTTAAATTAATTTGGAATATCAAAAAATGTTTAGCAATCTTTGTACTCACAAAGTTCAAATCTTTATTGAAATGTTATCAAGAAAGGCTGAGGGAATAGACCCTATGAAGCCTTAGCAACCCTTTCACTTGAAAGAAGGTGCTACATTCTACAAAAATGTCCAAATATTGGAAATTTTTTGATAGATAACGACAAGACAATTTTTTAAAATTGTTTACTCACTTCTTAATAACATTTTTCTTATAAAGTACGCCAATAGGCGCATTTTGACTTTTGGTTTAATTTATTATTAACTCAAAAAAAAGAAAAATGAGTACACAAAAATTAGCAACACAATCGTTGCACGCGGGACACGACGTAACAGCGAATGGAGGAACCCGAGCGGTGCCTATTTACCAATCTACCAGTTACGTTTTTAAAGACAGCGACCACGCTGCCAATTTGTTCAACCTTTCGGAACCTGGATTTATTTACACCCGTATCAACAATCCCACAAACGACATTCTGGAACAGCGTTTGGCGGCATTGGAAGGAGGAATTGCAGCTGTAACAACCGCTTCGGGAACTTCGGCAATTGCTACAACATTGCTCACGTTATTGCGGGCTGGAGACCATATTGTAGCTTCTAGTAGTTTGTATGGCGGAACGTATAATTTACTGAATGTTACACTGCCAAGATTGGGTATTACAACTACATTCGTAGATGCAAATGATACTGAAAACTTCAATAAAGCAGTTCAACAAAATACTCGTGCAGTATTTGTTGAATCGTTAGGAAACCCAAAATTGGATGTATTGGATATTGAAGCTATTTCTGAAATTTCAAAAGCGAATAAAATCCCGCTACTAGTTGATAACACAGTCGCTACCCCGGCTTTGCTAAACCCAATTAAGTACGGAGCCAATATTGTAATTCATTCGCTTACCAAATACATTAACGGTAATGGAACCGCTTTAGGCGGAGCAATCATCGATGCGGGAACGTTTGATTGGACCAACGAAAAATTCCCTGAATTCACTGAGCCATCACCTGGCTATCACGGGTTAGTTTATTCCGAAGCACTGGAAGAGGCTGCATTTATTGCGAAGGTGAGAATTGAAGGATTACGAGATTTCGGTGCGGCATTGAGTCCATATAATGCGTTTCAAATTTTACAAGGTCTGGAAACGTTGGAGATCCGAATTAAAAAGCATAGTGAAAATGCCTTAGAGCTTGCTAAGTGGCTTCAAAACAGAGAGGAAGTGGCTTGGGTAAATTATCCTGGGCTTTCGGAAAGTAACTACTTTAGCCTTGCTCAAAAGTATTTACCGGACGGTCAAAGTGGGGTAGTTACCTTTGGTTTAACAGGCGGCTTTGATGCTGCTAAAAAGTTTGTAGATGCCACTGAACTGTTCTCTTTGTTAGCTAATATTGGCGATACCAAATCTTTAATTATTCATCCAGCAAGTACTACACACCAACAGTTGAGCGATGATCAGCAAGAAACTACTGGTGTTACCAAAGATTTAATACGACTTTCAGTAGGCTTGGAAGCTTTTGATGATCTTACTGATGATTTAGAACAAGCTTTTAAAGCGATTACCAAAACAGTCTTAGTTTAATTTTAGTTGTAGAAAACGGCAGTGAGATATGCCATTCCACTGCCGTTTTAAAATAATCTTATGAAATTACAAACTTTACATATAAACTATACAACTCAAAACGAAACTTTTTCGGGCACAATACCTATAAGTTTTGAGGTTTTTGGACTTCCTTTGGGCGAAGCACCTATTGTTTTGGTAAACCATGCATTAACTGGAAATAGTTCAGTTACCGAGGAAAATGGCTGGTGGAATCAGATTATTGGCGATGAAAAGTGTATCGATACAAAGCATTATACAGTTCTTGCTTTTAATATTCCCGGAAATGGTTACGACGGATTTCTACTTGAAAACCCTGAAACATTTTCAGTATATGATGTTGCAAAGCTTTTTTTACATGCAATCAATCATTTGCAAATTGAAAAGATACATGCTGTTATTGGCGGTTCGCTTGGCGGAAGTATTGCTTGGCAAATGGCGGTGTTGCGACCTAATCTATTTGAAAATATCATCCCGATAGCGACCGATTGGAAAGCGACCGACTGGTTATTGGCAAATTGCAGAGTTCAAAAACAGATTTTAGAACATTCTGAAAATCCTGTTCACGATGCAAGAATTCATGCTATGACGTTGTATAGAACGCCAGAATCGCTTAAGCAAAAATTTAATCGTAGTCTGAACGAAAAGTTGAACGTATTTAATGTAGAAAATTGGCTATTGCATCATGGTGAAAAGCTGAAAAACCGATTTCAGTTGGAGGCTTATAAAACGATGAACCATTTGTTAACCACCGTTAACATTGCAAAAGAAACGGGAAATTTCCTTTCTGCAGTAAAAAACATAAAAGGGAATGTCCATTTAATAGGCGTTGATACGGATCTCTTCTTCACAAACAAAGAAATTAAAGACACGTATCAAATCTATAAAACCATAAAAAGCAATGTTTATTATCACGAAATAAATTCGATACACGGGCACGACGCTTTTTTAATCGAATTTGAGCAGTTACAAACCATTTTACAACCCATTTTTCAGAAAAAGAACACAAATTATGAGTACCATAACGATAGACAAAAGAATAAAAGAGAAGCCACTTCAGTTAATTGATTTGGAAAACATTAAAAAGAAAAAAGTGAATGTGGTGATCTTCGGTCACGGCAACGTGGGCGCACGCTTGGTCGATCAAATTATTAAGTCGCAAAAGGAAATTTCAAGAAGGCGCGATTTAGACTTGACCATTTTTGCGGTGGCAAATTCTAAAACGGTATTATTTGATAAAAAAGGTGTTAAAGCAAATTGGCTGGAAGAAAAAAAAGAGAAAGGAACACCTTATACCGTTACTGATGTATTAAAATTTTCAGAAGAACATAATCTGGAAAATCTCATTGCGATTGATAATACAGCAGATTCAAACTTTGTTTTTAATTACGAAGCATTAGTGGAAGGTGGTTTCAGTTTGGTTTCTTCCAATAAAATAGGAAATACAATCGATTTGGATTTTTATAAAAATCTGCGGAAAACCCTTTCAGAAAAAAAGAAAGAATATTTATACGAAACCAACGTAGGCGCGGGACTTCCGTTGATTGATACTATAAAACTGTTACACCTTTCCGGAGAGAACATCACTCGTATTAAAGGTGTGTTTTCAGGTTCCTTAAGTTACATTTTTAATGAATTTTCAGAAGGAGAAAAAACCTTTAGCGAGGTGTTGAAAGAAGCTATAAACAATGGTTTTACCGAACCAGATCCAAGAGAAGATTTATGTGGAAATGACGTAGGGCGAAAACTTCTTATTCTAGCCCGAGAACTCGATTTGCACAACGAACTGGAAGATATTTCTATTCAAAACTTGATACCCAAACCCTTAAGAAGTATTTCAAAGTCAGCCTTTTTTAATCAATTGCAAGAGTTGGATGTTCCCTTTCATATAAAGCGAAAAAACTTGGCGAAAAACCATGTTTTGCGGTACATTGGTGACTTACACGGAGATTTGTCAAAAGAAGATGGAGCTATTCTAAACGTTAACCTGGTGCCTGTTCCTAAAAACAGTGCATTGGGGCAATTAAAAGGAAGCGATTCCATTTTTGAAATCTACACTGAAAGTTACGGTAAAAACCCAATTGTAATCCAAGGGGCTGGAGCTGGAGCGGCCGTCACGGCCAGAGGTGTATTTGGTGATATTCTTCGTTTAAGCGATAAATTAAACTAAAACGAAAAATTATGAAAGTAACATTGAACAGAGTAAACGACAATTATCATTTTGAAGGAAAAGGCGCATCGGGACTTCCAGTACATATTGACAATAAAACTGGTGATGAAGTGCATGGTTCTAGCCCGATGGAGTTATTGTTGATGGGCGTTGGCGGATGTAGTGCGATTGATGTTGTCTTAATCTTGAAAAAACAAAGACAAGAAATAACGTCTTATAACATGGAAGTAGAAGGGAAGCGTAAGGACCTAAAAAGCGCGAAACCTTTTGAAGCCATTCACACCACTATTTATTTAGAAGGGACCATTGATGAAAAAAAAGCCAAACGTGCCGCGGCTTTAAGCTTTGAAAAATACTGTTCTGTTTCCTTAACATTAGAAGGAAATGTAGCCATAACGTACGATATAATCTTGAACGGAAAAAAACTATGACACATTTTGAAACCGATGCTATTAGAACACAATTGGAGCGCTCTCAGTTTAAAGAGCACTCTAATCCATTGTATGTAACGTCAAGCTTTGTATTTGACGATGCTGAAGATATGCGTGCCTCGTTTGCTGAAGAAAAACAGCGGAATATCTATAGCCGGTTTACAAATCCCAATACCTCAGAATTTGTAGAGAAAATCTGTAAAATGGAAAAAGCTAAAGCAGGCTATGCCTTTGCGACAGGTATGTCTGCTGTTTTTTCAACGTTTGCCGCTTTATTGAATAGTGGTGACCATATTGTTTCGTGTCGAAGTGTTTTTGGTTCAACACACAGTTTATTCACCAAGTTTTTACCCAAATGGAATATTGAAACTACTTTTTTTAAAACAGATGAAGTAGATTCGATAGAAAACTGTATTCAAGAAAACACTAAAATATTATATGCTGAAACACCAACCAATCCGGCAGTTGCTATTTTAGATTTAGAAAAATTAGGGGCCATTGCCAAAAAGCACAACCTGATTTTAATTATTGACAATTGCTTTGCAACGCCATACTTACAGCAACCTATTGAATTCGGAGCCGATTTAGTGATTCATTCCGCTACAAAATTAATTGATGGGCAAGGTCGTGTATTGGGCGGTGTTACCGTAGGTCGGGCCGATTTGATTAGGGAAATTTATTTGTTTTCGAGAAATTCAGGTCCGGCATTATCACCCTTTAATGCCTGGGTGCTTTCAAAAAGTTTGGAAACCCTTGCCGTGCGGGTCGATAAACATTGCGAGAATGCATTTCAACTGGCTGCTTTTTTAGAAAATCATTCTGCTGTACAATCCGTTTGGTATCCTTTTCTTCCGTCGCATCCACAATATGAAATTGCAAAAAAGCAAATGAAGAAAGGCGGAACCATCGTAAGCATCGAATTAAAAGGGGGCATTGACGCTGGCAGACAGTTTTTAAATAATTTGAAAATGTGTTCGCTCTCGGCCAACTTGGGCGATACCCGAACCATAGCGACACATCCTGCTTCAACAACACATAGTAAACTTTCTGAAGAAGACAGACAAGAAACCGGTATAACCGATGGTCTAGTTCGTATTTCAGTAGGGTTGGAACATATAACAGATATTATTTCAGATATAGAACAAGCACTTCAAAAAATCAAGTTATGAGCACGTTGGTAAAAGCATTAAAAGACCGTATTTTAATATTGGATGGTGCCATGGGTACAATGTTGCAGCAGTATAATTTTTCTGAAGAAGATTTCCGTGGCGAGCGGTTTAAAGATTTTCATGTTTCAGTAAAAGGAAATAACGATTTACTGTCATTGACCCAGCCTCAAGCAATTGCCGAAATACATAGAAAGTATTTCGAAGCCGGAGCCGATATCGTGGAAACCAATACATTTTCATCAACCACCATTGCCATGGCCGATTATGAAATGGAAGATTTGGTATATGAATTAAATTATGAGTCTGCTAAAATTGCCAAAACCGTAGCCGATGAAATTACAAAGGCGAATCCTGATAAACCCAGATTTGTAGCTGGTTCTATTGGGCCAACTAATAAAACGGCAAGCATGTCACCCGATGTAAACGACCCTGGTTTTAGGGCGATTTCTTTTGACGAACTTCGAATTGCCTACAAACAGCAAACCGAGGGCTTATTAGATGGGGGAGCAGATATTCTCTTGGTCGAAACGGTATTTGATACGCTAAACGCCAAAGCAGCTTTATTTGCTATTGAAGAAGTAAAAACCGAACGAAATAGCAATGTTCCCATTATGGTAAGTGGAACGATAACCGATGCTTCTGGGCGAACCTTGTCTGGACAAACTGCCGAAGCATTTTTAATATCCATTTCACATATCCCTTTGTTGAGCGTTGGTTTTAATTGTGCGTTAGGTGCTGAACAATTATTGCCTCATCTGGAAGTGATTTCAAAACAAACCCATGCAGCAACTTCCGCTCACCCTAATGCAGGACTACCGAATGCTTTCGGGGAATACGACCAAAGTCCCGAAGAAATGGCTTCCTACATCAAAGAGTATTTAGAAAAAAAATTGGTCAATATTGTTGGCGGGTGCTGTGGTACCACACCCGAACATATTAAAACAATTGCAGCCGTAGCTTCAACATATCAACCAAGACTTTTCAATAATCTACAAACGGCTTAATTATGGAGGGAATTGCTACAGAGCCTATTACAAAACAGTTGAAACTTTCTGGGTTAGAGCCTTTGGTAATCACACCAGAAAGTAATTTCATCAATGTAGGAGAACGAACCAATGTGGCTGGATCGCGTAAATTTTTACGATTGATCAATGAAGATAAATATGATGAAGCGTTAACGATTGCCAGGCATCAAGTAGAAGGCGGCGCACAAATTATTGATGTGAATATGGACGATGGCCTTATAGATGGGGTGAAGGCAATGGTCAGATTTCTCAATCTGGTTATGGCTGAACCCGATATTGCGAGGGTTCCCATTATGATAGATAGCTCAAAATGGGAGATTATTGAAGCTGGATTACAAGTGGTGCAAGGCAAATGTATCGTGAATTCCATTAGCTTAAAAGAGGGCGAAAAAACCTTTATTGAACAAGCAACGTTAATAAAACGCTACGGCGCTGCAGTAATTATTATGGCTTTTGATGAAAAAGGGCAAGCAGACACTTACGAACGGCGCATTGAAATTGCAAAACGTTCGTATGAACTGCTGGTGAATATCGTTCAATTTCCGGCAGAAGACATCATCTTTGATTTAAACATTTTTCCCGTCGCCACGGGGATGAACGAACACCGAAAAAATGCGATTCATTTTATTGAAGCAACACGCTGGGTAAAACAAAACTTACCACATTGTAACATTAGTGGAGGCGTGAGCAATGTTTCATTTAGTTTTAGAGGAAATAATCCTGTAAGAGAAGCCATGCACTCTGTGTTTCTATATCACGCCATCGATGCCGGAATGAACATTGGTATTGTAAACCCCGCCTTGTTGGAAGTGTACGATAATATTCCAAAAGATTTGTTGCAGCGTGTAGAAGATGTCATTCTCGACAGGCGTGATGATGCCACTGAACGGTTATTAAGTTTTGCTGAAACAGTTAAAGGAACATCCAAAAAACAAGAGGTGGATCTTTCATGGCGTGAGCAATCACTTCAGGAAAAAATTACCCACGCCTTGGTAAAAGGGATTGACATCTATATTGTTAGTGATGTAGAAGAAGCCCGAAAAAGTGTGTCCAAACCAATTAAAGTAATTGAAGGCCATTTAATGACGGGAATGAATGTGGTAGGCGATCTTTTTGGCAGCGGAAAAATGTTTCTGCCACAAGTGGTAAAGTCGGCGCGGGTAATGAAAAAAGCCGTTGCGTACTTGTTACCGTTTATTGAAGACGAAAAAGATGGAGCAAATGACTATGCAAAGGGTAAAATTTTATTAGCTACGGTTAAAGGCGATGTTCACGACATTGGTAAAAATATCGTTGGCGTAGTCTTGGCCTGCAACAATTATGAAATAATAGATTTAGGTGTTATGGTACCGCCCGATAAAATTATAAGCGAAGCTAAAAAACACAACGTAGATGCTATTGGTTTAAGCGGACTCATCACGCCTTCATTGGACGAAATGGCTTTTCTAGCTTCAGAAATGCAGCGACAGAACTTTACCGTTCCATTACTTATTGGCGGAGCCACCACGAGCAGGATACACACCGCTGTAAAGATTGATACCCAATATGAAAATGCGGTGATTCATGTAAATGATGCGTCTAGGGCGGTAACCGTGGTGGGCGATTTGTTGCAAAAGGAAACAGCTATAGATTATAAAAACAATTTAAAAACTGAATATGCTTCTTTTCGAGAATCATTTCTGAAACGTCAAAAAACCAAAACCTATCTTCCTTTAAATGAAATAAGGAAGAATAAATTTAAAATAGATTGGGATACTTCTGAAATTGTAAAACCTAAAAAATTGGGCGTACAGACACTAGAAAATTTTGACCTTTCCAAGCTTGAAATGTATATAGATTGGACGCCTTTTTTCCGAAGTTGGGATTTACACGGCAAATTTCCGGCAATCTTAAAAGATGAGGTGGTCGGTGTTCAAGCCACTGAATTGTATAATGATGCACAAGAAATGCTTCAGAAAATCTTTTTTGAAAAGATATTGGAAGGCAAAGCTGTTTTCGGTCTTTTTGAAGCTAATACGATCAATGACGATGATATTCAAGTTAGTTATTCTTCCGAAGGAAAAAAAGAAACTACGTACTTTAGAACGTTGCGTCAACAAAGTAAAAAAGCTAAAGGGAGACCAAACATTGCGTTGGCAGATTTTATAGCCCCTAAAGAAATTAAAAGACAAGATTACGTAGGCTGTTTCTGTGTTTCAGCTGGTTTTGGTGCACACGAAGAAGCCGAGAAATATAGAGTAGCATTAGACGATTACAATGCCATTATGATAAAGGCATTGGCCGATCGTCTTGCCGAAGCGTTCGCTGAATATTTACACGAGAAGGTTCGGAAAGAGCATTGGGGATATTCAAAAAATGAAACCTTAACCAATGAAGAGTTGATTAAAGAAACTTATAAAGGTATTCGTCCTGCCCCTGGTTATCCAGCATGTCCCGATCATTTAGAAAAAGAAACCATCTGGCAGCTTTTAAAAGTAGAAGAAACGATAGGCGTTCAACTTACTGAAAGTTTGGCGATGTGGCCGGCAGCATCGGTATCCGGTTATTATTTTGCCAATCCTGAAGCACGGTATTTTGGAGTGGGGAAAATCAAAAACGATCAAGTAAACGATTTTGCAAAGCGGAAAAATATTCCAGTTAAAAAAGCTGAAAACTGGTTAAAATCGAATAGAGCAGACTCATGAAAGTAACAGAACACATAGAAAACAAAAATGGAAACACGCAGTTTTCATTTGAAATATTACCGCCATTAAAAGGTAGAAATATACAGTCGGTTTTTAATAGTATTGACCCGTTAATGGAATTCAAACCACCATTTATAGATGTAACCTATCATCGGGAGGAATATGTTTATAAAGAAATGGAAAACGGACTACTGCAAAAAAAGATAGTCCGAAAACGTCCTGGTACGGTTGGTATATGTGCTGCGATTCAAAATAAATATAAAGTAGATGCCATCCCGCATGTATTGTGTGGCGGGTTTACCAAAGAGGATACAGAAAACTTTTTAATCGATTTGGATTTTTTAGGAATAGACAACGTCATGGCATTAAGGGGCGATGCGGTGAAATCTGAAGTATATTTTAAACCCGAAAAAGACGGACATTGTTATGCAGACGGCCTCGTCGAACAAATTATACAGATGAATAAAGGGAAGTATTTGGATGATGAAACGGTGAATCAGTCAAAAACAAATTTTTGTGTTGGTGTAGCAGGCTACCCAGAGAAGCATATGGAAGCCCCAAGTCTACAAAGTGACATTTCGTATTTAAAGAAAAAAATAGAGAAAGGCGCTTCATACATTGTAACCCAGTTATTCTTTGATAATGCAAAGTTTTTTGAATTTGTAACAGCCTGCCGAAAAAGCGGAATCACGGTTCCTATTATTCCAGGATTAAAGCCCATTTCAACTAAAAAACAACTATCTATATTACCGTACCGATTCCACGTAGATTTGCCAGAAGCACTTACTAATGAAGTTACAAAATGTAAAGATAATAAAGCGGTGCGTCAAGTAGGAATAGAGTGGTGCATAGCACAAAGTAAGGAGCTTATTAAAAGTAATGACATTGCTTTTTTACATTATTACTCAATGGGAAAAAGTGATAATATTAGACAAATCGCTTCAAATCTTTTTTAAAAGAGTATGCATAGAATATAAATTATCATAATTTTATAGTTTTTATTACATTATATAAAGAATGCTATCACGAAAAACCAAATATGGACTAAAAGCGCTCACATTTCTAGCCAAGCGAGAGGAGGAAGAGCCTGTGCCAATTTCTATAATTGCAGAGTCCGAAAATATTTCACAGAAGTTTTTGGAAAGTATTCTTCTTAGTATGCGAAAAGCTGGTTTTCTGGGTTCTAAAAAAGGAAAAGGAGGCGGTTATTATTTGTTGAAAAATTCAAATGAAATAAAGGTTGCTGAAGTATACAGAATATTGGAAGGCCCTATTGCTATGGTACCGTGCGTGAGTTTAAATTTCTATGAAAAATGTGATGATTGTCCAGATGAATCTATTTGTTCTGTTCACAAGTTAATGATTCAGGTTAGGGATAATACCCTTAAAATCTTTGAAAATACTACACTCGAAGATATTATAATTAAAGAATAGACAGATACTTTATAGTAATTATGGAATGTGTTATATTTGTAAAGTCTACTAATTCTATAGGATAATAAGACTATGAAGTTTATTTCATCAAAAAATATACATCTTTTTAATCAAAATTTACGGCACGAGCAGCCTTCAGAAATTATAAAATTTGTCTTACAATTTGCCGAAAACCCTTGGCTTACCACTAGTTTCGGTCCCTATTCAGCAGCATTGTTGTATGCGACTACATTTCAACAAAAAGAATTGCAAATTGTTTGGTGCGATACGGGCTATAATACCAAAGCAACCTATACCCACGCCCATCACTTAATTGAAAAACTACAGTTAAACATTGATATTTTTACACCTAATTATACCACTGCTTTTATCGATAATATTGTAGGAGAACCAACTATAGAGAATCCAAAGCATGAGTTTTTTTCTGAAAAAGTAAAGTTAGAGCCATTTCAAGAAGCATTACAAAAATATAAACCTGATCTATGGTTTACTAACCTTAGAAAACATCAAACTGATTATCGTAAATCGATTGACATTTTAAGCTTTACAAAAGACGGTATTTTAAAAGTTTGTCCATTTTATCATTTTACAGATGCTGAAATGTTAGATTACATGAAAGACCATAATCTTCCTATTGAACTTGACTATTACGATCCTGTAAAAGCGCTCGAAAACAGAGAATGTGGTATTCACTTAAAAGGATAACTTCAAGTCTGTATATTTCTGAAAAAATATAGTATTTTACCTTTTCAGAAATGATACCGTATGATTCCATCTAAAGAAGAAGTCCTTGCTGCCTACAAACGTGTGAGGCCTTTTGTGCATCAAACACCTGTGCTTACTTCAACTTTGTTAAATAATTTAGCTGAAGCAAAATTATATTTTAAGTGCGAAAATTTTCAGAAAATGGGTGCTTTCAAAATGCGGGGTGCCATTAATGCCATACAGCAATTGTCAGAAACTCAAAAGCAGACAGGTGTAGTAACACATTCTTCGGGAAATTTTGCTCAGGCATTATCCTTAGCAGCTAAAAACTTAGGGGTGAAAGCCTATATCGTAATGCCTTCAAACGCACCAAAAGTTAAAAAAGAAGCAGTAAAAGAATATGGAGGAATTATTACGGAATCTCAACCCACCCTCGATGACCGTGAAAGAGAAGCAAACCAAATTCAGAAGGAAACAGGGGCGACTTTTATTCACCCTTCCAATAATACAGATGTGATTTTAGGGCAAGGAACAGCAGCAATTGAATTAATGAAAAAGCATTCTGATTTAGATTATATTCTAACCCCAGTAGGAGGGGGCGGATTAATTGCTGGTACGGCATTAGCAGCTCATTACTTAAGCCCGACTTGTAAAGTGCTTGGGGGAGAACCTTTTAAAGCCGATGATGCGTGGCGTTCCTTACAAACTGGAAAAATTGAAGCCAACGAAACGGCAAATACGGTTGCCGATGGGTTACGAACCAACTTGGGCGATCAAAACTTTCCTATAATCAATAAATTAGTTCCTGAAATAGTACGTGTGGAAGAAACTGAAATTATTACTGCCATGGGTCTTATTTGGGAACGTATGAAAATTATAGTAGAACCTTCATCAGCTGTACCATTGGCTGCAGTGCTTAAAAAGCAAACATTTTTTAGTAATAAAAAAATAGGGATTATTATTTCTGGCGGAAATGTAGATTTAAAAAACTTGCCTTTTTAAGACTGAAAATTTGCGTTACTTTGCCGTCAATGAAAAAAAGCCTACTTATACTACTTCTTTTTGGTCCACTATTTCTTTTTTCACAAGAGGAAACACGTTCTGGGTTTTTTATGGATGCAAACTATTTTTATGGTACCATTGTTCGGCATAATAAAGATATTGCGCATTTGGTAACAGACCATCCTCAAGGGTTTATCTTAGGATATAATAAAAAAACATTTGGGTCAAAACGCTGGCATAGAGAATACAACTACCCCGATTGGGGCGTTTCGGTGGTACATCAGAATCCCGGAAATGAAATTCTAGGTGAAAATTATGGATTATACGGTCATTTCAACTTCTACTTTTTAAATCGAAATGTCGTTTTTAGAATTGGTCAAGGCATTGCATATAACACCAATCCATTTGATTTGGAAACCAATTTTAAAAATAATGCTTACGGAAGTGATTTTTTAAGCTCTACCTATTTGTTGCTTAACTATAACAAAGAGAATTTATTCAAAAATATTGGGCTACAAGCAGGTTTGGCCCTGGTTCATTATTCCAACGGAAATTTTAGGGCGCCTAATTCCAGTACCAATTCATTTACTTTCAATGTTGGGTTGCAATATGAATTTGAAACAGAGAATTCTGAATATATAAAGAATGTAACCGACGAAAATATATCAGAACCTATTAAATTCAATTTAGCATTGCGAAGCGGAATCAATGAAAGTGATTATGTAGGCTTAGGGCAACATCCCTTTTTAGTAGTTTCTACTTTTTTGGATAAACGGGTAAGCTATAAAAGTAAATTTCAAATAGGTGCCGATGTCTTCTTTTCAGAATTTTTAAAAAAACAAATAGATTATTTAGTGGCCTCTCAACTTGATAGATCGCTTACCGGTAATGAAGATTATAAGCGCGTAGGTGTTTTCGTGGGGCACGAACTTACTCTAAATAAACTGTCGGTTGTATCACAATTTGGCTATTACGCCTATTACCCATACGATTTTGAAGGAAGGACTTACATTAGAGCTGGTTTAAAATATTATCTAACAGATCAAATTTTTGGAGTGACAACCTTAAAATCGCATGGTGCAAAAGTGGAAGGTGTTGAATTTGGAGTTGGGTTTAGAATATAAAGAATGAAGAAAACAATTTACATACTCAGTCTGTTTTTATTGCTGGTTTCATGCAATTCGGAAAATGCTCCAGATTGTTTTCAAACCATTGGCAATGTAGTTACCGAGGAGTTTGTTGTGGATGATTTTAACAAAATAAGAATAGAAAATGATGTCGCCTTACAATTAAAGCAAGGAGCGGAACAAAAGGTTTTGATTAAAACTGGCGAAAACCTATTGCCGGATATTTCCGTAACTATAGTTGGAGAAACTTTAGTTATAAAAAATAATAACAATTGTAACTTAGTTCGGGATTATGATAATGTAGAAGCTATTGTAACAACACCTAATATAACTGAAATTAGAAATGCATCATCCCGAAATGTTACCGGGGTTGGCACATTGAATTTTCCTTTATTGACATTGACAAGTAATAGTACTGGAGGAGTTGAGGATGCTCGTAAAAGTGGTGACTTTTATCTTAATCTTAAATGTGAAGACTTCAATATTTCAGCCAATGGACAAAGTATTTTTTATATTTCAGGAACAACAGAGAATGCTACTTTGGTTTTTAGTGATGAGTTCCCAAGGTTTGAAGGCGAAAACTTTTTAATCGATACATTAAAAATACGACAACGAAGTGCTAATAAAATGATTGTCAACCCAATAGATGAGATATCTGGAGTTATTCAAGGAACAGGTGATGTTATTTCGGTAAACCGACCTCCCGTTGTTGATGTTGAAGAATTATTTACAGGTCGTTTAATCTTTATAGATTAATGTATATTTATGCCACGCTTAAAAAAATATGAGGTACCAACTTTTTGCATTCGTAGCTTTTTTGTTCACATGTGTGTCTTTTTCACAAGAAGAAGAACAAAGACCATTTTCGCTTGAAGCAGATTACTTTTACGGAAGCATATTAGAGCATAACCCAGATATAGCACACTTAATTACGGATCACCCAACAGGCTTAATTCTTTCATACAATAGAAAAACGTATGGATTTAATGAATGGGAACGTCGTTACCACTATCCAGATTGGGGCTTCACTTTTACTTACCAGAATATGAAAAACACCTTTTTAGGTGAAAACTATGGATTATACGGTCATTATAACTGGTATTTTTTAAATAGAAACCTAGTAATTAGGTTAGGGCAGGGTATAGCATATAGTAGCAATCCTTATGATCGGGAAACTAATTATATAAACAATGCATATGGTACAAAGTTTTTAAGCACTACCTTTTTAAAAGCTAATTATGTAAAAGAGAATTTATATAAAGGATTAGGCTTTCACGCAGGGGTTTCTATAATTCATTACTCAAATGCAAATTTACGAGCGCCAAACAATAGTACCAATACGTGGGCTTTTAATGTCGGGCTAAGCTATTTGTTTGACCATGATAACTTCCCAGAATATATTGTAAAGGACGATCCACCAAGTTCTTCTCACGCTGAGAAGTTAAAGTATAATTTTGCGTTCCGCTTTGGCTGGAATGAAAGTGACGTGGTGGGGCAAGGGCAGTTTCCTTTTTATGTAGCGTCGGCATTTGTTGATAAGCGCATTAATTATAAGAGTACCTTTCAAGCAGGGGTAGATGTGTTTTTTGCTGAATTTTTAAAAGAATTAATTTACTATCAATCTATAGCCTTTCCTGAGTATAATTTATCTGGAGATGAAGACCATAAAAGGGTTGGGCTTTTTATAGGCCACGAACTTCGCTTTAATAAGGTAGCTTTCGTGTCCCAGTTAGGATATTACATATATTATCCATTCGATTTTGAAAATAGAATATACAATCGCTTAGGCTTAAAGCGCTATTTCTTTAATGATAAGGTATTTGCTTCTGTAACGGTAAAAGCACATTGGGCTAAAGCTGAAGGGGTAGAGTTTGGTGTAGGGATTCGTTTGTAATGATTGCTGAAATGATTCAGAAAATGAAAAGAATACTAGTTTTATTAACATTGATTACTTTTTTTGGATGTGATTCCGATAAAGGATTAAACTGTTTTCAAGCAGCTGGAGATATCATTCAGGAAGAATTTACAGTAGAACCTTTTGATAAAATCACGGTTTGGGAACGTACACAGCTTTTTATAAAGCAGGGGGACACCCAAAAAGTAGTGGTAGAAACAGGTGAAAACCTATTGAATGATATAGAGGTTCAAATAAAAGACGGGGTACTGAATTTACGAAACAACAATGGATGTAATTTAGTGCGTGATTACGGGTTGACAAAAGTTTACGTAACCACACCCAATGTTACTAGAATTCGAAACAGTTCAGGTTTACCTGTAGAGAGTATTGGCACGCTTTCTTTTCCTGATCTAGCATTGATAAGCGAAGATCAAGAAAGTGAAGATGCTTTTCATATAGACGGGGACTTTAAGCTGGACCTTAAAGTTGAAAACTTACAAGTAGTGGCCAATGGCTTATCAAATTTCTTTTTATCTGGTACTGCAGAGAGAGCCGATTTTGGCATATATGCTGGGGATGCACGTATTGAAGCTGAAAACTTATTAATAGGGAAATTGATGCTCTTTCATCGGGGCACTCAAGATATGATTGTTAATCCTCAAGAAGCCATTCGTGGTAAGATTGTGAGTCTGGGAAATGTAATTGCTAAAAATAGACCCCCGATTGTTGAGGTGGAAGAACTATACAGGGGGCGGCTTATTTTTGAGGAGCAGTAAGTTCTACAAAAAGTTTTTCCAAAGTCATATTTTTTTGATGCAGTTGGAGTATTTTCAAACCATTGTCATGTGCAAAATCAAAAACACTGCTTCGCATATCTTTTTCTGAAGAAAAGTAAATGTTGTAAATAAAATATCCTCCCGGGTTTTCAACCTTAGTTACATTTGGCAATTGTTGTAAAGCAATCGTTTCTACACGATAGTCAAATTCAACTTCAACAATCTGTTGTTGGCCAGCTTGTAATTCACTAAGCTTTTTGTCAAGTACTATTTCGCCTTTGTTAATAATAATAACGCGATCGCAAATGGCCTCTACCTCTTGCATAATATGAGTAGACAAAAGCACGGTTTTTTCTTTACCAATACTTTTTATAAGCTCCCGTATTTCAATAAGCTGATTAGGATCTAAACCAGTAGTGGGCTCGTCAAGAATAAGTACTTCGGGGTTATGTAATAAGGCGCTTGCTATGCCAACCCGTTGTCTATACCCTTTAGAAAGTTGCTGTATTTTTTTATTGGCTTCCGGTAACAGGCCGGTACGTTCAATAATTTTTTCAACTTCAATTTTGGGTGTTTTGTATATTTCAGCTTGAAATGTGAGAAACTCCCGTACATACATATCTAAATAAAGAGGATTATGCTCTGGTAAATAGCCAACACTTTTTTGAATGCTGTGATCTTCTTCTGAAACTTTAAAACCATTAACCCTAGCGCTACCTTCAGAAGATGGAAGATAGGTGGTTAAAATTTTCATCATTGTGGACTTTCCGGCGCCATTTGGGCCAAGAAAACCAACAATCTCTCCTTTCTCTATGTTAAAAGAAATATTATTTAGTGCTTTTTGCACTTCATAATTCTTGGTAATATTTGAAACTGTTATTGACATATTCTAAAAAACAAAGCTAAACAAATTTATTGCTGTAGAAGTTTTAAAATTTAGATAAAAGGTTTTTAAAATGATTATTTATTGGCTATTTTAGCCACTGTTAAAAAAAACAACTATGTACAATCTTTCACTTTATTGGTGGCATCCTTATAAACTATAACCTATCGGGATTATTGTACTTACATTATTATATATGAAAGTCCCGTTATGGGACTTTTTTTATTTTTAAAAAAATATGCAAAACAGTAAAAAATTACGTAATTGGTTAGATGCTTTTGGGCTGGACCATCCTTTGGTGATAGCAGGCCCTTGTAGTGCCGAAACTCAAGAACAAGTTTTAAAAATAGCACATCAGTTAAAAGAAACCGATGCTACTGTACTTCGTGCCGGAATATGGAAACCTAGAACCCGTCCTGGAAATTTTGAAGGGGTAGGTGCTTTGGGTTTAAAGTGGTTACAAGAAGCTAAAAATGAAACAGGAATGTTAACCACAACCGAAGTTGCCAATGCCAACCACGTAGACTTAGCCTTAAAACATGATGTTGATATTCTATGGATTGGCGCTCGCACAACCGTTTCACCTTTTGTGGTGCAGGAAATTGCTGATGCCTTGAAGGGAACCGATAAGACGGTTTTAATTAAAAATCCGGTAAATCCAGATTTAGCGTTGTGGTTAGGTGCTGTAGAGCGTTTTTACAGTGCAGATATTCAAAACTTAGGTGTAATACATCGTGGGTTTTCCACCTACGAAAAAACTAAATATAGAAACAATCCAGAATGGCAAATACCTATTGACCTTCAAAACCAGTTTCCAGATTTGCCGTTAATTTTAGATCCCTCACATATTGCGGGCAACAGAGATATAATTTTTGAACTGTGCCAAACCGCTTTAGATTTAAACTACGATGGTTTAATGGTCGAAACTCATTATGATCCAGATAATGCATGGAGTGATGCCAAACAACAAATTACTCCTAAAACATTAGATCAAATGACGGTCGATCTTCGTATAAGGAAAAAAGGTGACGATAAGGTTGAATTTAATAATGAGTTAAGCAGGTTGAGAGCACAGATTGATGTAATTGATGACAAGATTGTACAAATGATGGGCAAACGTATGAAAATTGCCGACAATATTGGTGAGCTTAAAAAAGAACACAACGTTGCCATTCTACAAGTAAAACGCTGGAATGAAATATTAGGAAGGATGATCTTAGCTGGAGAACACAATAAACTTAGTGAAGAATTTATATTGCGCTTATACAAGGCTATTCACCAAGAGTCTATTGGCCATCAAAAGAAAATTTTTAATGAGCAATAACTTTCAATTAATTTTAGGACTTTTGTGTCAATGAAAGGCACTGTATACAAATCAACCGGAAGCTGGTACACCGTAAAATCACAACAAGGTGATTTTTATCAATGTCGTATAAAAGGAAAATTTAGAATAGGTGGCATAAAGAGCACCAACCCTGTAGCAGTTGGTGATGAGGTTGTTTTTAAAGTAGAAACTAAGGGTGATGAAACAGTTGGGGTTATTCATACAATCGAACCGCGGGATAATTACATCATCAGAAAATCGGTTAATCTTTCAAAACAAACTCACATAATTGCTGCGAATATTGATGTTGCCTTTTTAATGGTAACGTTGAATAGTCCGCCAACATTTACCACCTTTATAGACCGATTTCTAGTTACCGCAGAAGCCTATCAAGTAAAGGCTGTGCTTTTGTTCAACAAAATAGATTTATATAACGAAGACGAGTTACTAGAAATAAAATACTTGGCTGCTTTATACCGTAATATTGGCTATGATTGTATCGGCATTTCGGCAAAAACTGGAAAAAATGTCGATAAAGTAAAAGCATTGATGGAAGATAAAGTGACTTTATTTTCGGGACATAGCGGAACAGGTAAATCTACTTTGGTAAATGCAATAGAACCTAACCTTGATTTAAAAACTGCTGAAATATCCGAACAACATCAACAAGGGCAGCACACTACTACTTTTGCTGAAATGTACGACTTATCCTTTGGCGCACAAATAATTGATACACCCGGCATTCGCGGTTTTGGGGTCGTTGAAATTGACAAAGAGGAATTGGGTAATTATTTTCCTGAATTCTTTGAGCGGAAGCAAGAGTGTAAATTTAATAATTGTCTTCATATCAACGAACCGCAATGTGCTATAAAAGATGCTTTGGAAGATTCAGAAATTGCATGGTCCCGTTATAAAAGCTACTTACAAATATTAGAGGGCGAAGACGAAGGCTACCGAAAAGATATTTACAAAAAAGATTAACTTTTATGCGAATTGTACTGCAACGTGTTAAAGAAGCTTCTGTAACAGTAGAGGGTAAAGTTGTTTCAAAAATAGGACAGGGTTTCCTCATTTTATTGGGTATTGAAGCTGAAGACACACAGGAAGATATAGATTGGTTGTGTAGAAAAGTAGCAAGATTACGCGTTTTTTCAGATGAAAATGAAAATATGAACTATTCCATTCAAGACATAGATGGTGAAGTTATAGTGGTAAGTCAATTTACTTTACACGCCAGTACCAAAAAAGGAAACAGACCCTCTTTTATAAAAGCTGCAAGGCCAGATGTGGCAATTCCGTTATATGAAAATTTTCTTAAAACATTAGAAAAAGAACTTGGCAAAAGTGTACAAAGTGGTGTTTTTGGTGCTATGATGGATGTTTTGTTAATTAACGATGGGCCGGTTACAATTACGATTGATTCAAAAAATAAAGAATAATTTCACATTTTTTTAACAATTATGTATATTGCGCCACATGCGATTACTATTTACCCTAAGCCTACTTATTATATCAATAAGCATATTTGCCCAAGAAGCACAGTACTCTATAGCTGCATTACCAAGTAACTTGACAAATAATGCCAATAGTGTTTTATTGGATGAAAAGATAGAAATAGACATTACGAAAGATGACCGTATGATCTATGAAAACCATAGAGCTATAATGGTGCTCAATAAGAAAGGGAACAGGGATTTAGACGCATATGCACACTATGATGATGATGCGAAAGTAAAAGATATTGAAGCTTGGGTATATGATGCCATGGGTAATGAGATTGAACATTTTAAAGAACGTGACTTTAGGGATATAAGTGCTTCAGACGGGATTTCAATATACAATGATGATAGGGTTTTGTATTTAGATTACACTCCAACGGCATATCCTTACACGTTAGTCTTTGAATCAAAAACCGAAAGTAATTCAACAGCTTTTATTCCAAGATGGCTTCCAATAGGTGAGTATTATACATCTACTAAAAAGAGCGAATTTATTGTAAAATTCAATCCAACCAATAAACCAAGAGTTTTAAAAATGAACTTGGAAGGATATGATATTTCAATTTCTGAAACACCAGAAGCTTTTATTTGTACTGCTGAAAACATGGAGGCTATACGATATGAGGATTTTAGTCCATCTCGACGAAACATATTACCAAAAGTAAAATTTGCCCTTAATAAATTTTACTTAAAAGGGGTCCCGGGTTATGGGAAAGACTGGAAAGAGTTTGGTGCCTGGATGGATAGACAATTGCTTACTGGGGTAAGTGATCTTCCGCCTGCAACTATTTTAAAGGCTAAGCAACTTGCCGATAATGAGACTACAAACATTGGTAAGGCAAAAAAGATTTACGAGTACCTTCAGAATAAAGTGCGTTACATAAGTGTTCAAATTGGTATCGGTGGCTGGAAACCCATGTTAGCTGAAGATGTGGATAAATTGAGCTACGGTGACTGTAAAGCGTTAACAAATTACACAAAAGCCTTATTGGATATTGTAGGGGTCCCGTCCTATTACACTGTTCTATATGCAGGGGAAGATGAAGTTGACTTTAATCCTGATTTCGCTACTATAGAGGGTAATCATGTAATATTGGGGGTTCCAGATGGGGATGACATAATTTGGTTAGAGTGTACAAGTCAAGACACTCCTTTTGGCTATGGTGGAAACTTTAGTGATGACCGTGATGTTTTGATCGTTACCCCAGAAGGAGGTAAAATCGTCCATACTAAAACATATACCTATAAAGAAAACACTCAAGAGAATGTAGCTACTGTTAATGTCAATCCTTCAGGTGCGTTACAGGCAGATTTTAAAGGAATCTCTCAAGGATTACAATATGATGATAAATATCGATTTGACAATCTAGATGCTGATGATCTTGAAAAAAGATTTAAAAAGCGATGGGGACATATAAATGGCTTTAGTATTGAAAACATAAAACTCAAGAATAATAAAGAGGATATTTCATTTACTGAAAACCTAAATATAAATGTTCCTAATTACTGTTCTTTTATTGGTAACGACTTACTTTTTGGACTTAACATATTTACACAATCGGTAACTGTGCCACCACGTTTTCCAGACAGAAAACAAAAACTTCAAATTGCCGAAGGATTTACAGAAACCGATACTGTAAAAATAAATATCGCCGATGTTTTGAGCATTGACAGTCTTCCAGAACCTGTAAGCATAGAGAACAAATTTGGGAGTTATTCTTTTTCAGTTGAAAAAAATTCAGAAAATACAATTGAATACAGACGCACCTTTATTTTGAAAAAAGGAACGTTTCCCGCTTCAGATTATAGAAAATATCGAACTTTTTTACGAAAGGTCTCAAAACTTGACCAATCAAAAATATTGTTAAAGCAGAATACTTAATTTTTACATTTTTATTATGAAATACCTAGTTATACTACTTATTACATTATGTTGTTTTCAAACATCTTTTTCCCAAGATTTTAGATTTGGTAAGGTTTCAAAAGAGGAGGTTTTAGAGAAGCAGCACCCTACAGACTCTACTGCCGATGCAGCCATCTTATATCGTGAAATGAATACCCGTTTTCAATATTCAGAGTCTGAAGACTTCTATATTTTAACCGAATTTTATGAACGTATCAAAATTTATAATAAAGATGGTTTTGATTGGGCAAACAAAAGGGTGAAGCTTTACCAAGGCAGTGGTGGTGCCGATGAAGAAATTTCTGGGTTAAGGGGCTACACATACTTTATGGATGGGAATAAGGTTAAAGATGAAAGATTACGTAATGACGGTATTTTTGATGAAGAGGTCAATGAATATTTGGAAGTAACGAAATTTACCATGCCAGCCGTTACCGAAGGTTGTGTTATTGAATACAAGTATACAGTTAAGTCACCATTTATTACTAATATAGACGAGTATAGATTTCAAGAGAAAATACCTGTAAACAAGGTGCAAATGCAATTTTCAGTGCCAGAATATTTTAATTATAAACAACATCAAAAAGGTTGGATACCATTTCGTATAGAAGAAAATGGAACTACTCAGAGCATGACTTTAAGGTATACAGAACCGGTAAGTGGTGGTTTTGGTGGAGGAAATATAGTGCCAGAAAGAAAATCTACTAATATAGAGTTTCAGGAGAATAGCTATACAGTTAACTTAAAGGATGTACCCGCATTAAAAGAAGAAGCTTTTTCTGGAAATATAGACAATTACTCTTCAGCCTTAAAATTTGAACTTTCATATATAAATTATCCAAGTTCACCTCTAGAGATGATTACCACAACCTGGGAAGATGTTTCAAAGTCAATTTACGATTCTAATGCATTTGGTGATCAATTAAACCGGGATAATTATTTTGATGACGATATAGATAAATTATTGAATGGAATAAATGACCCTAATAAAAAAATGATTGCAATTTTTGAGTATGTAAAAAGAAAGATGAACTGGAATTCGTTTTTTGGGTTATATGCCATGGAAGGAACAAAAAACGCTTATAAAAAAGGCTCAGGAAATGTAAGTGATATAAATTTAATGTTAGTTTCCATGTTGCGATATGCCGGTTTTAATGCAAATCCGGTTTTGGTGAGTACAAAATCTAACGGTATCCCTTTTTTTCCTACCAGAAATGGTTTCAATTATGTGATAGCTTCGGTTGAAAATGGTAATTCTGTGGTTTTAATGGATGCAACCAATAAAGAGGGAGAACCTAACATCTTAGAGTCAGAACTGTTAAATTGGCAAGGAAGAATAATCCGCGAAGACAGAACATCTTCATGGGTTTCTCTATACCCTTCAAGTCATGCCTCGCAAAGTACGATGATGAACCTGAACATAAACAAAGACGATTATTCTATTTCAGGCTCGGCTCAAAACCGTTTTACGGGTCATTATGCACTGCAGCAACGGAAAACCTATAAAAATATTAAAGAAGAACAGGTGCGCAAAAGACTGGAAAAAAGCAGTGGAGAGACCGAAATATCTAATATAAATTTTGAAAATCTAGAAAAATTGTACACTCCGGTTTCTTTAAAATATGATTTTGAAAACTTTGATGCAGTTGAAGAAATAGGGGGAAAGTTATACCTGTCACCTTTATTGTTTTTAGCAATGGACGAAAACCCATTTAAATTGAACGAACGGAATTACCCAATCGATTTCGAATACCCCATGAAGGACAGATATATTGTAACGGTTAATATTCCTGAAGGATATAAAGTGGAATCTGTTCCAGAAAGTACTAACTTTGTATTGGGTGAAAACTTAGGTGCTTTTAAATATTTAATCAACAACGTTGGAGGAAGATTACAAGTATCTGTAGAATTTGCCATAAATACCGCTATTATGCCTGCACAGAATTATGATATGATTAAAAAATTCTTTAAGTTAATGATTGATAAGGAACAGGAAAAAGTGGTGCTTACTAAAGCATAGCAAATGAATATTGAAAACGCACAACAAGCCGTAGATGCTTGGATAGAAGAGCACGGAGTTCGTTATTTTAACGAGTTAACCAACATGGCCCAGCTTACCGAAGAAGTAGGTGAGGTGGCTCGTATCATTGCTCGTCGCTATGGGGAGCAGAGTGAAAAACAAAGCGATAAAGATAAGGACTTGGGTGAGGAACTAGCAGATGTGCTTTTTGTAGTGCTTTGTTTGGCTAACCAGACCGGGGTAAACTTAGAAGAAGCTTTTCATAAAAAGCTTGATATAAAAACTAAACGTGACCATGACCGCCATCACAATAACGAAAAGCTAAAGTAATGTTTAAAGAGATTGTAAACCATAAAGGCTTTTGGAGGTCTGTAATTCTTTTGGGTATTTCGTTTGTATTTGTATTTATTCTTATAAAATGGGCTTTTGAAGGATTTACAACTTCATTTTTTGACGAAAGAAACCCTTACTTGTTTTTAGGTGGCAGTTTATTGGCGGGTTTGGTGTATGGTTTTTTTGTTACCTATGGAAAGTTTAAAAACAAATTGAAAAAATAAATATCTGTCTATGAAGGCTGTGCTCAGTTGTAAAAAATCTAAAGGGGTTTCAGCTACCATTCAGATTTCAGGCTCTAAAAGTGAGTCTAATCGATTGTTAATATTACAATCTCAGTTTACAAACCTAAAAACAGAAAACCTTTCAGAAAGTGACGATACGATGGTGCTACAAAAAGCACTGTTATCATATCAAGGTGAAGTGGACATTCATCACGCCGGTACCGCCATGCGTTTTTTAACTGCCTATTTTGCAGCCCAGCCAGAAGCGTCGGTTGTATTGACTGGGAGTGAGCGTATGCAACAACGCCCTATAAAGATATTGGTAGATGCATTGCGAGACCTAGGCGTAGAAATAAGCTATCTTAAAAATGAAGGATATCCACCTATTGCGATTTCAGGAAAAAAAATCACAAAAAAAACTATTTCTATTATTGGCAATGTAAGTAGTCAATATATTTCAGCTTTACTTTTAATTGCACCATCTTTACAGAACGGGTTAACTATAAACATCGAGGGGAAGATCACATCGGCTCCGTATCTTCAAATGACGGTTTCCCTGCTTCAGAAAATAGGGGTTTCTTGTGTTTTTTCAGAAAATAAAATTGAAGTCAAACCTGTTTCAGAAATTGATGATGTTGCAATATTAATAGAATCTGATTGGAGCTCAGCATCATATTTTTACAGCATGATCGCACTTTCTGAAAACTTTAAAATAACCTTAATGGGTTATTTTAAAGATAGTTTGCAAGGCGATTCAATCTTGGCGACCATTTATGAGTCTTTGGGTGTTACAACTTATTATAATGAGGAAGATGCTTCTATCACTCTATCAAAAAACAATAAAACAATTGCCGATCACATATTATTGGACCTTGTAGATGCCCCAGATATTGCGCAAACAATCGCCGTAACTTGTTTTGCTTTAGGCCTTGGATGTAAATTAACGGGCTTGCATACCTTAAAAATTAAAGAAACCGATAGGTTGCTTGCCTTAAAAACCGAATTGGAAAAACTGGGAGCCAAAGTAACGGTGACAAATGAAACATTAGAGTTGGTTCCTTCTGAAGAAATTAATGAAAACGTAACCATACAAACTTATAACGATCACCGTATGGCAATGGCTTTTGCACCTTTGGCATTAAAAAAAACGATCGAAATTAACGATGCCGGGGTGGTTTCAAAATCGTTTCCCACCTATTGGGAAGATATCCAAAAAGCGGGCATTATCGTAGATTTTAAATAATAATTGCTTATTTACTTGACAACCCCTATGTTGAGGTTGTATATTTGCAGCTTTTCATGATAAAACACGACTTTCTATGGGAATGAAACTTTCTAATTTCAACTTCGATTTACCAGAAGAATTATTAGCCGAATATCCAGCATCTAACCGAGATGAAGCCAGATTAATGGTTTTAAACCGAAAAGAAAAGACCATTGAGCACAAAATGTTCAAGGATCTTATCGATTACTTTAATGAAGATGATGTGTTGGTTTTAAACAATACCAAAGTGTTTCCGGCGCGATTATTTGGTAATAAAGAAAAAACTGGAGCCCGTATTGAGGTTTTCTTGTTGCGCGAGCTAAATCCGGAAACCCGTCTTTGGGATGTTTTGGTAGATCCTGCCCGTAAAATTAGAATAGGAAACAAATTATATTTTGGCGAAGACGAATCGTTGGTAGCTGAGGTAATTGACAATACAACCTCAAGAGGACGTACACTTCGTTTCTTGTTTGATGGTTCGTATGAAGAATTCAGAAATAAATTAACAGAATTAGGCGAAACACCATTGCCAAAATATATTAAAAGAGATGTGGAACCGGAAGATGCGGAGCGCTACCAAACAATCTTTGCAAAAGAAGAAGGAGCTGTTGCCGCACCAACCGCTGGATTACATTTCTCAAAGCACTTATTAAAGCGTCTTGAAATAAAAGGTGTTAACTTTGCTGAAGTAACCCTTCACGTAGGTTTAGGAACTTTTAGTCCAGTTGAGGTGGAAGATCTTTCAAAACACAAAATGGACTCTGAAGAAATTGTACTTCCACAAAGCTCTGTGGATATCATCAACACAGGGATAAATAGAAAAAAACGTGTTTGTGCAGTAGGAACAACAGTAATGCGTGCTTTGGAAAGCTCGGTTTCGTCAAACAGTATGCTCAACAACTATTCAGGTTGGACTAATAAATTTATTTTCCCTCCATACGATTTTAGTATAGCAAACTGTATGGTGACCAATTTTCATACACCGAAATCTACACTATTAATGATGGTTTCTGCCTTTGCCGGACACGATTTTATTAAAGAGGCCTATGAGGAAGCTGTTAAGGAAAAATATAGGTTCTATACATATGGTGATGCTATGCTTATCATCTAAGTTAAGACTCACATACGTTAAAAAAATCCTGATTTTGCATCAGGATTTTTTTTGTTTTAGTGGGTAAATGGTTTTCTAATTTCAAAATAAAAAAGTATCTTGTATTGTTGTAATAGTATCAGCATCAAGAGCGTATGAAAAAAATTACTTTTTTCTTCTTTTTTTTGTTTTGTGTCGTTACAATATTTTCTCAAGAAAGTATTGTAAACACCCCTATTAGTTGGCGTATAGAAAATATTGAAAAAGTCCACCCAATTGAGCTTCCCCCTCTTGATCTAATAGCTTTACAGTGTGAAGATAGTATCAATGATCAAGACAAAAGCCTTCCTTGGCGATACGGGGTTAAACGCGATTTAAAAATCGATATCCATAAACAGGGTCATATGACAGAGTTGGATAATGGTGATAAACTTTGGCGGGTTGCCATAAAATCTCCCAATGCTGTTAATTTGAGTATAAATTTTGAAGACTTTTACATACCCAATGGTTCCAAATTATTTTTGTACAATGATGATGGAAGTGATATACTATTACCTTTGTCAACCGAACAAAATAGGGATAATCAACAATTAGGTTCTTGGTTTGTTAATGGGGATATTATTTGGATTGAATACTACGAACCTGCTTCAGTAAATGAAGAAGTGCTTTTAAATATTGGCAGCATTATTCATGGTTATAGAATGACTCAAGTTGAACAATATGCCGAAGGAAATCGCGGTTTAAACGATTCTGGTGATTGTAATTATGATGTAAACTGTTCAATAGGGGAGGATTTCGATTCTCAAAAAGATATTTTGAAAAAAGCGGTCGCGTTGCTTAATTTAGGCAATGGATACTTATGTTCCGCAGTACTTATCAACAACACCAATAATGATAAAACACCATACCTCTTAACGGGGAACCATTGCTTGAACAATAGTGATCCTGCTTTTTGGTCCATACGCTTCAATTGGATGAGCCCAAGCCCAGTTTGTGGTGAAAGTGAGTCAAGCCCTGATATACAAACAAATTTTACGATGAGTGGTGCAGAGCTTAAAGCTAACAATGGTCTTAGTGATTTTGCATTGGTAGAATTATATAATGAAGTTCCTAGCTCTTGGGACGTTGCTTTTGCAGGATGGGATATCACTGATGAACTACCACAATTTGAAATAGGGATTCACCACCCCAATGGGGATATAATGAAAATTTGCCGTGATAATTCAGGTGCTGTCCACGAAACTGCAAATGGTGTTGAAGTCTGGTTAATTGGTGGAGTTTCTGTAGGAGAAGGCAATGGGTGGGAAATAGGCACTACCGAAAGTGGTTCGTCTGGTTCACCATTATTTAATCAAAACGGAAGTATAATAGGACAGTTGTATGCAGGTAATGCATTTTGTGAAGGACTAGAAAGCAATCAGGACTATGATATTTACGGAAGGCTTGCAGTATCTTGGGATGCGGGGGAAGACCCTGACAAACGACTTAAAGAATGGCTCGACCCATTGAATACAGGCCAAACAGAACTCGGGACTATAGAAAACCTTTTGAACACCCCCAGTTTTGAAATAACTGGCGAATTAAAAATTTATCCTAATCCGGCTTCAGAAAACATTACTATACTCAATAGCCGTTACCCTAATTTATCCTATCAATTTTATAATGTAACAGGAGAGCAAATAGGAGAAGGTTCAGTATCCAGCACTATGAACACAATTTCGTTAGCTCGTTTCGCAGAAGGGGTTTATTTTTTACGGCTTACCGACTTAGATAGTGATTCAAACATTACCAAAAAAATTATAGTTAATCGATAATTACTTGGTGTCGCTATTCCATAAATACTTCTTAATCTTTCTATAAACAAATAACTAAACCGTAATTTTGTAACCTTATGGTTTCAGAAAAAAAAGACATACGAGCACTATCAAAAGAAGAACTACGTGAATTTTTTGTAAGTATAGGCGATAAGGCGTTTCGTGGTAATCAAGTGTATGAATGGCTGTGGAATAAAGGAATACATAATTTTGAAGATATGACCAATATTTCAAAAGAAACCCGAGCACATTTGGAACAAAACTTTGTGATAAACCACATTGAGGTAGATAGTCTTCAAAAAAGCAATGATGGCACTATTAAAAACGCAGTAAAGCTGCATGATGGCTTTGTGGTAGAATCTGTTTTAATTCCTACAAAATCGCGTACAACTGCTTGTGTCTCATCTCAAGTAGGCTGTAGTCTAGATTGTAAATTTTGTGCAACATCCCGTTTAAAAAGAATGCGCAATTTAAATCCCGATGAAATTTTTGATCAAGTAGTTGCAATTCATAAAGAAAGCTTGCTATATCATGATAAACCCTTATCCAATATTGTTTATATGGGGATGGGCGAACCTTTGATGAATTATAAGAACGTTTTAGAGTCCGTAAAAATGATAACTTCGGAAGAAGGGTTGGGAATGTCACCAAAACGAATTACACTTTCTACATCTGGTGTTCCAAAAATGATAAAAAAACTAGCTGATGACGAAGTGAAATTTAATCTTGCTGTTTCCTTACATTCTGCCATTCAAGAAACGCGGGAGCAGATTATGCCGTTTGCTAAAAGTTTTACATTAGAGGATTTGCACGAATCAATAGAGTATTGGTATGCTAAAACAAAGCGTCGTGTTACATATGAATATATTGTGTGGAAAGACATTAACGATACCGAAAAAGATGTAGATGCCTTAGTACAATTTTGTAAATCGGTTCCATGCAAAATTAACTTAATAGAATATAACCCTATTGATGATGGTTATTTTCAACAAGCGAATAACTTAGCTCTAGATTTATATATTGAAAAACTGGAAAAAAATAGAATTCCGGTTACAGTACGAAGAAGTCGTGGAAAAGATATAGATGCAGCATGTGGACAGCTGGCCAATAAAAGCTAATTTTAAATTTTAGGAAATTTAAAAAAAAATCAAATAAAAAAGAGCGGTTTAATTAAACCGCTCTTTTTTCTATAAAATCTAGTAAGAATTACTTCTTAGCTACTTTAACAGTCTTTTTTGCTCCATCAATAGAAATGGTAGCAAGATAAACACCAGATTTCAATGCAGATAGGTTTACTATCTCATTGGTGCTTCCTAACTTCTGTGAAATAACTTCCTGTCCTAAGATGTTATGTATAGCAACAGACTCCATAGCTGAATTAGCCTTTAAGTTTAATGTGTTAGTGTTGTCAACAAAATATGTAAAGCCATTGAATGCTTGGCTTTCAACACCTAAAATCACAGTTTGACCAGCTAATATTTGTTCGTCTGGAGTTGAGTTAAACGCATAATCTTTAACTACAATTGAAGATGCGTCTGCACTTACGTCCATACGAACCCATCCATAATGAGTATTCCCAGCAAGTTGAAAAACTAAGCCTAAGAACCCGTCTGTAACTGTATCACACCATTGACTATTAGTATATGCACAGCCATAGAAATTAAGATCCCCTCTAGCTGAAGTAAAACTAGGAGTAGTACCATCTATCACAGCATCTTGTTGTAATAAAGAAGGGTAATTATAGTTACCAGAATTAAAACCAACAAATCCATTGGAATTAGTTGAACCATTGATACCAGGAAATACAACTGCCCCAGGACCACCTGCAGCATCAAAAATATCGATACTAAAGTCATCAGTACCATCATCATTAATGTCTATAGGGAATGCATCTCCAGTAGCCAATGATTGATCTGGGTCTAAATCGGTATAAACAATCTGTCCAGTTACATCTGCAGCTCCAAGAATAGCAGCTGACATTGCGCCATAATTAAGTAATTTTTTAGAGGTAATTTTTTTCATGATTTAAAATTATTAAGATTAATGTTGTTTTTAATACATTTGTTTTCGCAACAACAATAGTAAAAATAGTTTTTTTTTATGAAAAAAACAAAAGCTAAGCAAAAAACTAAATTATAATGAAAAAAAAAGCGTTAAAAAACTCAAGCAGTCATAGCTTGTCACAAATCCCTATAGAAAGTTCGTTAGGTCATTTAGCTATTGGCGATATTGCATTTTCAGCTTGGAGAGGAATAAAAAAAGAAAACAACAAATCTTTAAGAGAAGAAGACAAAAAAGAAGAGGAATGAAAAAGAATAAAGTATTATTGATAGGCTGGGATGCTGCAGATTGGAAAATAATAGGTCCATTATTAGCTAAAGGGCAAATGCCTGCTTTAAAAAAAATGATTGACAATGGTGTGTATGGTAATATGAGTACCATGAACCCACCATACTCTCCAATGTTATGGAGTTCAGTAGCTACGGGTAAAACTCCAGACAAGCATGGAGTTTTGGGCTTTATAGAGTTAATGCCAGATTTAAAAGGAGTGAGGCCTGTTACCACAAACTCTAGAAAAAGTAGAGCTTTATGGAATATTTTTCATAATCAAGGATATAAAAGTAATTTAGTAGGATGGTGGCCTAGTTTTCCAGCAGAACCGATTAATGGTGTTGTAATCTCAGATAAATTTCAAAAAGTAAACCCAGACCCAAGCAAACAAAGTCCCATAGAAAAAGGGACGATGCATCCAGAAAGTATAAAAGATGAATACAAAGAATTAAGAATGTTTCCTTGGGAAATTACCAAAGAGCACATTCTTCCATTCATTCCTAATGCAGCTAGAATCGATCAAGATAATAAACAAAATGGCCTTCAAAATTTTGCAAAGATTATGGCTCATAATGTTTCTTTGCATAATGCAGCTACAAAGTTGTTGCGAACTACTGAATGGGACTTTACAGCAGTTTATTATGATTTAATTGATCATTTTTCGCATTCCTATATGAGGTTTTACCCACCAAAAATGAAGGAAGTGCCACAAGATAAATATGAGCTTTTTAAGGAGGCAGTCATCGGGTCATATCGCTTTCAAGATATGATGTTGGAACGAAAGCTTCAATTAGTAGATGATGACACTACAGTTATTGTAATGTCAGATCACGGTTTTGAGTCTGGAAGAAAACGAATTCTTGAAATGCCTAAAGTACAAGCTGCACCAGCATTGGAGCATAGGCAATTTGGAATATTTGTTGCAATGGGGCCGAATATTAAGAAAAATCAAAAGGTTTTTGGTTTAGGTTTAATTGACGTTGCCCCTACTATATTACACCATTTTGATTTGCCAATAGGAAAAGATATGGACGGGAAAGTTGCAATGGATATTTTTGAAAAAGCCAAAACCCCTAAATATATTGATAGTTGGGAAAATGTTAAAGGAGATTTTGGGGAATTAGATAAAGAAGAGATGGCAGATGCTTTTTCAGACCAAGAAGCAATGGAGCAATTAATAGAACTAGGCTACATTGAAAGACCAGATGAAGATAAAGAAACTGCAATCTTAAAAACTAAATGTGACTTAAAACATAACTTAGCACGTGTTCATTTAGGAAAAAAGAACTTTGCAAAAGCAAATGAAATTTTATTAGAGTTAATACAAGAAAAAGATCCAATTGATCTAGCGCCATTTTATCTTGATTTAATAACTATAAGTTTAGCTAAAAAGGATTATGAATCCGCTCAAAAATACCTAGAAAAGCTTAAAAGTTCAAAAACTGAAGTTAAGTATAATTTATTTTTTGCTGAAGCAGAAATGCTTGATGGTTTAGGTAAACCTTATGAGGCATTAAAATTATTTGAGAACTTTCCGCCAAAAGGAAGAAGTGCAGAAATTTGGTATAGAATAGGTGCGTTAAGACATAAACTTGACGAATTTGACCTAGCAAAAGAAGCTTTTGAAAATGCAATTGATAAAGAGCCAGATAAAGCTAAATATAATAGAGCTTTGGCAGAAACTATGTTAAGTTTAGAAGAATATGAAGAAGCTGTGGAATATGCTCTTACAAGTATAGAATTAGTAAAATACTACCCAGATGCACATTATGTTTTAGGAAAGGCTCTAGAACAGTTGGGTGATCTTAAAAATGCTAAAATAGCTTTTGAAACAGCATCAAAACTGAAACCTAAAAAATACCATAAAGCAATTCTGGCAAAAGAAAATGTCGAAGAAAAATTAAAAACACCTTCCTCTAACTCAGAAAATATTAATTATAAATATAGAGAAGATCAAATAGTAGTAGTTTCAGGTTTACCAAGATCCGGAACGTCTGTAATGATGCAAATGTTAGACAAAGGAGGCTTGAATATGATGATTGATGAAAAAAGAAAAGCTGATGAATCTAATCCAAAAGGGTATTATGAATATGAGCCTGTTATGTCATTACACAAGGATAATTCATGGCTAAAAGAATCAAAAGGCAAAGCCATAAAGATTGTTGCACCACTTCTAACATATCTAAATCGAGAGTACCGTTACAAAATAATTTTCATGAAAAGAGACTTAGATGAAGTAGTGAAATCACAGCGCAAAATGACAGGAAAAGATGAAAGCGTAATTCCTGTTAACCTTTACAACACATACAAAAGGCAATTAGAAGCTGTAGAAAACTGGAAAAAAAATGAGCCAGGGGTAGAACTTATTTACATTAATTATAAAGATGTATTGGAAAACCCAAATGCATCAGTTGAAAATATAGAAAAATTTGTAGGTAAAAAACTGGACAAAGAAGAAATGGCTAAATGTGTTGATAAATCGCTCTACCGAAATAGGGTTGAAAAAACTGTAAATTAATTAGATTATAATGAATTTTAAAGACGCAAAGTAAGATGATTACTTTGCGTCTTTTTTTATGAAGTAAACGTTCCTTTTTTTAATTTCCCTATTTTTGAAACTCTAATGAAAATTGTTTCGCAAATAAAACAACCTATTGAGGCCGAAATGGAACTTTTTGAAAAAAAGTTCTCTGGGGCTATGTCTTCAAAAGTAGCGTTGCTAAATCGTATTACCCATTATGTAGTAAACCGTAAAGGAAAACAAATGCGGCCTATGTTTGTCTTTCTCATAGCAAAGATGACCGGTAATGGAATTGTAGAAGAACGTACCTACCGTGGTGCTTCGGTAATCGAGCTTATCCATACCGCAACATTAGTACACGACGATGTAGTGGACGATAGTAATCGCCGCAGAGGCTTCTTTTCAATAAATGCCCTTTGGAAAAACAAAATTGCTGTTCTTGTTGGTGATTATTTATTATCTAAAGGACTATTGCTTTCTATCGATAATGATGATTTCGACTTATTAAAAATCATTTCCGTAGCTGTTCGTGAGATGAGTGAAGGCGAATTGCTTCAAATTGAAAAAGCCAGAAGGCTCGACATTACCGAAGAAGTATATTTCGACATAATCCGTCAAAAAACAGCGACACTTATTGCAGCTTGTTGTGCAATGGGTGCTCAATCGGTTAATGCTCCCAAAGAAGAGGTTGAGGCGATGCGAGAATTTGGTGAGTTGATAGGTATTGCATTTCAAATAAAAGATGACCTTTTTGATTATGGAGAAGAAAAGATAGGTAAACCTACCGGCATAGACATTAAGGAGCGAAAAATGACCCTACCTTTAATTTATAGTTTGAATACGGTCTCCCCCAAAGACAAAAGATGGCTCATTAATTCAGTAAAAAACCACAATAAAGAAAAAAAACGAGTAAAACAGGTTATTGCTTTTGTAAAAGATACTGGTGGTCTTGACTATGCTATTGCTAAAATGAAATCATACCAAGAACGGGCATTACAAATTCTTCAAACATACCCAAGCTCTCCTTATAAAGACTCATTAGAGTTGATGGTTAATTACGTGATCGATAGGAAAAAATAATTTTTACTGACTAGTGAAGCTGGAAAAAACTAACTAAATATTGCTTGTCTTCCGAGGCTTTTTCAGCTTAAGAGGGAATATTGCCAATTTTTTTTTACGCCTCAGGCAACCTTTTGCATTAAAGTTGCGTCTTTATAAATAGAAAGCCATGCGAAGCATATTGTGAAACTAATTTCATTACATAAAAACTATCAGGCGCTTATAAAAAAAGCAAAAAAAGGCAATCGTCGAGCACAGCACGAGCTGTACCAACTTTTTGCTCCGAAAATGCTAAGTGTTTGTAGACAATATTTAAAGAATAATGACTTGGCCGAAGAGGTCATGCTCAACGGGTTTTACAAAGTATTTACAAAGTTAGATTCTTTTAGCGACCAAGGCAGCTTTGAAGGTTGGATACGCCGTATAATGGTAAATGAGTCCATTAGCGAATTGCGAAGACAGAAGAAGCTTTATTTTAAAGATGAGTCGGTTATTGAAAACTCACTTGAGTACGCAACGACCATTGATACAGGTTTTGAAGTAGCTGAAATACAAAAAGTAATAGACAGTTTGCCAGATGGCTATAAAACCGTGTTTGTGTTATATGCTGTAGAAGGATACAAACACAGCGAAATTGCTGAGTTATTGCAAATAAGCGAAGGCACATCAAAATCACAACTGTCAAAAGCCCGCAAAATGCTTCAAAACAATATTAACAATCAAAATGACGTGAATTATGGAGCCCAATAAATTTGAAGATACCATTCGCGAGAAATTACAAGAAAGGGAAATACAACCTTCTAGCGAGTCTTGGGAAAAGTTGAATGCCCGCTTAGGAAAGCCAAAACAAAAGAAAAACTACTTTATTTGGTATGCAGTTGCAGCCAGTTTGGTAAGTATTTTAGTAATCGGGTCATTGTTGTTCAGTAAAACAGGTAAGGTTTCTAATTCTGAAGACATAGTTGAAACACCAATCAATAAAGAGGTGTTAGATTCTGAAAAACAAACGGAAAATGTTCCACAGAAAACAAATATAGAAGAAATTGCTATTCAAGAGAATAGTGTTTTGAAAGAAGAATCGGAACAACAAGTTCCAAAAAAGCAATTATCAAAACATACTCTTCAGCCTAAACAGCCAATAAAAATTTCCGAAGAAAAAGTAAACGATAAAGCAATTGCTAAAACCGAAACCAATTTTAACGACAAGTCTATTCCGAATAATAAACCAATAGACAATATCAACTTTATTGAGAACAAAGTTGATGAGGTAGTAGCACAGGTAAAAGAGATCCAAGATAAAAACAATACGGTAACCGCCGAAGAAGTTGATGCGCTTTTAGCCAATGCACAGCGGGATATTAAAACCAGACAAATACTCAATCCTGAAACTCAAAAAGTAGATGCTGCAGCTTTGCTTTTAGATGTAGAACTTGAGCTAGAACAAAGCTTTAGAGAAAAAGTGTTCGACGCCTTAGGCGAAGGGTTCAATAAAATACGGACTGCCGTGAGCGAACGTAATAATTAATATACAATAATTCATTCATCAATCACGCCCAGAGGCAATCCCTTCCAGAACTGGGAGGGGAGCCAAAAGGTATTAAATCACACAAATCATGAAGATATTTACGTATTGTACCGTTTTGACGGTATGGTTGCTGACTATTGTCTCAGCACAAGCACAGGAAAACGACTTAGCAAACGATATTGCTATTTTAAAAGCCGCACAAGAGCAAGTTGTGACCGAAGAAAAGGAAGCGCTTAAAAACGAAGTGGAAGACATCAATCAACGATTGGACAGTAATGAAATCACATTACCTGAAGCAGAACAGTTAAAAGAACAAGCTGCCGAAAAACGAGCGCTGAACATTGAAAACCGTTTGGCGATAATCGATAATAAAATAGCTTTGTTAGAGCGAAATGGTGGCAATGAAAATTTAGCCGACGACTCTGAACGAGTTGTGATTCGTATTGGTTCCAATAATGATGAAGACGACTCTTATATATTTTTAGGAAAAAAAAATAAAGCTAAAAAATACGACCGTAGAACAACCAGCGCTTTTGTATTAGCATTTGGTTTAAACAATGTAATTACGGATGGGCAATCCTTAGATGATTCAGACTTTAAAATAGGGGGGAGCCGTTTTGCCGAAATAGGTTGGGCGTGGCGAACACGTGTGTTTAAAAATACTAATTGGCTTCGGGTAAAATATGGTTTTTCTTTTCAGTTTAATGGTCTGAAACCTACTGATAACAGATACTACGTAGATACCGGCGATCAAACTGAATTACAGGAATTCCGTTTAGATTTGGATAAATCTAAGTTTCGAATGGATAATTTAGTATTTCCGCTTCATTTTGAGTTTGGCCCTTCAGAAAAAATTGAAAAAGATGAATATTTTAGATACAACACCTATAATAAAATTAAAGTAGGGCTAGGTGGGTATGCAGGTTTTAACCTTAGCTCACGTCAAAAGCTTAAATATTCCGAAGACGGAGAAGATGTGAAAGAAAAACTGAAAGCAAATTACAACACCAATAATTTTATCTATGGTGTAAGCGGTTACATAGGCTGGAAGGGAACAGCTGTTTATTTAAAATATGACTTAAACACTATTTTTAAAGATAACCCAATCGATCAAAGAAATGTTTCTTTAGGACTTCGTTTTGATGTTGATTAATATCTTGAATTGCCATTTTTTTAAAAGCTTCTTTTTTCTGAAAAGAGGCTTTTTTGTTTTCTGTAAGTAATTCTTAAAAGCGACTTCCATTTTATTATATTTGTTTTAATAAACTTCCTGAAATTTGATAGCAAAAACCACCATAGACAATGTGTTTGAAACCGCTCGCGTAGAAGAGGTGATTGGTGATTTTGTACAACTGAAAAAATCAGGTAGTAACTTCAAAGGGCTTAGTCCGTTTAGTGATGAGCGCACCCCTAGTTTTATGGTGTCGCCCGTAAAACAGATTTGGAAAGATTTCAGTAGTGGAAAAGGCGGAAATGTGGTCGCTTTTTTAATGGAACACGAACATTTTACCTATCCAGAAGCTATAAAATACCTCGCCAAAAAGTATGGAATTGAGGTTGAAGAAACCCAACAGACCGACGAACAAAAACAACAAGCTGATGAACGTGAAAGTTTATACCTAGTTAGCGAGTTTGCGAAAGATTATTTTAAGCACGTGTTGTTTAAAACCGAAGAAGGAAAGGCAATTGGTCTTAGTTATTTTAAAGAACGGGGCTTTACTGAAGAAACCATTAAAAAGTTTGATTTAGGTTTCTCACCCGATAGTTGGGATGCGTTTACCAATCACGCCATAAAAAAAGGGTATAAACTCGACTATCTTGAAAAAACGGGCTTAACGATAGTAAAGGGAGAGAAACAGTTCGACCGTTTTAAAGGTCGGGTCATGTTTCCTATCCGTAGTATGAGCGGCCGTACTTTGGGTTTTGGTGGTCGTATTTTAACAAACGATAAAAAGGCAGCCAAATATCTCAACTCGCCGGAGAGTGATATTTACCACAAAAGTAAAGTGCTGTATGGTATTTATCATGCCAAACAAAGCATTGCCAAAGAAGATAACTGCTACCTGGTTGAAGGGTATACCGATGTAATACAGTTTCATCAAGCTGGGATTGAAAATGTTGTATCGTCTTCTGGTACAGCATTGACGCCAGAACAAATTCGGTTGGTAAATAGACTTACTCAAAACATCACCGTTCTTTTTGATGGTGATGCTGCTGGGTTGCGCGCCTCACTTCGTGGTGTCGATTTAATTTTGGAACAGGGAATGAACGTGAAAATCTGTACGTTCCCAGAAGGAGAAGATCCCGATAGCTTTTCACGGAAAAACTCGTTGGAAACGCTGACGCTTTATTTAGAAGAAAATTCTCGAGATTTTATTTCTTTTAAAGCATCCTTGTTAGCTAAAGAAGCAAAAAACGATCCTATAAAAAAAGCCGATACCATTCGTGATATGGTGGTGAGCATTTCAAAAATCCCTGATGTAATTAAGCAGGAGATTTATATTAAGGAATGTGCTCGTATTATGGATATTTCAGAAGAAGTGCTGTTCAATACCCTTGCTCAGTTGCTTCAGAAAGATAAACGAGATGCTTCCCGAAAAAAACAGCCTGAAAAAAAATCAATGGAGGTGGTTCCTTCAGAAAAAGAAAAAGCAGAAAAGATTGATGTCCAGTTCGAGTTGGAACGTAAAATCATCGAGTTGCTATTGCTGTATGGAACTAAGGAAGAAGATTTTGAAGAATTAATACTTGATACCGATGAAAAGGGCGATGTTACTTTTAAACCCGAAATGCAAACGACAACGGTGTTTCAGAAAATATTTTTAGATCTTCAAGAAGATGAAATTGAATTTACCAACGAAGCATTTAAAGATTTATATTATGACATTATAAACCGGTTAACACGCGAAGAGGATTTAAAAGTAGATGCCTTTGTAAATAGTTTGCAACCTGAAAAAGCATCGGCCGTGACCGATATTTTAATGGAAGAAGAAAAATACAGCTTGCACGATTGGGAACGCAATGAAATATATGTAAAAGAAAAAGAACACTCTGTTTCACAAGTTGTGAGTGAAACTATTTTAAATTTACGTCGCGAATTAGTGAACCAAAAGATTAAAGAGCTTTCAGATGCTATTAAAGAACAAAACCCAGAGGGCTCACAAGTAGACCTGCAAGATGTTGTGGATTACATTACACTTAAAAAAGTAATTTCGGAAAAACTACGTAGGGTGTTATAATTACCCAAATTGAAACATACGGGACTGGTGTATCAAATCTGCCAGGTTATCTACTTTCAACTTTTTAAGTAACCTTGTTTTATAAGTACTTACTGTTTTTTCGTTAATGTTAAGTGCATTAGCAATGTCCTTGTTTCTTTTTCCTCTAGAAAGTAAGTTTAATACTTCAATTTCGCGGGATGAAAGCTTTTTATAACGGCTTATCGCACTGCTTTCACCTACATTACGGCTTGTAAATGTAGAAGTAAGTTCTTCGTTTAGGAAAATTCCACCTTTAGCAATTTTACCAAGTGCGTCTAAAAACACTTTAGTGGAAGCTGTTTTTGGCACATACCCTGCAGCACCTGATTTTATTGAACGAAGCGCATAGATTTCTTCTGGGTGTGTTGAAAATATCAAAACCCTAGTTTGTGGAAAAGATTCTTTAATGCTTCTTAGCGCGTTAATGCCGTTAATTTGCGGCATGTCTATTTCCATGATGAGAATATCAGGGCTATGGTCCTGTAAACTTTTGTAAAGCTCTTCTCCGTTATTAACTTTTGCAAGTATTGAGAATTCATCTTTTTTCTTTTTCAGCATACAGGAAATCCCTTTACGGGTTACCGGATGATGATCTGCAATGACAATTTTTTTCATTAGTCTCTTTGTTAGTATTCCTTAATAATTTTTAAGGGAGCAAAAAGTGTGAGGTTTGTAATATTTATACTACAAATCAAAACTAAAAAAAAGATTGTCAGTATGAGAGATTATTCGTTCAACGTACAGAAAACTCGTTGAATACTATAAAACCTTGTAGGAATTAGGAATATTGCATACAGGAATTGGGTTCATTTTGTGCTGGTTAGCGGTATTTAGGCGTAAGTAAATGTTAAAAACCTCTTGTTTTCTTCCTTCAAAATCGGTTGGTTTTTTACCATTTTCTTTCATTTTCATAGCCCATTCCAATTCGTCATAACTAGCTCCAATTTGATCCTCATCGGTACGGCTATCACCAAAAAGACCATCTGTTGGGGCAGCTTCTAAAATAGAGGTAGGCACTTCAAGAAAACGTCCTAATTCATACACTTCACTTTTAAGCAAATCGGCTATTGGGCTTAAATCTACTCCGCCATCTCCATATTTGGTATAAAAACCTACACCAAAATCCTCAACTTTATTTCCGGTACCGGCTACTAAATATCGATGCAATCCTGCAAAATAATATAAGGTGCTCATGCGTAATCGTGCACGGGTGTTAGCCAGGGCCAAGTCTAAAAAAGTAATATCGTTGGTTTGTGGTACTTCGGTTTTAAATTGTTCAAAAACAGAAGTGAGGTCTACCTTAACATCGCTCACATTTGCATAATGGGTTTTTAAAGCAGCAATATGCTTTTGGCCGCGAGTAACTTGACTTTGAGCCTGATGAATAGGCATTTCTAGGCACAATGTTCTAAGGCCAGTTTTAGCACATAAGGCAGATGTTACGGCAGAGTCAATACCTCCACTTATGCCTACTACAAAACCATCCATATTGGCATTGGTTGCATATTCTTTTAACCAATTTACAATGTGATTTACTACTTTTTCGGTTTGCATAGTGCTTTTTATTTATGGTGAACTTTTAAAGTGTGAGTACTTAATATTCCAATATTTTGAACTATAAAGCCTACCTTTGCACACAAAAATAAACTAAAGTTAAAATTTAAAAAAGGAGATAACGTTAAACAGTTGTCAAATTGTGTCTTATATGAAGTTTTACGTGTTGTTATTAGTATTTGTAGTAGCCTTTTTTACGGCTTGTGATTCAAAAAGTAAAAAAGAAAAGGAGATTGAAGCCATTCCTATGGATGTAGATGTGGTTCGTTTTGATAAGGAGTTTGCAGCGGCATCTGTTCAGGATATCCCGAAACTTAAAAAAGAGTATCCACAATTTTTTCCGAAGCAATTTGCAGACAGTGTTTGGGTGTCTAGAATTCAAGATACCTTGCAACAACAATTAGACGCTGAGGTTACTAAACAATTTCCTGATAATTCTGAAATTGAAGATCAACTTACTCCTTTGTTTCAGCATATACAGTATTACTTCCCTGAATTTACACCACCAACGATTTTCACGGTAACATCAGATGTAGATTATAATAATAAGGTAATTGCTACAGATACGATGTTGGTCGTTGCCCTTGACACGTATTTAGGAAGCGACCACCGTTTTTACGAAGGTATCCAAAAATATATTTCCAAAGATTTAAAACCGGTTCAACTTGCGCCAGATGTAGCTTCGGTTTATGCTCGACAGCTTATTTCAAAACCACAAAAACGCGACTTGTTGGCCCAGATGATTTTCTTCGGAAAAGAGCTTTATTTAAAAGACCTTTGGCTGCCAAATACACCTGATAACGAAAAAATAGGCTACACGGAAGCCGAATTACAATGGGCACAAGAAAATGAAGAGTATATGTGGCGTTATTTTGTAGAAAAAGAACTGTTGTACAGTACAAACCCTAAATTACCAGCTCGTTTTATAAACAAAGCTCCATTTTCTAAATTCTACTTAGAAATTGATAACGAATCCCCCGGAATGGTAGGGCGTTATTTGGGCTGGCAAATTGTACGAGCATATATGGAAAACAACTCGGTGAACCTCAAAAAGATGCTTCAGGAAAAACCGGAAACGATATTTAATAATTCAAAATATAAACCAAAAAAGTAATGGGAAAAAACACTTCAGAAATTAATATAAACATCGATCTTGACGAAAATAAAGTCCCTGAAAAATTACAATGGTCTGCTCCAGATGGAGGTGTGGAAAATGAAGAGGCAAAAGCAATTTTTCTAAACGTTTGGGATCACGATAAAAGAGAGTCCCTCCGCATTGATCTTTGGACTAAAGATATGCCGTTGGATGATATGAAAATTTTCTTCCACCAAACGCTAAGTGCTATGGCCGATACTTTTGAGCGTGCTACAAACGATGAAAAAATGAGTGCTACCATGCGTGATTTTTGTGATTATTTCGCTGAAAAATTAGAGCTTACCAAAGAGTGATGCGGCTCATTTTTGTGTATAATGCAGATTCGGGTAAACGAAAAGCATATTTAGATAGTTTACATAAGATTATAAGTCCTTCAACGTATACTTGCAGCCTTTGCGAATTGACTTATGGTGTTTTTTCAGAAAAGAAAAAGTGGACGCTATTTCGAAAACAGGAAGATATAGAAATGGATTTTTATCATAAAGATGAATTTGTGAAAAAATTCAGGTCTAAGTGGTTGCCTAAATATACATTTCCTATTGTTCTTTCAGAAAATGGTGGTGAATTAGAAATTTTTCTTTCTTCGGAAAAATTAAATAAGATAGAAACTCTTGAGGCTCTTATTGAAACAGTTAAGAAAGGTCTATCGTCGTATTAATTTGACCAATATACTGTAAAACTTCGTCACGCCCAGTTGCATTGGTTGATGAAGTGACAAAATACTGTGGCATCTCTACCCAAGTTTCAAGCATTTTTTCTTGATAGGCTTTTAGGTTTCGCTCTAATGCCTTTGGTTTTAATTTATCAGCTTTGGTAAAAATTATTGCAAAAGGTATTTGGTTTTCACCCAGCCATTCCATAAACTCAAGATCGACGGGTTGTGGTTCGTGACGACAATCTATTAAAACAAAGCCCATAATGAGCTGCTCTCTTTTGGTAAAGTACTCAGTAATAAATTTTTGAAATGTCTTTTTACTTTTTTTAGAAACCTTGGCGTAACCATAACCAGGCAGATCTACTAAATGCCAGTTTTTATTAACTAAAAAATGATTGATAAGCTGTGTTTTACCAGGGCGACCCGATGTTTTTGCAAGGCTCTTTCGTTGCATTAACATATTGATAAGGGATGACTTACCAACATTAGACCGGCCAATAAAAGCATATTCGGGTAGTCGTGATAAAGGGCACTTGGCAACATCGCTGTTGCTCATTACAAATTCTGCCGCTTTAATTTTCATATAGCTTACAGGTTTCGTTTTTGTAACCAAGCGTAGAGAAGCTTGTTAAACTCATCTGGGTGTTCCATCATAGCGGCGTGGCCACATTTGTCAATCCAATATAAATCTGAATCTGGTAACAATTCGTCAAATTCGGTAGCAACTTCAGGAGGGGTTACGTTGTCATTCTTTCCCCAAATAATGCAGGTTGGAGTTTCCATTTTTGGAAGATCTTTTGCCATGTTGTGCCTGATAGCACTTTTTGCAATAGCTAAAGTCCGTATTAATTTATTTCGGTCGTTGACTGATGCATATACTTCATCCACAATCTCTTTGGTAGCAACAGCTGGGTCGTAGAAAACATTTTCAGCTTTTTTCTGAATATACTCATAATCGCCCCGTTTTGGGTAACTTTCGCCCATAGCACTTTCGTAAAGACCAGAACTTCCAGTAATTACAAGTGCTTTTACTTTTTCAGGGTATAATTTTGTGCAAAGCAGCCCTATGTGACCACCCAACGAGTTCCCCAAGAGGATAACCTCTTCAAAGCCTTTGTGGTCAATAAATTCTGAAACGTATTTTGCGAAATTTTTCACGTTCGTTTTCAGTAAGGACATGCTGTAGATTGGCAATTCGGGAATGAGGATTTTGTAGCCTTTTTCGGGGAAAAAGTCAGTCACTCCGTCAAAGTTGCTCAATCCACCCATGAGTCCGTGTAAAACAACAACTGGCGTTCCTTCGCCCAGTTCTATATACTTAAATTTTCCTTCTTCGTGTATTTGGTTCGCCATTCAATACTGAAATTATAAGAAGCAAAAGTAATCAAAATTATAGAACAATACCTTTCTTCCTAAAAGACAGTGCAATATTAATTGCTCTGTTGAAATCTTGTTCATTACTGGAAATTTTAAAATGAGCATAGTTCTTTTCTCTAGTATGGAAATTGCTAAGATCCTAAATTTAAAAAGGTTATTAACAATAAATATGCCCTTGATGTTGGGAAATCAGTAAGTGGTAAAACTTATCAACAAAGTGGTAAAAAGTGGTAAAAAGTGGTAAAACTTCTTTATATTTGAAACTATTAATAGTCAAAAAGCAACCCCTTAGTGCTCAATTTAATAGGTACATATGAATGCAAAGCAGATTCGAAAGGTCGGGTCATGATGCCGTCTGCGCTAAAAAAACAAGTCGCCCCGGTAGCGCCTAATGGTTTTGTGGTGAAGCGAGCAGTTTTTCAACCATGCCTTGAGTTGTACCCAATGGATGAGTGGAATGAGCTAATGGCGAAAATGGGTAAGCTAAATCGTTTTAACCGTAAAAACAATGATTTTATTCGTCGTTTTACCGCGGGAGTTAAAACGGTGGAGTTAGATGCTACGGGTAGGTTGTTAATACCAAAAGACTTGATGTCTTTTGCTGGCTTGAGTAAAGAAATAGTGCTCTCTTCTGCAATTAACATTGTGGAAATTTGGGATAAAGAAAAATATGAACAAGCCATTAACGATGCTGCCAGTGATTTTGCAGATCTGGCTGAGGAAGTAATGGGCGATGTCAACGATGATGACCATGGAATATCATAATCCGGTATTGTTAACCGAAACGGTTGATGGGTTAAACGTAGATCCTAATGGGGTGTATGTGGATGTAACCTTTGGCGGTGGTGGGCATTCGCGAGAAATATTAAAGCGTCTTGGTGAACATGGAAAATTGATAGCCTTTGACCAAGACAAAGATGCGCTTGAGAATGCTATCGACGACCCGAGGTTTTTGTTGGTTAATGAAAATTTCAGATTTCTCAAGCGCTTCTTACGCTTTTACGGTCACAAAGAAGTTGACGGTATTTTAGGCGATTTTGGAGTTTCATCGCATCAGTTTGATGTTGCGGAACGTGGTTTTTCAACTCGTTTTGAGGCAGATTTAGATATGAGGATGAACCAAAAGAGTGAATTTTCAGCTTTTAATGTGGTTAATAATTATGACGAAAAACAGCTACGAAGTGTACTGTCTCAGTACGGTGAGTTAAGAGCAGCAGCCGGAATGGCACGTGTGATTGTTGGAGCAAGGCACAATGGTGAAATAAAAACCAGCGAACAGCTAAAAAAAGCATTAGGACGGTTTTTGCCAAAACACAGGGAAAACAAAATACTGGCTCAAATTTATCAAGCTATTCGTATAGAGGTAAATCAAGAGCTTGAGGTTTTAAAAGAATTTTTATTGCAAACGCAAGAGGTCATAAAGCCTGGAGGCAGGTTGAGTTTAATAAGCTACCATTCGTTGGAAGACCGTTTGGTAAAGCGCTATATGCGGGACGGACAGTTTCAGGGTCAACCTGAAAAAGATGTATTTGGAAGGGTAGAAGTGCCTTTTAAACCAGTGGGGAAATTTGTAATCCCTTCGGAAGGGGAGATAAAAGAGAATAATCGTGCTCGTAGTGCAAAATTGCGGGTAGCAGAAAAACTATAATGAAGAAAAACTTTTACAACATAATAAAAGGAAAGTTTTTGGTGAACGACGATGCGCTTAAAAACTGGCGTTTCATCTTTTTCCTTTCACTATTGGCTTTGATTATGATTGCGAGTTCGCATAGTGCCGATAAAAAAGTGTATAAAATAGCAAAGCTTAATAATGAAGTAAAAGAATTAAAAAGTGAATATCTGGATATTCGGAAGCGATTAATGCAAACCCGAATGGAAAGCAAAATTGAAGTGGCGATGGCGAAAAGGGGATTGAAACCTTCGGTTACGCCCCCTCAAAAAATAAAAATTATAAACAAAGAATAGTTCGGTGGCTGTAGAAGAAAAGAACATATTAAACCGCCTTTATATTATCGCTGGATGTATGTTCATCTTCGCGATTGCTGTTGCTGTTAAATTGGTGAACATTCAATTTGTCGAAGGTGATGAATACCGTGAGTTAGCCCATAGAAACACCACTCGAAATTTTACGATTCCTGCTAATAGAGGCAACGTGTATGCTGAGGACGGTAGCTTGCTAGCGACTTCAGTTCCCAAATACGATATCCGATTTGATGCCGTAACCGTTTCTTCTGAAAACTTTAAAAACAACATTGTTCCGCTTTCTAAAGAAATGGGCAAAATGTTTAACCGTCCGGCTTCGTATTACCAAAATGTATTCAGAAAAGCGCGTGCAAACAAAAATAGATACTTACTAATTGCCCGAAACTTAGGCTATTCAGATTATATAAAACTGAAAAGTTTCCCCCTTTTTAAATTAGGCCCATACAAAGGTGGAATTATAGTAGAACAGCGTACCGTTCGTGAACATCCATTGGGGAAAGTTGCTGAGCGTTTGGTAGGCGACCAAAAAAATAATAGTCCTGGAGTGTATGAGGTAGGTTTGGAAGGTGCTTTTGATGAATATTTACGCGGAAAGGAAGGAAAACGCCTCAAACAAAAAATTGCACGAGGACAATGGAAACCAGTTTTTGATGAGAATGAAGTAGAGCCTCAAGATGGGTACGATGTTATTTCAACGATAAATGCAAACATTCAAGATATTGCCCACCACGCATTGTTGAAGCAAATGGAGCATTACGAAGCCGAGCACGGTTCTGTAATTGTGATGGAAGTAAAAACGGGTGAAATAAAAGCAGTTGCCAATCTCGGCAGAACTTCCAACGGAAATTATTACGAAAAATTGAATTATGCGGTAGGAGAAAGCCACGAACCGGGTTCTACGTTTAAGGTAATGGCAATGATGGCTGCTTTAGAAGATGAAAAAATAGACACTACAACTATAGTGGATACCAAAGAGGGTAGAAAACGTTTTTATGGACGTAACATTCACGATTCAAAACATGGTGGGTATGGTAAAATATCTGCGGCTAAAGCATTAGAAGTTTCTTCTAATATAGGTCTGGCGACTATAATTGATGAAGCCTATTCTGAAAATCCAGAACAGTTTATAAATCATTTAAAAGAATGGAATTTAGATAAGCGCATAGGCATAAAAATCAAAGGTGAAGGTAAGCCTGTAATTCCAGGGCCAGGGCATGAATTATGGAGTAAAAACGCCCTTCCTTCTATAGCTTATGGTTATAACTTAAGATTGACTCCTCTTCAAACCTTGGCTTTCTATAATGCAATCGCCAACGATGGTATTATGGTTAAACCAAGGTTTATTAAAGAAATAAGAGCCTGGAACCAAGAAGTGGAAATATTTGAAACTGAAGTCGTAAACGATCAAATTTGTTCTGCAGAAACCTTACATGAAATTCGAGACATTCTTAAAAACATTGTAAGGCGAGGAACAGGAAAACCTTTGTATTCTAAATATTTCTCCATGGCTGGAAAAACTGGAACAGCTCGTACGGAATACTGGATGGATGATTGGGAAAAAGACCGTCGGTATATTTCATCTTTTTCAGGATATTTTCCAGCAGAAAACCCAAAATATTCTTGCATTGTAGTGATTCACAAACCTAGTACTAAAAAAGGGTATTATGGAGCAGATGTTACAGGGCCAGTATTTAAGCGTATCGCTCAAAAAATATTTACTGAATCGCCATTAATTGCTGAAATAGCCAATGTAGATGAAGAAGACCCAATTTTAGAAAAAGATTACGAAACCTATTATCCAAAAGCACAAGCACACTATACTAAAGTTCCTAATGTGAAGGGAATGGCAGGAATGGATGCGGTTTCATTATTAGAAAATTTAGGCTTAAAAGTACAAACAGTAGGAAACGGCACTGTAGCCGATCAATCTATAGCCTCTGGTGAAGCTTTAAAACGCGGCCAACAAATAACCTTAAAATTATCGTGATAGTATTAAAAGACATACTCTATAAAATTCCAATCGAAAAAACGATAGGAAGCACAGCTGTGGCTGTTCGGAATATAGAATTCGATTCACGAAATGTAGGCCTTAACGATGTTTTTGTTGCCATAAAAGGAACGGTATCAGATGGTCATGACTATATTCTGAAAGCTTCGGAACAAGGAGCGCTGGTTATTATTTGCGAAACCCTTCCTGAAACGATTATCAATGGTATAACCTACGTTCAGGTAGCCGATTCACATAAAGCATTGGCAATTTTGGCTGCCAATTATTTTGAAAATCCTTCTGAAAACATAAAACTGGTCGGCATTACAGGAACGAACGGTAAAACCACCATTTCAACCTTATTGTACGATTTGTTTACAGCTGCAGGCTATAAAACAGGGCTTATTTCTACAGTTAAGGTAATGGTGAATGACACCCGTTACGAAGCAAAACGAACCACACCAGATTCGCTTACCATAAACCGTTATTTACAAGAAATGGTTGAAGCCGGTGTTGAATATTGCTTTATGGAAGTGAGCTCGCATGGTATTCATCAAAAACGTACCGAAGGCCTTCACTTTGCAGGTGGGATTTTTACCAACCTCACGCACGAGCATTTAGATTACCACAAAGATTTTAAAGAATACCGAGATGTTAAAAAGAAATTCTTTGATCAGTTGCCAAAATCAGCTTTTGCCTTGACGAATGCAGATGATAAAAATGGAGCTGTTATGCTTCAGAACACAAATGCAAAAAAATATACCTACGCCTTAAAAAGCTACGCAGATTATAAAGCGCAAATATTGGAAAATAATTTTACCGGTTTGTTGCTGAAAATTAATAACAATGAGATTTGGGTAAAACTAATTGGGGCATTTAATGCCTACAATATGTTGGCCATTTTCGGAGCTGCAGATATTTTAGGAATGGAAACACTAGAATTGCTTCAACTTATGAGCACGTTGGAAAGTGTGGATGGACGGTTTCAGTATCTAATTTCAAAAAAAAAGATAACTGCTATTGTTGATTATGCACATTCGCCAGATGCTTTAAAAAATGTGTTGGAGACCATTAACAGCATTCGTACTGGAAATGAAGAATTGATTACCGTAGTAGGTTGCGGCGGTGATCGTGATGCAACAAAGCGCCCTATAATGGGCAAAATTGCTGCGACTTTGAGCACAAAAGTTGTATTTACCAGTGATAATCCGCGCACGGAAGACCCTGACAAAATTGTAGAAGAAGTAGAAGCGGGTGTTCCTGCTGAGCATTTCAAAAAAACGGTTTCGATAACAAATAGAAAACAAGCGATTAAAAACGCTTGTCAAATGGCGAATGAAAACGACATTATATTAATTGCTGGAAAAGGACATGAAACCTATCAAGAAATAAATGGAGAACGAATAGATTTTGACGACTTTAAAATAGTAAACGAATTTTTAACCGCCCTAAATAAATAACCATGCTGTATTACTTGTTCGAATATTTAGAAAAAGAATACCAGTTCCCAGGGGCTAGCCTTTTTGAGTTTATCACATTCCGGGCAGCTTTGGCGGTTATTTTATCACTTTTCATTGCAACGGTTTACGGAAAAAAAATAATCAAGTATTTGCAACGCAAGCAAATGGGAGAGCAAATCCGTGATTTAGGGTTGGAAGGACAAAACGAAAAAGCTGGTACCCCAACCATGGGTGGTGTTATTATCATTTTGGCAACTTTGGTTCCTGTTTTATTATTCGCCAAGTTGGAGAATATCTACGTGATTATGTTGATTGTCACCACACTTTGGATGGGGATCATTGGTTTTATTGACGACTACCTTAAAAAGTTTAAGAATGATAAAGCTGGGTTACCGGGGAAATTCAAAATTATAGGTCAAATTGGTTTAGGAATTTTCGTAGGGGTGACAATGTATATGCATCCAGATGTTACGGTAAAACGAAAAATAATTAAGCCTACAAACAATACAGAAGTAGTAGCTCAAAATACACCGCAGGAAGAGTTTAACCCAGAAGAAAAAACCTTATTAACAACGATTCCTTTTATTAAACAAAATGAGTTTAATTATGAAAAACTGATTAGCTGGGCAGGAGAAGGATACACAAAATATGTATGGATCATCTTTATCCCGATCGTCATATTTATAATCACAGCCGTTTCAAACGGAGCTAATCTTACGGATGGAATTGATGGCTTAGCGGCAGGTTCTTCTGCTATTATTGGGATTACCCTCGCCATTTTTGCGTGGGTATCTGGTAACGTGATTTTTTCAGATTATCTGAATATTATGTACATCCCCAATACGGGCGAATTAACCATATTTATTACAGCCTTTGTAGGGTCACTCATTGGGTTTTTGTGGTACAATGCGTATCCAGCTCAAGTATTTATGGGCGACACAGGAAGTTTGACCATTGGAGGAATTATAGCCGTTATGGCAATTGCTATTCGCAAAGAATGGTTGATACCCATTCTCTGCGGAATTTTCTTAATGGAAAATCTTTCGGTGGTATTACAAGTCGGTTGGTTTAAATACACAAAGAAAAAATTTGGTGAAGGGAGGCGTATTTTCAGAATGTCACCGCTACACCATCATTATCAGGTAAAAGGATTTCACGAAAGTAAAATAGTTACCCGGTTTTGGATTATAGGAATTTTTCTAGCAATTCTGACGATTGTTACGCTTAAAATTAGATAGCAATGGCAGGACGGTTAGTGATTTTAGGGGCCGGTGAAAGTGGAGTAGGAACGGCTTTGTTAGGAAAGAAAAAAGGATTTGAAGTCTTTGTTTCAGACTTCGGAAAAATAAAGGAAACGTATAAACAAGTTCTTATACATAATGAGATTGAGTGGGAAGAAGAAGGCCATACAGAAGAAAAAGTGCTTTCGGCAGATATTGTAATGAAAAGCCCAGGAATTCCCGATACGGCTAAAATTGTTAAAAAACTCAAAGAAAAGGGGGTTAAAGTGATTTCTGAAATTGAATTTGCTTCAACATATACCGAAGCAACCATCGTAGGGATTACCGGAAGCAATGGAAAAACCACAACCGCAACGCTAACTTATGAAGTACTTAAAAACGGCGGCTTGAATGTCGCTTTGGGTGGAAACATAGGAAAAAGTTTTGCAGAGCAGGTTTCTGAAGAAAAGTTTACAAGCTATGTGTTGGAGTTAAGTAGCTTTCAATTGGACGGAATTGAAACATTTAAACCACATATAGCTGTTTTAACCAATATTACGCCGGATCATTTAGATAGGTATGATCACGATTTCAGTAAATACATTGCTGCAAAATTTAGAATAGCAATGAATCAAACAGCTGACGATTATTTTATTTATGACGCAGATGATAAAGTGATTACAAAATGGCTTTCAGAGCACCCAATACAATCTCAGTTACTGCCTTTTTCAGCAAAAAAAGAGCTGAAACAAGGTGCATATATAAAAAACAACGAAATAATAATAACAATAGATAATAACCAATTTACTATGCCAATCTCAACGTTAGGTTTACAAGGAGAACACAATACAAAAAATGCTATGGCAGCTTCGACTGTCGCTAAACTTTTAAAGATTAGAAAAGCGACCATCCGCGAATCGATGGAAAGCTTTCAAGGTGTTGAACACCGTCTTGAAAAAGTATTAAAGATTAATAACGTGATGTACATCAACGACTCTAAAGCTACGAATGTGAATGCTACATTTTATGCTTTAGATAGTATGGAAAGCCCAACCGTTTGGATTGTTGGAGGTGTAGATAAAGGAAACGATTACTCGGATTTACTTCCGCTGGTAAATGAAAAAGTAAAAGCCATTGTTTGTTTAGGAATTGACAATGAAAAATTAACCAAGCAGTTTGGGAACATTGTCGATATGATGGTAGAAACACAATCCATGCAAGAAGCAGTACAAATAGCATACCGATTGGCAGAGCGAGGCGATAATGTGCTGTTGTCACCAGCGTGTGCAAGTTTCGATTTGTTTACAAACTATGAAGATAGAGGAAGACAGTTTAAAGAGTCAGTAAGGCTTTTATAAAAAATAAGAAGAATACCAATGCGGGAAATATTTCAACATATTAAAGGGGATCGAGTGATTTGGGCCACTGTGGCACTATTGGCTGTGTTTTCCTTTTTGCCTGTATATAGCGCCAGTAGTAATTTGGCCTATTTATATGGAGATGGAAGCACCTTGCCGTATTTACTCAAACATTTTGCACATTTGTTGTTAGGGTTTGCCATTTTATATGGCGTGCATAAAATCCCGTTTCATTATTTTAGAGGTCTGTCCATTATTGCGTTGCCATTGGTTGTGGTATTGTTATTATTAACGTTAGGACAAGGAACTACTATTGATGGAGCAAATGCTAGTCGCTGGATTCGTGTGCCTTTTGTAGGTGTTACCTTTCAGACTTCCACATTGGCGGCGGTTGTTTTATTAACCTATGTAGCCCGGTATTTATCTAAAATTAAAGGGGAAACTGTAACTTTTAAAGAAACGTTGCTTCCATTATGGTTGCCAGTATTTGTAGTATTAGCATTAATACTTCCAGCTAACTTTTCAACCACGGCCATCATATTTGCAATGGTAGTTGTATTAGTGTTTGTAGGAGGATATCCAATTAAATATTTAGGAATCATTCTAGGTGCAGGTTTATTATGTTTAACCTTGTTTGTCTTGACTGCAAAAGCCTTTCCAGGGGTGTTTCCAAATAGGGTAGATACGTGGATAAGTCGAGTAGAAAACTTTACCGACGGAGAAGATACCGAGGCAGATTATCAGATTGAAAAAGCAAAAATAGCTATCGCTTCTGGAGGAATTACGGGATTAGGTCCTGGTAAAAGTGTTCAGAAAAACTTTTTACCGCAATCCTCTTCCGATTTTATTTACGCAATTATAGTTGAAGAATTTGGCTTAGTTGGAGCCTTGTTTTTAATGTCATTATACCTGTTTTTGTTATTCAGATTGGTAATAGTGGCGCACAAATCAAACTCTATTTTCGGAAAATTATTAGTGATAGGCGTAGGATTACCTATTGTGTTTCAGGCATTGATTAATATGGCTGTAGCAGTCGAATTATTTCCGGTAACGGGGCAGACATTACCTTTGGTAAGTAGTGGTGGAAGTTCTATTTGGATGACGTGCTTAGCAATAGGAATGGTATTAAGCGTAAGTGCCAACCGGCAAATAAAGAAAGAGAAAGAAGAACGGGAAGAAAACCCATTAGATATTTTAAGTGAAACCATATAAATTCATCATATCAGGCGGCGGAACCGGAGGGCATATCTATCCGGCGATTGCAATTGCAGACGAACTTCAGCAACGGTATCCTGAAGCGGAATTCTTGTTTGTTGGGGCGGAGGATAGAATGGAAATGGAGAAAGTACCCCAGGCTGGTTACAAGATTGAAGGATTATGGATTTCAGGATTGCAGCGAAAACTCAGTTTAAAAAACTTGATGTTTCCTTTTAAATTGATTTCAAGTTTATTGAAGTCTAGAAAAATATTAAAAAAGTTTAAACCTACTGTTGCTATTGGAACAGGAGGGTATGCAAGTGCACCGTTATTACGAAGTGCTTCACAGAAGGGAATTCCTTGTTTAATTCAAGAGCAGAATAGCCATGCGGGAATTACAAACAAATGGTTGAGTAGCAAAGCGAGTGCTATTTGTGTAGCCTATAACAAGATGGAGAAGTTTTTCCCTTCTGAAAAAATAGTGTTTACAGGAAATCCGGTACGACAAGATTTAATTGATATTTCAGAAAAAAGAAGTGAAGCACAACAGTTTTTCAATCTAGATGGGAGTAAAAAAACATTGTTGGTGTTAGGCGGAAGTTTAGGTGCCAAAAAGATCAATGAGCTTATCAATACTTCGCTTTCATTTTTTGAAGAAAAAAACGTTCAGGTTGTTTGGCAGTGCGGGAAGTTTTACGAAGAAACTTATAAAAACAAATCTACTGAAACGATTCAAGTTCATGCCTATTTAAATAGGATGGATTTGGCGTATGCAGCGGCAGATATTATTATTTCAAGAGCAGGCGCTTTATCGGTTTCCGAATTATGTTTGGTAGGGAAACCGGTGATTTTTATTCCATCGCCTAATGTGGCAGAAGATCACCAAACTAAAAATGCGCAAGCTGTTTCAGAAAATAATGCGGCTATTTTGTTAAAAGAAAATCAATTGGACGAACATTTTGAAAGGAATTTTTCAGCTTTGCTTTCTTCCGAAGAAAAGCAAAAAGAACTTTCAGAAAATATAAAGAAAATGGCAAAACCAAATGCCACGAAAGATATTGTTAGAGAAATTGAAAAGCTAATTTCTAAACAAAAAACGAGTTATTAAATGAAGAATTTATATAACATAGAAACACTTTATTTTATCGGTATTGGCGGTATCGGGATGAGTGCGTTAGCTCGTTATTGCAAATTAAAAGGCTATCATGTTTTAGGGTACGATAGACTAGAGAGTGCTATTACTGAAACATTAGAGGAGGAAGATATTTCGGTGTCATTTATCGATTCTGTAGAAGCGATTTCAAAGGAAAGCTTTGACAAAGAAAAAACTCTAGTGGTGTATACCCCGGCTGTAAAGCAAAACAACATTCTTTCTTGGTTTAAGGGGCAAGATTATAAAATAATAAAACGAGCAGCTTTGTTAGGTGAGGTTACCAAAGATACCTTTTGCTTGGCTGTTGCTGGAACCCACGGGAAGACTACAACTTCAGCGATTTTAGGTCATTTATTAGCTGAAACAGGGATGGCAGTTACGGCATTTCTAGGTGGTATTTCTGAAAACTACAACTCAAACTTTATCTCAAACGGTACGTTAATAACGGTAGTTGAAGCCGACGAGTTTGATCGTTCTTTTATGCAATTACGGCCTGATATTGCTTGTATTACTTCTATGGATCCCGACCATTTAGATGTTTACGGCGATGTTTCAGAATTTGAAAAAACATTTAAGGATTTTGCTGCTTTGGTTTCTGAAAAAGAGCATTTATTACTTAAAAAGGGGTTGCCTTTAAAAGGAAATACTGTTGGGATTGAAGAAGAGGCAGATTATGATGCACAAAATGTTCGAATTGAAAATGGCGGCTATGTTTTCAATTTAAAAACACCAACAAGAGTATTAAAAGATTTAAAATTTTTCCTTCCCGGAAAACATAACCTACATAATGCTGTAACAGCTCTGGGTATGGCGATTTTAGCAGGTTCCCCAACCCGTCGTCTACCCGAAGCGTTACAAAGTTTTAAAGGAGTGCAGCGTCGATTTTCTTATAAAATTAAAACCGATGATTTGGTGTTGATTGATGATTATGCGCATCACCCTACCGAATTAAGCGCATTATACCAAGCTGTAACCGAAATGTACCCTGAAGAGGAGAAATTGATTGTTTTTCAGCCACATCTTTTTAGCCGAACAAGAGATTTTGCTGATGGATTTGCTGAAAGCTTGTCAAAATTTGATGAGATAATCCTGTTAGATATCTATCCAGCACGAGAAGAACCTATGGAAGGAATTACCTCAAAATGGTTGTTAGAAAAGATTGATTCAGATAAAAAAAGATTGGTGTCAAAAGTGGATTTAGCACAGAGGATAAAAGACTCAAACTGTAAGATAAAAGTAATGGCAGGTGCGGGTGATATTGGTGTTGAAGTGGATAAGGTGAAAAAATATTTAGAAAATGAAGCGTAGTTGGGAGTACATAAAATTTGTATTGCTATTTGGCTTAGTTGTGTTTTTATTCAGCTTTACCAAACAACGAAATAGTAGCAGAAATCTAACAAAAACCAACATAGAATTTTTAGATGAAGGCATCCCTTTTATTACTCGTAATACAGTTAATAAATTGTTGATACAAAATTACGACAGTGTTACGAGCATCCGAAAAGAAAAGGTAGTTTTGAAAGAGGTGGAGTCTCGTTTGCTTGAGAATGAAATGATACGCAATGCAGACGTGTTTATAAGCTTAAATGGAACACTTGGAGCTAAAATAACACAAAGAAAACCGTTAGGTAGAGTGGCTGCTTCACCAGATTATTACATTGATGATGAGGGAAAAAAAATGCCTTTGTCTTCGGTTTATACAGCAAGAGTGCCATTGATAACTGGAGTTGCAAAATCCAATTTCAATGAATTAACCCCGTTACTAATTGCAATAAACCAAGACCCGTTTATGAAAAGTAGTATAGTAGGGCTAGAGCTTCAACAAAATGGGGAAATTGTATTACGGTTGCGAAAACATGATTTTAAAGTGCTCTTTGGAAAACCAAAAGCCATAGCCAATAAGTTTCAGAACTTTAAGGCATTTTACAAGAAAACAAAACAAGATAATAAGCTTTCAAGCTATAAGTTGGTCAATTTACAATTTGGGGACCAAGTAGTAGCAACAAAAATTTAAGCGATGGAAAACGAGAACATAGCTGTAGGATTAGACATTGGAACCACAAAAATTGTTGCCATGATAGGCCGTAAAAATGAATACGGTAAAATGGAGATTTTAGGAGTAGGAAGGTCTAAAAGTTTAGGTGTACATAGAGGTGTAGTAAACAATATTACCCAAACTATACAGTCCATACAACAAGCTGTGCAAGATGCTGAAACGTCCTCAGGAATGAAGATTGACAATGTAATGGTAGGTATTGCTGGTCAACATATACGAAGTTTACAACATAGTGATTATATAACCCGTAGTGATAGTGACGAAGTAATTGACGAAGCAGATATTGAACGTCTTTGTAACCAAGTGCATAAGCTAGTTATGTTGCCTGGTGAAGAAATAATTCACGTACTTCCACAAGATTTTAAAGTAGACGGACAAGCTGAAATAAAGGAGCCAATCGGCATGTATGGGGGGCGTTTAGAGGCTAACTTCCACGTAGTGGTAGGTCAGGTTTCCTCAATTAGAAATGTAGGAAGGTGTATTAAAAGTGCTGGTTTAAATCTTTCGGCGATTACTTTAGAGCCGTTGGCTTCGGCAAATGCAGTTTTGAGCAGGGAAGAAAAAGAAGCTGGTGTAGCGCTAATAGATATAGGTGGCGGTACAACAGATTTAGCCATTTTTAAAGATGGGATTATTCGTCACACAGCAGTTATCCCTTTTGGTGGTGGTGTAATAACAGAAGATATAAAAGAAGGCTGTTCCATTATCGAAAAACAAGCCGAATTACTGAAAATCAAATTTGGATCTGCCTGGCCAGGTGAGAATAAAGAAAACGAAATAGTTTCTATACCAGGTTTGCGAGGAAGAGAGCCTAAAGAAATTACACTTAAAAACCTTTCAAAAATAATTCATGCACGAGTTGTTGAAATTATTGAACAAGTGTACTTAGAGATAAAAAATTACGGTCACGAAGAACAAAAGAAAAAATTAATCGCAGGGATTGTATTAACTGGTGGCGGTGCACAATTACAGCATTTAAAGCAACTCGTAGAATATATAACTGGAATGGATACGCGTATTGGATATCCAAATGAGCATTTAGCAGGTGGTAGCGATGATGAAACCACAAGCCCAACTTATGCTACGGCTGTAGGATTAGTGCTTAGCAGTATTAATGATCAAGAAAAAAAGCAGCAAAAGCAGCAAGAAAAACAAGTTGAAGCTTCTGAAACAGTCGAAACAGATGATGTTGATCCATCAACTACTAAAGAAGAAAAAGAACAACCAAAAGAGCGCAAACGTTTTCTAGATAAATGGGCTGAAAAGTTCAAAGAATTTTTAGATAACGCAGAATAAAAAATTAAAAAGAAAGAAAAAGGAACCTCACAAAAATAAATAATATGAGCAGCAACACAGATTTTGATAACATTTCGTTCGATCTGCCCAAAAACCAATCAAATGTCATTAAGGTAATTGGCGTTGGTGGTGGTGGTAGCAATGCAATCAATCACATGTTTAACCAAGGAATTAAAGGGGTTGATTTTGTGATTTGCAATACTGATGCACAAGCACTTGAAAACAGTTCTGTGCCTATTAAAATACAATTAGGTGTTTCCTTGACCGAAGGGTTGGGGGCAGGAGCAAATCCGCAAATAGGGGAGCAGTCCGCTATGGAAAGTATGGAGGAGATTAAAGGTATGCTCACTACAAATACCAAAATGATTTTCATCACGGCCGGAATGGGTGGTGGTACAGGTACAGGGGCAGCGCCAATTATAGCTAAAATGGCGAAAGAGTTGGATATTCTAACCGTTGGAATTGTTACTATCCCGTTTCAGTTTGAAGGAAAAACACGTAACGAACAAGCTCAAATTGGTGTGGAGAAATTACGTCAAAACTGTGATTCTCTAATTGTAATAAACAACAATAAACTGCGAGAGGTATACGGAAATCTTGGTTTTAAGGCCGGTTTTTCAAAAGCAGACGAAGTACTTGCCACAGCTGCACGTGGTATTGCTGAAGTTATAACACACCATTATACACAAAACATTGACTTGCGTGATGCCAAAACAGTACTTGCCAATAGCGGTACTGCTATAATGGGTAGTGCAAGTGCAACTGGGGCAAAACGAGCAAGTGAGGCTATAGGTAAAGCTTTAGATTCCCCATTATTAAATGACAATAAAATAAAAGGTGCCAAAAACGTATTGTTGCTTATCGTTTCAGGTAGCGAAGAAATAACCATTGATGAAATAGGTGAAATAAGTGACCATATTCAAGACGAAGCGGGTCATAGCGCCAATATTATTATGGGTGTAGGGGAAGATACAGAGCTCGAAGGAGCTATTGGTATTACCGTTATTGCTACCGGATTTAATGCGGAACAACAAGACGATATTGTAAATACTGAAAGTAAAAAAATTATCCATACACTTGAAGAAGAGCAAAAAGCAGAACAAGATTTATCTGTAAAGCAAGGTGCAACCCGTGTTGAATTGCCTAAAAAAGATAAACCTGTAAAAGAGGAAAAACCAATCATTAAGCATACTTTATTTGAAGAAGAGGAGGTTGAGGATAAAATGCCTCCGGTTTCTGAAGTAAAAAAACCAAAAACTGAAGCATCACTTCCTTTTGAAGGATATATAGAGACATCAGAATTGTTGAAAAACATAGATGTTTCTTACGAAGAGATTGATATTCATCATATTGCAGAGTTTGAGCAATTGGTGATTAATGAAATGGATGTAAATGACTTTGTAATTGTAGAACCTAATAAGAATATTCAGAAAAAAGAAGAAACACCTATTTCTGAAAACACTGAACAAAAACAAAAATCAGTTTCAGATAATGAGGATCAGATGCTTATGTTCGATCTTCCGGTAAACCCTGTTTCAGATTCAAGCAAAAGGTATAGAAAAGAAGATGAGGATCAAGAAACGTTGACATCAGATGTTGAAGATATAAAAGTGAACGATCATGTAGAGGTAATACCAGTTACTGAATTTTCAAACGAAGGCGTAAAGCGATACAGCTTAGACGACTATCAAGAGAAAGAAGAAGAACTTTTAAATGCGAAACCTAATGCCAAAACAGATAAAGCGGCAGAAGAAGAGTTAGTTTTTGAAAAGAAAACAGTTGCACCTGTTGAAGAAGAGAAAGAAGATGAGCCTAATGATACAGTAGACCCATTGAACGCCCCGATTTCAAAGTTGCTAAAAGATCGTACAGAAGAGCGTAAAAAGAAAATGAAAGACTTTAATTATAAATTCAGAAACAGCGGGTCACGCATAGAGGATATTGAAAACCAACCCGCCTATAAAAGAATGGGAATCGATTTAGATGACAAAATGGATGCTGATGGATCTCTTTCTCGAACTTCAGTAAACAGCGATGACGATGATGATATAGAATTAAGGAGTAACAACTCTTTTTTGCACGATAATGTAGATTAAAACAAACTATTTTATTTCTAAACCCACAAGGCTCGCCTTGTGGGTTTTTTTCTTTAGTAATAAAAACATAATAGCTATCTTCGCATACTGTTATAAAAACATACAAAATGAGCTTACAGAAGCAGATAATGAACGCTATGAAAGTAGCAATGAAAGAGAAAGACGCTAATGCCCTAGAAGCATTACGGTCAGTAAAATCAGCATTATTATTAGCACAAACTGAAAGCGGTGCTAAGAAAGAGCTTACGGAAGAAGAGGAAGTAAAATTACTTCAAAAACAAGTAAAACAACGTAAGGATAGCGCTGCAATTTATAAAGAGCAGGGTAGGGAAGACCTAGCTGAACCTGAATTAAAGCAAGCCGCCATCATTGAAAACTTTTTACCAGATCAACTAAGTGAAGAAGAGGTGGCTACAGTTGTAGATGAAATTATTGCCCAAACCGGAGCAGAGTCTATGAAAGATATGGGCAAAGTAATGGGAATGGCAAATAAGAAATTAGCTGGACAAGCTGATGGGAAAACCATTTCAGGAATAGTTAAAGCAAGACTTAGTTAATATTAGAAAATTTCCTTCAAGGGAATTGAGGCCGCGTAGTTCAACTGGATAGAATATCAGATTTCGGCTCTGAGGGTTGAGGGTTCGAATCCTTCCGCGGTCACTAAATAAAAAAGCTCCATACATATCAATTGATATGTATGGAGCTTTTTTATGATTGTAGGTGTAATTTTTGGTCTGATATTTCAAGTGCACATCTAGCTAGATTTGTATTGCTGAAAAAGCATTTATAAATTAATCGAATTTATTAGAAACAAAGAAGCCGCTTAAAAAGCGGCTTCTTATAATAATTGGTGTTTACCAAAATTAAATAATAATAATACTTATTTAATTAGTTAACATCCCAGAATAATTTACTTAAAATGGTGTCACCATTGTTCAAACCAGCAACTGCTGCTTGGCGATTAGCTCCATTAAGGTTTTGAATCACTACAGGATATGTAACCCTAAATGGAAGATCTGTTGCATTAACTGCAGGTTGAAAAGTATAAGATGCTACACCAGCATCATCTGCTTGTTCTGCGGGTAATGTATAAGAGTCTCCTGGTAAAAACATTGTGTTAGGAAAACCTGTTCTTCTGTATTCTGCATACGCTTCATGACTTTGCATGTAAAGTGCAACGTATTTTTGGTTTAAAACGTTTTCTTGATTAGCAGGAGGTAAACTAGAAACAAATGCATCTATATCAGAACTTGATACACCCCATTTTTCCATAGAGGCACGTACACCGTTTTCATATTCGGCTTGACTCCAGTTGTTGTTTTCTGATAAAAGAAAAGCAACTTCTGCATACTCCATAAGTACTTCGCTGTAATCAGGTCTTAAAACAATACTGCTAGGAAAAGAATACGAAGAGTTACCAAGTTGATTCAGTAATTCAAAAGCATAAGGAATACCTTCATAGTCGGCAAAATCTGTGCTTTCTTCGTAATCATCAGCTTTAATATCATTTATACTAACACTTTTTGGTGCAGCCATTTTAAATAACCTTGGGTCTGGTGAAAAATTACCTACATCACCTTTCAATAGGTTTACAAATGGATGCGCTACAGCAAAGTCGGTACGAGTAATAAAAGCACCCCACCAAGGTGAAGCTTCAGCATCTATTTCACCATAAGCTTGTGCAGCATTGTCAGCATTTGAGGTCATTACTCCATCATTGATAGCAGCACTAATGGCACTGTTGGCCGCACTTGCATTAACACCTTTTAAACGGGTTGCAACTCGTAAAATTAATGAATTGGCAAACTTTTTCCATTTTGAAGCATCTCCATTGAAGATGTTGTCACCACTTGTAAATACAGGCTCTGATAAAATTATCATATCTGCTGATTCTCTTAATTCTTTTAAGATATCAGCATATATTTTTTCCTGGGTGGCGAATACCGGTGTTTGAGTTTCCGCTACATTAAGCGCCTGAAATTCTGGGTCATCACTACCATATGAGTAGTAAGGTATATCTCCAAAAGTATCTGTCATCTTATGGAATAGATAGGCTAACATAATTCTACTCGCTGCAATCTGGTTTTCATTTGCCCCTACAGCAGCTACATCGGCAGCACTGTCTGGGTCTGTGTTCAGGTCTATAATGGTCTTAAACTCATTAGCGGTTAAGTATGCATTATACAAAGACTCTGCTGATGTTTCCCTAAATAAATATCTGTCTTCATCTGCATAAGCATTTTGTCCCCAGTACTCTACCCAGTTTAAGGTTAACCTACCACTGTTGAATGCGCTTCGCATTCTATCAACATACTGCTTAGTAGCAGCATTGAATACCGTATTAGTTGGTACAACTTCCGGTGCGTTTGGGTTACTGTTTATGTCTTCAATATCTTCACTGCACGAAATAAATGCGGAGGATACTGCAAACAACATTGTTACAATTAATATCTTTTTCATATTTTTAAAATTTTAATTCTACATTAAATCCTATCGATTTCGTTGATGGCAACGAACCACCTTCCGCTCCTTGAATGTTTCCACTACCAGTACTGGCAACTTCAGGGTCAAAGTTATCATTGTCTAAGCCCCATACTGCAAGGTTTCTACCAAATGCACTTACTCTAATAGAGTCTACATATTCAAACCATTTTGAAGGTAGTGTGTAGCCTATTGAAATTTCACGTAATTTCACGTAATCTGCATCAAATACGTTTTGTGCATCATTTCCTGTAAAGAAACCTTGGCCCCATTGCTGAGCCGAGATACGTGTGGTGTTTGGCGCTGTTTCGGTTACTGTGTAATTTCCTTCGTCGTCATATGTAACTGTACCTGTTACACCATCCAATACAAGACCTTCTTCACGAATGTTATTATCAACAGTAGATTGCAAAATACCAGAGTAATGACCCCAAATATTTGTAAGCGATCTGTACTTACCGCCTTTTTGAACATCAATAAGGAAACCAAAGTTTATACCTTTATAGGTAAAGCTGTTTCTAATACCCATGTTATAATCTGGTAAGATACTTCCTAAGTTCTCCACATTTTGGGTTTCTGCGTAGCTACCGTTTGCGTTGATCACTCGGTTACCTTCATCATCAAAAACATAGTTGGTACCTCTAATTACACCATAAGGTTCACCTACAACGGCATTTAAGGTCACACCATTAAATGTATAGTTAGCAAGTGTTAAAGACTCAGCATCTCCAGCAAGACTTAAAAGTTCGTTTTCGTTTTTTGAAAAGTTCCAAGTAATGTCCCAAGTAAAATCTTCAGTCTTAATTGGTGTAAGATTAACCAAGGCCTCAATACCTTTGTTTTCCAACTGTCCTGCATTAACAAAAGTACCGGTAAAACCTGTTGATGGGGGAGTTTCTACTTCCGTAATCAAGTCATTGGTTAACTCGTTGTAATACGTTACGTCAAAGCTAAATCGATTATCAAAGAACGCCATCTCCAATCCTACTTCCCAGGTTTCTTTAAGTTCTGGCTTCAAAAAGGCATTTAAGTTAGTGTTTGGCGTGAAAAATTGCGTAAGGCCATTGAATGAAGTAGTACCCGCATCAAATGTGTTACGAAGCCTGTATGCATCGGTATCACTACCAACCTCAGCATAACCACCTCTTACTTTACCAAATGATAACCAAGAAGCATCAATTAATTGAGAGAACACCACACTACCATTTATAGATGGGTAAAAGTATGAGTTATCACTTGCTGGTAAGGTAGATGACCAGTCATTTCTACCAGTAACAGAAATGTATGCAAAGTTATCATAACCAAATGAGGCAGAACCAAACACACTGTTTACTCTACTTCTTGAATCAAATTCAGTAACAATAGGATCGGCAACTGAGTTGCTCAAGTTATAAATGCCTGGTACAACAAGACCACCATTTGTAAAACCACTTATTCTGTGGAACTCGTTATCTCTTCGGTTTGTACCAACAAAAGCATTAAGACTTAATTTATCATCAAAATACTTGTCATCATAGTGCAAACGTGCTTCATAGTTGATTTCTTGGAAATTTCTATCCGCCTCATCATGTTTAGCCACTTGTGTGGAAATGTCACTTACTGCAATATTTTCATTGATTCTAAGGTTATAAGCATCGGCATAAATTTTACCAACTGCATATACTTTGTCGCTAAAGTCATACTGTAATCCAAGGTTACCAAAAACACGGCTTCTTTTATCTGTTGCAATGTTTTTATTCAATATCCAATATGGGTTGTCAGTAAATCTAGCTTGTGGATTATCAAAAGCTATACGGTTCCAAGTTCTTTGAGTCCCGTCAGGCAATTGGAATTTCTTCAAACGCTCAAAATCCAATGAAGTTTGACCAAATTGGTATAACTGTAATATAACACTATTGTCCCCATAACCAGATTCCGGCCTGTTAAAACCATCTGTAACGGTTAGGTTAACACCAGCATCTACCTTGAGTCGCTCAGTTATTTGAGAGTCAGCATTAAAGTTAACTGTGTTTTTATCCAATTCAGTATTAGGAACGATACCTTGTGTTCTTGTGTTGTTTACAGAAAGGCGAAATTTTGTTTTCTCATTACCTTGTGTAAAAGAAATACTATTGTTGAACGATACACCAGTATTAAAGAAATCATCTCTATCGTTTTCAGGATATTTCCATTCTCTTGGATTTAAGAAATCTTCTGGAAATTCTGGGTCAAACGCGTCCCAATGTAATACTTGTTGCCCATTATAACGAGGCCCCCAAGATTCATCAGTTGCATAATCTACAACGTTATATGTAGTACCATTAATTACAGCGGTATCGAACGTACTTTGCTCAATTGTGTTTGGATCACCAGCACCACCACCATACAGTTTTTGAACTTCTGGTAGAATGTTTACACTTTCGAAAGTAACACCTGAATTAACAGTAACCTGTCCTTTTCCTTCTTTACCAGACTTTGTGGTAATTAAAATCACACCGTTGTTGGCACGAGAACCATATAAGGCCGCAGCTGCACCCCCTTTAAGTACGTTGATGCTCTCAACGTCATCTGGGTTAATGTCAAAACCAGCATCTCCATAATCACGACCACCACTACCAACTTGAGTAGTTGTGTCGTTATAGTTAGAGTTGTCTAAAGGAACACCATCTACTACTAGTAATGGTTTGTTTTCTCCAGTTACAGAGCCAATACCCCTTAGGACAATTCTAGAAGAACCTCCTAGGTTACCAGATGGGTTGTTGATTTGAACACCCGCTACCTTACCTGATAATGAATTAATAGCATTACTAGGTCTGGTTACGTTCAACTCTTCACTGTCAACCTGCTGCGTGGAATATCCAAGAGATTTCTTTTCTCTAGAAATACCAAGAGCGGTTACTACTACTGTTTCAAGAGCTTCTCCTTGCTCAAGAACAACATCGATTGTACTGCTTTCGCCTACAACCACTTCATTAGGTGTATACCCTACGTAACTAAATACTAAGGTTTCACCAGCCGATGCTTCAATAGTGTAATTTCCATCAAAATCGGTTTGTGTTCCGGTCGATGTCCCTTTTACTAAAATGTTTACTCCCAGTAAAGGAACTCCGGACGCATCTTGTACTGATCCCGTAATTTCTTTTTCTTGGGCAAACATTGTTTGCACCATTACGAAAGACAGTAACGTTAACAGAATTTTAAATTTTTGTCTCATATATGTATTTTTTGTTAAGCTTGTTACAAAACTATTCAAATTCCTTTCTTTTTGCAGTTATTAAACGTTAAATTTTTTACCAAGATTTTAACATTTTTTTATACTGTTAATAATCAAATGTTTGAATGTTAATATATTTAAGTTGTAAAGCGTTAGTAAATTAAGTTATTTTAACTGCTTATTATTAATGTAATAGTGTATGTTTCAACCAGAAAACATCGATTGGGTGGCACCTTACGCTTATCTCATAGTACTAGTGGGATTTGCATTTTTTCTATTTCGAATTTTTGAAAACTGGTATGCCGGTGTGATGAATAAACCGTTATATAGATACGTTTTAATTTATAAAAAACTAAATAAGCAGGAAATAGAAGTGCTCAAAAAGGATTTTTCCTTCTATAATGTGCTCTCAAAAAAGGAACAACGGCAATTTCAACACCGAATCGTCACGTTTATTTCCAGAAAAAAATTTGTTGGCCGACAAGGATTAGAAGTAAATAGTACAATGAAGTTGTTAATAGCTGCCACTGCTTGTATGTTGAGTTTTGGAAGGAAAAATTATAAATATGACTTAATTGATTATATTTTAGTGTATCCAGATGAATTTTATAGCACTGCAAACCAAGCAAGACATAAAGGAGAGTTTAACCCAAGAGAAAGGGCACTTGTTTTGTCTTGGAAGCATTTTGAAAAAGGGTATAAAATTACCGATGATAATTTAAACTTAGGTATCCACGAGTTTATGCATGCTATGCAGTTAGAAGCCTTGCAGAGTCGAGATATTGATTCAGTTCGCTTTCAAAAACAATTTCAAAATATATTAAAAAGCCTGACGAAGCAAGATGTGAGGGATAAACTGAATAAAACACGTTATTTCAGAAATTATGCTTTTACCAATCAATATGAGTTTATGGCAGTTTTAGCTGAGTATTTCATTGAATCACCAAACGATTTTAAAGAACATTTCCCAGAACTGTATAAACACACTAAACAATTGCTCAATTTCACTTTTGCTGGGTATTGATTTTTTTTGAAATAGTTGCGGCTATTACTTTGGCGTGAATCCGTGAATTTTCAATAAACCACTTATGGGTTTCCATGCCGCCACAAATAACGCCAGCTAAATATAAGTTAGCAACATTGGTCTCCATTGTTTCGGGATTGTACTTGGGAAAATATTTTCCTTCTTTAGACAACTCGATGCCTAATGTTTCCAGAAAAGCAAAATCTGGGCGATACCCAGTCAATGCAATAACAAAATCGTTGGGAACAGTTATTACTCCCTCAGGTGTATCAATTATTACTTCGGTTTCCTTAATCTCTTTAATTTCTGAATTAAAAAAAGCTTTAATGCTTCCTTCTTCAATTCTATTTTCAATATCGGGCTTTACCCAGTATTTTACACGTTCACCAATTGTGGCACCTCGAACCACCATAGTGACATCACCACCTTTACGCCAAATTTCCAATGCAGCATCTACAGATGAATTGCTCGCTCCAACAACAATGCTTTTTTGCATCACGTACGGATGTGCTTCCTTGTAATAATGCGAAACCTTTGGTAAGTCTTCTCCAGGGATATTCAATAGTTTGGGAATATCATAAAAACCAGTGCTTACGACTACGCTTTTTACACGGTAATTATTTTTTTCTGAAGTAACACTAAAACTTCCGTCTGTTTCCTTACCAACACCAGTTATGGTTTCATATAGATTAATATTGAGCTTGTTTGAAGTAGCTACTCTTCTGTAGTATTCCAGCGCTTCGTTGCGTGTGGGTTTCGGGTTGTTGCTAATGAAAGGAATACCATCGATTTCCAGTTTTTCTGAAGTGGAAAAAAAGGTCATATTTAACGGGTAATTATAGAGAGAGTTTGTTAGTGTCCCTTTCTCAATCACTATATAATCTAAATTGTGTTTTTTGCATTCAAGGGCGCAAGCAATTCCAATAGGACCGGCACCTATAATGAGGACATCTTTTTCGGTAGTCAATGTGTTCTTTTGTTGCAAAGATAAGAAAAGCCTGCTTGGTTTTCCACAGCAGGCTTTTTTCAATAAAATGCTATTGCTTAATTAATTTTATTGTTTTCCTTTTTTTGTTTGAGATAACCTTGCAAAAGTAAATTCCGCTAGGCTGACGGGTTAGATCTAAAGTATAGCTGTTTTTCCCTGTTACAATATTTTCTAAAGAATGGGTTTCTATTTTTCTACCCAATACATCAAAAATTAAAATTGAGACCGGTTTTGCATTATCAGAATTAAATGCGATGGTCGTTGTTTCAGAGAAAGGGTTGGGGTAGTTAATTCCTTTTTCTAAAGCATCAAAACTTACTTCAGGTGTTCCAAGTGTTCGGTCCAAGGATCTGTTGATACATTCAAATCCAGATATACCATTGGGGTTGTAAATACTGAAACCTTCACTTTGTGTCAAAGCCCAAATATTACCAAATTCATCTACTGCAATATCTTCAACTTGCTTATGTGCTAGTGGTGAATCAGCGTCTAAAAAAGTTGTAAAGGTACTTCCGGTTCCATCAAAATAAGAAATACCACCGTAATAAGGTGCTATTTGTGTATTGTGAGCGCTAATGTAAATGTTGTTGTTGGTGTCAATATCAATTGCTCTTACATTATCAGCGGCGATGTTACTATTGGTCGTATTCCAGTTTGTCCAATCTGCGCCATCATATTTCCAAAGTCCTCCTGTAGTTGCAAGCCACATTGTATCGTTATTGTCAAACTGAATGTCATTAACATGTTCAATTCCTGTAGATGATAAATCCATTCTGCTCCAAGTGCCATTATCGTATATGTCGATACCTTGATAATGCCCCAAATACATTTTTCCTCCAGTACGCCCTGTAAGACAATCTGGATTGCTAGTTAACCCATTTGAGAGATCCCATTGAGTCCAAGAATCAGCGGCTTTGTCATACATAAATGTATTTCCATAATAGGTTCTTAGAAAGACTAAACCATTATCTGTAGATTCTACTTCTTGGACAAGCTGAAGATTAGGATGAGCAGTAATATTATCCCAAATAATCCAGGATGCATAATCGCTATAGTTTCCGTCGGGTATTTGAATGGCATATCCAGATGTTCCATCGTAAGTAAACCAAATATCCCCGTCACTATCCTCAGTGATTGAAGTGCCTATGGTTGTTTGATATTGTGGTTGGGGGTTTGGAAAGAGGCCTTCATTGTTGGGTCCATATACTTCCCAATTGGGGCAATCAAATACTTGTATACCGCCTTGTCCATTGGCAAACCATCTACGGCCTTGGCTGTCAATAAAAATATCATCGTTAAAGTTATCGGGCAATCCGGTATTGTTACGGGTGTATCTTGTCCATTCGGTACCATCAAACTTTCCTACTACTCCTGAGCCGGATACCCAGTAATTTCCATTGGAATCTATATGACAATCGAATATGGAATAATTTGTGGTTTCCACTGTCCAATCGGTTCCGTCAAAAATCAAAGCTCTACGATTGCTACCTTCAGTTAAAATAATTTTATCATCCTGAATGGCTATTGAAGAAGCATTCAAGTTTGTAACGGGCAAATCGTCACTGGTTATGTGTGTCCAGTTAGTTCCATCAAAAATATCTACGGCACTTCCCACTAAGGCCATGATTCTATTTTGGTCGTCTATTACAACTTCATGAATGTTATTTGCAGACAATCCGCTATTGGCAGTGGTAAATTGTGTCCACTCTATACCATCATACTTAATCAGTCCATTTTCTGAAGCAATCCATTTAATATCGTTTGCATCAATTGCGATATCATTAAATTTGCTTCCTGCAGGCAGGTCAGAATTAGAACTTGTGTAGTATTCCCAGGTGGTTCCGTTGTAAAAACCCACTCCGTTTATAGAATTGTCAGCATTAGTGGTTACGGCCCAAAGGTCGTCATTTAAGCCAATGGCCATTCCTTCTGTTTGGTCTGCTAAAAGAGGTGAATTTGTAATGTCGTAATGTTGCCAGTCCAGCCCATTACTCGAAGTGGCTATGCCTTTTTCAGTACCAACCCAAATAATACCTGTATGGTCAAACTCAATATCGAATATGAGTCCATTTGGCAAATAATTTTCTGCATAAGTTCCCCAGTTGGTATAAACGGTATCGCTAGTGGCAATGCGAACCAAGCTGCCTTCTTCAGAAGAAGATGTATAGCCTCCCGTCCATATGTTATTAAAACCATCTCCTTTAATGGTGTAGTGTAATTGACCGCCAATCCCTGTGTTATCTGAACGGATGTATGTCCAGTTTGGATCTGTCTGAGCTTGAAGTTGAAAAGTTAAACCTATTAAAAATAAGCTGATTAGTAGTTTTGTTTTCATGATTTATCCCTTTATAATAAAACAGGCGTATCTAAAAATACCCTACCTAATAAATCATTTTATTAAGCGAGAGATGTTTTTATAGTTCTGTTAATCATAAAGTTATAAAAAAATAATGAAAACAAATAACTTGGTGTTTTGTTTAGAATATACTATTTAATTACTGTGTTGTCTTAACTAAATCTTTGATAGTTTCAGTTGGATTTTCTGAACCGAAAACATAACTGCCCGCTACCAATACATCTGCACCGGCTTCAACCAATTGCTTTGCATTTTTATTGGTCACCCCGCCATCGATTTCAATTTTTGTAGAAGCGCCTTTTTCTGAAATAAGCTTTTTCAACTCTCTCACTTTCTCATAGGTATTTTCAATAAAAGATTGCCCGCCAAAACCAGGGTTTACGCTCATCAAGCATACCAAATCAATATCTTCGATTGTATCTTTTAAAACTGAAATATTAGTATGTGGATTTAGAGCTACACCAGCCTGCATCCCTTCAGCTTTGATGGCTTGCAAAGTTCTGTGTAAATGCGTAGAAGCTTCATAATGAACAGTCAAGATGTTGGTGCCTAACAGAGCGAAATCTTTTACATATCGTTCTGGCTGAACAATCATTAAGTGAACATCCAATGGTTTTTTTGCGTGTCTTGAAATGGCTTCTATAACTGGCATGCCAAAAGAAATATTCGGAACAAAAACGCCGTCCATAACATCTAAGTGAAACCAGTCTGCTTCACTGTTATTTACCATATCGATGTCTTTTTTGAGGTTGGCAAAATCTGCTGCTAGGATGGAAGGTGCTAAAATGGTTTGGCTCATGGTTTAAATTAAAAAAGGTTCTAAAAGACCTAAAACACTTTTTGAAAAAGGGGTTGTGTCTTTCGTCTTATTTAAATATTCTTTTAAGTTTTTTAAATCTGACTTTGTTTTAATAATACTAAAGCCTGATTTATATCCTTCAAAGATACGATGTTCGTTTTGTTTGTTAAAGATGGTGATAATGTTTTTGTGTCGCTTGTCTTTTTTTATGTCTTCAAAAAGGTTGAGAAGCGTTTCTTTTTCACCTTCTAAAACTTGTAAAAAATTTCCGTAGTAATATAATAACATACCTGTAATGTCTTCACTACCATTATTGATTTTAGTTGTAGAAAAGACTTCCTCTAATTGGGGCTCTTTTAGGTCACTAGATTCACTGCTTACATAACAGATAGTATATACCATTTTCAGAAAATTTTGAATATATCAAAAATACGATAAAAAAACCTCCGGTAATCAGCCGGAGGTCATTCATCAATCAAAAAACGAACAGTCTTTAATTTCCGTCTAAACGAAAACCTCATACTGTCGTACTCTTCTTAGGGTTACCCTAAATAGGTTTTCAATATTTTACTTCTTGAAGTATGCTTTAACCTTCTAATTGCTTTCTCTTTAATTTGTCTTACACGTTCTCGGGTAAGGTCAAATGTTTCACCTATTTCTTCGAGCGTCATTGGTTGTTGGTCACATAAACCAAAATACAACCTAATTACATCGGCTTCCCTAGGGGTTAATGTTTCTAAAGAACGCTCAATTTCGGTCTTCAAGGATTCGTGCAATAATGAACGATCTGGATTTGGTGATTCACCACTTCGCAATACATCATATAGATTAGAGTCTTCTCCATCAATAAGTGGAGCATCCATCGATACATGGCGACCGCTATTTTTTAGCGACTCCTTTACATCGGTAATGGTCATATCCAATTCTTTTGCTATTTCTTCAGCAGAAGGTGGACGTTCATTTGCTTGCTCTAAAAAAGCAAAGGTCTTATTAATTTTATTAATACTACCAATTTTATTCAAAGGTAGCCTAACTATTCGAGATTGTTCAGCTAATGCTTGAAGAATTGACTGTCGAATCCACCAAACCGCATAGGAGATAAATTTAAAACCACGGGTTTCATCAAAACGTTTTGCAGCTTTAATAAGGCCCAGGTTTCCTTCATTTATAAGGTCCGGTAGGGTCAAGCCTTGATTTTGGTATTGTTTTGCTACCGAAACAACAAAACGTAAATTAGCTTTAGTAAGTTTCTCTAATGCTAGATGGTCACCCGCTTTTATGCGCTGTGCAAGTTCAACTTCTTGTTCCGCAGTAATCAGGTCAACCTTTCCAATTTCCTGAAGGTATTTGTCCAAAGAGGCGGTTTCTCTATTGGTTACCTGTTTTGTTATTTTTAACTGTCTCATGTAGTGTTAAATAGGTTTGTGGGTGCTTATTTTACCCTTCTATTTAATTATACGTAAAGAGGTGTGTAAATGTTACAAAAAAGTTAAATTATTTTACTGAATCATGTATTTTTTCGGTTTTTTCAAGTCTGGTCAAACTGTCAATTAAAGTCTTATTGGTTGTTTCTATCATTGTGCTGTCATGGCTGTTATAATAGCGATAGACTGTTTTTTTTCTGAAAGAATCAAAACTCTTTTCAATATGTTTTGCTTTTAATTTTCTAGCCTTTTTTTCTTCAATAGTAGAGATGTTTTCTTCAGAATTTTCTGAAATATTATCAATAGCTGTTTCAGGTAATTTTTTGTGTGTTGAATCTATCTCTATTGATGTAGCTTTTTTATCGGTTTTAGAATCATTTTCACTTGAGTCTAATTTTGAAACAGTAGAATTTTTGTAATTATTCAAATTGTTTTCAACCTCTATAGTTAGTGGGTTTGATTGCTGTGTTGGCTTATTATTGTTTTCAGAAAAAACAATTGTTAAAACTATTCCAGTGGTTACTATAATCCCTGTAGCTATCCCCCATGACCAATAAGCTTTCCTACGTTTTTTTGCTCTTTGTGTTAATGAAGCATCTACCTTTTCCCAAAGGCCGCTTTTAGTCTTTGTTTCATTATTTTGGAGCTTTTCTTTAAATAAAGTTCCTATGTCTTTTTTATGCTCCATCATACAATTTTTTTGAGTTGTTTTTCTGTTTTAAAATAGCGTCTTTTAAAATTTGCTTCGCTCGATGGTAATTAGATTTTGAAGTGCTTTCAGATATAGATAGTAGTTTTGCTACTTCTTTATGGGAAAACCCATCCAGTTGATACAAATTGAAAACCAACCTATATTGATCGGGCAGTTTTTGAACCATATGCAGCAATGTTTCAAGCGGTAAATTCATGGTATCTTTTTCTATAGTTGTGTCTTCTAAAAGATCGTTTTTATAATCAACGGCTATAGGTTTTCTCGTTTTGTATTTAGCAATTGCTTTATAGATGGTAATTCGTTTCATCCATCCTTCAAAAGAACCTTTCCTTTTAAAACTTTTTATCTTTTCAAAAATGGTGATAAAGGCGTCGTGGGTATTGTCTTCGGCATCTGCTTCATTTCTACAATATTTCAATGATAAAAAATAAAGGGTGTTTTTGTACTTTTCGAACAGTTCATTTTGAGCTGCTCGATCCTTTTTTTTACATCGTTTTATTAAATCTTCTATATTCAAATACTCATTTTTTACTTTGGCTTAAAGTAGTAAAAAGAAAATGATTTTTTAATTTATTATGGACATGAAATAGCTTCTATTGTAAACTGAAATATGTTGATTAAGCTTCCAGATTTTTCATCTTCAGCACGAATAAATATTTGCTGTGGATTTGTTGTGTTTGTATAATTTCCTCCTGAAATTTCATTTGTCCCATTTTCAGCATCTTCTTCTGTTTCATAAAATGAAAATTGTAGCGTTTTTACGTCATTGCTAAATGGGGAAATTTCCAAGCATGCTAAATAGTCCTTTAAATTAAACTCGGCAAAACCAGGATTGTCTTCAAATTCACAGCTTGTATAAGTAGTTTCTTTACATGGTAAATTGCAGTTTATAGCAATGTTAAACAAATTTGTGTCATTACTGATAATCATTGAAGTGTCGCTTGTATAATCTAATTCCCAATCAAAATTCCAGTCAGCTCCAATTGCTCCAGTGTCATTTAAAAAGATATTAAGATGAAGTTGGTCTTCAATAAAATAAGTGGTCCAATTACCAAAGTAAGCTTTACTGTTATGATGAAAAGTGGCGTTACCACCTTGTGCTATTTGGAAATAAGAGTCAGAGTATATACCATTTGGATTACCGGGCTCTGTAACATCCCAAATACAATTTTCTGTAGTTAAAGCACCATTGCACTCGTTTAATATTTCGTCTTTTTGGCAAGAGTCTATGCTTTCTTTAAGCTCTTCGTTATTGGTTATTTCAATGATTTCGCCAGTACTTAATTTGCCAGTTATGGGGTAGCTTAGGCTTATGGAATAATCATCGTTTAAGCTCCCTAATACTTCACTAAATTGCTCATTATTTATAATAGGTATTGTATTGATTAAATTCATGTTCTCGTCAAAAACAAATAAATTGAACCAATAATTGAATTCGATACAATTAATTGAGGTTTCTTCATCTTCGGTTGGAATCCTTTTTATTAAATCGTACAGTTCTGTATCAACAACATCTGTATTAACTGGAACTTTTTCAATAGAGTCGCTATCACAAGAAAAAGTAAATAAGGTTAAAGCCAAGAATAGTAGTTGAAATGTGGTTTTCATATTTAATTGTTTAATGGTTCTTTCTTAATAGTGTAGCTTTTATGAAAAAGTTGCGTGAAACTTTAAAAAAATATTGAACATAAAAAAACAGCCCCTTTTAAAGAGGCTGTTTGACTTTCGGTGTATTGGCTTTTTACACTCTTACGTGACCATCACCAAATACGTAATATTTGTTTGTCACCAATTGCTTTAGACCTAAAGGCCCGCGATGGTGTAATTTGTCTGTGCTAATTGCTAACTCTGCACCTACGCCCATTTGTCCACCATCGGTAAATCGGGTAGAGGCGTTGTGGTATACTGCTGCACTGTCTATGTGTTCCATAAACTTTTTAGCAGCTTCTTTGTCTTCGGTTAGAATAGCGCTTGAGTGACCACCACTGTAATGGTTAATCTTTTCAATCGCATCATCTAAACTGTCAACGGCACCAATAGCAATTTTAAGTGCTAAAAACTCTTCAAACCAAACTTTTTTATCTAGAATGACTTCAGAGTCTGTCAGTACTTTTTTCACTTCGTCATCTACAATTACTTCTACATCTGAAGCCGTAAGTACTTTTTTCAATTCTTGAAGCTTCTCTTCGTAATTTGGTAAGTTTTTATCAACTAACACCTTATCAAGTGCATTACATCCTGAAATTTTATCAGTTTTCGCATTGATAATAACTTCAATTGTTTTTTTCCAGTCAGCATCTTTGTGTACATATAGGAAATTGTTTCCTCTACCGCTAATTAAAACCGCGCATTTGGCGTGTTCTTTCACAAACTGAATTAATCGCTCACCACCCCGTGGTACAATTAAATCTAATTGCTCATCAGGATTTCGCAAGAATTCTTGCGTTTGTTCACGGTTCATTTGCAGCATCTTGATCCAATCTTTTGTAAGATTGTTTTCTTTTAAGGCTTGATGCCAGCAATCGACCAATATCACATTACTGTGATAGGCTTCTTTACCACCTTTCAGCAATATTTTATTATTGGCTTTAAATGCAAGTACAGCAGCTTCAATAGTTACATCTGGTCTTGATTCATAAATAATCATAATCGTCCCAAATGGTGCTGTTCTGTTATTAATCTCAAGTCCACTGTCTAATGTAAGACTTGAAATTTCTTTATTTACTGGGTCTTCCTGATTTTTAACTTCTGAAATGGCTTTTATCATGCCATCTACCTTCGCATCGTTTACTACCAAGCGATCATACAGAGCTTGATCGTCCCTTGAAAAAGCTTCTAGATCTTTTCTATTGGCCTCTAAGATGTCTGCTCTTCTCTTATCGAGAATAGAGATCATACTTTCCAGTACGTTGTTTTTTGTTTTTGTGTCTATCAATTGCATATTTCTTTCTTTCTAAATTTATAATTAGTTTGTGTTACGCGTAAAAACGGGTTCCTACGTCTTTACCTTCTAATAGCTCAACAATTACATTTTTACGCTTTCCATTGGCTATAAAGGTTGGAATGTCTTTACGAGCTGTTTCTTTTGCTATTTTCAGTTTAGATTTCATGCCTCCACGGCCTTCACCTTCACCTTTTTCATTTTTCTGAACATATTTCTCCACGTTTTGATTGTGGCGAACTTGTGCCAGTTTTTCTGAATCATCATCATCTGGGTGACCAGTATATAGGCCATCAGTATCTGTTAACAAGATTAATGCATCAGCCTGGGTTAATTCGGCTACTAAACTTGCCAACTCATCATTATCACTGAACATCGACATTTTTAAGGAAACAGCGTCATCCTCATTTGCAATAGGTACAACACCTTCTTTCATTAACCCTTCATAACAATTAATCATATTTTCACGGTGTTTGCCTGGTGCAAAATCACGTTTAGTGGCCAATACTTGTGCACAGCGCATTCCGTGATCGTGGAATAGGCTGTAGTAATGGCGCATCATACGCGGTTGTCCAACTGCAGAGAATATTTGCCTACGGGTAGAAGGATCGTCAGAAGAGCAATCTCCTAACACTTCCTTTCCGGCAATTGCAGATCCTGAAGAGACCAAAATGGGCTCAATATCATTTTCGTACAATTCGGCAATTTGTCGAACCAACTCATTTAAAATAGGTCCTACAATGCGGTTGTCCTTATTCGTCATAACGTTGGTTCCTACTTTTATAACCACTCGTTTTTTACTCATGTTGTTTGTTTTAATGTTTGGTTTATTGTCCAAGCTCTGTAGCTCGGTTAAATGCTGCATAAGCAGCTTCTTTAATTAACTCTTTAATATTATTGTCTTCCATAGAATCTAAAGCGGCACGTGTTGTTCCTCCTTTTGAAGCAACTCTATCCATCCAACTATTTGGCGATAGATCTGAATCGTTGAAGAGTGCAACAGCGCCTTCAAAAGTTTGGGAAACCAGTACTTTTGAATCGTTTTCTGAAAAGCCCATTTTTAAGGCTGCTTCTAGCATTGATTGCATAAAATAGAAAACATATGCAGGGCCACTTCCTGAAATACCAGTAGAGGCATTTATAAAGTTCTCATTTTCTACGTGAATGGCTTCGCCGGTAGTATCTAATAAGTTGCGAACCATAATTAGTTCTATGCGGCTTACTTCTTTAGATTCAGTAAACGAAGTAACCCCTTTACCTACCTTTGCTGGTAAATTGGGCATTGTACGGATTACCTTTTTAATACCTAGTCCTTTTTGAATACTCTCTATTGTAATTCCAGCCATTAAAGAAACAAAAACCTGATCTTGATTGACTTGATCTTTCATGGTTTCAAAAAGGTCTTCACTATGGTATGGTTTTACCGCAACAAAAACTACATCTGCTTTTGGCAGACAGTCTTCTAAGTTTTCATACGCATCAAAATGCGGAATGGCACTCAATGCTTCCGTTTTTTCTGGTGAAACATCAAATATCATTAAATTTCTTCTGTTCAAGTAAGGCGATTTTGCCATACCTTCGGCGTAGGTTAATCCCATATTTCCTGCACCAATAACTAATACTTTCATAATTTTATTTAATTGTTTGGTCTATAGGGTGCAAGGACCATACGAGAAACCTGAGTATTTGAAATATTCGGAATTATTTGATTATTTATTCCAATAAACTCAACAAATACAGTAGTTAAGCTGCTTTCATTAATTAATTGTTAATTTTTTAACTAAAAACAGGTTAGTGCAGAAATGGCAGTATTTGTCTGCCATAATGGGTATTCTGCTATATTGGCAGATAAAAAAACGCCTTCTTTTAAGAAGGCGTTTTAAAGTTTATGATGAAGAAAATTTAGTCTTTTCTCTTATTATCGCGGTTTCGGTTATCGCGACCTCTATTGTTGTCACGGCTTCCACCACTGCTTTTACGCTCTTGATAGCCTTCTGGTTTTGGCTCAAGTGCTTTTTTAGAAACTTTCTCTTTTCTAGTTCTCTTATCAATACCAAAATATTTCACGTCGATCACATCGCCCATGTTTACAACATCGGTTACGTTATCGGTTCGATCCCAAGCTAGCTCAGAAATGTGCAACAATACTTCATTGCCAGGTGCTTCAACATATTCTACTACAGCTCCAAAATCAAGTATCTTGATTACTTTAACTTCGTAAACGCTTCCTACTTCAGGTTTAAAAGTAATCGAGTCAATTTTAGCTAATACAGCATCGATTCCTTCTTGTCCAGTTCCAAGAATTTCAACAATTCCTTCTTCTGTTTCAGGATCTTCATTAATAACAATAGTTGTATCGGTTTCTTTTTGAAGCTCTTGAATTACTTTTCCGCCTGGGCCAATTAAAGCTCCAATATATTCATTTGGAATTTTAACTGTAACCATTTTTGGTGCGTGTGATTTTACATCTGCATTTGGTGCAGAAATAGTGTCAGTTAACTTCTCAAGAATATGTAACCTTCCATCTGCAGCTTGTTTTAAAGCTTTTACAAGAATTTCGTATGAAAGACCTTTTACTTTAATGTCCATCTGGCAAGCGGTAATTCCGTCTGCTGTTCCAGTTACTTTAAAGTCCATATCACCTAAGTGATCTTCATCTCCTAAAATATCAGAAAGTACTGCGTATTTTCCAGAATCTGCATCAGAAATTAATCCCATTGCAATACCAGAAACAGGTTTCTTTAATTGAACACCAGCATCCATCAACGCCATAGTACCACTACATACAGTAGCCATAGAAGAAGAACCGTTAGATTCTAATACTTCTGAAACTACACGAACAGTATAAGGGCAATCTTCAGGGATCATACCTTTTAATGCACGTTGTGCTAAGTTACCGTGACCGATTTCTCTACGAGATGTCCCGCGGATTGGTCTTGCTTCTCCAGTACAGAATGGTGGGAAGTTATAGTGAAGGTAGAATGTTTCTTCGCCTTCATACGACGGCATGTCAATCTGGTTAGCTTCTCTCGAAGTACCCAAAGTAACCGTTGCCAACGCTTGTGTTTCTCCACGTGTAAAAATAGAAGAACCGTGTGTTGATGGTAAGTAGTCTACTTCACACCAGATTGGTCTAATTTCGTCTGTTTTTCTACCATCTAAACGCATTCCTTCGTTTAAGGTTAGGTCGCGAATGGCAGCTTTTTCAGTTTTGCGGTAATAATCTGAAACTAAATCACCAAATTCTTCTAATTCTTCTTCAGAAAAAGTGGCTTTGATTTCTTCTTTTATTTCAGAAAATGCTGCGCCTCTTTCGTGCTTTGAAGAGCCTGCTTTAGCTACGGCGTACACTTTGTCGTATGCCATATCATGAACTTTCTTTTCTAGATCAGCATCTTCATTTCCTTCTGTTTCGTATTCACGTACTTCTTTTCTACCAAAGGCATCAGCTAAACGCATTTGTGCGTCTATCTGATTTTTAATGTGTTCGTGAGCGAATTTAATGGCTTCTACCATTTCTTCTTCGCTAATTTCTTTCATTTCACCTTCAACCATCATTACAGATTCTGCTGAAGCTCCAATCATCATATCGATATCAGACTCCGCTAACTGTGCACGACTTGGGTTAATGATGAACTCACCATTTACACGTCCTACACGTGCTTCAGAAATAGCACATTCAAAAGGGAAGTCAGAAAGTTGAATCGCTGCAGATGCAGCTAATCCAGCCATGGCATCTGGCATAACGTCATCATCGTGTGACATTAACTGAATCATCACTTGTGTTTCAGCGTGATAATCTTTTGGAAATAATGGACGCAAAACACGGTCTACTAAACGCATGGTTAAAACTTCACCATCACTAGGTCTTGCCTCTCTTTTAAAGAAACCACCTGGGTAACGTCCAGATGCAGCAAATTTTTCACGGTAATCTACCGTTAAAGGAAGAAAAGGAAGGTCTTTTTGTTCGTAGTTAGAAACTACAGTACAAAGCAACATACATTTTCCAGATTGTACAACAACAGAGCCGTGGGCCTGTTTTGCCAGTTTTCCGGTTTCGATAGAGATTTCTCTACCATCACCAAGGTCTATAACCTCTTTAAATACTTTAGGTATCATATTGTTTTTCATTGTTGTGCACTCCGAAATGTATCGGAAGAGTATGCACAGTTAAAATTGGTCGATGTCCGGTTGTCGGACAAAAGTTGTGTTGTTGTGGTGACCAATGAAAAACCTAAGGGTAGCTTTTCTATGTTTTTCTATTTTAATAGAAAAAATCAAAAAAGGGGCTAAAAAAGCCCCTTAAAAATAATTACTTACGTAATCCTAATTCTTTAACAATTGCACGGTATCTTAAAATATCTTTTTTCATTAGATAATCAAGAAGCGATCTACGCTTACCTACTAACTTTACCAAAGATCTTTCTGTGTTGAAATCTTTCTGGTTAGTTTTAAGGTGTTTTGAAAGATGCTCAATACGCTGTGTAAACAAAGCGATTTGCCCTTCGGTAGAACCGGTGTCTTTTTCAGACTTCCCGTGTTTTTTGAATAATTTTTGTTTCTCTTCTGCAGTTAAATACATGCCAATATTATTAAAATGATTTTTATGTACTGAATACCATTTTGGTAATCAAGCGGCAAAGATAAGCTAAAAAATAATAAATAAGCCTTTAATGCTATTGTTTTTTAATAGCTGAAATTTAGTAAATTTGCGTCGTGAAACTAAAATTTCTACATAGTTTTTTTTCTTTTCTATTGGCAATATTAATTTTATTGTCAACTAGTTCTTTTACTATAAAAAAACATTTTTGTAGTGGATTCCTTATTGATTCGGCTGTTTTTACCCAAGTAGAAAAATGCTCTAATGAACCTTGTTCTGATTCTTCTAAAGAAACCATCGTTACACAACCCGATTGTTGTGATGATGTAATAGACATAGTAGAGGGACAAGAAGTTGTTATTCATAAAAAAATTGATGATTTAGATTATCATCAGCAATTATTTTTATTAGCCTTTACAGAATCGTATTCCTACATTTTTGAAAGCTCGTCAAGACAGGTTGTTCCTCATAGACATTACATTCCACCTATTTTGGTGCGTGACTTTCAAGTTTTCCATCAACACTTTTTAATTTGATTTTTAAATTTTATGAAATCAAGATAGTTCTCTTTTCTTCTTTGAAGATTTGAGAAGCTATCTTCTAGAAGCCTATCCATAAAATTTATAAATTAAATAATGAAAAATATAATAATAATTTTAGTTATATTTTTCCTTCCTATACTTACATTTTCTCAAAAAGTAGAAGGTGTAGTTTATGAGGGGGAAACAAACAAACCACTTTTAGGGGCTAATGTATATTGGCTCGATACAGAAGTAGGGGTGGTAACTGATTTTGACGGAGAGTTTTCAATCCCATATAAAAAATCGTACAAAAAGCTTGTTGTGAGTTATGTAGGGTTTACTTCAGATACTTTAAAGGTGACAAATCCCACAAAAAAATTGAAAGCAACTTTAAGTCCCAAGAGTAGTTTAGACGAAGTAAAACTAGTTGCCAGAAAAAAAGCAACTTCAAGGTCTTATATAGAAGCTCAAAATGTAATTAACGTAAGTAGTGACGAATTGTTAAAAGCTGCTTGTTGTAATTTATCTGAAAGTTTTGAAACCAATCCTTCTATTGACGTAAATTTTGCCGATGCTATTTCTGGAACCAGACAGATAAAAATGTTGGGCTTAACAAGTCCATATATTCTTATCGCTATGGAAAATATTCCTACAGTGCGAGGAGCAGCTCAAGCTTATGGGTTGACATTTACACCAGGCACTTGGGTGGAAAGTATTCAAATAACCAAAGGAGCTGGAAGTGTTGTAAATGGTTATGAAAGTATTGCAGGACAAATTAACGCAGAACTACAAAAGCCTACTAAAGACGATAAGCTCTTTGTTAATCTATATGGAGCTAGCAGTCAGCGATTCGAGTTGAATACACATTATAACACCAAAGTAAGTGATAGGTGGAGTACAGGTATTTATTTGCATGGGAACACACATCAAGAAAAACATGATGTAAATCATGATAACTTTTTAGATATGCCACTTTACAATCAGGTTAATGTAATGAACCGCTGGCAATATACCGATACCGAAAATGGTTTTGTAGGTTTCTTAAATGTGAGATATCTTAATGACGAAAAGCAAACTGGAGAGTTGGATTTTGACCCAGATACCGATAAACTGACCTCCAATGCTTGGGGAAGCGAAATTGAAACCGAACGGTACGACTTTTCGGGGAAATTTGGGTATGTAAATCCAGAACTACCATGGCGAAGTGCCGGTTTGCAATTTGCAATAAGTAACCATCAACAAAACTCTTATTTTGGTTTACGAACCTATAATATTGAACACAGCAGCATCTATTCAAATTTCACCTATAATTCAATTATTAGTGATTCTCGACATAAAATTAAAACTGGAATTAGCTTTACTTACGATAAGTATGATGAGTTGGTAGAAACCACTTCTTTTAATCGCATAGATAATTCAATAGGCGCTTTTTTTGAGTATAACTTTGATGATTTAGAAGATATTAATGTTACTGCAGGCTTGCGTGTTGATAACCATAATAGGTTAGGGGTTTTTATAACACCAAGAATACATGCAAAATACACACCTTGGGAAAAATCTGCCTTTAGAGCCTCTATAGGAAGGGGGAAACGCTCAGCAAACATATTTGCAGAAAACCAAAACCTTTTCGCTACTTCCAGAAATATTATTAATAATCCTTCTGCTGAAGGAAATATATATGGTTTGGAGCCAGAAATTGCTTGGAACTATGGCGTGTCCTACCTTCAAGGGTTTAATCTATTTGGAAAGAAAGCAGATATAACGTTTGATTTTTATAGAACTGATTTTCAAAATCAAGTAGTGGTAGATTGGGAAAATTCTCAAGAAATTAATTTTTACAACTTAGAAGATGAAAGTTTTGCCAATAGCTTTCAAACCGAATTTAATTATAACCCATTTACAGGTTTTAATACGCGCTTAGCTTATAAATATTACGATATAAAAACGAAGTATCAAACGGGTGAAAAAATTAAACCTTTAACGGCACAACATCGTTTTTTTGCAAATGCATCGTACGAAACACCTGTTAAAAACAATAGTAAATGGAAATTTGATGTTACTTACAATTGGTTAGGTAAACAACGGTTTCCTTCTACACAAAACAACCCGATAGAATTTCAATTGCCGAATTTTTCACCTAATGTTAATACGGTAAATGCGCAAGTAACAAAAGTATTTTCACCAAAATTTGAAATATATATAGGAGGTGAAAATATAACCAATGTAAGACAGAACAACCCTATTTTAGGGGCAGACAACCCATTTGGCCCAAACTTTGACAGTACATTTGTATATGGTCCAATTTTTGGAAGCCTTTATTATGCAGGGTTAAGATATAGAATTAAGTAATAAACCTTAAAATTTATAAAATATGAAAACAGCTATAAGCATATTAATTTTATTAATCACAACAGTAACTTTTGCACAGAATAAAAACGCAAGAACTTCTTTAGAGGTTGACGGCATTTGTGGCATGTGTAAAGAAAGGATAGAGAAAGCAAGCATTAAAACCAAAGGCGTAAAAAGTGCAATTTGGGATGTTCAGACTCATGAACTTAAATTGATTTACAACGAAAAGAAAACCAATTTAGATGCTATTAAAGAGAATATCTTAGCAGTAGGGCACGATGTAGAAGAATTAAAAGCTACGGACGAAGCTTATAATAGTGTTCACCCTTGTTGTAAATATAGAGATGAAGCTATAAAAGATGATCACACAGGAGAAAGTGAAAATGGTCAATAGATTGGATATAAGAAATAAAAAAGGGGCTGAAAAAAGCCCCTTTACATATTTACTTACCTAAGATTAATTCTTTAACAATAGTAAGGTGTCTAAAAATATCCTTTTTCATAAGATAATCAAGAAGCGATTTACGCTTACCTTTTTGGTGCCAAACGGCAGAAGTACGATGTATTATAAAGTTAAACATTTTAATCCAGAATATATTAAATAAAGACTTTTGACGTTATAGAACTAACAAACCTAAAAGAAATAATATGAAAACAAACGTATTTAAAATCAACCTTTTTGCGCTTCTAGTAGTTAGCCTTCTCTTTGTAGCTTGCTCTGAAGACAATAATACAATAGAGGAAACCGAAGCGAACTACTCCGTTGAGAATACAGCATTGGCAACCAAAACTGATAACATAGTAGAAGGAAGTTTAAGCGTAATGGAAAACGGCTATGTAGAAGTAAATGGCGAAAATAGAGGGAATACTGTAGAATCTTTATTTCCAGATTGTACAATTATTACGTTAGAGCCTAGTGGTAATGGTGGTACGATAACCCTAGATTTTGGGGATGAATGCCAACTATTTAATGGGGCGATTGTTTCTGGTAAAATTATAATGGAATACGGCCCTTTTGAAAACGGTTCGCGAACTATTACTTATACTTTTGAAAATTACTTTTATAATGGAAACGGAGTAGAAGGTGAAGGTGAAATAGTTCGTAAACTAGAAAATGAAAATGGTAATCCAGAGTCGACAGTAAACGAATCTATAACGGTTAGCTTTTCAGAAACAGATGTGTCGGCTACTCGAATTGGCACTAGGGTAGTAGAGTGGGTTGAAGGTGTAGGAAGTGGAAATTGGGACGATAATGTATACCACATTACTGGAAACTGGAACACTACATTAAGTAATGGTTTTGAACGTTCTGGAGAAGTTACCGAACAATTGGTTAAAAAAATGTCTTGTTTGTGGTTGGTAAGCGGAGTTCTTGCCATAGAACAACAAAATATTACCGCAACTATCGATTTTGGAGAGGGTGAGTGCGATGCACAAGCCACAATAACAATAAATGGTCAAGAGTTTCCTATTGGAGCTTAATAACACATATTATGATAATAAAAAAAGCAGCCAAATTTGGCTGCTTTTTTTTATGCTGTCTTTTCTCGCATAGGCCTATTTAGAACTAAATCTAAATATTGATTTACACGAGTTTTTAAATCTTTACGGTGCGTAATAAAATCTAAAAAGCCATGTTCTTTTAAAAACTCTGCGGTTTGAAACCCGTCTGGTAGTTCTTGGCCTGTAGTATCTCTTACTACTCGTGGCCCGGCAAAACCAATTAAAGCACCTGGTTCGCTAATATTTATATCTCCCAACATAGCAAAGGAAGCGGTTGTCCCTCCTGTAGTAGGATCAGTACATAAAGAAATGTATGGAATGCCGGCATCTGACAATTGTGCTAATTTAGCACTGGTCTTTGCCAATTGCATTAAAGAAAGGACGGCTTCCATCATACGGGCACCACCACTTTTTGAAATAATCATTAGTGGGATTTTCTTTTTCAGCGAATAATCTGCCGCTCGGGCAATTTTTTCGCCCACTACGCTTCCCATGGAACCGCCAATAAAGCTAAAATCCATACAGGCAACCACTAAATCTTTACCCATAGATTTTCCTACAGCCGTACGTGCTGCATCCTTAAGACCGGTTTTCTTTTGGGCATCTTTTAAACGATCTGGATATTTTTTCTTGTCCTCAAACTTTAAAGGATCTTTAGAAGTTAAGTTTTTATCCAGCTCTTTGTACTTATTGTTGTCAAAAAGCAATTCAAAATATTCATTGCTTCCTATCCTAACGTGGTAGCCATCTTCAGGGCTTACGTAAAAGTTTTTTTCAAGCTCTTCAGAATCAACAATTTTTCCTGTTGGAGACTTATACCATAATCCTTTTGGGACGTCTTTTTTCTCTTCGGTAGGGGTTTGAATTCCTTTTTTAGTTCTTTTAAACCAAGACATAGTTGAGGAGTTTTAAGGTTATAATGTGTTTACGTTGTTAAGGTCTTCAAAAGCCTTTTCCAATCGTTTTTTGAAAGTTAATTCGCCTTCGCGCAACCACTTTCTTGGGTCGTAATATTTTTTATTGGGCACTTCTTCGCCTTCAGGATTTCCTATTTGTGTTTTTAAATAGTCAATGTTCTTGGTTACGTAATCGCGAACCCCTTCGTTAAAGGCATATTGTAAATCGGTGTCTATGTTCATTTTAATAACTCCGTAGCCAATTGCTTCTCTTATTTCTTCAACTGTAGAACCGCTTCCACCGTGAAAAACAAAATCAATAGGGTTGTGGTCAGTGTTAAATTTTTTCTGAACATACTCTTGCGAGTTTTTAAGAATGATCGGAGTTAATTTCACATTTCCTGGCTTGTAAACGCCGTGAACATTCCCGAAGGCAGCAGCAATTGTGAACTGATCGCTTACTTTCATAAGCTCTTCATACGCATAGGCTACTTCTTCAGGCTGGGTGTACAGTTTTGAAGAATCTACATCTGTATTGTCAACACCATCTTCTTCACCACCTGTAATACCTAATTCAATTTCGAGCGTCATTCCCATTTTGCTCATGCGCTCTAAATATTTTTTTGAAATCTCAATGTTTTCCTCAAGAGGTTCTTCTGAAAGATCAATCATATGCGAGCTGAAAAGTGGCTTTCCTTTTTCTTTATAAAATTGCTCTCCAGCATCCAGTAAACCATCAATCCAAGGTAATAATTTTTTTGCAGCGTGATCAGTATGTAAAATAACCGTCGCTCCGTACGCTTCTGCTAAATCATGAATGTGTTTTGCACCGGCAACACCACCTAAAATAGCGGCTTTTTCGTTTTCGTTGCTCAGTCCTTTACCCGCATTAAAATAAGCACCTCCGTTAGAAAACTGTATAATTACGGGCGAGTTTAGTGCAGCAGCCGTTTCCATAACGGTATTGATGGTATTGGATCCAACAACATTTACTGCAGGCATAGCAAAGCCTTTTTCTTTAGCGTATTGGTGTATTTTTTGAACTTCGCGTCCGGTTGCTACTCCGGGCTGGATGGAATGATTCATAGTTTAAGTTATTTTACCACAAAAGTAAGAATTTTTAGTGGTTTAGAAGGGATAGTTTATACCTATATTATAGACTGCATTTTGAAAATTATAATCTTTAAACCATCGTTCGCCAACTGGTCTGGCAGGATCGTGTGTTTTAAAGCCTATGTCAAACCTGAGCACAAAAAAACCAAAGTCGTACCGTAGTCCAAAACCAGATGCAACTCCCAGTTCTTTTAAGTCTTGAATACCTTCAAACTTAAATGCCTCTCTATCTTCATTGTCAAGAACGTTCCAAATATTACCGGCGTCGATAAAGAAGGCTCCTTTAAACGCTCCTAAAATGGTATAACGGTATTCTAAGTTGAAAGCTAATTTAAAGTTTGCTTCATTAAAATCTAAAATACCACCACTACTTCCAGGGCCTAAGTCATAAGCACGCCAACCTCTATTGTCATTAGCGCCACCAGCAAAATAACTTCTTGTAAAGGGTATGCTGTTACTGTTTCCGTATGGTATCGCAATACCCCCAAAAGCCCTGGCGGCAAGAATATTGTCATCGTTTAGTGCCCAATGTTTTATGTATTCGGTTTCCCCTTTTATGTATTGTGAATAGGCAACCCCCAAGGTTTCGTAATTACCGTTTGCATTTTTTTCTTGTCCGGTTGCTCGAGAGGCGAGTGATAAAAAATTACCAGCACTTTCCAGTTTCCATCGTAACCGTGAAAAGTTATTGTCGTAAATATTTTCGCGGGTGTCACGTGTCCAGGTAAAATTTGAGGCGAAAATAAGGTTGTCTTCCGTAAGTCTAAATTTACGTTCTGCTATACCCAAAACTTCGTCGTAAATTTCAGAAGAAACTGAGTTGGGAAGACTTCTGTCCAATATATCGTCAATAAATTGATTGGCCTCATCTGGAATACCAAGTTTTGGGTCTCCGGTAGGATCACCCATAAAGTCATAACCTATCTCTTCAGCAATTTCATTTAATCGGCTATAAGTGTTTTGGTATACGTTAAAATAGTTGTCTGTTCTAAGGTTACGAACATACTGTACGTTCGCTAAGTTAAATTGATTGGTTCTTATTTTTGAAGGTTTCCAACGGTAATTGAAAATGGCATTTATATTTTGCCTATCAAGCCCTATGTTGTTTTGTGCACTGAAACCAACACTTATTTCAGTGGTAGGTGACATATATTTTGGAATTATCTTGTCCGTATTTATAGGGAACAAAATTCTAGGAAACGATAGCTTTACATCTCCACCCACATCTGAAGTGTTAAAAAAACTTCCACCTTTATCTGCTGAAGAACCTACGCTACCACGGCCTGAAATTTCTAATATTTCAGCACCTCTAAAAACATTTCTAATCTGAAACGTAGAACTAAAACCAATCCCGAATTGTTGAATGGTTGAGGTGTAAGCATCAAAATCGACTCCTAAATTATATTTCTTCCTTGGTGTGAGTAGGATTGTGGTTATTAGTTTTTTCCCCGTGCTGTCCCTAGGATCTTCTTGATAGCTAATGTTGGGGTATTTAAAAACCTTTAGGTCGTTTATTTGGTTGTATGTAAGCGTGCGGTCTATATCTTTAAAAATTGAATTTGGTGTTATGGATATAGCATCGGTGATGGCTTTAGGGTTGAATTTTAATTTATCAAAACTGTACAGCTTATAACCTTCGTATTCAACCGAGTCTGTTGGTGTTTCATTTCTATTTTCGTAGCTAAAATCAGTAACGATCCGTATTTCATTTACGGTATGCACTTTAAAGGGCTCTGTGTAGGTGCTGTCACCTTCAGTCACTTCCCTGTTTGGAATTTGATATTTTATATTGGCTTTATGTCCTGTATTTACAGTATCTGCTTCAAAACCTACATAGTCCTGATCAAAATGAAATAAACCAGAATTTCTAAACTGAATGGTTAGCCTGTCTCGTTCATCCACAAAATCACTTGCATCGTATTGCTTGCCAGATTTTATAAATGTATTAGCAATAGATTCTTGAAAAAGGGAATCGACCACAGGTGAAGCAATTTCTTTTGTAATTGAATCTACAAAATAGGCTTGATGCCTCTTAACATTATACGTAATAGTAGCCCGTTTTTTCTTGTTTTCAAGGGGTGTTACTGTGTAATCTGCCTCGGTATTAAAGTATCCATAACTAGCATAATAGCGCTCTAAACGTTCTTTAGAGCTTTCACTTTTTTCTTTATCGATAATAACGGGCTCATCTCCAGATTTTTGCAGCCATTTATTCAGCCCTACATAACTATTGCCAATTTCCTTTACCTGTTTTTCTGAAATAAACTTGATTAACCGCTTTTCTCGATTTGGTTTTTTGTGTAACCATTTTTGATAAGTAGAATCTGGGTATGGATCAGCCAAATTATAAATATGAAGCCCGAGTGGAATACCTAAAACCGGGATTTTAGGGTTGGGTTTTTGCTTTAATTGGCTATAAACCCTGTTATCCTTAATTTCTAAGCTATCGACTATAATTTTATTTTCAGTTAACAGAAACTTATCGTCCGGTACACGTTTTACTGCGTTACAGGATAGAAACAGTGCGGTAACTCCTAAAAATAATGCTATTTTTGTGAGGGTTTGGGTCAAGTGTTCAGGTTTACTTAATTTCAAAAATACTATAATTTGGTAAGTAAAGGTCAAATAAAGTTAATAACGAGTTTACAGCAAAAAAAGTACCGAGAAAAACACGGACTTTTTGTGGGCGAAGGTCCTAAAGTTATTTCAGAATTAAAACAAGAAAACCTAAAGATTCATTCTTTTTTCTCTGTAAATGAACATGAAATTACTTCTGAACATGATTTTCACGTTACGCAAGCAGAGCTTCAGAAAATAAGCTTTTTAAAAACGGCAAATACATCATTAGCTATTTTTGAAATTCCTGAACCAAAACCTATCGAAACAAATGGCTTGACCATTGCACTCGATGCAATACGTGACCCAGGAAATTTGGGTACAATTATAAGGTTGTGCGATTGGTTTGGTGTAAAACAATTGATTTGCTCAACTGATACTACAGATTGCTACAACCCAAAAGTTGTACAGGCGACGATGGGATCACTCGCTCGCGTTGCCATTAGATATATAGACATAGAAAACTATCTGAAAGAAACTTCATTGCCCATTTACGGTGCTTTTATGGATGGAGAAAATGTGTACAAGAAGAAACTTTCACAAGATGCAATTGTCGTAATGGGAAATGAGGCGAATGGTGTTTCAGAAACTATTGAGAAGTTAATTACAAAGAAAATAACCATCCCACAGTTTGGTAATCAAACAACTGAAAGCTTAAACGTAGCAACGGCAACCGCAATTTTGTTAAGCGAAGCTCGGCGTTCTACTGAAATGTAAAATTGATAAAAATACCTCGTGTGGACATCTGGCTTATGTTTCCGGTCCAAGGACTGTTTGGGTCTACATCCGGCACCAACTCATCGCTGGTAGCGAACACCCCTCGAATAGATGGTGTGAACTTAAAATAGTACAGGTAAAAATCGATACCGAAACCTATTTCGTAATAGCTGGTGCTTTTTGTCATTCTAAACTCCCCAGCGGAATTGTCCTGCGGATTGTCTTGATTACTTGATAGGTTTAAAGAAGTAGAAATACCACCTACAATAAAAGGTTTAAAGTTGTTTAGCCTCTTAGTGGATATTTTTAAAAGCAAGGGAACATGAATATAGGTAGATTTTACTTCACGAAGAATATCTTTTTCTTCTTCAAAACCAGGAAAACGTAGATTACGTTGTGCGTAATATAGACCAGGTTCTAGCCGTAAATTCACATAATTATTTACACGCAAGTCACCAACTAACCCTACATTAAAGCCAACATCGCCTTCTACAAGAATGTCTGTTCTGTCGTTGGGGTTTTCGTTTTCATATTCGAATTTAAAATCATAACTGTTAAACCCTAAAAAATATCCCCAAGTAAGAAAACGCTGGTCAAATGTTTCTCGGTTTGCCAGTCGTTCTTTATTAAAAAGCTGTGCTTGAGCGCTTTCTGCGAATAGTAATATGGCAAGTACAAAAAATAATTTCTTCATATTTATTTAGTAGCTATATATATGGTGGCTACGCCAAATGTTTGCGGTTTGTTTTTCACTTCTATAAACCCAATTTTCCGTAAAATATTGTTGAGGGCTTCTCCATGGGGGAAAACTGAAGCACTTTCACTTAAATATTTGTACGCCACTTTATCTTTTGAAAATATACTCCCAATAACTGGTAAAATTCCTTTGGCGTATATGGAATATCCTTGTTTAAAAGGGAACTTAGTAGGTACTGAAGTTTCCAAAATAACGAAAATGCCACCGTTTTTCAAAACCCGTAAAATTTCAGACAGTCCTTTTTCTAAATTTTCAAAATTTCGAATTCCGAAAGAAACAGTAATTGCATCGAACGAGTTATCTTCAAAAGGCAACGCTTCAGAATCACCTTTTACAAATTCAACTGTATTTTCAATTTCTTTTGCCTTTTCACGTGCAACAGAAAGCATCCCTTCTGAAAGGTCTAGCCCAATAATTTTAGAAGCTTGTGTGTTTTGGGCAAATTGTAAAGCAAGGTCTCCTGTACCGGTTGCGATATCCAGAATAGAATCCGGTTTGGTTTCGGCAACCATTTTAATAACCTTCTTTCTCCATTTAATATCAGTTCCTAATGAGATAACGCGGTTTAAGCCGTCATATTCACCTGAAATGGTATCAAACATTTTTTCTACCTGCTGCTTTTTGTTTTCAGCAGAATCTTTATAAGGCGTTACTTTTTTTTCTGAAGTCATAGCGGGAGCAAAACTACGTTTTTTTTGGTATTTGCAAGTAACTCTTTCAGTAAAAGAGATTAACAAATAGGTGTCTATAACTAATTTTAAATTATATAACTTTGCAGCACTTATTTTAGAAGATATTTATGAAGATTATTATTGCCGGTGCCGGTGAAGTGGGATTTCATTTAGCAAAACTTCTATCCTTCGAATCTCAGGATATAACGCTTATAGATACCAATAAAGAATCATTAACTTACGCAGACACCCATTTGGATATTCGTGTTGTTAAGGGGGATGCTACGTCTATTTCAGTTTTAAAGGATTCAAAAATTGACTCTACAGATTTAGTTATAGCTGTTACTTCTAGCGAAACAACAAATATTACAGTATGTGTATTGGCTAAACAGCTTGGGGCAAAACGGACAGTAGCCCGAATTTCCAATACGGAATTTATAGAAAAAAAGGAAGAAGTCGGTTTCACGCGGTTTGGTATTGACGAACTTATTTCGCCAGAATCACTTGCTGCTAGTGAAATTGCATTACTGTTAAACCAAAGTGCATTTAACGACACCTATGAGTTTGAAGATGGCGCGCTAACCATGATTGGATTAAATCTTTCTCGTACAGCAGCATTTGTAGGGAAAACAGTTAAAGAAGTGGGAGAGAAGTTCCCTGATTTGGAATACGTACCATTGGCTATACAACGCTTTGGAACCCAATATACACTTATACCACGTGGTGACACACAATTTAAAGAAGGAGATCAAGTATATTTTACAACTACCGAAAAAGGGGTTGATGAAATTTTTCAACTTACTGGAAAAGTAAGAGAAGATATTAAAAATGTAATGATCCTTGGCGGAAGTAAAATTGGTTACAAAACCGCACGTGATCTTTGTAAAAGTAGCTTTAGGGTAAAGTTAATTGAAAGTAGTAAGGACAAAGCTTTTGAAATTGCCGATGATATCCCAAATTGCCTTGTTATTAATGGAGATGGACGTAATGTAGATTTACTTCAAGAAGAATCTATCAACGAAATGGACGCTTTTATATCTGTTACCGGAAATAGCGAAACCAATATCATGTCTTGTTTAGTGGCAAAATCTAAAGGGGTTAAAAAGACCATTGCTTTGGTCGAGAATATGGACTACTTTCAGTTGTCGCAGTCTATTGGTATTGATACTTTGATTAATAAAAAGTTACTGGCGGCGAACAATATTTTTAGGTATGTGCGTAAAGGTGAAGTCGTGGCCATGACCAAGTTAAATAATATGAACGCAGAGTTGCTTGAGTTTAAAGTTACTTCATCTTCAAAAGTATGCGACAAAAAAATTAAAGATATAGACTTGCCCAGATCTGCCGTAATAGGCGGAGTAATTAGAGACGACGAAGGTTTAATTGCATTGGGTGACTTCAAAATTAAAAATGGTGACCATATTGTAATATGTTGTTTACCACAATCCATTACTAAGGTTGAAAAACTCTTTGTATAATGAGATCCTTATCCAGGCTTAATTTAAAAATAATATTCCACCTTCTAGGTTTGTTGTTGGTGGTAAATGCAGGTTTTATGTTTTTATCTGCATTAGTTAGTTATTTTTATAAAGATGGAGTAGTCATAGATATGTTTTATGCAGGCTTCATTACCCTGGTAATTGGAGGAACTGCATTTTTAGTGACGAGAAACCATCGAAAAGAAATTCAAAAAAGGGAGGGCTATCTTATTGTTACCTTAGGATGGATCTCTATGTCATTAATAGGAACCTTACCTTATTTTATTACAGGTGCTATACCTGGCTTTACCAATGCTTTTTTTGAAACCATGAGTGGTTACACCACTACAGGAGCCTCTATTTTAAGCGATATTGAAAGTTTACCTGAGGGGGTCCTTTTTTGGCGTAGCATCACACATTGGATTGGAGGTATGGGTATTATCGTTTTAGCAATTGCTATTCTTCCATTATTAGGAATAGGAGGGATGCAGTTATTTTCTGCCGAAGCACCTGGGCCTGGAGGTGATAAATTACATCCTAGAATAGCCGATACAGCAAAACGTTTATGGGTTATTTATGTGGCATATACGCTTGTTGAAACATTGCTTTTAAAGTTGGCAGGAATGAGTTTTTTCGATGCAATAAACCATTCGTTAAGTACATTAAGTACCGGTGGATTTTCAACAAAAAATGCGAGTATTGCTTATTGGAATGACCAGCCTATTATTCAATATATTATTGCCTTTTTCATGTTTTTGGCAGGCACAAATTTTGTACTAAGCTACTTTGCTTTTAAAACAAATTTTTCAAAAGTATTACAAGACGATGAGTTTAAATGGTATTGCTACTGTATACTTTCATTTAGTGTAATTGCCGCATTGCTAGTATACTTTAAGGCAGACTTTTCATTGTCTACAGTAGATCATCCAATGGTTTGGGGTAGGTTAGAAAGTGCTTTTCGGCATGGTGTATTTCAAGTATTAGCAATTGTAACAACTACTGGTTTTGTAACTGCCGATTATACTGCTTGGACTACCTTTTTGACAGTTTTCTTTTTTGGTTTAATGTTTTTAGGCGGATCTGCTGGTTCTACGGCAGGTGGTATTAAAATTGTTCGCCATTTAATAATGATAAAAAACGGTATTTTAGAATTTAAACGAACCTTGCATCCTAATGCAATTTTACCAGTCCGTTATAAAAATAAAGCTGTAAGTCAACCTATTGTTTATAATATTTTAGGTTTTTTTATCCTCTATATGCTTTCGTTTATAATGGGAGTTTTGGTCTTTTCTTGGTTGGGGCTAGACTTTAAAACTGCCTTAGGCGGAGCTGCTTCTACATTAGGGAATGTTGGTCCAGCATTAGGAGATTTAGGGCCTGTAAATAATTATGGAGCTTTGCCTGCAGCCGCTAAATGGTGGGCGTCGTTTTTAATGTTAATAGGGCGTTTAGAGCTTTTTACAGTGTTGATATTATTAACGCCTTTCTTCTGGAGGAACCGATAAGTTAAAGTTTTACTTCAATTTTATCTGCTAATTTTCTTGCTTTCTTTGTTACTTCGGAAACAGAACTATCTATAGAATCATAAGTTACAACAACCCCCATCCGTCTATAAGGTCTAGCGGTGGGTTTTCCGAATAATCTAAAATCACATTTTGACGTTGCCGCAACAATTTCCAAACCTTCAAAAGTAGGGTGTTTTGAATCACCTGGTGCTAAAATCACTGCGCTTGCGCCAATTTTTTCTTGTGTAACTTCAGGAATAGGAAGTCCTAATATAGCTCGTAAGTGGAGCTCGAATTCATTAAAATTTTGGGTGTTGGCCAATGTGACCATCCCTGTATCGTGAGGTCTAGGTGAAAGTTCTGAAAAGTATACGCCGTCATCCGCTACAAAAAATTCAACCCCCCAAATACCTGAGCCAGTAAGTGCTTTTGTTACTTTGGCTGCTATTTCTTGGGCGGTTTTTAAATGAGTGTCTTCCATAGACGCAGGTTGCCAACTTTCCATATAGTCACCGCGTTCTTGTTTATGGCCAATAGGCGGGCAAAAAAGAGTTTCACCGTTTCTTTGCGTCACAGTGAGTAAGGTGATTTCGTAGTTAAAATTAACGAAAGCCTCTACAATTACTTCAGCCACATCACCACGAGAACCGTCTTGTGAGTATTGCCACGCTTTTTTAATATCTGCTTCGGTTTTTATAGTGCTTTGTCCTTTTCCGCTTGAAGACATTAGCGGCTTTACAACACACGGCATGCCAATTTCAGAAACGGCTTTTTGTAAGCTTTCTGCAGAAGTTGCATAACGGTAATCGGCGGTTTTAATGCCTAATTCTTTCGCGGCCAGATCACGAATAGCCTTCCGGTTCATGGTATAATTGGCAGCTTTTGCTGAAGGAACCACTGTGTAACCTTGTTTTTCATATTTGTAGAAGCGTTCTGTGCGGATAGCTTCAATCTCTGGGACAATATAATCTGGTTTGTGTTTTTCAACAATAGCGTCTAAAGCATCACCATCCAGCATATTGATGACTTCAAAACTATCTGCTACTTGCATAGCTGGGGCTTTCTCATAGCTATCTACAGCAATGATGGTTTGGCCTATACGTTGCGCGGCTATAGTAAATTCTTTTCCCAGTTCGCCACTGCCAAGTAAAAGTATGGTTGCCATCAATTATATTTTTTGAATATTTATTCTGAAAGTACTTTTTTAATCCGTTTCATAGCTTCTACAATATCTGCTTCGGAAGCTGCATAAGAAAGACGGATGCAATTTGGATCGCCAAAAGCTTCGCCCGTTACGGTTGCCACTAAGGCGTCTTCCAACAAGAACAATGAGAAGTCAGTAGCGTTATTTATTTTGGTGCCGTTTATAGTTTTTCCGAAGAAACTTGAAACATCTGGGAACACATAAAAAGCGCCTTCTGGTTCGTTGGTTTTTATCCCGGGAATTTCAGAAAGTAAGTCTAAAATAAGTTTTCTACGCCCTTTGAACGCTTCCACCATGTATTTGATTTTAGAAGGGGATGCTTCTAAGGCGGTTATAGTGGCACGTTGTGCAATACAATTAGCACCGCTGGTTACTTGGCCTTGCATTTTTGTACAGGCTTTTGCAATCCATTCGGGACCACCAATAAAACCTATTCTCCAGCCTGTCATGGCGAATGCTTTTGAAACTCCATTTACGGTAACGGTACGGTTGTACATATCGTCAAATCGAGCCATTGAAGCATGTTCGCCAGTAAAATTAATATGCTCGTATATTTCATCACTGACTACGATAATGTCTGGATGCTTTACTAAAACATCTGCTAAGGCACGAAGCTCATCCCGGCTATAAACTGAACCACTAGGGTTGCAGGGCGAACTATACATAATCATTTTTGTCTTGGGGGTAATAGCTGCTTCCAGTGCTTCTGGGGTAACTTTAAAGTCGGTTTCAATACTAGTTTTTATTTCTACCGGAACACCCTCGGCCACTTTGGCTATATCACTATAACTTACCCAATATGGTGCTGGCAACAAAACTTCATCTCCTTCGTTGAGTAAAACCTGTGCTAAGTTGGCCAATGATTGTTTGGCACCTGTAGAAACAACAATTTGTGAAGGTTTGTATTCAAGATTGTTGTCTCGTTTAAATTTTTTAATAATGGCTTGTTTTAACTCTCCGTAACCATCAACAGGGGTGTATGCGTGATAATCTTCAGTAATGGCACTTATAGCGGCTTCCTTTACAAACTCTGGAACCGTAAAATCTGGTTCGCCTAAACTAAGCCCGATGATGTCTCTTCCTTCTTCTCGAAGTTCCCTTGCTTTGGCTGCCATGGCAAGCGTAGCAGATGTGGCCATTTTGTTAACGCGGTCAGAAAGTTGTTGCTTCATATAGGTAAATTATGCAGGTATTGAGGGCTTTAGCCCCATTTGTTTTAAATATTTAAAGTGTGCTATAATGGCACTTCTTGTTGTCTTGTACTCGTTGTATGGAAGGTTAAACTCTAATGCAGTTTCGCGTACAATTTCTGAAATTTTAGAGTAATGTACGTGACTGATATTTGGAAAAATATGGTGTTCCACTTGATGATTCAACCCGCCAGTGAACCAGTTTACTATTTTATTTTTTGTAGAAAAATTAACGGTAGTGAACAGTTGATGGATTGCCCAGGTGTTTTTCATATTCCCAGTTTTATCTGGTAACGGCATATCGGTATCTTCTACGATGTGTGCCAGCTGAAACACAATACTTAAAATGAGGCCAGCAACATAGTGCATAATGAAAAAGCCTATTAATATTTTCCACCAAGCGATGTTAAAAAATAAAATAGGGATTACGATCCAAACTCCCATATAGATTAGCTTAGTAATTATTAACAAACTCCATTGCGTAATGGGCTTAGGTAGTTTTCCGTAAGATAATTTTTTTGATAAATAGCGTTTGGTCTGTTTAAAATCAGTTGTTAGTGCCCAATTAAAGGTTAACAACCCGTATAAGAAAACACTGTAATATTGTTGAAATTTATGAAAACGTCGCCATTTAGCATGCTTTGAAAACCGAATAATCCTTCCGGCTTCCATATCTTCATCGTGACCGTGTATATTTGTATAGGTATGGTGTAACACATTATGTTGTACTTGCCAATTATAGACATTTCCGGCAAGAATGTACATACTGCTACCCATTACTTTATTAATCCATTTTTTTGAAGAATATGAGCCGTGATTTGCATCATGCATTACATTCATCCCCACTCCTGCCATTCCTACACCCATAACGATTGTAAAAAGTATTTGTGCCCAAGTAGGAAAATCTAGAGTTAACAATAAAAAATAAGGGGTGAGGTAGAGCGAAAACATAACAACTGTCTTTACGTGTAATTTCCAATTACCAGTACGTTGTATCTTGTTTTCCTTGAAATAAGAGTTTACGCGTTTGTTTAATGTTCTAAAAAATTTAGCTGAATCTACGCGCGAAAATTTAATATGAGGAGTGTTCACTTAGTTTGTATTTGTACAGAAATCCTTCTGAAAAAATTAATGGATAAAAATACATATCTTTAAGCAAATACCTTGCCGCAACCATAGAAAATTTATCTATAAAGCATACTTTTGTGATATAGATTTCTTTTATGGATTTAATTTTAAAGTATTTCCCACATCTTTCTGAAAATCAGCAAAAACAATTTGCTAAACTAGAAGCCCTTTACCACGACTGGAACCTGAAAATAAATGTTGTTTCCCGTAAAGATATTGACGAATTGTATTTACGTCACGTTCTTCATTCAGTAGGGATTGCTAAAGTTCAGTCATTTAAAAAGGGTACCAAGGTTTTAGATATTGGAACAGGAGGTGGTTTTCCAGGTATACCGTTAGCAATTTTATTTCCTGAAGTACACTTTCATTTAGTGGATAGCATTGGAAAAAAAATTAAAGTAGTTGAAGAAGTTTCAGAAGGGTTAGGCTTAAAAAATGTAACTATTACCAATGATCGAGCTGAAAATATATCTGGACAATATGATTTTATAGTAAGCCGTGCTGTGGCACAGATGGAGACTTTTGTACGCTGGATAAAGGGAAGGGTTGCCAAAAAAAGCACACACGAACTTAAAAATGGAGTTCTTTATTTAAAAGGAGGTGATCTTACCGAAGAACTTGCTAACTTCCCGAAAGCGACCGTTTATAATTTGACCAATTATTTTGAAGAAGATTTTTTTGAAACAAAATGTGTGGTACACCTGCCCTTAAAGTATAAAGGATGATTTTCTTCATTCTATAATAAAAATCAGCGTTTAACATCGTTTATTTTCTGAAACAAAAACCATTGTAACCCAATAATGGTCTTAGCGTCTATTATTTTTTCTAAAAGATATATGCCCAATTCCTCAACCGGAACTTTTATTAATTGAATATCTTCATCCTCACTTTTAACACCGCCTCCTTTTTCGGTTCTATCTTCTGAAGATACTTCAGCGTAAAAAAGAGAAAGCTTCTCGGTTGAACCTCCAGGAGATGTATAGAATTGGGAGACAAGTTGAGGGGTGTTGATTTTATAGCCTAATTCTTCCATAACTTCGCGTTCCATACAGCTTGACGGGTTTTCGTCTTTTTCAAGAGAACCTGCGGGTATTTCTAATATCCAGCCTTCGTTATGTTGTGTGGTGGGGTATCTAAATTGTTTTGTTAATAAAATGCTGTCCGTATCTTTTTCGTAAAGTACAACAGCAACAGAATCTCCTCTATGAAAAGCTAATCTTTTAGTTTTAATGGTGTCTCCATTAAAAGTATCATATGTTGCCTGAGCCTTTAAAATTTTATAATGGTCGTTAAAAACTACTTGTTCGTTTTTGATGGTATATTTCATAGTAAAAAGATACAACAAAAGAGAGAATTTAAAGCACCATTAAACATAAAAAAAGCCCCAATTAAGGGGCTTTTTAAATACATAATTTAGATGATTAATCTTCACCTAAAAACGGATATCTGTAATCAGTTGGTGAAACAAACGTTTCTTTAACCATACGTGGCGAAATCCAGCGGTATAGGTTTAATTTGCTTCCCGCTTTATCATTTGTTCCGCTTGCTCGTGCACCACCAAATGGTTGTTGTCCTACAACAGCACCAGTTGGTTTATCGTTTAAGTAGAAGTTCCCGGCTGCATTTTCAAGAATGTCCACACCTTGTTGCAGTGCGTATCTATCTTCACTAAATACGGCACCTGTTAAAGCATACTCGCTTGTTCCATCAACTAAATGAAGTGTTTCTTCCCATTTGTCATCCTCATACACATAAATGGTTACTACTGGACCGAAAAGTTCAGTACACATAGTAGTGTATTTAGGGTCTTCAGTTTTAATAACCGTAGGTTGAATGAAATATCCTTCACTTTTATCATATTCACCACCTGCAACAATTTCAGCATTGTCATCTTTTTTGGCTTGGTCAATATAACTGGCCAATTTATCAAAAGAGCCTTCATGGATTACTGCATTGATGAAATTGTCCATATTTTCAGGCGTTCCCATTTTAAAGGACTTTAAATCTTCCTGAACATATTTTTTCACATCACCCCAAATACTTTTTGGGATATAGCAACGACTGGCCGCACTACATTTTTGACCTTGAAATTCAAAAGCACCCCTTGAAATAGCAGTTGCTACTTGCTTGGGGTTTGAAGTTTTATGTGCAATAATGAAGTCTTTTCCACCTGTTTCACCAACAATACGAGGGTATGTTTTGTAGTTATGGATGTTATTTCCTATCTGTTTCCAGATGTTTTTAAACACCGTTGTAGAACCTGTAAAGTGCAATCCGCTAAAGTCTGGACTTGCCAAAATGGTATCTGTGATCATTTCTGGGTCACCCATTACCATATTAATTACACCATCTGGTACACCAGCTTCTTTAAATACATCCAACACTACTTTTGCTGAATATACTTGGCTATCACTAGGTTTCCAGATAGCAACGTTCCCCATTAACGCAGCACTTGAAGGAAGGTTTCCAGCAATTGCGGTAAAGTTAAAAGGAGTGATTGCATATACGAAACCTTCTAATGGGCGGTATTCCAATCTATTCCAAGCAGCCGATGTAGATTCTGGTTGCTCCTTGTAGATTTCAATCATTGACTGAACGTTGAAGCGTAAAAAGTCAATTAACTCACAAGCCGAATCTATTTCAGCTTGAAAAATATTTTTAGATTGCCCCAACATGGTAGCTGCATTAATCTTGGCTCGGTAGGGTCCAGCAATCAATTCAGCAGCGCGAAGAAAAATAGCAGCTCGGTTTTCCCAAGGCATTTTAGCCCATTTTTTTCTAGCTTCTAAAGCACCTTCTATGGCGTCTTCAATATGTTTTTTTTCAGCTTTATGATAAACGCCCAATGCATGTTTATGATCGTGCGGAGGTGCCATAGTAGCGGTATCTCCAGTCTCAATATCTTTTCCGTTAATGTAAAGCGGCACATCTATGGTGCTGTTGTACATCTCTTTGTAGGCTTTTAAAACTTCTTCTCGTTCAGGAGTTCCGGGAGCGTAGCTCAAGATTGGCTCGTTTTCGGCTACCGGTACTTCAAAAAATCCTTTTCCCATAGGTTTATTTAATTTTTAATATGTTCATACTTATAAGGGTGCAAAGGTACAAATTTAGGTTGGAGAATTTATGTTATTGGGTTGTTAAGTTATTCGTTTATAGAAGCTGAGAAGACTTATGTTTTATAATGAAACTTTTCTCGTAGATAGCTGTGTTTTTTGTAATTTTCAGAAAGAATTATAGACTGAATTGCTATGTGTACGCTAACTTTTATTCCGACATCTAATAATGGGTTTGTTTTAACCTCTAATCGTGATGAAGCGCCAGGAAGAAATACCTTGGTTCCTAATACATACGTTGAAAATAGTACTAGGTTGTTATACCCGAAAGATGAATTGGCTGGTGGCACATGGATAGGGCTAAGTGAAAAAAAGCGTCTTATTTGTTTGCTTAATGGTGGTTTTACGGCCCACGAGCGTAAAGATGCTTATCGAATGAGTCGTGGTATTATTGTTACAGACCTTTTAACAAAAGATGATGCTGTTTCAGAAATTGAAAAGTATAATTTTGATGGCATTGAGCCTTTTACACTTATAATGGTAGATTGGGCAAACCATTTGCGAATTTATGAATTGGTTTGGGATGAAACCCAAGTTCATTTTACTGAAAAACCCTTGGCTCCACAAATTTGGTCTTCTTCTTTATTGTACACCAAAGAGATGAAAGAGAAGCGCGAGAAATGGTTTTCAACCTTCTTGTTTGATAACTTAAAGCCTAATGCTGTAGATTTACTTCAGTTTCATAAAACAGCCGGAGAAGGAGATCTTGATGTAGATGTGATTATGGACCGTGGCTTTGTAAAAACAAAGAGTATTACTCAAATTGTGAAAAATGAAAAGATAGAAATGCGGTACGAAGATCTTCAGGAAGAAAAAGTTGTATCAGAAATTTTCTAAAAACTAATTTAAAGCAAAAGCTGCGTGTAACTTAAAAGAGGGGATACGTACTCTAAACCTCGTTTTAGCATCAAGATTTATAAATGTGTAATACCCTTCCATAGAACCTATAGGAGATGTAAGCAGGCAGCCACTGCTATATGTATGTTTTTCTCCTGGTGAAAGAACGGGTTTAACCCCAATCACACCTTCTCCCTTAACTATTTCGGTATGCTTTAAAGCGTCTTTTATTTTCCAATAACGAGTTAAAAGCTGAACGGTGTTTTTGCTTTGGTTTTCAATAGTAATGGTGTACGAAAAGGTATAGCACTCTTTTTGCTTATTGATCAAAGTTCCTTCAAATCTGGAAATGACCGAAATCTTAATCCCTTTTGTTATTTGTTGTACCATTGTTTTAGTAAAATGCTGCGGTGGCCAAGAAAAAGAAAAATGCTGCCAATCCAGCCCCAAGCAGAAAAACATTGCTTAAAAATACAAATTTAACGATAGTTATAAAACGGTTTTGTCTATAAAAGTTACGAAGCGCTTTATAAAAGTAAAAAGGGCCAACTAATATAAATAAGAGGCTGGAAAATAGCTGGAAACCTAATAATAAATCTGGAAGTAAGCTTATGATCATCCCTAAAAAAACAAAACTGAAAATATGGAAAATAAATACCGTGTGTTCCATGTACGAGTATTTCTTACTTGAATACAGAAACCAAAAAAAGAAAGCGTAAATGGGTGTAAAGAAAAACAGAAAAAAGGGTGTTTTTTGGGCAAGGTATAAGACAAAGGCAGTTGGGTTTTCCTTTATACGTTCCAAGGAGTTATTTTTTTCGTAAGCCCATCGGTTAAATCCTGTATTTGAATGTTTTAGGCTGTCTAAAGCTACTGTGGGGCTTTTTATTTTTGTGATTTCGTAAAAGTCATTATAGAGAGAAAACCGTTTCAATAATCGTTCGCCCCTCGAAAGAGTGTCTAAGCTTTTTTCTGAAATATATTCATAGGTTTCCAGCGTGTCTTTTTTTACGCCAGAAATTTTTTCTTTTAAAATAGAATCAACTTGCCTTTGGTTGGGCATTTCATTCTTCTGTAAAACAGAATCTACCTTAAGGCTATCTGCTTTATTTGAATATAGTTTAAAATTGTTCCCAGTTTTTCCTGATGAAACTTCTTTCTCATTGGGTTTTTCATTGAAGTTTAAAAATGCACTTTCTCCCGTAAATGTAGTAATGAGGCTCTGTAATATGAAATAAATAATCGATACGCTTAAAAAAAATCGGAATGGGTTGGCGTATTTTAATCGTTCGCCTTTTGCATATCTTTTAGTAATGGTTCCTGGACTGAAAAGCAAATCTTTTAAGGTGTAGCGCAATCTGGAGTCATAGGTGACTATACTACCAGCAAACTCAGCAAAGAAATCTTTAAAAGAAAGTTGTTTGGTGCTGTTTAGTTGTGAGCAATACGGACAATAAATATCACTTAAATCTAGGGGCTGTCCACAGTTTAGGCACTCAGTCCCCCGATATTTACGAGCTTTACGGCTATTGGATGGTACCGGTTTGTGTTTGCTCATACCGAAAAGATAAAAAGTTAATTATTGGTGATATTAGTAGAATTCCCTCTTCCCATGCCTATAATACGGTCATAGCGGGCTCCTAAATCTCTAAAGTAAACCAACACAGTGTAATCGTTTTCCGTTTGCCAAAAATTTCCACTTATGGCTCCGGGCTCTATAGTGCCATCGCGATCTACCAATACATATTTATAGTTGTAAAACCCTTGTTTAAATAGGCGAGAATTTCGATATGTGTCGCTCTGTGGATCATATTTCATATAAGTAGACCCGTCAATAGTCCAATTATTGAAGTTTCCGTAGAGATGTATTTCCTTATCACCAATGTCTTCAAAATACTGAAGGTTGAAGTGCAACCTAACGTATTCTGCTTCTATGTTTTGGTTATTGGCGCCTATGTTCCTTACAACAAAATTTCCATTAATATCTGGGTTGTAGGTGTAAGGACGATTGTACCTTCCAATATCTGTAAACAAGAAGTTTTCATATACATCACTAAGGCTTATGCGGCTAATGCTGTTGCCGGCAGCACGAACATCTTTATTGTCAAACGCCAAGAACTCGTTTCCACCCCAAAAAGAAGATTCTTTGTCATATTTATATATCAATTCGTTTCCAATTGTGTATTGTGGTTTCAAATCTGTAATGGCTGTTTTTAGGTTGCTGTTTTGCATGACCAAGGTGTTCACCGTTTGTTTCGGGTTAATAAGTAAAAGAGATGGTGAGTTAATAGTAAATTGTACAGTCTGTTTTTCGTCTATATATTTAAGGTCACGCGATCGTCTAATATCTAAGGTAACGCCAGCTATTTCTTCGATAACCATAAACTTTCTTGAAAAGATGGGGTTATTGTCGCTGTCAAAAATAGTGATAAGGTAATTTCCACTTTTGGTAATTCTTCGGGTTTCCCGGTTAGGTATTGATAAAGTATAGTGTGAAAAAATCTGTAGCGTGTTTAACGAATTTTCATACGTTTCAATCCGTACATCGTCAAAACCATCTAAGTATTCACTTTTTGCCAAATCACTTTCGGTCCAATCAAAATTATGGTGGGTTATGGTGTAATAGAAGTCTTCTTCTTCACCATTTAAAGCATCAAAAGAGAGCTGTAATCTTTCTCCCAGTCGTATCATAGGTAGTTCGCTTTGTGCAGTTGCACCTTTAAACTGGATGGTTTTAATGTAATCTGGAGCAGTAATTTCAGTTAATTGCGAAAAAAGAAGGGATGGTGTACCTATTAATAAAAGCCCTAATAATATCTTTTGAAACATATAAAATTTATTTTGGTTAAAGATAATCAAATTTTGTACCTAACTAATGCTGTATGAAAGCGTGGATTTATTTCTAAATAAAATTATAATTATTTGTTGTGCAAAGCGGTTATAAATTTATAAATTTGCACACCCGAATTTTTAGCCTTATATGTGGCTCGGGAAAAAAGATAAATGTAACACACACTATCCTATGTCCAAAGACATTAAGATTAAAAAAGGTCTTGATATTCGTTTAAAAGGAGAAGCGGACAAAACACTCTCTAATGCGCCGCGTTCACGGACCTTTGCTATTAGACCTTCAGATTTTCACCTTATTACACCAAAAGTGGTATTAAAAGAAGGTGAAAAATTACAAGCTGGAGACCCTGTTTTTTACTCAAGGGAAAATAAAGACCTAAAATTTGTTTCGCCTGTAAGCGGTACATTAACAGCTATTGAAAGAGGGGCAAAACGCGTTATTGAGCGTATTGTGATCGAAGCTGACCAGCAAGACGCCTTTAAGGAGTTTGGAAAAATCGATTTGAGTACAGCTGATGCTGAGGCCATTAAAAGCAGGTTTCTTGAAGCAGGTTGTTGGCCTTTTATAAAACAACGTCCTTACGATGTTATAGCTGATGCTGAAACTAAGCCAAAAGCAATTTTTGTTTCAGGTTATGCCAGTGCGCCTTTGGCAGCAGATTATGACTTTACTTTAAAAGGGAAAGAGGCTGAACTACAAGCCGCCGTTACTGCACTTAGTAAATTAACTGATGGTGACGTTCATGTTAGTATAGGTAGCAGTGGAACTTCTTCTTTTGATAACCTTAAAGATATAACACTTCATAAAGTGTCTGGCCCACACCCTTCTGGAAATGTGGGTACCCAGATAGGCAAAATTAACCCTGTTAATAAGGGCGAGACTGTTTGGACTGTTTCTGCACAAGACCTTGTTATAATAGGTGAATTGCTGTTGACTGGAAAATTTAATGCTGAGCGTATTATCGCATTGGCAGGTTCTTCTGTTAAAAATCCAAAATATTACAGAACAAAAATAGGAGCTGAGGTTTCAACTTTTGTGTATGATTCTGGATTAGATGAAGATAACGTTCGTGTTATTAGCGGAAATGTGCTTACCGGTGAAAAAATTTCACCAAAAGGACATTTGGGCTATTATGATAATATGGTTACCGTGATTCCTGAAGGTGATGATTATGAATTTTTTGGATGGAACAAACCAGTTTTCGATAAAATTTCACCGTCTAGGGCATTGACGTTTTCTTGGTTATTTCCGAAGAAAAAATACGAACTGGATACTAATACCAATGGGGAACATAGAGCTTTTGTGCTAACAGGAAACTACGAGAATGTTTTTCCTTTGGATATTTATCCGTTACAGATATTAAAAGCTTGTATGGTACAAGACTTGGACGAAATGGAAGCCTTGGGAATGTATGAAGTGGCTCCAGAAGATTTCGCATTAACTGAATTTATTTGTGTCTCAAAACAACCACACCAGCAGATTATTCGTAATGGTTTGGATCAAATGATTAAAGAAATAGGATAACGCTATGGGATTGAAACAAAAATTACATACGCTAAAAGAAAAATATAGAGGCAAAAAGATGGCGCCTGCATTTAATGCATTGCACACCTTTTTATACCTTCCTAATGAGACTACCCATTCCGGTTCTCACGTTAGAGCAGCAGACGATCTAAAGCGTACCATGAACACAGTAATCATGGCATTGATTCCCTGCTTAATTTTTGGGATGTTCAATGCAGGTTACCAAACCAATTTACAAACCGACCCTGAAATTACCCAGGCAATGAGTCTTTTTAGTGGTGAGTTCTGGAACTGGTCCAATTTTGTGATTGGGTTTTGGAAAGTACTTCCACTTGTTATCGTTTCCTACGGAGTTGGTCTTGCGGTTGAATTTTTATTTGCTGTAATAAAAGGTCACGAAGTAGAAGAAGGATATTTGGTAACAGGTATGCTAGTGCCATTAATTGTACCGATTGATATTCCTTTATGGATGTTAGTAGTAGCCGTTATTTTTGGAGTGGTTATCGGGAAAGAAGTGTTTGGAGGTACAGGAATGAATATCCTAAACCCTGCATTGACAATTCGTGCCTTCCTGTTCTTTGCTTATCCAACATGGATGAGTGGTGATAAAGTTTGGGTGCACGGTGCAGTAGAAACTGCTGGTAAGCCAGATGCAATTTCAGGTGAAACAATTTTAGGTAGTTTGGCACAAAATAACGAAATAGGTTATAGTGTAATTGATATGTTCCTTGGGTTTATACCAGGCTCAGTAGGTGAAACTTCTACGCTGCTTATTTTATTAGGAGCTTTATTCTTGATTTACACAAAAATAGGAAGTTGGCGTATAATGTTGTCAACGGTACTTGGTGCATTAGCAATGGGCTTGATATTTAACGGAGTTGTTTCTGCAGGATGGATTGATAGTTCTAGTAAGTTCTTCGGATTAATGAATACCGAATTTTGGCATCACCTAATCATTGGTGGATTTGCTTTTGGTGCTGTGTACATGGCAACAGACCCTGTTACAGCTTCCCAGACAAATAAAGGAAAATGGATTTATGGATTTTTAATCGGGTTCATATCTATATTAATTCGTGTGTTTAACCCGGCGTACCCAGAAGGTGTGATGTTGGCCATCTTGTTAATGAACGTATTTGCACCAACTATTGACCATTACGTTGTACAAGGAAACGTTAAAAAACGAATGAAACGTATAAAAGTTAAAACCGCATAAGCAATGGCGATCAATACAGATAAAAACAGTTATACTATCATTTTTTCCGTAGTTATGGTAATTGTGGTAGGTTCTATCTTGGCAGGTTTTGCCAGTGGGTTAAAACCAAAAATCAAGGAAAACGAACGGTTTGAAAAGCAACAAAACATTTTGTATGCTATGGGTGTTAATGAAAATGAAGGACCCAATGATGCAACTTTTGTCTCTACCGATAAAGTAGAAGCAGAATTCAATAAGTATATAACCAAGCAATTGGTAATTCAAGGAGATGAAGTTACTGAAAATGATGAAGCCTACCTTATTGACATAAAAAAAGAAGAAACTAAAGCAAAAAATGCTGACTATACCAGAAGGCTTCCTCTTTTTGTAGGTGAAAAAGATGGTAAAGAAGTATACGTTATCCCGGTTCGAGGAAAAGGGCTTTGGGATGCAATATGGGGTTTTGTTGCAGTTGACAAATCCATGACCATTCAAGGTGTTTATTATGACCATAAAGGGGAAACACCAGGTCTTGGTGCCGAAATAAAACAACGTTATTTTATGGACGACTTTACTGGCGAAAGCTTTTTAAACGGAGGCGCTTTTGAAGGTATAGAGGTTTCTAAAAGCAATAATGATCCTACAAATAAAGATACAGACGATAATGAAGTTGATGCGTTAGCAGGAGCTACAATTACCGGTGACGGTGTTGCTGCAATGCTTAGAAAGGATGTTAGATTGTATGTGCCTTATTTTAAATCTTTAAACTAAAACTATGGGACTTTTATCAAAAAAAGATAGCAAACTTATAATGGACCCATTAGCGGACAATAACCCTATTACTATTCAGGTATTAGGAATTTGTTCAGCATTGGCAATTACAGCACAATTAAAGCCATCTATTGTAATGGCTGTATCTGTACTGTTTGTAATGGGCGTTGGAAACGTAGTAATTTCATTGATGCGAAATATAATTCCTTCAAAAATACGAATCATTGTACAGCTCATCGTTGTAGCAACCTTGGTAATTATTGTAGATCAAGTATTAAAAGCTTTTGCTTATTCACTTAGTAAGGAACTTTCAGTATTTATTGGATTGATTATTACCAACTGTATTATTATGGGACGTTTTGAAGCCTTTGCATTAGGTAACAAACCTTGGCGTTCTTTTCTAGATGGAATAGGAAATGCCGCCGGATATGGAGTGATACTTATAATTGTTGGTTTCTTTCGTGAGCTATTAGGATCTGGAACTTTATTTGGTTTTCAAGTCTTAGGAAACCCAGTAACTAAAACTGGACTTTATGCAATAGGGTATGAGAATAATGGTTTTATGGTATTACCCCCTATGGCATTGATTGTTGTTGGTATCATTATTTGGGTGCAACGTAGTAAGAATAAAGAGTTAATAGAAGAAAATTAAGATATTAATTCCCCCTTCGTAGGGGGTTAAGGGGACGCTTCCTCTTTAAATTATATAATATGGAACATCTCGAATTATTTTTTAAATCGATTTTTGTAGATAACATGGTGTTCGCATACTTTTTAGGTATGTGTTCATACTTGGCTGTATCTAAAAAAGTGAGCACAGCTGTTGGTTTAGGAGCTGCTGTAATATTTGTATTAACAGTAACAGTTCCTCTTAACTGGTTATTAGATCAATATATACTGCAAGAAGGAGCCTTAACTTGGTTGGGTGCAGAATATGCAGATTACGACTTAAGTTTCCTTTCCTTTATTCTATTTATTGCTACCATTGCAACAATGGTACAATTAGTAGAAATAGTGGTGGAGAAGTTTTCTCCTTCATTATATAATTCATTAGGTATTTTCCTTCCGTTAATTGCAGTAAACTGTGCTATTTTAGGTGGTTCATTATTTATGCAATCAAGAGAAATTGAAACCTTCGGATTAGCACTTAATTACGGGTTTAGTTCAGGTATTGGTTGGTTTTTAGCAATTCTTGCTATTGCAGCTATTCGCGAAAAAATCCGTTATTCAAATGTACCTGCACCATTACGTGGTTTAGGAATTACTTTTATCATTACAGGTTTAATGGCAATTGGTTTTATGAGTTTTGGTGGAATGTTAACCGGTGGAAGTGAAGAAAAACCATCTTTAGATAGTGATCCAGAGAGTTTAGGAACTCAAGTGGAAGAAAAAATAGAATCAACTGAAACACCTGAAGTTTCAACCCTACTAACAAAAAATTAATATGTTTTTAGCAGCAAGCACATTAGGAGTTATTATTGCAACGGTCTTGGCCTTTTTGGTACTTACCTTGCTATTGGTTGCACTTTTGCTTTTTACCAAACAAAAGCTCTCACCTTCCGGTCCTGTAACCATTACTATTAACGATGAAAAGAAACTGGAGGTAGAATCCGGCGGAACATTACTTTCCACCCTAAGTGGGAAAAAGATATTCCTTCCTTCCGCTTGTGGTGGTGGTGGAACGTGTATTCAATGTGAATGTCACGTATTAGAAGGTGGCGGAGAAGCACTTCCTACCGAAACACCTCACTTTACCCGTAAAGAAATTAAAGAAGGCGCGCGTCTTTCCTGCCAGGTAAAAGTAAAGCAGGATATGAACATTCATATTCCTGAAGAAGTCTTCGGAATTAAAAAATGGGAAGCAACCGTAGTTCGTAACTATAACGTAGCATCTTTTATTAAAGAGTTTGTAGTTGAAATACCAGAGGATATGAACTACAAAGCGGGTGGATATATTCAAATTGAAATCCCACCTTGTGAAGTGAAGTTTGAAGATATGGACATCACGGCACACCCAGAAGAACACGATACACCAGATAAATTTAAAGAAGAATGGGATAAGTTTGGACTTTGGCCATTAGTTATGAAGAATGACGAAATGGTTGAAAGAGCTTATTCTATGGCTTCATACCCAGCCGAAGGGCGTGAGATCATGCTTAACGTTCGTGTTGCTACACCACCGTGGGATAGAGATAAAAACCAATGGATGAATGTAAACCCAGGTATTGCTTCTTCTTATATATTCAACGCAAAAAAGGGTGATAAAGTAACTATTTCTGGACCTTTTGGAGAGTTCTTTATAAACGAATCAGAAGCAGAAATGCTATATGTTGGTGGTGGAGCTGGAATGGCACCTATGCGTTCGCATTTATATCACTTATTCAAAACCTTAAAGACTGGTCGTAAAGTAACCTATTGGTATGGTGGGCGTTCTAAAAGAGAATTATTTTACCTAGAACATTTCCGTGAATTGGAAAGAGAGTTCTCTAACTTTAAGTTCTATTTAGCCCTTTCTGAACCAATGGAAGAAGATAACTGGAAAGTAAAGAAGGATATTCATGATGAAGAAGGCGACGGCTTTGTTGGCTTTATTCACCAAGTAGTAATCGATAATTACTTAAGTAAGCATGAAGAGCCAGAAGAAATAGAATTATACTTCTGTGGACCACCATTGATGAACCAAGCAGTTCAAAAAATGGGGGAAGATTTTGGTATCCCAGATGAACATATTCGATTTGATGACTTTGGAGGATAATAAAACCTTCATTTAATAAAGATTATAAGCCGTTTCAGTTTTTCTGAAACGGCTCTTTTTTTAGCCAAATACTTCCTATTTTTGCATGATGAGCTTACCACTTACACAACAAGAATTACATAACCTAGCTATGAACATAGTAGGAAAAGACCTTGAGGAAAATGGTTTTGAATTTTTAGGAGTAAATTCTAAGCTAAAAAAAGATCCACAATTTGTAGCCTTAAAGAATAAAGACTTGCACTTTATAATTGTAAGGGCAATTACTTACCCAGAAGATGCCAATACGTACGATCCCGTTTTTATGCAAACTATAAAAGCTCACGCCGATAAATTTGATGCCAAAACGTATTATGCAGGAGTAGGGTTGGGCCACGGGAGTGATTATGCCCAACCGGTTTTAAAAAATGAAGATTATACCATGGTCTATAACGGTTTACAAGAAATAATATGAAATATTTACTGTCAATAACCATCTTTTTTTTATTGGTTTCTTGCGCTGAAAATACACAAGAAGCCAATTATGTTGAAGGGAAAGCCTTTGGTACAACTTACCATATTCAATACTACTCTAAGCAAGATTTCGATGCTGAAAAAGTAATCGACTCTATTGTTCAGGCTGTTAATCAGTCTGTAAGCACGTATATTCCTATTAGCGATATTTCAAAAATTAACGAAGGGGACTCTAAAATAATTATAGATGAAACCTTTAAAGATGTTTTTCTTCTTTCTGAAAAAATATATAAACAAACCAATGGATATTTCGACCCTACCATTGGCGTGCTTCGCAATGCATATGGTTTTGGCGATGTAAAACCACTTCAGAAAATAGACAGTACTACTTTAGATTCGTTGATGCAATTTGTAGGCTTTGATAAGGTAGCACTTACTTCAGAAAACACGATTCAAAAAAAACATCCTCAAATATATTTTGACTTTAATGCCATAGCAAAAGGCTACGGAATAGACTTAATAGGAAAATACCTTGAGAATAACGGAGTTAACGATTACTTAATTGAATTAGGAGGAGAAATTTTATCGAATGGAACTAATTTAACCAAACAAAAACCATGGACTGTAGGGATTGAAGCAGTCAGTTCATATATTGATAATCGAAGTTTTGCTGAAATCGTTTCGTTAAAAAATCAAGCGATGGCTTCTTCAGGAAATTATAGAAAATTTAGAGTGGATTCTATTACAGGAAAAAAATATGTGCACACCATAAACCCACTCACAGGAAAAGCAGAACAAAGTGATGTGACTAGTGCAACTGTAATTGCTCCTACTTGCGCAGAAGCAGATGCCTATGCTACTTCTTTTATGGCATTGGGGCTTGAAAAGTCTAAAAAATTATTAAAAGAATTGCCAAACGTGGAAGCATATTTAACCTATACAGATTCTTTAAATCAACAAAAAGAGTTTTTAACAGCTGGAATGAAACTGAAAACTGCTGCTAATTAGTTCTTTTTACAAACAGGAAGTAACTCGCCTTTTGCCAATCGGTAGGTGTTGATTTCTACTTCGGAAAAAGTTTTGGTGTAATCAACTGCTTCAACTGAAAACCCTACCGAAGCGAGTTTGTCAAAATAATCCATCCCATAAATACGAACGTGGTCATATTGACCAAATATTTTAGCGCGCTCTTTTGGGTCGGTTATCGAATCGTCTTCAAAAGTAATTTTTCTATCGTTCTCTAAAGGTATTTGTAAAATGGCTGTCCCGTTGGGAGCCAAAATACGGTATAATTCTTCCATTGCTTTAATATCGTCTGGAATATGCTCTAAAACGTGATTACAGATTATAAAGTCAAACTCATTGTCTGCAAAAGGTAAGCTACAGATATCTGCTTTTACATCGGCAATAGGAGAGTTAAGGTCGGTAGTGATGTACTCTAAATTTTTCATCTTTCTGAAACGCTTATAAAAAGCTTGTTCTGGTGCAAAATGAAGTACTTTTAATTTTGAAGAAAAGAACGATGTTTCGTTTTTTAAATACAACCAACACAATCGATGGCGTTCTAAGGATAATGTGCCAGGCGCTAATACATTTTCGCGTACTTTTTCGTATCCATACGGTAAAAATTTCCGATAGGATTGACCATCAATGGGGTCTGTGTATTTGTCGCCTCTTAAAAAAAATGCGACGAATGGTTTTACCAAATAGCTTAACCTAATTAATAGCGGACGGGGAATTATATTCAGAAAAAAAGTGGATAGCTTTTGCATGGCTGAAAAGATTACAGCACTAATTCCTTTTGACGGAATTCATGCTCTTCGTCACTTTCAATCTCTAAGGCATCATAAATATAAGCAAACGTAGAAAGCAGTTCTGGCTTACCGTTTACCAAAGCAACATCATGTTCAAAATGGGCGCTAGGTTTACGGTCTGCTGTTAAAATGGTCCAACCGTCTTTTAATTGTTCAATACGGCGTGTGCCCAAATTAATCATCGGCTCAATGGCAACAGTCATCCCTTCAACAAATTTCTTGCCGCGACCTCTACGACCGTAGTTAGGCATTTCGGGATCTTCGTGCATTTTACGGCCTAAACCGTGTCCTACTAATTCACGAACCACACCATAACCGTGATCTTCACAGTAGTTTTGAATAGCATACCCAACATCACCTACACGATTTCCTTTTTTAAATTCACGTATTCCGACATAAAGTGATTCCTTAGTAATTTTTAATAGCTTTTTTACTTCGGGTGCAACTTCACCTACTTCAAAAGTATAAGCGTGATCCCCATAAAAACCATTTTTTACAGCCCCACAATCAATGGAAATAATATCACCTTCTTTAAAAGGAACGTCGTTCGGGATACCGTGTACTACTTGAGCATTGGGGCTCATACATAAACTGTTAGGAAAATCGTACATTCCTAAAAAACCGGGTTCGGCACCGTGGTCTCTAATAAACGTTTCTGCTAGTTTATCAAGATGAAGCGATGTAACCCCTGGTTTCACTTCTTTTGCTAGCATTCCCAATGTTTTGGAAACGATTAAAGCCGCCTCCCGCATTAATTCAATCTCTTCGTTGTTCTTTGGTATGATCATTTTTTTCTTCTTTAAAAGGGAAGCCATCCTCTTTTTCTTTTTTTGGTTTTTACAACCGGTTTTTCTTCGCCAATAAGTTGTTGATATATTTGTCCCCACTCTAATAAACCACCAATGTTTCTGTCATCAATAAAAATATCAGCGTTTATTTTACGGCTATACTTTGGGTCGAATTTTTCTTCAGGAAAACTTTTATTTACTGAATAAAATACAATGCCATTATCCTTACAAAACTGAACAGCATCGGTCAATGTCTTTCCATTTCGGTAGGTCCACAAAATAAGCCTGTGCCCATTTTCTTGAAGTTTCCGTAATGTGTCAAAAGCAAACAATTTGGGTTTGCCAATGTTTGGGTATTGGTCTTCAACAATGGTACCGTCAAAATCTACCGCAATGGTTAATGTTTCAGTAATCATAGCTTATTTTGAACGGCAAAAATACAAATAATGTAGCACTTATTCTTCGTAAGAGTGTTTGTAATCAGCTTCGCTTACAATTGCGTAGATGTCTTTTTCAAGACTTTCTCGCGCGTGTTCTACAAAACGGCCAATTTCCTCTCCGTCGCGGTAAAAAATTAAAGTTGGCACATAATTTATATCCAACGTGTTTTCGTAACCTTCTTCTGTTAATTTTTGATGGTCCATGGCATACATCGTGAGGTTGTCAAAGTCATAGTCCACATATTCCATAATCTTATAGAATGCAGGAATTTCGCGTTGACTATCGGAACACCAAGAACCCATAAAGGTAGTTATTTTTACATCTTTTAAAAGTGGCTTTATTTTTTTAACTGTGGCTGTGTCCAATGTATGAAACTCTGCATTCGCCTGAAACCACTCTGAATAAGGCTCCTTACTGAAAGCCTCTTTATTTACTTCCCCTAAAAGCATGTTGCCGCCATCTTCTTCATCAGGAACCTCTCTGTTGATAGTAGTGGTTTCATCTTTTTCTGCCATTGTTTTTTCTGGCGATTTCTCTTCTTTGTTTTGCTTTGGTGATCCACAAGCTATAAAGGTTAGAGCTATAACTGCAAAAATTATTTTTTTCATGTTTTTTAAATTAAGGAATCCTGTGTCATGGATTCGGGTTTAGTAATGCCCATTAGTTTTAAAATAGTGGGTGCAATATCGCCTAAAATACCTTTTTTGACGTTTTTAATATCATTATCTACAATAATAATAGGGACTGGATTTGTAGTATGCGCGGTGTTGGGTGATCCGTCTAGGTTTCGCATGGTTTCACTGTTTCCATGATCTGCCAATACGATGGTTGAATAACCATTGTTCAATGCTGCTTCAACAATGCTTTTTGAACAACTGTCAACCGTTTCGCAGGCTTTTATAGCTGCTTCAAAAACACCGGTATGACCTACCATATCGGGATTTGCAAAATTTAAGCAAATAAAATCTGCTGATTTTGAATTGATTTCAGGGATAATTTTGTCCCTAATTTCATAGGCACTCATTTCGGGTTGAAGGTCGTAAGTAGCTACTTTTGGTGAAGGACATAAAACTCTCTTTTCACCTTTAAAAGGTTTTTCACGACCGCCAGAAAAGAAAAAAGTAACGTGAGGGTACTTTTCAGTTTCAGCAATACGAATTTGAATTTTGTTGTTTTGTTCAAGAACTTCGCCCAACGTTTCTTTAATGTTTGCCTTGTTATAAACAACCGCTATGTTTTTAAACGATTCGTCATAGTTGGTCAAGGTGATAAACTTTAATGGAAGCTTTTCCATGTTGTATTCTGGAAAATCTTGCTGGGTTAAAACTTCGGTAAGTTGCCTTCCTCTATCTGTTCTGAAATTAAAGAAAATCGCCACATCATCTTTTTCAATCGTAGCAACGGGTTTTTCATTTTCCGTCAGTACGATGGGTTCAATAAATTCATCTGTGATGTTTTCAGCATAACTATCTTTAATGCTTTGGACGGCATTGGTTGAGGTTTTTCCTTTTCCGAAGACCAATAAATCATATGCTTTTTTAACACGTTCCCATCGTTTATCACGATCCATTGCAAAATATCTACCAATTACGGAAGCTAATTTTCCATTGGTAGTTTTAAGATGTTCTTGCAAATCTTGAATATGTCCAGCTCCAGATTTAGGGTCAACATCACGGCCATCGGTAAAAGCGTGAACAAATACGTTTTTTAATCCTTCATTTTCTGCTGCCGTAAGTAATCCTTTTAAGTGGTTTATATGTGAATGTACACCACCGTTAGAAACCAAACCAATAAAATGAACTTTTTTGTTGTGTTCTTTGGCATAGTTGAAAGCTTCGTTTAATACAGGCTCGTCTTTCAAGGTGTTATTTTCTATGGCTAAGTTTATTTTTGCCAAATCCTGATATACAATACGTCCAGCGCCCAGATTCATATGGCCTACTTCACTGTTTCCCATTTGTCCATCGGGCAGGCCTGCATTTATTCCGTGGGTAAGCAATTGGTTGTTAGGGTATTTTTTGTAAAGCGAATCTATAAAAGGGGTTTCAGCTTGATCAATAGCCGAAACGGCTGGTTCTTTGGTAATACCCCATCCATCTAAGATGAGTAAAAGGACTTTTTTGTTCATAGCAAAATATAAAGTGCAAAGATAACGATTATGGAAAGATGGAAAATAGAATAAAGACGTGAAAAGAAAATGTTACTGAAAATCAACTGCTTACTTTGTTCTGATTAATTATAACCCTAAATTAGGGGTGTTTTTTACACTATGATACCTTAATGCAGCTTTGATGCAATTTTTTAATTCAATCTCCGGAATGGCATCGTTCATTTGAAAAACGATGGCTCTGTTTCCTTCAAAATTAAAGGTATCTTTATAAACTAGTTTGAACGTTGGCACCAACTTGCTGGTACATTTAAAATACATAGCATATTGATTTGGGGCTTTTTCTTTCCAATCAATCCGTATTGTGCTCCCTTTTTTAACGAGGTAGCTCGGCTCTCCCCATTTTAGGGTTTCTTCTAGCTTTGTAATTTCTTCTGTGTCTTCTGCGGTTTCAACAATCAGTTTTCTGAGGTTCAATATTTTTTTCTGAACAGCATCGGGATAGTTGTTGAAAACGGCTTCAACTTTAGGATTTGTTTGAATTTGTAGGTTTTCCATTAGTGTAAGTTACAAGCAGTATAAGAATAGCGTTTACCCACCATACTTTTCAATGGCTTCCTCAATTTTTTCAATTCTATTTTCTGGATCGGGATGCGTACTTTTAAATTCGGGTAAACGATTTGGACCGGCAGCAGCTTTTAATATTCTCATTACCTCAATCATATCCTGAGGGTTATAGCCTGCATCAATCATGAACTTGACACCTAGATCATCACTTTCTAGCTCGTCACCACGACCGTTGCCAAGTAATACATTTTGCCCAATACCAGCAACTAAACCACCGGCATCGGCACCTACTGAAGCTCCTTGGGAAATAGTTTGCCAAAATTCGGTTTCTGCAATTCGCTCTGCGGAATGACGGCCTAACACATGGCCAATTTCATGACCTAAAACTCCTGCTAATTGATCTTCATTACTAAGCTGTGAGAATAACGCTTGTGTAATAAATATTTGTCCGCCTGGAAGCGCAAAAGCATTTATGGTTTCAGAGTCTGATAATAAATGAAATTCATATTGATACGGGGTGTCTTTAGCCATGCTGTTATTGACTAATTTTGCACCTACCATATCTACATAGTTTTGCATGCCTTGGTCTTGGTAAAGCCCTCCGTATTGATCGATCATTTGTGGGGCGCTCTGAAGACCAATGGCAATTTCCTTTTCAGTAGTCATAGAGATGGTCTGTTCTTTTCCAGTGTATGGATTTTCTTCAGTATTTGCACATTTTTTGAAAAAGGCGAAAGCAACGATAGCAAGACCGATAAAAATCCTAATTTTCCAACTGCGACTTGAAGCCATAATAGTATTTTTTAGTACACTAAGTTACGAAAGTAATTTGGGATTGATGTCAAGAATGTTTTCGGTACGGTATTTTTCAATAAATACTTCAGAAAAATGCTCACTTCCTTTAATTTTTTCTTTTTTAAAAATTGCTTGTACATTCAGTTTTTTATATTCTTGAAGCATCGGCTTTGAAACGGGAGCATAACTAAAATGCCAAGGTTCGTACTTAAAACCCTTTCGGTTGGCATTGTCGGTATAGACTTCATAAAACCCAAACGAGTTGGCATGCTCATTTAGCCAGCTTTTTAGTTTACAAAAAGGGCCTGTGCCGTGAAAATGCTCTGGTTGCAATACACTTTCTGGTCGCGGTGCATTGGCGTCAATAATATCAATATCGGTACCCCAATGATGACGAGATGTTCCGGGGATGGTTGAATATTCGATTATTTTTTCAATAGCTTGAATAGGGGATAGTCCTTGCTTAGTAAACCTGTTATATTTTCCTTCAAAAATTTGTTTTTGACGTTCAAAACTTCGGTAAGCAGAAACGACTTCTACCTGGATGTTTTTTTCTGCAGCCGCCTTCTTCATTTTTAAAAATGCTTTTTTAGCTTCTTTATGCATTTTTGATGTATAACTATCACCCACAATATCGGGGTTGCCTTTTCCTATTAATTGGTCAATTGTAAATTGTTGTTGATTAGAGGTAAAAGACAAATGTGGTAAGACAGCCAAAGCAGTTGCTGAAAGTATCGAGGTTTTTATAAATTGTTTTCGCTTCATTTGGTATCTTAGAGGTTTATTTTAAAAGTACTATAATTATAAAACTTATGAAGCTCACTTTTGGTATAATTCCCCCTGCTGAAATTTTAAAGATCATTCCATTATTGCAAAAAATGGAAGAAAAACCAGTGCCTGAACCTATTTTAAAAGAAAGGGTTTTGGCAATGGCTCAAGAAAATTACGAATGTGTAGGTATTTATGATTCAGAAAAGCTAATGGGAATTTGTGGTCTATGGTTTCAGACTCGGCACTATGCTGGAAAGAATATGGAGCTGGACCATGTCTTTATTGACAATGATTACCAAAGTAAGGGTATTGGTAAACAATTAATGGATTTTGTAACCGATTACGCCAAGGAAAAACAGTGTAGCTGGGTAGAATTAAACACTTATGTGCATAATTTTCCGTCCCATAAATTTTATTACAATCAAGGGTTTGTTGCCAAAGGGTATCATTTTGTAAAAGAACTTTAAAGTGTAAGTTGGCTAAGAGAAGTTGACGTTTCAATTTCTACAGGCTTTTTCCCTTTTTTAAAGATACGGGCACTGTGCTCGCCTTTTAATACAATTGAGCTGTCTTTTACACGCAACCAACTTCCTTCACGCAATCCTACAACCGGAATATTATTTTGGGTATGAAATTCTTTGATACGGGTTTCACGTGTTTCGCCCATATGTTCGCTCGATGGATTTGGATCTAAATAATGTGGATTCACATTAAAAGGAATTACACCCAGTGTTTTAAATGATGGAGGGTAAACAATAGGCATATCATTGGTGGTTTTCATACTTACACCACAAATATTACTGCCAGCACTGGTGCCTAAATAAGGTGTTCCATTAAAGATAACCTCTCGTAACGGTTCCATTACTTGGTTTTTATATAATGAGCTAACCAAAACAAAAGTGTTGCCTCCTCCGGTAAAAATTCCTTTAGCTTCGTTAATCGCTTTAACAGGATCAGAAAAAGTATGGAGCCCCATTACTTTCTTGTTAATTTTTTTAAATGCTTCTGAAGCTTTTCTAGTGTATTCATCGTGCGTGATGCCGCCAGGACGAGCATATGGAATAAAAAGAATTTCATCTGTTTCAGAAAAAAGCTCGGTCAATGCTTCGGTTAAATAATCTAAATATGTTCCATTATATATGGTTGAGGTACTTGCAGCAATCAGGTTTTTCATGGTTGAGATTAAAAATTATATGATAAATTTAACAAACGTAATATAAAAAATAGCGTCTTTAAATTGTAATTTAACTAACCATGCGTATTAAAATAACCATATTGCTTCTTTTTCTTCCATTTCTACTATTAGCTCAGGAGGTGGACAGGACCCTAATTGACGGTTTTATAACGGCTCCTGCCGGTGAGGACGTAGAAGGGGTGAACATTTATAATAAATCTACCCAAAAAGGTACCGTTTCAGACGTGAACGGTGAGTTTAAACTTGAAGTTGGTGTTAATGATAGGGTACTGGTTACTGCGCTTCAGTTTCAAAGTTTTACGGTAATTGTCGACAAAGGTGTAATTGATAGTGAAACCATGAAAATTTACTTAAACCCGGCAGTAAACCAATTGGAAGAAGTAATTGTAAGGCCTTATGATCTTTCCGGTAATATTGTAGCAGATGTAAATAGGGTAAAAACATACACCTTTGTACCTAAGATGGACCTTTCGTATGAAGCCTTAAATTTTGAATATGAATTTACACCCGATGCACTTACTAAAGTAGATGGTAATGCTGCAGAAGAAGCGTTGCACAATAACAGTTTAAAAAACGGCGCCAGTCTTTTGGGGATTATAGGGTTACTGCTCCCTAAAGACATAACTATTGATCTTGTAAAAAATAAAAGTATTGAAGATAGGATACAAATTTCGAGAACACTCCGGCAACGTTTCAGTAATGCTTACATTTTTGAAACCTTTGGAATACCTGAAGAAAAAGCAAATGACTTCTTGTATTTTGCTGAAGAAGGCGGCTTGACTGGAACGATGCTTAAAGCTGAAAACGAAATGAAGTTGCTGGATTATATGTATAAGCAAAGTGAACTGTATAAAAACAACCGTGAATAGAATGAAGTTGCTTTTTTTGTTGTTTTTCATTTTTGCATCTGTAAAAATGGTTGCCCAGCGCGAACAGATACAAGGAAAAATTACAAATAAAAGCGATGTGGAAGGAATTCATGTTATGAACCTTACTTCGCGGTATAATACGGTCACTGGTATTCACGGTAATTTTTCAATAGCCGTAAAAGAACAGGATACACTATTGTTTTCGTCGGTAAATTACGTGCCTAAAAAAGTAGCGATTTCTGCTGAAATAATTGGAAAAGGTATTTTAATTGAAACTCTTGATGAATTAGTAAATCAATTGGACGAAGTAGTGTTAGGCCCTAGCTTAACCGGAAACCTTGAAACCGACCTAAAAAACATTAAAACTGAAAAACAGCTTGATTTTTACGATGTAGGCATACCCGGCTTTAGGGGTGAGCCCGAAGAAAAAATACCCAACCTTGTAGGGCAGGTTATTACACCGCTTTCGGTAAACTTGGAGGGGTTGTATAAATACATGTCCGGCTACTACAAAAAACTTAAAATAAAACGTAAATGGGAAGCCGAAAACAATACGGTTGTTACTATTATAAATTTTTATACACCAGAATTCTTTGAAAAGGCACACAAGATACCTAAAGACCGACTGTACGATTTTTTACTCTTCTGCATAGAGACCAGTGATATTCAAACTAACTTCAAAAAGGAAAACTATATAGCTGTTCTGGCAGTTTTTGAAGAAAAAGGATATGAATACACCAATCGGCTTAATGAGATTGAATTAAAAAAAAAGGAATAATTCTTGTAACAATTCACGATACTTTGCGTCCAACAAAAACACAATTTACTTTATGAAGTTTTTAAAAGTAGCACTGCTTGCTATAGTATTCCCTTTAATGACTGCCTCGACAACGCCTCACAAGTTTTATGTGAGTACAACAAATATCGAGTATGTAGCAAAAAAAGAGTCTTTGCAAATTATCACGAAAATATTTATTGATGATGTAGAAGATGTACTTCAAGAACGCTATGATTCGTCAATTTCAATTGCAACTACAAAAGAAACGGAAAGAGATATAGAGTATTTAAAAAAATATATTCTTCAAAAATTGAAAGTTAATGTCAATGGAAAACCTGTTAAGTTAGATTATATAGGCAGGGAATATGACATTGATGTGGCAAATGTTTATATTGAAATTACTGGAGTCACAGAGTTGCGTTCCATTGAAGTTAAAAATGAAGTATTAATGGATCTTTTTGAAGAACAACAAAACATCATACATATTAAAACACCAGAAATGAGAAGGAGTTTTATTTTAGAGAAGAATAATCCTAAAGATATGTTAAACTTCAATTAAATCAATTTCCAATCCATATTAGAAAACCTATTTTTAAAAACTTTTTAAATAACAGAAATCCAAATTATGAAATTACTTAAATGCCTTTCCTTGGTAGTCTTGTTCCTCTCAGCAGGGATGGTCTACGCGCAAGAAGAAAACAGTAGTGAGGAACGTAAACCGGGACACACGAATAACAACCGTTTTAAACAATTGTATGAAGAGTTTTCAACTCCTAATCAATATAGAAGTGCCAGTGGTGCTCCTGGTCCTAAATATTACCAACAAAGGGCCGATTATAAAATGGATATCGAACTTGACGATACCAACGCAAAATTATATGGTAACGAAACCATTACTTATACCAATAACTCTCCAGATGTATTGGAGTATTTATGGGTGCAGTTAGACCAAAATGTTCGTGCCAAAGATTCAAAATCTCCATTAATTGAGCCAAGCGGGGCTGCCCCAGCAGATATGGCAGGCTCTTTTGTTCAAAAACATATGGGAGTTGCTTTTGACGGTGGTTTTAAGATTCAAGAAGTTAAAGATAAAAATGGTAGAAGCCTTCCGCATACTATAAACCGTACTATGATGCGTGTTGAAATGCCTGAAGACCTTGAGCCAGGAGACGATTTTACATTTTCAATTAAGTGGTGGTACAATATTCCAGAACACACTGTTGATAGAGCCCGTAGTGGTTATGAAGAATTTAAAGATGGTAACCGTGGCTATGTAATTGCACAGTTTTACCCTCGTATGGCGGTTTACAATGATGTAGAAGGATGGCAAAACAGCCAATTTTGGGGGAGAGATGAATTTGCTTTGCCTTTCGGTGATTTTGAAGTAAACATAACCGTTCCTGCAGATCATATATTAGATGCAACCGGGTCGCTTCAAAATAGAAAAGATGTGTTTACCAAAGAGATGATGAACCGTTATGAAAGAGCAAAGAAGTCTTACGATAAGCCCGTAATAATAGTAACACAAGACGAAGTAGAAAAAGCTTCAAAAGGGTTTGTAAAGAGTAAAAAAACTTGGGAGTTTAAAGCAGAGAATGTACGTGATTATGCGTTTGCAACTTCAAGACGTTACATTTGGGATATGATGGCCGTTAAACAAAATAACGGTAAAGATGTAATGGCTATTTCTATGTACCCACCAGAAGGAAACCCGTTATGGGAAGAGTTTTCAACGAAAGCTGTAGCCAGTACATTAAAATCGTATTCTCGCATGACATTCGATTACCCATACCCTAAAGCAATTTCGGTACACGCAAAAAACCAAGGGATGGAATACCCTATGATTTGCTGGAATTACGGTCGTCCAGATGAAGACGGAAAATACAGTGAGCGAACTAAATACGGAATGATTTCAGTAATTATTCACGAAGTTGGGCATAACTATTTCCCGATGATTGTTAACAGTGATGAGCGTCAATGGACGTGGATGGACGAAGGCCTTAACACTTTTGTACAATATGTAGCTGAACAAGATTTTGGTGAGTGGTACCCAGATGCGATTGCACCAAATAAAAAGTACCCATCTCGTAGAGGGCCAGCTAAAAACATAGTAAATTATATGGCAGGCGATCAAGATTACATCGCCCCAATAATGACCAAAGGGTTAAACACTTATAATTTTGGAGCTAATGCCTACGGAAAGCCAGCAACTGCATTGAACATTTTAAGAGAAACCGTAATGGGTCGCGAATTGTTTGATTATGCTTTTAAAATCTACGCAAATCGTTGGATGTTTAAACACCCAACCCCAGAGGATTTTTTCAGAACAATGGAAGATGCTTCGGCTGTCGATCTTGATTGGTATTGGAGAGCGTGGTTTTATAGCACTGAATACACAGATATAGGTGTTAAAGAAGTAAAGCGCTTTTATGTAACTTCAAAAATGAACCAAGAAGTGCGAGAGATGATGGAAGCAAGAGGAATGAAAGAAAGCGACTTGCCACCATTAGTATATATGGTTGAAGAAGGAAGTGAAGATTACGAAGAAAGTATGAAAAATGCTTCTTTAGATGAAGTTAAAACATTGCAAGAATATATTATGGATAATCTTTCTGCTGAAGAAAGAGCAAACCTGAAAAAGCCAAATTATTTCTACGAAATAGTTTTTGAAAAACCAGGAGGTATCCCAATGCCAATCATTGCAGAATATACCTATAGCGACGGAAGCACAGAGCGCGTAAAATATCCGGCTCAAATTTGGAGAAAGAATGACAAACAAGTAGGGAAAGTAATCGCTTCAGAGAAAGAGATTACAAAGATAATGGTTGATCCAGATGAAGAAACAGCTGATATTGATACAGAAAACAATAGCTGGCCTAAGCGTAAAAAGTTAGGTGAATTTGATAAATTTAAAAACAAAGTGGAAGATTAATCTTTTCTGAAACTTATATAAAGAAAGCCTCGTTGTTTTAACGGGGCTTTTTCTTTTTAGATTATATTCTTGTTTATATTTGCAGTATGTATGCAGAGGCAATCTTTTTATTTATAAGTGGTACTGAAATCGTATTTATACTTTTTATAGTATTGCTAGTTTTTGGTGCCGATAAAGTGCCCGAAATAGCTAAAGGCTTGGGGAAAGGTATGCGTCAACTTAAAGACGCTACTAATGATATTAAGTCTGAAATCACCAAAAGTGCCGAAAAACAAGGCATTGATGTTGATATAACTAAAGATGTTCGTGAGGAAATCGATAAAGTAAAAGATGACGTAGAAGAAATCACCGGCCCCATTAAACGCAAATTTTAATGTTTGACATTCTAAAAGAATGGGACAGGGAGTTATTTGTATTCCTTAATTCATTAGGAATTGAAAAGTTTGACAATTTTTGGATTACCGCTACACAAATCGAAACCTGGACCCCTCTTTTTCTACTTTTCTTTGTTTTAATATTCTACTACTTTAAATGGAAACGGGGAGGAGCTATCCTTTTTTTCTTGTTGTTGACCTTCGGAATCACTATTTTTTTTACAGGATTTGTTAAAGATTATTTCGCTAGACTTCGACCTAATAATGTAGAAGCATTATCTGAAGTGATACGCATTCTTCAAAAACCAACAAACTTTAGCTTCTTTTCAGGTCATGCTTCCTCAAGTTTTTCGGTAACAACCTTTATGGCTTTGATTTTAAGGCAGAAAACTAAATGGATATTTATGGCCTACATTTGGCCCCTTATTTTTGTAACGAGTAGAATTTATGTAGGGGTACACTATCCCAGCGATATACTTGTAGGTGCATTAGTGGGGACTATTTTCGCAATTATTTTTTACAAGTTGTGTAAAAAAGCATTACAGCATGACAGGTTAAGAGTCAGTGATTTAGAGTAACACTCTCTTACTACTTTGTATTTTTTGTATCTTGATGTTTTATTAACCAAATCATCAAACCTATGAAAAAACTACAACTCGTAGTATTGGCCGCATTCGCAATTATTGTGATAGGCTGTACCAAAGACAATCCCCTAACAGAAGAAACACAAGAAATTGACCTTACTTCTGAAACGTCACAAGAATTATTAACCATCCCCCAAATCAACAGAATTATTGATGAACAATTACGTCGCACAGGTGACTTTAGCTGGGCGAAAACTTCCGATCAAGTATTGTGGAGTGCCACAGTCCACGGAAGCGGAATCCTCACAATTGGTTATGGCGATAAAGGGGAAAGCTTCAGAACAGAAAAAAATACCAGGCTTACTGATTCTAAGAACGCTATTGTTTCTGAAATCATTTCAATAGAAAAAGGAACCCGAAAAGAAACCCTTTTTGAAGACGATGACGTTTTAAATGTTATTGACGTTCAAGTAAAATCAATAGAAACCATTTCAGAATTACGTAAAAGAAACGACATTAGGTATATGGAACCCAATGCGTACTCTTTCTTTTACAGTGAACAATATCCACAAACGCGATCGTCCAGCGGTTGTGGTATGGATGGACAAACATTAAACAGCAATGACTACCGCACCGTTGCGCCAGGTTCATTAGTAAGCTGGACATTTGACGAACACAATATTGAGCAAGCATGGAGTTATAGCACTGGAGCTGGTGTCACCGTTGGTTTAATTGATACTGGTGTTTCACAAAGTCAGCCACTATTAGGCAGTAACTTTAACGATGGGTATAGCAATGGTCGTACCATTCAAAAATATGGAACGTTTATCGATTCGTCTTGGTGGTGGAGCAACAATTATGATGGCCCTCATGATAAATGCGGTCACGGAACCAGTATGGGAGCTACTATCGCTTCCCCAAGAAACAATGACAATCTACCGGTTGGGGTTGCTTATAACTCTAACTTAATAGCGTATCGTGCTACAGAAGATGTATTGCTTAATGATTATCACGAACGTAAAGGAGTAAAAGATGCCTTACGACAATTAGCAGACCGAAGCGAGGTTAAAATAATCTCTATGTCTATTGGGTATCCATGGTCTATTGGAAACATTGAAGATGCCGTTCGATATGCCCATAGTAGAGGGAAATTGATTTTTGCAGCCGGCGGAACCTCATTGGACTTTACCAATTGGTACCCGGTCATTTTTCCTGCTAGTATGAGTGAAACAGTTGCCGTAACTGGAATTACCGATGATGGAACGTACGAACAATGTGCTACTTGCCACGATGGTAGTGAAATAGAATTTACCATAGTTATGCAACGTGCAAATGACAATGGCCGAACAAGTGCGGTATTAGGTTTTTATAATGGTGATACTAACTATGTAGGCGGTTCTTCAGTAGCCACAGCCACCACCGCCGGAATTGCTGCTTTAGTTTGGGAGCGCCATCCAACGTGGAGTGGAAGTCAAGTGTTGAATAAAATGCGACAGAGCTCAGAGTTTTATCCTAATAAAGACGGTACAAAAGGCTACGGAAATATTGATGCTTTACAAGCAGTTCAGTAAATTTTAAATAAAGTAAAAATAAAAGGTTCAGGAAAAATTCCTGAACCTTTTTTGTTATAAACTATATCACTCTACTAACCGTTAACCCATCTCGAATAGGCAATAAAACGGTTTCCAGTTTAGGATGTTCATTGAGCAGTTTGTTATACTCCAGTAACGCTTCCGTGTCTTTATCATCTTTCTTTAAAGGCTGAATGACTTTTCCACTCCACAACACATTATCGCTTAAAATAACCGATCCACTTTTTAACTTCGGAAGGATGATATCAAGGTATTTTGGGTAATTGCTTTTATCGGCATCTATAAAAACCAAATCAAACGTTTGAGGTAGTTTCGGGATAATGTCTAAAGCATTTCCAGTATGTTGTATTATCTGCTCTCCAAAACCGGAAGCATCAAAATATTTACGCTGAAAATCATGTAATTCTTCATTGATGTCAATGGTATGCAATTCTCCTTCTTTCTGCATCCCTTCGGCTAAACACAAAGCAGAATATCCTGTATAAGTTCCAATCTCTAAAATGTATTTAGGATTTATTAACTTGGAAAGCATGCTCAGTACCCGTCCTTGTAAATGACCGCTTAACATTCGCGGGGCCAATACTTTTTGCCAGGTTTCCCTATTTAACTTTTGTAAAAGCTCGGGTTCGGGTTGTGAATGATTTTCTACGTAGGTGTTTATTTCTTCAGGAAGAAAGTCCATTAGCTAAGGATTCTATTAACCAGCTTCTTTTTAGCCGCTTCGTCATCACCGCACAGCCACTGAATTACATTGTCTTCCCAAATGGCATCGCATTCTTCTTGTGTCAAGATATTTCGTTCTTGGGCAAGATCTAAAATTTTACCAGGATATGAAGATTGTACAGCACTCTCCATTTCTCCTAATGGATAAGGATCATCTAGTCCCATTAAAACCTGCTTCGGGTTTTGATTTTCTACCAATAACTTTAACGAACCAGTGTCATGTACCAAGGTGTCAAAGAAAATATTTTTATGTCCAACGGCTTTTCTAGGGTGTGTTTTGCCTTCAAATAAATCAGGTCGACCATCAAAGCCTTGTATGCGTCGTCCTAAATTTATTTGAGCCAACTGACCACCGTGTGCAAAACACGTACGCATGTTAGGATATTTATCTGCATAACCATTTAAACTTAAAAAGTGATACGCATCGGCACATTGTGCCAACATCCAGATGAGATGGAAACGCCAAGTAGTATTTTCTAATTTGATAAACTTTTCCCCATCATACGGGTGAATTTCAACCGCTAAATTATACTTACTTGCCAATTCAAAAATGGGTTCGTTTTCTTCATCAAAAATGCAACGCCAGGTTCCAATAGTATCCATATAATGGGTTGGCAGACATAAAAGCTGCAACCCTAATTCTTCTACACAACGTTCAATTTCCCATAACGCACCTCGAACAAATCCAGGGTGTACTACAAATCCGCAGGTAAATTTCGACGGATTTTCATGCTGTACTTTTGCGTTAAAATCATTCTGAAAACGTAGCGCTTGTTTCATTTCTTCCACACGAAGTCCGTTTCCGTAGAGTTGCGAAAGGTTTAAAACTACGGCGTGATCAATTTTATAGCGTTCCATCCAAGCTAATTTTTCATCTAGAAAAAAACTGGAATCGGTAACTGGACGGCTCCAATCTTTCTGAAGCATAAACTTCCGGTCATCATCTACCCAAAAAATTTCCTTGTCTTTCATAAACTGGGGAATTTCTTCTGGATAGGGAAGTAGATGCGAATGACCGTTAATGCGAAGTTTTCGTTTCATATAAGATTGTCTTATTCAGGTTTTTTATTCGTTGGTGTGTTTAGTTAAAGTTACAATAAAAAGTATTGAAAGCAATTTTTGCTTATAAGCTTTTTGTGCGGCCCCCATCAACCGGTAAATTAATACCGTTTATATAACTCGCGGCTTCACTAGCTAAAAAGGCAACCGCATAAGCAGTTTCTTCAGGTTGTGCAAAACGAGCTGCAGGAACTAAACTTTTCATGAATTCAGCTGCTTCTTCTTCGGTTTTATCAAACTTTTTAGCAGCATTACCTACAATATTATCCAAACGATCGGTTGCTGTAAAACCTGGAAGTACATTGTTTACCGTAATACCAAAACCACCCAGTTCGCTAGCCAACGTTTTACTCCAATTGGCAACGGCACCACGAATAGTATTGCTTACCCCCAAGCCTTCAATGGGTTGTTTTACCGAAGTGGAAATAATATTAATAATACGTCCGTAGCCTACTTTTTTCATTCCAGGAACAACCGCTTGCACTAATATTTGGTTACAAACCAAGTGTTGAGAAAAGGCTTTGGTAAATTCTTCCGTATTTGCAGAAAAAAGAGGTCCGCCTTTAGGTCCCCCAGTATTGTTTAACAAAATATGAAAAACTTTATCTTTTGTCGCCACTTCAATTTTTTCTTTGAGGGTTTCAGGATTTGAAAAATCAGCTACAATGTAATCATGTCGTTGTCCGTCACCGGTGGGTAATTGCGACAGAACATCTTTTAGTTTCTCTTCATTTCTGGCAACTAAGGTAACGCTGGTTCCTAATGAAGCCAATTCCATTGCTGATGCTTTTCCTATTCCGGCACTACTTCCGCAAACAAGCGCCGATTTAAAATTCAAATTCAAATTCATGAGTTCTTAATTGAGCGATTTATATACTTTGTTCTGTAAATATACTATGATTTTATGGGACACTTTTATGTTACACCCTATTTCTGAAATACGATGTCTTTCCACAATTTTTGAGTATCTTGAAAATTCAATTTTACTAAAAACACTGCTATGATTTTTATTGAAAATGAAGGGATTACCAATCCACATCTTAATTTGGCTTTAGAAGAATATATTGTCCGAAACTTTAGTTTTGACAATGATTACCTATTGTTTTACATAAATGAACCTTCTATAATTATTGGTAGAAACCAAAATACCTTAGAGGAAATCAACCACGAATATGTGGAAGAACACGGTATTAAAATAGTCCGTCGTGTCTCAGGCGGGGGAGCGGTGTATCATGACTTCGGAAACTTAAACTTCAGTTTTATAACCGATCACGATATTAAAAGCTTGAACAATTTTAAAAAAGTAACGGCACCTGTTGTAAAAGTGTTGAACAGTATGGGTGTCCCAGCTGAAATGAAAGGAAGAAACGATGTCGTTGCAAACGATAAAAAGATATCTGGTAATGCACAGTTTTCAACTGGAAAACGAATGGTAAGTCACGGAACTTTATTGTTAGATAGTGATTTAAGTGAGGTTGCTAATGCACTGCAGGTTAAAATGAGCAAGATTGAAAGTAAAGGGCACAAATCGGTACGGAGTCGGGTGGCTAATATTTCAGAATTTATGGAGGAGAAGATGGATATTGAAACGTTTCGCTCCAAAATTTTAGAAGGTTTATACGAAGAACGGGATGATTTTGAAACCTATCGCCTTACAGATGAAGAATGGGAAGGTGTTCACAAACTAAAAGAAGAAAAATACGACACTTGGGAATGGAATTACGGTAGTTCACCAAAATTCAATATACAACGTGAACACAGATTTGCTGCTGGAACACTTGATCTTCGCATTTTTGTTGAAAAAGGACACATTCAAAATTTTAAAGTGTTTGGTGATTTCTTCGGAAGAGAACCTGTTGAAAAGTTGGAAGAATTATTCATTGGTGCTCGTTATGAAAAAAATGATATTGAAGAAATTCTAAAAAATGTGGATATAGAAGCCTATTTCGGTGCTATTCCCAGAGATGAGTTTATCAATTTAGTATATGGTGCGGATGAGGAAAAATAACCTTATGAATTTGAACTGTACTTAATACAAACATTTTTAGGCTCTGTAAAGAACCGAAGCGCTTCAAAACCACCTTCGCGACCCACACCGCTGTTTTTCATACCCCCAAAAGGGGTGCGTAAATCGCGGTTAAGCCACGTATTCACCCATACAATTCCAGATTGCAATTGTTTAGATAGTCGCATGGTTCGGTCTAAATTATTGGTCCAAAGTGTGGCTGATAACCCGTACTTCACGCCATTCGCCATTTGTAGGGCTTCAGCTTCGGTTTTAAATGGCATAATAGTAACTACTGGACCGAATATTTCTTCTTGGTTTACACGACATTGATCGTCATATACTTCAATAATGGTAGGTTGTAAATAATAACCGTTTTCTAAATTTTCAACCGTAACAGTCTTGCCACCAAAAAGGATTTTCCCGCCTTCTTCTTCAGCAATTTTAATATAGGATTGTACTTTTTCTAAATGGGGTTTCGAAACCAAAGCACCCATGTTAGTTTCAGCATTAAACGGATCGCCAACTTTTAATTGTGATACTTTTTCAATAAAATCCTTTTTGAATTGTTCGTAGATGGATTCTTCTACAAAAATCCGACTTCCGCAAAGACAAATCTGTCCTTGATTGGCAAACGAAGACTTTACTGTCGTTTCTAGCATATTCTCATAATCACAATCGGCAAAGATGAGGTTTGGGTTTTTTCCGCCTAATTCCAACGACAGCTTTTTAAACATTGGGGCAGCCGTACGAGCGATATGCTCACCGGTTTTAGTACCGCCGGTAAACGAAATAGCTTTAATATTTGGGTGCTCAACAATGGCTTGCCCAGCAGATGGTCCCGTGCCATGAACGATATTCAACACGCCTTTTGGTAAACCAGCTTCCGTTAGAATGTCACCTAACAAATAAGCGGTCATCGGTGTTACTTCGCTGGGTTTTGCTACGACTGTATTTCCCGCTGCAATTGCAGGGGCAATCTTCCAAGTAAATAGATACAACGGAAGGTTCCAAGGGGAAATACAACCTACAACACCTAACGGCTGTCGCAATGTAAAATTCATACTCTTGAGCCCGACACTTTCGTGTGCTTCACTGGCAAATTGTGTAATGGCATTTGCAAAAAATCGGAAATTGGCAGAAGCTCTAGGAATATCTATGGCTAACGCTAAACTTAAGGGTTTACCATTGTCTTTGGCTTCAGCTTCAGCTAATTTGATTAATTTTTCTTCAATTAAATCGGCTATTTTTAAGAGGATACGGCTACGCTTTTCAATGGTAGTATTGCTCCATTCTGGGAAAGCTTCTTCAGCAGCCTCGTATGCCTTCGCTACATCATCTGCGTTTGAATTTGCTATTTGTGAATATACCTCACCGTTCGATGGATTGTAGTTGTCTAGCCACTTATTGGATTGTGGTTCGATATATATTCCATCAATATAGTTTAGGATCTTTTCCATAGCAGTAGGTTATTTTTTCTCTTGCGAAGCAAATAATTTTTCAAAAGCATCATAAACAGCCAAATGTAAAGCATCGCCGTGATCTTGTTCTTTTAAAAAATGATAGTATAAAGCAGTATTATCTTTTTTGTTCTTTTCCAGTTTTTTATGAAGTTGTTTTGCAACCCGCTTCATCACATTTCCTTCTTCTCCAACAGCGACGTAGATTGATTTTTCCGTGCTGTATGGTTGTGGTTCCCTTTTAAGTAAGGATTCGTAATCGTACCACAAACTCGGACTAACGATAATGTAGTTTTTAAACAGATCAGGTTTTTTAAATAATATTTCTGTCGCCAATAAGCCACCCAATGATTGCCCAATCAATGTTTTTTCTGAAGTTACGGGATATTGCTTTTCCACAAAAGGTTGTAGTTCTTTTTCTAGAAACGCAATGAATTTTTCTGAATGACCCGTTTCAGGATATTTTTTTACATATTCCTTATCAGTAGATGGATACGTAAAATCTCGATTTCTGCTCACATTGGCAATCCCAATCACAATGGTTTCTGGAATCATATTAATCCAAGAAAACGACCCAAACTGAACCAAGCCAGCAATATGAATAAAATCTTCATCGGCCGAACCATCCAACAAATAAATAACGGGATATTCTTTCTTCTCGGAAAAGTTATGTGGCAAATACACGTTTAGAGATCGTTCTTCATCTAATATTTCAGAATGAAACGTAAGTGTTTCTCCAATTGAAAATGGTTTTTTTGAAACTTCAATAGGCTTTGTTTGTGCATAGCTCATTGAAACAACTAAAAAGAAAAGTGCAATTTGGTGTATTGATTTCATATTTAACTAAATTTTTACTACTCACTACTCACTAACAGGCTTATACGCCATTGCCTTAATTTCTACCATTAAATGTGGATGTGGTAATTGATGTACCGCAACCGTTGTTCGCGCTGGTCCTGTTTCTTTTTTGAAAAACTGGGCATACACTTCGTTATAACCAGCAAAATCATTCATATTTACTAAAAACGTAGTCACATCTACCACGTCTTCTAAAGTTGCGTTTTCGGTAGCGAGATAGTCTTTTATATTTTCGAGGACGGCTCGGGTCTGTTCTTTAATATCAAACTGCATACTGCCCATTTCGTCCACTTGATTGGCGCCGGCAATAGTATTATCGGGCAATCTTGAGCTGGTCCCGCTAATAAAAATAAAGTCGCCCACTCGTTTTACATGTGGATACGCTCCACGAGGTGTTGCTTTTCCTTCTACCAATTTACTTTTGTTGCTCATGTTTTTTATTTTAAGTTTTTTACCACTGCATCATCATGCATAATCTCTTTGGTTTCTCTTTTTACCAACTTTAATTTTTCCTGAAGCGATAGCGAATCGGGTAATTTTCCATCATCCAGCAAGTTTAAAATGGCCTTGTCTTGAGCACGGCCTTTTCGCAACGCTTCATCATAGGTAATGTGTTCGTTAAAGGTAACCAAAGAATATTTACTGTAATATTCCTGTGGAAATTCAGCTTCAAAAGCAGTTTCCAACTTTCTTTTTCGCTGGAATAACGGACTTGCGGTATGCTCTTTCATTTCGTGAAAGTTATCGACTGCTAAATCAGCAATGGCATCGGTGTCTTTTTTTCGTTTGGCTTCATATTCTGAAAATATGATTTTCCAATCGGTCTTTATATATTCTTTAGCCTCAAACTTATCTAGTATTTCATCAAAAACCACCACATCTTCAAAAGAAGCATTCATCCCTTGTCCGTAAAAAGGAACAATCGCGTGGGCCGCATCTCCTAATAAAAGCGTTTTTCCATAAGTACTCCAAGGTGAACATTTTATCGTGCCTAAAGGCCCAGTTGGGTTATTGAAAAATTCTTCAGCTAAATTGGGCATTAATTGTAAAGCATCTGGAAATTCTTTTTTGAAATATTCCGTAACACGTTCTGGTGTATTTAAATTTTCGAAACAGTAATCGCTGTTTTTATACGGAAGAAATAGGGTTACTGTGAAACTTCCATCTAAATTGGGCAGGGCAATAAGCATATCTTCTCCGCGTGGCCAAATGTGCAACGCATTGGTATAAGTGCGATAGCTTCCATCTTTTGTAGCAGGAATTTCCAGTTCTTTATAACCATGGGTTAACCAATCTTGCGAAAAGCTGAACAAAAACTTTTTATGTAAAAACATGTTTTTTCTAACGGCTGAACCGGCACCGTCCGTTCCTAATAGAATGTCTCCGCTTAATGTAACCTCTTCATTAGTTTCGTAATTTTTAAAAGTTGCCGAAGCATTAGGTAAATCGACTGTTTTACAACCGTGATTAAATATAATGGTTACGTTCGGCATTGCTTCCGCAGCATCTAACAGTAATTTATTTAACCCAGGTCTTGAAACCGAATTAATATATTCATTTTGCCGTCCGCTATATTTGCTTAAAAACGTATTACTTTCCCGGTCATGAATCATACGGCCGTTCATAGGGATACAGAGCTTTTTGGCATCTGCTTCTACGCCGGCAAGTCGCAACCCTCTTAACCCTCGGTCGCTTAAAGCCAGGTTTATGGAACGTCCAGCGTCTTGGGTTATTTTTCTAAGGTCCGGTCTTTTTTCTACTAACGTTACTTGGTACCCTCGTTGTGCTAACCGTAAGGTGAGTAAACTTCCGCAGAGTCCGGCACCGATTACTAATATGTTTTCTTTTTTATTCATAAAGGTGAAGTTTGCTGCTCGATATTAATTGTTTACTACTTGTTTTAGTTTTTGGACAAATTGAAACACATCACTAAAACTATTGTAAAGTGGGGCAGGGGCAATACGGATTACATCGGGTTCACGCCAATCACTAATTACACCAGCTTCGGTTAATTTTGTATGTAAATTTTTATCGGCATCCTTTACTTGAATGGATAATTGACAGCCACGTTCTTTTGGGTTTCTTGGGGTAATGACCGAAATACTTTCATTTTTCATTTCATCTAAAAGAAATTCTAAAAAGCCGGTTAGTTTAACCGATTTCTTCCGAAGGTTTTCAAAACCAGCTTCTTCAAAAACATCTAACGATGCTCTAATTGCTGCCATTGATAAAATTGGTGGATTGCTTAACTGCCAGCCTTCAGCACCCGGTAAGGCATCAAAGTCCTTGCGCATATTAAAACGGGTTTCTTTATTATGACCCCACCAACCGGCAAACCTTTTTAGGTCTTTGTTGTTGGCGTGGCGCTCGTGCACAAAACAACCGCCTAAACTTCCGGGCCCGCTATTTAAATACTTATAACTGCACCAAACGGCAAAATCGGCTCCCATTTCATGTAAGTTCGGTTGAATGTTACCTGCTCCGTGTGCTAAGTCGAAGCCTACTTTACAATTGTATTTGTGGCTTAAGTCGGTTATTTTTTTCAAAGGATAGGATTGTCCGCTGTAATAATTGGTGCTCCCAATCATCAACAAAGCGATTTCGTCACCTTGCTCTTTCATAATAGCTTCTAAATCTTCAAAACGGCATAATTCTTCGCCCTCTCTGGGTTTCCAAAGGATGAGTCCTTCTTTTTCATCATGGCCGTGAAACTTTAGCTGACTTTCCATCGCATATTTGTCGCTAGGAAAAGCATCGGATTCAATGACGATTTTATATTTTTTATCGGTAGGTTGGTAAAACGAAACCATCATTAAATGTAGGTTGGTGGTCAAGGTATTCATCATCACCACTTCACTGGGTTTGGCACCTACTATTTTTGCCATGCTCTTGTTCAAAAACTCATGGTAAGGCAACCAAGGGTGTTCTGCTTCGGTATGACCTTCAACCCCTAGTTTTGCCCAATCTTGCAGCTCTTTTTGAATGTATTCTGAAGTAGTTTTGGGTTGTAATCCAAGACTGTTTCCGCAGAGATAAATTAGTTCATTATTGTTTGCATCGGTAGGGATGTGGAATTTTTTTCTGAAATGCGATAAGCTATCTTCAGTGTCTAATTTTTCTGCAAATTCCAGTGAGTTTTGGTAGTTCATATTAGTAGTTTCGGCTTCTAACAAAAATAGCAATTTAATATGGTTTCCTAATATATTGGATTAATGCTTTATGGATAAATTTTAATGAATTGATTGTGTGATGTTTCGTACATTTGGCTTCAATATGAAGAAAGTAGTACTTCTTTTTTTAATACTTGTTGTTTCAGCAACAGCTTTTTCACAGTCCATTGTCAGAAAATGGAATGAAGAAGTACTGCATGGCATTCGAAACGATTTTGCTCGGCCAGTGGTACATGCACGTAACTTATTTCATACTTCGGTTGCGATGTATGATGTTTGGGCTGTGTTTGATAAGCAAGCTGCCCCCTATTTTTTAGGAAATACGATTGGCGATTATACAAGTGAATTTGAAGGTTTTGAAACATCAGAAATAACCTCCGAAGCACAAAAAAAAGGAATTAGTTATGCGGTGTACCGATTAATAAAACACCGTTTTCAAAACTCGCCTGGAAAAGAAGAGATTTTTGAATCAATAGACAGTTTAATGGATGAATTAGGATACGATAAAAATTACATTTCATCTAATTACAAAAACGGAAATCCAGCTGCTTTAGGAAACTACGTTGCTGAACAATTAATAGCTTTTGGACTACAAGACGGATCTAATGAAGCCAATGATTATGAAAATAGGTTCTATGAGCCTTTAAATGAAGCGTTGAACCTTGATTTTGCAGGAAATTCAACATTAGAGCACCCAAATCATTGGCAACCATTAAAAGTGGAAAATTGGGTAGACCAAAGTGGAAACACCATTCCTGGTGGGCAACCACCTTTTTTAGGACCAGAATGGGGTGCAGTCGTCCCTTTTTCCTTAAATGAAAAGGACTTAAAAACATATTCAACACCAGAATTTGATTATAATTGTTATTATGACCCTGGCAACCCATGGTATATTCAAGACTATTTAGGAATTGACGATCCATATAAATGGAGTTTTGCCATGGTTTCTGTTTGGAGTTCTCACTTGGCTCCTACTGATAACGTAATGATTGATATTTCGCCGGCAAGTATTGGCAATTTTGATAGTGCTGACTTCCCTTCTACTTTTGAAGAATATAAATCCTTTTATAACTATAAAAATGGAGGTGATTCAAGCAATGGACGTGACCTAAATCCTGCAACGGGAAAACCATACCAAGAACAATTGGTGCCTCGCGGCGATTACGCTCGTGTATTAGCCGAATTTTGGGCAGATGGACCTGATAGTGAAACCCCTCCTGGTCATTGGTTTACTATTTTAAATTATGTGAACGATCAGCCAGAATTAATCAAAAAATTTAAAGGTACAGGTGAGGTCCTTTCAGATTTGGAATGGGACGTAAAATCTTACTTTATTCTGGGCGGCGCGATGCACGACGTAGCCATTTCAGCTTGGGGCATAAAAGGGTATTACGATTATGTAAGACCGGTGAGTGCTATTAGGTATATGAGCGATCAAGGACAATCGAGCGATCCAGCCTTACCACGTTATAGCCCGCACGGTTTGCCTCTTATTGAAGACTATATCGAATTGGTTGAAGAGGGTGATCCGCTTGCAGGAGCTTTTAATGAAAATTTACATAAGATTAAATTATATGCTTGGCGTGGCCCGGGAGAGATTGCCGACCCTAATGTAGATGAAGCTGGAGTAGGTTGGATTTTAGCCGAAGAATGGTTTCCGTATCAACGTCCATCGTTTGTTACACCACCATTTGCGGGATATGTGTCTGGACATTCTACTTTTTCAAGAGCTGCGGCTGAAATTTTGACAACGTTAACAGGAGACCCTTATTTTCCAGGTGGAATGGGGACATTTGAAGTAAAAAAGAATGAATTTTTAGTGTTTGAACAAGGCCCGAGTATGGATATGGAATTACAATGGGCAACCTATCGAGATGCGTCAGATCAATGTAGTTTATCAAGAATTTGGGGAGGAATACACCCGCCAATTGACGATATTCCCGGACGTGAAATAGGTGAGAAACTAGGGAAACATGCTTTTGAGTTTGCTGAAGCATATTTCACAAAAGGGGTAGCTGAAAAAGGCACTGTCTATCCAAACCCAACTTCGGAGTTTGTCACAATTCTTTATGAAAGTGAAACCCCATTACAGATTTCTATTTTTGACTTACAAGGTAGGCAAGTGCTTTCTCAATTATCAGATTTCAAGGAAAACAATAAGGTTGTACTTAATGTTTCAGCATTGCAACAGGGAATGTATTTTATTACACTTCAGAATACCGAAGAGCAAAACTTATTTACAACTCGTTTGTTAAAAAATTAATTTACTTTTTAACTGAAATATCTGTAAAGTACAACTTGAATCCGCCCGTGCTGTCTTTATGCATAGTGGCTATTTCAAGTCCTTTGTAGCTTTTATAATCTTCCCAAGTGGTTGCCATCGTTGCGACAGAATCATTTCCTTTTCGGTAGACCCATTCTTTAATTTTGTAATCATTTCCGAAGTAAAAATCATACGCATCACCAGGAGTGTATCCACCTTCATTGCTATAAACAACAGTTAATTGGTTAAGAGTGTCTTTTGAAATTGGGGCAATGACATTCTTTTTTTCTGAAAACGTAGTGCCTTCGTCCCACATTAAATTGAAAGGAGCCAATAGCCAGTATCTGTCGTTTATAAAACCAGCATCGGTTTTTTGAAGCGTACTATCCATTTTAGTTCGCAAATAGTTTACTGTATCTTTTTCTGAGACCATTTTCACCTTGTCTTTTTTGGGCATCCACGTCCAAGAACGTTGAAAATGTTGGTCACCACGGTCTACATTGAAGGTGAAGGATATTTCAGAAACATTGTTCCAATTCTCAAAACCATTAGCGTAAGCAATCGATTCTGCTGTTGTTGGGTTTTCAGGCATTTTTTCTTCTGAAATGGTTTCAGAGTCCATTTCAGTATCGGTTGATTTTGTATTGTTTTTACAAGCTATTAAAGAAGTTGAAATAAGGATACAAAGCAGTAATTTTTTCATGATAGGGTTTGTTTTTTGTAAAAGTACGCAAACTTATAGTCAACATATAAGTTTTAAAACTTTCAATAGTTTATTGGCGTAATGCTTATGGAATTGAAATAGAAATATAAAACCCCTTTTTAAATTGTTTAAAAAGGGGTTTTACCAATAAGAGTAGTGAAAATTAATCTACTGCATCTTCTACATCATCTGCAACATCTTCAACTTCATCTCCTACTGTTTTATTTTCACGGCAGCTAACAAAGCCAGTGCTAAGTAATCCTGCTACAAAGAATAATAAAAATAATTTTCTCATAATTACGGTTTTTAAGGGTTAGTTTTTAAATAGATTTTTAAGGTCTTCTACCAGTGGCAAGTCGATATAAAATACCAATGATAGCCAGTACCAATAGAATGTGTATTAAGCTACCAACAGCATCACCAAAACCGAAATAGCCCACGAGCCATCCGATTATTAATATCACGACGATAAGCCAAATTAAATCTCTCATAATGGTTGTTTTTTTGTTAATGCTAGAATAAAGCTACAACAAAAATGGCTATGTGATAATCTATTTAACCATGGTTTAACGCGTAGTGTTAAGATATATGAAAATATAATTACTAATCATTAAACAAGTATTATGTAAAAACTTAAATAAATGAGAACTTCTTAATATTGCTTTTTTATCTTAGCTGAAATTTTATAAAAATGAATTTTCAAAAAGAATTTAACACCAATAAAGAAACGTGGGACAAAAAGGTTGCTGTCCACGCAGCAAGCAAGTTTTATGATGTAGAGGCTTTTAAAAAAGGAGAATCTTCATTAAATAGCTTTGAGTTAGAAGCTTTGGGTGATGTTTCAGGAAAATCGTTGTTGCATTTACAGTGTCACTTTGGTCAAGACACATTGAGTTGGAGTAGGATGGGGGCTAAGTGTACCGGAGTTGATATTTCAGAAGAAGCTATTAAGCTCGCCCGTGATCTAAACAATGAACTAAAGCAGAATGCCCAGTTTATTTGTTGCAATGTGTTAGACGCTTCACAGCATGTTTCAGAAAAATTTGATATCATCTTTACTAGTTATGGTGTTATAGGCTGGCTACCCAATTTAAAACCTTGGGCCAAAATGATAAGCGAACGATTAAAGCCGGGAGGTGTTTTTTATATGGTAGAATTTCACCCCATTGCTTGGATGTTCGACTATCTCGAAAATCCACCAAAATTAAAATATGGTTATCAACAGCAAGAATCTATTTATGAAGAATATAAAGGAACATACGTCAATGAAAATTCTGAAATAGTAAGCAAAGAATATGGTTGGAACCACGGTTTGGGGGAAGTAATAACTTCACTTGCCCAGGCAGGTTTAGAAATAGAATATTTAAGAGAACATGACGAATCACCATATGATATTTTTCCTAACCTGATAAAGACAAAAGCTGATTTCTACGAAATGCCTTCAAAGTTGTATCCACTAATTTTCGAAGTAAAGGCTATAAAAAAAGGAGCTTACTAAGCTCCTTTTTAGTTTTTCATTTTCAATTATCTTAATGACTAGCATCCTCTTTTAAAAGCTCAGGGAATTTTTTCTGAAATTTCTTTAAACGAGGTATAGAAACATTTTGAATGTAAGGATTCTGTGGGTTGTTTTTCTCATAATTTTGGTGATAACCTTCTGCAACCCAAAATTTTTGAAAAGGAAGTACTTCTGCAGCAACCTTGCCTTCACCTATTTCTTTTTCCAGTTCAGCAATTTTAGTTTCTATTATTTGTTTTTGCTCATCATTTTGATAAAAAATAATACTTCGGTACTGTGAACCTCTGTCTGGACCTTGACCGTTTACTTGCGTTATGTTTTGAGAACCAAAATACACATCTACTAAGGTTTTAAAAGAAACTACATCTGGGTTGTAAATTATCTCGACAGCTTCAGCATGACCAGTAGTTCCTGTGTTACTTGATTCGTAGGTTGGGTTTTTAGTATGCCCGCCGCTGTAGCCTGAAATAGATTCCTTAACGCCTTTCACACTTTCGTAAATAGCTTCTACACACCAAAAGCAACCACTGGCAAAATAAGCACGTTCCATTCCATTTTTAGCAGGAACTTCAACTGGCTGTTGGTTTTGTTGAGCCATAGCTTCGGCTTCTTTTTTCTTTTTATTTGACTGACAGGAAACCTGAGCAGAAAACAATAGTGCGGTACTTAAAACTAAAAAAATCTTATTCATAATGGTTTCTTTTTTGGGTAAGTCGGGCTTGTTAAAAAATCCTTTCAGGAAAAGCAATAAAAAAGCCCTCACGTTTGTGAAGGCTTTAATCTATATTATTTGGATTTGCTTATGAAACTTTAGTAAAAAGCTTATCCATTTTTTCTTTTTCCTCCTCAGCAAGGGCAGGATCTACTAGAATACGACCACTATGCTCATCGGTAATGATCTTTTTTCTTGAAGCAATCTCCATCTGAACTTGTGGTGGGATAGTAAAGAAAGAACCGCCAGAAGCACCACGCTCTACTTGTACTACAGCCAGACCGTTTTTCACATTAGAGCGAATACGCTTGTAAGCTTTTACTAAACGCTCCTCAATTTTCTTTTCATACTTTTCAGACTCCTTGATAAGTGCTTTCTCTTCTTTTTCGGTCTCTGAAAGAATTTCATCCAACTCGCCTTGTTTCTGCTTTAGGTGATCTTCGCGCTCCTTAATTCGAGCCTTGGTTTCTTCGATCACTTCTTTTTTCTGCTCAATTTGAGCTTTGAATTCTTTAATGTGCTTTTCGGCCAATTGCATTTCCAACTCTTGAAATTCAATTTCTTTGCTTAAAGAGTTGTATTCACGGTTGTTACGTACATTGTCTTGCTGTGACGAATATTTTTTGATAAGGGCTTTTGACTCTTCAATACCATTTTTCTTTTCTTTGATACTGGTTTCAATAACCTCTAGATCTGTATTCAATTTGTCAAGGCGGGTATTCATTCCGGCTACTTCATCTTCCAGATCTTCTACCTCTAAAGGCAGTTCCCCGCGCACATTGCGGATTTCATCAATTCTGGAATCAATCAATTGTAGATCGTACAGTGCTCTTAACTTTTCTTCTACAGTGGTTTCTTTTTTCTTTGCCATAAATTAAAAATAGCTAATAGGATTGGTGTTTATTTGTGATAAAACGATTGCAAAATTACTAATTTTTTTTGTAAGGAAAGAAACTAAAAGGTCTTTTGTGTACTGTTCACTTTCATAATGGCCAATATCACATAACAAGATGTTGTTTTCGGCAGTAAAAAAGTCATGGTATTTTAAATCGGCTGTTACGTAAGCATCAGCCCCTGCTGCTTTTGCAGCTTTTATTGCAAAGCTTCCGCTACCTCCTAAAACCGCAACTTTTTTTATTTTTTTATTTTGAAGTTTTGAATGCCGAACGCAACCAGTCTTCATAGTTTCTTTAATAAATTTTAAAAACGCTTCTTCTGAAATTTCAGATGAGAATTCGCCTATCATCCCCATGCCTAAATTCTGATTCTCGTTTTCCAAAGTGGTGACTTCATAGGCAACTTCCTCATAAGGATGTGAATCAAAAAGTGCATTTAGTATTTGAGCTTCTTTATGCTTCTGAAACGTAATGCCAATTTGGGTTTCTTCTTCAAAATGTGTTTCCCCTTTTTTGCCTACAGTAGGGTTGCTATCTTCATTTCCGTTAAAACTTCCTTTTCCTGTAACGTTAAAACTACAGTTGCTGTAATTACCTATATTACCACCACCAGCTGCAAATAGTGCTTCACGTACTTTTGATGCATCTTTTAAAGGAACAAAAGTGAGCAGCTTTTTGATGGATTCTTCCTTAGGGATTAAAATTTTTCTATTTATGAGATTCAATTTCTCGCAAATCATGGCATTAACACCATTCCAAGCATTATCTAAGGCAGTGTGGATTGCAAAAATATTAATGTCATTTTTAATCGCTTTTTGCACAACCCGTTCTACATAGGTTTTTCCAGTTATCTTTTTTAATCCTGAAAAAACTATAGGATGAAAGCTTACAATAAGGTTACAGTTGTTTTCAATAGCTTCGTCAACCACTTCTTCAAGGGTGTCTAAGGTTACGAGAATTCCAGAAACCGAAGCATTTGTGTCGCCTACTAATAAGCCAGTATTGTCAAACCCTTCGGCATAAGAGAGCGGTGCAAAATCGTCTAATATCTGTATTACTTCTTTTACTTTCATAGGTTGTTAAATATTTTACCGTAAAGATAGTAGTTTCAAGTGTTTTACCATATTTGAGGAAACTTCTTTGGTATTTTAGGTTTAAATTTAAGAATGAAGTATACCATATTCATAGTAATTAGTACTTTCGTTGTATGAAAATGGTACGCAAACTTTTATTTCCTTTTGCTGTGTTGTACGGTTGGGTAACCGGTTTCAGAAATTATCTGTACAATAAAAACATTTTAGAAAGTAAAAAGTATAACCTGCCTATCATTTGCGTAGGGAACCTTTCAGTAGGTGGGACTGGTAAATCACCTATGATTGAATTTTTGATTGAAACCTTCCAAGACGACTATAAAGTTGCAGTTTTAAGTCGTGGCTATAAACGTAAAACGTCTGGTTATTTAGAAGTGTTGCCTTCGCATACAGCTGAAGAAACCGGGGACGAGCCCCTTCAGTTTAAAAAGAAATTTCCCAATAGCATCGTTGCTGTTTGTGCTGATAGAAGAACGGGTATTGAACAACTTCAGAAAAAAGCCGAAGTAATATTACTGGATGACGCTTTTCAGCACCGAAAAGTAAAAGCCGATACAAACATCCTATTAACGCCTTTTCATGATTTGTACATAAACGATTATATGTTGCCTACAGGTAATTTACGTGAACCTAGAAAAGGTGCAGGTCGGGCGGATATTATAGTTGTTACTAAGTGCCCTAAGAAAGTCCCGTACTCAAAATTGCAAAGAATTGAATTTGTAATCCCGCTGCAGAACCTTCAAAAAATCTATTTCTCTTCTATTGGGTACGATGATACCATTTATGGCAAGACAGAAAACCTTCCACTAAATTATTTAAAAGACAAAAAGTTTACTTTGGTTACAGGCATTGCAAATCCTTCACCTTTAGTAGAGTTTTTAAATGAAGAAGGGTTTCAATTTGAGCACGATAACTATGCAGACCATCATAATTTTTCTGCTGAAGAAATTAAAAAACTAAGCAAAAAGGAGCTTATTCTTACTACTGAAAAGGATTATATGCGTTTGCAGAACAAACTAAATAAGTTTGCTTTGTATTACTTGCCGATAACAACAAAAATAAAGAATGACCAAGAAGCTTTTTTTAAAGAGGCGATTCATGAAAGGGTAGAAGCAAAGTTAAGAAACTAACTATCTACGGGTAGTTTTTTGTTTTCGATAGATCGATAAATTTTTTCGAAAAACTCTTCGGTTTTAAATGGTTTTGGAATAATATCATTAAATCCAGCACGGTAAAAATCATCTAAATTTTCATCAACAGTAACCGCCGTTAAGGCAATAATAGGAATTTGCTTGTCAAAGTCACGTATTTTTTGAGTGGCTTCGATACCGCTTATACCTGGCATGTGGATATCCATTAATATTACGTCAAATTTATTCTCTTGAAATATTTTAATAGCATCCATACCATTATCGGCAACCATACACTTCATATGGTTTTTCTCAAGAATTTTCTTGGTAATCATTTGGTTGATTTTGTTGTCTTCAACAACTAAAACCGATTTGTTTTCTAGAGCTACGTAATCTACATCGTAAATAATATTTCTTGGGTTGTCATTCTCTTGATACTCTTCGGAAACAGATAAGGTTAAGTTAAACCAAAACTTAGACCCTTTACCTAATTGACTTTCTAGGTTTATTTTACTGTTCATCAATTCAAGTAGGTTTTTAACAATGGAAAGACCAAGGCCAGTACCACCAAACTTTCGGTTAATTTGTAGGGAACCTTGTGAGAATGTTTCAAAAATACTTTTTTGCTTTTTCCTTGAAATACCCACTCCATTATCTTCAATTTCAAAATGTAATTGGACTTTGTTTTTCTTCTGTTCCATACTTTGAACTCGAACAGTCACCTCTCCATTTTGTGTAAATTTTAATGAATTACCAATTAGGTTTATTAAAACTTGAGATAATTTTAAGGGGTCGCCAACCAATTTATCAGGAATGGTTTCGTCAAACTCCAATTGAAGTTTATTCTTTTTATCATCGGCAGATTTCTTGAGTGCAACCAATACATCATTTATTCGTTTTTGAAGACTGAATGTAGTTTGCTCCAGTTCAACTTTATTGGCTTCAAGTTTATTAAGATCTAATATATTATTGATTAATGATAAAAGGTATTCCCCAGAAAACTTTAAAGAATTTAAATGTTCTTTTTGGTGTTCTTTAGGGTTTTCTTCTAGCAATAAATGGGTTAAGCCTGTTACAGCATAGAGCGGTGTTCTCAACTCGTGGGTAATTGTTGACAAAAACTGTGCTTTGGCCAAAGACGCTTTTTCAGCTTTTTCTTTCGCCAACTGTAACTCGGTGTTTTTATCTTTTAGAAGGTCATTTGCTTTGGCTCTTAGGTTATTGTTTTTGTATAGCGATAACGTTAACAGTGAGAGTATTACAATTAGGGCAATACTCAACCCAGTAGTCATTTGTGTAAACTTGATAGACTTTTGTTTTTTGTCAAGGTCATCCTTTTGCGTGGCGATTATTTCATTAAGGTCACCAATGCTCGATTCTGCATCAACACCTTTTGAAACAGCATCCATATATATTTTATAAAGTTCTTCACTTTTAGCCTCGTAAAGATCTAAGTTTTCTTCAGATTTTTGATAGTTGTTCTCTTTAAGTGCGATGTATGATGTGACTTTGTAACTGTCCGCTTTTAATTTTGAAAACGAGTTAGTGTCTATTATTGTAAGTGCCTTGTTTAAAGACGCTTTTGCCTTATTTAAATTAGTGGATTGGTTGCCGCTGTTAAGGTTTAAGAAGGCCTCGGCTTTTCTTAAATGTGCTTCGGCTTCTTCGTACGTAAATTTGTTGGCTTGTAATAGAGGGATGGTAGCATCAAAATAATTTATTGCCGATTTGTAGTTTTTTTTCTGAAGTTCCAATAACCCTAAGCCAAGGATCACATGGCTCTGTCCAGCTTCGTCATTTAATTGTATAAACTTTTTATAAGCATCTTTTAAATACGTTTCGGAGTTTACGTAATCTCTTGTTTTTATTAAAATAAGCCCTTTAAGGGTATATGCTTTTGCAATTTCTATTTCTTTATTTGTATCATCTTCCAATGCTTCAATAAGCGTTATTGATTTATCAATTTCTTCTGAAGCTTTCTGAAAATTTTGAAGGTAGTAATGCAGTTCAGCAATACGGTAGCGAATATCAGACTTTAAAAGGGCGTCGTTCGAGTTTAAAGCCAATTTATTTGCTTCGTTTAAGCTTAAAATAGCAGTTTCGAAATCTTGCTTAAACATTGCGTTCTCTGCTTGCTCACGATTTTCTTTAATTAATGCGATAGTATCTTTTTTTTGTTCTTGCCCAATAACAGAAGCGAACATTAAAAAGAGCATTAATAGTAGTGCTATATGCTTATGTGTGAGTAATGCTTTTTGCATTTATATCGTGTACTTTGGCGATAAATATAGTTATTTCCTCGAAATTCGTAGGATTAAATCAACTATTCTTGAAGAATAGCCTCTCTCATTATCATACCAGCCAATTATTTTTACCATTTTCCCACCAATTACTGATGTCATCCCTGCATCAAAAACACAAGAGTGCGAATTTCCCACTATATCAATCGATACAATAGGGTCTTCTGTGTATTGAAGAATATTTTTTAAACTTGTTTCTGAAGCTACTTTAAAGGCATTATTTATAGCTTCTATTGAGGTTTTGTTTTTTACATTAATGGTTATATCTGTTAAAGAGCCATTAGGAACGGGTACGCGAATACCACATCCACCAATTACTGAAGCCAAATCTGGAAAAATCTTGGTCAAAGCTTTTGCAGCTCCCGTGGTAGTGGGAACAATAGATTGAGCCGCTCCTCTTGCACGCCGTAAATCTCTATGGGGCTGGTCATGCAAACTTTGGTCTGTTGTATAAGAATGTACTGTTGTTATATAAGCTTGTTCAATTTCACAAAGGTCGTGCACGATTTTTAGCATGGGTGCAGCATTGTTTGTGGTACAAGATGCGTTTGAAATTATCACATCATCACTATCTAAAATTTCATCGTTGATGCCTAAAACAACTGTTTTTATATCATCCTCTAGTGGTGGAACTGAGAGAATTACTTTTTTAACATCTGCTTTTATGTGGTTTTCCAGTTGTTCACGAAGCTTGAATTTTCCAGTGCTTTCAATAACTACATCAACGCCTTCCCAATTTATATCTTCAATGTTTTTTTCCGAAGAAAACCGAAACGAGCTAGTATTTACAGTAATGCTCTTTTCAGTATAAGAAACATCTTTGTGCAATACCCCATGAATACTATCGTACTTAAGTAAATGCGAGAGGGTTCTCGCATCGGCTAAATCATTAATGGCAACTATGTCAATGTTTGGATGATCGAGCAAAAGCCTAAAAAGATTTCGACCTATGCGTCCAAAACCGTTAATACCAACTTTAATGGAACTTGACATGTTTATGTGTTTATGTTAAGTGCTTTTGGGCTTTGTAAGAAGATCGAACCAATGCTCCACTTTCCACGTGACGGAAGCCCATTTCTAAGCCTATTTCTTCATATTTCTTAAATTGTTCCGGTGTGATAAACTCTTTTACCGGTAAATGCTTTTTAGATGGTTGTAGGTATTGACCAATGGTAACAATATCCAGCCCTACCGATCGTAAATCTCGCAAGGTTTCAATTACCTCATCTTCTTGTTCGCCAAGGCCTAGCATAATACCGCTTTTAGTACGGGTGATGCCTTGTTGCTTTAAATAATTCAGCACTTCCAGACTACGTTCATATTTTGCTTGGATGCGAACTTCGCGTGTCAATCGCTTAACGGTTTCCATATTATGTGAAACCACTTCTGGCTTTACGGCAATGATACGGTCTATGTTTCGGGTTACCCCTTGAAAATCTGGAATAAGTGTTTCTAAGGTGGTATTCGGATTCATACGGCGAATTGCCTTTACCGTTTCGGCCCAAATTATAGAACCCATATCTTTTAAATCGTCCCGGTCTACTGAAGTAATTACAGCGTGCTTAATATCCATCAACTTAATAGATCGGCCTACTTTTTCAGGTTCGTCCCAATCGATGGTATCTGGTCTTCCAGTTTTTACACCACAAAAACCACAAGAACGGGTGCAAGTGTTCCCTAAAATCATGAACGTTGCGGTTCCTTCAGTCCAACATTCACCCATATTTGGACAACTACCCGAAGTGCAAATGGTGTGTAAATCGTATTTATCAACCAACCCTCGTAGCTCAGTATATTTTTTACCCGTTGGTAATTTTACTCTTAGCCATTTAGGCTTTGGGGCTGGTTTGGTGCGTTCCAATGTTTGTGTACTCATAGCTGAACAAAGATATAAATAATTAAACCTGTTTTTAAGGATAATAAGGTTAAAATACAGATGTGTTTTTTACGAATTTTCGGTGATAATTTCAGCTAGTAGTTTACGAGCTCTTAGTAGACGAACTTTTACATTATTAAGTGGCTCTTGTATGCTTTGGGCAATTTCATTGTAGCTCATTTCTTGAAAGAACCGTAAGTTTATTACTTCTTGATAATGAGGCTTTAATTTTTTTATGTATTGAAGTAGTTCTGCTAAGTTTTGTTCAGTGATTAGCTTATCTTCAGCAGTAGGTGCATGGTCGGCTATTTTGTGTACGTGTTCTTCAGAAGTGTATGTGGTATTTTGATAAAGTGAAGCGTTTTTCTTTCTGCTCTTATCTATCTGAATGTTTTTTGAAATAGTAATCAACCAAGTTCCGAATTCATAACTAGGGTCGAACGTGTCAATTTTGTCAAATGCTTTTGCAAAGGTTTCTATCGAGATGTCCTCGGCTTCATATTCATCATTAACCCGCTTTATTTGAAAACCGTAAACCGTGTTCCAATAAGTATCCAACAAAAACTTAAAAGCACTCTGTTTGCCACTTTTAGCTTTTTGTATTTGAGCAATAATTTCTTCTTTTGCTACTTCCACCTACTTTGTTTTGTCCTGCTATTCGAAATAAAGATACTCATTTGATAGCATACTAAAAACAGTTCAAAAAAAGGAATAAAAGGGGTAAGGTCGCCTTCATTTAGTTTTTTTGCAGCTTTTCCAATTATTATATACTGGAATAAAAATCGGAACAAAATTATGGCAAGGGCAATTTTCCAACTTGAAAAAATAAGTGCAAAGAAGCTTAAACCCCAAAAGAAAAGGTTTGAGGTATAAAAAAGCCCCAATAAAAATTTATGTAAAGTTTTGTAGCGCTTTGCAGTAGTAATGTGTCTTTTTTTCTGAAGCCACCACGCTTTCCATGTTTTTTTAGGAATAGAATATGTAAAGGCTTCTTCTGAAACACATATAGCAGTATTTATGGGCGTAGCCGCCTCATTTACAAAAAGATCATCATCGCCAGAGGGCAATTTTATGTGTGACATAAACCCTTTGTTTTCATAGTAAAGATTTGCTGTATACGCAAGATTTCGACCCACACCCATATATGGGATGTTTGCTTTAGCGTATGAAAAATATTGAAGGGCAGTCATTAAAGTTTCAAACCTTATTAACCGATTGAGTAAGCCACCAGTTTTTTGATAGGCACCATAACCCAAAACCAATTGTTTTTCTTCTGAAAATTGATTGGTCATTGTCGTTAGCCAATTTTTTGATGCTGGTTTACAATCGGCATCAGTAAAAAGCAAACGCTGGTTTTTGGCGCGTTTAAGACCTAGGGTAAGGGCGTATTTCTTATTTCCCCAAAAGGCTTCATTGTTTTTTACTTTTACAATTTGGATTTTTGGGTTGTCAACTTGAAATGACTCCATCACTTCTAATGTTTCATCTATAGAAGCGTCATCGATTAAAATCAATTCAAAATCTGGATGATTTTGTTCTAACCAAAGAGGTATGTGTTTCTTAAGGTTTTCTGCTTCATTTTTAGCACAAACAATGAGAGATACTGGATAGTTATCTTTGGTTTTTATTTCAGAAGAAGAAAAGAATGAAAATTTTGAAAAAAGAATATAATAACCACAGTTAATAAGCACCACTGCAGTGAGTACGTAAAGTAGCACCATAAGCTATTGGTTTGATGATTTCTGAAAAGCTTTTGGCAAAATTTATTTTGAAGGTTGTTCGTGAGCAGGTTCGCTACAATTTTCAAATTGGTCTGGTGTTTTTCCACAAAACCCGCAGGCCTCACCACTTTTGTTTAAAAATGGATTTTGACTTGCACAAGTACCGGCAAATTCACCGTCTTTTTTACCCCAAATCTTAATCGAAATCCCTGCAAAAGCCAATAATAATAGTAAAACTGTAATAAGTAAAATTCCCATAACTAACTTTTATGGTGCAAAAATACAATCTTTCTTGGTGATGTAATGTGATTTTAGTTAATTTTAGCGTAAAATTCACTTAAAACCGGTATATGAAATTTTTAAAACCCTTTGCAGTTCTTTTTGTAATAACTTTAGCGTTTACAGCTTGTAAAAACGATAAAAAAGAGCCTGTAGAGGCAGATGAAACGGTCGTTAAAACAGCGCCAGAAAAAGTGAAGAAAGTGAAAAAAGAACTTACTGTTGAAGAAAAAGAGCAGTTGAACAGTGTTATGTCCAAGCTAATGATAACTGGCGAAACAAAAACGTTTGCAAGTGCCTTGGTGAGTACTGGCCTTACCGATATGTTGTCTAAAAACAAAGGGCCTTATACCATATTTGCTCCTACCACCATTGCCTTTGATAGTTTGAATATTGAAAAAAGGAAAGAAATTTTAAACCCTAAAAACAAGGAGAAGTTAAGTAAGGTGATAAAAAATCATATAGTGGAAGGCGAGGTAAACTCTTCTGAGCTACTTCAAAAAACCAAGGGGAGTGCAAATACCTTAAAAACGCTTGGTGGGGCATCACTTACTATTACAAAACAAGGAAGTGATATTGTTATTACCGATGGTAGTGGAGCCAAAGCTGTATTGGGTAAAAGCGACATCGAAGGGTCTAACGGTGTGGTTCACGTTATAGACAAAGTACTTTCCCTAGACTAAAAAATGTTTACTTCCGGTTCGATATAAATATCAAACTGGTCTTTAACAGCTTGTTGTATTTTTAGAGCCAGTTGCCAAATTTCATCTCCGGTAGCATTTCCAAAATTAACCAAAACAAGTGCTTGGTTTTTATGTACTCCAGCGTCATTAAATCGTTTTCCTTTGAAACCTGCCTGCTCAATTAACCAACCAGCTGGGATTTTATATTCAGTAGCAGAAATTTCATAATAAGGAGCCTTTGGGTTCGCTATTTTAAATTGCTGAAATTTTTCTGAACTGATAACCGGGTTTTTAAAAAAGCTCCCACTATTGCCTAATTTTTTAGGGTCAGGAAGTTTAGATTGCCTAATTTCGATCACTGCTTCAGAAATAGCCGCAATTGTAGGTTTTTGTATGTTTTTTTCGGCCAGCTTTTCTTTAATTGCTCCGTAGCCAGTATTTAATTTATGTGCTTTTTTTGTTAGTTGAAAGGTTACAGAAGTGATAATGTAATTACCTTTTTCTTCATTTTTAAAAATTGAATTCCGATATCCAAAATTACATTCTTCCTTTGTGAACGTTCTTTTCTTCCCGGTTGCTATTTCAAGAGCTTCACAACTTATAAATGTATCTTTTAATTCAACCCCATAGGCACCGATATTCTGTATGGGTGCCGTGCCCACATTTCCTGGTATTAGAGATAAGTTCTCCAATCCACCAAAATTATTGTTAATACAATATTGTACAAACTCATGCCAATTTTCGCCAGCCATAGCTTGTAAAGTAACGACGCTATCAGTTTCAGAAATAATTTTTTTCCCTTTCAGGTTAAGGTGGATAACCAGTGCATCAATATCTTTGGTAAGCAACATATTGCTGCCTCCGCCGATAATAAACCGATTTTCAAATTTCTTTTCTGAAAGAATTTGTTGCAACTCAATAACCGAAGTAACCGCAACAAAATATTTAGCGGAACATTCTATCCCAAAGGTGTTGTATTCTTTAAGCGATTTGTTCTCTTCAATTTGCATTAATTGTCTGGGTATTGTTCTAAAGCGGTTTTCAAAATATCAACAGCTTTTAAAAGGCTCTCTTTTTTAAGGACGTAAGCGATACGCACTTGGTTCTTGCCTACACCAGGTGTAGAGTAAAACCCTGCAGCTGGGGCAACCATAACTGTTTCGCCATTTAGGTCAAAATCTTCTAACAGCCACTGTGCAAATACATCGCTATCTTTAATTGGGAGTTCGGCTATGCAGTAAAAGGCTCCTTTGGGTTCACCTACTTTCACACCAGGAATCTCTTTTAATTTTTCAATAAGCAAATCACGACGTTCTTTATATTCCTTCGTTACGTCATCAAAATAGCTTTGTGGTGTTTTTAAAGCAGCTTCACTGGCAATTTGTGCAAATGTTGGCGGACTTAAGCGTGCTTGTGCAAATTTTAATGCAGTACTGAGCACTTGTTTGTTTTTTGTGACCAAGCAACCAATGCGTGCTCCGCACATGCTGTATCGTTTTGAAACGGAGTCTATAATGATTCCGTTTTCGGCCATACTCTCTTCTTGTAAAATTGAGTAGTGCTTTTCATCGCCGTATACAAACTCGCGATACACTTCATCGGCAACTAAAAATAGATCGTGCTTTTTAGCTATCTCAGCAAGTTTTTTAATTTCTTCTTTTGAATATAAATAACCAGTTGGGTTTCCAGGGTTGCAAATTAATATTGCCTTAGTTTTTGAAGTAATCAGTTTTTCAAATTCTGAAATAGGGGGGAGCGCGAAATTATTTTCAATTTTTGAAATGACAGGTACAATATTTATCCCTGAGGCTGTTGCAAACCCATTGTAATTGGCATAAAATGGTTCTGGGATGATTATTTCATCACCTGTATCTGCAATACTTCCCATTGCAAACAACAATGCTTCGCTACCACCTGTGGTAACAATTATTTCATCGTGTTCTATAGGTATGTTTTGCTTATTATAATAAGCTGCGATTTTTTTTCGATAGCCCTCAGAACCTTCTGACCGGGTATAGGCCAAAATGTCCAAATGGTGCAAAGAAACGGCATCCATTGCTATTTGAGGGGTTTTAATATCAGGTTGGCCAATATTTAAGTGATATACTTTTTTGTTGGCTTTATAGGCTTTTTCGGCAAACGGAACCAGTTTTCTAATTGGGGATTCTGGCATATTCTGCCCTTTTACAGATACTTTAGGCATAGCGTGAGTTTTAGCTAGCAAAGGTCTAAAATTAATTTATAATTACCCACCCTATATGCTAATCTTTCAGTATTTTTTTTTATCTTGATATAGCTTGAAAACATTAAAAAATATATTTAAAAAAGTAACCTTTATAGGTGTTCTTCTTTTTGCTTACACTACTGTTTTTTCTCAAGGGACTTTTAAGCTCCCCGAAGGGGAAAAAAGGGATAAAATTTCTTTTGATTTAATAAACAATATTGTGGTTATTCCGGTAGAAGTTAATGGGACTCCGCTTTCTTTTTTACTGGACACTGGAGTAAAATCTACTATTATTTTTAGTTTAAATACACAAGATTCTGTTGCGCTAAATAAAACCAAGCCAATTAATATAAGAGGGTTAGGAGATGGGGGGTTTTTAAAAGGCCTAAAAAGTGAAGACAATGAAATTAAAATAGGTGATGCAGTAAGCAAAAACCATACTATTTACGTAATATTTGAAAACTCATTAAACCTGTCCCCTAGAATGGGAGTGCCTATCAATGGTATTATTGGCTTAGATTTTTTTAAAAGCTTTATAGTAAAAACAAATTATATTTCAAAAAGGTTAAAGTTTTATAAGCCTGAAACTTATTCTTATCGAGAATGCCGAAGATGTCAGGTTTTTAACCTTGATTTTTTTAAAGACAAGCCCTATATAAATCTTACAGTGCAATTAGGTAAAAAAGAGGAAGATGTTACTTTGTTGCTAGATAGCGGTTCAAGTGATGCATTGTGGTTGTTTGAGACAGAAGGGTATTTGTCTGAAAATCCCAAAAATTATTTTAAAGACTTTCTTGGCCTTGGTTTAAGCGGCCATATTTATGGTAAAAGATCTAGATTGGATAAAGCCCAGTTAGGGGATTTTTCAATGGAAAATGTAAATGTTGCTTTCCCCAATAAAGAAGCCACAGAAAATTTAGAATTATATATTGAACGTAATGGAAGCTTAGGAGGTGACTTTTTAAGACGTTTTACCATGACAATGGATTATCCAAATAAGAGAGTTATGTTTAAACGGAACCGTAATTTTTCTGATCCGTTTCACTATAATATGAGTGGGTTAACAGTAGAACATGATGGTGTGGATGTTTACACGGAAAGGAGTACACGTAAAGAGTCTAAAATTGATGGATTGGGGAATGAAAGAGCATCAGGTTATAATGTCTATGATATTTACTCAAAAACTGAAATATTCTTAGTGCCTCGTTATATAGTTGCAGAGGTGCGGGAAAATTCTGTGGCACAACAATCCGGTATAATTAAAGGAGATGAAATACTTAAAATCAATGGAAGGCCATCGCATAAATATAAATTATATGACCTAAATGCCTTATTTTCTTCAGAAGAAGGGAAAAGGATAAATCTAGAAGTAAAACGAAATGAGAGGGTTTTTAAGGTTTCTTTTAGGCTCGAAAAAGTGTTATAGCTTTAATCCAAAAGTAAACACAAAGGAATCGTTTATGGTGTTTACCAAAGCGCTATCTGTTAACCCAATACTATAAAGCTGTTGTTGCCTTTCCTGTTCTGATCTAGCATAAGAGAAATCCATATAATAATTTCCAAAGTTGTACCCTAAACCTAAAGAAAAGCCATTCAAGTCGTCCATGATTTGTTTGTTGTTATAAGGGCTTTCTTCAAAGCGGTATCCGGCCCGAAAACTTACATCGTTAAAACGATATTCACCACCCAATCTATAGGTAGATGCACCTTTTAGCATATTGTCAATATTTGCGTTTTCTGAAGCGAAAACAGGGTCTGATGTGGGTTTAAAAGTAATTTCAGAAAAGTCTTTATACGAATAGTTAAAGCTAATTAAACCGCTTTTACCAAAAATATAAGCTGCACTGGCTGCCAATTTCCCAGGGGTTTTCAATTCATAATCTACATAAATGTTTAATACTCGTGGATCTACCACCGCAGTGCTTGTTTGGCCATTAACAGTTCTTTCGGTCTCAAGGTATTGCGTTGTTTCTTCAGAGATTATAAACCAAGTTGGGGTATCATAAGTTAGTCCAAATCGAAGGTTTTCTGCTACTTTGGCTATAGCACCTACTTGTGCTGAAAATCCAGAACCTAAGACAGAAAGATTATTTTCAAACCCAATTTCATTGACTGTACTACCTTGATTGTTATTCCTTTCAAAAAGGAAAGTACTTTGTTGGTAATCTATTAAGTGTGAATTTAGATTTATTCCAAAATAAAAATCGTCCGTATATTGAGTAGCTAGGTTTAAGGTGTATTTTCCACTATATCCATCACTAATTAATGTGTATTCTTGGTTGAAACTGCCAGGCGCTACATTTGAAGTATATTGTGTGTTATTTGAGTTATTGGGATCTACGGGATCAAAAATAAAGCCTTGATAGCCCAAAAAGGCATTTTGTGCTGCAACACCTTGATTTTCGCCTAAAAAAGTATATAAGTCAGCAATGGTTTCAGTGCCTTGCAGTTGGAGTAAACTTAATGGCACTCCTTGAGCTTGTTCTAAAAAAAAGTTAGAGATAGATGTATTTCCATTACCTGCTATAAAAAGCTCGTCATCAAAATTTTGGGTGTTGTTATAGTTTACACCTAGCGTGAATTTTTTCCAAGGTGAATTTTCATTGTTATTTTCAAAAACAAAAACACCACCAACCTGATTTAAGCTTACATCAGAATCTAAACTTTTAGTAAATGTATTGAAGTAAAGCGCTTCATTATCTTTATCCGTTACACTTGCTGAAATACTAGCTTCACTTCTTAAAAAAACAGCACTTCCAGCTGGATTGATTCCGATTGCTGATAAATCGCCTCCCAAAGCTCCAAAAGCTCCGCTCATCGCATTAAACCTTGCTGTACCCGTAGTGTTTTCTTGGCTGTAACGTAAACCGTCCACAAGACCTTGAGCGTGTATGGTAGCCATAGAGATGACCGTTATGATGAAGAAAATACTCCTTTTCATATCAATTACTTTTTTAATTTTTTTTGAGATTATCCGCGTCCGCCGCCTCTTCTGCTGCTTCCTCCGCTACTTCTACTAGAACCTGAAGATCGAGATGAACCACCAGAACTTCGCATACTACCAGAACTTCTTGAACTTCTTGTTGAAGGGGTGTATGATTTTGTCCTTCTAGAAGAGTTGTTGCTTCGCACGTTGTTACTTCGTGTGTTAGAACTCCTTCTTATATTTGAGCTTCTTCTTACGGAATTAGTGCTCCTTCTTACAGAATTATTGCTTCTTTTTCTAGCATTAGATCTTCTTATCAACTCAGACCTTGAGTACGAACGCCTACTATTGGTTGCATTAGATGATCTTCCGCGAGAATCTGATCTGTTGTAATCTGTATTTCTTCTTCCTCGATTGTAAGAAATACCGTTGTGGTAGTTGTTTCCGTAATGACCACCTTGATTGTAGTAATTATTATATACATAAGGATAACCAGGGCCATAAAGACCATAATAGCTATAGCCGTAATATGGGTAATATGGAATGCCAACATAACCGTAGCCACCCCAACCCCAGTTCCAGTAGGGTCTATAAAAGCTGTATGGGTAACCCCAATAGCTATTGTAGCCCCAGTACGGGCTGTTCCAATAACCAAAGTTAAAACCACTGTTGTTATAAACATTTACGGTAACATCTTCAGCATTACTTCCCCAAGGACCGTAGCCTTCTTCGTAATCATCTCTTTCTTCTATAACTATATAGCCTTCATCATCCATGTATTCTGAAGTGGTGTAGGCTTCAATATCTGTAAAAACCAAGTCTTCGTCTTCAGGAATTTCCTCAAGCTCGTTAGCTTTAGAGTTAAAATACTGTTTGTAATAATTGCCTCTATCGGGAGCATTTTCTTCAACTGCTACTTCCTCGCCCGAGCTATATATACCATCGGTATCTGAATAACCAGAATTATAAGTTCCGCAGGAAGTGAGTACCAACGCTGTAATCCCCATAATTAAAAAGGGAATGGTTCTTTTTTGTATGTTGTATCGTGATTGCATAACTGCTTTTATTTTAATTGTTGGACTTCTTAAAAATAACTAGTTTTGTCGAGATAAACGAGAACTAGTAATCATTTAACACTATAGGCACAAGTTTTGTGCCAAACTGCGGTATATGGCAAAGAACTTAACTACAAGAAGCGAAGATTATTCAAAATGGTACAATGAGTTGGTTATCAAGGCTGACCTTGCTGAAAACTCAGGTGTTAGAGGATCTATGGTTATTAAACCATACGGTTATGGCATTTGGGAAAAAATGCAGGCCGAATTAGATAGAATGTTTAAAGAAACAGGGCATCAAAACGCGTACTTTCCGCTTTTTATCCCGAAATCCTATTTTAGTAAAGAAGCAAGCCATGTAGATGGTTTTGCTAAAGAATGTGCCGTGGTAACACATTATCGTTTAAAAAATGATGAAGATGGGAAAGGTATCGTAGTTGATCCTGATGCAAAATTGGAAGAAGAATTGATTGTTCGGCCTACTTCCGAAACCATTATTTGGGATACGTATAGAAAATGGGTGCAATCGTATCGTGATTTACCATTGTTGATTAACCAATGGGCCAATGTAGTACGTTGGGAAATGCGAACTCGTTTATTTTTACGTACAGCAGAATTTCTTTGGCAAGAAGGACATACAGCGCATGCAACCGAAAAAGAAGCCATAGCTGAAGCAGAACAAATGATGAACATCTATGCAGATTTTGCAGAAAACTATATGGCCGTTCCTGTGGTTAAAGGGCTCAAAACCGAAAGCGAACGATTTGCTGGTGCTTTGGAAACCTATTGTATTGAGGCGTTAATGCAGGACGGGAAGGCATTGCAAGCAGGAACTTCGCACTTTTTGGGGCAAAATTTTGCCAAAGCCTTTGATGTTAAGTTTGCTTCAAAAGAAGGGAAGCAAGAATATGTTTGGGCAACCTCTTGGGGCGTGTCTACCCGATTAGTGGGCGCATTGATTATGACGCACAGTGATGATAATGGGTTGGTATTGCCGCCAAAATTAGCACCAGACCAAGTTGTGATTGTTCCTATTTACAGAAATGATGAACAGTTTGATGCGGTTAGTGAAGTGGCAAAAGATTTACAAGCTAAATTAAGAGCTGCTGGTATTCGTGTAAAATTTGACAATAGAGACACGCACAAACCAGGTTGGAAGTTTAATGAGTATGAATTAAAAGGGGTTCCAGTGCGTATTGCCATTGGACCAAAAGATGTTGAGAAAGGAACGGTAGAGTTAGCAAGGAGGGATACGTTGACAAAGGAATTTGTTAATCAAGATGAGGTGGTTGATAAAATATCTGGCTTAATGACTGAAATTCAAGAGAATCTATTTAAAAAGGCGGTTGGTTACAGAACAGAACATACTACTGAAGTAGATAGCTACGAAGAATTTAAAAAAGTGCTAAAATCTAAAGGCGGATTTATCTCTGCGCATTGGGATGGAACCACAGAAACGGAAGATCAAATTAAAAACGATACAAAAGCAACAATTAGATGTATTCCCTTGGATGGGAAAAAAGAAGCGGGAAGTTGCATGGTTACTGGAAAACCATCAAGCCAACGCGTGTTGTTTGCAAAGGCGTATTAATTTTTTTTAAAAAAGTTTCAAATCTATTTGCAGAATTGAAAATGTGTTGTATTTTTGCATCCGCAATTGAAAAACAATTGGCCCGTTCGTCTAGGGGTTAGGACGCCAGGTTTTCATCCTGGTAACAGGGGTTCGATTCCCCTACGGGCTACAAATTAAAGAAAGAGAATTATGGCGAATCACAAGTCAGCTTTAAAGAGAATTAGAAACAGCGAAACAAAGCGTTTACGTAACCGTTACCAGTTTAAAACTACGCGTAACGCAATTAAGAAGCTGAAAGATGCTACTAACAAGAAAGAGGCTGAAAAGCTTTTTCCTGAAGTAACGTCTATGATTGATAAATTAGCGAAAAACAACGTTATCCACGATAACAAAGCAGCTAATTTAAAGTCTCAGATTTCAAGACACATCGCAGCGCTATAAGCAACGCTTTCTAAGAAAATTTGTAAAGCCCTTTCAGGAAACTGAAAGGGCTTTTTTTGTTTATATTTTATACTTATGTTGTGGTGCATTTGAGTATTCAAATAAAATTTCAACAATAAACAGAGAATTAGCATTAACTTAAAGAAAAAGAATGAAGTTAATTTCTAAATTGATTATAATCTTAAGCTGTACGCCTCTATTTTCTCAAGAGGTAAACCCTCAGGTTTTGAATGAAATTTATGAAAAAGAAAAGTCATTTACTACGTCACTCAAGATTGGTAAAATTGAATCTTTGAGAAAAGCAAATCCCCCAAAGGACACTTGGGTTTTCTCAAAATTAGAAAAATACAAACAGAGTTTAGGCTCAAAAGATATATTGTATGGCATTATAATTATGCCTAGCTCTATAGAAAGCTCTAACTTATACTCATATAATTTATTTGCATATGATATTAAAAACGAATTTTATTATTTCGTCGCAATAGTTTCCTATAAAGAAATAGGGGGTGGTGTTAAATTCAATAATTCATTTTTATTCACAGAAGAAAAATCTCTAAAAGATTGGTGGGTAAAAATTTTTAGCTTTTATGAAAGTGAAAAATTGAGCGCAATTCCAGAAAAATACCTATTTTAAAACTTGCCCACCACCACCTTTTAAAAATTAAATAATTAAGATGCCATACAATAACGTATAGCTTTAATTATGTTTTTGTGCACATAACTAGGCAATAAAGCCGAGAGATTGTTTATCTATCTTAGTTTTTTAATCAACCTGCAACTGCGCGAGAATCGTTATTCTTAAACCTCAAAAGGCACCAAACTACTATAATCCCCATCATGTCGGGCGATATCGCGTACAATAGAAGAAGAAACATGCGATACGGCCGGAGAAGCTACTAAAAACACACTTTCAACATCCATCACTTCGGCATTGGCTTGGGCGATGGTTTGCTCGTAAGTAAAGTCGGCTGTGTTGCGAACACCTCGAAGAATGTATTGGGCGTTTTTAGCTTTACAGAAATCGGCTGTGAGCCCTTTATATGTTTTTACGTTTACAGCATCAAACTCTTTAAAAGCATCTTCAATAAACTGCTTTCTATCTTCAAGCGGGAACATATATTTTTTTTCGGCATTCACGCCTATGGCGATGATAATTTCGTCAAACAACGGCAACGCACGTTTTATAATATCAACGTGACCTATGGTAATAGGATCGAAAGAACCAGGGAAAAGCGCGCGTTTTGTCATTATAAAGCTATTTTATCTTTTTTATTCTACTTCTAACAGCGAAGCGGTCTCACATCTTAGTCGGAAACGACTAAAACGTCATCTACCAAAATACTAAAAAATTCTGTAAGTGTCATTCCAGATTCGCGTACTTGTTGCGGTACGATGCTTTCTGGTGATAAACCAGGATTGGTGTTGGTTTCAATAAAGTATGGGGTGCCTTTTTGTATGATAAAGTCACTTCGGCTAATGCCGTTCATATTCAATACTTCATATATTTTCTTAGCTTCAGCCTGTATTTTCTGTGTTTCTTCTTCAGAAATACGTGCCGGAGTTATTTCTTCCGAAGCACCTAAATATTTAGCTTCGTAGTCAAAAAATTCATTTTGCGAAACAATTTCAGTAGTTGGTAAAGCAACAATTTTTCCATTGTTTTTATATACACCTACTTGTACTTCGGTGCCCATTAAAGCGGTTTCAATTAACACCTCGTGGTCTTCTTCATAGGCTTTTTCAATAGCAGGAAGCAATTCGTCCATTTCTTTTACTTTACTAACCCCAAAGCTAGAGCCAGCTCTATTTGGTTTTACAAAGCAAGGAAGGCCTACTTTTTTTATAATTTCCTCTTTATCTATGTTGCTACCTTTATTTACGTAATATGAGTTGGCGCAATTAATTCCGAAGCCTTTTAAAACGGATAAACAATCTCGTTTGTTAAAGCTTAACGCGGCTTGGTAATATCCAGCACTGGTTTGAGGAACGCCTACTAAACGCAAATATGCTTGAAGCTGGCCGTCTTCTCCGGGCGTACCGTGAATACAGTTAAAAACGGCGTCTGGTTTAATGGTAGTTCCGTCTTTATCAAAACTGAAATCTTCTTTGTGTACAGGATGCTTTGTTCCATCTTCTGAAACGTAAAACCAGCCTTCTTTTAGAATATGAATAGGATATGCGTGATATTTTTCTTTATCCAAAAAGTCGCAAACCATGGCTCCACTTTTAAGTGAAATTTCAAATTCGCTTGAATAACCGCCCATAGCGACGGCGATATGTTTTTTTGCCATACCAAAATTTTAAAAATAACGTTTAACAAAAATATGACTAATCCATAGAAAGATACTAACTTTAGGTTTGTTATTTTTGCCTATCAATATATAATGTATGACATTTTTCAGATTCCTCTTCACCAAAGCTTTTTTAAAACAATTGTTATTGGCCGTTTTGGCTTTAGTTGTATTGAGTTTCCTTGTGATGTGGTGGCTTAAGGGCACTACCAACCACGGTCAAAAAATTGAAGTTCCTAGTTTGAGCAAGCTGTCTTTAGACCTTGTTGAAGACAAACTGGATGAAATGGATTTGCGGTACGAAATATTGGATTCTGCCAATTACAATCCAGATTTTCCTAAATATTCGGTAATTGAACAAATTCCGAAGGCTGGAAAATTTGTAAAAGAAGACCGAAAAATCTACTTGTACTTAAATCCTTCAGGCTATCGAAAAATACAAGTACCCAATGTAATAGGAAGAACCCGCCGTCAAGCAGAACCTACGTTGTTGGCTATGGGTTTTGAAATAGGGAAGATAAGCTACCGCCCCGATATAAGTGATCAAGTAAAAGAACTTCGCTATAAAGGTGAAAAATTGGAACCAGGGACTGAAATTCAAAAAACAGCCGTGATCGACTTAATTGTTGGTGACGAATCCCTAAACCGTGTTCAAGAAGAGAACGATGAAAATGATGAAGCCGAAGAAGAAACACAACCTACCGAAACTGAAAATAATGACCAATAATACTACTGAAGAAAACACAGAAGATTCCGGAAATGACGATTTATATGAACATTATCGTTATGTAGCCGATAAAGGCCAGCAACCGCTTAGGGTAGATAAATACCTGATGAATAGAATTGAAAATGCTACGCGGAATAAAATTCAGAAAGCTGCTAAGGACGGAAACATTTATGTGAACGATGTTGCGGTAAAACAAAACTATAAAGTAAAACCAGACGATGTGGTGACCGTTCTTTTTGAGCATCCACCGTATGAAAATTTATTGGTTCCGGAAGATATCCCGATTGATATTGTATATGAAGATGATGATGTTTTAGTGGTTAATAAAGAGCCAGGAATGGTGGTTCATCCAGGGCACGGCAATTACAGAGGGACATTAATCAACGCGCTTACCTTTCATTTTGACAACCTTCCGAACAATAGTAGTAACCGCCCAGGTTTAGTACACCGAATTGACAAAGATACGAGCGGACTTCTTGTAGTTGCTAAAACAGAAGAGGCCATGACGCATTTATCCAAACAGTTTTTCAATAAAACGACCGAGCGTGAATACGTCGCTCTGGTTTGGGGGAATGTAGATGAAGAATCTGGTACTGTTGAAGGGAATATTGGCCGTCATCCAAAAAATAGGTTACAGAATACAGTTTTCGATGATGCAGAAGACGAAGAAAGAGGAAAACCTGCTGTTACTCACTTTAAAGTTTTGGAACGACTGGGTTATGTAACATTGCTTTCGTGTAGGTTAGAAACCGGTAGAACACACCAAATACGTGTTCATTTAAAACACATTGGTCATACCTTGTTTAATGACGAACGATATGGTGGCGATAAAATTTTAAAAGGAACTACTTTTACAAAATACAAACAGTTTGTAGACAATTGTTTTAAAGCATTACCAAGACAAGCGCTACATGCCAGAACATTAGGTTTTGTGCATCCCACCACGGGAGAAATGAAACGTTTTGAATCTCAAATACCAGATGATATGGAAGCGTGTTTAGAGAAATGGCGAAACTATTCGAAGCACGCTATTTAATTGGTTAAATAGAATAAAAAAAATCCGAAGCAACTTGCTTCGGATTTTTTTATTAGTTATAAATGAGCGTTTATTACTTCTTCACCCATTTAGCGGTGAACGTTTTATTTCCGCTGGAAATATTTACTAAGTACAATCCACTACTTAAATCTTTAAAGTTATACTTGATAGGTTCATTTTGGAAAATAGATCTTTCTTCAGAAAAAACCTGTTTTCCATCTATAGTGTAAAGTGTAATGCTTGCATTTTCAAGTGATACTGGTACACTTAAGTTTAAAGCACCATTTGATGGGTTAGGGTTGAGGTTGATGGAAGCATTGGAAAACTCATCAACTCCAGCAATAATATCCCCGCCTATTAGGCCATTTCTGCTATTGTTTCCTTTATAACCGTTACGCTTAATTTTACTTTCATCATATGGTACGTTTAAATTATAAGTGGTTACGTACGATGAATCAATACCTTGCCCAAAAGTTTGTGTATAGGTGTTTGCGGTTAGGTCCATCATGCCATCATCATCTACATCCCCAATTACAGCTCCGTTTAAAAATGTAAAACCACGCGGCCGTAAAGGGAAACCATCAATTTCGCCACTTCCATCTATGGAATAGGCATGAATATATCCATCGCCTTCCGCATCGGTAAGGGTACTTGGGAAAATAACTTCCAAAACACCGTCATCATTAATATCGGCAATACTTAATACCCCTTCGGTACCTCCATATTTTGAAATAGGAAAGTTGTCAAGATTTTCACCATCAGGCGTAAGCCCATAAACCACATCAAGAGGGGTTCCATCACCACTGGTATTTCTGTCGGACATAAATATCTCGAACGTTTCATCTTCATCTACATCAAGAACTGTTGCGGGTGAATAGGTCCAACCGCCCAGTGCTATAGGCCAACCGGGGTAGTAAGTGGCATCGTGGTTTAATACATAAAACCCAGGAGCGTTACCATGGTTGCTTCCTATTATTTCTAAGTCATCATCACCATCTAAATCTGCTAAAATAGGTGATTGGTAGGAGTATGATACATCTGGGTCTGCTAAAGGAAAATTAGGGAAAATTTGCCCTTGGTTATCGTAAATGCGCATTCCGGATGAAGATGTAGCAATAACAACATCGTTGTTTCCATCATTGTCCACGTCTCCAATAGAAGGGGTAAAAGCAGGGGTTGCATCTACTTGTACTGGCCAATTGCTGTTTATAGGCGTGCCATCAATGTTTATTGCGTGTACATATCCTTCAGAGCTGCCGGCACGTTCACATGTTACAATATCATAGGTTCCGTTATTATCTACATCGGCTATGGCTGGTGCGTTAATCATCCAGTGATCATCAAAATTTAAAGGCCATCCTGGAAGATCTTCACCATTATTATCTTTTAAGTAAATACGGCCCACTGTAGTTGGATAACCAGTGTTTATGATAATTTCAATATCGCCATCTTGATCAATGTCTACAGCAGTTGGTGGTAACAGTATAGGTCCTAAGACTGTTTTTTCCCAAAGAACGGTGCCATCGCCTTCTAGTGCGTAAAGCGTTGTGTCAATTCCATAGAGTATTTCGTCTACACCGTCATTATCGACATCAGCTAAGGTAACACCTCTGCTGTTTTTAACCTGTGGGTTAGTGGGCCTACCAAATTTAAACAATACATCTGCTTGTTGTTTATTTTTTGTTGCACTTTCATTTATTGGAAGTTGTACGTTTTCAACTTCGATTGTTCCATTTTCAGATAATTTAGCTTTTTTTCCTATTTCAGTTTGGGCAGTCAAGCAATTAATGCCTAAAAAAATAGCTAAACAACTAAGGAGTACATGTTTTTTCATTATTTTAAGTTTAAAGTTATTCTCTAAAAGTATTCATAAGAATTTCTTTTAAAAGTTAATAAACCCTTAATTATATGATAATTTGTTAAAGGTGTTTCTCAATAAGAAATAATAATGAGTTTATAAAAAATATAAAAGTGTTGAAATATGATTAGAGATATATTTAATTTATTTTTGGGTAAAATTGAATAATTATGAAGATTGTAGTATCGCCAGCTAAAACATTAGATTACGAAACTAACTTACCTACAAAAAGAGCTACACAGCCTGAGTTTCTTGAAGAGGCTGAAACTCTAAATAAAAAACTATCCCGAAAAACAAAAAAGGAAATTGGCAAACTAATGAGCATTAGTGATAAGTTGGCCGATTTAAACTACCAGCGATACAAAGATTTCTCCACCCCGTTTAATAAAAAAAATGCCCGTCCCGCAGTATATGCCTTTGCGGGTGATGTTTATAATGGCCTTGATGCATATACAGTTCCAGAAAATAAATTAGACAAGCTACAAGATACGTTACGAATTCTTTCAGGAATGTATGGCATATTAAAACCATTAGATTTAATGCAACCGTACCGTTTGGAAATGGGCACCAGTTTGAAAATTCAGCAACATAAAAATTTATACGAATTCTGGGGAAATTCACTTACTGAATCGCTTAATAAGGAGATGAAAGACGATGAGCTTTTTGTAAATCTTGCCAGCAATGAATATTTTAAAGCGATTAATACAAAAGAATTGAAAGTTCCGGTGATTTCTCCAATCTTTAAAGATTTTAAAAACGGAAAACTGAAAGTGATTGCTTTCTTCGCAAAAAAAGCTAGAGGAAGTATGGTGCGGTATATTATTGATAAGGATGTAAAAACCTTAAAAGGCATAAAAGGGTTTGATTATGATGGGTATGCTTACAGTGAAAAATATACCGATAACGAAAACGAACCGGTTTTTATACGGTAATGTTTAAACATACACACCCATACCCTCCCTTTATACCTAAATATGCCACCAAATTAATAGTTGGCACATTACCACCTCCGCGATTTACAACTGGAGAATTTAAACCGGGTGATGTAAATTTCTGTTATGGCAGTAGGGATGGTCAGCTTTGGCCTATTCTGAATGAAATATTTAATCTCAACCTTTCTTTTGAAACTACAGAAAAAGCCATTAAGCAACGTAAAGATTTTTTGCAAAAAGCGGGAATAGGGATCTGTGATATGGTTTCAGTGGCGTATCGTGAAAAAATAGATGCTTCAGATATAGGGATGCAAAAAGTGATATTGCGCGATTTAATAAAAATACTTCAAGAGCATTCTACGGTCGATACCTTATTGTTTACTGGTGGAAACAGTAAAAATGGTCCAGAATATTTTTTCAGAAAAAAAATGAAGGATTACAATTTGAAATTAAAAATTGTTAAAAATACAGTGCCTCGAATCCATGAATTCGTACTTCCCAAATCAAACAGAAAGATAAAAACCGTATCCCTTACGGCTCCTTCCGGTGCTGCAAACCGAGCTGTTGGAAGTCTTCAAGAATATAAAAAAATGAAAACTGAAAACCCTGACTTTAATACGTTAGATTTTAGGGTTTGGCAGTACACCCCTCACTTTAAAGGGTAGTTTTTTGTTACTATCAATCAATAATTGAATTTCATCCTTTTTTAAACTTTAAGAACCAGCTTTATTTTTTTGCTGGAAATAAGTTAAAAGTTTAAAATTATTTTTTTGGCTGAAGTGTCTTTACTTGTTTAAAAATCAGTTTTTTATAATTTTATGTCTTTTAATGCAAAGGTGAGCCTTGGAATACTATAGCGAAATATCTTTTCTATTAACACAAATTTTGGTTATATTAACGCCGTATTAACTATTAAAATCAAATTTTAAATTCTTATGAGAAAAATTACTTTATTAATGGCATTTATTGCGACCACGTTTATGTGGCAAATGAATGCTCAAACGTACAACGGGGATAATACGGGGGCCGTCATAGATGGTTCTGCTGATGTCCTTTCTGCTGCTAATGTGCCCCTAATGGGTAATGTAGGAGCTGAAATAATATTGGATAATGTCACCATAGATATTACCCATTCCTGGGACAGTGATTTAGATATTTATCTTGAGTCACCTATGGGGACAACTTTAGCTTTATCACTTGCCAATGGTGGTTCTGGAGATGATTACACAAATACTCAATTTGAAGATGGCGGCGACGATATAAATGGTGCTTCAGCACCTTTTACAGGCGTTTTTGAACCAGAAGGAGGAACTTTTGCTTCAACTTTTGATGGAGAAGATGCTAATGGTGATTGGATATTGAGAATTGATGATGCTTTTCCTGGGAGTGACGATGGAGTGTTTAATTCATTCTCTATTACAGTTACTCAAATAATTGGAGACCCGCCAGTTATAGCGTGTCCTTCCGATCAAATGGTAGACACTGACCCAACAGAATGTGGTGCCATTGTTAACTTTGCAGATGCAATTGCACTTGATACCGAAGACGGACCAATTACAGCAGTACAGACTATGGGTCCTGCTAGCGGAACACAATTCCCTACAGGTGATACCATTGTAGAATTTACTGCAACGGATAGCGACGGAAACGAGTCAACCTGTCAATTTACCGTTACGGTAACCGATATGGAAGCACCAGAGGCTTTGTGTCAAAACCTAACATTAGATTTAATGGGTGGATCGTCGGTATCTATTACCCCAGCTGATATTGACAATGGTTCTTCAGATAACTGTGGAATTGTAGACTACTCTTTAGACATGGACACGTTTACGTGTGCCAATACAGGTGACAATACTGTTACTTTAACTGTAACTGACGAAGAAGGAAATTCTACCACATGTACAGCTACGGTTACTATTGAAGATACTACAGCCCCTGAGATCACTTGTGTAGGTGAACCAGGGATTTTTAATATCCTAGAAGAATTTGAAGCGGCTACTATCCCAGCAGGATGGACAACAGTTGTTGAATCCGGAGTGGACGATTGGGCTTTTGGTTCAGGAGATATGCCTGGGTCAACAGATGATTTCCCAACCAACGCAGCTATTTTTGATGACGATGCAGCAGGAAGTGGACAGGTAAACCTAGTAAGGTTACTTTCACCTGTGTACGATATTTCAGCAGCTGCATCAGCCGATCTAAACTTTGATTACTCTTTACAGGATTTTGCAGGTGATGGAGATTTCTTTGTAGAAGTATGGGACGGTTCTGCTTGGCAGGAAATCCTTTTTGTAACAGAAGACACACCTCCAACAAGCTTAGGCACAACAGATATGATGCCCTTTGCAAATCCAGATTTCCAAGTGCGTTTTACGTATGATGACAATGGCGGCTTTGCTTGGGGAGCTGGTGTAGATAACTTCGCCTTAAACTATGAATTATCTACCTCTCCACCATTAGAAGTTGCACTGGATGCTAGCGGAAATGCTACAATCCCTGCTGACGATCTAATCCAGACCGTTACTGAATCTTGTGGTTATACTGTAACCGTAGGAGGCCCTGCTACAGGCGGTGGTTCAACTACTGAAACATTAGAAACTACTTTTGCAGGTGGAAATGGTCTTGATGGTGCTATGTTTGATATTGTAGCCATTAACGAAGTTACTATTAACTCTTTTGACGTTAACTTGGATACAGGTATAACTGATGATGTAGAAGTATATTACAAATCTGGAACGTGGGTAGGTTTTGAAGAAGACGCTGCTGCTTGGACTTTACTTGGTACGGCCAATGTAACTTCGGCAGGTGATGGTCTTCCTACACCATTGAACCTAAGTTTAGGACAAACAATCGCTGAAGGTGAAACAGGTGCATTTTATGTAACGACTACTGCAGGTGGTATGAACTATACGGATGGTACAACAACTGGAGCTGTATTTGCTTCTGATGATAATATCGAATTTTTAGAAGGAGCTGGAAAATCATATCCTTTTGGAGGTTCAACATTTGACCCTCGTGTTTTCAATGGAAATATTATTTATGATGTAGGACCTCCAGTAGACAATAACGTTAGTTTTGACTGTTCTATGTTGGGTGAAAACCAAATAGAGGTGTTTGTTACCGATGATAGTGGAAACTTTAGTTCTTGTACTGCAACTGTAAATGTGATTGATATCACTGCACCTGTTATTACCTGTGCTGGTAATCCAGGTCCTGTAAGTATTCTTGAAGAATTTGAAGGAAGTACTATTCCAGATGGATGGAGTACTGTTATAGATGCTGGTGTTCAAGATTGGACTTTTGGTTCAGGTGAAATGCCTTCTGGCCCAAGTTTCTCAACTAACGCAGCTATTTTTGATGACGATGCAGCAGGAAGTGGTGAAGTTAACTTTGCTACTTTATATTCTCCTGTATATGACATAACAGGTTCTAGTACAGCTTCTATCTCATTTGATTACACTATGGAAGATTTCCTAGGCGCTGGGATATTCATCGTAGAAGTTTATGACGGTTCTGCTTGGCAAGAAGTACTTTTTGCTGATGCAAGTACAGGTCTTGTAAACTCAGGAATGATTGATATGTTACCATATTTAAATGAAGCCTTCCAGGTTAGATTTACTTATGATGATGAAGGCTCTTGGGCTTGGGGTGCAGGTGTAGATAACTTCCAGTTAAACTATGAAGTTACCGAAATCACACCTGTTGATATAGAACTTGGACCTGACGGAACTGCTACTATCGATCCTAACAGCTTGATCCAAAACGTTGACGAAG
>OJAU01000009.1_pt1 | contig 215035 bp, 193 predicted proteins | sample 1589791 | NCBI WGS metagenome assembly OJAU01 (sample SAMN05416849, study PRJEB24817) | seawater metagenome | isolation source: Sea water | place: Canada:Atlantic | collected 2013-07 | reverse complement strand
ACAGAGTAGATCGTCGGCAGCGTCAGATGTGTATAAGAGACAGAGCGGGAACTGGTCGGTCGCGACCAGTTCGAGGGTATTCCCGAAGAGTTCGAGACGCTTGCCGAAGGTCTCGTCCTGCTGGTCCGGCGCTTCGATCGCGGAAATGATGGGCAGCGTATCCATATCGAGGATTTCGCGCAGGTCTTCGGCCTCTACCCGGCGCGCAAATATGACGGAGCCGCCTCCCACGACATCGCATCCGTGCTGAACGTGGCGATCTCGCCCTTTGCCGCACTGGAGTTTGTCCGGCGGCTGACCTTCTCGGTGGTCATGGGCAATGGCGACATGCACCTCAAGAACTGGTCACTGATCTATCCGGGCGATGGCGACACGCCCGCCCTTGCTCCGATCTACGATATGCTTTCGACCGTTCCCTATATTCCGGCCGACGGGTTGGCGCTGTCACTCGGCGGCGAGCGGGCATTCAAGGGTCTGACGCTGGCCCGCTGGAAGGCGTTTGCCAACCGGGCACGGCTTCCCGAGCCGGCCGTCCTCAAAGCCGTCGCCGAGACGGTGAAGCGCATCGATGCGCAGTGGTGGACCCTGCCAGAACGCGAGGCCGTTCCTCGGCCCGTGCTGGAACGCATCGACGCTCATGTGAAAGCGATGCTTCCGATCCTGACCGGCTGAGCCGATTTTGCTCGGGCAAATCCCGTGGGCGAACGGGTCTTTCCGCCAGATATGGGAAGGCCCCGGCCTTGCGACCGGGGCCTTGTGCCCGTGTCAGTCGCTGCGGCGACCGTTGGGGCGGGACCAGATGAGCGAGTGGCTCTCACCATCCTCGTCGTCGAAGAGGTTGGCGTAGATCGGGGCGTTGAAGCTCGGATCGTCCAGCTTGAGGCCCAGATAGTCGCGGCCCTCGCCCGAGCGTTTGGACCAGGCGGCGCCGATCTCGGCGCGGCCAACCAGAACCCGGTGGCTGGGGGCGTTGTCGCCGGTGGCGCGCAGGTCGGGGATGATGCGCACGCCCTTGGCCTGGACGCTGAGTGTGACGATTTCGCCGGTGAATTCGTTCGAGGCGGTCTTCTTGAAAGTGCCGATGGTCGCCATTGTAAGTCTCCGTTCTCCGTTTCCGAGCCCGCACCATTGCGGCCTCTATGGCGATCGACCGGCCGGAGACGAACGCTGGCGCACCCCCGTTTGCGGGGGCTGGACAGCACAGGAGAAACTTTCTTGGCGCGCGAGGAATGGCGGCAAACCCGGGGTCCCCATGCGGCTTGCCGCATGGGGTGGGGCCGTCAGGGGAAGAAAGTTGTGACGACGCTGTTGCGCTAAAGCGATCGAAGCGCCCCGCGCTGGTCTTCGGCCAGATCAGGCCATTGAAGAGGCCGTTTGGAGCGGTCGAGACACAGGGGCTGAACGGAGACGTGGCGACATTGAGGCTCCATCAGGATGACCAGACCCGGCACACCGGCCATATGTCACCCTGCGTTCAGGCTGTGCGCATCCTCCTTCCCGGCCCCTTCCACTGGCATTGCCTCAACCGGTTCCCGGTTCAGTCTGCCAACGCTGGTGCTGACCGTCATATCCCCTTCGGGCTGCGCCCTTTGGCCTCACGCCAATCCGGGCTCGTTGCCATCCCTTGCCCGCGCACTGACGAAGATTGTAGAAGATCCATATCCACTCCTGGTCCTGCAAGGGTTCCGTCCGCAGGCCAGGTTGCCGTAAGACGCAGAGGAACTGTCACGCTCAAGATAGGCAGGAGGCAGCTATCGGGACATTACTGCCGCTGCTGCGGTGGCGACCAATATCTCCTTTGGGTGAGGCTCAACTTGCAACTTCCTGAATGTTGTCGTCGCCACCAGCCATGCTGGCGGCTCTCTGGTGGCCTTGTGTGCACGACGCATGGTCGCTCAGCGCTTCGATGACCCGGCAGTTCGCGATGGTTCCCTGCGCGCATTGGACGATCATCCGCTCCAGCTCCCCTTTCAGTGCCGTCAGTCGTGTGATGCGTGCCCGGACCGCGCCAAGCTGTTCCTTTGCGATGACATCGGCTTCCGCGCAGGACTGATCGGGCCGGTCGGAAAGACTCAAGAGGTCGCGGATCGCCTCCAGCGGAAAGCCGAGGTCGCGCGCGTGGCGGATGAAGGCCAGCCGATCGAGTGTCCTCGTCCCATAAAGTCTTTGGTTGCCGGCGCTGCGCTCGGGTTCCGGCAGGATGCCTATCTGTTCGTAATAGCGGATGGTCGGCACCTTCACCCCGGCCGCTTCACCCAATTTTCCGATCGTCAGCATCAAAATACCTCTTGAACCTCTAGTTGCTAGAGACATTAGGTTGCTGACTCGATGGAAACAAGAGCTGCTGACAGCGAGCGGAAGGGCGAGATGACAATGAGTAACGAAACGAGCGTTGAATGGACGGTGACCGGCATGGACTGCGGGTCATGTGCCGGCAAGGTCAGAACGGCGGTCGAGCGTCTGCCAGGCGTGAGCCAGGTGGACGTCACCCTGATGAGCGAAAGGCTGCGACTCATTCTGGACGAAGGCAAGACGACGCGTGAACGGGTCGAGGCGGCGGTGCGCTCGCTTGGCTACGGGGTCGCCCCCAGGGGGGCGGCGAGTGAAGACGGCGGTGGGGCAACACAGGCGCAAGGAGGCGCCGCACCGGGCTTTGGTACTCCCTCCCAGTCTTGGTACCGCACCGGCAAAGGTCGGCTGGTCATCGGCACCGGATTGCTGTTCCTTGCCGCCTTCGCCCTGAGCTTCCTGGTCGGTGACGAGGTAGCGCGCTGGGCTTTTGTCGCGGCGACCGTAATCGGCGTTGCGCCGATCGCGCGTCGGGCCATCAATGCCGCCCGGGCTGGAATGCCGTTCACCATCGAGATGCTGATGACCATCGCCGCGATCGGCGCGCTGTTCATCGACGCTGCCGGAGAAGCGGCGCTGGTGGTCTTCCTCTTTGCCGTGGGAGAGGTCCTGGAAAGCGTGGCCGCAAACAAAGCCCGCGACGGAATCCGGGGGCTCGCCAATCTGGTGCCGAAGACGGCGCTGCTGGAAGTTGATGGGGGAACGCACGAGGTGGCGGCCGGATCGCTCAGGATCGGCCAGACCGTGCTGGTGCGTCCGGGCGACCGGGTTCCGGCCGATGGCGAGATCGCGCGCGGCGTCTCGGGCGTGGATGAAAGTCCCGTGACCGGCGAGAGCGTGCCAAAGCTGAAAGAGCCGGGTGATATGATTTTCGCGGGCTCGATCAACACCGAGGCCGCGCTGCATGTAACGGTGACGAAGGCGGCCGAGGACAACACCATCGCCCGCATCATCCGCCTGGTCGAGGAAGCAGAAAGCGCCCGCGCGCCGACCGAGCGCTTCATCGACCGTTTCAGCCGAGTCTATATGCCGGTGATTGTTGGGGTTGCGCTGCTGGTCGCGGTTCTTCCGCCGCTCGCCTTCGGGCAGGAATGGGATATCTGGATCTATCGCGCGCTGGCGCTGCTGCTGATTGGCTGTCCCTGCGCATTAGTGATCTCGGTGCCGGCGTCGATCGCCTCGGCACTGTCGTCAGGAGCGCGGCGCGGACTGTTGATGAAGGGCGGCGCGGTGATCGAGGCGGCAGCCACCACCACGCATGTCGCGTTCGACAAGACCGGCACGCTGACCAACGGCCGTCCCCTTGTGACCGACCTGATACCGGTCGCTGGAACGGAAGCAGAAGTTCTCTCGGTCGCCGCGGGGGTCGAGACGGGCTCAAGCCATCCACTGGCCGAGGCGATCCTGACCCGTGCCAAAGCTGACGGCATCGCCACGCCCGCAGCCTCCGACGCCCGTGCGCTACCTGGCAAGGGTGCCGAGGCGGTGATCGATAGCGAGTCGGCATGGGTGGCATCGCCACGCTTCGCGGAAAGCTCGGGCGTTCTTGACGATGAGGTTCGCAGCATTGCGGCCCGGCTTGAGGGCGAGGGCAAGACCGTCGTCGCGGTGTTCCGTCCGAACCGGCTGCTTGGACTGATCGCGCTGCGCGACGAGCCGCGCGAGGATGCGGCCGATGCGGTGCGCCAGCTCAAGGCGCTCGGCATCAAATCGGTCATGCTGACCGGCGACAATGCCCGCACTGCGGCAGCCATCGCCGGTCGGCTCGGCATGGAACACCGCGCCGAGCTGATGCCCGAAGACAAGGTCGCAATTATCCGTGAAATGGTGGCGAATGACCGGGTGCTGATGGTCGGCGACGGCATCAACGATGCCCCAGCGCTGGCGACTGCCCATGTCGGCGTGGCAATGGGCTCGGGCACCGATGTCGCGCTGGAGACCGCAGATGCTGCGATCCTGCGCAACCGCGTGAGCGACGTTGCCGCAAAAATCCGGCTCGCCCGCGCCGCCATGTCGAACATTCGGCAGAACGTGGCGATCGCGCTCGGCCTCAAGGCCGTGTTCCTGGTCACCACCGTCCTCGGGATGACCGGGCTGTGGATCGCGATCATGGCCGATACCGGGGCGACGGTGCTGGTCACCCTCAACGCGCTGCGGCTTCTCGGCTTCAATCCCGAGCGCGAGGCTTGAGCGCCTCACTACACGGAGCGGGCATACATGCCCGCTCCAGCATTGGTAACGATTGGTGATTACTGCGCTGTGTAAGCGTCAGTATCCGTGATCGTCGCATAAGCGAAGCCGAGCGCCGACATCATCGCGGCTTGGACCGACGCCGCCGGCACGGTGATGCCCTCATGTTCGAGATCGCGCGTCGCGCAGGCATCCTGAACCACGGTCGTCTTGTAGCCGAAATCGCTGGCGGCACGGGTGGTCGCGTCGATGCACATGTGGCTCATCGCGCCGACGACCACGACGTCCTCGATCCCGTCGGCATCCAGGATTTCCCTCAGCTCCGTCTTGAGGAAGGAGTTCGGATGGTTCTTGACGACGACCGTCTCGCCGTCGCGCGGGGTCACGACCGGATTGATCTTGCTGCCCTCGGAATCGGGCGTGAAGAACGGTGCGTCCTGACTGGGGAAGATGTGCTGGACGTGGATGACGCGATCACCCTTCTGGCGCGCGGCCTCGATCACGCGGGCTGCATTCTCGGCGGCCTTATGGATGCCGACAAGTTCGTACTTCCCACCGGGAAAATAGTCGTTCTGGATGTCGACGACGACGATGGCGCGTTTGCTCATGGGTTGACCTTTCTCTTGGCTGTTGAGGTTTGCGGTGACTGGACAATAGGGGTTGGTTTGATCTACGCCCATTGGCTATATCGACATAATTGAGGGCAATAGTGACAAATGGCTGCTGAACGAGAGGCAGAGGTTGGGCTGCTGATCTATCCGGGAGCGCAGATGTCGGCGGTTCTTTCGATGACCGATCTCTTTCTCGTCTCCAATCGGTTCTCATCGCCGCACGCTCCATCCGGGCCGAACCGGATCGCCGTCAGTCATTGGCGCATCGAGGCGGAAGGCAGCCCGCCGCAACGTGTCCATGACACCGGTTCCTCCACGCATACCGTGCCGGAGGTTCTGATCCTGCCGCCCAGTCTGGATGGGCCGGCAACGGCCGGGATTGCCGCGCCCTATCTCGATTGGCTGCGCGATCGCCACGCCGAAGGCACCATTCTCGCTTCGGTATGCGCCGGCGCTTTCCTCTTGGGAGAGACCGGCCTTCTCGACGGAAGGCCATCGACCACGCACTGGATTCTCGAAGATCAGTTTCGTTCCCGTTTTCCCCGTGTGCCGGTGGACGTGGATCGACTGCTGATCGATGGCGGCCAGATCCTGACGGCTGGTGGGGTCATGTCCTGGACCGATCTGTGCCTGCGGCTGGTGGAACGCCTGCGCGGTGCGGAGGTGATGACCCAGACCGCCAGGTTCCTTCTGGTCGACCCGCCGGGGCGCGAGCAACGCTATTACAGTATTTTTTCGCCACGAACAGGGCATGGTGATGCTGCCGTGCTGGAGGTCCAGCGCTGGCTTCAGGAAACCGAAGCCAAGGATATTTCGCTGGAAACGCTGGCGGCGAGGGCTGGTCTCGAACGGCGCACGTTCCTGCGCCGCTTCCGCAAGGCGACCGGCATGACGACATCGGAATACGGGCAGCGGCTCCGTGTCAGCAAGGCCTGCGAGTTGTTGCAGTTCAGCTCTCTTGCGGTTGAGCAGATCGCATGGGAGACGGGCTATGGCGATCCGGGAGCCTTCCGCAAGATTTTCGCCAGGTTCATCGGGCTGACACCGGGCGAATACCGCCAACGTTTCGGCCACGCCTCCTGAGGGGCGCGGCCAGTTTATCACCGCGCCCGCTGGTATGTTCACGCGGCCGCTGGCTGATCCTTGCGCTCGACCGGATAGCCAGCTTCGCTGAGCGCGGCGAGAAGCACCTGCTCGTCCGCCTTTGTAATGACCTTCACCTCGCGGGACGGCGGATCGGTGATGACCTCAGCCGCTGGGTCGACAGTGAGGATCGCGTTGGTAACCCGGCGGCCGCAGCCGCCGCAGGTCATGCCGGGAATAGTGAACTGGAACATGCGAACTCTCCTTGATGGTCTGTTCGCTGCGAAATCTGGTCCTTGCCACGATGGCAAGGTCAAGGGTGAATGCCCAGAAAAGTGATTTTGGCCGGAGGCCTTGACCTTCCCATCGTTGGAAGCCCTATCTGGGGTGCAATGGATTTGAGAAGGAAGACCATCATGACAAATGTCGTTCCATTGCAGCGAGGGGCCGGTGCTCGGTTGACGCTCAGCATCCCGGTCGAGGGAATGACCTGCGCATCGTGCGTTTCCCATGTGGAAAAGGCGATCGCCAAGCTGCCGGAAGTGGCCAATGTAAGCGTCAATCTGGCGACCGAGCGGGCCGATGTGACCTTCACGGGCGAGCCTGATGCGGCCGCGGTCGTTCGCGCCGTCGAAGGCGCGGGCTATGCGGTGCCGGAAATATCGGTCGAGTTCGGTGTGACAGGCATGACCTGCGCATCCTGCGTCGGCAGTGTCGAGAAGGCGGTCAAGGCCGTGCCTGGCATCAACGCTGCCGTTGTCAATCTCGCGACCGAGCGGGTCAGCGTGCGCCATCTTGCTGGCGTTGCGTCTGCCGAGGATATCGAGGCGGCGATCCGCAGCGCCGGCTACGAACCGCACCGAATTGAAGGTGAAGGCTCTACCGATCGCGAGCGGGAGGCGCGCGAGCGCGAACTGGCCGGTCTGCGCCGGGCGACGCTGATTGCCGCCGTGCTGACCTTGCCCGTCTTCGTGATCGAAATGGGCTCGCATGTCGTGCCAGCGATCCATGATCTCGTGATGAACACGATCGGGACGCAGACGAGCTGGCTCATCCAGTTCGTGCTGACCACCATCATCCTGTTCGGCCCGGGCCGCCGTTTCTTCCAGAAGGGCGTGCCCGCTATGCTGCGCGGCACGCCGGACATGAACTCGCTGGTGACGGTCGGCACATCTGCCGCCTGGGCCTATTCGGTGGTCGCGACCTTTGCGCCGCAGGTGCTGCCCGCCGGCACGGCCAATGTCTACTTTGAGGCCGCCGCGGTCATTGTCACACTGATCCTGCTTGGCCGTTATCTGGAAGCCAAGGCCAAGGGTCGCACCTCCGAGGCGATCAAGCGACTGGTCCGGTTGCAGCCGAAGACCGCACGCGTCGAGCGTGACGGCCAGACGGTCGAAGTGCCGCTGTCGGAGGTTCGCGCCGGCGACATCGTCCAGGTCCGGCCCGGCGATCAGGTGCCCGTCGATGGCGAGGTGGTCGAGGGCAGTTCTTACGTCGATGAATCAATGATCACCGGCGAGCCGGTGCCGGTCGCCAAGCAGACCGGGGCGGAAGTCGTGGGCGGCACGATCAACAAGACCGGTGCCTTCTCGTTCCGGGCGACCAAGGTCGGCGCGGATACCGTGCTGGCGCAGATCATCCGCATGGTCGAAGAGGCGCAAGGCTCGAAGCTGCCGATCCAGGCGCTGGTGGACAAGGTGACGGCGTGGTTCGTGCCCGCAGTCATGGCTGTCGCCGCGCTCACGTTCCTTATCTGGCTGGTCTTCGGTCCGTCGCCCGCGCTCACCTTTGCGCTGGTCAATGCAGTCGCCGTGCTGATCATCGCCTGCCCATGCGCAATGGGACTGGCGACGCCGACCTCGATCATGGTCGGAACGGGTCGCGCCGCCGAACTCGGCGTGCTGTTCCGCAAGGGCGAAGCGTTGCAGGCGCTACGCGACGTCACTGTCGTCGCGCTCGACAAGACCGGCACGCTGACCAAGGGCCGTCCCGAACTGACCGACCTCATGCCTTCCGCCGGGTTCGAGCGTGACGAGGTGCTGGCGCTGGTTGCAGCGGTCGAGGCAAAGTCTGAGCATCCCATCGCGTCCGCCATCGTTGCGGCGGCCAGGGAACGCGGCTTGCAGATCGGCACGCCCGAGGGCTTCGACGCGGTGCCGGGCTACGGCGTCGCCGCTACGGTTGGCGGTCGCCATGTCGCGGTCGGCGCGGACCGCTACATGGAAAAGCTCGGCCATGAGGTGGCGGCGTTCGCGCAGGAGGCCGCCCGACTCGGCGGCGAAGGCAAGTCGCCGCTCTATGCTGCAATCGACGGCAGGCTGGCGGCGGTGATCGCCGTCGCCGACCCGATCAAGGAGACCACGCCGGAGGCGATCCGCGCATTGCACGATCTGGGGCTGAAGGTCGCGATGATCACCGGCGACAACCGTGCCACCGCCGAGGCCGTGGCACGCCAGCTCGGGATCGATGAGGTGATTCCCGAAGTGCTGCCGGACGGCAAGGTGAAGGCGATCCACGAGCTTCGCACGGGCAACCGCAAGGTCGCCTTCGTCGGCGACGGCATCAACGACGCGCCTGCGCTAGCGGAAGCCGATGTCGGGCTGGCGATCGGAACAGGAACGGACGTCGCCATCGAATCGGCTGATGTCGTGCTGATGTCCGGCGATCTGCGCGGCGTGGTGAACGCGATTGCGCTGTCGAAGGCGACGATCCGCAACATCAAGCAGAACCTGTTCTGGGCCTTCGCCTACAACGCCGCCCTGATCCCGGTCGCGGCCGGCGTGCTCTATCCGGTGTCGGGCACCTTGCTCTCGCCGGTGTTGGCGGCTGGTGCGATGGCGCTGTCGAGCGTGTTCGTGCTGTCGAACGCGCTGCGGCTCAAGGCATTTAAGCCCGTGCTCGCGGCGGAAGTGGAAGCCGCCGCTGCCGGAACCAAGGCGCAAGCGCGGCTTGCTGCTGCGTAGGGACTGAACATGCATAAGCCGGGGGAGGGAAACGCGCCCCGGCTCCACCCATCAAAGAATGGAGGACCATCGGATGGACAAGCCCGTCGTCATCTATACCACGCCGACCTGTCCCGACTGCCATGCGCTCAAGCGTTGGCTGGAGGCGTCAGGCATCCCATATGAAGAACGTGACCTGACTGACGTGACGATCATGGAAGAGGCCAAAGCGAGGACCGGGGTGCGCGTCGCACCAATTACCTTCGTCGGCGACGAATTCTTCTACGGCACGTTCGCAAGCCAGTGGCCGAAGATCGCGGCCGCGTTTGACTTGACTGCGGAAGTTGCCGAGAAAGGAAAAATCTTATGAATATCGGCGAGGCATCCCGGGCATCAGGAGTCAGCTCCAAGATGATCCGCTACTACGAGCAGTCCGGCCTGATCCCGAAAGCGGCCCGGCGCGACAGCGGCTATCGCGATTATGACGATGCCGATATCCATCGCCTACGCTTCATTCGTGGCGCGCGCGATCTTGGCTTCACCGTCGAGCAGATCGGCGATCTGCTCGCCCTATGGAGCGACCGCGAGCGCGCGAGCGCCGACGTGAAGGCGCTCGCGCTCGGGCATGTCGACGCACTGAAACAGAAGCAGGCGGAGATCGCGGCAATGATCGCGACGCTGGAAAATCTGGCCAAACGCTGTCACGGCGACGATCGGCCTGACTGCCCGATCATCGAAGGCCTGGCCGAGAATGATGGCAGCCCGCCTGCTAGAACGACGCGACGTCGTTTCGGCAAGGTAGATGAATTACGCACGTAGCAGCCACCTCAAAGCTCCGATGGTTACTTCGTTCTGTAGTCTGAAGGTCCGTCCTCATCTCCCAGCGGCAAGAAGCGCCTGATCCCGACCCACTCACGTCAATAATCAGTCGCTGAACGTATGGCGGGATTTGGAAAGTGACATTAAGGAGCAGAAGGTCGGCAGCCGCCCGACAGCTTCACGAAGTTTGGACGACTGCTCCTGTCAATTCTGGCCGCTCACACCAGCCCGGGCGAATGTCGTGGTTTGGTCGACAACAAGCAGACATACAAAGAGGGCAGCCGACCGGCAGCTAAGGGCTCTTCGCAACGGGATTGCCCCCTCACATGCGCGCAAGGTTCCCGTCGGCAGGCCCGATTGTCGCCATGCCCGCGACGCGCAGAAAGGCCGTCACGCCCACAGCGCCTGCGCCGATTACCGAAAAGATGATTTGCCAAGTCTCGGACGGCATCGTGTGTTTGACGATACCGAGCGTGGCGTAGAACCCCGCCATGCCCGCCGGTGCAACAAAGGCCAGCGCGATTAGCAATCGCGCCCAGATCGGGCGGATCAGCATGAGCAAGCCCTGACCGACGACCAGTGTCAGGCCAGCGGCGACGAGGCCAACGAGTATTGCACCAAGCCAGCCAGCACCCGTGCCATAGGCCCAGGTGCCTGCGTTGAGCCCGATGAAGAACGGTAGGGCAAAGACCGCGAGATTGAGCAGCAACCAGCACATGGTGCCGACGGCCGCGATGGACACAAGAATTCCGAGAGCGATCATGGTGGTGTCTCCGTGCAAGAGATTGAACGGTTGCGCCTTCCACCACCACCACGGCGCAAAGCGGAATATAGCATGAACATGCCTGCCTGCGCGAGCCGGAATGATCGGGGGTTTCGACCATCCGGCTCGTGGTGATGAGGAAAGGCAGCGCTCACGCGCTGCCCGTTCCGAAGCGATAGACCGGGATGCCCATCTTGCGGGCCTTGTCGGCGAGGTTTTCCTGAATGCCGGTGCCGGGAAAGATGATGACCCCGATCGGCAGGGTGCCAAGCATCTGGTCATTGCGCTTGAAAGGCGCTGCCTTGGCGTGTTTTGTCCAGTCGGGCTTGAAGGCGACCTGTGCGACCTTGCGGTTATTGGCCCAGGTGGCTGCAATGCGCTCGGCGCCTTTTGGCGATCCGCCATGCATGAGCACCATGTCCGGGTGTTTGGTATGGATCTGATCGAGCTTGGCCCAGATCGTCTTGTGGTCGGTGGTGTCTCCGCCCGAAAAGGCGATCTTCGGTCCGGCGGGCAGCAGCACCTCGTTGTCAGCCCGGCGTTTGGCGGCGATGAAGTCGCGGCTGTCGATCATGGCCGAGGTCATCTGGCGGTGGTTGACCCGTGAGCCGGAGCGCTGTGACCAGGGCGTGCCGGTGGTACGCAGATAAATGTCGGCGGCGGTGTCGCGGAAGGTTTCCATGCTGTCGCGGCGCTCGATCAGGCTTTGCCCCGCGCCGATCAGGGTCTCCAACTGGACGGATTTGACCTCGCTGCCGTCCTGTTCGCGCTGAAGGCGCTTCTGGGTCTGCTCGTTATCGTCGAGTTTGCGTTCGATCCGCTCGACGGCGCGGTGGAAGGTGTTGACGGTGGACCAGAGGATTTCGTCGAGGTCGAAATCGAGGCTGGTATCGGCCATGGTGGAAATCAGGGCGTCGAAAATGTCAGAGACCGCGCCCTGGATGGCATTGTCTTCGGGCGTGATCCGGGGATCGGCCTCGTCCTCGGCGGGACGGTAGCCATAGAGTTCGAGGTCTTCGATGACATGGCCGGTCGGGGATGTGCTGTGATCGGGTTCAAATTCGTCATGTGCGTCCATGGGATGCGTCCTTCGGTTGGACCGCGACCGTCGCGGCCTTCATGGCGACGACAAGCCCACGGGCGCTCCGGTCTGGCAGCCCGAGCCCTTTGCGAGGGCCTTGATGGCAAAGCCCGGCTGATTTGTTTCGCGCTGTAAAGGCGGGGGAGACGGGGTCCCCACGCGACTTGTCGCGTGGGGTGGCGAGCCGCCGACGGAAATCAGTCGGGCGCCGCCATTGCCGGACCGGAGTGTTTGTGGGCCGATCGCCCTCTCAGAAGGCCAAGGCGCGGTCCTCTGCCGATACTGGTGCAGCCCCGCGCATATGACAGGATTGATACAGCCCGATCACGGCCCCGGTGTCGGCTATGGCGTCAGAGCCATGAAGCGGCTGACATCCTCGGGGGCGATCTGCACCCGGATCTGTGCCGCAAGCGCATCAAGGCCGCGGGCTGTAAGATCGTCGTTGAAGTCCCCCAGCATGGGCGAGAGCGTGATCGCCTCGATTCCGGCCTCGATGGCCCGGTCCACCAGACTATCGCGCGCGCCGTCACCTGCCGGATCGTTGTCGCGGACGATATAGAGCCTGCGCAGATGTGGTGGGAACAGGGTGGCTGCGAGATGTCCCGCTGACAGCGCGGAGACCATCGGCATCATTGGCATGGCCTTCCTCAGCGACAGGATGGTTTCGATGCCTTCCCCCGCTGCCATTACATCCTGCGTATCGCCAAACCGGACGGCATGCCCGAGCAGGTCGCCCATTGCCTTCCTCGGCGGATCGACAGGTGCCTTGCCAGAGCCGTCGCGGGTCAGCCAGGTGCGATGTGCGCCGGTGATCTTGCCTTTGAGATCGGTGACGGCGGCGATCATGGCGGGCCAGGTTTGCGTCAGACCATTGCCCTCGGGTCGCCAGTAGCAGTTCGGATGAAAGCGCAGATTTACGGTTCCGCGTAAATCCGTAATGCCGCGCCTGCGTAAATACGTCTCTGCAACCGAGCCGATCAATGGCTGCGTCATGCGCCAGAGCCTGCGTGCGGCCTCAGATGATCCCGATGGTGCAGGCGGTGTTCGGGATCGATGCACCTGCGGCTCCGGTTCGGGATGCGGCAGACTGAGAAACCGGCGGGCTTCCTCGGTAATATCGGCAAAGTCGATCAGGCCGAGGCTTTTGCGGATGACATCGAGCAGATCGCCATATTCACCGCTTTGCGCATCGGTCCATTTACCGGCTGCCCCTTTGCCGGACTCCGGCCCGATAAGGCGAACAAACATCGACCGGCCCGGATTGTTCTGCACATCGCCAACCTGCCAGTAGTTGCCCTGCTTGCGACCGTTCGACAGATAATGGCGGCACACCGCCTCGGCCTGTTGGCCGAGACGCTGCGCCAGTTCGGTGGCGTTGAGACGCGCCATTACGCTGCCTCCCGCTCACCAATGCGCTCGACCGGGAAGCGGCCGAAAAGCTTGCCAATGATCTCCGGTCCGGATGCCCCCACCGGTACGAAGAAGCGCAGCTTCCACGAGATGATCTCGCTGAAGAGACCGTAAGCCCGCAGCCGATCCCGCATCGCGTCGGTGAAGCCGGTCAGCTCGATACGGTTCGCGCCCATGACGCGGACACGGCGCAGTTGCAGTCCCTCTGCCAGATCGAGGATAGTCCTGCCTTCGAGCAGGGCGGCATAAGCGGCATCGGGCGTGATGTTACTGCTGACGCCGCTGGTGGAGGCATTGGCAGCCCATGCAGGTGACACGCGGCGACCGATGATGCGTTCGCCTTCATCGCTCTGAAGACGATAGACGCGGGAGGATTCCTGCGGCAGGCGCTTCCAGATCGGCAAAAGCAGCCCCGTCACCATATGCAGAATAGTGTCGGTGAACTCCGGCACCTCGGCCAGTTCCGCCGTCCAGGCCGCGCTGAAGGCGGCATGGTCGGCCTCAAGCCAATGGGTCTCGCTCATCGCCCGCACCGGAATGTTCATCGCCTCCATGGGTCGGATCAGCCGCACGCGCCGTTCGATCTCGCCGTCATCCAGCATGACGCTGGTGGTCGGAATCTGCACGGCAGCACGACCGGATCGCTCGTTGACCAGCAGCTTTGCGCGCGGATCATCCAGTTCGGCCAAAGCCGCATCCAGCGTCACCGGTCGGTTGCGTTTGCGCTCGGTGATGGTCAGGAGCCGAGTTTCCGCTCCAGTGCCCGGATGGGTGTGGATGACCTGCCGGTCGGTGACATTGAAGCTTTCGGCTCGGAGCGTTTCCAGCCCCATGTCATAAGTGCCCGAAGCAATGGCCCCCTCGATTCGGGCCTGGAGCAACTGCTCGAAGGCCGAGAACAGGATGCCCTGCAATTCGATGGTCAGGGCCAGCAAGCGGTTGAGGAAGGTGGTGATCGGCGGCAAATCGTCCTTCACGCCATTGCTGTCCATCAGCTTCAGGCCCGTCGCGGTTTCGAAGCGTTCCAGCGAGCAGCCTTCGACCTTACCGCGCACTACAGCCAAATAGAGCTGGCGCAGAGCATCACGGGCATAGGGGGATTCCAGATTGTCCTCGGGCCGAAACAGGCCCTGACCTCCGGTCTGGCGTTGACCGCGCGTGATTGCGCCTAGCGTATCAAGACGGCGGGCAATCGTGCTGAGGAACCGCTTCTCGGCTTTAACGTCCGTGGCGATCGGCCGGAACAAGGGCGGCTGCGCCTGATTGGTGCGGTTGGTGCGCCCCAGTCCCTGAATGGCCGCATCCGCCTTCCAGCCCGGTTCCAGCAGGTAATGGACCCGCAGCCTCTGGTTCCGCGCCGAGAGTTCAGCGTGATAGCTGCGCCCGGTGCCGCCAGCATCGCTGAACACGAGGATGCGCTTCTGGTCATCCATGAAGGCCGACGTTTCAGCAAGGTTTGCGGAAGGCGCGCGGTTCTCGACCGCAAGACGTGCAGAGACACCATCGCCGCGGCGAACAATCCGCCGCGAACGCCCCGTGACCTCGGCCACGATGTCGGTGCCGAAGCGCTGGATGATCTGATCAAGCGCTCCCGGCACGGGTGGCAGTGAGCCCAGTTGCTCAAGCATTTCATTTCGCCGGGCGACGGCTTCACGGCATTCCACCGGCTGACCGTCGCGGAAAACCGGCCGGGACGAGAGATTGCCTTCACCGTCGGTAAACGGCTCGTAGAGCTGCACCGGGAAGGAATGCTGCAAATACGATCCTACATATTCCCTCGGCGTGACATCTACGGAAATGTCATTCCATTCCTCAGTCGGGATCTCCGCCAGCCGCCGTTCCATCAGCGCCTCGCCGGTTGAAACGATCTGGATCACAGCGGCATGACCCGCTTCCAGATCGACCTCGATGGACTGGGTCAGGGTCGGCGTCTTCATGGACGTGAGCAGATGGCCGAAGAAGCGCTGCTTCGTGCTTTCAAACGCCGACCGAGCCGCAGATTTGGCCTGCCGGTTCAGTGTCCCCTCACTGCCGGTGATGTTGGCGGCCTCCATCGCCGCGTCGAGATTGTTGTGAATGACGGCGAAGGCCCCGGCATAGGCATCATAGATCCGGCGCTGTTCGTCGGTAAGCTGGTGCTCGACCAGTTCATATTCGACGCCATCATAGGAAAGCGAGCGGGAGGTATAGAGGCCGAGAGATCGCAGATCGCGGGCCAGAACCTCCATCGCCGCCACGCCGCCGGCCTCAATGGCTTCGACGAACTCAGCCTTGGTCGCGAAGGGGAAATCCTCGCCGCCCCAGAGACCGAGCCGCTGCGCATAGGCGAGATTGTGGACCGTGGTGGCGCCAGTCGCCGAGACATAGACCACGCGGGCATCGGGCAAGGCGTGCTGAAGGCGCAGACCCGCGCGTCCCTGCTGCGAGGCAGCGACGTCACCGCGTTCTCCCTTGCCGCCCCCGGCATTCTGCATGGCATGGCTCTCGTCGAAGATGATGGCTCCATCGAAATCAGCCCCCAACCAATCGACGATCTGACGCACGCGGGAAACCTTCTCGCCCCGGTCATCGGAACGTAGCGTGGCATAGGTGGTGAACAGGATGCCTTCCGACAGCGTGATCGTCTTCCCCTGCGGAAAGCGCGAGAGCGGCGTGACCAGCAGGCGTTCCATGCCGAGCGCCGACCAGTCGCGCTGCGCATCCTCGATCAGCTTGTCGGATTTGGAGATCCAGACCGCCTTGCGCCGCCCGCGCAGCCAGTTGTCGAGAATGATGGCTGCCGACTGGCGGCCTTTGCCCGCCCCGGTTCCATCACCGAGCATGAAGCCCCGGCGAAAGCGGATCGATCCAGCGGCATCGTCGGGCGCGGCGCTCACATTGTCGAAATGCTCATCCACGGTCCAGGCACCGTCGAGATGATTGGCATGGGCTTCGCCAGCGTAGATCACGGTCTCAAGCTGGGCGTCGGACAGGCGTGTGCAGATGTCGGCGGGCAGCATGGGCCGGTAGGAGGGTTTGGGCGGTGCGACCGAGGCCATGGCGGCGGATTGCACCAGCTTGGTCGGATGCGGCTGCGCACCGGGGATGCGCAAGGATTGCAGCGCATATTCCTCGTAGATCGCATCGGACAGACGCGCGCCGTCCGGCGGTGCCCAGTCCACGGTCTCATAGGCAAGTTCCACGCCCTCCGGATCATTGGCCGGCGCCGCGACAGGCTGGGAGGCTGCCGAGCGCGCGAGATACCCCCGCACGGTCTTCGCCGCAGCGGCCGGGACCGATACGGCAAGTTTCTGCAATGCGACCGGCAGGCGCGGTGGAACTTGGCACCCGATCCAGCCGATGAGGGTCGCGACATCAGGCGCAATGCCCGGCGAGCCGGGGAAACTGGCTGGATCCTCGGCGGGCAGTTTGTCGATCACGGTCAGCCGCGTGTCGATGCTGGTGCCGTGCTTTGCATAGACCGCGCCATCGACGGCGGCGGTAAACACCACGCGTCCGCGTTCCTGCAGACGGATGAAAGCATCCCGCCAGGCCGGAGCTTCAGGGCTAAAGCCCGCACCGGTGATCGTAACCAGCCGCCCGCCAGGAGCAAGACGGGCCAATGCCGAGGCGATATGCCGGTATGCGGCATCCGTGACACGGCCGCTGACATTGGCCATGACCGAGAATGGCGGGTTCATCAGCACCACGGACGGGACGGCATCAGGGGCCAGATGATCGTCGATCTGGGCGGCATCGAAGCGGGTGACGGGAAAGGCCGGGAAGAGTTGGCGAAGAAGATCGGCGCGGGTCTCGGCCAGTTCGTTGAGGATCAGCGAAGCGCCAGCGGTCTGCGCGAGGATCGCCATGAGGCCGGTGCCAGCCGAGGGTTCCAGCACCACGTCATCGGGCGTAATCGTAGCTGCCGACAGTGCGGCTAGGCCGAGCGGCAGAGGCGTCGAGAATTGCTGGAAGTTCTGGCTTTCCTCAGAGCGGCGGGTCTGCGTGGGCAACAACCCCGCGATCTTCGCCAGCACGGAAACTCGTGCTGCCGGATTTGCGGCTTTACGGAAAAGCGCTTTTCCATATTTGCGCAGGAACAGCACTGTGGCGACCTCGCAGGCCTCATAAGCCAGCTTCCAGTCCCAGACGCCGGTCGCATCAGACGCGCCGAAAGCCGCTTCCATCGCCGCGCGCAGCGCCGCGGCGTCAACGCGCTGGCCGCGCTCAAGATGGGGAAGCAGAAGATTGGCCGCAGCCAGGATTGCGGGCGCAGTCGCCAGCGGTGTGACCGGATCGGCCACGGGGAATAGCATGTTCATGTCGGGAAACCTCGGGAGAGCGGGAAGGACAAGCCCGGACAGCGCTCTCTCTCAACCGCCCGGACCTAACCCCTTCCGGCCCCCCTCTGGCTCTCGAACGGCAGCATGAGAAAAGCGCCCCAACCGAATGGTGGGGCGCTTGTCAGTGTCATCTCAGGATCACCCGAAACGGCGACCGGCTTCGGTGAAGGTGTATTCATTGGCAGCGATAGTCTCATCGACCGCCTCGTCCGAAGACAGATGGTCATATTCGCGTTCAAGCTGGCGGTAGAGCCAGCGGGCAAGATCACGCAGCGCCTCGATCACGGCTTCCTCGGCATCGGCGGTCATATCCTGATATGTCGGACTGTCGCGCTCGACCGAGATCGCCATGCAATATTCGTGATAATAGTGACCGTGATGGCTGGCCTCGGCGCGAATCTGGTAGAAATTGCGCCGCTGGACCGCCTGCAAGGCATCGGCGATCCGGTGCAATTCGGTGTCCTGCGGGGCATAGTCCCTGATCCGGTGCTGGGCAGCTTTCCGATAGGAAAACCGCCCTTCGAAGCAGGCACCGTCCCCCTGGCTCCAGAAGCCTCGGAACCAGATGCAGGGTTCCTGCCGGGTGCCGCCGCCCATGAGCCGGACGGATCGGCTCTTGAGGTCCAGTCCGAGGATTTCCGCGATGTGCTGGAAATCCTCATAGACGGCGTCGTACCAGTCATAGTCGAAGCCGCCTTCGCGATACCAGGCGCGCGCCTTATCCTTCGCCGCATCGGACAGTTCGCCCAGGCGATAGACGGTGGTTTCGATGATCTCAGGCATGGGGATCGCCTCCCGCCAGCACAGTGGAAAGCCAGCCATCGGTATAGATCCAGTCCACCGTCTCGCCGGTGGCAAGATCGAGGACATGTGCGCCGCCACCGAACCCGTCGATACGAGGCTTCGAGCAGCTATTGGCGTATTGCATCCCCCATAAACCGGTCAGACCGAACTCTTTTGAACAGCGTTTGACGAACTGGATGACGTGCTCGGGATCGCCGGTGCCATCATCGCGCATCCAGAGCTGCGTGCCGCCATGTTCGGGCTGGATTGACAGCAGGAATCCGTCCGATGGCGGGTCCTCAGTGGCATTTTCATCCGCCAGCGCATTGTAGAGATCGAGCGCGCGAGTGGCGTTTTCGGGCGTGCCTACGTCGAGCAGGCAGGAGAAATGGGTGTAATAGTCAGCCATGACGGTCTCCGGACATGACAAGGCCCGGTGCGCGACCGGGCCGGATGGATGGAACAGGTGAGGCTCAGGCGGCCAGCGGCCTGCGGAGCAGGTCAGCCGCAGCTTCGCGCCAGAAAGGATCGACCAGCCGGGCTTCCAGCGCTGCGGCCCGGTAGCGAAGCGCACGCGCCTCGGCGGGCGCGGACGTCCTGAAGGCAAGGCCGCGTAACTTGCTGGCCTCGGTGACAATCCGGCGAGCCTCGGCGTCCGAGGCGACAGGTTGTTGCCAGAGAATGACGCCTGCGCGGATTTCGCCGGCGAGGACCAGGCCGTGATCGCAGTCCTGAATGAGCATGACGCGCGGGCGAAAATGCGGGAAGCTGTCCGGTCCGGTGCAGATATCGCCCCGCGAAAGGTGTAAGTCCGCCAAACGCATGGCTTCTTCCGGTGATGGGCATTCCCCGAGCGGGATCATGCGATCGAAACTATCGGCATCATCACCGGGGCCGGAATTGGCGCCGGAGCTGGCCACGCCGAGGCAGGAGATGCGCAGCGGCAGCTTTTGCGCCCGGCAAAGCGCGGGCAGCACGTCGGTTGCCAGTATCTGGCCGATCGGGCGGAAACTATCATGGCGGGACAAGATCATCGGGATCACTCCATGACGGGCGCCGGAAAGCCTCTCTCTCCAGCCTTCAACCCGTCACGGCCGAACGGCCCGCACTCTTCCTCTCTGACCGGGGCCGCCCCGGTTCCGCTGCCGGCGATGGGCAATCATCGTGAGGCGCTGAAGGGCCGGTCGCGGGTTCGCCGCGCACCGGGCCATCGGGCATGAGGCGCTTTCGCGCCTTATGCCCAGGGGTCCAGCTCCAGCTTCACCATGTCGTCGTCGCCGTCGAATTCGGCGGCGGGGCAAGCGGCGTGGGTGCCGTCTCCGGCCTGGAACACGACGATCGAGACCAACAGCGTGGCGGCGAGGCTGGCGGCGAAGGCAGTGGCATCTGCATAGGACATGGGTTCCGGCTCCTGTCTTTGGGAGGCGGGGGACCATCCCCCGCGCGACAGGCACCCGAAGTGTCTGACCGGATCTGCAATCACCCGAGGGCGTTCGGCCTTTTGCCGAATCCCCGAGGGCGGCACGTGAAGCGTCAAGCCGACCCTTTACGGGTTGATTGATAAAGAGACGGATCGGACCAAGGTTTGCGAATGGAAGCGGGGGTGGTTCATCGCATCTGACAGGTGCCGGATACCCATCGCAGATGCTCTGCCGTGCCAGCCTTGCCGCCATGCTGGCAGCAGGATCGTGTTCCCTTCAGGCCAAGATCGGCTGCCGCTTGCCCGGGTATGAAGACGACAAACTGCATGGTGAAGCTGGAGCTGGACCCATTCGGGCGATGCCATTCCATGCGATGGTTCGAAACCAGAACGACCGGGCCTTCAGCCCCAAAGCCCATCGGCGATTTCGCGGGCGATCATCGCGCGCGCCTGCATCATCAGATCATCGCCAGACGTGTCGATATGACCGTAGAACCGGGCACGGCCGCCATGTGCTGTCCATTCGGCGTAGCGGCAATATTCGCGGGCATCGAGACGAAACACCCGCATGTCTTCGGCCCAATGGGGTTTTGGTTCCACGACAACGGTAAGGCCGTCGCGGGTCTCTTCCCATGGAAGGGTGCGCTCGAATGGGGGATTGTCGCGATCCTCGCGGAAGATCTGATCGATGTCGATAATGGCGGGCATGAAGGTCTCCAGACGAAAAAGCCCGGTCGCAAGGACCGGGCAGATTGCAGATACGAAACGGAGGTGACGGGGCGACCGAAGCCGCCCCGTTTGAGAGTTATTCAGCAGCAAGCATGTGCTGATCTTCCTCGTCGTCGGTCGGATCGTCCTCACCGTCACCCGAGAGGAAATCGGGCAGAGCGTCGGCTTCAGCATCGGCGGCCTGCGCCACGTCCACCTCGATATCCGACTCCACCATGCGCAGCGGCTCGGGCAACCAGCCAGTATCAGCCAGCAGGCGCTCGGCCTCTTTCGCCATGTCGCCCTTCTTCAGATGCCCGATCAGTTCGGCTGCACGGTCACCGGCGCCTTCGCGGACGGCCTCAAGGATACGCGGCTTGGTCACGCGGCCGAGATAGTTGCCGACTGTCGGCTGCCAGCCCACCGCGACCATGTCGAGGCCGGTCGAACGTGCGAGCCGGTCGGCCTGCGACAGGCGGATGTCCAGCCCATGCTGGCTGACACCCATGCCGCTATAGGGGTTCGGCTTCTCATGGAGCGCATTGACGCCGAAGCTCACGCAATGGGCGAGCAGGTCCATGCGGGATCCATCGTCCAGATCGACCAGCCAATCCCAGAGCGCCGTATCATCGGCCGGGATATGATCGCCCCAGCGTTCATGCCGGTCCTGGATTGCCTTGGCCGAGGCGCTGTCGCGCAGATCCTCGGCCTGGGCCGGGAAATGCACCTCGCGCACCTGCGCCTCCAGGCAACCCTTAGTAGAATGCGGCAGGAAGCAATCCGTCACCAGCCGGTGCAACAGCGCCGTCATGGCGACATGCGGGCTCGATGCCACGGCATCGCGCAGCGCCAGCGTACGATGCGCCGTCAACTCGCTGATCAGCCGGTCGGGCAGCGGCTTGATGCTGTCGGCATCATCTTCCTCTTCCGGCTCCGGGGGGTGGCCGCCGAGCGTGATGACCGCGCGCTGGTGGCTGATCTCCGGTTCGGCCCGCTGGAGGACTTCCCCGGTCTCGGGATCGACGATCTCTGCCTCAGATTCTACCGGCGCTTCATCCTCGGGGCGGACATAGCCACGTTCGACCAGCACGGTGCCATCGGCATCAATGCTGACGAATACGCCCGCCTTGGCCGTCTGATCTGGATCGAAGGTCATCGGACGGCGCTCGAAAGCCTCCAGCGCCTTTTCGATCTCGCCCAGACGGGTGTCGACCTCGTCGGGCAGTTCGTCGGCCTCGGCATATTCGGCTTCGAGCCGGTCATATTCGTCGCGCAGCGCCTCGCGAGTAGTGCGCTCCTCTTCAGCCAGATCGACTGTGGTGCCGACAAGCTGCCGAAGGCCGTGATCGTGGCCGTAGGGGAAGGTCATGGCGACCTCGACCCACTTCCAGCCCTCGGCGGCGATGGCTTCCGCTTCGGATTTCAGCTTCTCGTTCGCCAGCCGGTCGAGCAGCACCGGATCCTGGAGCCAACCGCCATCGTCCTGCTGGAAGAGGTCGCGCAGTATACAACCACCGGCTTCCTCATAGGCGTCGATGCCGACAAACACCGCCCGCTTGTCCGAAGCCTGCGCCGTGGTCTCGGTCAGCAACCGGCGGATGGTATAGGGTTCTTTCTGCCAGCCGTCCTTGATCGCGTCCCAGACCTGTTCCTGGCGGGCATGGTCGGAGGTGACGGTGAAGGCCATGAGCTGTTCCAGCGTCATGCCATCCTCGGCGTAAGTCTCGAGCAGCGCGGTCGAAACGGATGCCAGGCGCAGGCGCTGTTTCACCACCTTCGCATCCACGAAGAAGGCCGCAGCGATAGCTTCCTCGGTCATGCCCTTCTCGCGCATGGTCTGGAAGGCGCGGAACTGATCGAGCGGATGCAGCGGCGCGCGCTCGATATTCTCGGCCAGCGACACTTCGTCGATCAGCACATCGCCGGTTGCCTCGGACACCACGCAGGGCACCGGGGCGATCTTGGCGAGGCGCTTTTGCTTCACCAGCAGTTCAAGTGCCCGGAAGCGGCGGCCGCCGGCGGGCACCTCGAACATGCCGGTTTCCACGCCCTCGGCATCCAGCACCGGGCGGATATGCAGCGACTGGATCAGCCCGCGACGGGCAATGGACTCGGCCAGTTCCTCGACCGAGACACCGGCCCTGACGCGCCGGACGTTGGACTGGCTCAGCACCAGCTTGTTGAAGGGGATGTCGCGCGAGGACGACAGGGTGATCTTCTGAACGGCAGTGGCCATGTCAGTTGCTCCATGACGGACGCCGGGGAGCCTCTCTCTCCGGCTATCAGCCCGTCACGAAAATCCCCATCCCTTCTTTTCCTCTCCTGGCCGCCGCCTGTCACATCCCCGTCCGTCAGAGATCGCCGCGGGCGCGCAGGCTGACCTCCCGATCGCCACCCACGATAATATGGTCGTGCAGCGTCACCCCCAAAGCCGCACAAGCCTTCTGAATTTCCTTTGTCATCGTGAGATCGGCGGCCGAAGGCTCAGGATCGCCAGAAGGATGATTGTGCACGATGATCAACGCGGAGGCGTTGAGGGCCAGGCCCCGCCGCAGCACTTCCCGGGGATAGACCGGGGCATGATTAACCGTACCTATGGCAAGACATTCGTCCGAGATGAGCCGGTTCTTACCGTCGAGATAGAGGACATGGAAGCGCTCGACATCACCGCGAATGGTCAGCGCGCAATAGTCCAGAACTGCCTGCCATGTGGACAGGACCGGATTCTGGTTGAGATGGCGCAGCAGGATCTGGCGCGCCTCGTAAACAACGGCGTGCTCCTGCGCTGAAAACGGACAAGACTGCGGATTGATGGCGAGTTTGCTCATGTGTCGCGTCATGATCGTGGTTCCCGACGGGCAGCCGACCCTGTGCCGGAACTTTCACCACGTCACGACGAGATGCGCCGCCCTCTACCTCGAAGAGAGCGGCGCAAAAGCGTAAAGCCAGACAGCCGGATTTCAGGCTTTCCGGCTTTCTGTATCGGCGGGGATCAGGGCCCAGGCAGCATCACTGCGGAACCGGGCGGACAGGATTTGCTCAGCTTCGCGAATGCTGCCAGCCAAGCGCGCGGTTTCAGCCCAGACCGAAATCGGGAACATGCCGGCAAAAAGCACGTCCCGCTCGATCCCCATGCCGAAGGGGAGCCGGATCGCCTCCAGTTCACCGAAGCCCCAGCTGCCGAGTTCGGGATAGCCGATGTCGGCGAGACCGAACATGATGTCGCCGTCCTCATCCAACTCGGTCGCGAGCCAGACGCCCGCGCCAAGGGGATTGTAGAATTTGACGACGGGGATGTGATCGACATCGCTCTGCCGTCCATTGGCGATGAGCTGCGCGCGCTGTGTGCGGGTCAGAAGGATCATGCCGCAGCCCTCCGCTCGATGAGATGATCGTGCGAATCGGCACGTTCCTCGTCGGGCAGATGCGCCAGCAGCCAATCGGCCGCCTTGCTGGCCTGTGACGCCGCGCGGACGATGGCGCGATTGTCCTCGCGCAGCACTTCGAGCCAGGAACCGATATAATCGGCATGGCGCACGGTCGGCACGATCCCGAGAGAAGCGCAGCAGAAAGCCGCGTTCATCTCCGCCACCAGTTCTTCGAAAGCATATTTCTTCGTGCCAAAGCTGCCCGAGAAATCCCGCCCCAGCCGCGAGGCATGACCTGTGGCGTGACCCATCTCGTGCAGAGCCGTCCTGTGCCAATTGATCGGCTCGAAATAGGCCTGTGGCGGGGGAACCTGCACATAGTCGTGGGCCGGCATATAGAAGGCACGATTCCCGCCGATGCGGACGTCGATGCCGGTCGCGCGGATCAGCGCCTCGACCCTCGGTTCAATCATGCCAAGCGGTGGTGGCGGCGCCTCGACGGCAATGTCCTCGGGCAACCCCTCGCATTGCGCCGCGTTGAACACGGTGAAGCGCTTCAGGAATGGAATACTGCCCGCTTCTTCGCCTGTTTCCCGAGCGCGGCGTTTCTCGTCCTCGGGGGTGAACCGGTCGGCGTAGACCACGGTCGTGCCACGCTCGCCCTTGCGGACATTGCCGCCGAGCGACAGCGCTTGGCGGAAGGTGAGCCAATGCTGGGTCGGATAGCCGTATTGGACCACGGCGCCCCAGAGGATCAGGACGTTGATCCCGGAATACTGCCGCGATGTCGCGGCATTCCTCGGCATGGCGAGCGGCGCTTTCGCCGCCGCCGTCCCCCAGGGCTGGACCCAGGGCAACCGCCCGTCCTCCAGCTCGGAAATGATCTTGTTGGTGATGTCGTCATATAGATTGCTGCGAGCGCCGCCTGCGCGGTCGCGGTTCTGTCTGGCCATCGGAATATCTCCGCGACGGGCACCGGAAGCCTCTCTCCCGGTCCTCAACCCGTCACGGAAAACCCGTCCGCACTCTCACTCTCGGGGCGTTGCGGGGTGCCCCCGCAGAAGGGGTCGGCCGAGACTCAGGGCTCGGCCGCAGGGGAAGGCTTTTCCCTCAAGCTTTCCCTTCCCGGACACTCCATATTGAAAACTGTCAGAAAACCGCTTATGTTTCTGACAGGAGTTTTGCTGTGCAACATTTGACCGAACAGATACTGACCTATGCCGAACGGCTTCCGGAAGGAACGCCGCTGGCCGCGAAGAGCCTGCTCCATCTCGGTAACCGCGCCGGGGTGGATCAAGCTTTGTCGCGTCTTGCCGTACGCGGACAACTTATCCGCGCCGGACGAGGCGTTTATCTGCACCCCATCAAGAGCCGGTTTGGCACGCGCACTCCTTCGGTAGAGCAGGCGGTCGAAGCTTTGGCGGCACAGCGAGGTGAGATTATCGTACCGAATGGCGCGGCTGCAGCAAATGCGCTCGGGCTTACGACGCAGGTCCCGGTTCGCTCCGTCTATCTAACCTCAGGTCGTAGCCGCACGATAACCCTGGGCAAGCAGCTTGTGGAGTTACGGCATGCGCCGCGGTGGCAGCTCGCTCTGGCCGATCGCCCGGCAGGACAAGCTGTTCGCGCTTTGGCCTGGCTCGGCCCTGAGAAGGCAGAAACGGCGCTCAAGACCCTTAAAGGAAAGCTGCCACCCACAGCGTTTGGCGAATTGGTGACGGCTGCACCTCAGTTTCCGACATGGCTGGCTCAAAGCGTCGGCAAGGCTGCTCATGGCTGAGCCCTTTCTGTCCTTGACGGCCCAGGATCGTCGCGACGCATTGGGCGTAGCCGCCGATCGCTCGGGACGGCCCGCCCATCTGCTTGAAAAAGATGTCTGGGTCGTCTGGGCGCTTCAGACAATTTTCGGCTCCGCCTTCGGCGACCATCTTACCTTCAAGGGCGGAACGTCGCTTTCAAAGGCCTATGGCGTCATCCAGCGCTTCTCCGAAGATGTCGATCTGACCTACGACATCCGGGCGATAGCGCCTGATCTGGTCGGCGATAATGGTGAGGGCCTGCCGACAACGCGTAGCGAAGAAAGGCGCTGGTCCAAAGCGGTGCGCCATCGGCTGCCGGAATGGATTTCAGCTACAGTGCAGCCATTGATCGCCGACGTCATTGGCGCGCAGGGTGTTTCGGCTGTGACGCGGGTCGAGGGTGAAAAGCTCTTCATCGACTATGAGGCGACCTCCGCCGGTTCCGGTTATGTCGCGCCCAGCGTCATGTTGGAATTCGGAGCTCGCTCGACGGGCGAACCGGCCAGCCTGCGCGATGTGATCTGCGATGCAGCCGGTCTGGTTGACGGTGTGACATTTCCGACAGCGACACCGCGGGTGATGCATGCCGAGCGAACGTTCTGGGAGAAAGCGACCGCGATCCATGTCTTCTGCTTACAGGAGCGGCTTCGCGGGGAGCGCTTTGCACGCCATTGGCATGACATTGTCCGTTTGGATGGTTCCGGGATTGCGGCAGCAGCATCGGCGGATCGAGATCTTGCCCAAGCAGTGGCCAGACATAAGAGTATGTTTTTCGCCGAGAAGGCGGCTGATGGCGCGTCCGTCGACTATGAGGCTGCTGTAAATGGATTGTTGCAGCTCGTGCCGGGCGGCGAAGCGCGCACGGCACTCGCCTCCGATTATGCGCAAATGATTGAGGACGGGTTATTGCTTGAGGACGCGGAGTCGTTCGAGGTTCTGATCGAGCGATGCGCAGACATTGCCGATCGGGTGAACCGCTCTGTGAAGTGAGGGGGAAAAAGGTGACGACCTATTTTACGGATCGTGAGTACGGGGCACGTCCTGCAACAATCGATGTCATTGACGAGCGCCTGTGGGCGGGCCTTTTCAGCTTGATCCAGACGAGGATTGGCGATGGCTCGTTTGGCTTTCGCTTTCCAGAACAATGCTCCGACGGGAACAGTCCGTGCGGATGCGATGTACAGGCCTTCAGCCGGGTGCTCAGCGCTGAAGTACCGTGGGTCGAGTGGCCGCTTTCTGTGAACGAAGCGCCTGATACGCCGGTGATCCTCGATTTGCTCGAGTTTTGTGCCAGTGCTGTCGGCGAACCAATTCAAGGCAGATATCACTCTTACTTCAGCCACCATCATTTGAGCTGGGATAGGGATGCCGGCCTTACGCGGTTTGTAGCAGACGTGAACCTCCTGTTTCGGCGGAATGCAGTTGCCTATGAAATCACATCGACCGGGCAGGCGCGTCGGTTGCTCCCTCAGCCGCTCGCCGACACTCTCGGCTGGGCGATGTTTCAGACTGATGATGCAGAGACGGACCGGTTGCTTGAAGCCGCTCGCCAACGGTTTCTCTCACCAAAGCCTGACGATCGGCAGGACGCGCTGGAAAAGCTGTGGGACGCTTTTGAGCGACTGAAGACGCTGGAGCTGGGAGCCAATAAGCGCGCGCAGGCCGATGCGCTTCTGGATCGGGTTGCCGCGGCGGGCTCTGGGTTTAGGGAAGCCCTTGGGCGGGAGGCCGCTGAGCTGACATCCATAGGGAACAGCTTTCGGATACGTCATTCCGAGACGACGCAGGAAGCGCTGACATCTCTGGATCAGTTCGACTATCTGTTTACGCGGATGTTTGCATTCGTGCGCATAATCTTGAAAGGGACCGGGCGTGGCGGATGACGATTGCCGCTCTACCAAACGGGCCTTTGGTCGCTTAGCTTGAAATGATCAAAGACGTCGACTTCTTCCTCCTCGGCCTGCAAGCGCGGACCGTCTGTTTCGAACTGCAGCACGGTGATCTCCAGATCATATTTGTCAGAGCGAAAGCACATTTCGTGGACCGGCTCTGGAAACCAGACGCCAGCTTGTTGTGTCATGCCTCTCAGAGCATTGTCCGAATAATCGCGTCTGGCGGCAAAGGCCTGCGATGGCAGCTCGTAGACAGTGTTCCTTGTCCTGATGAAACGCCCCGACTTTAGCGCAGCCCGACTGGGCTTCGCCCAATGTGCAAAGCCCTCGTTTGATACAACCATCATGGCCGGTGTTTCGGTATATTCTAGCCAGCGTAGGATCGCTGCCGTCAACGAGACCCCATAGCGTTTCGCCAGGCGGCTGAGCGTGTCAAAGTCAGCCTTTGCAGTGGCCGGCTGCTGTTTACGAAAGTCGTGAAGCGGCATCAGCAAGGCCGCAGTAAACTCGTCGGCTTCCTGCTCAATGCCAGACCCACCGCGGCGATCCACCGCGTTCTCATCACAATAAATACCGCCGTCGAAATTCCCATCCTGCTCGATTAGCTGACGATGCAGGATGTAATGGGCGAACTCGTGTCCGACGGTAAATGAGCGACGCCCGTCCGATTGATCGACATGGTACATAATTGCCCATTGGCGTGGTCGCGCTTCCCCATAGACTAACGCGCCGACGCAGCCAGGCATTTCTCGCGCGACGACTTCGTGGATAGGGCTATCGGGCGCGACCTGGCGCGAGTATTCCAACGCTAGTCCGATCACATCGACCGGCGCCTTATCAAAACGATCCGCTCCGAGCACGATGTCCAGCATCTGCGTGATGCGCGCAGCCTCTTTTAGCGGGCGAGGACGGGTTGCTTCGTTCATTTGCGCGATTTCGTATCCAAGATGCTCGCCATCTCGCGAATCTGCCGACGCGTCTCCTCGGGAAGGCCGCTATATTGCCGGAAGAACGCGGTATCCTCCGCTTGGCTGAGTGTCTGCTTGTCGCTTCCTATCAAGTAGTCGACGGTCACCCCTAGGGCACTCGCAATCGCGGACAATTTTTCGGCAGAAGGTCTGGGTGGATTCTTGTTCTCTAGCTCCCAGATGTAGCTCTTCGATGAGCCCGTTTCCTGCGCAAGCTGATCGAGCGTCAGACCTTTTCTTGTCCGCAAGTCTTTGATCCGTACACCAAATTTCATAATTAGTCCTTTCGCTTAGCTCAACCCAAGCCCGTGTTCGGAGTAGCTATATTCTATGCCCCTTGACAGACGTATTCAAGCTCCCCATTTTGTTCGGAGTAGAGGTATCTAAGCTCATATCATCCCGAACTCCGCGCGGGCGGTGACGAGATGCAAAAATGCAGTCCAGCCCGCCATGGAGATCAATGTGAACACCCAGATTATGCCGACAGGAATCAATCCCTTCGACGACCCTCTCGACCGTATTCTTGCCGAGGTCGCCCTCAGCGTTCAGCTGCCGCCTTCGCTGCATGACAAGGCGAAATCACGCTACGAAGCGGTACGGCGCCATATCGAGGGTAAGGCGGCCTTCGCTGACCAGATCGAGCACTTTTATCCGCAGGGATCCATGGCGATCGATGCTACGATTTCGACGCGCGGCACTGATGACGAATATGATCTCGACATTGTTTCACAGCTCGGGGGCCGTTTCCGCGATATGGCGCCTCTCGAAATCCTGAATGAGCTCGAATCCGCGCTGAGTGACTATCCTGTGCAACGGGTGCTGCGACAGACGCGCTGCGTCACCCTGTTCTACGCTGATAAGATGCATCTCGATGTCACCCCATCGCTACGCGCCTATGGTACGCTCGATCGCGAAAGTCTGATCACCCACGCCAAAGGTCCGCGCCGCTCCGAAGACGATAGTTTTGTCGACATGAACGCCTACGGTTTTGCGCAGTGGTACGCGAGCCGGACGCCGCTGGAAGTCCGCATGGCGAAAGAGTTCCACCGGAGGTGGCTAGACCATGCCGGTCTTGCCACGCGCGCCGATGCTGACGTCGACGATGTGCCGGAGCAATGCGATTTCATCGTCAAGAATACGGCGACGCTCGCGCTGCAGCTCCTGAAGCGCTACCGCAATATCCGTTATGCCAGCTACAGTGGACGTATCCCACCTTCGGTGATGCTTTCCTACTATGCCGGACTCGCTGCGCATCCGAATATGTCGCTCAGCGCCATGCTTGTTCGCATCGCAAACTGGGTTGTCCGTGACATAGAACAGGCCTCGCTCTACGGGCGCCTCCTGCATGTTGCCAATCCGGTATGCGCGGCTGATGTCTTTACAGACCGCTGGCCTGAATCTGTCGCCCAGCAGAATGAATTCGCTGAGTATCTACGTGAGCTCGTGCGCTCGCTGGAGGCTATGCGCAAGGGTGAGATGTTCCCCAACACGATGATGGACGTCTTGCGTGAGAATTTTGGTGACCGCGTTGTGACGCGGGCCGCCGATCAGATTGCAACCGAAGTTGGCGGCGGCATCCAGCAATCCCGCCAGCTCTATAGCCGGCGGGGCGCTGTGCTATTGCCCTCTGCCGCAGCGGTCACTGCCCCTATGATTAACCCGGCGGTCGCGACAGCGCGGCCGCACACGTTCTTCGGGAAGAAGCTATGACGATGGCGGCTATCCTTTCCATCGACAAACAGGTCAGATCTATGAAAGCCGCCTGGCCGCAGTTCGCTGCGCGGGGTGTCGACCGTCGCGCGCAATCGGCCCGCTGGGTAGGGCGTGTTAGGCCGCAATATGCGAACTACTCACTGGAGATACGATACAAACTCGGAGCATTTCCTGAGGTGCGCGTGCTCTCACCAGAGCTGATCCGTTTACCGGGAAATTCCGAGGGGCAGCTGCCCCATGTCTATCCGCCCGCAGAGGATCCTACGCTTTGTCTATTTGATCCTCGTGAGCACGAATGGACAGCAGCAATGACTATTGCCAGCACAACCGTGCCTTGGGCGCTCGATTGGCTCGCCTGCTACGAACTTTGGTTGATGACTGGGCGCTGGACCGGCGGCGGACGCCACGCCGGATTGCAATCCCCTGAGGCAATGGAGAGCATCCAATGAGTTATATTCCACCGCGACGCTCGGACGGCACGATTCAGCACACGCGTCTGAAGCAGCCATGGCCGCAAGGTCGCCCTTTTCGCATTTTGTCGATCGATGGCGGCGGCATTCGCGGCGTCTTTCCTGCGGCAGTCCTTGCTGAGCTCGAAAACCGTTTTTTAAATGGCGGTTCGATCGCCAATCACTTTGACATGATCGCGGGCACGTCAACAGGCGGTATTATCGCGCTCGCTCTTGCTCACGGTATGACTGCCCAACAGGCGCTAAACATCTATCTCGAACGCGGCGAGTACATCTTTCCGCCAGCGGCCGGGATTGGGAAGGTGTCGAGGGTTCTGCGCTGGCTGTTCAAGCCGAAGCACAACCAAGCTGCTCTCAAGGAGGAGTTGCTGCGGATATTCGGCGACAAGGTGCTGGATAGCGCCGTCACCCGGCTGGTGATCCCGAGTTTTGAGGGACGCCACGGCGAGCCCTTCCTCTATAAGACGCCGCACCACCCCGATTATCAGAAGGACCGCCACAAGAAATTCGCGCATGTCGCACTCCACACGACCGCTGCGCCGTCCTACTATCCTGGCGTTGAGGACGACGGCTATGTCATGATCGACGGTGGCATCTGGGCCAACAATCCGGTCATGAATGCACTCGTTGACGCTCTTGCTTGCTATGATCTTGCGCGCGAGGATGTGCGTATCCTCAGCCTCGGAACGGGCGAAGTTACTTTCACCATAGATGAGCGAGTGCGAAACGGTGGCGTTAAGGATTGGGCGTTTTTGCGCGCCTTTAATGCGGCATCGCGAGCACAATCACGTAATGCTCTCGGTCAGGCTTATTTGCTGGCAGGCAAGAACAACGTGACACGCATTGATGTGCCAGAAAGCGACAGTCCCATCGCGTTGGATGACGTTCAGCGTTCAATTCGCGAGCTGCCAATGGTAGCGCGTAGCCTCGTTGAAGGCGCAGGACATCACATCGAACGCGTGTTTCTCGACGGCGCTGCCGAGAAATTTATACGTTGTCCTGCAGCATAGGACTTAAGCGCGGCGCGGACCAGGCCGACGTCAGGCCCAGTCCGCATCCTTTGCTCGAAAAGCTCCAAGGCTAGGAGGCGACTGATAACTTTTCCTGCTCTTTTCCCGTCGCATTCTCAAGGAACAGAGCGAGCGCCGCCTTTCGAGAACCCCAATCCAGCGCGTAAGCAGTCTGTTTGAACTCAATTCCGTCTAGCAGGCCTTGAATGTAGCCGGAGATCGTATCGGCAGCCATAATCAGGGCAGTGTCTAACGTATGGATATATTTGCTGGTGACGGTTCCTTTGGAATGGCCAACCAATGCGGCAATCGTGACCTCGGTAAACCCAAGGTCATTGGCGATGCTCGCGAAGCTGTGACGCAAAACATGCGGGGTCACATCGGAAAGCAGAGAGTTTCTGAAAATCTGTTTCCAGTGATTGGGGAAGCTGCCAAACGCATTGTCTTCGTCCTGGCCAGGAAAAACATACGGGCCCGTCGCGGTCTTTCGGCGCTCCTCCAGATATTCGACGACGGCGAGCCCGACAGGGCGAACAGATGCGCCCTCTTTGCTGTCCGTTAGGCGTAGGCAGCTTGCGTCCGTATCGGCTTCGCGCCACATGAGCCCGATGATTTCACTTCGCCGGCACCCGGTAAGTGCAATCTGCCGAATAACATCGGCCGTCATTGTAAATTTGGGGTTCGCGGCTGCTGTTCGTAGAATTTCGCCCAAAATCCTATATTCAGCTTCCGTCAGACGCCGGTCACGCACATTGTCCTTCGGCTTGCGGATGCCATGTGCCGGATTGGTCGTTATGACCCCGGCTTCCATTGCGTAGGTGAAGATACCACCCAAAAGCCCGACCGTTCGCGTGGCCGTGCCGGCACCGCCCGTGACGACGGCCTTGCCGCGCAGTTTCTTCGTTTTGACAGACACAGCGGTCTTACCGGCCATGATGTCCTTCATGACCTTGGTGATGTCGGTTTTCGTGAGATCTTTGACGCGCCGGTTGCCAATGAGGGGCATGATGTGTCGGTGGATTCGGCCAGTGTCAGTGATGATTGTCGTTGTCTTTTTCGGCCGACCGCCTTTCCCAAGGATAAGACCGGCGTCGAGATCCTTCAGATACATGGAGCACAGCTCCTTCACGGTAAGCGCTTGATGATCGAGCAGGCGTTCTTCTGAAGGGTTGTCACCCTGTGCCACCCGACCGAGTTGCACCTTGGCTTCCTGACGCGCAGTTTCTGCGGTCCAGATTCCGTGAAGCCCGATGGTGTAGCGACGGGTCCGACCCGCAGCCCGATACTGGATCAGATAGCTGCGCTTGCCAGATCCGAACACGCGCAGGCCGAAACCTGGCAGTTCGTCGTCCCAGATGAAATAGTCCTTCTCACGGACCGCTGCCGCGTCCACGACGCGCTTTGTTAGTTTGGCCATTATGCGATGCCTCCTTCGTGAACCTGCTGTTTCCGCGGAAGCACCACGGAAGCAGCAGGAGGAAAGTCAGAGCGAAGCTTCGGATATGAATTTCGGTGCAAGGAAGTAAATTGTCTATTAGTTTCAGTGGCATATCGTGTCATGGCGTGTCCTAGCGTGCAATTCGGATAGTCAGCCCAAATTGCTCCGAAGGCAGAGGCCAGAGGTTCGAATCCTCTCGGGTGCACCATAATTAATTCAGCAAAAAAGCACTGGGCCGTTAGAGAACATCAACCCGAACCGCTCACGGATCATTTAGTTCTGATAATATCGGCTTCGACACGGACATCCCGCGTCCTATTCCTATACAGTCTAAATTTCGGTCTGAGTGCGAAGTCAGGATACGAAAAGAGCCACCGGCAACACTAGAATTCAGGCACAGGCCTTGCTGCCGCTTCGCCTGCGTTCGTTGCCTCGCCATTTGCTTTGATGTCGGCAATCAGCCATTCCATTTCTGCAATCTCACGCCGTTGAGCCTCTATAATCTCGTCAGCCAGTTCGCGAACACGCCGGTCATCGATATCGGCGCGCTCGCTGGTGAGGATGGCGATGGAGTGATGCGGTATCATGGCTGACATCCATTCGCTGTCGTTGATGGTCGTCTGACTGCGTACGAGGAAAAGCGCCGCGCCGAATACCAGCGCAGCGACGCCCAGAATGATCCAGTTTTTCGTTTGATTGCGATACATGCCCCACATGAACAGCAACATGATGACTGCCATCACAGCCCCCATTACGAAAGTCATCCAGAACCGCGTTTCGCTCCAGAATACATGACCAAGTTCGTAGGTGTTGAGATACATCAGACCGAACATGATCGCGGTCGATGTGCCGATCATTGCCATGAACCGTCCGTAATGGCCCTGGCTGGCCTTATCGTCTTCGTGTTGCATCAGTCTTTCTCCTGCCGGTCAGGTTTACAGTGTAATCCAGCCGAGGGCCTTGGCCCCCATCCAGAGCCCCATTCCGATCATGAACAGGTTTTCGGTAAGCGAGACGAAGCCGAGCGGCACATTCGAGCTACCGCCGACACAGGCGCATTTCAGCTCTCGTTTGTCGATATATACCGCCTTGAACACGCTGATGGCGCCAATCGTGCCGATGAACAAGGCAACCGGGACGGAGATAATCGGCAACGTATGCGCGACCATCAGTACGCCCGCGAGAGCTTCGGCAAAGGGGTACACGAAGCCGTAGGGTACCCACCGGCGAGCCAGCAGGTCATAATTGAGGAACATCGTCGAAAAGCTGCGAAGATCCTGTAGCTTCTGCACTGCGAGGAAAGCCATCGATAGGCTCACGAACCATTCAATTGCCTGAATCGTGAAAACTGTTTCAAAGACATACCAACTGATCGCCAACCCAAGCAGGAAGGCCACGCCGAAAATTGCGATTACTGGCTGATAGCTGGTATCCCCTTCTTCCTGCACCGATTTGCCGAAATGTTCGCGCAGATCATCGTATCCGCCGATGCGCTGCCCATCGATGAATGTCTGCGGTGTGGTTTGGACGCCATGCTTCGCTTTGAATGCGTCGGTTTCCTCGCGCGTTTCAAGATGGTGGTCCTCCACTACGAAGCCTTCTCGCTTCAGCAAGTCGACTGTTTTCAGGCCATAGGGGCATACATGGTCAGGCATGACCATCCGGTAGACTCTGGCTGTCTTGGTTTGTGGCATCTTCGCTCGTCCTTACCGCTTTGCTTTTTCGAACAGGTCGATCAGCTCATTGAATTTGGTTTTTTGCTCGTCTGCGTCGCCGCTGATGATCGCCTCGGTCACGCAGCATTGCGCGTGCCGTTTCAGGATCTCGCTTTCCGCGCGGCCCAGCGCAGCTTTCACCGCCTGGATCTGATTGAGGATGTCGATGCAATAGCGATCATCTTCGACCATTTGCGCAACACCGCGAACCTGGCCTTCGACCCGGCGCAACCGATTCACAATCTTCCGATCTTGTGCTTCAGCCATGAAAACTCCGACTCAGAAAATACCCTATAGGGGCATCTTGCAATACATAGGGGGGGTATATAGTTGGACCCTCCAAGGAGTTGCAAGACCCATGTCCAAATTAACTGTTTCCCGCCGTCAACTTATCGGCACCGGTCTGGTGGGAGCCAGCGCGCTGGCGGCACCTGCTTGGGCGCGCGGAGGCGATATCAGTCATGGTGGCATACTGCGTCAGGGATTTGACGAGGTTTCGGGATCGAACATCGATCTCACGATCGCCGCAGGACAGCGGATGGTTCAGGGCCGCAAAGGCCACGGTGTTGCTGTCAACGGCAGTGTTCCCGGGCCGCTTGTTCGCCTCAGGGAAGGTGAGCCAGTCAAACTGAACGTGACAAACATGCTGGACGAAGACAGCTCCATTCATTGGCACGGACTGCTGGTGCCGTTCCAGTATGATGGCGTTCCCGGTGTCAGTTTTCCCGGCATCAGACCGGGCGAGCGGTTCGTATACGATCTGCCTCCGATCCGCCAGGCGGGCACCTATTGGTGGCACTCGCATTCCGGAATGCAGGAGCAAGCTGGCCACTACGGCCCGCTGATCATCGATCCAGCAGGGCCGGATCCCATTCAGGCTGACAGGGAATATGTCCTGCTGCTGAGTGAGTTTACGCCGCTTCATCCGCATACGATCATGACCAAGCTGAAGCAGGGCGAAGGCTACTTCAACTACCAACAGACTACCGCCACCGACGACTATCCGATGAATAGCGAACAGCGCCGGATGTGGGCCCGGATGCGAATGATGGCGACTGATATCATCGACGTGACCGGATCGACCTATACCTATCTCGCCAACGGGTTCGGACCAAAAGAAGGACCGGAGTTCCTGTTTAATAAGGGTGAGCGCATCCGGCTGAGGATCATCAATGGCAGCGCAATGAGCTTTTTCAATGTGCGCATTCCCGGTGCGACAATGAATGTCGTTGCCGCAGACGGGTTACCGGTACGCCCCGTCCCTGTGCAGGAATTCCAGATCGGTACGGCTGAAACCTACGATGTAGTCGTCGAGCCGGTCGGCGAGGCGATGACGATCGTCGCTGAATCGATGGACCGCTCTGGCATGGCATTGGCAACACTTGCCAGTCGGCCCGGAGCGCGTGCTTCGGTTCCTGCTTTGCGCGATCCGCCTCTGCTGACGATGGCGGATATGGGGATGAGCGGGATGAATCACGGGGGCATGGATGATGGCGCGATAGAGCCGGATGCGATGAAACAAGGCGAGGCGGACCATAGCGCGATGGGGCATGCCATGCCCAAAAGCACTACAGCGTCGGAGCCGATGTCCATCATGGAAATGAGCAGCATGAATATGCGCGATACGTCACTGCTGCCGCCCGATGTCAAAGTCGGCCCCGGTATCGATATGGTCGCTATGAACCCTGTCGACCGGATGGGCGATCCCGGTATCGGACTTGAGAAAATCGGCCACCGCGTGCTGACGTATAAGGATTTGAGGGCGCTTAAGCCGCATGAAGATACTCGCCCGCCGTCACGCGAGATGGAGATCCATCTCACGGGCAATATGGAACGTTATATGTGGTCGTTCGATGGGCAGAAATTCACCGCCGTAAGCGACGACCCCATTCGTTTCGCTTACAACGAACGCGTCCGCGTAAAACTGGTGAACAATACCATGATGGCGCACCCCATCCATCTGCACGGCCTGTTCTTCGAGCTTATGAACGGCGCACCCGTCGGCTTCCAGCCGCAAAAGAACGTGGTGATTGTGCAGCCAGGGGGTAGTGCGACCTTCGACCTTACTGCGAACGAGGAAGGCGACTGGGCGTTTCACTGCCATCTGCTCTATCACATGCATTCCGGTATGTTCCAGATCGTGACCGTGGCTCCAGAGGGAGCGCCAGCATGACAGCAACGCGCCTGTTCTGCATCGGAGTGTGCGCGATTGCTTTGGCCACACCTTTTGCTTCCATTGCACAGAAACACGATCATCAGACCATGATGCAAGCCAGGGCCGAAGCGACCTGCGAGCAGGAAGCCGACAGCCACCGTGCGATGGGGCATCCGGTGGCAGAGGGGCAATGCGAGCCTGCCGAGCAATCTGCCGACCATGTCGGAATGGATCACGCGGCTATGTCGACGCCGTGGCCAGACACTCACCTGCCTCCCGCTGCGGGGACCGGCCCGGCGCGTGCGGCTGACACGATCTGGGGAGCAGAAGCCATGCGCTCCAGCCGAGAAGCTCTGGCGCATGAAAATGGAGGTATGACCACGTTCTGGTTCCAGGCCGATCGCGCGGAGTATCTGGTTCGCGAAGGCCGCGATGGATATCAGTGGGATGCTCAGGCATATTACGGCGGGGATTTGGATAAACTCTGGTTCAAGTCCGAAGGTGAAGGCAGTTTCGGCGAGGAAATCGAGGCCGCCGAAGTGCAGGCGCTCTATAGCCGCGCGATCGGACCCTATTTCGACCTGCAAGCTGGCATCCGGCAAGACCTTGCGCCCCGTGATCGCACTCATGCGGTCATCGGGATTCAAGGCCTGGCACCCTATTTTTTCGAGATCGATGCTGCCGTATTCTTGTCGGATCGCGGCGACTTGACCGCGCGGATCGAGGCCGAGCTGGACCAGAAAATCACCCAGCGCGTGATCCTGCAACCGCGAGCAGAAGTAAATTTGGCAGCACAGCATGTGCCGGATTTGGGCATCGGTGCCGGCCTGGATACGATCGAGGCAGGGTTGCGCCTGCGATATGAAATCGCCCGAGAATTCGCGCCATACATCGGTATTGCGCAGGAATGGAAAGTCGGTGGTAGCGCCGACTACATTCGGCAGTCTGGCGAGGATACAAGCACCACCAATTTCGTGCTGGGCATGCGTTTCTGGTTTTAGGAAAAAGAAAAGTTTGAAGGCTACCGGCTTGCCTGAATGGGCGGTACACCAGTGTCCCTCCATTCATTTCTGTCTGGATCAGGAGCAGTGTCTGTCGTCAGCGTCCATGGCATAACTTGCTGCGTAGTTTTGCGGAGCATCGATTTGGCCATCACTCTCGAGAACGAGATTGTCTTTGCCGGTGCCTGCATGCCACTCTGCTCAAACGATCCTTAGACATGAGCTTGATCGACGTTAGCAGCCAGCTTTCAAATACGCTCAAATTCATCTATTTCAAGACGTTCAGTTGATATTGAATTGGCCCACTCCTACGGGCAGGGCTCGTTACCGACAAGGAGTTCCGACCTGTCTTTTCGATCCTCTTCGCTTCGAAACCCTAGCCTGCTGCTCGCACTAATCATTGCAGGAACCCTTTCAGCATGCGTATCCCCGCAATTGGACCGGCCCGATCTTGCGCGTGAACTGCCCGTAGCTTTTGCCGCCGGAGGTGTCCCTGCTCAAGCTGACGACCAGTGGTGGAAGCGTTTCGGTGACGAACAACTGGTCCGGCTAATAGACGAGGCGGTCAGCGAAAGCCCTCAGGTCGGCCAAGCTCTGGCGCGCGTAGAGCAAGCATGGGCGCAGGGCCGTATCGAGCGCGCGGCCCAGCTGCCGCAGGTTTCTGCTTCTGCGAACGCTTCGCGTTCTCGGCAAACGCTGGGTGGTCTGGGGCCCATTGGCGCTATTCCCGGCGTGCCTGATGGAGATGAGGCGGCATCGGGTTTCATCACCGAAAATTATGCGCTTTCGGTCGATGTGAGTTGGCAGACCGATTTGTTCGGAGCGATTCGTGCGCGCAGCGCCGCCGCGAGAGAGGACTTCCTCGCCAGCGAAGCGAACCTACGAGCTGCGCGGCAAGCCATAGCAGCGCAAACCGCGCAAACTTATTTCAACCTTGTAGAGGCGCGGGCACAGGTCAGCCTTTCTCAGGAGGTCGTTAAAACCTTTGGAGAAATCGCTAGGCAGGTTGGCAACCGGGCCGACGTCGGGATAGCACCACCAAACGATAAATTGCTGGCGATTTCAAATCTGGAATCGGCGGTAGCCGGTTTGCAGCAGCGTGAGGAAGCAGTTGAGCGGTTGACGCGTCAGCTCGAAATTGTGTTGCGTGATTATCCGGAAGGCTCGCTTCCCACCCCCGCGGTGCTGCCAGTAGTGCCCGCGGCGCCACCTGTCGGACTGCCAGTCGAACTGCTGACCCGCAGACCGGATGTTGCCGCTGCCGAGTTCAATTTGCGCGCGGCTGGATACCGGACTGCCGCTGCACAGCGTTCGCTACTTCCCTCGCTCTCCCTTACAGGGTCGGCCGGGACGGCAAGTGATGCGCTTGGTGATCTTCTCGATGGCGATTTCCTGATCTGGTCGATAGCGGGAGGTCTTCTCCAGCCGATTTTTCAGGGGGGGCGTTTGCGGGCTCAGGTCCGGCTTGCCGAAGGACAGCGCAAAGAGGCCGTGGAACTCTATGCCGATACGCTTCTCACAGCCCTGTCAGAAGTCGAAACGGCGCTGGCAGTGGACGGCGAACTGGCTGCGCGTGAAGCGGCGCTGGCGAGGGCAGCCGACGCCTCGCAGAGTTCGGTCGATGTCTCCTTCAATCGTTACCGTGCCGGCATCGATCCGTTTCTGACCGTTCTGCAGAGCCAGCAGGGTGCGCTCGATGCGCGAAGCGCGGTTATCGCCACCCGCCGCGCGCGGCTGGAAAACAGGATAGCCCTGCATCTTGCTTTGGGTGGAGGCTTCGGCACGCCCGCGACGACTCCAGCTTTCGTTGGTGATGGCCCGGCCGAACCGGATGCCGCCTCCGTTCCACAGGATACAGGTCAATGATACGCACGCCTTTGATTGTCAGCCTTTTCTTCCTGCTTGCCGCGTGCGGTGGCGGTGCCGACGAACCAAGCGAAGAAGAAAAGGCTGCAGCCGAGCAGGCACAGGCAGTCAGCGTTCGTGTCGCCCGTGTCGCCGAAGGGTCGATCCAGTCATGGGTCTATGCCCAGGGCACCGCGCGCGCTGGCGAAAGGGAATTCCTGAGCTTCGAAAGCGCAGGACGCGTCGCCTATCTCGATCCTCGTCTGGAGGAGGGCGACCGTGTGCGCCAGGGACAGGTCATTGCCTATCAGCAGCAGGCCCGTGCCCAGGCCGGTGTCGCCAGTGCCCGCTCGACACTGACCAACGCCCGGACCGAAGTGACCGTGGCACAGGCCAACCAGAAGCAGGCTGCGGCAAGTCTGGAATTGGCTCAAGCAACTTTCGAACGGTACCGGCAATTGCTTGCGCTCGATTCGGCGTCCCAGCAGGAATATGATGAGGCCGAAGCCCGGTTGGCCGAAGCACGCGCCGGCAAGCAGCAAGCCGATGCGCAGCTTGCCGCAGTTCGAGCCAATGTCGACGCGGCCCAAGCTGGTGTGGACGAGGCGCAAGTCAGCGTCAGCGAAAGCCGTATCGTCTCCCCGATCAATGGGATCATTGCCCGCCTTAATATCGAACAGGGGCAGTATTTCTCACCGCAGGTAATCCAGACAAACAGCGAGTCCGGTGCTTTGTCGAGCGTTCCGGTGGTCATAATAAACCCCTCCCGTTTCGAAATCACGGTGCAATTGCCTGCATTCGAGCGTGATGCGATCGAGATCGGGGCCGAAGTGCTGGTCGAGGCCGGGGATCGTATGGCGGCTACGGCACGGAAAACGGACGCGCGGCCCGGCGTTGGTGCGGGTCGTGCGCCGGGACTTAATGCGAGCGACTACGCCGTGCGAGGAAGCGTGGTGGCAATTTCACCATCGCTCGATCCGGAAAGGCGATCTTTTCAGGTTACTCTGCGTACCAACAGCGGTGCCATCCGCTTGCAGGATGGAGAGTTCGTCACCACCTGGATCGCTGGCAGACGGGCTTTAGAAACCGCGATTGTCGCTTACGACGCCATCCGTTTCGAAGATAATCAGGCGTTTGTTTTTGTCTATGATCCCGAAACCCGAATTGCCCGCCGCACTGCGGTGGAACTGGGCCTGCAAGGTATCGAAGGCGTCGCCATAGCGTCGGGACTGGACGCTGGAACGCCCATCATCACCAGCGGTGTGGAACGGCTTTCGGATGGCGACCGGGTTCGCCGCATCGGTGATAAGACGCGCCAGTCGAGTAATCGAACGAGCAACGCCCGATGAGCGACGACAAGAATATCGATGCACAGGCCGAAAATCTGTCCGATGACGCAAGCGATAGCGAGGTTCGTCAGGAAAGCGAGGCCGTCGCCAATGCGAGTGGCTTCAAGAAGTTTTTCTTCCTGAAAACCACCTTCGGCATCCTCCTTACGACCCTTTTCGTTGTCGGCGGGCTGATGGCTTATTTCAGCTTGATCAAGGAATCTCTTCCCGATCTCGACATCCCGCAGGCTACTATAACCACCACCTGGCCAGGCGCAGACCCGACCACGATGGAAGAGCAGGTCACGCAGGAGATCGAAGACGAGCTGACAACGCTTGCAGACGTAAAGGCGATCAACAGCGCTTCCTTCGACAGCTTTTCTCTCATCTCGGTCGAATTCGACGCCAGCGCAGATTCCGGCGAAGCCATCGCGCGCCTGCGCGAAACTGTGGCCGATGCCGAGGCAAACCTTCCGTCCGAAGCCGATAAACCGACAATCGAGCAGGTTTCCGTCGACGATCGACCTGTGCTTACAGTCGCACTTTACGGCGATGCCGGTCCGGCGGCTTTCAGTTCGCTGGGCGAGAATCTTCAAGATCGGCTCGAAAGGATCGGCGGCGTTAACGAAGTCGATCTGGCCGGTGTGCGCGAGGAAGTCGTCCAGGTGTTATTGCAGCCACAGCGGCTTCTGGCGCTTGGCTTGTCTCCAGTGCAGGTGCGCGACGCGATCAGCCGCGCGAATCTGGAACAGCCCTTTGGCGAGATCGACAGTGAGGAAATCGGTGCAGTCGTCCGGCTGGAGGGCCAGTTCCAGACAGTGGACGATTTGCGCGCATTGCCCGTAGCGCGCTTCGGCGATGGGGCATCCGGTCGTCCTGTTCTTCTGGGCGAAGTCGCCATAGTCCGCCGCCAGCTCGAAACGGAAGAATCGCGCACCTTTTACAGCGAAGGCGGCGAACGCTTCCGTCCTTCCGTCAGCCTGTCGGTAAAGAAAGTTCCGGGCGCGGACACCATCCAGCTGATCGACAACGTTCTGGAGGATATCGAGACTTATTCGCAAACCAATGCATGGTCCGAAGGGGTCGAGCATACCGTCATGCAGAACGAGGCGGAAACGATCTGGGATTCGCTGACCAGCGTATTCAACAATGGCTGGCAGGCCATGCTGGCAGTCTTCATCATTCTGTTCCTGGTGCTGACCTGGCGTGAAGGATTGATCGCCGGACTATCGATCCCGGTAACGTTCTGCGGGGTGCTTGTCGTCATTCTGTTGATGGGCTATTCGCTGAACGAACTGGTGATCATCGGCATGGTGCTGGCGCTCGGCTTGCTGGTCGACGTCTTCATCCTGATGATGGAGGGCCTTCACGAGGATATCTACACCAACAAGAAAACCTTCGGCGAAGCGGCGCTGAGCACGATCGACCGATACGCAATGCCGGCATTTGCCGGGCAGTTGACAACCATTCTCGCGCTTGCGCCATTGATGGCGATCGGCGGGGTGTCGGGGAAGTTTATCCGGGTGTTGCCGATCACGGCGATTGCCTGTCTTATTCTGGCTTATATCGTGGCGCTGTTCGCGGCAGTCCCGCTCTCACGTTATCTGCTGGAAGGGGTGGCCAAGGGCGAAACAAAAGAAGAGGCAAGCAAGGCCGACCGCCTGTCCGCCGATGCCTCGAAATGGCTTGAGCGGTGGAATCAGGAAAACATCATTTCCAGTCGCAAGCGCGCCTGGACGTGGGTCGGCGGAGCGGTGGGTGTGTTCATCCTTTCCTGTGTGGCGATCGCGCAGACTTCTCTGGTCCTCTATCCTAAAATCGACGGGGAAAATCTGGGCATCAATATCGAGCTACCCGCTTCGACCCAGCTGGCAACCTCGCAGCGCATCGCGGACGAGGTTGGCGAGCTGCTTCTGGAGAAACCCTACTTCGCGAGTGTCCTGAAGCTGGTTGGCAGCAAAAGCCCTTTTGCTGGCGGTTCGGTTGCCGCATCCTTGCAGCCCTCCACGGCAGAAAGCTTCATTGGTTTCTCAGGCACCTTCGTGGACCGCGGCGACCGCGATGCAGAAGGATACGAACTGGCCGACGATCTTCGGGCAGAACTGCAATCCTACCTCGACGCCAATGTGGCCGGTGCCGATCTGCTTGTCGTTGCCGAGACGGGACAGCCAACTTCAGGCGATTCGATTGAGATTATTCTGACCGGCTCCGAAATGCCGCAACTGCAGGAACTGTCCGCCGAAGTTCAGGCGCTGCTGGAAGAAGAATCCGGCGTTGTAGATGTGCGCGACAATCTGGGGAGCGTAGCTGGAGAGATTGCGCTTCGTCCTAATCGCGAGGCATTGGACTTCTTCGGCCTCACGCAAGCCGACTTGGCCGCACAGATCCGCTTTGCCCTGTCGAATGATCAGGTCGGCGAATTCGTGACACCGGGGCCTGAGGACGATCTGGAAATCCGGATCGGCACCGACTGGCCCAGCCGCGGCGGTGGCGAAGCCGGAGGGCCATCTCGATACGAAGAACTGGCACTTGTTCGTGCGTTCACGCCGAGCGGAGAAAGCGTGTCGCTGCTGTCTCTTCTTGAACCCGTCCAATCCGAAGCTGCCGTGGCGGTAAGCCACAAGGATGGCGAGCGTGCGCTAACGGTCCTTGCGAAGGATCAGGGGCGCCCCGTGACGGAAATCATCGATACGGTCACTCCGAAACTGGAAGCAGCGATGGAAGAATGGCCACAGGGCTACTCCTTTGCAATCGGGGGTGAAGCCGAGGAAACGGCCGAGACCTTCGGATCGGCTGGGATCGCGCTGGCGGTCGCCGTCATCATGGTGTTCGGTGTGCTGGTGATCGTGTTCGACAGTTTCCCGCAGGCATTCATTCTGATCACGACCATGCCAATGGCGCTGATCGGCACATTCCTCGGCTTCTTCGCGTTCGGCCTGAACCTGTCGTTCTTCGCTGTCGTCGGGGTGATCGCGCTGATCGGGATCGTGGTGAACAACGGGATCGTCATGGTCGACACGATGAATTCCCGTTTAATGGAAGGCTATTCGATTGCCGATGCCGCTGCGAAGGGGGCCGCCGATCGCTTACGGCCGATCCTGACCACGTCGGTCACTACGATCGTAGGCCTTATTCCGCTGGCCATCGGGAGCCCGATGTATCGCCCGCTTTGCTTTGCGATCATGTTCGGGCTGGTATCTTCGACCATCCTCTCCTTGTTTATCATTCCTGCACTTTACAGGCTTCTGACGCGCGAGAGCCGCGCGCAGGCAGAAGCGCTCGATTGATGCAATCTGATCCCGCGAGGTTTCGAGCTGCATCAAGTCTCAGAAACAAAGTCATCCAAAGATGCGCCTATCGCTTGTTTCTTTCCGCCATTGACGGGACTGCTTTCGTTTTCCAGCTGTTGCTCAGGACGAAGCCCTGGCGCCACGCCAGACCCGCGTGGCGCTGGGGCCGCAACTGGTGCCAAGCTGTCCGGGATATGGCACTTCGGGAGTCCGCCCCTTCATCGCCCATGCCGACTGTCTTGCCCAGATACGCAGTCTAGTTGCCCTTCTTCAGGCTCATTGCAGCAAAACCGTTGGCAATCTGCGTTATATACGAATTGCCCGGTCATTTTGGCTAACAGTCTGTCGCTGCACAGGGGCGATGCGAAGCACTGCTATGTGGGGCCCCGATTAAAGAGGGGGCTCTGGTGACAGCGTGGCCGGGAAGGCTGGCGCAGGTGCGGGTTCATCGGTTAAGCAACGTAGCGACAATGGTTCAACCTGCCCGCCCCGATCTGAATACGCGGCTCTCTGGAGAGTCCGGCCTTCCTGTGACAGGTGTGCTGTACAATCCGCGCAGTCACCGAAACCGCGATCACACCCCGCGCGATGTTGACCACCCTGTGATCCGTGTGGAGCAGCCGCAGCGCCGCCGCGATCTCAAGGATGCGATGCAGCGCTTCGTAGATAGCGGGGTGGAATTGCTGGTGATCAATGGCGGTGATGGAACGGTGCGCGATGCGCTGACCGGCGGCAATATGGTGTTTGGCGAAAAATGGCCCGCATTGGCAGTATTGCCACGCGGCAAGACCAATGCGCTGACCATCGATCTGCAGATGCCCGGCGAATGGTCGCTGGAGGAAGCGATCCTGGCGCACCGCGATGGCAATCGTGTAACACGCCGGCCGCTTGTGCTGGAGCCTTTGGGCGATATCGAAGACCCGTTGGTGCGTTTGGGTTTCATTCTGGGCGCAGGCGCGTTTGTAGCGGCAATCGATAGTGGGCAGGGCGCGCACAGGCTAGGCGCGTTCCAGAATTTGGCGGTTGGCGCCACGGCTGTATGGGGTTTTACCCAGGCATTGTTCGGCGGCGATCAGAACCCCTGGAAACGGGGTGCGGCAATGGATGTGCGGCTGGGGCCGGATATGGCACGGCTTGCGCATAGTGGGCATGGTGAAGAATCAAGGCGCAGCGCTCTATTTGCGTCCACTCTCACCCGTTTCCCCGCCGGTCTTGATCCGTTCAGCGAATTGCCCGGACCGATCAGGCTGTTCGCGCTCGACCGTTTCAGGCGGCGGCTGGCCTTTACTCTGCCATTGATTTTGAAAGGCTGGCGGCCGGACAATCTGATGGCAATGGGTATTCATCGCCATTCGACCGAGCGAATCGACTTGGATCTTGGCGGCGGTTTCATTCTGGATGGAGAGCGTTTCGATCCCGGCCGCTATTGCGTGACGCCGGGGCCGGAATTGAGTTTTGTCGTCCCATGACGGGGACTGCTCCGTTGGAAGACCGCGTGGCGCAAGCGGCGACACGCGCTGTCTGCTTGGAAGTCACAGCCTTTGCGCAGGCTTTGGCCGCAGATGCAGGAGCCAGCGCAGCGCTTTTTTATGGCTCCAATCTGCGGACTGGTTCGCTTGAGGGGGTGCTCGATTTCTATCTGCTTCATGACGGCCCGCAGCGGGAGCGTATCTGGCCGCGGGTAAGTTATCACGAGATGGAGCAGGGCGGCATAACACTGCGTGCCAAAGCGGCGGTGATGAGCATTACTCAATTCACCAAGGCGGCGCGGGGGGATAGCCGCGACACCACTATCTGGGCCCGTTTCGTCCAGCCAAGCGCGCTGATCTGGACGGAACATGACGCGGCACATGAAGCAGTACTGAGTGCGCTGGCTGATGCGGCGCGCACGGCAGCGCGGCTGGCGGCGGCCCTGGGTCCGCAAAGCGGGCGCCCGGCGGAGTACTGGCGCGCGCTTTTTCAGGCGACCTATACGGCGGAATTCAGGGTGGAAAAGGCTGGGCGAGAGGATTCCATACTGACTGCCAATGCCGACCATTTCGATGGCTTGCTGCCCGCAGCGTGGATTGCCGACGGACTGGCTTTCGAGCAGGCGGGCGCCACATTGGCCCCGCGCTTTGGGAAGGGTGCAAAGCAGCGCATTCTAACATGTTGGAAAAATCGTCAGCGGCTGGGGAAAGCTCTCAACCTGACACGCCTGGCCAAGGCCACAACCACTTTCGAAGGCGCGGCCAAATATGGAGCCTGGAAGGTAGAACGGCACACTGGCGTCGCGCTGGAAGTGACACCGTTTGCCGAAAAGTACCCACTACTCGCTGCACCCGGGGCGCTGGTCAGAGTGCTGATGGCGAAGCGGGCGGCCCGAACAATTGGGTCGGACCCTTCCGATCGATCTTAGAAATAGCGCATATTTACGCTGATCGACTTTACGCCCTTGCCTACGTTGAAGGCAGTCTTCTTGTAGCTTGGCTTGCCGAGATTGAAAATATTGATCGACGGATCGTTCGACATCGCGCCGCCATCGGTGCGGATATCGGTTTTGTTGTTCCCGTTAACGTCATGGCGCACAGCAATGCCGTAAGCACCTGCCGAGGGCACAGGAAGGCAGAACGACATGGAGCCGGCCCGCGCGGAAGTTTCGATCCGGTTGATCCAGCGGCCGGATTCTAGCCAGTCGGTCTCCGTCCCGCGATAGGATTGCACCCGGATACGTCCGCTCGACGATTTGATCCCGTTCACCGTGACCCACACCGCCGGCCCTGCACCCGACGAGCATTTGCTCGTATCGTTTGAAATCGTCTGGCGGTATTGCGCGCTGGCTGGCGCAGCGATGCCGCCCACTGCCAATCCAAGACCCAGCGTCGCGGCAACGGCGCGTTTGGCAAGATTACTCATTATAATATTCCCTTTTCGGGCACGGATGCCCGCTTGATTTGCATTTGGTTATAGAGGATCGCCTCTGAATTAGGGGTGAATTGCGCTATTATCACTCCGTCTGCGGTCAATATGCCTGCGGCCGATGTGGATAAGGAGATGCATCGCATTGCTGCGCGAATCGCGCTTCCGCTAGGGATGCGCATCGCCCCAGAGCAAAAAACCATGTCGAAACCAGCGCCGCTCATCTCTCCCAGTATTTTGTCTGCAGATTTTTCACGTCTGGGCGAGGAAGTGCGCGCCGTCGATCAGGCTGGGGCGGACTGGATCCATGTCGATGTAATGGACGGGCATTATGTCCCCAATATTACCATCGGACCGATGGTGGTGAAGGCTTTGCGCCCGCATTCGGACAAAGTGTTCGATGTGCATTTGATGATCAGCCCGGTGGACCCTTACTTGCAGGAATTCGCCGATGCCGGGGCGGATATCATCACCATTCATCCAGAAGCGGGGGCGCATACCCACCGCACCATTCAGGCGATCAAGGCGCTGGGCAAGAAAGCGGGTGTCTCGCTCAATCCCGGAACGCCTGTCGAGGTGCTCGATAATCTGATGGACATGATCGATCTGATCCTGGTGATGAGCGTCAACCCCGGGTTTGGCGGGCAGAGCTTTATTGAAAGCCAGCTGACCAAGATCGCTGCCATCCGCGCGAAAATCGATGAGAGCGGGCGTGATATCCATCTGGAGGTGGATGGCGGGGTCAATCCGGATACCGCGCGGCAATGCATAGCGGCAGGCGCGGACGTATTGGTTGCGGGGTCGGCTACATTCAAGGGCGGCCCGGGTCAGTACGCTGCCAATATCGCGGCGCTCAAAGGGGCTGGTGCATGATCGACCGAATGGACCCCGTCGCTTCGCTCGATGCCGATCAGGGGGTTTGCCGGGCGGATGATGATTCTGACAGGACAGAAGGTGCGCGGGGCGGCGTGCAGCTCGCCATTCCACTGAATGGCGGACCTGACCCCTTGGTAGAGCCGATGTTGGTGGAGCAGCAGGCCCCCACCGTGGAGCACGAAATTACTGCCCGGGTTCTGGAGCCATCCCGGGCTCTGGTGCCGAGCGATCTGGCATCACCTGCGCTGGGTCCGGCCGACCGCTTTCTGCGCTTCGCCTACCGCATGGGTGTGCCGGGCCATACGCTGGCGTCGCCGCTCAAGCGTCCGGGCAGGAAATTCCTCGCCGCTGTTGTTGAGACGCCGCTGACCGGGGACCGGTCCAGCGGCGTTGCTTTGCGGGCGGGACATTTTCTCGTGCATGGCGTCAAGGCGCCAATCGCGCAGATGGACTTTGCCTCTTCCTCGGCTCGGCTGACACCTCCATTCCAGCGCGTAGTTCATGGCTTTTCCTGGATGCGCGATCTGGCAGGGGCTTGCCCGCGCCAGCAGGCCGCGCCGGTCGCCTCGCGGATCACGTCCGCATGGCTGGACGCCAACCCGAAGCCGGGCAAAGCCACGGCATGGGATGTAGAGCATGCCGGCAATCGTCTGCTTGCGTGGCTAGTTCACGCGCCGCTGGTGCTGGATGACGTCAAATTGCGCGATCTGCTGCTGGAGGCGATCGGCGATACGGCGCGCTGGCTGGACCGCAATGTCGGCAAGGCGCAGGATGGCATTGGACTGATTACCGGCTGGACGGCTATTGTTGCTGCTGGATTGCTTCTGCCTGACGGGCGAGCGCGCCGGCTGTTCGGCGAGGCAGGTCTGGCCCGCGCGCTGGGCGATTGCATTGCCGAGGATGGCGGCGTTCTGTCGCGCAGTCCCTTGGCCCAGATGGATACACTGGCTCTGCTGGTGGAGCTGACAGCTTGCTACCGCGCTGTCGATCGCGAACCGCCCGCAGCCATCGGAACTATGATGGAACTGGTCGTGCCGCCGTTGCTGGGCCTGCTGCACGGAGAATCCGGGCTTGGCAATTGGCAGGGTTCAGGCGCAACGCCCACGGAAAAAGTCGCCGCGCTGGTGCGGGCCAGTGGTGTTCGTACTCGTCCGTTGAAAGACGTTCGCCAATGGGGGTACCAGCGCGCTACGGGTGCCAAAACAGTGCTGCAATTCGACGCCGCGCCGCCCCCGCTGCCGCGCCACGCGCGCACCGGCTGTGCCAGCACGCTGGCGTTCGAATTGTCGGACAATGGCCAGCGCGTAATCGTTAATTGCGGCGGAGCTGCACTGGCGGGCGGAATGGTTCCCCACCGGATCGAACAGGGTCTGCGCGCCACCGCGGCACACTCCACGCTGGTGCTGGACGACGTCAATTCTACCGCTGTCCACATCAAAGGGCAGCTGGGCAGCGGCGTGAATGAAGTCGAAGTGGACCGCAGGATGCTGAAAACAAAGCAGGGCGGCGCCACCCGGATAGAGGCCAGCCATGATGGCTACGGCGCGCGGTACGGCCTGCATCACCGGCGTATTCTTGTGCTGCGCGACGATGGCAGCGAATTGCGCGGCGAGGATGTGCTGGTTCCCGCCGGGAAGAGCGGCAAGCGCGGCAAGATTGGCTTTGCCATCCGGTTTCATATTGGTCGCGGTATAGATCTGCGGTTGAGCGAAGACAGACGCGGCGCCAGCTTGGGTTTGCCCGATGGGCGACTGTGGCAGTTTCGCGTAGCTGGCGATGCCGGTGGTGAACTGGGCATTGAAGAAAGCCTGTGGGTCGACGGCCAGGGGCGCCCACAACCCATCGAGCAATTGATATTGCACGGTCTGACATCACGTAGCGGCGGAAGTTTTTCGTGGCTGCTAAAGCGGATGCCTTAGGCACGCACTGAACTCACAAACAGGACTGAATACATGGCTGACGTGACAATCCGGCGGGCGCTTCTTTCGGTGTCCGACAAGACCGGGCTGGCCGATCTGGCGGGCAAGTTGGCGAAGGCCGGGGTGGAGCTTGTTTCCACCGGCGGAACCGCGCGAATGCTGCGCGAGAGTGGATTGGATGTCCGCGATATTTCCGAGATTACCGGCTTTCCAGAAATGATGGATGGGCGGGTAAAGACCCTTCACCCTATGGTTCATGGCGGACTGCTGGCAGTGCGCGACGATGAAGATCATGCCGCTGCAATGAAAGCGCACGGTATCGGCGCGATCGACCTGGTGATCGTCAACCTCTACCCGTTCGAAGCAACCGTCGCGAAAGGTGCTGAACGCGACGAGATTATCGAGAATATCGATATCGGCGGACCAAGTATGGTCCGTTCTGCCGCAAAAAATCATCGTTATGTCACAATTGTTACCGATCCGGGGGATTACGCGGCGCTGACTACAGAACTGGCCGAGCATGGTGGTGCGACCTCCACGGACTTCCGCAAAGCGATGGCGGCGAAAGCGTTCGGCGCAACAGCGGCTTACGATTCCATGATCAGCCAGTGGTTCGCCTTTGCCGATCAGGGCCAGATGTTCCCCGATATGCTCGCTATCAATGGCCGCGCCCCGCAGGAATTGCGCTACGGAGAGAATCCGCACCAGCAGGCCGCGCTTTATACGCCGGTCGGTCCGCATGCGGCCGGCATTGCGCAGGCCGAGCAGGTGCAAGGCAAGGAACTGAGCTACAATAATCTGGCCGATGCCGATGCCGCACTGGAATTGTGCGCGGAGTTTGCCGGGGATGATCCGGCGGTAGTAATTGTGAAGCACGCCAATCCATGCGGCGTGGCGCAGGCTGCAACCTTGCTGGAGGCGTGGGATGCCGCACTGAAATGCGACAGTGTCTCGGCCTTTGGTGGTATCGTTGCGGTCAACCGTCCGCTCGATGGGCCGACCGCCGAAGCCATTGCGAAGATTTTTACCGAAGTGGTCGTCGCGCCGGCAGCCGATGATGCCGCACGGGCGATTTTCGCGAAGAAGAAAAATCTGCGTCTTCTGTTGACCGGCGATATGCCTAACCCGAGGCGCGACGGGCTCGCGATCAAGCCGATTACAGGTGGCCTTCTGGTTCAGACCCGCGACAATGGCGCGATATCGGAAAGTGAACTCAAGGTCGTTACGGCCCGCGAACCGAGCCCGCAGGAACTCAAGGACTGCATGTTTGCATGGACCGTGGCGAGGCACGTCAAATCCAATGCGATTGTTTATGCGAAGGACGGAGCGACAGCTGGCATCGGGGCAGGCCAGATGAACCGCCGCGATTCCAGCCGGATTGCCGCTATGAAAGCCGCAGAGGCGGCGGAAAAATACGACTGGAGCGCCCCCCGTACAGTTGGCAGCGCAGTGGCATCGGATGCGTTCTTTCCGTTCGCCGATGGGCTGCTGGCTGCTGCCGAGGCAGGCGCAACGGCAATCATTCAGCCCGGCGGATCAATTCGCGACGATGAAGTTATTGCCGCAGCAAACGAGCACAATCTGGCGATGGTGTTCACCGGGATGCGCCACTTTAGACATTAGTGTTGGATGCAGTGCGGGCGGGTGCATTCGCGCCCCTTGCTAGCTAGATTGGCTAGGGTAGTCAGTTGACCTTGCGGTCCGCCGGTCCCAGATCAGACTTGCTGCTATACCTTGGCAGCCTGATCCAGCACGCTTGGATGGGCTGCGGGAAGAAAAAATGCAGGCCTAGGAACACTTCAATGCGGACAATCGTTCATCCAACTAAGCATTCACCTGAATGTAATCGTAGCCGTGTAAAATGGCTTCGACAAATGATTAGATGAAACGAGAGATATCGTCATGGGACTTTTCAAACCCGACCTCTACCGTAGTTTTACCATCGGCTTCCTGGTTGGAGCCATGATCGTAGGTGCAAATATGGCGACCGGAGATCTGGCCGCCATCCCGCAAGCTATTGCGGCGACGGTTGAATGATGCGTGCATCGCTTCTCCCGGTTCTTGCTACAACAGGCCTGATCCTTACCGGATGCCAGGAAACTGCGGCGGCAGCAGAGAACCATCTTAAAGCTCCCAAGCCTGCTCTCATTGCAAAGGAGACAGGTGGGCTGAAAACGGCCATTTTTGCGGGCGGCTGTTTCTGGGGTGTCGAGGGAGTGTTCAGCCATGTGAAGGGCGTAAGAAGCGCAGTCTCCGGTTATCACGGCGGCACGAAGCGACAGGCCGATTATAAACTGGTTTCCAGCGGTATCACCGATCACGTCGAAGCGGTGAAGATCACTTATGATCCGGAAATCGTACGGTATGACGAACTGGTCCGCATCTTCTTCTCGGTTGTGGCCGATCCGACGCTGAAAAATCGCCAGGGGCCCGATCGCGGCGCACATTACGACGCCACTCTGGTTCCCCTGAACGCAGTACAGCGCAAGGTGGCTTCCAGTTATCTCTCGCAAATGAAACGTTCAGACAAATGGTCCCGCCCCATCGTGACCGGTGTTTCGGCACCCAAGACCTTTTACCCTGCAGAGGGCTATCATCAGGACTACATGCTAAAGAATCCGCGCAGTGGATACATCGTGCGATGGGACACACCCAAAGTGCGCGCACTGGCGCAATATTATCCCGAACATTACCGCTCTTCCTTCCAACGCAACTGACGCCTGCACCCAAGCGATAAGCGCGGTTCGGGATTGCACGAGTGGCGAAATTGGCCTGGCATCGCTATATTGGATGATATGAGCGAAACAGACACGAAAAGCAGTGGCGGACACCGTGAGCTTCAAGGTGAAGCCCTGTCCGCTGCTGCCAGAGTCAGCTTGGAATCCACAGGCGAGCGCTGGACCGGAATGCGGGCCGAGGTGTTCGAGGAACTGGCGAGCCATAAGCGTCCTGTTTCTGCCTATGATATTGCCGACAATCTTTCGGCCAAGCGCGGTAGCCGTGTTGCGCCCAATAGCGTTTACCGCATCCTAGATATTTTCGTGAGCGGAAATCTTGCCAACCGGATCGAGAGTGCCAATGCGTTTCTGGTCAACAGCCACCCGGGCTGCCGCCATGACTGTATTTTTCTGATCTGCGACGATTGCGGAACCGCCAGCCACTTCGATAACGATTCGCTAACCGGTGCTCTCAGGCAGGTGGGGCGGGACAAAGGTTTTGCCGATGTACGTCCGGTGGTTGAACTGCGCGGCCTGTGTGCTCGATGTGCGTAATAGCAGCGTTCCTCTGGCAATTTTGAAATACGCCGGATGCAGTCAGTTGTTCTCGTTCATCGACAGGCACAGCGCAGCGGTGTAAGTGACTGACCTTATGAGTTCACGTCCTAACACTCCGCTGCTCGACACGGTCGATACACCCGCAGACCTCCGCAGGCTTCAGCCGGAGCAGCTACGACAGTTGTCCGACGAATTGCGCAATGAAATGATCAGCGCTGTGGGTAGCACCGGCGGGCATTTGGGCTCGGGTCTGGGCGTCGTGGAATTGACCACTGCGATCCATTACGTGTTTAACACCCCTGACGACAAACTGATCTTCGATGTCGGCCATCAGGCCTATCCACACAAGATTCTGACCGGGCGGCGCGATCGTATCCGTACCCTGCGACAAGGCGGCGGTCTCAGCGGCTTTACCAAGCGCAGCGAGAGTGAGTACGATCCGTTCGGCGCGGCGCATTCGAGCACCTCGATCAGCGCGGCGCTAGGTTTTGCTGTGGCGAACAAGTTAAACGACCGGCCCGGGCGCGGCATCGCGGTAATCGGCGACGGCGCGATGAGCGCTGGAATGGCCTATGAGGCGATGAACAACGCCGAACAGGCGGGCAACCGGCTGGTCGTGATCCTCAATGATAATGACATGTCGATTGCGCCGCCGGTTGGCGGCCTATCCGCCTATCTGGCGCGGATGGTGTCGAGCAGCGAATATCTCGGTCTGCGCAGTCTCGCGTCCAAAATGGCCAAGAAGCTATCCCGCAGGGTTCACGCATCACTGGGCAAGGCAGAAGAATTTACCCGCGGCATGGTTACAGGCGGTACTTTGTTCGAGGAATTGGGCTTCTATTATGTCGGCCCGATCGACGGGCACAATCTCGACCACCTGATTCCCGTTCTGGAAAATGTCCGTGACAGCGATCAGGGCCCTGTCCTGATCCATGTGGTGACAACCAAGGGCAAGGGCTATCAGCCCGCCGAAGACAGCGCCGACAAGTATCACGGCGTACCGAAGTTCGACGTGGTGACGGGCGAGAAAGCGAAAAGTGCGGCCGGCCCGCCCGCCTATCAGAATGTATTCGGGGAAACGCTGGCAAAGCTGGCGGAAACCGATTCGCGGATTTGTGCAATCACCGCTGCCATGCCAAGCGGCACGGGTGTCGACAAATTCGCCGCAGCACATCCAGAGCGCACGTTTGATGTTGGTATTGCCGAACAGCACGGGGTTACCTTTGCTGCCGGCTTGGCTGCGCAGGGTATGCGCCCCTTTGCTGCGATCTATTCCACCTTCCTACAGCGCGCTTACGATCAGGTGGTCCATGACGTAGCGATCCAGAACTTGCCAGTGCGCTTTGCAATCGACAGGGCTGGTTTGGTCGGTGCAGACGGCGCAACCCATGCGGGCAGCTTCGACGTTACCTATCTGGCAACGCTGCCCAATTTCGTGGTGATGGCCGCGGCTGACGAGGCGGAGCTGGTCCACATGACCTACACCGCTGCCGAATATGACGACGGCCCGATCGCGCTGCGCTATCCCCGCGGCAATGGCGTGGGTGTGGATTTGCCAAAAACCCCGCAAAAACTGGAAATCGGCAAGGGTCGGATTGTGTGCGAAGGGACAAAAGTGGCTCTGCTCACTCTCGGCACACGTCTGGGTGAGGCCCGGAAGGCTGCCGATCAGCTGGAAGCCAAAGGCCTCAGCACGACAATCGCCGACCTGCGCTTTGCCAAGCCGCTCGACACCGACATGATCGACCGCCTCATGAAAACCCATGAAGTGGTCGTGACGGTAGAGGAAGGCAGCATCGGGGGGCTGGGTGCCCATGTATTGACCCATGCCAGCGATATTGGTCTGACTGATAACGGTCTGAAAATTCGCACCTTGCGTCTGCCCGACATATTCATCGACCATGACGATCCGGCGAAACAATATGACGAAGCCGGACTGAACGCCCCGCAAATTGTCGATACAGTGCTGAAAGCGCTGCGGCACAACAGTGCCGGCGTGGAGGAGGCGCGGGCTTAGAACTACATCGCAGGCAAGCTTCTAGGCGTTCTCAACTAGCTTATAGCCATCGCCATACGCCCGCCGCCATACCGCCTGCTGGAATATGGGCGTAAGTAATGGCGAGCCAGATCAGCACTCCGCCCACCCATGGCACGATGCCGATTGCGCCGCTTTGCGACAAGCGAGGGACAAAGCTTGTGCGGCTCTCCCAACCTTTCCACGCATTACCCATCGCCGCGCGTTTCTTGGCGTCCTGCATCTTTGCGCCGACCAGCGCGAGAAACAACACTGCGCCCATCGTGATCAGCGTTCGCGGCGTCGGCGCGGCAACGATGTGCGCACACGCCCACAGGGCAAATCCCCACATCATCGGGTGGCGGGTGACCCGCAATGCGCCTTGCGGATTACCTGCCGCTTGCTTTGCTGCCATGGGTGTTGGCAGGGCTGGGTTGGGGCAAACGACCGACCCTACGAACAGGACAGAACCCAACATGGTCAACGCACTGGCGACGATCCAAACAGCATTGCCGAAACCGCCCCAGAGTGGCGCACCCGCAGGCGCGGCGACAAACGCGAAATAGACCCATGCAAGGGTGATCGCAGCGATGAGGTTATAAACCAGCTGAAAGCCGCCTGGTCCCAGAAACCGTATGACCGGCGCTCGCAGAGGATGCGAAAGCGCAAAGTGCGTGCCGACAAATGCGATATTGGCCGCGGCGAGAGATATCAGTGCCGCTTCCATAGCGTTATTCCTGCCCCTCGATGCCGAGCAATTGCACCTTGAACAGTAAGGTCGCGCCGCCCGGGATCGGGCCTTTGCCAACGGGGCCATAGGCCAGTATTGCGGGCGCAGCGAGTTCGATCGTATCCCCCACACCCATTTGCGGAATGGCCATTTGCCATGCCGGTATGAGTGCGCCGAGCGGGAAGGTTGCAGGCTCGCCCCTGTCGAAGGAGCTGTCGAAAGTTTCCCCATCGATGAACGTACCGGCATAATGCACGGTTACTGTGTCCGATACGTCCGGCTTTGCGCCGGTACCGTCGCCATCGATCCGGCGCCACAGCAGCCCGCCATCCAGTGCCCGCCAGTCGCCCGAAGCAGCGCGCTCCGCCAGGGCAAGCTGCTGGGCGCTGTGCCAAGCCATACTCATCTTCGGCCGCTCGGGCTCTTGTGCAAATGTTACGGCGCCGACCACGAGCGCAGCCGCGCCCAATGCGAGGAAAGTCGTTTTCATCCCGGAATCCTTATGGAGTTTACCAGTCATAAGCTTTGGGAAGGTCGCTCTCGTCCAGATCGCGGTAGCGATCACGAAGACGCGTCTGGTGGTTGGTCAGCGGCTGTTCCACCCCGTCGATAAATACACGGACGGGTGTGGAGGAGACTTCCAGCGGATCGCCGTCCCATACCACCACATCACCTGCTGCACCCGGGGCGAGCACGCCGTAACGCCCACCGTAACCGGAAATGGCGGCTGGAATTGAGGTGATAGAAGCAAGCGCTTCGCCCCATGTCAGGCCGGTGGCGCGTGGTACATCGGACAGCGCCACCAGATTGCCTGCGAATTGCGGCGCGGTACGTGGGCCGGTAATGCCGCCCGACAGGCCACCAATGGCGACCGTCACACCGGCATCGACCATGCGGCCGATATTGCTTTGTGTGGCGGCCAGCTGTTCGAAACTTGCAGGCAGATTGTCGAGCGGATCGGCAATGACAGGAATGCCGGATGCTGCGATCTCCGCAGCTACCATCCAGCCTTCGCTCACACCGACCAGAACAAGATCGAGTTCGGGAAACTCAAGCTTCAGCGACAGCATCTGTCGAATATCCGAGGCTCGTTCTACCGCGACATACAGCGGCTGCTCCCCGCGCACGACAGGCACCAGTGCGGCAGCATCGAAACGGGTCAGCAGAACGTCGTCACCCCGCGCTGTCGTATTGTCGATCAGGCGCGGATCGACCGGAATATCGTCAACGGTAGACACGTCACTTGCTCGCGAGGGTGAGCCCGGGATACGGGCGTCGGCCCCGTATTGCCGTGCTTCGCGCAAAGCATTGCGGAGCAGTGCATGAGCGCCCGTCCTGCTGCCGCCGCCCAGACGTGCGCCCGTTTCGCCAAGCGCTACGATCTGGAATGCACGCGCCTTTATCAGCATATTTGGATCTGCGCCGAGATCGACTATCGCGCCCTGGCCACCAAAAATGGAAGAGGAAGGGCTTGGCGAGACACTTGCACGCGTAACCCCACCGGCCCGGCTGACGGCAACATGTTGCGAAGCCGGGTTGAGTGCAGTCGCCACGTCGATCGCGGCCGAGAACGGCGAGTTTCGCGCACCGATATCGTTGCTCTCGCTCACCGCTCCGACATCGTACAGGCCAAGATCGGTCAGAGGCATGAAGATGCCGGGAGTAACCCAGCTTCCACTGCCGTCCAGCACCTGCACATCTACCGGTACGGTAACTCGGGCCCCGGCGGCGACGACTTTACCGCTGCGGACTACTACGGTGGCGTTGGGTACGGGTTCTGACCCGTCGCCGGTCGCCACGGTCGCGCCGGTAATGGCGAAATCCTGCGCCGACAGGGATGCGGGCACGGCCAGTGCAGCAACGCCAGCGATCAGGATGCGGGTTGTCGTGGTCAGGATGCTCATTTCACATCTCCTTCGCCCGGCTGGCCAAGCTCGAAATCACTTACCGGCCTGCGCTTTGGATCTGTGGAATCGAACAGCAACGCACCATCAACCCAGACTTTCTCGGGACGGGAATAGACGCTTAGCGGATCGCCATTCCACAGCACGACATCGGCCATTTTGCCCGGTTCGAGACTGCCGGTCATATCGGCAATGCCCATCGCCTTTGCAGCATTCAGGGTGATCCAAGAGATCACCTCGGCGTCGGGAACGGTAATACCTATACGCGCGCCTGCGGCCTGGGCCTTGGCGGCTTCTTGATTCAGCCGCTGGATACCGTTTTCATCGTCAGAGTGGATGACAACGCAGGCGCCTGCCTGTTGCAGCAATGCGCCATTTTCAGGAATGCCGTCATAACTTTCCATTTTGAAGCCGTACCAGTCGGCCCAGATGGCAGAACATACTTCGTTTTCTCGCAGCAGATCGCCGATTTTATAGGCTTCGACCGCGTGGTGGAAGGTGCTGACTTTGTATCCCATCTCCTTGGCCATATCCATGACCAGCGCCATTTCGTCGGCACGGTAGCAATGGTTGTGAACCAGAATATCTCCGTCCAGCACACCGGCCAGCGTTTCTTTCTCCAGATCGCGCTTCTTTCGGTCACCTTCGGCGTAGTCGATAGCATCGAACCATGTCTGCCGGTTGACGGCGAAATTGCCCATACGGGTGGAAGGCTTACGGCCTTTGCTGCCATAAACTCTCTTGGGGTTCTCGCCGCAGGCCATCTTCATACCATAGGGCGCGCCGGGGAATTTCATGCCCTGCACGGTGCGACTGTAGACGTTTTTCAATGTAACCGTGCGGCCGCCGATCAGATTGGCAGAGCCAGGCAGAATTTGCAGACTGGTGATCCCGCCATTGGCCATCGCACGGCTGAAACCGGGATCTTGTGGCCAAACGGAATGCTCTGCCCATACATCGCCGGTGGTGGGCGAAGTTGCTTCGTTGCCGTCCGAATGGGCATCCACGCTGGGGGTGGGGTAATCTCCCAGATGGCTATGGATATCGATTATGCCGGGGGTGACGAATTTGCCCTTACCGTCGATCACGGTGTAGCCGTTTGTTGCAAGACCGGAGCCGATCTCCACCACATTGCCATCGCGAAACAATACAGTGCCTTCCTCGATCACACCGCCCCTGCCGTCATACACGGTAGCGCCGACCAGCGCAGTCGCTGCGCCGGGATAGGGCTTGTAGGTCGAGGGGAAGGGCACATCGACCTCAGCCGAACTGTCGAGCGAGCGTGTGCTCCTGTCGCTATCCGTGGCCGTTCCGGTGGTAGCACAGGCTGAAAGCGCGAACGCGCTCCCGATTGCCAGAAGCGCGTTCACATTCATTCGTCGTACCCCTTGGTATTCATCTTTTGCGTCGGTCGGTCAGTTGCCGGGCCGAGTTGAGGGATGGATGCCTGCACCCATTGGCTCGCCGGGGCCTTCACCCTGACCTTCCAGATCGTCACCGACGTTGTCGTCGGTCAATGTGTCCAGGTGCATCAGCTTTTTAAATAGCGGACTGATTACCATGACCGCTACACCAACGCCGACAGCGTACCAGCCGACAGTAGAATACACGTCCAGAACGACCTGCTTGCCAGCAGCTTCGCCAACACCCTCACCGCCTGTAGCAGCAGCGATCTGACCAGCTACGAAGTTACCGGTGGCTGATGCGAAGAACCACGTTCCCATAATCAGGCTGGCGATCTGTATCGGAGCAAGCCGGTTCATCGCCGACAGGCCCACAGGCGACAGGCAAAGCTCACCCATCGTGTGCAGCAGGTAAATAAGGAAAATGAAGATCACAGGTGTCGGAACATTCACGCCAACCGACTGTGCGCCCCATACCAGAACGAGGAAGCCCAGACCCACCTGAATAACACCCAGTCCAAACTTCATCGGGGTAGAAGGCTCAAGACCTTTCCTTCCCAATACCGTCCACGTGGTCGCAAAAACCGGAGCGAGCAGGATAATGTAGATCGCGTTGATTGATTGGAAGGTCGATGCCGGGAATTCGATACCCAGCATGGTGCGATCGACCGACCTGTCAGTAAACAGGTTAAGCGAGGAGCCAGCCTGTTCGAACAGTGCCCAAAAAATCACGGATACGATGATCAGGAACATGGCTGCAAGAATCCGGTCACGGTCGTGATCCGTCTTCGCCATCATCTGCAGGATCATGATTGTAATTACGCCGCCGAACCCAATAGATGCGGGGAGTTGCCATGCTTCGTTGCCGGAAGACACGAAGAACATGGAGACGATCAGCAAAGCACTGCTCGCGATATAGGAGTAAAATGCTGGTGTCGGCGCTTTCGCGTAGCTGCCATAGGGCAGCTGGAACGTAGCGATCGCGAGAACATAGCAGACCAGCGCTGCACCAAATGTGCCAAGAAATACGCCCACTGCATCCTGATACTGGATGGCTACCCAGCACAGTGCGACGAACACCAGACCAATGCCGTAGACGGAGATTTCGCGCGATCTCGCCAAGGCCTTGGGCGGTTCACCGCGGCCAAGCAGCAGAGGCTTGCCCCAGATAAACACGACCAAACCCAGAAGCATGCCAATGCCTGCAAGACCGAAGCCGTACGCCCAGCCATATGTCTCGCCGATATAACCGCACAGTAGCGAACCTAGCGCCGCGCCAAGATTAATGCCCATGTAGAAGATGGTATAGGCACCATCCCGGCGCACATCGGTGCGGGGATAGAGCTGGCCGACCATCACCGAGATATTGGCCTTCAGGAAGCCCGAACCCACGATAATCAACGCAAGAGCCAGCCAGAAGATGTAGATCACCGGATTATCGGTGTTCCCGGCCCCGGGAGAACCCTCGAATGCCATGAAGAAATGACCAAGGGTCAGGAGGACTGCGCCGAAAAGCACTGCCTTTCGTTGCCCGAGCGCCTTGTCGGCCAGGTAACCGCCGACCACAGGGGCAATGTAAACAAGAGCAGTGTAAGCACCGTAGATAATACCCGACTCGCCATCTGAAAACAGCCAGTGCTTTGTAAGGTAGAAGATCAGCAGAGCGCGCATGCCATAGTAGGAGAAACGCTCCCACATCTCGGCAAAGAACAGGACGAACAGCCCCTTGGGGTGGCCCAATATGGTGCCGGCTGAATCGCCGTGTGGTGGCGCTTGTGATGCCATGATGCTTGTAACCCTCTTTCGTCGAACCCCAAACGCGCCCGATTTCGGGGCTACGCAATTCAAGCAGCGCACCCTAGCGACGAAATCGCTATGCTCAAGAAATGATTGCAGGCGAAACCGTCTTTATTCAGGATGAAGCGTTGACGAGCCGAGGGTGAGGCCGCGCTAAACCGGCAGTCAAACCTTGACGTGCCACGGTGTATTATGGCAGCGACGCACCTATGAGCAGTTCTTCCCGGCCCGTCTATCTCAAATTGCGCGATATGATCGCCGCCTCGATTATTGAGCGGCGCTACCGCGAGGGTGAGATGTTGCCGTCGGTGCGATCCTTTGCGGCCGATCAGGGGGCCAATCCCCTGACCGTGGCCAAGGCGTATCAGCAGTTTCAGGCGGATGGTCTGGTCGCGGTGCAGCGCGGCGTAGGAATGTATGTGGTACGCGGCGCGGCAGCAAAGCTGCGCGACTCGGAACGCAAACGCTTTCTGGCCGAGGAATGGCCGGAGATTGCCGAGCGGATGGAGCGGCTGGGGATCGATGCCGGGGCCTTGCTGGCAGAAGCGAGTACAGAGTCCGCCTGACCGGCTTTTCGGCAGCGCGCAGGGAATTGCGCTGCACAAAATAATCTGACATAAACTTTTAACGGGTCGCGCCGTAAATGTCGCTTTCTCGCGGCAGTAAAAAATCGGGAATATGGGGTTCCCGCAGTCGAACCGTTAGGCGCTGCCCCCGAAAGCGCCGGAGATAACCATGATCCGTTCCGAATTGCTTCAGGCAATGGCGAAAGACAATCCAGATCTGCGGGCAGAAGAGGTCGAGCAGGTGGTCGATATTTTCTTCGATGAAATCACAGAGCGGCTTGCCGAAGGCGGCAGGGTCGAACTGCGCGGTTTTGGCGCATTCTCCACTCGCGAGCGCGAGGCTCGCACAGGTCGCAATCCGCGCACGGGCGAGTCGGTCAGTGTTCCGGCGAAACGCGTGCCCTATTTCAAACCGGGTAAGGAAATGCGGGAAGGTTTGAACGAGAATTGAGCGGGACGCGCTGAGGGCCTCTTTCATTTTCCGTTCGAACCGCGACCGGTCTGACCAAGGGGCAACCCTCGGAACGCTTCGATCTCACTCTGCATCAGAATGCGATCGGGCGAAGCGGGTCGTTGCGACATCGCCTAGAAATGCGCTCAGCGACAGAGTGGCCAAGTCCGACGCCCAGCCTGCTGCCAGAGCGAGGAGCGGCGCCATCGCGGTATTAGGCTTCCGAACTGCGTATGCGGGCTACCGTACGGAACAGTGGTTCTGTTCGTAGCGTGGGAACAACTCTGCCAGTACGAAGGCCGCCAGTGCTTTCAGTCCGGCGAGACCCAGCGCCTGGGCGAGGTTCCGCCTGCGCTGATCGCGTTTATGTTACCAACAACATGATTGCAGCGATGCCCCGAAAAATCAGCATCCACTGCACCGGCTCGGCCGACAGGACAGACTTCCTGATTGCACTCGCGTATCAATCCAATGACCACCGTAGTGGAGGACAGTCCCAGCGCAAAACCGCCATAATCGCGCCTACCATCGGTATACTCGAGAGCAGCAATTCCGGCGCGCAGCACCAGATATCCAACAATCGGATTCAGTCGCAAAGCGTTGACGGCCACGGCTGAGCTCAGACCAAGACCCAGCAGGGCAATAGTGGGCTAGATCGTCTCGGCGATCTCGTCTGCCATCAGGCGCGGCGCTTGTGTGCAAAAGCAATCATGGGCGGAGAAATAAGCCGGTTTGCCGCGCTGTCCATCTTTGCGTGATTGCACCTGCCCGCTACTCTGCGCTAGTCGCCCTCCCAGCGCGAGTCTGTGCGGGTGTGGCGGAATGGTAGACGCCGGGGACTTAAAATCCCCTGTCCTTTGGACGTGCGGGTTCGAGTCCCGCCACCCGCACCAGCAGTCCCACTTATCGAGCCTCGACCTAGGCAAATTTCCCTATAGTGTGTGTAAGTATGCAGCAGGCCGCCCCCTGTTATCTCAAGGTGTTACACGGCTAGAGCAGGGGAATCACATGCATGGCACCATCGGGTCTCAATCGGGAATGGAGCAAACGGTCAATCTGGAAGGGCGCGGTGCGCCGCGCATCGCCCTGATGCTGCGAAATGCGAAACTGTGTATTGATGGCAAAGAGGTGCTCTGCATCGTCCGTGATGTCAGCGTGACAGGTGTGCGCATTCGCGCCTTTCATCCGATCCCTGCGGGCAGGGCGTGTTCGATTGAATTGTGGGAAGGGCAGCGTTTCCCGATCGAACAGGCATGGAATAACGGGCAGGAAGCTGGATACGCATTCAGTGAAGCGATGGACTTGGAGGCTCTGATCTATGAAAACGGGACTTTCCCCAAACGGCCAGTGCGCGTTAATCTGGCCTTGCCGGCAACTATTTTGCATGGGGACATCGGCACGCAGGTTACCATTTGCAATTTATCACAGCAGGGGGTCTGTATCGAAAGCGATCGTCGCTGGCCCCAGCGCCAGATGGTACGGATAAGCGGAGAGGGTCTGCCTGATCCACTGGACGCCATTGTGTTGTGGAACCGGGGTAACCAGCACGGTCTGGTGTTCGAACAAACCTTTGCTTTAGCCGATTTCGCACTGCTGGTTGCGGAGCTTCAGTCCGTGCCGCTGAGAGAAGGCACCACCCAACGCGGCGGCTCGGCAAAGGGGGCTGCTATCCTGCGCGAAAATCCATTGCCACGCCATTGATACAATGCCGTTTGCCCGTCGGCTTCGGGCCGTCATCAAAGATATGGCCCAGATGCCCACCGCAATCGGCGCAATGCACTTCGGTGCGCGGATAGCCAAGCTTGAAATCGCGGCTGGTCTCTACCCCGCCAGACAACGCCTGCCAGAAGCTGGGCCACCCGGTCCCGCTGTCGAATTTTGCTTTTGAAGAATACACCGCATTGCCGCATCCTGCACAAACGAATGTGCCACGGCGGTTTTCCTTGTCCAGCGGCGAGGAATAGGGCCGCTCCGTGCCTTCGTTGCGCAGCACGGCAAATTCAGAGCTGGTCAGTTTCTTACGCCATTGCGCTTCTGACCGGCGCACGGGAAAATTCTTCGCTTCGGCGGGATTGGCCCCGCATGCGGTAAGAACAGCCATAGACGCACCCGCGCCCATCCATCCCAGCAAGCTGCGGCGACCAAGGGCGGGAGGCGGTGTTTTTTCATATGTCATAGGCAGATACCCCTAGAGGTATCTGCCTGAACATACGCTTGAGCGGGGGTAAAGAGCTCGCCGTGTTAGAAAGTCGACAACTCGACTTCCATTACGCGGAATCCCTCCACAAAATTGGCGCGCACCCGCTCCACATCGCCAGCGACGTGCACCCGCATACGGCGTGCATGCATCTCTTCCAGCAACATTTTCAGCTGCAATTCCGCCAGACGTGCACCCACGCAGCGGTGAATGCCGTAACCGAAGGCCAGATGACGCCGTGCATTTTCGCGGTCGAGGATCAGCTTGTCCGCGTTCTCGAAAACGCTCTCGTCGCGATTGGCGGAATTGTACCAGAGGACGACCTTATCGCCTTTCTTGATCTGCTGACCGAACAGTTCCGTATCTTCAGATGCCGTGCGGCGCATGTGTTTCAACGGGGTCTGATACCGGAGGCATTCCTGCACTGCATTAGGGATCACATCAGGATTTTGTTCGAACAGTTTGCGCTGCTCTGGAAACTTATCCAGCGCATGGACAACACCGCTCATCGTGTTGCGCGTCGTGTCGTTGCCGCCAACGATTAGCAGTATCAGGTTGCCCATAAACTCTTGCGGGCTCATCTGATTCATAGCCGGTGAGTGGATCATCATGGATATGAGATCCTTGCCCGGCTCTTCCTGTGATTTTTTCGCCCACAGCTGCTGGAAATAAGCCCCCATTTCCATTTGGATTCCGCGGCGTGTTTCTTCCATTTCTGGCCCAGCGAGCATCAGCTCGGTGTCGCCCGACCAATCGGACCAGAAGGTCAGCAGATCGCGGTCTTCCCACGGGAAATCGAACAGTATGGCAAGCATTCCCGTGGTCAGCGGGACAGACACCATGTCGACCCAGTTGAAAACTTCGCCTTTAGGCAGACTATCCAGACACTCACCGGTCCGCTGGCGGATCTCGGCTTCCATCCGCTTCATTTCGCCGGGGTTGAAGGCTGGCGCCACCGTGCGGCGCTGGCCTGTGTGCTTCGGCCGGTCCATAGCAATGAACATGGGCAGTTCGAAACGCTCCTGCCCTTCTTCACGCTCATCATCATCAATAGGGTCCATGATGGTGATGCCCCCATGTTCCCAGCTGGAGGAAAACAGTTCGGGCAGCGCCTCCACATGCTGGATCGCCTTGTGCCCCACCACGCTCCAATATGGGCCGAACGGGCTTTCCTCAATGCGATGCAATGGGCCTTCTTTACGCATTTCGGCAAAAATCGGCTGCCAGCGATGCTCAAAATAGATGTCGCTACGGCTAGTGTCGAATTTTTCCGGATGCGAAGGCATGGCTTCCGGGTGTTCGCTGAAATGTTTTTTCAGTGCGTCATGCGCCTTGGGGCTGCGGGTCCACTCGGTACGTTCTGGGGCTACGGTCGCCATCATCTCTCTCCAATCAACAGGGTGCATCTTCGGCACCTCTTGCTTGCGCATCCTGCGCGTACTGACACGGGAGTCAATAGTGCGTTGCAATTTGCGACCTAAATTTGTGAAATATCAGTGCACCAGCTGAAAGCGACTAGGCCGCTTTGCGCCGTAAGAACCTCCGCCTGCTTTTGGCTGGGCCGCTTTGCATGACCTTGCGACGAAATAGACTCGCGCCCACACGCACGAAAAGCGCCACCCACAGCAATTGATAAGCTATCGCTGCACCGTGCCACCACAGTGTGTCAAATTGCGCTGAACGGGCCAGCATGACGTAGGGTGAGCTAAGCGGAAATGCTATCGCGGCAGTTTCCACCGGACCGCCGGCATCTGCAACGGCAAAACTGGCCATGAAAAATACAAGCACCTGCAGGATGGTCGCAGGCATGGACAGCGTTTGCACATCCCGCACGGTAGGAGCCATTGCGCCAACGGTCAGGAAAACCGATCCGATCAGCAGATAGGCCATCGCGAAATAAACCAGAAAGAGCGCTGCAAAAAGTGGCCAGCCAATAGCGGGTGCCGATGGCGTCGGAATGCTGCCCGGTGCCACAGCTGCCAATGCCACCCCAACCGTCGCCCACACGGTTATTCCGACGAAACTGACCGCGAGCATCGCAAACAGCTTGCCCAGAAATACAGCATCCATCGGGATGGAGGCGGCAAGGATTTCGATAATCTTATTGCCCTTCTCCTCTACCAGATTGGTCAAAACCATTCCGGCAAGCAGCATCGAGAGCAGGAACAGCATGGTGATTGCAGCAGTCGCGGTTTGCAAGTTGCCGCGCCGCTGCGCCGCGCCACTGCTCTCGCGCGGCGAGAGGGCAACATCCGGAATCTGCCCAGACTGGAAGCTGACCTGACCGGCCACGGTTGAAGATGCCTGGGCAGCCATCAGCGCCACTTCCCCGCGCCAGCTTGCGATGCTTGCGCCAGTTCCGTTCAGCGTCGGCTTGGCAAGCGACCCGCTGAGGACACCGGCGAAATTGCCCGACTTATCGGTCAGAAGCTGGTCAATGGTCCGATCATCCTCGATCGCAGTGATCGGGGGGAGGGAGACAAGCTGGTTCAGCCGGGCATGCGCTTGCGAAAAAGCGGCGCGTTCGCCTGCGTTTGCCAGCGTGACAGCCAGCCTCGGCGGAGCGACGCTGTCGGCTGCACGAGTCGCCGCGCTGCCGCCCGCCGCGCTGATGCCAACAAACAGCAAAGGCCCGAGCAGGAAAAGAATGAACGCCTTGCTAAGCAGGATAGCCAGAAAATCACGGCGGGCGACCACAAAGGCGGCCTGCATCAGGGAAAGACGACCTGCTGAGGATGGAGAAGGTGAGGACGACAAAACGGAAGCAGCACTCATTTCGCTGCTCCTTCTGCATCGGCTTCCATCGCGCGGGCCGCCGCTTCGCCGGCAATTTCCACGAACGCATCGTGTAGTCCGGCGCGCTCGATCGATAGCGAAAGTATCCCCGCGCCGCCTTCGATCAGTGCGCGGAGCAGCATTTCAATTCCGGTCGATGGCAGCGGGAAATGCCAAAAATGGGTAGAGTCGCCGCCAGTTGCCGATTTGGTCTCGTGCTCGGCGTTGTATGGCAACGCTTCGCGCCATGCGCCTTCGCCAATGCGTGTCTCCAGCTTCACCTGCGCCGGGATACGATCGCGTGCTTCGTCGACCGAACCTGCATACGGTACTTTGCCGCCCGCAATAATCGCGACGCCTTCGCACAGACGTTCGGCATGGTGAATCACATGGGTAGAAAAAATGACTGTCACCCCGTCATCGGCAAGAGCGCGGATCATCTGCTCCAGTTTGCCCTGATTGATCGCATCGAGGCCGGAAAACGGTTCGTCCAGCACTACCAGACGGGGCCGGTGGACCAAAGTGCCCAGCAGTTGAACGGTCTGCGCCATCCCCTTGGACAACTGGCGGATCTGCTTTTCTATCGCATGGCCGAGCCCATGAGCCTTCATCAATTCACGCCCGCGCTGGCGCCCTTCATGGTGCGGCACACCGCGCAATGCGCCCATAAACGCAATCGCGTCGACCGATTTCATGGACGGATACAGTCCGCGTTCTTCGGGCAGATAGCCGATCATCCGGCCGATATCGTGCGGACGTTCATGGCTGAAGACCCGGCGCACGCCTTCGTCCGGATCAATGATCCCCAGCAGCATCCGCAGGGTGGTGGTCTTGCCCGCGCCATTAGGCCCCAGAATGCCGTAGATCGCGCCCTGCGGCACAGAGATATCGACGCCGTTGACCGCTGCCACGCCATCGAACCGTTTGACCAGCCCCTTCGCCTCGATCGCCAAAGGGCCCGGAACAGGCCCCGTTACGACGGTATTCTGTGGCAGAGTATCATTGCTCATAGTGGAGGCTTGGCTTAGCGCTGAATTCATGGATGTGCGATTACCCCCAAGGCGTAAACGGGAGCAACCCCCTCTATGGTAAACGCCGTATCAACCTTTGTGCCGCTCGATAAACTGCAGAAAAAGCTGGTTATGCGTGCGCGCGAGCTGGGCTTTGTGTCGGTCGGTTTTGCAAGCGCGCAGGACGATCCGGTCCGCGCGGAGCGGCTGCATGAATGGATTGCAGCGAACCATCACGGCGATATGGGTTGGATGGAAGACCGCGCCGATGTGCGGCAGGGCCCGCAATCCATGTGGGCAGACGCTCGCAGTATAATTGCGCTGGGTATGGCTTATACGCCTGAACATGATCCAATGGCGTTGGAGAATAAACCGGACCGTGCACGTATATCGGTCTATGCACAGGGCCGTGATTATCACCATACTGTGAAGAAGGCGCTGAAAGCGCTGGCCCGCTGGCTGGTGGAGCAAGCGCCAAACAGCGAGCTAAAGGTCTTTGTAGACACTGCGCCGGTGATGGAGAAACCGCTGGGCGAGGCGGCCGGGCTGGGCTGGCAGGGCAAGCATACCAATATGGTCAGCCGCAAGCATGGCAACTGGCTGTTTCTGGGCGCGATCTACTCGACGCTGCCGTTTGCTCCTGACGAACCGCATGAGGACCGCTGTGGATCATGCAACGCGTGCCAGGTGGCATGCCCGACTGATGCATTCCCCTCGCCGTACAAACTGGATGCCCGGCGATGCATTTCCTATCTGACCATCGAACATTCGGGGCCGATACCTGAAGAATTCCGCACAGCTATGGGCAATCGGATTTATGGCTGCGACGATTGTCTGGCCGTGTGCCCGTGGAACAAATTTGCCGATGCGGCGGCGCGAAACGCAGCATTTCTTCCGCGTGCAGAGCTGGTTGCTCCGCGTCTTGCCGAGCTACTTGCATTGGACGACACGCGATTTCGCGCGCTGTTTTCCGGTAGCCCGATCAAGCGCATCGGGCGAAACCGGTTCGTGCGCAACTGCCTGATCGCTGCAGGGAATAGCACGGATGTAAAGTTGGCCGCTCCGGTAGCTGCACTGCGCAATGATCCCGATCCCGTGGTGGCAGAAGCAGCAGAATGGGCGGCCGCGCGGCTACCTGCGGGCTAAAGCAGTTCTTTCAGCGTTCGATCGGTATCTGCCAAATCTTCCGGCGACACTTCCAGCTTCGCTTCTACCAGCTTGCGACCTTGCGCATAGTCCTTCGTGCGATTGACGCAGTCGAGGGCCAGAACCCGTCCTTCTCGCATATATACTACAGTAAAGCTGCGCTCCGCAGGATTGCCGCGGATCACAGTATTGTCATAGCCGAGTGAAAAGCCGACCGTTTGCAGCCGCAAATCATACTGGTTCGACCAGAACCACGGCACGGCATGATAGGGTTTGGGATTGCCGCAAATTGCAGCGGCGGCGACATTCGCCATGTCATTGGCATTCTGCACCGATTCCAAGCGCACCACCGCGCCGCCGGCAAAGTCGTTCGCGTGGGCTGCGCAGTCGCCGATAGCGTAAATATCGGGCAGGCTGGTTCGGCAATATTCGTCCACATCAACGCCGTTCGATCCGGCGGCGCCAGCAGAAATCAGCGGGCCGATAGAGGGTACGATGCCCACACCGAACACCACCAGATCAGCAGGAATTTCCTCGCCATCCGCCAGCTTCACGCCAGTTGCTTTCTCGCCCTCACCAATGATGCAGTCGAGCTGTGCATTCAATCGCAGATCGACCCCGTGGGCGCGATGTTCCTGCGCGTAAAAGTCCGACAGGTCTTGTCCGGCCACACGTGCCAAAACACGGTCCTGCGCTTCCAGAACGGTGACTTCCAAGCCGCGTTTACGCATGACTGCCGCGGCTTCGAGACCGATATAACCGCCGCCTACGATTACCGCGCGCTTCGCTCCGGCTTCGATGTCGCCGCGCAAACGGTCGGTGTCGGTGCGGTCTCTGATGGTGTGCACATTGCGGAAATCCGCCCCTTGGCAGGATAGGCGGCGGGCCGCGCCACCCGCTGCCCAGATCAATTTATCATAACCGATGGAGCGGTCATCGCCGCACTGGATCTGCTTGGTCGCAGGGTCGATGGCGGTAACCCCGTGACCCGTCAGTAAAGTAATATCCTTATCGGCCCAGAATTTCTCCGGGCGCAGAAGGATCTTTTCGAACGGCTTTTCCCCCGCGAGGTAATCTTTTGACAAAGGCGGGCGCTCGTATGGCAATTCCTTATCGCGGGTAAGCACCGCGATACTGCCGGTGAAACCCTTTTGCCGCAAAGCAATGGCTGTCTGCGCGCCGCCATGGCCGGAGCCTACGATTACTACATCCGCATTGTTCATGATGCCCGGAATGTCCTGCGCGCGAACCAAGGTCAAGCGGGACGACCAATCATTGTGCCAACCTGCCCCTTCACAGAATGCTTATCGAGCCAGCAAATTGCGGGCCTGATTTGCAATTTGGGCCAGCATGGCTGGCGCGACCGGGGTATGTGATTGGGCACGAGTAATCATCGCGCCGAACTGCCGGATAGAAGCGGCGTTTTCTTCTGTCCAATTACCCACTGTGCCAGAGAGATCATCCTTCGCTCCCTTGCGCCGCGAAAGGCGTTTCAGGAACTCGAGACGCATTTGCTGGAAATCGCGCGCAAGGCCCGCCACCAGCAGCCGCTCCCACACATCCGACGGGGTCATCAGTGCCGCTGTCCCCTGTGCCCAGTCGAGGCCCATGAGTTCACCCAACTCCGTAAATGCGCACGTTAGTGCGCGCGGATCGACTTCCAGATCGCGCGACAATTTGGCGAGGCCGATAACCCCGTCAAGATCGAACAGCAGAGCAGCGGCAGCAGCCACTTTTTCCGGTGCGCCATCGTTGGTAAATTCGGACCGCATCTGCGCGGAGCGTTGCCGGTTCACCTCGCCCAGCAGGTTGTCTCTGCCGCGCATTAGTTCGTCTACCTGGGACTGCAAATCGGCAATGATACCGGACGGGCTACGAATGCCCGAACAAGCCCGCAGCAAATCGCCCATATGCAACCGCATCCCGGCGGCCATGGTGCCGAACAATTGCAGCCGGGTTTCCTCCGGCATGTCGGCATAGTCCAGCGCGCTCCAGTGCTCGCTCATGCTCAGTAGGTGTTCTGCTGCAACAAAGGCGATGGCGACTTCGGCGAGGCCGACGCCTTCTTCCTCCGCTAGTTCGAAGGGATGGACGATGCCCATCCGATTGATCATGCGATTGGCAAGGCCGGTCGCGGCAATTTCCCGCCTCAGCCGGTGGTCGGTAATTTCGCTTTTGTATTTTTTCCGCATCACCTTCGGGAAATAATCCAGCAGTGGCGCTTCCATCGCCGGATCATCAGGCAATTTGCTGTCTTCTATCGCGTCCTGCAGGACCAGTTTCGCGCTCGACAAAAGCACGGCAAGTTCGGGGCGGGTCAAACCGCTGCCATCGCCTGCACGTCGGTGCAGCATCTCGTTATCAGGCAACCCTTCGGTCTGGCGATCCAGATTGCCGCCCTGCTCCAGAGTTTCCATCAACCAAATGAAAGAACCGGTCGCCACAGACCCGCCATGCTCGGCAATCGACAAAGCGAGGGCCTGCAATCGGTTATCCTCAAGAACAATGTTCGCGACATCATCGGTCATCGATTCGAGCAGGGTATTTCGCCGCTTGTCGGAGAGGTTACCGCTGCGCTGGGCTGCAGCCAGGGCAATCTTGATGTTCACTTCGTTATCGGAGCAGTCGACACCGGCCGAATTGTCAATAAAATCGGTGTTGATCCGGCCGCCGGCCCCCTCCGCCCCTTTAAGAGCAAACTCTATGCGCCCCGCCTGGGTGATGCCCAGATTGGCACCTTCGCCGATCACCTTGGCGCGAACATCGCGGCCATCGACGCGCAAGGCATCATTAGCCGGATCGCCCACCTGGATATTGTTCTGCGTATGCGCCTTTACGTAGGTGCCGATACCGCCGAACCACAGCAGATCGGCAGGAGCTTTCAGGATAGCGGAGATCAGCGCTTCGGGTTCCCATTCCGCCTCGTCAACGCCAATCGCCTTTTGCGCAGCCTTGCTCAGCTTGACCGTCTTTGCGCTACGGGAGAACACGCCGCCACCCTTGGACATCGCATCACGGTTGTAATCGTCCCAACTGGAGCGTGGCAGGGCAAACATCCGGCAGCGTTCTTTCCAGCTTTCTGCCGGCTCGGGGTCGGGATCGATAAAGATGTGCCGGTGATCGAATGCCGCCAGAAGGCGCAGGCTTTTGGACAGCAGCATTCCGTTGCCGAATACGTCGCCCGACATATCTCCGCAGCCGACCACGCTGACTGGATCGGACTGCACATCCACGCCCATTTCGCGAAAATGTCGCTGGACGGAAACCCACGCGCCGCGTGCAGTAATGCCCATCGCCTTGTGGTCGTATCCGTTGGAGCCGCCGCTGGCGAAGGCATCGCCCAGCCAGAAATCGCGCTCTATCGCGATGGCATTGGCGATATCGCTGAACCGTGCGGTACCCTTGTCTGCGGCCACCACAAAATAGGGGTCCGCTCCGTCGCGGATTACAACATCGTCAGGATGGATAACGGTATCGCCGTCCAGATTATCGGTAATCGACAACAGCGTGCGGATAAACACTTCGTAACTCGCCTGCCCCTCGGCGGCCCAGCCCTCACGGTCGGTTGCCGGATCGGGCAGTTGCTTGGGGTAGAACCCGCCCTTCGCGCCGCTCGGTACGATGACTGCGTTCTTCACCCGCTGTGCTTTCATCAGGCCGAGGACTTCGGTGCGGAAATCGTCGCGCCGGTCGGACCAGCGAAGGCCCCCGCGCGCCACTGCGCCAGAACGCAGATGGATGCCTTCCACCCGCCGTGAATAGACGAAAATTTCGCGCCACGGCAGTGGGCGCGGCAGGCCGGGTACGGCGGAGGAATCGAGTTTGAACGCCAGCGCCACCTGCCCGCTGGGGGCAAAGGCGTTGGTCCGCAGCATTGCCTCTATCACGCCGCGGTACAGGCGCAGCAAACGGTCATCGTTGATTGCTGCCACTTTGGACAGGCCGGACTTGATCGATGATTGTGCGTCCTTGACCGCTTTTTCGCGGTCGCCGGAAAATTCGGGATCGTGCATTGCGGTAAACAGGCCAAGCAAAGCCTGTGTCACCTGCGGTGCGCGGGCAAGTGCATCGACAACAGTGTAGATGGTAAAGCCCATACCGGTCTGGCGCAGATAGCGATAAATCGCCCGCAGCCACTCGGCCTCGCGCGCACCCATATCGGCCGCCACGACTAGCCGGTTGAACGCATCGTCCTCGGCCCGGTCATTCAGGACGGCAGTAATCGCCGGCTCTATCTGGTTGGCTCGTTCCAGCACTGTCGCACTGTCGATGCCGGGCAAGGTTTCCAGTAGGAAATCATGCACTGTACCCAGTTCGCCGCCATCGACCGGATTGGGGATTTCTTCCATCACGCGGAAGCCGAAATTCTCCAGTTCCGGCACAGCATCGGATAGCGGCAGACTGCCCTGATGCTGGTACACTTTCAGGCGCATCCGGTCCTGCGGATCTCCGTTCAGATGGTATAGGCGCGCGCTCCGGGTGCCGCCTTCTTCCTGCGCGTCATCGTGGGCGGTAAGACGGCGCAGATAGTCGATATCCAATGCCGCTTCTTGCGCGCCGTAGCGGGCGCGGTACGATGCTGAAAATCCGTTGGCATAACGCATAGTCAGGGCTGCGGCCCGCTTCGGTGTGATAATCGCGCCCAGCTCGGTTTCCACCGCCTCTCCCCAGCCGCGCAGCATGGCCTGCAAACGTTCTTCTACCGCGTTTTCATCGACGGTGCGGCGGTGTGCGCGGTTGTCCAGCACGAAGCGCAGCATGGCGAGCGTGCTGCCATCGATTTCCAGTCCCCAGTCAAGCAGGCGAGCGCCGGTGAGCTCCTCCAGCATGGCGGTTATCTGGTGACGGAGCGCCGTCGACATGACATCGCGCGGCAACCATGCAAATGCGAAAATGTGCCGTGCCAGCGGTGCTTCGACCATTGCGATGCGGGCGCGGGGACGGTCCACCAGGCTCATCATGGTGGTGGTGATCCGCTCCAGTTCTTCTGTCCCGAACCCGACCAGCAGGTCGTGCGGAAGGGTCGTCAGGGCGTGGACCAATGCCTTGCCGGCATGGCCACCGGAATCAAATTCCAGCTTGTCCATCAGATCGGCCATCTGAGCCCTCAAACGCGGCACGGACATAGGCGGCGCGGCCAATGCCGCGCTGGTCCATACGCCCGCATGGATGGAAAGGGCGGCTGTCTTGCCCTTGGCATCGAAACGCGGAACGATGAAAAGGTCCAGCGGCACATGGCGATGGACGTTGGAAACGCGGTTTGCCTTGATCACGAGTGGCTTGCGCAGGTCGCCTGCATCTTTCGTACCGGTATTCCGGTCGAACCAGTCGAAGGCGCGTTTGTAGGATTCTTCGGCCAGAATGTGCTTCGCACTGCGGCGGCAGATGCCCAGTAGGTCGGAATGGCTGCCATCGCGGTGGCGGGTGACATGGCCCAGCTGGGTCAGCATGCCCGTGTTCAACCAGTCGAGCAGGGCAGCGCCTTCTTCCGCTTCGCGCCCGCCATCTGTATCTTCGTCCGGGGAGTCTGCGCGAATAGCCTCGGCATCGGCGGCCATTTCTTCCTGCAGGCGCGGCCAGTCGCGTACTGCGGCACGGACATCGGCCAGAGTAGCCATCAGGGCCTTCTCAACCTTCTGCCGTTTCCTGGCATCGACCCGCTCTGTTTCCAGATAGATCAGCGATTCGCGCAAGGCGTCCGAGCCCTTGAGTGAGAGGCCGACCAGCCGTCCGTCTGCATCCCGCTCTACCGGAACCACCGGATGGATCAGCCTGTCGATTACCAGTCCGTGCCCGGCCAGGGTAGCAGCCACGGAATCAACCAGAAACGGCATATCGCTGTTGACGATGGCGATCCGCAGGAACCGCCGCTCACCCGTTTCGGAGATCAACGAGACACAGCTTTCGCCCGCCGGACGGCTATTCGCGGCATCCAGCAGGAAATCTGCGGCAGCGACCAGCTCATCCTTGGAAAACGGCGCATCGCCAGGCAGCAAGGATGCTTTCAGTCGCTTGGCCAACGCAGGTTGCAACTGCCTGCGCACAGCAGCGTCATTACCGGATGTAGCAGGTTTGGCGGCGTCGTTTTTCGAACCCATCGGGCGGCATGCTCCCTATCAGGTCCCGGCGTGGGCCCGACGCACTCTGTTAGAATGTTGCGCGAGGTGCGGCAAGCATTGCCAGCGAGTTTGGGGCTGCTGTGTTGTGTTTCCGCCTACAGGCAAGCCTGCGTTGTCAGAGCGATCGAGCGGTTTCTGACGTCAGGATCGAACGTAGCGCCAGACATGACGATTTCGTCCGCTCCGGTGCGCTGGACAAAGGCAGAAATTTTGTCGGCGACCTGATCGGGAGTGCCGACAGCTGCGGCCTGGTCCATATGGGTCAGCATGGCGCGGGCCGGGCCCGGCAGGGTAGAGCGGTAATCGGCCACAGGCGGAGGCATCTTGCCCGGCGTTCCAGTGCGCAGATTGACAAAGGCCTGTGCCTGGCTGGACGATACCAGCTGCGCCTCTTCCTCGGTCGGCGCACAGAATACGGTCATTGCGGGCATCACATATGGCGCATCCAGTGCTGCCGAGGGCTGGAAATCGCGGCGGTAAAGCTCGAGGGCAGCATCCAGATGGTCAGGTGCGAAATGGCTGGCAAAGGCGTAGGGCAGGCCCAGCTTTGCCGCCAACCCGGCGCCGAACAGACTGCTGCCAAGCATCCACATTTCAACCTGCGCTCCATGACCGGGTGTGGCCTTGACCGGCAGTTTCGGCTCTCCGGTCAACAGAGCGCTCAGTTCCGCAACATCCTGCGGAAAATGCTGCGAAGCCGTGTTCAGGTCTTTGCGCAGCGCGCGCTGCAATTCCGGGCCTGCGCCCGGTGCCCGGCCAAGCCCCAGATCGATGCGCCCGGGGAACAAGGCATCCAGTGTTCCAAACTGTTCCGCGATGACGAAGGGCGTATGATTGGGCAGCATGATCCCGCCCGATCCGATGCGGATGGTAGAGGTGGCATTGCCGATATGCGCAAGCACGACCGAGGTCGCACCGCCCGCAATACCGGGCATCGCGTGATGTTCCGCCACCCAGAACCTTGTGCAGCCTGCGGCCTCTGCAGCGCGCGCAAGGCTAGTGGTGGCGGCCAACGCCTGGGCAACGGTTTCGCCTTCGCGGACAGGAACGAGGTCGAGAACGGAAAGCTTGGTCATGAGAATTCGTCCGTTAGTTGAATGAGGCGCGCAATATCTTCCTCACGGCTGAGCCGGTGGTCGCCGCCTTTGACGAGGGTAAGCACTACGTTGTTGCTTTCGAGTTTCTCTGCGAGGCGCAGGCTGGTTTCCCACGGCACGTCGGCATCATCTTGTCCGTGTAACAGTCGCACAGGCACGGTAATAGCGATGTTTCCGCCAAGCATCTGGTTGGCCTGACCGTCCGCGAAAAAACCGGGATGGGTTGGCGTTGGATCGGGGCCGTACGGGTTGTCCTCCAGCACGATTTTGCCTGCCTTCAGCTTGGCCTTGTCCGCCTCCGATGTACCCCACTGGGTAAAGTCTGGTGCTGCGGCAATACCGACCAGCCCTGCCAGCCTGTCACCCAGTGCAAGGCCCACCATCAGCATCAGCCATCCGCCCATCGACGATCCGGCAACGACCACCGGCCCGTCCAGCACTGTATTTATCAGCGCCAGCACTTCATCCCGCCAGCGGCGGAGCGTACCATCGGCAAAATCGCCGCTGCTTTCTCCGCAACCGGAATAATCCAGCAGCAAGCACCCCCGCCCGGAGGCGGCGCAATGATCCAGGAGAGCGGTTGCTTTGCTACCCGCCATATCGGACATATAGCCGGGCAGGAACACCAGCGCGGGGCGCGTGTCCCCTTTGGCAGGCGGGGTAAGCCGAAAGGCAATCCGGCGACCATCGGGCATGGTGTGGAACTGGGTGCGGGTCATGAAACCCTATGTCGGTTCGCACAGTCCATCACGCAACCGTCAGAAAAAACCGAATTCCTCGACGTCTTCATCCTCGTCACACATCGTTTTGAGTGAACCGAATTCCTGTTGCGACAGGATTGGGGGATAATCCGCCCCTTCGCGCGCGCTGTCGCGATATGCTTTTGCCCGTTCACCGGGCGCGGGGTGGCTGGCAATCCAGCCTGTCAGCGCAGGCTCGGCACTATCTTCCCCGGTATCGCCTCCCAGCCGTTCGAAGAACGCAGCGGCCCCCAAGGGTGAAATGTTCGATTCGGCCATACGGCTGCGGGCATACGCATCCGCCTCCCGCTCTGCGTCGCGTGAATAGCCCAGACTGGCAATGCCGAATGCCGTGTTACCGACGCCTGAGTTTGCGCCCGACAGCAGGATGGACAGGCCGAACTGGCGCAGGATGGAAGTCATTACATGGCGCTCGCGGACGTGGCCCACCTCGTGCCCCAGAACACCTGCCAGCTCCTCTGGCGTTTCGGCCTGCTGGACTAGCCCGTCGAACAGCAGCACCTGTCCGCCCGGCAGCGCCACGGCATTGACCATGCCCATATTGGCGACGCCAGCGCGCACTTTCGTTTTCTCCGGATCGACCGCATCCAGCAGCTTTGTCAGCGCGGCATCGCCTTCGGGGGTGGAGCACAGCTTGTTGCCCAGATCGCCGATCATCGCGTCGCCTATCTGCCGTTCCCAACTGGTCGGTATCAGCGGGCCGAGCCATTCGGGCGCGGTCATGAACAGTGCAACGGCAGCGACACTGACGGCTGTAAAAGCGACCAGCGCCTTGCCCAGGCCTAGTCGGTCGACCCACCCGCCGTAAGAGCGCATCGCCGGAAGGACAGCGATAAAGGCGGGCGGCAGGTCCGCAGGCAGGCGCAAGCGGAAATCGGGTAGGCTGGCGCGGCGATAGATGTGCTCGCTTGCCAGTTTTTCTCCATACTCCATATCGCCCAGCGGAATGTCGAGGGGGGGCTGCCCGTCCTCTTCCAGAACGAGAAAACCCCTGCTCTCGCTACTCAGACGCGCGGTCCCGATGTGCCGTACGGCGGTTTTCCCGTCATACCAGCTGGCCGAAAGTGCGCGCATCTCCACCCCTCAGATGGCGCCCATGTCAAAGGCATCAAGCAGCCCTTCACCATGACGGGACGTGTCGGTTGTCGACTGCGTTAGCTCATCCAGCCTGATCTCCCCGTCCGCCTCCAGATGGGTGATGAAGAACTTCCAATGGCGATAGGACAGGAAGATATATCCGACGCCCAGCGTAAACACGACCAGCACAGCATCGCCCAGCAGCAGCATGACCCATTCCCTGGTCGATGCGGTAAAGGAGAAACCGACGCTATCCCACCGGGTCGCGCCCACCACTTCGCGGTAAAAAGCTGCGTAGAAAGACACGGCAATCAGGCCGAGGACGAAGTAGAACCCGAAGATGAACAGGAAAGTCACCAGAACAAAGGTCGCACCGATGTTATTTGGATCGATAGTATCGAACCCGCCGCTCAATCCCAGTCCCGCTGCAAGCAGACCGCCGATGAACACGGCAAAAAACAGAATTACCGGCGCGAGATAAAACAGCAGGAAACGGATAAAGACCGGTCCCTGCTCGGCAGTGGCCTCGAAACGGTGTGGACCGAAACTCATTTTGCTCCAGCGTTCATTCCACAGGCTGACCATCGACCACGGGATCAGCAGACCCAGCGCGATATATCCAATGAAGTTCTTCCACATATAGGACAGGCCGAACCGGAAGCCCTGTGCATCGCTGCCACCGCGGATGCCGCGCCAGCGGGTGCGCGACAGGCGATAACGCAAGGCACGGAACCGGGCCACGCCGGCAAGATAGAAAATCATCAGAAACGAAAGCAAAGTCAGCATTACGCCCAACGTTTCCTGACCACGCAGGATCAGCGCCTGCGAAACTTGGGAGATAACGAAAAACGGAAGCAGAAACAGGATTGCAACCAGCAGAAAGCCGATAAAAAGTTCCTTGCCCGTTCCGGCCCATTCAAGGGTTTCGTCCACAAACCGGCTGCGCGACCAAAGATATTGCCGTTCGCGGGTTGTGGCCCAGAAGCGGTAAATCCCCAGCGTGACAACCGTCAACAGCAGGTTGGTGAACGCAATCGGCGCGAACTCCTTCCATGTGCCTTCGAATTGAAAGGCGCTGTCGCTGCCCGTCCGGCCGTTCATGCTCGATTGTTCCCACCTGTAAATCGTCGGCAGCCATGTCTTGCGACGGGATGTCAAGTCAAGCCGGAGGAAGCAGCGGCTTCCTGTTTATTCGCGCAGGAATATCTCTTCGATTGCCATCCCGAAGACATCGGCAATAGTGAAGGCGAGGGGGAGTGAAGGGTCGTAACGGCCTGTTTCAATCGCGTTCACGCTTTGACGGGATACACCCAGTCGGCTGGCAAGCGTTTGTTGGCTCCAATTGCGTTCGGCACGCAGTACTTTCAGGCGGTTCTTCACCAGAGATTGCCCCAGTCGCCCATAGTCACTCGATTGAAAACCGCACCCAGTCCAAGCCCCAGAAACCAGAAAAAAGCAGCGCCAAATCCGCCATTGCCCGGGGGGACGAGATCGAAGTTCTGAAGCCACTGCCAGATTGTTACCACTGTGAGGCAAAAACCGGTGGCGAAGAGGCATTGGCGCACAAACAGCAGCCGAATGTACTCATCAGTCTCTTCCATCAACAGCCGCATGACGGCCCAGAAGACGCCGATCAGAGGCAATGCAGGAGCGACTGCCAGCGCGTAAGCAAGAGTGCCGGAGGGCTGGGCCGCATCAAAGATCCATTTGGTGGCGAACAATATCAACAGATACAGCGTCATAAGGACTGCGAGACGCCGCACATACCGTTTGATCGCCGGGCTTGCACATTGTGACACGGTTCAAACTTCCTTGCGAGACAGCAGCGAGCAACTTTTCGCAGTTGCCGGCAAAATCATTACTATCACGGCTAGCATCGGGAGGATGCCCACCAAGCGGTCGGCTACTGGGCCCGGAATACCGCCAAAGGCTCCCAAAAGTGCAGTTGCGATTATCGCGCAAGCCTAGAGGCTCGCTTTCAATACCATCGGCATAGGTCAAGTTCCCTTTCAACTATGGCAAGGATACTTGACATTGCAGGCACCTTTGTCAAGCAATCTTTACAAAATGGAGTGCACACTTGTCATTTATGATGTCATCGCGCAGTCACTAATTGTCGTCATAAGACGTTCAAACCAGACCGCGACGAGGAGACGCCCGTGTTGCCCAACCATCCCCCTGCTGCATGTCCCTTGCCATCGATCGACAGGCGTACGCTGCTTAAAAGCGGCGGTGTAGGTGCAGGCTTGCTCGGGCTGGCGAGCGCGCATGCTCCGTTGATCGCGCAGGATCGGGCAACGGGATTTACCCACGGCGTTGCCAGCGGAGAGCCCGGCGCGGACCGTGTGTTGTTGTGGTCACGGTATCGCGCCAGCCAAGACACTTCGGTGACGTGGGAAGTGGCGAGCGACGCGGACTTCACCAATGTCGCCGCATCGGGCGCCGTCATCGCTGGCCCTGACAGCGACTGGTGCGTGAAGGCGCAGGCAGTCGGTCTCGCGCCCGGACGCTGGTATTATTACCGCTTCATCGCGCCTGATGGTTCGACGAGCGAGACCGGTCGGACCCGCACCCTGCCGCAGGGCCCGACCGAGCGTTTTCGCATGGCGGTATTCTCCTGCTCCAACATGGGTTTTGGCTATTTCAACGCCTACGCCCATGCAGCCGAAGCGAACGAGTTCGATGTAGTGATTCACACCGGCGATTATTTCTATGAGTACGCCCCTGGCAGTTATCCCGACGATCCGGTTGCCGGGCGCGATATCGCTCCGCAGAACGAGATCGTGGCGCTCACCGATTACCGTCTGCGCCATGCTAGCTATCGCTCCGATCCCGACTTGCGCCGCCTGACCCAGCTCTATCCGATGATTATGGGATGGGACGATCACGAAAGTGCCAATGACAGCTATGCGACCGGTGCGCAGAACCACCAGCCCGAAACGGAAGGGTCGTGGGATGTGCGAAAGGCCGCCGCGATCCGCGCCTACCGTGAATGGCTGCCGGTGTCGGACGATCCGTGGGCTGCATATGAAGTTGGCGATCTGGCGACTTTGTTCCGGCTGGAAACCCGGCTGACGGCCCGTTCGCGCCCGCCCAGCCTGCAGGAAATCCTGAAAGGGCAGACATCGCCTGAAGATATGATTGCCAGCCTGACTGCATTCCGCGACGGCGATTACCGCGATCCCGCCCGCACTATGCTGGGGCAGGCACAGGAAAGCTGGCTGGCAAGCGGGCTTGCCCGCTCGGTAGGCGCGGGCAAGCCGTGGCAGGTTCTCGCCCAGCAGGTCATTATGGGCAGCATATCCACGCCGCCTGCAATGGCTGGCGGGGTGACGGAAGATATGCCCGATTATGTGCGTCAGCGGGTGCTGGCCGCCGGAACGGCTAGCCGGGCGGGCCTGCCGCTCAATATGGATGCGTGGGACGGTTATCCGGCAGCGCGCGAGCGACTGATGAAGTCTGCACTGGCCGCCGATGCCAATCTGCTGGTTCTGGCGGGAGACAGCCACAATGCCTGGGCATTCGATCTCGATCTTGCAGGTGAGCGGGTGGGAGTAGAATTTGCCGGCCAATCGGTCACTTCACCGGGGTTCGAGGGGTACCTGCCGGGTGTCGACCCAAGGCAGCTTGCAGGTGCTGTGGCAGCGCATAATCCGCAGCTGAAATGGGCCAATACATCGCAGCGCGGCTATGTAGCAGTGGAGCTGACGCCCGAACGCGCGGTGGGAGAGTACCGTTTTCTGACCACTGTACGCCAGAAAGCCACCACTCTGGCCGGGACCAGACGGTTCATCTCGGGCGCAGGCGAACGGGTGCTGAAAGGGGGATAAACTCTCCCCCTTGGTCATCGCAGTATAAAGCACCACTTTATGGGCACGCGCTCCTATGCCATGAGCGCGTGGAACCATGGACGAGATGTGATGACCGAACTGCTCAAGATCAGCCTGCCCGACGGATCGGTGCGCGAAATGGAAGCGGGCAGCACGCCCGCAGATGTTGCCGCTGCGATCGGCCCCGGCCTTGCCAAGGCTGCCTTGGCCGCGCGCGTCGACGGCGAAGTGCGCGACCTGAACCGTCCGTTCGAGGGCGATGCACAGCTGGCACTGATCACTGCGAAGGACGAGGATGAGGCGCTGGAGCTTGCCCGTCACGATTACGCTCATGTTCTGGCAGAGGCGGTGCAGGCGCTGTATCCCGGCACGCAGATTACCTTTGGCCCGTCGACGGACGACGGCTTCTACTATGACGTGAAAGCGCCCGACAGCCGCGAGCCGTTCAGCATGGACGACCTGCCCGATATCGAAGCGAAAATGCGCGAGATCATCAAGGCAGACAAACCGCTGCGGCGCGAGGCCTGGAGTCGCCGGCAGCTGATCGACAAATGGTCAGCCGAGGGCGAGACCTTCAAGGCCGAGTGGGCGCAGGAACTGCCCGAGGATGAGGAACTGACAGTCTATCACTCCGGTGAGGACTGGCTGGATATGTGCCGCGGGCCTCACCTGCCGAGCACGGGCAAGCTGGACCCTGCCGCGTTCAAACTGATGCGCGTAGCCGGAGCATATTGGCGCGGCGATCAGGCGAATGCACAGCTGACGCGCATCTACGGCACGGGCTGGTTGAACAAGAAACAGCTGAACCAGCACCTGATGCGATTGGAAGAAGCCGCCAAGCGCGACCACCGCAAGCTGGGCCGCGAGATGGACCTGTTCCACCTGCAGGAAGAGGCGCACGGCAGCGTTTTCTGGCATCCCAAAGGCTATCGCATCTGGCGTGAGCTGGAGGCTTATATGCGCCGAAAAATGGATGGCGGCGGCTATCAGGAAATCAAAACACCTCAGCTGATGGACGTGCGCCAGTGGGAACAATCCGGCCATTGGGGCAAATATGCGGAGAACATGTTCGCCGTGCCCGACATGGTGCCCGAAGTGGATGAACTGGGCGATGGCCCCGCCGCACCCGCCGTTGCTGAAGACGCCGAGTGGATGGCGATCAAGCCGATGAATTGCCCGGCCCATGTACTGGTCTTCAAACAAGGCATCACGTCGTACCGTGATCTGCCGGTGCGACTGGGCGAAATGGGCTGCTGTCACCGGAATGAACCCCACGGTGCGCTCCACGGCCTGATGCGCGTGCGCCAGTTCACGCAGGATGACGCGCATATCTTCTGCACCGAAGAGCAAGTGGTCGAGGAAGTCCGCAAGTTCTGCGCGCTTGCGGAAGGCGTTTATAGCGATTTCGGCTTTACTTTTGCGATCAAGCTGGCGCTCCGCCCGGAGAAGCGGCTCGGCAGCGATGCAGATTGGGACAAGGCGGAGCAGGAACTGCGCGATGCCGTAGCCGAGGCCGGCATGGACAACGAAGAGTTCGGCTGGGAAGAATTGCCCGGTGAAGGCGCTTTCTATGCGCCCAAGCTGGAATGGCATCTGACCGATGCGATTGGTCGCACATGGCAAGTCGGCACGATCCAAGGCGACCGTGTTCTGCCCGATCGTCTCGATGCGACCTATATCGGGGAAGATGGCGGCAAGCATCGCCCGGTCATGCTGCACCGTGCAATCTTCGGTTCGTATGAGCGCTTTATCGGCATTCTGATCGAACATTTCGCCGGCCGCCTGCCCGCATGGCTTGCACCTGTGCAAAGCGTGGTCGCCACGATCACGTCCGATGCCGACCAGTATGCCAGCGAAGTAACGGCCAAGCTGGAAGCAGCAGGCATTCGCGTGGAATGCGACGTTCGTAACGAGAAAATCAACTACAAGGTCCGCGAGCATTCTTTGGCAAAGGTTCCGTACCTGCTGGTGGTTGGCAAGCGCGAGGCCGAGGAAGGCACCGTTGCCATCCGCACGCTGGGCGAGAAGGAGCAGAAGGTGATGCCCCTCGCTGACGCCATCACCATGCTGAAAGACGCAGGCACGCCGCCTGATCTCTTGGCCGATCTGCGCGGCTGAGGGCCAACCTGAATGGAATTGCTGGCAGGATACACTGCAGTGCAGATCGCTGCCGCCCTGGCGACAGCCTTTGCCGCGGCGTTCGTGCGCGGGCTGGCGGGGTTCGGTCTCGCAATCCTCTTGGTGCCCGTTCTTGCCTTGGCACTGACTCCGGTGGAGGCAGTGCTGGCGACCAATTTCGTGGCGTTGTTTATCGGCTTGTCGGAAATCCGCGTGATTACGCGCGATGCGGAACGAAGCGCATTGGTGATTGGCGGAATTGTCGTGCTGACTACCGCGCCTGGTCTGATTCTGCTGGCGGCGACTCCGCCTGATCTGGCGCGGTTCCTGATTGCGCTTGTTGCGCTGTCGGCGTTCGTGGCAATTCTGCTGCCGACCCGTCCTGCCGATGTTCCCGGTAAATGGGCAACCGGCGGCGTGGGCGTGGTCAGCGGTCTGCTGACAGGCTTTGCCGGAATGCCCGGGCCGCCAGTGGTGCCCTATTATGTCGGGCGACATATTCCGCGCCATGTGGCCAAGGCTTCCATGCTGCTGATCTTCACGATTGCGGCAACAGCGGGCCTTGTTTCGGGCTTGGCTATCGGAGTGCTGGCATGGCGACTGGCGGCGCTGGCCTTGCTGTTGTTCCCCGCCGTGCTGCTGGGCAACTGGCTGGGAGCCAAGGCGTTTGGCAAAGTAAGCGATCCCGTGTGGCGCAGCTTTGTTGCATTTGCCTTGTTTGCCGCAGCTGCTGTTGCCTTGGTAAAGCTGTTGGATTGACCAGTTTTATTGACAGCGTTTACACGCGCACAGAGTTGGCCAAATACCCGGTTGCGTCGGGCAGCGCGAGAGCGATGACACCTCAAGCGATCGATACAAGTGGTTTTCATTCAAAATTCTTCGGCAGGTCGGTTTGCCGGGAATGTTCGCTGACGGCGGTGTGCGAGTTACATCAATCCGGCCAGAATCAGGGCTAGCGCGCAGCCGCATACTGCGGAGGTGCGCGTTGCATCGTGCAGCCATGCAGCTACCGGATGGGAACCGGGGAATGCTATAGCCTTAAACATGCGCGCCAATATCGCGCCCAATTCCTAACGAAGGTTTAATTCTTTGCCGAGTCAGCCAGCGGGCATCTGTTGGCTGGCACAGTGGAAGCCGCCGCCGCCTGCCAGTACAGCATCGGCTGGCAGGCCGATTGTCGCGCGATCCGGGAACAATTGAGCTATGGATGCGACCCCCTCTGTATCATGGGGTGATCCGAATGTCGGTACCACCACCAGATGCGATGTGATGGCGAAATTGGCGTAGCTGGCGGGTTCGACATGATCGCCTCGCATTATCCGTCCGGGGGAGGGGATGCGCATCAGCTTAAGGTTCGATGCGGCAATCCGCTGTGCCGCGTCGGCATAGATTTTGGCATTGGGATCGTCCGGGCCGGTAGCTTGCGGCAGGGCGACGGTTCCGGGCGCAACGAAGCGCGCGAGATTGTCAACATGGCCGTCCGTATGGTCATTTATCAGCCCTTGGCCCAGCCAAACTATGCGGGTGAAGCCCAGAGCGCACGCCAGCCGCGCTTCGATGTCCAAACGCCCTAATTCCGGGTTGCGGTTGGAGTTGAGCAGACATTGCTCTGTGGTCAGAGCAATGCCGGTTCCGTCGCTGTCGATTGCACCGCCTTCCAGAACCCAATCGGCCGTTTCCAGTGGCAACCCGGCATCGCTTGCCAGTTCTGCCCCGATCGTTTCGTCGCCGGGCATGTCATATTTCCCGCCCCAGCCGTTGAAGTCGAACCGGCGGGCGGCGCGCGTTTTCTCGTCGGACACGATCAGCGGCCCGGTATCGCGCAGCCAGATATCGCCATAGGGCCGCCGCTCCAGCTTAACCGCGCCCGAAACCAGCTCGCGCGCCCGCATTTCGTTGGCGGCATCACGGACTAGGAGGCGTACTTCCTGCCCGCTTTCTACAACCGCGTTGGCGAACCCGGCTAACTGTTCTTGAGCACGCGGCAAAATGTCCGGCCACTCGTCGCTATCATGAGGGAAACCGATCCAGAGCCAGTCCTGCGGCGCCCATTCAGGCGGCATCAGCATCGGCATGGATCAACAGCCTGCTTCACTGCGCTCGCAATCCGCATTGCGGATGCTGCGGAACTCGTCGCCGTCGTTCCAGTTGGGCCAGCTGCTGCTCATCGCCAGCATCCGGCCTAACCGGTAATATAGGTTCAGATCGCTCATGACGCCCGACCAGTCCCACTCTTCATTGAATTCATCTTTCGGGCCGTGATAGCGATTTTCGGTGTAATCCTTGGCCACGGCCGCGCCTGCTTCCGTGCCGCCCTCGACCAGATTTTCCCCGCCGTCGATATACAGCATCGGCACACCGCGCTTGGCGAAAGCGAAATGGTCGGAACGGTAGTAATAACCCGCCTCCGGCTTCGGATTGGGCGTTGCCGTGCGGCCATCTGCCACCAAAGCAGCCTCAAGGAACTGGTCGAGTTGTGATTTACCGGGACCGACGACTGTTACGTCCTTGGCTGGACCGGCCACCTGAAACGCATCCATGTTGATGCCGCCTACTGTCCTGGAGAGCGGAAAGACTGGATTGGCAGCATAATAATCTGCGCCCAGCAGACCCTGTTCCTCTGCCGTTACGGCCAGAAACACGAGGCTGCGCGCTGCCGCACCTGCCTTGGCGTGGGCTTCTGCCAGAGCAACCAGTGCAGCTGTGCCGGTGGCATTGTCGACCGCTCCATTGCAAATGTCATCGCCATCGGCCGCCGGCGTGCAGCGACCAAGATGGTCCCAGTGCGCTGTGTGGATAACATATTCATCCTCGCGCTCTGTCCCTGGCAACACCCCGATGACATTCTGCGAGGCATAGGTGCGGATGTCGTTGCGGAAAGATGTCCGAGCCTTGAGGCCCAGCGGCACCGGCGTGAAATCCGGTTTTTTCGCAGCAGCCATCAGGGCATCGAAATCCTGCCCTGCAGCTTCGATGATCTGCCGGGCCGCGCTTTTCTGGACCCAGCCATTCATAACGGTCATCGGCGGAGCATTCGCGCTGCGCTGGGCATAGGCTTGCGGGCCGGACCAGCTGCTTTCAACCACGTTCCAGCCGTAGGCGGCTGGCGCATCGTCGTGGATAATCAATGCGGCAGCGGCTCCCTTGCGGGCGGCTTCTTCGTACTTGTAGGTCCAGCGGCCGTAATAGGTCATCGCCTTGCCGCCAAAGGGCCCTTCCAGCGTTTCCGCGCCGAAATCGGGATCGTTGACAAGAATGAGGGCGGTTTTGCCCGTCATGTCCACGCCCTCGTAATCGTTCCAGTTCCGCTCCGCCGCGTCGATGCCGTAACCGACGAACACAATCTCGCTGTCCTCCAGCATCGTCTCGCCAGCTTCACGGTAGCTGACTCCAACCCAGTCCGTGGCGAAGTTCAAGGATATATTGGTGGAAGCATCGTCACCCGACGCGGTGATCGTCAGCGGGGCAAAATTCTTGCCAGTGATTTCCACCAGCGGCACGTTTTGAACCCACCCGCCATTATTGCCCGGCTGCAGGCCCGCTTTTTCGAATTGCTCGATCAGCAGGGCAACGGTCTTCTCCCCGCCCGCGGTGCCCGGCATCCGGCCTTCAAAAGCGTCGGACGATAATTCGCGTGTGATATTGACCATCGTATTTTGCGAAATATCGCCATCGGCGATCTCAGGGATATCGAGCGTGCTGTCGCTGCTGTCGCTGCTAAAACTATTTGGTATTTGCGCGCATGCACCAAGTGAGAGGGCCGCAGCGGTAAGCAAAAAGCGTCTCATGACGGGAATATGTCCTGTGATAACTGAGAGTTCTTGCGTGCTTGTCGCAAAGCGTGCGAGTTTGGGCAAGAGGCACGCTTGCTTGCGCCTTGCACAGATTGCTGAGGCGGGGCAGGGCGGGACGCTATGACAACGGCCAAGACTGACTGGAATGCAGCATTGGAGCGCGCGCGACTCCATGCGCCGTTTCTCGCCCGCAGCCTGGATCGGCGGCCGGAACTGGCTGAATTACTGGCGCAGGGGCGCGGCGAGGAAGCGTTGGCTGCGGCCAAGGCGTCTGGAACCGGGCAGGTCGAAGGCGTGGCCCTGCGGCGCGAGCGGCTGGGTCTCGCGCTGGTGTTGGCCATTGGCGATCTGGCCGGTGCTTTCGATCTCGAAACTGTGACTGGCGAACTATCCGCCTTTGCCGATGATGCGCTGGGCCGGGGAATTCGCGCGGCAATTGCGCGCCGGGTAGAGGGCGCTGACGACACAGGCTTTTATGCACTGGCGCTGGGCAAGCACGGCGCGCGGGAGCTTAATTACAGCTCCGATATCGATCCGATCCTGCTTTATGATCCGCGAGCAATGGCACGGCGGGAGCGGGACGAGCCGGGCGAGGCGGCCCAGCGATACGCGCGCGAAATCGTCCAGTTGTTGTCGGAGAATACGGCCGAAGGTTATGTCTTCCGGGTCGATCTGCGCCTGCGTCCGGCTTCGGAGGTTAGCCCGCTGGCGATATCGGAGGGAGCTGCTCTGACCCATTACGAGAGCAGTGCCCTGCCGTGGGAGCGTGCGGCGTTTCTGCGGGCAAGGGCAAGCTCCGGCGATATTGCCGCAGGAAAGGAATTCCTTGCCGCCATCGATCCGTTCATATGGCGGCGTAGCCTCGATTTCGGGGCTATTGCCGAGATTGGTGCACTGACCGCACGCATCCGCGATGCACATGACGGGCCGGAAGTGCCGGGGCCTGGCTTCAATGTGAAGCTTGGGCGCGGCGGCATCAGGGAAATCGAGTTCTTCGTCCAGACGCAGCAACTGATTCATGGCGGACGCAATCCCTCGCTGCGCCAAAGGGGGCTGTTTGCCGCGCTGGATGCACTGGTGGAGGCCGCGCTGGTGACGCGCGGCGATGCTGACATATTGGCCGCTGCCTATCGCCGCCTCCGGACAGTCGAGCACCGGTTGCAGATGGTCGACGATCGCCAGACCCACAGCCTGCCAGAAGGCGCTGCGCTGGAGAATGTTGCCGCGCTGGACGGGTTGGACGGAGCAGCGGCTTTGGTGGCCGATCTGGAAACCCATACCTCGAAGGCGAGTGCACTGTTTGACCGTGTTCTGGATCAGGTGGGCGGCGGAGGGAGCACCGCGCCGCTTTCTCCGTATGAGGCATTAGCTAAGGCCGATGCTCTGCCAGCCAATGAACGCAAGCGTATAAAGAACAGGATCGAAGGCTGGCTCGACGGACGGTATCGTACTTTGCGCAGCCCGAAGGCGCAAGAAGCGTTCCGTTCCCTGTTGCCGGCGCTCCTCGATGCCATTGGCGATGTGCCAGAGCCCGATCAAGCATTGCTGCGGTGGGAAAAACTCCTCGCCACCATGCCTTCCGCGATCAATCTTTTCCGCTTGCTGGAAGCGCGGCCGGGGCTGGTGAACCAGTTGCTGCGCATTCTGTCTCTGGCCCCTCCACTGGCCGATACGCTGGCCCGTTCGCCGACGCTGCTCGATGCCCTGATCGACAAGACGGCCTTGGACCTGCCCGGCGATGTCGCTTCGCTGGAATTGACCATGCGGCCCGTCGTTCAGGATCCGGATTACGAACGCTCGCTCGACCGGCTGCGGATCGTTACCGGAGAGCAGCAGTTTGCTCTGGGTGTGCAGTTGATCGAGAATGCGCATGATCCGCTGGATATTGCTGCAGGTCTCTCACGGGTGGCCGAAGCAGCGGTGCAACGCAGCCTCGGCATGGCGGAGGCCGATTTTGCAGTCCGGCATGGCCGTATCAAAGGCAGTGACCTGGTGGTTATCGGCTTGGGCCGGTTGGGGGGGGAGGCGCTGACCAATGCCTCCGATCTCGATCTGGTGAATGTGTTTACCGGCGACTTTGCAAACGAAAGCGACGGCGAAAAAACGCTCGGCGGAACGCTTTATTTCAACCGTCTGGCCCAGCGTGTGGGGGCCGCGCTCAGCGTGCCGACGGCGCAGGGGGCGTTGTACGAGGTCGATACGCGATTGAGGCCACAGGGCGCGCAGGGGCCTCTGGCTGTCAGTCTCGACAGTTTCGCCCGGTATCAGAGGCAGGATGCGTGGATTTGGGAACACATGGCTCTGACCCGCGCGCGCGTGGTCGCCGGGCCGCCGAAGGCCCGCCGCGCCGTGGAGGCGGAGCTGGAGGCCATCCTGCGGCTGGAGCGAGACCCTGCAGAAGTCCGCGATGCCGTCCTCAAAATGCGCGGCGAGATGGCACAGCACAAACCGGCCAAGGGTGTTCTCGATGCCAAGTTGCTGCGGGGCGGACTGGTCGATCTGGAGTTTCTGATCCACCACCAGCAATTGACTACGCATGTCGGTCTGAAGCCACAATTAGGTGCCGCGATTGCTGCGCTCGAGGCCGAAAATCTGCTGCCGGACGGGTTCGCGCGGGCGCATGATTTCCTCACCCGACTGATCGTAGCAATGCGTCTTCTTGCGCCCGACGCGGCGTTGCCACAGGGTGTTCGTGCCGATGTTCTGTGCGGTGCAGTTTGTGTGCAAAGCCCTTCGGACCTCTTGCAGACCTTGCGCATCTCGCGCCAATGCGTGGCGCAAGGGTGGGCCCAATTTCTGGATACCCGATTGGAGATCGACTGATGGCCGAAGCTGGCGAGAAACTGCCCGACATTGCGATGGGAACCCCTGATGGCGACACCGTCAAACCGTCCGATTATGCCGGGCGAAAACTGGTGCTGTTCTTCTACCCGAGGGACAACACGCCCGGTTGCACGACCGAGGCGAAGGATTTCTCGGCTTTGAAGACTGAGTTCGAGAAAGCCGGAGCTGCCCTGCTTGGTATCAGCAAGGATTCCGCCAAAAAGCACCAGAATTTCATCGCGAAACATGATCTGACTGTCGATCTGGCTACCGATGCCGAAGAAGGTGGATTGTCGGATGACTTGGGCATCTGGGCCGAAAAGCAGATGTACGGGAAAACCTATATGGGCATGGTCCGCACCACTCTGCTGGTTGGCCCCGATGGCACGATCGCGCAGATCTGGCCCAAGGTGAAGGTCAAGGGCCACGCAGATGAAGTGCTTGAGGCAGCCAGGGCGCTTTAGTCCGAACGACCAGCTATGATTTCGCTCTCTTCAGCTATTCGTCAGATACTGCTCACTGCCGATCCCCGGGCAAAATGCTTTGCCACACGCGATCTGGTACGTCGCTGGCGGCGGGGCGAACTTGCGTGGGATTTCAGCGTATCCATGCCTGACCGTCCAGCATGGCCCGATACTTTGGAGCTACGCGAGCCTTCACAGATGCCGCGCCGGGGCAAGGGTGGGTCCGAAAGGAGCCGCATCGCCCTGTGGCACGCGCTGGCACATATCGAATTTGTCGCCATCGATCTGGCGCTGGATATGGTGGGGCGGTTCGGCGCTGAGGGTGGGCGTGAATTTGCGGATGATTTCCTGACTGTTGCGGCGGAGGAAGCGATGCACTTCGCTCTGATAGAACGCAAACTAAGGGCGCTGGGCAGCCATTACGGCGCGTTGCCTGTACACGACGGGTTATGGCAGGCGGCGCAGGACACGTCGCGCGATCTGGCGGCGCGGCTGGCAGTGGTCCCGATGGTACTGGAAGCGCGGGGGCTGGATGTGACACCTGCAATGCTTGGGCGTGTGCGGGCACAGGGCGATGAAAATGGTGCGAAAATACTTGCCCGCATTCTTGACGACGAAATCACTCACGTCCGATTCGGAACCAAACACTTTATGAAACAGGCGGAAAGCCGCGCGGTACCGTCGCCAGAACTTTGGCAAAATTTGGTCAAACGACATTTTTCAGGGCGGATTAACCCACCGTTCAACGACTCAGCGCGTCTTGCAGCCGGTCTGTCGCGGGACTTCTACTACGGTATTGCTTCGTAAAGGTTCTGGACCCAACCACACAATCAACAGGCGCCGGAATAGTTCCCGGCACTGACTTAGGGCTCTGGAAAACGGCGGGAACAGCCGGAACGGGGCGAAAATGAACGGGTCGTTTTATGATTGATCGCAAGATCGCTTTTACATGCATTTCCGCGTTTGCAGCGTTGGGCCTATCCGCCCCGGCGAGCGCCAACAGCGCAGCAGCAGCCTCCGTGGAAATCGATGAGGCTGCCGATGCCGCTTCTTCTCCGCTTGGCCAGGGGGACGACCAGTTCACCCGTCTGTTCGCTGACTGGAAATCGCTCGACAGTGGTTCGCCCACTGCCCCGGCCCCCACGATCAGCGTTTCGGTTCCATCGCGGATGCCGCTTAAAAATTCCAAACTGACCAGTTCATATGGTATGCGGACCCACCCGGTGACCGGTGGTCGCCGTGCGCATAAGGGTATCGATTTGGCAGCCCCTACCGGCACGCCGGTCTATGCCACGGCAGACGGTATGGTTGAACGGGCCAACTGGTTTTCCAGCTATGGCAAGTTTATCAAGATCGACCACGGTGCGTCGATGGAAACCCGCTTTGCCCACCTCTCGCGCATTTCTGTCTCAGCAGGCGAGCGGGTGAAGAAGGGTCAACTTATCGGCTATGTCGGTTCTACCGGCCGTTCCACCGGACCGCACCTGCATTACGAAGTGCGGATCGATGGCAGGGCCGTGAACCCCATGCCCTACATGGTTGAAAGCGAAGCGCAGCAGGCGTTCCAGCTGGCTACCGGCAATGGCGGGCGTGGCGGCGAATAATTCACCGAACAATAGAAAGTATCTCCCGCTACTGCGGGATGCGAAAAAGGCGGCGGGCATAGCCCGGCGCCTTTTTTCTTGCCTGAAAGCCGTTCGCTAAAATCTACTGCGTTGCACTGAGTTTTTGCTTGCCCGTTATCGGTTGCTGTTTAAAACCTGATGGCAGGAGAGATATTATGCACCCAATAAGCCACGCCCAGACGAAGCCCGACCATCCGGCGATCATCATGTCCGGCAGCGGGGAGACGGTGACGTATGGTGAAATGGACCATACCGCCAACCGCTTTGCCCATCTGCTGCGGGAGCGAGGTCTGAAAGCAGGCGACAGCTTCGCCATACTAATGGATAACAACGCGCTTTATCTCCAGTTGGTGTGGGGATCGCAGCGCGCGGGCACTTTGCTGGTGCCGATCAGCACACGGCTGGCAGCGCCGGAAATCGCTTATATCATGCAGGACGCCGACGCACGCATCCTGCTGACCACCCCGGCTTTTGCCGACCGGTTGCCTGCGATCCGCAAGGCGTGCCCGGATTGCGAAGTGCTGCTTTTGGGAAGCGAAGATACAGAGGATCTGCAAGCGGCTCTGGATGCGCAGCCGGATACGCCAATAGAGGATCAGGCCGCAGGTCTGGTAATGCTGTATAGCAGCGGCACGACCGGGCGACCCAAGGGGATTATGCCAGCGGCACCCGACGACCCGGATGTTGAAGCGATCAACCCGTTGATCGGGCTTGCGACTATGGGCGTGGGCATGCCGGCAGATGGTAGCATGGTCTATCTCAGCCCTGCGCCCTTGTATCATGCCGCTCCGATGGGCTGGTGTTCCACGGCGCACCGGCTGGGCGGGACAATCGTGGTGATGGAGAAATTTGATCCCGAAGCGGCACTGGCTGCAATCGAGAAGTACAACGTTACTGACAGTCAGTGGGTTCCGACGCATTTCGTGCGCTTCCTGCGGCTGGATAAAGAGCTGAGAAGCAAGTACGATCTTTCCACTCATCAACGCGCAATCCACGCCGCCGCGCCTGTGCCTGTGCCTATTAAGAAGGCGATGATCGAATGGTGGGGTCCGATTTTGGTGGAATATTACGCCGGTTCGGAAGGCATTGGCATGACGCTGGTCAAAAGCGGCGACTGGATGGACAATCCCGGCACGGTGGGCCGCGCGATGCATGGCATTCTGCATGTTTGTGGGCCGGACGGGGAGGAACTGCCCGCCGGGCGGGACGGCGTCCTCTATTTCGAGAACGATAAAATCCCGACCTATCATAACGACGCTGAGAAAACTGCGGAGGCGATGCATCCGAAAGGTTGGATGACACTGGGCGATATCGGCCATGTGAACGAAGACGGCTGGCTCTTTCTGACCGATCGCAAAAGCCACATGATCATTTCGGGCGGGGTCAATATCTACCCTCAGGAAATCGAAAACCTGCTTATCGCGCATGAAAAGGTGATGGATGCAGGGGTGATCGGTGCGCCGTGCGAGGATATGGGCGAGAAGGTTGTCGCCGTGGTTCAACCAGTCGATCTCGATAGCGACACCGAAGCACTGGAGGCAGAGCTGCGCGAATATCTGGAAGCACAAATCGCCCGCATCAAAATGCCCAAACTGTTCGATTTCCGACCCGAATTGCCGCGCGAGGCCAACGGGAAATTGTATAAACGCGAGCTTCGCGACGAGTTCGAGGCCAAAGCACAAGCGTCTTGATGTCTGTGTCCGAACCAAGCGCTCCCATAACGCTCGGCCAGGACGCCGCCCGCGAGGTTATTGATCCGCATAGCAATTCTGGCCGGGATCCGCTCGATTTCACGGGTAAGCGTGCACTGATCATTGGCGGCTCCAGTGGCATCGGCAACGGGATGGCTCAGGCCTTCCAAAAGAGGGGCGCCCACGTGACCGTTTGGGGCACGCGGTCATCTGCCGCCGACTATGCTGGCGAAAAGGGTAGCGACCTGTCCGGCCTCGATTTCGTTCAGGTCGACGCGACCGACATCGCGCAGATCGAAGCTACACCGCTGCCCGATGCGCTTGACGTGGTGGTGTGCAGCCAAGGCGCTGTTGAATACCGCCGCGCCGAATTCGAGCGCGACGGATGGGATCGGGTGGTAGCCACCAACGTCACCTCGGTTATGGATTGCGCCCGTCACACCCGCTCTGCACTAGCAAACGCGGGCGGCGTTCTGATCGTGGTCAGCTCCACCGCCGCTTTCCACGCCACCATCGGCAACCCCGCTTATGGCGCATCGAAGGCAGCAGCGGTCGCGTTGGTGAAAAACCTTGCGGCAGCGTGGGCAGGCGAGGGCATCCGCGTCAACGGCATCGCCCCCGGCTTTGTTGCTACAAAGATGACCAAAGTCACCACTGACCACCCTGATCGGCTGGCAGGCGCTTTGGCAAAAATCCCGCTTGGCCGCATGGGAAGCCCAAGCGAAATGGCAGGGGCCGCTCTGTTTCTGGCCTCACCGTTGTCGAGTTATATTCTGGGCCAGACCCTGGTTGTAGATGGCGGGCTGACGCTGGATTGAGCAGTCGCAAAGGAAGAATTCGCTGCCCAACGCAATATCGAAATGCCTGGGGTAGATGTTCTTTCATAGCGCCAACTTCACAATCGGCCTATTAAACTGAAAGCAAAGAATAATTGTGCTTCAGGTGCCTTGCGCCGTGTCAACTTTGTATGCCTTGGCCCAGAAGCTGCTGCATGATCGTCCGCACGTCTGCACCCATATCTTCGCGCTCCAGCGCAAGTGCCATCGTCGCCTCGACAAAGCCGGTCTTGCTGCCGCAATCGTAGCGGCGGCCGTCGAAGGTGACGGCGTGAAAAGGTTGGGTGCCTATCATTCGGGCCATAGCGTCGGTTAGCTGAATCTCGCCGCCTGCACCTTTGCCTTGATCTTCCAGCACACGCATTACTTCGGGTTGCAGGATATATCTGCCCGAGATGATCTTGTTCGACGGCGCCTCGGCAACGGGGGGCTTCTCGACCAGACCTTTGACCTCGGTCAGCGCACCATCTTCGGCACCCGGATCAATCACGCCGTAGCTGGAGACCTCGTCCTGCGGTACTTCGAGCACGCTGATCAGATTGCCTCCGGTCTGTTCATACGCCTCGACCATCTGCTTCATGCAGCCGGTGCCTGCCCCCGAATCAGTGGTGTGCGCGACCATCAGCTCGTCGGGCAGGAAAATCGCGAAAGGTTCATCACCCACGATAGCGCGAGCACACCAGATGGCGTGCCCCAGACCCATCGGCACCTGCTGGCGTACAGTCAACACATCGCCGGGGGTGAAGCGGCTGGAATCAAGTACACTCAAATCCTTTCCCCGCTCGCTCATCGTGTGTTCCAGCTCGTACGCGATGTCGAAATGCTCGACGATGGAGGTCTTGCCCCGTCCGGTGACGAAGATCATTTGCTCGATGCCAGCCTCGCGCGCTTCGTCCACCGCATACTGGATCAGCGGGCGATCGACGATCGGCAGCATCTCCTTGGGAATGGCTTTGGTCGCTGGAAGAAACCGCGTGCCGAGGCCGGCCACGGGGAAAACGGCTTTTCTGATCGGTTTGTGCTTGGTCATGGGAAGAGGACTAGCACGCAGGCCGGGGAAGGCAATTCCCCGGGTTTCTCAGATAATATCGCGAGGCTTAAGGGCGGGCGGTATTTGCCCCTAGCCGCAAACGGGTTAGGAGCACCGGTTATGGACAAACTGATAATACGTGGCGGCAATCGCCTGTCGGGCAGAATTCCCATTTCGGGCGCGAAAAATGCGGCGCTGACGCTGATACCCTGTGCGCTGCTGACTGAAGAGCCGGTAACACTGCGTAATCTGCCAAGGCTGGCCGATATTGACGGGTTTCAGCATCTGATGACCCAGTTCGGCGTTGCAACCGGGATCAGGGGCAACCGGCCGGAAGATTTTGGACGGGTGGTTACGTACGAATCAGGCCATCTGACATCGACCGTCGCGCCCTATGATCTGGTACGCAAAATGCGCGCTTCCATTCTGGTGCTGGGGCCGTTGCTGGCCCGCGCCGGTGAAGCGACTGTCTCGCTGCCTGGTGGCTGCGCGATCGGTAACCGCCCGATCGACCTGCATCTGAAGGCGCTGGAGGCGTTCGGCGCGCAGATCGAACTCACACAGGGCTATGTTAAAGCGATGGCTCCCGACGGAGGACTGCCCGGCGGCGATTTCGATTTTCCTGTAGTGTCGGTGGGTGCGACCGAGAACGCGCTGATGGCGGCTTCCTTAACCAATGGCACCAGTCGCCTTTTCAATGCTGCGCGAGAGCCGGAGATCGTGGATCTCTGCAATCTTCTGACTGCGATGGGCGCAGAGATAGAGGGTATCGGCACTTCCGACCTGACAATCCACGGCGTGAAGAAGCTGAACGGTGCGACGTACAAAGTGATGCCTGACCGGATTGAAGCGGGCTCCTACGCTTGCGCTGCCGCGATTACTGGCGGTGAAGTACGACTTGAAGGCGCGTGCGAAGCCGATATGCATTCCACGAACACGGCGCTGCGCAATATCGGCGTGGAGATTGAAAGCGATAAACACGGGATGACTGTGCGCGCCGACGGTCCGCTGAAAGCAACCAACCTGTCGACCGCGCCGTTTCCCGGTCTTGCCACGGATATGCAGGCCCAGTTGATGAGCCTGCTGTGCAAGGCCGAGGGCACCTCGGTGCTCAAGGAAACGATTTTTGAAAACCGCTATATGCACGTTCCCGAGCTGATGCGGATGGGCGCGGATGTGGAAACGGAAGGGCGTACGGCAATCGTGAGGGGCCCTGTGGACCTGACCGGCGCGGAAGTGATGGCGACCGACCTGCGGGCATCGATGAGTCTGATAATCGCCGCGCTGGCAGCTGAAGGCGAAACGCAGGTTCGGAGAATTTACCACCTCGACCGTGGTTACGAGCGGTTGGAGGAAAAGCTGCAATTGGTTGGAGCAGATATCGAGCGCGTCGGCGACGAATGAAATGATACTTCTCTTCCGGACCCGAATGCGTGCTGGCACGTTGAAGGAGAAAGGAGATATAAAATGGGACTTATCAGAACCGCAATCGTCGGAGCCATTGGCTACTTCGGGTACAAGAAATATAAAGAGTCGCAGATCGATGAAAATGGCGTGGCTTTTGCCAAGGGCCAGCCAGATGGATCGCACCGTGACTCTGGGCCCAGTGCTATGGGTGATAAACCCGAAGGTAAATGGACCAAGACTGACGAAGAACTGGATGAGAGCTTCCCCGCTTCAGATCCGCCAGCGAATTACTGATACAGCGACGTTTGGCTCACTAATTGTGTAGCGACCCAAAGACGGAGCGCGCCTGCCAATCCGGTGGGCCTTTCCGCTTTCAACCGCTCGGCATCTATACTCGCAATCAATGCATTCAATGGAATTGATTGCGCATTTGCTTCATGATTAAGCAAGTCCCAGAACAGCGGCTCCAGGCTCACCGAGGTCTTATGTCCGGCGATCTCGACAGAGCGCTTCACCGGTGGATGGTAGGGCGATTGCATAGTAATGCTTTAAACGCACATCTGCAGACGGGGCCACGAATTTTTAGGGGTGGGTAGTGTGCGTCCGCCGTTCTAGCATTCAGTTTGCATGGCCGAGCTCATCAAAACCCTTACCGACAAGGAAAAGGAAACCCTGCGTCTCTTGGTAAGGGGGCACGATGCGAAGTCTATGTCCCGTGCACTCGATCTATCCATCCATACGATCAACGATCGCTTGCGAGCTGCACGCCGGAAGCTTCAAGTCACCAGCAGCAAGGAAGCGGCGCGGCTCCTTTTAGCTCATGAAAGCAATACACCCGAAAACCTTGCGGACAAGGAATTGGGGAATGACCATAACAAGCGTCCTGTGAGACTTGATGATGGACCGGTGCAAGGCTGGTCACGGGGAAATCTCCCCATAATAGCTTTTACAGGAGTTCTTCTCATGTTTGCAATCATCGCTGCGCTCGCTTTGAGCACTCACCCCGCCCTGAACGATTCTGACCTGCATACCGGGCCGGACTCGGTGGCTTCTGTCGCCGATCGGGAAGCTATTGCTGCTGCATCGGATTGGCTTGCTCTAGTAGACGAAGCGGACTGGGAAGCGAGCTTCGCCACAGCCGGGAAACCGTTCCGCGACGTAAATACGGTTGCTACGTGGGCAGATGCCTCCCGCCAAGTCCGTGGCCCGCTAGGCGCGCTTGTTTCCCGGAAGGCGGTGTCGGTGCGCTATCTCAACGCTCCCCCACGCGGCTTCAAGGAAGTCGTATTCCAGTCTCAATTCGTCAAAAAAGCCGATGTCCTCGAAACCGTCACGCTCCAGAAGGAAGACGGCATATGGAAACCCGTCGGTGTCTTGAGCGAATGACCTGAACGTCAAGGATCGGGGCGGGCAAGATTGGTCGGTGCGCCAAATCGTGCCCGTCCTGGCCGCTATTAATACATATGTTGCCCACCGTTGATACTCATGGTGGAGCCCGTGACGAAGCCTGCTTCTTCCGAGCAGAGGAACGACACGCCGCGAGCAATTTCCTTGGCCTGCCCCAGTCGCCCCACAGGGATGCCCGCGACAATCTTCTCCAGCACATTGTCCGGCACGGCCGCGACCATGTCGGTGTCGATGTATCCGGGCGCAATGGCGTTGACGGTAATGTTAAAACGCGCACCTTCCTGTGCCAGCGCCTTGGTAAAGCCATGAATACCGCTTTTTGCAGCGGCATAATTGACTTGGCCATACTGCCCCGCCTGTCCGTTGATCGAACCGATATTTACGATGCGGCCCCAGCCGCGGTCTTTCATTCCCGGGAAACAGGCTTTTGCCATGTTGAAACAGCCACCCAGATTGATCCGCATGACGTCGTTCCAGTCGTCGTAGCTCATCCGCATCAATGTGCCATCGCGGGTGATACCGGCATTGTTCACGACGACATCGATTTCTCCAACTTCGCTAACGACTTTTTGGCATCCGGCCTGCGCAGCATGATGGTCGCCGACATCCCATTTGTAGGCCGCAATACCGGTCTCGCTGGTAAAGGCGTGCGCTGCTTCGTCATTGCCGCCATAATTAGCGACCACAGTAAAGCCGTCACCGCGTAAATGTTCGCAGATGGCGCGACCGATCCCGCGCGTTCCGCCTGTAACAATGGCAATCCGTCCCATAAAATCATCCTTCCCCGAAATGACCAGGTTGACGTAACGTCGCAGGTGAATTCAGGCAAAGAAAAACCTCGCCGAAGCGAGGCTAACTCATTTTGTTATAGTGGGATGGAGCTATCCTGAAATGGATAAGCGGTCAGAACCGCAGCTGCGTTCCGACATAGACCGACTGGTCGTCTTCCGTTCCATCGGTCAGCGGAGCGAGGCGATCGCGTTCCTGTGACAGGCGCACGCCTGCGGTCAGGTCCAGATTGCGCGAGACGCGGAAGCTACCGCCTAGATCAACCGATTGTTCGCCCTGCGATTCAAGCGTGCGCGGTGCGCGGCCAGCAGGCTCGCTCTTGTCGAGCGATAGACGCGGAGTGAAGCGGCTGGGCTTGCCCGAAGTGGTGCTTTCCTTTGGCTTGAACTCGGCCAGATCGGGCATATCGACGCGAACAACACCGGCAGGAAGCTGCGCCGCAGGCTGGGCAAAGCTCTGATAGCCACGAGAAACACCCAAATCGAACCGCGTTGGTGCAATTGTATGGATCGTGCGACGGCCCGGCTGGCTCTGCGCCGATGCCAGAGCGCTGCGGACCGAGATAGCCCGGGCATCACGCTCATCCACACGGACAGCCACAGTGACAGTGCGATCCGAAGACTGCACACGTCCGGCAGGAGTGAAACGGATCGCCTTGCGTGCAGCAGCGTAGCGGTTCGCCACGCGTTCCGCGAGAATGGGGTCGACACTTGCCGGCGTGAAGGGAAGGCTGCTCTCGGTTCGCTCGGCTGGAGCAAAGCTTGCAGCGGCCAGTGCAAGACTGGCGCTCGGGACAGCGATAATCGCAGCGCCGACGGCGAGCGGGACAGCGCCCCGCATCCATGCCTGTCTGATCACGCTACGCATTATGTGCTCTCGTTCCTTATGGGGCAGACCGAAAACCAGTCTATTCAAATTACTGTTTAGTGGATAGCCGGAAAACGACTCACCACCTGCAAACAGAACTAGGTTGCCCTGCCTACAAGCGCCAGTTTTTCCACAAGCTGAACGATGTTTCGAGTCAAAGTGTGTCCCGGAACCCACAATCGGGATTTTCCTGCGCGCAGATGACGGCCGCGCCGATGGCGGCACATCAAAGCTGCACCATTCAGTTGACATAAACGCGCGATGGCCTGTTGTGTTTCCGTAACATTCCGGTGCTGTCGCATTTCGCGGACTGGTGCACGGTGCTTGCCGCGCGCACTGGCAAGGTTATAGGACACATATGCACTTCAACCCCACACAACGGGATACGACCATCGCCATGACGATTGCCACAGCATCAGCCAAACCCGCCCCAGCTTCCTTCGCGCGGGCCATCTTTTTGGGAACGGCGCTTGTCAGCCTTGCGGCGTGCGGAGGAAATGAACGCCCTTCGGCCGATTTGGCTGCAGCGCAGATCAGTACCATCGGGGTCAATTCCTATCTCTGGCGCGCCAGCCTGGAAACGGTGAGCTTCGCGCCGCTGCTTCAGGCCGACAGCGCGGGCGGCGTTCTGGTTACCGACTGGTATACCAATCCCTCCAATCCGGGTGAGCGGGTGAAGCTGACTGTCTCCATTCTCGATCAGGACCTGCGAGCCGACGCGCTACGTGTTGCTGCCAGCCGTCAGGTTGCGCAGGCCGGCAACTGGGTCGATGCTCCCGTGCAGGCTGCAACGGTTCAGAAACTGGAAGACATCATCCTGACCAAGGCGCGTGAACTGCGTCGTCAGGCCCTCGGCTGATCCTTCACGGCCCGCCTTCCGGGGAAAGCGACGCATGACAGATATGAATATCCAGACCCGCTTCGATCCGGGTAGCGCCGACGCGCGCTGGCAGACTGCGTGGGATGACGCGCGTTGCTTCGAAGCTAACTCGGACAGTGAAAAGCCGAAGAGCTTCGTGCTGGAGATGTTCCCTTATCCCAGCGGGCGCATTCATATCGGGCATGTGCGCAATTACACGATGGGCGACGTGCTTGCGCGATATAAGCGAATGACCGGGCATGAAGTGTTGCATCCGATGGGTTGGGACGCGTTTGGAATGCCGGCTGAAAACGCCGCAATGGAAAAGGGCGTACACCCAGGCGGCTGGACCAGAGACAACATTGCCAACATGCGCGCCCAGTTGAAACGGCTTGGCTTCGCACTCGACTGGAGCCGCGAGCTGGCGACGTGCGAGCCGGACTATTATGGTCACGAACAGGCGCTGTTTATCGATCTGTATGAAGCGGGGCTGGTTTACCGCAAGCAAGCTACGGTAAATTGGGATCCGGTAGATCAGACGGTGCTGGCTAATGAACAGGTCATCGACGGTAAGGGCTGGCGTAGCGGGGCAGAGGTCGAGAAGCGCAAGCTGAACCAGTGGTTCCTCAAAATAACCGATTTTGCCGATGAACTGCTGCAGGGTCTGGGCGATCTGTCAGGCTGGCCCGACAAGGTCCGTTTGATGCAGGAAAACTGGATCGGCAAGTCGCAGGGGCTGCAATTCGCTTTCGATCTGTCGGATGGCGGCAAATGCGAGGTCTATTCGACACGGCCCGACACAATTTTCGGCGCGAGCTTTGTCGCTGTTGCTGCTGATCATCCGATCGCCCAGCGCGCCGCAGAAAATAGCGATGATGCGGCAGATTTTATTGCCCTGTGCAAGCGTGGCGGAACCACGGCTGCCGATCTGGAGACGGCGGAGAAACTAGGTTTCGACACCGGCATAACGGCAAAGCATCCGTTTAAAGGCGAACCGCTGCCGGTTTTCATCGCGAATTTCGTTCTGATGGAATACGGCACGGGCGCGGTTATGGGCGTCCCGGGGCATGACCAGCGCGACTTCGAGTTCGCGACCAAATATGGCCTGCCAATTCCGCGAGTTGTGGCTGCCAATGCAGAAGCGGCGGATAAGCCGTTCACCGGCGAGGCCGAGGCGGGCGACGGCGTAATCGTCAATTCCGGCTTCCTCGATGGCATGGATGTGGACACCGCGATTGGCGAAGTCATCCAGCGTGCCGAGAAGGGCAAATGGGGCGAGGGCAAGACTGTCTGGCGTCTGCGCGACTGGGGCGTTTCGCGCCAGCGCTATTGGGGTACGCCCATACCCTTCGTGCATTGCGATGCGTGCGGGGTGGTGCCGGTGGCGAAAGACCAATTGCCGGTTACTTTGCCTGAAGATGTGGACTTCGCCACGCCGGGTAATCCGCTGGACCGGCATGAAAGCTGGAAGCAGACGACCTGCTCCAAATGCGGTGGTGCTGCGACCCGGGAAACCGATACACTCGACACGTTCGTGGACAGCTCGTGGTATTTTCTCCGTTTTGCCAGCCAGCCTGCGGACAAGCCGTTCGACGCAGAGGAAGTCGCCAAATGGCTGCCGGTCGAACAATATATCGGCGGTATCGAACACGCGATTCTGCACCTGCTCTATGCCCGGTTCTGGACCCGGGCACTGAGCCATATCGGCCAGATCGACTTTGCCGAGCCTTTTGCCAGCCTGTTCACACAAGGCATGGTGACTCATGAAACTTACAGCCGCCGTGCGATTGATGATGGACGCCAGAACTATTTCTCGCCCGAGGAAGTGGACCGCGACGGCAAAGGCGCAAAGCTGAAGGCGGACGGATCCCCGGTCACTGTTGGCCGGGTGATCAAAATGTCCAAGTCGAAGCGTAACGTAATCGACCCTGATACGATCATCGCCCGGTATGGCGCGGACGCCGTGCGCTGGTTCATGCTGTCCGACAGCCCGCCAGAGCGTGATTTGCCTTGGTCCGAAAGCGGGATCGAAGGCTGCTGGCGTTTCGTCCAACGCGCATGGCGACTGTTCAGCGTCTATGATCCGGCGGCAAGCGGCGAAGATAAGGCTCTACTGCGCAAGACGCATCAGGCCACTGCTGCGATTGCCGAAGATATCGAAGCCCTGTCGTTCAACAAGGCGGTTGCGCGGATTTACGAACTCGCCAGCGCAATCGAGAAGGCGGACAGTTCAGCCACTCGCAGCGAAGCGATCCGCACACTGCTTCTGCTGCTCGCACCGATGATGCCGCATCTGGCCGAAGAAGCATGGTCGGTAATGGGCATGGACGGTCTCGTTGCGCAGGTTCCGTGGCCCGCCGTGGACGAAGCGCTTCTGGTCGAAGACGAAGTGACCATAGCCGTTCAGCACAAGGGCAAATTGCGTGATACGCTGACTGTGGCCAGGGGTTTGCCTAAATCTGAGATGGAAGCGCTAGCCCTCGCGAGCGAGAAGGTGCAGCGCTCGATCGACGGTGCCGAGGTGCGCAAAGTCATTGTAGTGCCGGACAGACTGGTCAATATCGTCACATGATGCGCCTTTTCTCTCTCGTTGCCGGCTGCATAGCCACCATCGTTCTTTCCGGGTGCGCCCTGCAACCGATGTATGCAGGCGGTGCGCAGGGCGCGGCCGCTCAGGTTCTGGCGGGCATAGATGTCTCTCCAATCCAGGGCCGCGCGGGCTGGCTGATGGCCAACGAGCTGCGTGACCGCTTGTCGGTTGCCGGCGGGGGAGCCGGAAGAGGCGAGGGCGCTTCCCGCTACCGCCTCGAAGTGCGGCTGGATGACGAGCTGGAAGGGCTGGGCCTGCTGAGCGACGATACTATCGGCCGCGAGCGCCGGACTCTGCGCGCACGCTATCAGTTGGTCGATACCACGAATGATACCATAGTCCTCGATGCCACAGCGGGATCGGATGTCGGGATCGATGTTGTCTCCAGTGAATACGCAGTGATCGCTGCAGAGCAAACGGCGCTGGAGCGACTGGCCGGCGAGGTGGCAGACCGTATCATCACCCGCCTTGCGCTAATGGGCCGTGAAAACCAGTGAGACAGGCTGAGGAGGCAGGTTCGGGGAGGCAACGATGAAGGTCAAGCAATCCGACTTTCCCGGTCGGGCGAGCACTGCAGCGGCGAAATGCAGCACCTTCTTCTTCTGTGGGCCGGATGAAGCTAGCTCCAGCGCTGCTGCCGCCACGATTGTTTCTCTCCTGCCCGATCCCGGTGAGCGGATCGAGCTGTCCGGAAGCGACATCAGGCGCGATCCCGTGATGCTGGGCGATGAAGCCCGCTCCAGCTCTTTGTTCGGCGATTCGCGCCACATTTTCATCCGCGCAAGCGGCGAGGAAGCGCATGATGCGTTGAAGAACCATCTGGAGGGGGGGGGCGATGCCTGCCCCGTCCTGATCGTGGCCACCAGCGCGACAGACAAGTCGCGGGCGGCCAAGCTGCTGGAAAAGCGCGACGATGCCCTCGTAGTGATGTTTTATCCGCCCGATATTCGTTCGATGACCGGGACGGTGCGCGACCTGGCCGACCGGGCGGGTTTGCGCCTGCAAGGCGATATGGCGGAGCGGATTGCGCGAAGCTCGGGTTTGGACCAGCGTCTGGCTGCCTCCGAAATCGAAAAACTGGCGCTTTATCTGGATAGTGCGCAGGACAGGCCAGCTACTGTCACGCGGGAAGACTGGGACGCGATCGGAGCAAAGTCGGAAGAAGACGGCTTCATGGAAATCGTAAACACGGCGCTGTCGGGCAAGTCCGCTGCGCTGGCAGCCGAGTTTGCCAGGATGGAGGCGACCGGCATTAATCCGGTCACAGTTTTGCTGGCGGCGGAACGTCGCGCGGCGCAGTTGTCTCAATTGGCGGCACGGCTGGGCCGGGGCAGCGATGTTGCGGGTTTTATAGCCAGCGAAAAGCAGGCACGCCGGGTCTTTTTCAAAGAAGCCCCTGATTTGCAGATGCAATTGACGGTATGGCGTGGCTCCAATCTGGACCGACTCGTCGCGCGGTTGACGTCGCTCCATCGCAAAATGCTAGGCAACAGCCAGCAGGCAGGAACATTGCTAAAACACGAACTGACACAGATAGTGCGGGTCGGTGCCCGGAGCCGCGGGAGATCGTAGAGGGGACCGGCCGCATGACAGAATGTAAGAGTAATGGGGAAGGCGCTCCTGGAATGCGATGCTTCGGAGTCTCCGGCTATTTGTATGCGCCGGACTGGCGTTAGGAACCGCAAATGAACGCGCAATCCTACCTGAAAACCGAAGAGCTATCGACCGATGCACCGTTGGTGCAATCGTTGGAAAAGCGTCGGCTGCGCATTTACGCAGCCTTCCTGCTAGTCGATATTTGTATTTTGTTATTCAGCTTCGCCGTCTCCAGTTGGATCACCAATCGGGTGTTTGCCGGCACAGGCGCGATGGCTCAAGCACTGGTGATAGCACCGCTCTTCCTGACTATAGCGCTTTACAATCGAACCTATTCAATGCGGGCGATGGAATCGTGGATTTATGCCGCGTTCCGCGCCGTGCTGTCATTGGTAATCGCGGCCGCATTGCTCAGCTTCATCACATTTTACCTCAGGACAGAAGAGTACTCGCGAGCTGTTTTTACTCTTTCTGTCTTTATTTCCGCTATAGGACTGATCGCCGTAAGGTATTTCGTAGTTGGGCACTGGCAGCCTTGGGGGCGTTCGCTTACCAACGTGCTGGTGGTGCATGACGGCGGGCCTGCAGTGTCGATTCAGAACGCAATCCATGTCGATGCGAAGACGCAGAGCATCCGTCCCGACTCGAGTGATCCGCACGCACTGAACAAGTTGGGCCAGATCATGGCAAATATGGACCGTGTCCTGATCAGCTGTCCGATTTCGCGACGGATGGATTGGGCGTTTGTGCTGCGCTCTGCCGGTGTGAATGGCGGCATCGTGACGGAACGGCTGAACGAACTGCGGCCGTTGCGGCTGCAAGACGATGGCGGCCTTTTGTCGTTGGTGGTGTCTGCCGGACCGTTGGGTATGCGGGACCGCATTCTCAAGCGCGCATTCGATACCTTCCTGTCGGCTGGTGCGCTGATAGCCCTTGCGCCGATCCTGTTGCTGACCGCACTGGCAATCAAGCTGGAGGATCGCGGGCCGGTGTTCTTTGTCCAGCGCCGTCTGGGCAAAGGCAATCGCTTCTTCGATATGTGGAAGTTCCGCTCGATGAAAGTGGCTCGGCTCGACGCCGATGGCGCGCAATCGACCGCTCGCGACGATGACCGTGTGACCAAAGTTGGCAAGTTCATCCGCAGCACCAGCATCGACGAACTGCCCCAGATTATCAACGTCCTGCGCGGCGAGATGTCGATTGTTGGCCCTAGGCCCCATGCTCTGGGTTCGCAGGCCGGAACCAAGTTGTTCTGGGAAGTCGATCCCGATTACTGGCGCCGCCATTCGCTGAAACCCGGGCTGACCGGTCTGGCGCAGGTGCGCGGGTTTCGTGGTGCGACCGAGCAGGAAAGCGATTTGCAACACCGACTGGGTGCCGATCTGGAATATATCGCCAACTGGAGTTTGCTGAGCGATATCGCAATCGTGGTCGCAACAGCCAGAGTGTTGATCCACCAACGCGCGTTTTAGGCAGGCGTTTTCATCCCACTATAAACCGCTTTACTAGGCGCAGGTTAATCAGGAACGGTGAAGCTGCCCGAGACGCGGCCATTGCCGCCGGAAACGGTTGCTCCGCCAGTCACCGGGCTGGAGCCTGAAGCGCTGCCATCGACGCTGGACACACCGGTGCGCAAGTCAATCGTCAGCCGCCCGCCATTCAGTGTGTCTCCGCCGCGCACCAGGCGGACATTGCCCGCCATTGTGATGATACGCCGGTTGAAATCATAGACTGCCACTTCGCCCGAGGCGCGCTCGTTTCCGCGCGTGACAGTGACGTCGCCTGTCGCAGTGATCCGCTGGATCGACAGATTGCCCGTATCAGAATAATTCACCACTGTGCGGCCGGCGCGTAACGTCAGAGCGGCCTGATTGATGACTACGTTGCCGGCCAGCACGACACGGTTCTGCCTGTCCTGCAATTCCAGCCGGTCCGCTGCGTAATTCACGGGAGCATCGGAATTGTGGCCGGCTATCGCCTGTGCGTTTAGACTGATGCCTGTGGCCACTACCAGAGTAGCGGCAAAACCCAGCATCGCCGAGCGCAGGACAGTTGATTTCAGGCTACGGGCCGCTTGCGTCATTGCATACTCCTGAGGGGTCCGGGCACCATGCGCAGCCGCGCATCGCCGGTCAATGTTACGGTGCGATCGGGCAGATTTATGCGCAGTGCATCGGCAGAGAAAGTGCCTGCGGGAATCTCCCCTTCGACGCCGTCGCTGCCGACCAGTTCGCGCTCTTCCAGATCGATCGAAACGCCGCGGGCAACCATCCGGTAGCCGTCGGCTGCGGTCAGCAGCAACGTCCCGGTCACATCGACTATGTCCTCGCGGAGCAGATACTGGCCGCCCGGTGCCTGTAAGCTGGCGGGGCCTTCGGGAAGCAGGATACGCGCAACCAGTGCATCGAGGCGCAGAATGCCTTCCTTGGTCGACTTCTGGACTGCCTCTTCTGCCGTAAGGGAGAAGGGCCGCCCTTGACTGTCCGATCCGCGAACCATCGCATTGTCGACCCTCAACCGCTCGTCGATCACGGCTACCTTGTTCCGGTCCAGCAGGAAGCTGACCTCGCCGCGCGGGGCCAACGGAGTAATCACCATCAGCGCGGCGATGACGCCGACCGCCATTGGCAGGACGACTGCCAGTATGCCTACCAGCCTGTCGTGAAACCCACCGGGCGCAGCAAAGCGTTGCCGCCCGCGCAGCAGAGCCTTTGCATCATCGCTGGTGATCCGTGCAGTCATGGCGCAGCTTTAGCCTTCGTGGCTGAACAAGTCCTTGTCGGCCCATCCGGCAAGGTCCAGCCGCGCACGGGTCGGCAGGAAATCGAACGCAGCCTGCGCCATTTCCATGCGCCCCTCGCGCTCCAGCCGCTTCTCCAACTCGTCTTTCATCCGGTGGAGATAGCGCACATCGCTGGCGGCATAATCGCGCTGCGCCTGGCTGATGTCGGGCCCGCCCCAGTCGCTTGATTGCTGCTGTTTGGAGATATTCTCGCCCAGCAATTCTTCGACCAGATTTTTAAGACCATGTCGGTCGGTATAGGTACGCACCAGCTTGCTGGCGATTTTGGTGCAGAACACAGGCGCTGCTTCCACGCCCAGATAATGCTCGATCGCGGCCAGATCGAAACGGGCAAAATGATACAGCTTCACTCTGGAGCGATCAGCCAGAATGGCCTTCAGATTGGGCGCGTCGAAACTGCTGCCGGGATTGAATCGCACCAGATGCTCGTCCGGTCCTCCATCGCTGATTTGGACAATGCACAGCCTGTCACGCGCAGTGATCAGCCCCATCGTCTCGGTATCGACGGCCAGCGGGCTGTCGCCCTGCAATACGCCGTCGGGGAGGTCTTCTTCATGAAAATGTACAGCCATAGCGGGGGCTATTAGGCCGATCGGGGATTGAGGGGAAGGGTGCATAGCATTGGCGCTGCTGCGGGCTTAGTCTGGTGTGGATGAGCGAGAGTGTTCCCGATAGCTGGCGCCCCGCGCTGGAGCCTGCATTGGCTACTCCGGAGGTCCGCGCGCTGGGCGGCTGGCTGCGGTTGGAGGAGGACGCAGGGAAGACCATCTATCCCCCGCGCGGGCAGCGGCTGCGCGCGCTGGAACTGACGCCGCTGGATAAAGTGCGCGCAGTCATATTGGGGCAGGATCCCTATCACGGGCCGGGACAGGCACACGGACTGGCGTTTTCCGTGCCCGAAGGGAGCAAAATCCCGCCCTCGCTTGCTAACATCTACAAGGAACTGCACGCCGATCTGGGTGTCGATAAGCCGCCGCATGGCAATCTGGAGCATTGGGCGCGGCAGGGCGTGCTGCTTCTCAACACCAGCCTGACGGTGGAGGCGGGGCAGGCGGGCAGCCATGCGGGGCGCGGCTGGGAGGCGATCACTGATGCCGTTGTCTCGGCGGCGGCGGAACGGGCCGATCCGACTGTGTTCGTGCTGTGGGGCGCCCATGCCCAGAAGAAAGCGCGTGCGATCCCGGCTCTGCAAGCGAGGCCCCACCATGTGATCGAAAGCCCGCACCCCAGCCCGCTGTCGGCCTATCGCGGGTTCTTCGGCTCGCAGCCATTCAGCCGCACGAACGCGTTTCTGCGCGAGGCCGGACGCAGTGAGATCGTCTGGACGTAAAGCGGAAGGGGGGCGCGGAGCCACCTGAATGTTCATATACGATTGCGATATTGTCGCCAATTCCAGACACAACGCCTTTATCGGCAGCTCGTAATTCGCCTGATAGCTGTCAATGCCAACCCCATTCACTCCTCGGGCGGAACCACCCTGATTTTCCGAAATTTTTCACGGCCTAACGGGCCGTCGACGGTAAGTATTCCTTCGTACAGGTGTCCGGTCATTCCTGTCAGGTCCATCACGCCGATATCGTTGGGTTCAAACGCGATACGTATGGTCCGGCCCGGCTGCCATCCCATCTCGGCCAGATCGAAGCGGTCAGACCGGAGATCGTACATACTTTGCTGCACAGTGATCGAAACCGCATTCCGGCATGCCCCGGCCTCGGGCGACCAGCCTTCCTCTGGTATCTGTTCAAGAGCTTGCGAGCCGTCGCCGCAGGTCAGCATCACATCCGCATATCCGAACGGTTTGCCGGTCTCGGCAAACATCACTTTTACCATCGGAGCGCTCGTGTCACCTGCTGCATTATTCTCCAGTCCGAGCCAGTAAAGGCGGGGCGGCACTGGCACCGGGTCAGACGTGAAAAGCACGGTTCCGTCCCGCTCGTTCCAGGTACCTTCTGCCCGCATATCAAGCGCACCGACCGACAGGCCCCACTGGAATTTGCCGTCGGCGGTCAATTCCATTCCCATCGCCGTTTCGAAGGAGTTGCCATTATATCGGCCGACGTATTCGCTGTTCGATATATCGCCGGCGTTATCGCTTTGACGCGCATCTGCGACTTGAACCGCGTTCGTTGCCGTATCGGGCAGACCTGTGGCGCAGCCCGTCAGGATAAAAGTCGGTGCGCAGAAAGCGAGCATGCAATTGGAACTTCGCTTCATCATCGGCGTACTCTTGCGACCAGTGGTTACCCGCGCGCTCATTTTTGCCCTGCGGTTCACGTTCTTAACGTGGCAGTTGTGACGCACCCATCAGAGCTTCGTCCACCGCGCGGGCCGCTTGCCGCCCTTCGCGGATGGCCCAGACCACCAGGCTCTGCCCGCGGCGCATATCGCCGCAAGCAAAAATGTCCGCCTCGCTGGTGACATAACTGTCGGTATCGGCGGCAACATTGCCGCGGCCATCCAGCTCCACTCCGGCGCGATCCAGCAGACCCCGGCGTTTGGGGCCGGTAAAGCCCATCGCCAGCAGGATCAGGTCGGCAGGCAGCGTGAATTCGCTGCCCTCTATTTCCTCGATCTTACCGTCGCGCCATTCGATGCGGATGCATTCGAGGCCGGTCATGGTTTCGCCGTCGCCGATCACCCGCTTGGTCAGGATCGACCAGTCGCGGTTCGCCCCTTCCTCGTGGCTGGATGTGGTCCGCATTTTCACCGGCCAATCGGGCCAGGTCATTGCCTTGTCTTCATGTTCGGGCGGCTGGGGCATGATTTCCAGCTGGGTCACGCTTTTTGCGCCCTGCCGGTTGGAGGTGCCGACGCAGTCCGAGCCGGTATCGCCGCCGCCGATCACGATCACGTCCTTGCCCGTCGCGGTCAGCGTTCCGCGGGGTGCAGCGCGCACTTCATCGTCGCCGGCATTGCGCTTGTTCTGCTGGCTGAGGAATTCCATAGCCAGCCGTACACCGTCGAACTCGGCGCCGGGAATATCGAGCAAACGGGCCTCTTCCGCGCCGCCAGCCAGCACCACCGCGTCGAAATTTTCCCGCAAGGCTTGCAAGCTGACTTCGACACCGACTTCGGAACTGGTTTTAAACTGGACACCTTCTGCTTCCATCTGGACCGCGCGCCGGTTGATCAGGTGCTTCTCCATTTTGAAATCGGGGATGCCATAACGCAGCAATCCACCAATTCGGTCGCTTTTCTCGAAGATGGTAACAGCATGTCCGGCGCGGGCCAGCTGCTGGGCGCAGGCAAGGCCTGCCGGGCCGGAACCTATAACCGCCACTGCACGTCCAGTCTGCTTTTTGGGTACTTGCGGGGTGACCCACCCTTCCTCGAACCCGCGATCAATAATGGCACATTCGATCGATTTGATGGTCACCGGATTGTCGTCGATATTAAGCGTGCAAGCCGCTTCACATGGCGCGGGACAAATGCGGCCGGTGAATTCGGGGAAATTGTTGGTGGAATGCAGCATGGTCAGCGCGTTCTTCCAGTCATCTTCGTAAACCAAGTGGTTCCAGTCGGGGATGATGTTGTTTACCGGACAGCCTTTATGGCAATACGGAATGCCGCAATTCATGCAGCGCGCAGCCTGATCGCGCAGTTCCCCTTCGGCGAGCGGAAGCGTGAATTCACGATAGTTTTGCAGACGTTCTTCAGGCGCGAGGTAATCCCGTTCACGCCGTTCGATTTCGAGGAAGCCGGTTTCTTTGCCCATTATTTGACCCTTATTCCGCCGCTTCCGACGCCGCTTCATTCCGCTCGTTTTCCAAAGCGGTAAGTGCGCGGCGGTAATCGGTCGGCATGACTTTGACGAATTTTGCGAGGCTGGCGTCCCAATCATCCAGCAAGGCAGCAGCCTTGGCAGAACCGGTATGCAGCTTGTGCCGCTCCACCAAAATACGCAGCCGCATCGCATCGTGACGCAGCATATCACCCATGCCGAAATCATGGACACTTTGCGGACGCTGGCGGGGGAGGCCCGTGCCTTCGGTATCGGAAGGCTCGCCGGTAATGCGCTCCAACTCGACCTGCGCAGGATTGACCAGATCGGCAAAGCTGCCATCTTCATCCAGCACATAGGCGACACCGCCGCTCATGCCTGCGGCAAAATTACGTCCCGTTGCGCCCAGCACGACAACAACGCCGCCAGTCATATATTCGCAGGCATGATCGCCTGCGCCTTCGACAACTGCAAGGGCGCCGGAATTGCGCACGGCAAACCTCTCGCCGGCTACGCCTTCGAAATAGGCCTCGCCTGCAATGGCGCCATACAGGACGGTATTACCGACGATGATGTTCTGGTCGGGGCTGCGCGGCGCGGCATCCGGTGCACGAACGATGATGCGTCCGCCCGACAGGCCCTTGCCGACATAGTCATTGGCATCACCAACCAAATCCAGCGTGACCCCGTGGGCCAGCCACGCACCGAAACTTTGACCGGCAACCCCGGTAAAGTTCACACGGATGGTATCGGGAGCAAGCCCGGTATGCCCATGCTTCTCGGCAATTCGGCCAGACAACATCGCACCTACCGTGCGGTGGACATTGCGGATCTCGCGATCCAGTTGAATCGGCTCGCCATTGTCCAGCGTAGATTTCGACGCTGCAATCAGATCATTGTCCAACGCCGCTTCCAGTCCGTGATCCTGCGTCTGCGTATGATGCAGCTTGCGGCCTTCAGGCAAGTTTACCTGATGCAGCAGACGCGACAGATCGACGCCGTCGGCCTTCCAGTGGCGCTCCACCCGGCGGGTATCGAGCAGATCCACCCGGCCGACCATTTCTTCCAGAGTGCGGAAGCCCAGGCGCGCCATGATGCCGCGCAGTTCTTCTGCCACATAAAAGAAGTAATTGATGACGTGCTCCGGCGTACCGGTGAAGCGCGCGCGCAGCACCGGGTCCTGCGTCGCCACGCCTACAGGGCAAGTATTGAGGTGGCACTTGCGCATCATAATGCAGCCCGCCGCAATCAGCGGGGCGGTGGCAAAGCCGAACTCGTCGGCGCCCAGCAAGGCGCCAATGGCAACATCGCGGCCGGTGCGCAGGCCGCCATCGACCTGCACGGCGATCCGGCTGCGCAGATCGTTCAGCAGCAACGTCTGCTGGGTTTCCGCCAGACCGATTTCCCACGGGGAGCCTGCGTGCGTCAGGCTGGTCAGCGGTGAAGCGCCCGTGCCGCCTTCATAGCCCGAGATAGTGACATGGTCGGCGCGGGCTTTCGACACGCCGGCAGCCACTGTGCCCACGCCCACTTCGGACACCAGTTTGACCGAGATGCGCGAACTGGGCTGTACATTCTTCAGATCGTGGATCAGCTGGGCCAGATCCTCGATCGAGTAGATGTCGTGGTGCGGCGGGGGCGAGATGAGACCGACACCCGGGGTCGAATGGCGCACTGCACCGATCCGCTTGTCCACCTTGTGGCCTGGCAATTGTCCGCCTTCACCCGGCTTTGCGCCCTGCGCCATCTTGATCTGGATATCGTCCGAATTGACCAGATATTCCGTTGTCACGCCAAAGCGGCCACTGGCCACCTGCTTGATCCGGCTGCGCATGGAATCGCCATTGTCCATCGGTGTGAAGCGGAATGGTTCCTCGCCTCCTTCGCCGGTGTTCGATCGTGCGCCCATTCGGTTCATCGCGATAGCCATGGTCGAGTGCGCCTCGTGGCTGATCGAGCCGAGACTCATCGCGCCAGTGCTGAAGCGTTTGACGAGTTCGGAGGCCGGTTCAACCTCGTCCAGAGACAACGGCATCTCGGCTTCACGCAGTTCCAGCAGACCGCGAATGGTCAGCAGGCGCTCGGATTGCTCGTTGATGCTCGCTGCAAAGGCTTCGTAATTCTCAACACCCTTCGCATCCGGTCCGCCACGCACAGCGTGCTGTAATTGCGCGACATTAGTGGGGGTCCACGCGTGCTCCTCGCCGCGAAGACGGTATTGGTAGATGCCCCCTACAGCCAGCATTTCGGTATGCAGCGGGTCATCGCCGTAAGCCAGCGCATGGCGGCGGATGGATTCCTCCGCCACTTCGGCGAGTCCGATGCCTTCGATGGTGGTTGCAGTGCCGCTGAAATACTCTTCGATCAGATCGCTGGAGAGGCCGACCGCGTCGAAGATCTGCGCGCCGCAATAGGACTGGTAGGTGCTGATGCCCATTTTGGACATAACCTTGCGGATGCCCTTACCGATGGCCTTGATGTAATTCCGCTCGACCTCATCGGCGGTCAAATCGGGGTGGCGTTTGACGCGCAGCGCTTCCAGCGTTTCTAACGCCAGATAGGGGTTGATGGCTTCCGCGCCGTAGCCAGCCAGCACACAGTAATGATGCACTTCACGCGCTTCGCCGGTTTCCACTACCAGCCCGGTCTGCATCCGCAGGCCCTGACGGACGAGGTGATGGTGTACAGCCGATGTCGCCAGTGCAGCGGGCAACGGCACGCGGCCCTCGCTCATCGCGCGGTCGGACAGAATCAGGATATTCGCATCCTGCAGCACCGCCTCTGTTGCGGCCCAGCACATTTCCTTGATGGCCAGTTCAACGCCCTCTACACCCCTTCCCGCGTCCCAGGTGGTGTCCACCGTGGCAGTGCGGAATGCCCCATCAAGCGCAGTCTCTACAGAGCGGATTTTCGCCAGGTCGGCATTGGTCAGGATCGGCTGGCTGACTTCGAGCCGTTTGTGCGTACCGGCTTCCTTGCCCAGCAGATTGGGGCGAGGGCCGATCATCGACAGCAGGCTCATCACCAGTTCTTCGCGAATCGGATCGATCGGCGGGTTGGTTACCTGCGCGAAGTTCTGCTTGAAATAATCATACAGCAGGCGGCTCTTGTCCGACAGCACGGCAATTGGTGTGTCCGTACCCATAGAACCAAGCGGATCGTCGGCATTGACAGCCATTGGTTCAAGGAAGCGTCGAATATCTTCCTGCGTGTAACCGAATGTCTGCTGCGCCTGAAGAAGCGTGGGCGTCTCCATATTCTCGTCCTGCGGCAGCTGCGCGAATTCCGGATCGACTACATCCAAATCTTCCAGATTGTACTGCGCTGTGTCGAGCCATTCGGCGTAAGGCTTGCCGGCGGCCAGATCGGCCTTCAATTCGGCGTCTTCGATGATCCGGCCTTCTTCCAGATCGATCAGCAGCATCTTGCCCGGCTGCAAACGCCATTTGCGGGTAATGTCGGCATCGTCGAAAGGCAGCACACCGCTTTCCGATGAGAGGCAAATTAGATCGTCTTTGGTAACGCAGAAGCGGGCAGGGCGCAGGCCGTTGCGGTCCAGCGTTGCACCAATCTGGCGGCCATCGGTAAATGCGACGGCAGCGGGGCCATCCCACGGTTCCATCAAAGCAGCGTGATATTCATAAAACGCGCGGCGGGCAGGTTCCATCTGGGCATTGCCTGCCCAGGCTTCCGGCATCAGCATCATCATGGCATGGGCAAGCGAGTACCCGCCTGCCAGCAACAGTTCGAGCGCATTGTCGAGACACGCAGTGTCCGACTGGCCATGCGGAATCAGCGGCCACATCTTATCCAGATCGGGGCCGAGCAGCTCGCTTTCCATTGTTCGGCGGCGGGCATTCATCCAGTTCACATTGCCGCGAACCGTATTGATTTCGCCGTTATGCGCCATGAAACGATAGGGATGGGCCAGTCGCCAGCTGGGGAATGTGTTGGTGCTGAAGCGCTGATGCACCAGGCCGAGGGCCGACACGCAATCAGGGTCGCGTAGATCGTCGTAAAATGTGCCAACCTGATTTGCCAGAAGCAGGCCCTTATATACGATGGTTCGTGCACTGAAGCTGGGAATGTAGGTTTGGGTCAGGGTCGGCAGATCATGCTTCACCGACAGTTTCGCCAGCGGGTTCAGCGTTTGTTTGCGAATCACTATCAGCTTACGCTCAAACGCAGCCTCGTCGGCGCAGTTGCTTCCGCGAGCGATGACGCACTGGCGGATCACCGGCATGGAAGAAATCACAGCCTTGCCCAGACCATCCAATGTGACGGGTACATCGCGCCAGCCGACAACGCTCTGGCCTTCTTTTTCGGTGAAGCGTTCCAGCCGCTCGATCACAAAATTGCGCCCGGCCTCGTCCTGCGGCAGAAAGCACATCGCCACGGCATATTCGCCGCGCGGTGGCAGGTCGTGGCCGTTATTCTCAGCCCATCTGCGAATCAGCGGGTCGGGGATCTGCAGCAGTATGCCTGCGCCATCGCCCAGCAGCGGATCGGCACCCACGGCCCCGCGATGATCGAGATTGGAGAGAATTTCCAAGCCCTGTTTGACAATGGAATGGCTCCGCTCGCCCTTAATATGCGCCACAAAACCGACACCACAGGCGTCGTGTTCATTGCGCGGATCATAAAGGCCCTGCGGCGCGGGGTGAGCCATAACTTGCCATTCCTGTCAGATGCCTAGCGGCATACCTTTCAGGCAGCGCGCGGCAATTAAGCACGCGTTTCGCAGGCTAAGCCCTGTACGAAACTGTCGCGAGCCATTCTTTTGGCGACCGAATATGTTTTTTGCAAGTGCGAAGGGGCGAATCAAATCTTGATCCGCCCCAAGGCTTATAATTTTACCGGAACACGGGGCCTGCTGCAGCGCGGTTTGCGCTGCTTCGGGTCAGGCAGCTCCGCTCATCCGCTGGAGTTTTTCCAGAGCTTCGCGCAAGGCGCGCTCGGTTTCGGAAGGGTCGGACGGCTCACTTGCAGACGCTGCTGGAGATGGTCCGGCGTTTCCGGCCGAACGGGCGCCGGTCGGCGCATCGAACGGGCGCGGGTTGGGCTTGTGATTGCCTACCGGCTGTTCGTCCTGCTGACCGGGGAAAACAACCACAGGCTCCGGCAAGGCATCTTCGTTCTGGGTCTTGTCCTCGACCCGGGCGAATTCATGATCGGACAGCATGCTCTTCATATTGAGCAACGAACTGTAGGCGTCCTGACTTTCGCTGTCGTCTTCGTCTGCCGCACCAAATGAGATATCCGGCGCCATTGCAGTCGCTGCAAACGACGCATCATGGGGCGGGGATTCTTCTGCCTGGTCATTCGTTGGGGCAACCGGGCCGGCGAAGGGGTGCTGGCGAGCGAAGTCGATCGACAACGGAGCAGATGCCAAGTCGTCGTTTACTTCGTCTGAATCCGACATATCGAGCGGTCGAAGAGCCGAAGGCATGGCAGGCTCATCGCTTCCAAACGGCGTTTCGGCAGCGTCAGAAGCGTCCATAGCTGCGGTCGCATTGGCCCGTCGGAACACCATCGGTTCTTCGGCCTTACGTTCCGCCACTGCTTCACTTTCGGCGGGCGCGGACAGACCAGACCTCGACACGAGCGGCGAGGTAAAGGGCAGATTGGATGCGGCGCTGAACGATTGCAAATCGGCATCGTCGGCGCGATCTGCAAAGGGATTGGCGCCATCGAAGCCAGCCGTTGGCGGGACCGGAGCGGACGACACTTTTTCTTCTCTTTCGCGTTCGGCCTTTGCCTGCAAGGCGGTGGCGAAACGTTCGACAAGTTCGGCCATGCCGAGATCGGACAGTGCGTTTCCGTTCTGTGTGTTTTCGCCCTGATCGGACGGCGGTTCGGAAGCATTTGTCGCAGCCGCATCATTCGGTGCTGCGAAGGAAGGCATGGCGGGCTGTGTCGGCTGGGTCATGGACTCTTCCTGCATGAAGGAAGTTGCAAAATCGTTGTCCTGGTTGTCGGAGGAATCTTCCCCCTCCTGCAGGGCCGGGGCTGCCCGATCGGAAACCGTCCCTGCACCTTCCATCATTGTATCCGGAATGTGCGTATCGGGATAAAAGCCGGGCACTGCGGCTGGCTGCTTCGCCGCCCCATCGTTCTGCAGTTGGGCAACGTTGCGCAATGCGTCAGTTTCCTCGGCAAATTCTTCCAGAGCCGCGTCTTCTTTCTCGCCGAACTGTTCGGCGGTCAGATCAAGTTCAAGCGGTTCGTCGAAGCTTTGGCCCGGAAGCGGCACGGTATGCATGAATTCGCTCGGACCGGAATCATCGGTTACCGACAAAGAACGGCGGCGACCGGCCAGTTTTGCAGCAACAGGATCGGGCGACTGATCAGCCTCTGTTTTCGCGCTCGCTTCATCGCTTTCGGCCCATTCGTCCTCGAATTTCCAGGGATCTTCCAATGGACCCAGACCTTCACTGCCCAGCTCGCTGCTGGCAGATATCGGGCGTTTGGCCGGTGCGTCGGGGTGGCGGTCCGCCTCGTTCAACCGGAGATCGCGGGAGCGCTCTATTGCGGGAGATTGTGACTGCGTGACCTTGCGCGCCAGCACCAGACCGGTTGCCAGACCGATCCCTGCGGCCAGCACGGCAGTCATCGCGCGAGCGGTAAAGCCCAGCGGGGGCGCTGCTGCGGGCACCACTGCGTCGATCCCGATACCGGTGATAATGCCTTCCAGCAGGGTATGCGGCAGAACCAGACTGCCAATGCCGAACAATGCTGCAAACCAAAGGGCAACAATCGCCGGAAAGGCGGGGTGCGAACTGACAGGTGCTCCACCCTTCCCGGCTTTCTGCTTAGTATTTGCCATGCCCAAAACCACTTTCCTGTTGCCGCCCCTGATCGATTGCTGCCGGTCAGGCAGCGGCCGGAACGGGCCTATTCGAAGTGCTGGCTAGCAAATGATGGTAAACGCTTTGATAACGATGAATGCCCGCGTCCCAGTCATGCTGGCTCGCCACATGAGAAAACGCTCGTTTTCGCATATCGTCCCAGTCACCGCGTCTGGCGGATAGACTGGTCAGGGCATCGGCCAGCCCTTGTGGGTCATCGGGGGGAAACAGGGTTCCGGTAATGCCGTCTCGTATCAGTTCACGGTGGCCGCCGACGTCGGAGGCAGCAACCAGCCGATGCTGGGCCATCGCTTCCAGTGGTTTCAACGGAGTGACCAGATCGGTCAGGCGGCTCGCTTTGCGCGGGTAAGCCAGAATATCGGTTAGCGCGTAATAATTTTCGACCTGATCGTGCGGTACGCGGCCGATAAAATGAATTGCCTCGGCACAGGATGATGCGGCAGCCTGTGCGCGAAGGGCATCGTCCATTGGCCCGCCGCCGACCAGCAGCAGCTGCGCATTTGGTTCGCTTTGCCGTAGCAGGGGCAACGCCGCGATCAGATCGTCCAGCCCTTCGTAATCGTAGAAACTACCGATGAATCCGATGATTGGCCCCTTTCCGATGCCCAGCGATGCGGCAAGCGCCTCGTCACGCGCCACTGGCTCGCCGAACAGCGACAAATCCACGCCGTTGGGCGAGATACCGATCCGTCCGCCATCGAACCCGCGTGTAACGAGATCGTCGCGCAGGCCCGAGCAGATGGTAAAAACGGCATCTGCCCGCGCGACAACGCGGTTTTCCAGTGCGCGGGTCATGCGGTATTTGATCGAGCCTTCGCGGCCCTGCCCGTTGCCGACAGCCGCATCCTCCCAGAAGGCGCGGATTTCATAGACCACCGGAATGCCCAGCCGTGCTCCGGCCCGCACCGCGGCCATGCCGCACAGGGCGGGGGAATGGGCATGCAGCACGTCGGGCCGCCATTCTTCGGCCAGTTCCTCGATTGCGCGAGCCAGCCGGTTGATTTCTCGGATTTCGCTGATGGCGGGGATCGAACCTGTGTCTCCGCCCGCTGGCGTGCGGTGGAATGTCAGTCCTTCGGCATGCTCGGTCGTGGGGCCATCGGCGCTGTGTCGTAGGCCGGTTATACCACGCACTTCCATTCCAGCGCGTTCCTGCGCCTTAAGGATGGCACGGGTGCGAAAGGTATAACCGCTATGCAGCGGTAGCGAATGGTCGAGGACATGAAGAATGCGTGTCATGGGGCCCTTGTCTGACATGGTTTGCTTAACGGCCCGTCAACCGGTGCGTGGTAGCGAACCGGTAACCAAAGGTGGGCCATGCAGGTCCGCCGCCGGAGCCGATTGCACGCCATGATCGATTATTTTGCTCTCGCCCTTACTCACGGGCTCCTGCTCGTAGGGCTATTGCGTCTGCTGACGCACGAGAAGCTGGATCACGAAAACGTGAAAACTCTGGCGCAAACGGATGCTGCCCAAAACGATACGGCTGACACCGCAAAATCAAGTGAAACCAAAACGGTGCGTACCGGAAAAGACAGAAGCCAACACAGAAAGCGCGGCTGACCGGCGATGCTTGATGCTGCCCTTTTCCTGTTTGTCCTGGCTATTTTCGCGCTGGGGGTGCGCCGTCCGTTCATCTGGGTGCTGTTGTATCTATACATCGATATTCTGTCCCCGCAGAAGATCGGCTGGGGGCTGATGCAGATGTTCCCCCTTTCGCTGATTGCTTTCTGCGCAGCTTTCGGCGGCTGGCTCATGACCGACACGAAAAAAGACGTGCGTTTCACGTTCCGTCAGGGATTGCTTGTCGTCCTGTTGCTGTGGTGTTTCTATACGCTTCAGGGTTCGCCTTTCCCGGAACCTGCGCAGGAAAAATGGGACTGGGTCTGGAAGGCGATGTTCTTCGCCATTTTCCTGCCCTTCACCCTGATGACACGCCTCCGGTTGGAAGCTGCCGCGATGACAATGGTGTTGACGGTAGGGGCGATTATTATCTCTGCCAGCATGAAGACTGCGCTGGGCGGTGGCGGCTACGAACAGCTCTACTTCTTCGTCAACGACAATAGCGGCCTTTACGAGAGCAGCACGCTATCGACCGTGGCAATTGGCATCATTCCGCTGGTCCTGTGGTTTAGCAGACATGGCACTATTTTCGCGCCGGACTGGCGAGTGAAGCTTTTCTGCTACGCGCTTGTCTTTGCCTGCCTGATGATCCCCGTAGGCACGGAAGCGCGCACCGGTCTGGTCTGCATCGCAGTTTTGGCGGTGCTTGCGCTGCGCGATGTAAAACGGCGCGCGCTGTTCCTGCTGGCAGGCGGCTTGCTGGGTATGATGGCCATTCCGTTCCTTCCGCAGAGCTATTTCGAGCGGATGTCGACCATTTCCAGCCATGACGGCGACCAGTCCGCCTCTACCCGTGTGGCGGTCTGGGAATGGACATGGGATTATGTCGCGGAGAACCCGCGCGGCGGCGGCTTCGATATCTACCGGGCGAACAAATTCACCTACCGGATGCCCGAACGCACGGGCGAGGGGAATACACAGTCCATCGAATACAAGGAGGTCGTGGACGAGGGGCGTGCCTTCCACTCGGCGTATTTCGAAGTGTTGGGCGAGCAGGGCTATCTGGGTTTCCTGGTCTGGATCTGGCTACAGCTTCTCGGCCTGTGGCATATGGAGCGCATCCGCAGGAAATGGCGCAAGCGGACCGGCGAGGGTGAACGCTGGCAGGCGCCCTTTGCGACAGCCCTGCAATACGCCCACATCATTTATCTGGTCGGAGCACTGTTCCAGGGGATCGCTTACCAGCCTTTCATCATGATGCTGATCGGCCTGCAAATAGCGCTGCATGTCTATTGCAAACGGCTTGATTCGCCACAGAACAAAGGAATCAGAAGCACACGCGGGCCATCCGGCGCGCGCAAGGGTGGGCCTGCCGTAGCGGCACGGGAAGCTGCATTGCGCTAGCCTTCCTCATCCTGCATGAATGGCTGCAAATACGGCATTCATCATAGGAGAGTTACATGACCCCGCAAGAACTAGCCGCCAAGACAGGCGAATCCCTCGGCACCAGTGAATGGGTCGAAATGAGCCAGGACCGGATCAACAAGTTCGCCGATGCGACAGGTGATCACCAGTTCATCCATATCGACGAAGAAAAAGCCAAGATGACGCCGTTCGGCGGCACCATCGCTCACGGCTTCCTGACCCTGTCGATGATTCCTTATCTGGGCGCGAACAGCGATATGCCGAAGGTCGACGGCGTGAAAATGGGCGTCAATTACGGTGGCAATAAAACGCGTTTCATCGCCCCCGTACGTGCAGGCAAGCGCATCCGTGGACATTGGAAGCTGGTCGAGATGATCGAAAAGCGTCCGGGCCAGTGGCAGCAGACGGCTGAAATCACGATGGAAATCGAAGGCGAGGATAAGCCCGCCCTGATTTGTGAGTGGATCACCCAGTACTTCGTTTAATCGAGTAACCTCCCGGCCCCGCCGGCACACCAATCCCAACTTTTCAGGAGTTCGCCATGCGCGACGCAGTAATCGTATCCACCGCCCGTACTGGTATGGGCAAAGCTTATAAGGGCGCTTTCAATTCCACTCCCGGTGCCACTCTGGGTGCCTACGCTCTGAAGCCCGCAATTGAGCGTGCAGGTATCGAACCTGGTGAAGTCGACGACGTATTGTGGGGCTCCGCCCTACAGCAAGGCACGCAGGGCGGGAATCTGGCGCGCCAGGTCGCTTTGAAAGCGGGTTGCCCCATTTCCACCAGCGGCATGACCATTGATCGCCAATGCTCCAGCGGCCTGATGTCGATTGCCACCGCTTCCAAGCAGGTGACGCTCGACAGAATGGATATCGTAGCTGCAGGCGGTCAGGAATCGATCAGCCTGGTGCAGACCCCGGAAATGCGCGTTGCACCCGACAAATCGCTGGTGGCGATGCACGGCGCGATTTACATGCCCATGCTGCAGACGGCGGAAACCGTGGCCCAGCGCTATGGCATCAGCCGTGAAGCGCAGGACGAATACGGCCTCCAGTCGCAGCAGCGCACTGCCGCCGCACAGGAAGCTGGCCTGTTCGACAATGAAATCGTCTCCGTCACAACCACTCATATGGTGAAAGACAAAGAGACCGGCGAAGTGTCCGAACAGGAAGTCACCATTGCGAAGGACGAGGGCAACCGTCCCTCCACCACGCTGGAAGGCCTGCAGTCGTTGAAGCCTGTGCTGGGGGACGGCACGAGCATCACGGCAGGCAATGCCAGCCAACTGTCCGACGGTTCGTCGGCCGTAGTGGTGATGGAAGCCGCTGTTGCTGCCAAGAAGGGCCTGACCCCGCTTGGCCGTTATGTCGGCATGGCGGTTGCTGGCACGGAACCTGACGAAATGGGCATCGGCCCGATCTTCGCCATTCCCAAGCTGCTGGAACGCTTCGATCTCTCGGTCGACGATATCGGCCTGTGGGAACTGAACGAAGCGTTCGCCGTGCAGGTGCTCTATTGCCGCGACAAGCTGGGCATCGATAACGACAAGCTCAACGTCAATGGCGGCTCGATCTCCATCGGCCACCCCTACGGCATGACCGGCGCACGTTGCACCGGCCACGCTTTGCTGGAAGGCAAACGCCGCGGTGCCAAATACGCAGTCGTCACCATGTGCGTCGGCGGCGGGATGGGCGCAGCTGGATTGTTCGAGATCTTCTGATTGGACCTTCAGTCGATGTAAAACAAAACGGCGCGGGAGCACTCCCGCGCCGTTTTGTTGTTTGGCAGTCTGAAAGTTGCCGAATGACCGCTTTTGAGGCTGAGTTTGCGAACCTCCAAAGTCTGTATTTAGGTGGGAAGCGGAACGGCCGCTTTCGGTTGCGGATGGAAAGTTAAGCAGTCAGCTAATTACTCTTCTTACGCATGTATAAGGTTGTTTTCTCTTGGCCTTTGCGATCGCCACGGCCGATTTGATAGCCAAAGCATGAGTAGAAACAGCATAAGACCAGCAGCAAAATGTAGCAGCTTTATGTTGAACGCCAGGTAGTTGACGAACCCGGCACCAAAGAGGACGAAATAAAGGCCCATTAGCGCATATCCTGCGCGAAGTTTGAATAGCGCTAAAAACGAACCGAGCGTCAAGGTAATTCCCATTAGAGCGCTCCAGCCCATGTAGACTTCAATCGACAGGGGAATAATCGCTCCGGCAGATAGCTCAGGAAACCCAGGTTTCAATGCTTCTACAACCAAACGCCCAATATCGGTGTTCATCCAACCCATAATTTGTCCAACAGCGGGTACCGTCCCGTACAGACGCAAGCCTCCATAGATAAGAAAGCCGAGAACAATCATATAATAGGCGACGTTACGAAAAGCGCTTCGCTTGAACATAGATCAGCTCCACAGTTCGTTTGGCGCAACCGGCGCTTCGGTTTGAGATATTTACGCTCATTATAGAAACGAAGCAATCGACGAAGACGTAGTGTGTGCAGGCTATCGTCCGAGCTATGGCTGACGACAGTCTTTGGGAATTCAAGGTTGTTAAGGAATGTCCGCAATTGGGTCGTTAGCGGACTGACCGCTTTGAGAGGAGCCAATCGCCTTATCGGCTTGTTTATACCCCGTGCGCCGCTACAAATTCCTCGACTACCGGCGCAATCTTTTCGCGCCATTTGCTGCCGTTGAAGATGCCATAATGGCCTGCGCCTTCGGCCAGGTAATAGCGCTTTTTCTTCTCTGGCAGACCTTTCGCCAGTTTCAGCGCTGCCTTGGTCTGGCCGATGCCGGAGATATCGTCCCGCTCGCCCTCGACGCACAGGATTGCGGTCTGGTCGATATCGCCCAGATCTACAGGCTCGCCGCGATGGGTGAAGGTTCCGCTTGGCAGGGAGTGTTTCTGGAACACTTCTTCCACCGTCTGAAGATAAAACTCCGCGGTCATATCGCACACGCTGCGATATTCTTCGTAGAAATCCTTCGCCGCTTGCGCGCTTTCATCGTCGCCGGAAGTCAGATGCTTGAACATTTCCCAATGGCTTTGAATGTGCGCGCCCAGATTCATGCTCATGAAGCTGGCGAGCTGGAGAAAGCCGGGGTAAACCTTCCGGCCACCACCTTCATATGTCATCGGCACGGTGGCGATCACATTCTGGCGGAACCAGCTGATCGGGCGCTTCATCGCCATGTCGTTGACCGTGGTCGGGCTTTCCCTCGTATCGATCGGGCCGCCCATCATGGTCAGCGTGGCCGGCGCAGCGTCATGCTTGTCCCGGTTCATAATCGCTGTGGCGGCGAGGGCCGGAACGCTTGGCTGACAGACGGCCATGACGTGCGTACCCGGGCCGATATGGTCCAGAAATTCGATCAGGTAATCGATATAATCGTCCAGATCGAATTCACCCGCAGACGTCGGAACGCCGCGCGCATCGTGCCAATCGGTGATGTAGACTTCGTAAGGTTCGACCATCCGTTCGACCGTGCCGCGCAGCAATGTGGCGAAGTGCCCGCTCATCGGAGCGACGATCAGCAGCTTTGGTGCATTTTCAGCCAATCCGTCACGGCGAAGCCTCTTCAGGTCGCCGAATGGCTTGGCCAGAACAACGGTTTCGCTGATTGGATCGGGCACACCGTCAATCTTGACCGCATCGATATCGAATTCGGGCTTGCCCCGATTTATTGTTGCATGGGCAAAGACTTCAAGCGCACTGGAGGCCATCGGGCCCATGCCGGTATAGGAGATCGGGTTGGCCGGATTGGTCAGCCACTGCGAGCTGATAGCGGCAAGCGAGCTTGCTCCGTTGAGCCAGGCGCGCTGGAGTTCATAAGCGTGATAAAGCAATGCGTGTCCCCTGCGTACGCCTTCGTAAACGGCGTATAGATAGGGTTCTATAGTGGGCGTTCAGGAGCCGTTGTGCAATGCACAATAAAATTGCTGTGCTGCAACCGGTGGCTTTCGGCTGCCGCAGGCCCTAGATAGACGCCCTGAAGCCGATATGACCGATCCCGAAACAGCTCCGCCCCCCCGTCCGCCCGAGGACAAGCCCAGATCTGGGCGGTTGTTCCGCCGGGAAGCCTCGGAAGAGGCAGAGCCGAAAGCCCGGTCGCTCGGCCCGCTTCGCATGGTGTACCGCGAGACAGCGAAGTATCCTGACAAGATTGCGCTGGCGCTGCTCGCCCTGCTGATAACGGCCGCGGCTACGTTGGCGATACCTGCGGGTTTCAAGCTGGTTATTGATCGGGGCTTTGCCGCTGGTGGTGATCCCGAACAGATCGGCCAATGGTTTCGCTACCTGCTGATGATTGTCGTCGTTCTGGCGATTGGCACTGCCATGCGGTTCTATTTTGTCAGTTGGATCGGGGAGCGTGTCGTCGCGGATTTGCGGCGCAAGGTTCATGCTAATTTGCTGCGGCAGGAGCCGGGTTTCTTTGAAACGAACAGTCCCAAGGAAATCAGCAGCCGGATGACCAGCGATACCTCGATTATCGAGCAGGTCGTGGGTACCACCGTTTCCGTGGCATTGCGCAATCTTCTGATGGCGCTGGGCGGGACGGCCTATCTTTTCTATCTCGCCCCGTCGCTCACCATCGGAATGGCGCTGGTCATTCCTGCTGTAGTATTGCCGATCACTATTTTCGGACGGCGGCTGCGTAATGTTTCGCGCGATAGCCAGGACCGCGTGGCCGATGTCGGCGCGATGGTGACAGAGGTGCTGTCGGCGATGAAAATAGTACAGGCATTCGGACAGGAGCGACGCGAAACCACCCGTTTCGGAGATGCGGCAGAACGGATATTCACTGTTGCCAAACGGCGCATTGCAATCCGCGCTGCGATGACCTCGATTATCATCCTGCTGATATTCGGCTCCATTACGCTATTGATGTGGCGCGGGGCCATCGGCGTGTCTTCTGGAGAAATATCAGGCGGCACGATTGCGGCCTTCGTCATTACCGGCGGACTGGTAGCGGGTTCTTTCGGCTCGCTTACCGAAGTTTACGGTGACCTGCTGCGCGGGGCAGGGGCGGCGAGCCGGTTGAACGAACTGCTCGAAGCAGAACCGGGTATTGCTCCGCCAAAGCGGCCTGATACTTTACCCGAACCTGCGCGCGGCAGCTTGTCGTTTCGCGGTATCACATTCTTCTATCCCACACGGCCCGAAGCGAAGGCTCTGGACGGATTTTCGCTTGAAGTGGAGCCGGGCGAGACGGTGGCAATTGTCGGTCCCTCGGGCGCTGGCAAATCGACCATATTCCAGCTTGCGGAGAGATTTTACGATCCGCAATCCGGCACTGTACGTTTGGACGGTGTGCCGCTGACCAGCCTCGATCCGGCGCAAGTTCGCAAACGAATGGCGCTGGTCCCGCAGGACGGCGTATTATTCAGTGCCAATGCACGCGATAATCTTCGGTACGGCAACTGGAACGCCAGTGACGAGGATATATGGGCAGCAGCCCGCGCCGCCAACGCAGAAGAGTTCCTGCGTAACCTGCCGCAGGGACTGGACACATTTCTGGGCGAGGATGGCACGCGTCTGTCAGGGGGCCAGCAACAGCGCATTGCGATTGCCCGCGCGGTGCTGCGCGATGCCCCCATCCTGTTGCTGGACGAGGCCACGAGTGCGCTGGATGCTGAAAGCGAACGATTGGTGCAGGATGCGCTGGATCACCTGATGCAAGGTCGCACCACGCTGGTCATCGCCCACCGTCTTGCCACCGTGCGCGCGGCAGACCGGATTGTAGTGATGGAGAACGGCCGCATCATGGAGCAGGGGCCGCATGTGCAGCTGATCGCAAATGGCGGCCTGTATGCACGGCTCGCATCTCTGCAGTTCGATGCCCCCGAGGCATTGGGCGAAGACGCCGTAGCCTAAGCGCGGCCACGAGGTTTCTAACTTTAGTTCAATACGTTCGGCCGGGCGCAAATCGACGGATGGCATATATATCCGACGAAGGAACACTCTCGACCGGTTTTTAGCCTATGCCATTCCTGCATGATCGTGCGCCGTGTGCGCCCGGCGCCAATGTTAACAGGGGACGTCTTCAATATGATCCGCACCGCAATAGCCACTTCCGCCAGCGTCTTCGCACTGGCTCTCGCCGCGCCTGCTACTGCGCAGGATGATGCTGGGCAGGATGATGCAGGAACACAGGTCGAAGGCACCGAAACGCGAAGCGACGCGCCCCAGCTGGCCGAACCTGAAACGCCGACGATGAGTTTTGGCGAATGGGGTGTGGAACCCTCTCTGCTATCCGATACGATTGCGCCGGGCGACGACTTCTTCGCTTACGTCAACCAGAACTGGCTCGATGCCAATCCGTTGCCAGCCGAATTCAGCCGCTTCGGTGCGTTCAATCTGCTGCGTGAGAAATCCACCAGTGACGTGAAGGCACTGCTCGACGAACTGCTCGCCAAGACCTCCGCCGAACGCACGGCCGACGAAACGCGAATTGTAGATGCTTACAACGCATTTCTGGATACCGAGGCAATCGAAGCTGCAGGGCTGAGCAACGTGCAGCCATACCTGACCAAAGTCATCGGCGCGCAGTCGGTCGCGGAACTGGGCGACCTCTGGGCTTCCTCCGGCTATCCCGCACCGCTCGGCGGCTACGTCAATGTCGATGCCAAGCAGCCGGATCAGTATGTCGCCTATCTGGGTATCGGCGGCCTTGGCCTGCCCGACCGCGAATACTATCTCGATACGTCCGAAGAGGGCGTCAGCATCCAGAACGATTACAAGGACTACATCACCTTCCTGCTTGGCGAGGCTGGATATGCCGACGCGCGCTCCGCAGCAGAAGCGGTCTATGCATTTGAAGAAATGCTGGCCCGCAACGTAATCTGGGACCGGACGGTGCAGCGCAACCGCGACCTGACTTACAATGCTCTGACGGCGGATGAAGTGCAGGCAATGGCTGGCGACTTCCCTGTTACGGCAATGCTTGAGAAGATCGGGCTCGCCCAATCTCCTAAATATGTGGTGGGCCAGGTTCCCCCGACCGAAGAAGAAATCGAAGAGCTGGGTCTGACTGCGGAGACCCTGGAAAAGATCGGCACAGGTTTCCCGGGAATGTTCGATGTGCTCAATGAAACCCCGCTCGCTACCTTGCAAGCGTGGACTTTGAAGGACATTCTTTCGGATCGCGCGCCGGTTCTGCCATCGCGTTTCGACGAAGCGCAGTTCGAGTTCTACGGCAAAAAACTGCGCGGGACGCCGGAGCAGCGTCCGCGCTGGAAGCGCGCGGTTGCCGCTGTCGAAAGCTCTCTGGGTGAGCTTGTAGGTCAATCGTATGTCGAGCGGTATTTTCCGCCCGAAAACAAGGCTGCGATGGATAAACTGGTCGCCAACCTGCGCGTCGCACTGGCCGGATCACTGGCCGATATCGACTGGATGGGCGAAGAAACCAAAGTCGAAGCTATGGCCAAGCTCGACAGTTTCGATCCCAAGATCGGCTACCGTGACAATCTGGAAAGCTATGAAGGTCTGGCCATCAGTCCTACCAACCCTGTCGCCAACGAAGTGGCTGCCGAGGCGTGGCAGCTGGCCGATAACATCGCCAAGCTGGGCGGCCCCATCGACCGGACAGAATGGTTCATGCTGCCCCAGACGGTGAATGCCTATTACAACCCCACCAAGAACGAGATCGTCTTTCCCGCTGCGATTTTGCAACAGCCCTTCTTCGGCCTGACTGCAGACCCGGCGGTGAATTACGGCGCCATTGGCGGCGTTATCGGACATGAAATCGGTCACGGGTTCGACGATCAGGGTTCCAAATCGGACGGAACCGGCAAATTGCGCAACTGGTGGACGGACGCGGACCGCGCTGCTTTCGACGAACGCGGCGATGCGCTGGTCGAGCAGTATGATGCCTTCTGCCCGCTCGATGACGGAGATACATGTGTAAACGGCCGCCTGACACTGGGCGAGAATATCGGTGATCTGGGCGGTCTGAATCTGGCCTATCGCGCTTACAAGATTGCAACCGAAGGCACGGATGTGCCGGTTATCGACGGCTTCACCGGCGATCAGCGCTTCTTCTTGGCGTGGGCGCAGGTCTGGCGTTCAGCACAGCGCGAAGAAAACTATCGCACTCGCCTGCGTACCGACAGCCACAGCCCGGAAGAATACCGGGTCAATGGCGTGGTGCGTAATATGGACGCTTGGTACGAAGCGTTTGGTATCACCCCCGAGCATGATTTGTACCTTCCGCCGGAAGAGCGCATTTCCATCTGGTAGGCTCTCTGCGCTGCCAATGACCTTTAAAGAAGGGCGCCGGTCGCTTGACTTGGCGCCCTCTTTGTTCATGGACCTCACCACTATGGACAACACGCTCACCGCCATCCTGCTCGGCATCCTCGAAGGGTTGACCGAATTCCTGCCGGTATCCTCTACCGGGCATCTGATTCTGGCGCAGGCATGGTTCGGCTATGATCCTGCCGAATGGCAGCAATTCAATATCGTTATCCAGCTGGGCGCAATTCTGGCGGTGGTCGTGGCTTATTTCAGCACTTTCTGGAACATGGGTATGGGGCTGCTGCGGCGGGAGGACGAGGCTGTACGGTTCGTGCGCAATATCTTGCTGGGCTTTGTTCCAGCAGCCTGTATCGGCCTTATTGCAAAGGACGCGATTGATGCGATGCTGGAAACACCGATGGTGGTTGCTGTCGCGCTGATCGTCGGCGGGATTGCCATATTGGTGCTGGAAAAGGTGATTCCGGCACGCGATGATACCGGTGTTGCGGGCATGTCCGCGAAAACCGCGTTGGCTGTCGGCTTCGTCCAGTGTCTGGCCATGGTCCCGGGCACCAGCCGTTCCGGCGCGACAATCATGGGCGCTCTGGCGATGGGCGTGGGGCGGAAAACCGCAGCAGAGTTTTCTTTCTTTCTCGCCGTGCCAACCATGCTGGGCGCGGCGACAGTCAAGATCCTTGATGATCCGGCCTTGCTGGCAGGCGAAGCAACGATCGGCTGGGGCGAGATCGCTCTGGGCTTCACAGCGGCATTCGTGGTTGCGCTGGCGGTGATAAAGGCATTCGTCGCTTATGTGAGCAAGCGTGGATTTGCTCCTTTTGCTTGGTACCGCATTTTAATCGGCGGGGCATTTATCGTCTGGATGATGAGTTGATCACGGCCACATCACGCTTTTTTACAATCGCGTTCGGAACGTCAGGCCATCTTTTTCGTAAATAGCTCATGGCACGCAGAGATTCGATATGGGCATTCTGATCCTCATTATCGCCGGGGCCGTATTTGGCTGGCTGGCAACCATCATCCTGAAGATTGATGATGTCCCCACTTCTGGACACTATGCAATCATAGGGTCTGTCAGCGCGGCGCTCGGAGGATTCGCAATTTCCGGGGCGCGCGCTTTGACCAGTCTGAGCCCGGTTTCATTACTTGCAGGTATTGTCGCAAGCGCGGGTGCTTTGGCGCTTATGCATTATTTAAAACGGACGAAGATCTGGTAATTCCTGTTAATGCTGGACTAGGGTTTGCCCTGCTGTCATGCACACGCCACGGTCCCACGGTTGGGGCCTAACAAATTAAGGGGAAGTAATATGAAATTCACAATGAAAACCGCAATGGTCGCTTCGGTCGCTGCAATGGGCCTGAGCCTTGCTGCATGCGATTCTGCTGCTGAAAACGAAATGGAAGACAACATCGAAGCGAACGAAGACGCTCGCGACAACGCTGTTGATGCCATGGAAGAAAGCGGCGAAATCACCGAAGATCAGGCTGACGCGATGGACGATCAGACGGATGCGATGGAAGAAGCCGCTGAAGAGCAGGTTGACGAAATGGATCCTGAAGCGATGTAATTTCGCTAAAATTTGCGAAATATGTCACCGGCGCCGGGGTCAGCCCCCGGCGCCGGTTTTTGTTTGGGTGACAGCGGGAGAAAGCCGCCGGTAGCGCTCAGACCGCTTCGGCCGCACTGCCCCGTCCGCCACGCAGTAGATATTCCTGCGTCCCGCGGTTCACGACATTGTCGACATCGATAATCGCGGAATTTGCATAGGTGAAGCTGGGCGGCAGATTATTGTACAGCCGGTCGAAATCGCGCTCTACCGTTTGCCGGTAAAGATCCTCGAAGCTTTCGATTACGAAATAGGTCGGCTGCAGATCGTCGATCACGTAATCGGTCCGCATGGCCCGGTCGACATTCAGCATGATGCGATTGGGGCTCTTCGCCTCTACGGCAAACACCGCTTCGGTCGGGCCGGACAGAATCCCGGCCCCATAAGCTTTGATGCCGTCTGGTTCCTCGATCAGGCCAAACTCGACCGTGTACCAATAAAGTGCACCCAACGCCTTCAGGCGATTATACCGCATCGCATTCCAACCGGCCTTGCCATATTCGTGCATGTAATCGGCATAGACCGGATCGGTCAGCATCGGGACATGGCCGAACACGTCATGGAAGACGTCAGGCTCCTGAATGTAATCGAAAGTGTCGCGGGTGCGGATAAAATTGCCTGCCGGAAAACGGCGATTGGCCAGATGCCAGAAAAACACGTGATCGGGTATCAGCATGGGCACCGGAACCACGCTCCAGCCGGTCATCGGCTCCAGTTCCGAGGTCAGCCGGGCAAATTCCGGCACGCCGCTCCGGCCCAGGTCCAGCCGATCCAGCCCTTTCAAGAAGGAAGTGGCAGCGCGTCCGGGCAGAATATCCATTTGGCGCGTGAAAAGGTCGTTCCAGATCGCATCGTCTTCGCTGTCATAAACCGTCTGCGCAGGCTCCAGCCAATCCTCCCCCACATGGGAAGGGCGCTTCAGCGGCGCCGTAAAGACGTCATCCGGCATATGCGGAAGGACGGAATAATCCTGTTCGGTTTTTACAAATGTCGCCATGATATCCATCATATAGGTACCATCGCAGCGGATTGCTGACAATTTCACCGGAGGATATGTGCCAAAGCTCAAGAAAAAAACCTACGAGAAACTGCTTGGCCCGATGGAAGAGGAACTGGTCGCAATGGCCCGCTGGGTGAGGGTTACCGGCCAGCGAGTTTGCGTCATTTTCGAAGGACGCGACACGGCGGGCAAGGGCGGGGCCATCCGGGCCGTCGGCGGGCGGCTCAATCCGCGTCAGACCCGCGTGGTCGCGCTCCCCAAGCCGAGCGAGCAGGAACGCACCCAGTGGTATTTTCAACGCTATGTACCGCACTTGCCGGGCGCGGGCGAAATCGTGCTGTTTGATCGCAGCTGGTACAATCGCGCCGGAGTGGAGCAGGTGATGGGCTTCGCAAACAAGGCGGAGGTGGCCAAATTCCTGCGCGAGGCGCCGGTGTTCGAGCGGATGCTGGTCGATGATGGCATCCTGCTGTTCAAGTACTGGCTTACAACCGATCAGGAGAAACAGGAAGAGCGGCTGAAGGAGCGATTGGACGATCCGCTCAAACGCTGGAAGCTCAGCCCTATCGATCTGGCGGCGCGGGATAAATACGAAGCGTATACCACAGCGCGCGAGGCCATGCTGGAGGCGACGCACACGGAGCATGCACCTTGGACCCTAGTGGATTTCAATGACCAGAAGCGCGGGCGACTGACACTGGTCCGCGACCTGCTCGATCGCTTGCCAGACACCCGTATAGGGCCGGCGCCGCTGGAATTTGCCGAACTGAAGCATGAGCCGCTGGAAGAAAGCTACAGTGTCATGCAACCGATAGCGGATTATCCTCTCGGTTAGACAGAAGCACTGGCCTTGGTCACTTGCCGACCGTCGGGGGCGAATGCTGCGAGTTCATATCCGTCGTCGCTGGTGCGCATCACCAAGTGCAGCGGCTCTCCGGCGATGGCAGGGGAAACGCCGCGAAAGGCGAAGCGGGTCAGACGATTGTCACCCAATTGCCCTGCGGCCAGTTGCAGCAGCAGGCTGGCGGTAAGCGGCCCGTGAACCACCAATCCACGATACCGCTCCTCGCCTTGCGCATAAGGCAGGTCATAATGGATGCGGTGGCTGTTGAAGGTGAGGGCCGAATAGCGGAACAGCAGGCGCGAATCGGGGGTCAGGGTGCGGCAGGTATCCCAAGCTGACGGATCGAACTGTGCTTCGCCCGTTTCTGGCGGGCTTAGCGGCGCATCGGCAGGTGCGGCTTCACGGTACACCAGCGTTTGTGTCTCGCTGACCGCCAATTCTCCGTCGGCGAATGTATCATGGGCGACATCCACGAACACCATATCGCCGGTACGGCCCGATTTCGGTGTGACCGAAGCTATGCGGCTTGTGCGCTGGACGTCTGCGCCGGTGGCCATCGATGTGTGGAACCGTATCGCGCTGGCGGCCCACATCCGGCGGGGCAAAGGAACCGGTGGAAGGAAACTGTCCGTGCTATCATCGCGTTCGGGATGCCCGTCTTTGGCCAAAGCGCCGGTCGGGGCATCCGGCGTACAAAGGCAGAAATGGATGCCTTGGGGCATGGTGCCCGCTGGCAGGGCGGGCAGATCGAACGTCGCCAGCCAACGGGCTGAAAGTGCTTCGTGCAGCCGGTCCGACGCTGTTTGTTCGCGCCCTACCCAACCTGACCAGTCCTTCGTCATCAGGTCGCGCGTTCAAAGACAGCTGCAATGCCCTGTCCGCCGCCGATGCACATTGTTTCAAGCCCGTAGCGTACTTCGCGCCGGTGCATCTCATGCGCCATATCGGCCAGAATACGCCCTCCGGTAGCGCCAATGGGATGACCAAGCGAAATGCCCGAACCATTGACGTTGAGGATTTCGCGGCGCGAATCGTTGTCGCTCCATCCCCAACCTTTCAGAACGGCCAGCACTTGCGGGGCGAAGGCTTCGTTCAGTTCGACCAGGCCCATATCGTCCCAGCTGTATCCACGCCGCGCAAACAGACGCTCGACCGCCGGGACCGGCCCGATACCCATGCGCGAGGGATCGCAGCCTGCCGCTGCCCATCCGCCGAACCACAGCATCGGTTCCAAGCCCAGCTCTTCTAGCTTGTCCTCTGCCACCACTAGGCACGCAGCAGCGGCATCGTTCTGCTGGCTGGCATTGCCTGCGGTGACGACGGCGTCTGGGTTGGTGCGTCCTTCAAGAGCACGCAGCGCGCCCAGCGTTCCCATATCGGCGTCTGCGCGGTAGCCTTCGTCTTTCGTAAAGCTGAGTGGATCGCCGCGCCGCTGAGGGACATCGACCGGCACGAGTTGTGCATCGAATTTGCCTGCTTCCCAAGCCGCCGCTGCATTCTGATGGCTGCGCACGGCATAGGCATCTGCCGCCTCGCGCGAAATTTCGTAATCTTTGGCAAGGTTTTCCGCCGTTTCGATCATGCCGGTAATCACACCAAAGCGCTCTATCGGCTGGCTCATCACGCGGCCGCGGCTTAGGCGGTCATGCAGCGTGATATCGCCCATCCGTGCGCCGTGTCGCCCCTGCGTGGTATAGTGCTCCACATTCGACATGCTCTCGCAGCCACCTGCGACGACCACATCTGCCATACCGGTTTCCACCATCATAGCGGCGTTGGCGATGGCCTGCACGCCCGATCCGCAGCGCCGGTCCAGCTGGTATCCCGGAACCTCAAGCGGAAGCCCAGCGGCGAGCCATGACCAGTGACCTATGCATGGCGCTTCTCCGTTTCCATATCCTTGGCTGAATACGACATCATCGACCCGTGCCGGATCGATTGCTGTACGCTCCATCAACGCTTTCAGTATGACGGCACCGAGCTGTCCGGCATCCATTGGGGCGAGCGTGCCAAGGAATTTGCCCACAGGCGTGCGAAGTGGCGAAACAATAGCGGCGCGTCTGGTCATCTAAGGTGTCCTATCGGTTGTTCTTGTCGCTGGTGCGGACGACGCCCCGGTCGATCATGTCGCCAATCGTCCCGCTGCCAAGGCCCAGACGCTCGCTCAGCACTTCTTCGCTGTGTTGGCCCAGATAGGGCGCAGGCGCGGGATCGCTTGCCTCCCGCGAAGGTATGTTCGCGAAACTGCGCGGGGCGGGGTATTCAAATCCGCTGGGGTTGGCGGGCGAGGGGCCGAACAGCGGATTGTCTCCGACCAACTGAGGGTCCTGCGCTGCCTCGTGAGCGGTACGGTATTTTTCGAAGGTGGCCCCGGCCTTGACCATACGTTTTTCCAGCTTGGTGTATTTCAGTTCGTGGGCGACCTGCTGGAACAGATCGAACAGCCGGTGGCGGTGGGTGAAACGCGGCTCGTCGCCTGCATTGAAATCGACGCCCAGCTCTTTTTCAAGCTCTGCAATTGGCCCAGCCAGATCGAATGCCTCGATCAGTCCTCCCCACTGTTTGGCCGTAAGGGCCGCGACCATAAATCGCACGCCGTCCTTGCTGCGAAAATCTCGGCCAAAGGCACCCCAGATGGCGTTGCCGAGGCGCTCACGGTCGTCGCCGCGATACAACATCTCTGCCATCATGCCGGAATTCGCGACAGTGCCGATGGCGACATCGCCCAGCGGCACACGCAGTTCGCTGCCTTCGCCGGTCACATCGCGGTGGCGTAGCGCAGCCAGCAGCGAAAACGCGCAATAGGCACCGGTGATGAAGTCCCACGCTGGCAGCACCTGATTGACTGGCGGAGCGGTTTTCATGTGCCATTCTTCCGGCCCGCCCATCAGCGGATACCCACTGGCGGCGTTGACGGTGAAGTCCATTGCCTGGCGTCCATCATGCCACCCCATGATCCGCACAGAAACCATGTCCTCACGGTGCGCTGCCATCGCCGCATGGCTGAGAAAGCTTTTCTCCGGTAGATTGGTAATGCACTGGCCGGTCCTGCCTGCCAGTTCAGCACACAATTCGCGGCCCTCTCCGCTACGCAAATCCAGCGCGACCGATTTCTTGGCCCGGTTGAGGTTTTCCCAGCTGAGCGAACGTCCTTCCTCGGTCAGCATATAACGGTCGTAGTCGAGACCGCCCGCAACATGATCCACCCGGATGACTTCCGCACCCATTTGAGCGGCATACAGACCGGCGGTGGGAGACGCGACGAAGCTCGACACCTCGACAATCGAGAGTCCGTCCAGCAAATTATACATTTAGGAGGGCGCTCCGTTGGCTGCGGCATATTCGCGCAGCATGTTCTTGGCGATCTGCAGCTGCAGAATCTGTGTAGTGCCTTCGTAAATGCGGTAAATGCGCGCATCGCGGTAAAACCGCTCGGCGTCGTATTCTGCCAGATAGCCTGCCCCGCCGTAAATCTGGACCACGCGGTCGACCACGCGGCCACACATTTCGGACGCAAATACCTTGAAGGCCGCGGCCTGTCGGATGGTCGGCTCGCCGCGGTCCACCCGCGCGGTGACATCGGCCATCATGCATTCCGCCGCATAAATTTCCGTTTCGCTCTCGGCCAGCATCTGCTGGATCAGCTGGAAATTTGCGATCGGTTCGCCAAACGCCTTGCGCTCGTTCGCATAGCGTAGCGCACTGTCAAGCGCGCGGCGGGCATAGCCTGCACTGGCCGCGCCCACTGAAATGCGTCCATTGTCGAGGCTCTGCATCGCAAAGCGGAAGCCCTTGCCGGTTTCTCCGCCGAGCAGCGCATCCCCCGGCACATGGACATCATCCATCATCACATCGGCGATGTGGCTGGCCGACTGGCCCATCTTCCTATCCGGGCTCCCCACGCTCATTCCCGGCGTATCCATCGGTACGATAAATGCGCTGACATGGGCGTTCTTTGGCAGAGCGTCCTTTTCCGTTCGCGCCATAATCAGTGCGACATCGGCGTGCGGAGCATTGGTGATGTAGCGTTTGGAACCGTTGAGCACCCAGCCATTGCCACTTGGGTCGGGTCTGGCCGTAGTCGCCATTGCGGCAGAATCGGAGCCGGAGCCAGGCTCCGTCAGCCCGAAACAGGCGATTTCCCCGGCAGCGATGCGCGGCCACCATTCTGCCTTTTGCGCGTCGGTCCCGCCGTTTTTAATCGCGGAATTGAACATTCCGACATTGATCGAGAAGATCGAGCGATAGGCAGGCGCAGCGTAAGCCATAGTGTTGACCACCTGCGCGTATTGCATGGTGTTCAGGCCCGCGCCGCCGAAGTCTTCAGGCACGGTCAGGCCGAACAGGCCCATATCCTTCATTTCGGTTAGAATCTCGGCAGGGATCGCGTCATTGGCGATCATGTCCTTCTCCGCCGGTATCAGGCGTTCGCGGACATAGCGTTGCAGCTGATCGAGAAACTGGCCGAATGTATCATCGTCCATACCTTGGTGAATCATTCGGTCGCTTCCTCTTGGTTCGTGTTTTCAATCCCGGCTGGCTGTTCTGGTGTATCCATTGTGCCGGGTGGCAGGCGGCGGGCTTCGATCATTTCTGCCGCTTCGTCCAGCGCGCGTGCTTCGCCCACTGAAACTCCGCCCGGCCCCGGGTCATTGTCCGACGGGCCGCAGCCCGCCAGAAACAATGCCGGAACCAGTATGCCGGTGAGTAGAGCGAATGTGCCTCGGGCCAATGCAGCGCGCTCTATTCTGTCACTTCTTCGGTCGCCTCGGCTGCATCTTCGGCGGCCTCTTCGGTGGTTTCGGCAGCACCAGAGGCGATCGCGGCAACATCGGCGGCAGCGGCGGCGGCGCGCTCGCCAGCGGATTCGGCGCGGGCGACATCGTCGACAGTCGGTTCTGGGTCACCTTCATCGTCGCCGCCACTGTTGGCAGGAGCTGGCGCAGGAGCGACATTTTCATCGACTACGGGCTCTGCCGTAATGTCGGCCATCGCTTCGTCGGCCGGAATTTCAACTGTATCCGCAACTGCTTCTTCCGAGGCATCGTCACTGCTGCCGCAGGCGGCAAGGGCGAGCGCGCCGGTAAGGGCAAAGGCAGTACGGCCGAAATCGGATCGGAACGTAAATGTCATGGTATTGTCTCCTGCAAAACGAATGGGGCTCTGGCTTCCTAGCCCTTCGATAGCCATCGGGGAAAGGGGGAAACGTGATAACGGGCGGCTTGTCTGCTGCACCATTTCTGTCATGGCCCGGTTCATGGATGCAGTGACGGCCCACGAACCAAGCGAGACCTCTGTCGATGATGGTCTGGACGCAGCCCGCGGACGGCTGCGTGAATTGTTCGGGTTTGCCGATTTTCGGGGGCGTCAGGCAGCGGTTGTGGCGCGCGTTCTGAACGGCGCATCAACTCTTGCAGTGATGCCGACGGGTGCGGGCAAGTCGCTGACCTACCAATTGCCCGCCGCGATGATGGAGGGGACATGCATCGTCATCTCGCCACTGATTGCCCTGATGCATGACCAGCTGCGATCCGCCCGGGCGAACGGCATCCGCGCAGCGACACTAACCAGTGCCGACAGCGATTGGCGTGCGACGATGGATGCCTACCGGAATGGAGAGCTTGATCTGCTGTATGTGGCGCCGGAACGCGCCAGCCAGACAAGTTTCTGTGATCTGCTGACGGCTTCGCCGATATCGCTGTTTGCCATCGACGAGGCGCATTGCGTTTCCGAATGGGGTCATGATTTCCGCCCCGATTACCGCCAGTTGCGCCCACTGATGGACAGGTTCGACGATGTCCCGCGTCTCGCACTTACAGCAACAGCGGACGAGCACACGCGGGCCGATATTCTGAACCAGTTGGGCATTCCTGAAGGCGGCCTGATCGTCGCCGGGTTCGACCGTCCCAATATTCGTTACAATGTCCGACACCGCGACAATCCGGTGCGGCAGCTGACCCAATTAATGGCAGATACGCCGGGGCCCGGTATCATCTACGCGCCTACCCGCAAGAAGGTGGAGGATATTGCGGACAAGCTGGCCGCTGCCACTGGGCGTGATGTGCTGCCGTACCACGCTGGGCTGGAGCCGCACATTCGCGCCGAACATCAGGCACGTTTCGTGGCGAGCGAAGATATGGTGATGGTCGCCACGATTGCGTTCGGCATGGGGATAGACAAGCCGGACGTGCGGTTTGTGGCCCATGCCGGTGTGCCCAAATCAATCGAGGCCTATTATCAGGAAACTGGCCGCGCAGGCCGCGATGGTGATCCGGCACAGGCAGTAATGCTGTGGGGGGCCGCCGATTTCGCCACTGCACGGCAACGGCTGGGCGAATTGCCTGAAGACCGCCGTGAGGGGGACCGCAAGCGGCTGGATGCGTTGGCCATGCTGGTGGAGACCCCAGAATGCCGCCGTTCCCTGCTGCTGAAGCATTTTGGCGAAGACCCGCCGCGCACCTGCGGCAATTGCGACAATTGTCTGGATAGCCCCGACGTAATCGATGCGACTGAATTGTCTCGCAAGCTGCTTTCTGCCGCCTACCGTACCGGACAGAGTTTTGGCTTCGGCCATCTGCAAAAGGTGCTGACCGGCAGCAGCGATGCCCGGATAGAACAGCGCGGGCATGATCGCCTTAGCGTATTCGGGATCGTCTCGGGCGAGGATGCCGCGTTGCTGCGCCCTGTGTCGCAAGCTTTGCAGGCGCGCGGAGCCTTGATCGCAACGGAACATGGCGGTCTGGCGCTGGGCGGGGAAGCGCCAGCAATTCTGAAGGGCGAAAAACCCGTTGCTATCGTGCGCCCGCCCAAGCGGAGTGCCAGCCGCAGAGGCTCCGGTAGGGGGGACAGCACTCCCAATCCTGTGGGCGACCCGCTGTTCGATGCCTTGCGTGAATTGCGCCGCGAACTGGCGCTGGAAGGACAGGTGCCGCCCTATGTTATCTTCCATGACGCCGTGCTGCGGGCGATGGCCAGTCTGCGGCCCAGATCGCTGGATGAACTTGCAAACCTTAATGGTGTCGGGGCCAAGAAACTCGAAGCATATGGCGCACGTTTTCTCGACTGCATCCGCCGGCACTGACTGCGTACGGCCAGCAGGAAGATTGACAGCTCGTTAACCTTTTTTCCTTACGCGTGGATGCATGAAACATCCTGCTCTTGCGTCGTATAACCGCCCGCTCGCCCGTCCGTCGCTTCTGATCGGAGGCGCTATCGCGGCTGCAGCCATCGCCCTGATCCCGGCCGCCGCGCTGTTGGCGCAAAGCCCGGCTTCACCCTTCACGGTGGTGGAAACCGGACAGGGCTTCGGCTCGTTGCAAGCAGCCGTCAACGCGATAGGGGACGGGCAGGGCAGCATAGCCATTCGTTCAGGCACCTACCGCGAATGCGCAGTGCAGGAAGCGGGGGCCGTATCTTATCTGGCTTCAAACGCTGGCGATGTGATTTTCGACGGCACAACCTGCGAGGGTAAGGCGGCGCTAGTCCTGCGGGGGCGCGATGCGAATATTGCCGGCCTCGTTTTCAAGAATATGGCGGTGCCTGACGACAATGGCGCGGGCATCCGGCTGGAGGAGGGCAACCTTACTATCACGCAAAGCTGGTTCCTCGACAGCCAGCAGGGCATACTGACGGCCAATGGTATGCCATCGCGCATCGTCATCGACCGCTCTACTTTCTCTGGCCTTGGTACCTGTGAAGGCGCTGGCGGCTGTGCCCATTCGATCTATATCGGCCGCGTCGCGCATCTGCGCGTTACACGCAGCCGGTTCGAGCGCGGGCAGGGTGGTCACTACGTTAAATCGCGCGCAGCCCGCACCGATGTGGCGGCCTCCAGCTTCGATGACAGTGCCGGCAATGCGACCAATTACATGATCGACATTTCCAACGGCAGCGTCGGCCAGATCACCAATAACTGGTTTGTGCAGGGTCGCGATAAAGAGAATTACTCCGCCTTCATCGCTGTTGCTCCGGAAGGGGTCGAAAATACTTCCAACGGTTTGGTGATAGCGGGAAATGACGCCCGCTTTGTGCCGGGACTGTCGCGCAACTCGGCCTTTGTCGCCAATTGGTCAGGCGAGGATTTGACCGTCGAAGAAAACAACATCGCCGCCGGTATTGCCCGCTTAGAGAAACGCTGAGGTCGCTTACCGTCGCAATGCCAATGCTGGAACCGTGTTCTGCTGCCGAACGTTGAAGAAACGAAGGAGCAGATTATGGCAGGCGGCTGGGCGCGTGATGGCGCCATTCAGGATCAAATCGACGATACAATAAATGACGCTGTAGGAGCAGCGCGCTCACGCTTGCCTAAAGGTGCAAGTGCGGAATGGTGTGATGAGTGCGGAGAGCCTATTCCGGAAAAACGCCGTGCTGCGCTGCCCGGCGTGCGCACCTGCGTTGCCTGCCAATCGGCACGAGATGCTGTCGTGCGCCATTCGTCTATCAACCGCCGAGGAAGCAAAGATAGCCAACTACGCTAGGCCGTGTTGACAAAAGGGATTCCCAAACCGCGCTAGCTCTGATTCAAGACTGCTTTTTGGGGAGCAGACATGGGTCGTGGGGATTTGTCGGATGCGGAGTGGGAGCTGATCGGTCCACTGCTGCCGCCTGAGCGTGGTCGCTGGGCTAGGCCTTCCGGCGATAATCGTCGCTTTCTCAACGGCATGCTCCACGTGCTGCGGGTCGGCTGCCCCTGGCGCGACATGCATGAGCGAGATGGCAAGTGGAACTCGGTCTATGTCCGCTTCCGAAGATGGGCCGAGCAGGGCGTGTGGGATGCCTTGCTGCAAACGCTGGTCGATCTGGGTCTCACCGATGACTGGCAGCACATGATCGACAGCACCAGCGTTCGCGGCCATGTCTCGGCAGCGGGCGGAAAAGGGGGGCTTGTGCGAACGCTCTTGGTCGATCACGCGGCGGCTTTACGAGCAAAATCCACGCCCGCTGCGACAATCAAGGACTGCCTGTCGGCTTCGTCCTGACCGGCGGAGAGGCTTCTGATTACACCGCTGCCGAACCGCTGATGGCGATCCCCGTCGCCGCACCCAAGGCACTGCTGGCAGACAAGGGCTATGACGGTGATCGCTTCCGGGAGAGCCTGCTGATCCGAGGCATCCTGCCGGTCATCCCGCCCCGCTCGAACCGCAAGGTGCCCGAGCACCCCGACTATCGTCGCTACCGAAACCGCAACCGCGTCGAGCGCATGTTCGGCAAGCTCAAACAGCAGCGTCGCATCGCCACCCGCTACGACAAGACCGTCCTCTCCTTCGAGAGCTTTCTCAACCTCGCCGCTGCACGCCTATGGCTAAAGTCTTTTGTCAACACGGCCTAAGCGCTATCAATGTAAAGTGCTGGGTCAGTAGGTGCGCGAATTATTGGAAGCATCGCCTCACGTTCTCCGGCCTTATGATGGTAGTCAGTCCAACAGGTGCCCAGCTTTGTCGCGCTTTGTCGCTAGATAGCGTGCATTATGAGGATTCTCCGGCAACTGATGGGCAACCCGTTGTGCGACCGTAATGCCTTCGTCAGACAAGGCAGTTACCTTGCGCGGGTTGTTCGTCATCAACCGGATATCGCCAATGCCCAGCAGGTCCAGCATACGGGCTGCCGTGGCGAAATCTCTCGATTCATCTGGCAGACCAAGCCTTTCATTGGCCTCTACCGTATCAAACCCCTGATCTTGCAGGCGATAGGCGCGCATCTTGTTGACCAGCCCGATACCGCGCCCCTCCTGCCGCATATATAGCAGCACGCCATAACCGCCTTTTTCTGCCTCTGCAGCCATCTGGTGCAGGGCCGCATCCAGTTGCGGGCCGCAATCGCATTTGAGGCTGCCCAGAATATCGCCGGTCAGGCATTCGGAATGCAGCCGGACAAGCGGGGTGGTCCCGGACATCTGCTTGCCGATGATCAGCGCGCAATGCTCGCGCATATCGTCAAGTTTGCGAAACACTACGATTTCGCTCTCTGCAATGTTGTCGGTCGCAGCGATCGGCAGGCGGGCGCGGGTAGCAATCGACAGCTGGTTGGGATCGCTCCATGCATCCATATCGGCGGGGCTGAAATACTGCGCCTCGTCCGCATTGTCCGGAGCAACCATGAAAGCGGGCAGGATGCCGGCGATCCGCGCCAGTTCCAGCACCGCCTGCGCAGTCGCGGACCAGTCCAACGGATCGGCACGAAATGGACCTTTTAACGGATTAGCCAGATCAAGCGCCGGATCGGCCACGGCCAGCGCACTGGATAGGGTGAACCCATCTGCCCCGTGGATCAGCACCGGCGCGTAAGGGGCCGCAGCCTCGCGCTGGTTCGTCAGTTTAAGCGTAGCGGCGCGGGCTGCCGAAATCAGCAGACGGCCCGCTGCAAGCCCTTCTGTCGCTGCAGTTTCAATGGGCTGGAGAACCAAGGCTTCACCACCGGCCTGCACGCTCAGGGGCCAGCCGTGGCGCAGAGCGTCCACCGCCTGCGCCACGCGTCTTGCGGGTGAGGGCAGAACTATGCTCAGAAGGCGAACTCCGTGGTCAGCGGGACATGGTCGCTCGGCTTATCCCAGTCGCGCGCGTCTTCATACACGCTGTGAGCGGTAGCTTGTGTAGCAAGCTGCGGACTGGCCCACATATGATCCAGTCGACGTCCGCGATCGCCCTTGCGCCAGTCCTTGGACCGGTAGCTCCACCAGGAATAATAGCGTTCAGGCGCAGCGATATGCTCGCGCCCGATGTCTTTCCAGCCATGTGCATCCATAAAGCCTTGCAGCACCTCCACTTCAAGCGGTGTGTGGCTGACGACTTTTAGCAATTGCTTGTGGCTCCACACGTCGCTTTCCAGTGGCGCGATGTTGAAGTCGCCCACGATTAGTGTGGGTTGCTCGATCCGTTCGGCCCAGCGCGTCATGCGTTCCAGAAAATCAAGCTTCTGGCCGAATTTCGGGTTCTGCTCGCGGTCGGGAATATCGCCGCCAGCGGGGACATAGACGTTCTCGATAACAGTTCCGGCGCCGCCCTTTGCGCCAGGCCCGTTGTTCAGTTGAACGCCGACATGACGCGCCTCGCCATTGTCTTGCCAGTCATGCCGTGAATACTCGGTAAAAGGCACTTTCCCGACCGTTGCGACACCGTGATACCCCTTCTGACCATGCACTGCGAAATGCTCGTATCCAAGCGCGCGGAATGCATCATAGGGAAACTGGTGTTCCTGGCATTTGATCTCCTGCAGGCACAGGATGTCAGGAGCATGTGAAGTGATGAACGTTTCGACAATCGGCATCCGCAGGCGGACCGAGTTGATGTTCCAGGTGGTAACGGAAAGCATGGGTCAGGCAGATAGGCCGCGCGCTGCCTTGCGGCAAGCGTGTGAAAGGTGTTTGTCGCTCTCGTAAGGAGGCAGGGCAATAGGGTAGGGTACGATCAAACAGGAGACTTCCCTTGCGAAACACTCGTCCTTTCATTACGTTGATCGTTGCCCTCTCGATGGCCGCCTGCACCTCGACCACGAACTATTACGGTCAAGATCCGGAAATGCAGAGTGCATTGAGCCCGGCGCAATCGCCAGTTCAGCCACGTGCGAAAAACGTCATCCTGTTCATCGGCGATGGAATGGGGATCAGCACAATCACCGCAGCGCGCATTTATGCAGGACAGAAACTGGGCCAGACGGGTGAAGAATATGTCCTGCCGTTCGAACGGTTCGATAACGTCGCGCTGGTCAAAACTTACAACACCGACGCGCAGGTGCCGGACAGTGCTGGAACCGCCACTGCGATGCATTCGGGCGAGAAGACCCGGATCGGGATGCTGGGCGTCGGGCCGGGCGCGGACAAGGCCGATTGCCGCACCGCTGCAGAGCATGCGCTGCCTCTGCTAGGTGAAGAAGCTACGCAGCGCGGGCTGGCTTTGGGAATCGTCAGCACTGCTCGCCTCACCCACGCGACGCCTGCGTCGGTCTATGCCCGCAGCAACAGCCGTGACTGGGAGGCGGATGCGGCTTTCCCGGAAAAGCAGGCTGGCTTTGAATGCCGCGACATTGCGCTGCAATTGATCGAAAGCGATTTCGATGTTGCGCTTGGCGGCGGTAAGGCTGCATTTTACGGTGAAAATACTGGCGGATGGCGCAGTGTGGCCGATGCCGATCTGCCTGCCATGTGGGCTACGCGCACCGGAGGCACTGTAGTGCACAGTGCCTCCGAACTCGATGCGGCGTCCAGCGATATGCCAGTACTGGGCCTCTTTACCGCCAGCCACATGACCTACATGGCCGAGCGCGAGACGGCCTCTATCGAGCCCACGCTAACGGACATGACGGCCGCAGCAGTAAAGCGACTGGGCGCTGATCCCGATGGCTATTACTTGATGGTCGAAGGCGGGCGGATCGATCACGCGCACCATGCGGGCCGGGCCGGGTTCGCGCTGGAGGAAGCGGCCGAGTTCGCCCGCGCCATTCAGTACGCTGTCGACAACACCAATCCGGCAGAAACGCTGATTCTGGTGACTGCCGACCACAGCCATGTGTTCACCATCGCCGGATACCCGCAGCGCGGCAATCCAATTTTGGGCCATGTCGTCGCGCCGCCCGAATCGGGTAAAGGTGAAGGAAGTCTAGTTCTGGCCCGGGACGGTAAACCTTACACCACGCTGGGCTATGGCAATGGGCCGGGCGCAATTTCTCGCGAGCGCGCAGTTCCCGAAACAGGGCTTCAGGCGCGTCAACAGGCAGCCATACCTACAGATTCTGAAACCCACGGGGGCGAGGATGTGGCCTTGTATGGTTCAGGGCCGGGCGCACAGGGCGTTCGCGGCGTGATAGAACAGAACCGCATCTTCCATATCATTCGCTCAGCCTTTGGCTGGGGCGCTCCCGGCGCAGAATAGCTGGCAAACAGCAGCCCTGAAGAAAAAACCCCCGCACCGGGGGCATTGGTGCGAGGGTTTCTCTTTCAGCGTTCGTCACGCTTGTTACAAAGCGGCCAGTCCGAGAGACAGGGCAACAGGGGGGAAACCCGTCTCTCCGCCGCTTTGTTAATTCTGTAATATGCCTTCCCCGCTTTCCGTTTGGTGAACGATCTGTCGCAGATTGTCGCAGCAGGCGGCCACCTCAGGGTTCAACCGTTCAGCGCTTACGACGGGTGCTTCTGCGCGGATCCTTATAGGTGAACGCGGAGTCTGAAACGGACACGCCATACTTCTGATTGCGTAGCCGCACGGTCGTGCGGTTGTTCTGTGCATCAAGAGCGACCCAATTGGTCAATTCCCATCCGCCGGGGGCGCTGGAGTCTTTAGTGAAAACCAGAGTGATCACGCCAAATTCCGGCCGCTTTGGATCGCGGACTTCCACGCTCATCACATTGCTGTTGGAAGTCGGCATCAGCTTGCCGTACTTCTTCACATCACGGCTGGGGTCGAGCAAAGCGCCCAGCGGAGAGTTGCTGATTGGCCAGCGCTGAACCTGATTAACTTCGTAATCGACCAACGTCAGCGATTTGCCGTTGGATACGACCAGCAGGGGCACGCCTTTTTCATACTCGAAACGAATCTTGCCTGGACGCTTCAAGGTCATCACACCGTCAATGCGCTGACCCTGACGATCCGTCTGGCTGAAATCGGCTCGCATCGTTGCAATACCGCGCAGCGCAGCAACCGCACTGTCGAGCTTTCCCGATTGTGCAGCGAGCGGCGCTGGAGGCGCAACCAGAGTGGCAGCAGGCAAACCGATAGCCAGAGCCGCAGCAAAAGCGACACCAGCAGGGCGGGCAATAAGGGTTCTCATGTTCATACTCCGGTGAGTAGCGTCGGAGCAGTGAACTGTCACTGACTGGCGGTCGTTCCCACCATTCAGGAAACCTACTTGATCTTGGCTTCCTTGAACTCGACATGCTTGCGCACGACGGGATCATATTTGTTGAACACCATCTTCTCGGTGATGTTGCGCGGGTTCTTTTTCGTCACGTAATAGAAGCCCGTGTCGGCAGTCGAGACGAGTTTGATCTTGACGGTTGCGGACTTCGCCATCGTGGTTTCCTAAAAAGTCATATGGGCCATCTGGCCAAAACAAATCGGGCGGCGCTTACGCACGCCGCCTTTCAGGGCGCGCAATTGGCGCATGGTTGTAAATGAGTCAAGGCAAAAGGCTGCTTCGGCCCTTCTGCAAAGAGCAACCTCTACCAGTCAGCTCCGGGCTTCACCGACCCCCGTTTGGCCTTCACGTCACCGCGCGCTTTCTTGGCCTTCAGGCGCTTGACCTTGCCGATCCGGTTAAGCCGGGTTTTTGCACGCTTCTTCGGCTGGCGGTGCGCCTCTTCCAGAAGTTCGGCCAGCTTTTCGCGGGCTTCGGTTCGATTGGCATCCTGTGTCCGGTGGCTACGCGCAACGATCAGTATGTCGCCGCTGGCGGTCAACTTGCTCCCTGCTAGATGCCGCAGACGGGCGAAGACAGGCGGGGGCAGCCGCAGTTTGTAGGCATTCACCCGGAGCTGCACTTCGGTCGCGACCTTGTTGGCGTTCTGCCCGCCCGGGCCGGAGCCGGCGACGAAGCTTTCCTCGGCCAGCGCGTTGGCCCGGGAGATCAGCGTATCATCCATCGGCTTCGATATGGGTATTGTCCGGGATAGGCGCACCGTTTGCCAGCGCGGCAAAGTCGTCGGGCATGGGTGCGTGCGCGACGATATCCGGCTTGCCACCCTCTTCAGATCCGCGCGGGATCACCAGTGCACTGGCGTGGAGCATGGTGCGCTGCGCACCCTTGCCATCGCCGTAAACCGGATCGCCAATCAACGGGAAGCCAAGGCCGGAGGCGGCGTGGACCCGGATTTGATGGGTGCGGCCCGTTTCGGGTTTGAATTCCACCAAAGAGCCGCCACCGGGCACTTCGCGAACCAGGCGCCAATGGGTCAGGGCAGGCTTGCCCTTTTTCGCAGGGATCATACGCCAGCCTTTCTCAGCGCTGCTGATCTTGGACAGCGCCAGTTCGATCACACCTTCTTGTTCTGCCGGAACCCCTGCCAGAATACCGAGATACGTCTTCTGCGGAAGGCGTTCCTCGAACGCGCGGTTAAAGCGTTTCAGCGCCTTGGGATTGCGCGCCAGCAGCAGACAGCCACTGGTATCGGTGTCCAGACGATGGACCGCAACGGGCGGCCGCTGGAAGCCCATCTTCAATTGTTCGATATGGTCTTCCAACGAAGGGCCACCCTTGCGCGGGCGTTCCACCGACAGGCCTGAAGGCTTGTCGATCACCAGTGCTTCACCGTCTTCAAACAAAATTTCGATCATGTCATTAGCTCCGCGTGCATCAGCCTGCGTACGGCATTGCCGAGCAGGAAGCCATTTTCGAGATCGGAAACGCGCAGTTCGCGCTCAACGGCCTTGCCATCGGCCAGCATTTGCTCGCGCTGGACACCGGGCAACAGGCCCAGCGATAGCGGCGGTGTGGCGAGGCGTTCTTCCTGCTCCACAAACAGGCTGGTCCGAGTGCCTTCGGTCAGCAGGCCGTCATCGCGAATAAACAGCGCTTCGTCGGCGCCAGCTTCCAGTGCTGCTGACCGCGCGTCTTCGTAAAAGCCGCGATCGGTCGTCTTGTGGCGCAGCCTCCAGTCGCCGGTGTCGACCGGCAGGGGCAGGATAATGCATTTGAGCGGTGCTGTCGGCGGTTCCGGTAAGATCCCCGCTTCCAGCGCAATTTCGCCCGAACGGGATGCCAGCAGCCGAACTTTTGCTGCCGCCTCCAGATCGAAACACAGCGACTGGATGCGGTTGCGGCTTTCGTGCCGGTCGAAAGCGAAACCCAGTTCGGCGGCGCTTGCCTTGATCCGTTCCAGATGGCGTTCCAGCAACGCGATACCCTGATCGGGATCGAAATGCATCGTCTCGATCAGATCGAAGCCTGCCGCACTCGAAGGGCTGGAAGAAGCGCGGGCAAATCCTGCCTTCAAAAGCGATTCGCGCCATTCGGGCAGTGCTTCGCTATCGGCGACGATTCCGGCGCCCACACCCAGTACGGCGCGACCCTGTCCGTTTTCTATCGGAGACAATCGCAGCGTGCGGATTGCCACATTGAACGCTGCGTCTCCGCTTTCATCGATCCGCCCGATCGCCCCGCAATAGGGCCCGCGGGCATCACGCTCGACCTCGTCGATCAGCTCCATCGCGCGTATTTTCGGCGCGCCGGTGATCGATCCGCAGGGGAATATCGCCCGAACCAGATCGAAAACGTCGCGGCCTGTTTCCAGCTGCGCGGTTATCGTCGTCACCATCTGGTGGACGCTGGGATAATGCTCGACCTTGAACGGGTCCTCCACGCTGACCGTCCCCGCTTGCGAAACGCGCGAGATGTCGTTGCGCATCAGGTCTACGATCATCAGGTTCTCGGCCCGCTCCTTATCGGAGGTTTCCAGCTCTGCGGCCAAGGCGCGGTCGGTTTCTTGGTCGTCGCTACGAGGCCGTGTACCCTTCATCGGCTTGGCCCGGACAGTCCCGTCTTTCAATGATACGAACAACTCGGGTGACAGGCTCAGCAGCCAGTCATTGCCGTCAAAGATTACTCCGCCGTATCCGGCCTGCGCTGCCGGACGCAGCGCGGCATACAGCGCCATTGGATCACCGCGATATGAACCCGCCAGCGGCAACGTCAGATTTGCCTGATAAATATCACCTGCGCAGATCGCTTCCTGAAGCCGGGCGAATGCTTCCCCGTGGGCGCCGGGTGATACCTGGGGTTCCAGCGGACCCAGCGAAGCGTTGCCTTCACCTTGCCCCGCCAGCCAATCGGGCACTACATCAGCGGCAATCGATTTGCTTTTCTCGAACAGGCCCAGCCATACCAGCGGCCCGGCTGCGCCGCTGCGTGCCTTGGCGAGCGGCTGCAGTTTTGGCTCCAGAGCCAGCCCCGCCTCATATGCAATATATCCCGCCAGCGTCCCGCCGTTGGCCGCCTGCGAAGCGCGAGCCTCTTCCAGTACCGCGGCAACCAGTTCAGGCTGATGCGCCACAAACAGCGCACGCGGGTACGTGAGCAGCTGCGCATCTGCAGCACCCTGCGGATGTGTCTTCTGTGGACGGGCATCGTCCAGCAATACGAATGGTTGGCGCTCTCCCATCGGGTTTGCCATAGAGCGGCCCGCGCAAAAGAAAACAGTAACGGGGCACGGGAAACACTATGGGTGATATTTTTATCGGGTTGAGCGCCAAGGGTGAGCGCCAATCGCTCGATCTTTCCCGCGCCAATCGCCACGGTCTGATTGCAGGCGCCACCGGCACCGGCAAAACTGTTACCTTGCAAGGTATGGCCGAGAGCTTTTCCGCGCATGGTGTGCCGGTGTTCGTCGCCGATGTGAAAGGTGATCTGTCAGGCGTATCCATGTCCGGATCGCCCGCCTTCAAACACGCGGAAACGCTGGAGGGCCGAGCGGCGGAATTGGGCATGGATGACTATGCCTATTCCGACAATCCGGCGATTTTCTGGGATCTGTATGGTGAACAAGGCCACCCGATTCGCACCACGGTGTCGGAAATGGGCCCCCTGCTGCTCGCGCGGTTGCTCGACCTGAACGATACGCAGGAAGGCGTGCTGCAAATTATCTTCCGCCATGCGGATGATAACGGTTTGCTGTTGCTCGACTTTGGCGACCTGCAATCCATGCTCGCCTATGCGTCGGAAAATGCAAAAGAACTGTCGGGCAAATACGGCAATGTCAGCAAGCAGAGTGTGGGCGCGATCCAGCGGCAGTTGCTGAGTTTCGAAAGCCAGGGAGCCGATCTGTTCTTTGGTGAGCCGGCGCTGGAGATCGACGATTTTCTGCAGGTCGACGATAAGGGGCGCGGCTATATCAACGTGCTCGCCGCCGATAAATTGATGCGCAGTCCGAAGCTGTATGCGACTTTTCTGCTCTGGCTGCTGTCCGAACTGTTCGAAACGCTGCCTGAAGTGGGTGATCCGGAAAAACCGAAACTGGTCTTTTTCTTCGACGAGGCGCATTTGCTGTTCGATGACGCGCCTAAAGCGCTGGAAGACACAATCGAGCAGGTGGTTCGTCTGATCCGCTCCAAGGGCGTGGGCGTGTTCTTCGTCACCCAGAACCCGATCGATATTCCGGAAGAAATCGCCGGCCAGCTTGGCAACCGCGTCCAGCACGCCCTGCGCGCCTTTACCCCGCGCGATCAACGCGCGATCAAGGCAGCAGCGGAGACATTCCGGATCAACGACGATCTCGATGTCGAGGAAGCGATTACCGAGCTGAAAGTGGGCGAGGCGCTGGTATCTACCCTGATGGAAGATGGCGCCCCGTCGGTGGTCCAGCGGACTTTGGTGAAGCCCCCACGCAGCCGCTTGGGGCCGGTGAGCAAAAAAGAGCGCGCAATTATCCAGTCGATCAGCCCGGTCGACGGCAAATATGACGAGGCAGTCGACCGCGAAAGCGCCGAGGAGGTGCTGGCGGCAAAGGTTGTCGATGCCGCCGCCACCGCCAGGGAAGTAGAGGAAAAGGGCAAGGAAGAAGTCGCAAAGCGCCCTCGCAAAACCAAATCCTTGTGGGAGAAAGCAGGAAAGGCCGCAGCAGGCGCTGCCGCAAGTTCAGCTGCCACGATCCTTGCGGCAAAGATCATGGGCCGTAAAAGCCGCGCCAATCCCACCCGCAGTGCAGCGACATCGGCAGCCGGCACTGTTGCAACGGCATTGGGTGGGGCGACGGCCGGGCGGTTTGTCCGCAATCTGATCGGCGGGTTGATGCGCTAAGCGGTTGCTGGCTGCTGCGAGCAAGCATATCGGGCGCGCGGTCACTCGGTGGACGGCAGGCGCAGCTCAGCCCTCAGGCCACCTTCTGCGCGGTTTGAAAGGATCAGGGATCCCCCATGTTGCTGGGCAATGGCACGGGCAATGGTCAGGCCAAGGCCAGCACCTCCCGTTGCCCGGTTCCGGCTTGTCTCGCCCCGGCGGAACGGCTCCAGCATATCACCCATCTTGTCAGCCGCGATGCCCGGCCCATTATCGTCCACCCGCAGGATGATCGTGCCGCTCTCTTTTAGCAGGAAAACCCGCGCCGCGCCGCCATAGCGCACGGCGTTGGATACCAGATTGCGCAACGCTCGGCGCAGCCATGTGACATGCACCGGAGCTGTGATTTTCTGGCCCGAAACAAAGGTGACATCCTGTCCCATATCCTCGAACTCCTCCACCACGGATTCGGCAAGGGCTACAAGCTGGGCCTGTTCGGGTGCATCGGGAGTGCGACCAATCCGGGCGAGCGACAGGATATCGTCGAGAGAGCGGGTAATATCCTCGATCCCTGTCGCCATTTTCCCGCGCTGGCCTTCATCTTCCACGGCTTCGATCCGCACGCGCAGCGCCGACAGCGGGGTTTTCAGATCGTGTCCGATTGCGCCCAGCATTACGTCCTTTTCGTCCAGCAGGGCAACTATGCGGGCTTCCATCGCATTATACGCGCCAATCAGACGGCAGATATCGTCAGGGCCTTCGGCTTCCAGCGGTCCGCCTGCTTCCTGCGTGGCGGCGAATTGCTGCGTCCGGCTGGTCAATTGGGCGAGCGGGCGGGTGATGCGCCGCAATAGCAGAAACAGGACGCCCATCAGCACCAGAAACAGCAGGCTGGTCTGGACCAGCAATGCAGGCAATTGAGCCTGTTCGCGCTGGGGCAAAGGTACACGGGTCACGCGCCAGCTATCGCTGTCTGCCGCCTTCACCGCCGCCAGCAAGAACCGTTCCTGCTCCCAGCCGGGACGCCGTGCAAAGCGCGCACCGCTGGCGGCGAGAGCCGACAGGGCAGGGTCATCCCCGGCAGTTCGTTTGAGGACGATAATCTGGCCTGGTTCGACCCCTTGCTGGCGAAGGATCACTGTCAGGTCCCGAGCTAGATCAATCTCGGCCTGTTCGTTGGGCAGGGGGCGGAATTCTGCTGTTACCCATGCCCTGCGGGAGCCGCCGCGGCGGCCCTGCTGCCTGCGGTTAGAGCGCCGCTCCTCTATGGCACCGAGCGGTTGCGCTATCTGGTCGCTTTCCAGCAACAGGCTGATGGCCGCGCGGTTCAGTGTATCGGCAATGCGTCTTGCTTCGCCGGCACGGTAAAGCAGTACGGCAGAAAACGCCTGCGTAACGATCAGTGCTAGCGCCACGGCAAGCAGGGTTTGCCCGCGCAGGCTGGAAGGCCACAACCGCATGGCGCTCAACCCGCTTTCGCTGCCACGCGCGTCACATCGGGGGTAAAGCGGTAGCCGCCACCCCGCACGGTCTGGATCAATTGCGGATCGCGGCTGTCTTCCTCGATCTTGCGTCTCAGGCGGCTGACCTGATTGTCCACCGCCCGGTCGAACAACTGTGCCTCTCGGCCCTGAACCATGTCGAGTAACCGGTCGCGGCTCATTACGCTGCGCGGATGGTCGAGAAATGCAGTGAGCATCCTGAACTCGGCGGTAGAAATGGCTATTACGGCACCCGCAGGATCGGTCAGACGGTGTTTGACAGGATCGAGGTGCCAGCCCTCGAATTCATACAAAAGGTCTTCACCTGGCGAGGGAGCAGCCCGGCCCGCACGGCGCAGGACGGAGCGGATGCGGGCCACCAGTTCGCGCGGCTCGAACGGCTTGGTCACGTAATCGTCGGCACCAATTTCCAGCCCGACGATCCGGTCTGTCGCCTCGCCCTTCGCCGTCAACAGGATGACGGGCATGTCCTGTGCTTCGATCAGATGGCGGGTCAAAGACAGGCCATCCTCGCCCGGCATCATGATATCGACCAGAGCGATGTCGGGATGCTCTGCCAACAGCAATGTGCGCGCAGCCGCTGCGCTCTGGGCTTCGGACACACGAAACCCCTGACCGGTAAGATACTCGGCCAGGGGTTCGCGCAGGGTCGGTTCGTCATCGACCAGCAGGACGTGGGCAATTGCTGTGTCCTGCGTGTCGGCGGGCGACGTGGGGGAAGAGGGGAGATTCACGCGCGCCGCCTTTCGTGTCTTACGAGCCCCGACGCCCGCTCTGGCGGTTTGCCTGACGTTCGGCGCGGTGCGCTTCTCGGGCGGCCTTGTGCTCTTCTGCCGTTACGGTGCCGTCGGCATTGGCATCAGCCTTGTCGAACCGGGCCAGGGCGGCGGCCTGAAATTCGGCTTGGCTGATAGCACCATCATTGTTGGTGTCGGCCATTTGCAGCATGCGCTTTCCACCGCGCATTCCGTGATGCTTGCCGCCACGTTTTCCATGACCGCGTCTGTCCGCATGCTGGCCTTCGGCACGATCACCGCGCTCTGCACGGCGTGCTTCACGGGTTGCTTTGCGCGCTTCCTGTGCAGCGGCCATTTCGGCCTGGGTGAGTGCGCCGTCGCCATTGGTATCGGCTTTTGCGAAGCGCGCGGCCTTGCGTGCTTCACGATCGCCGGAATTCAGCTGACCGTCCCCGTTTACATCCATTTTGGCAAAACGGCTGGCAGCCATTTCGGTGGCTTGAGCACGGGTTGTAGGTCCACGGTCACCGCGATCGGCGGTTTGGGCGATAGCAACACCGCCAACCAGAAGGGAGGCGGAAGCGAGGGTAAGGGCAATAGTCTTCTTCATGAGGTCACTCCAATAGAACAAAATGACGGAGCTGCGAAGCGGGCGACCCGGGAGGGGGATTGGGAAAAGGGGACGGCCCGCATTCGCAACTCACATTTGCCGTTCTAGAACCCTTATGTCTCAGGAGTTTGCCACTGGGAGGGAAATTTGTCGCGCAATGTATCACGACGCGACGTTCATTCATCACAGGGAAAAGATGAACACCGTAGCTCGCACTCCTTCACCTGAAGTGGCGAAATCCGCGTTTGCAAACGGAATTGCGCCCGCTGCGGAGGAGAGGGATACTTGGCCCGGCCTACCGTAATCCGCTTCCAAGCCTGATTTCAGCTACATTTATTCAGGTGCGACCATACAGAATGCGTTGAGCTTGTGCCCGTCCAGATCGCGGAAATAGGCAGCGTAGAACCCGTCGTCTCCGCGCGGGCCGGGAGGGCCTTCATCGGTTCCGCCTTGTGCCAGCGCGATATCGTAGATCCGTTGCACCTGCTCGCTGTCTTTCGCCTGCAGCGCAACCATAGTGCCATTGCCGACGCTCGCCTCGCCGCCATCAAAGGGCTGGGTCAGCGCTACACCGGGCGCGCTGCCCATTTCGCCCCAAGCGATAAAGCTGTCGAACTCCATCATCCGGCCGACACCCATTTCCTTGGCAATAGCGTCGTAAAACTTCGCGTTTTTCGCAAGGTCTTTCGTGCCCAGCGTAACATATCCAATCATTGAATTCCTCCTCCATCGACTCGCAATCGGAGAACATTACCGGAACACAATGCCGCTGGCAAATGCCCTAAAGGGGCTGGGTATGCCGCTCGAGCCATTCCAGCGCCGCACCTTTGAGCTGCGGGGCGAGCAAGGCGCGTGTGTCGGCGTGATACTGGTCCAGCCATGCACGCTCCTGCGGTGTCAGCAGGGCGGGTTCAATCAGCGTCCTGTCGATCGGTACCCATGTCAGATTTTCGAAACCGAGCCACACGCCCTCGTCGGCGCCCTCGATATCGCGCTCTTCGGTCAGTATCAGATTTTCGATCCTGATGCCGAACTCGCCCGCTTTGTAATAGCCCGGCTCGTTGGAGAGGATCATGCCTGCCTGCAGCGGCTCGAGCGTGCCGCCCTGCGCACCGGCAGTTTTCGCGATGCGCTGGGGGCCCTCATGGACGGACAGGAAGCTGCCGACCCCGTGACCTGTGCCATGGGCATAATCGGTGCCAGCCAGCCAGAGTGAATGACGCGCCAGCGAATCCAGTTGGCCGCCATTCGTCCCTGCTGGGAAGGTAGCGGTCGCAATCGCGATATGACCTTTCAGGACACGCGTAAAACGGTCCTTCATTTCGGCCGTCGGTTCACCCGGTCCGATCCATACAGTGCGTGTGATATCAGTCGTCCCGGCACCATCCTTCAGAGTATATTGCCCGCCGGAATCAACCAGGTAGATGCTGGACGGCGGGATATTGATATTCGTATCCTCGTCCACCTTGTAATGCGGCAGCGCGGCATGGCCCGCAGCGGCACTGATGCTGTCGAACGATGTGTCCTTCAGCCCCGGGTCCTCCTCGCGGCTGGCCTGCAGCTTCGCCGCTGCTGCCAGTTCGTCGACCGAGCCGGAGGGGCCTTCTGCTTCCAGCCAGCACAGGAACCGCGAAACCGCCGCCCCGTCGCGCGCCTGTGCATCGCGGTGCCCCTTCGCCTCCACCGGGTTCTTGATTGCGCGGGCCAGAATGGTGGGATCGCGCGTGGTAACAGGCGTCGCTCCTCCATCTTCCAGTGCCTTGCTTATCGCAGCGACGCCATATTCGGGATCGACGGCCACCCGCTTGCCCGAAAGACCGTGCAACGCAGGCGAGAAATCCACGCGGTCGCGCACGGTTACGGCATTGCCGAGATGTTGCTGCAATTCAGGCGTAACTTTTTCGGGGGCAATAAACAGCTCCGCCGTGCCGTCCGCATGGGCGACGACATAACTGAGTGCGACCGGAGTATGGGCAATGTCGGCCCCGCGGATGTTCAGCAGCCAGGCGACGGAATCGAGTGCAGAAATCACCGCTGCATCCAGCTTTTCCTGCTTGAGCCATTCAGCCACATCGCCGCGTTTCTCTGCGCTGGTGCGGCCCGACAGGGTATCGGGGTGAACCATTGCGGTGGCCGCGCTAGGCTGGGGGCGATCCTGCCACACGGCATCGACCGGATTGCCGTCCACTGCGACCAGCTCTGCTCCCTTGCTCGCCAGTATCTTCGCCGTCGCATCGGCCCAGCCGCGTGAATGAAGCCATGCGTCATAGCCGATCCGGTCACCTTCGCCGACATTTTCGGCCAGCCATTTTGCGGGGCTGGTCGCAGGCACGGATTGATAATCGAACAGCTTTTCATCCACCTGATCACGGACCTGCACGGTGTAGCGTCCGTCGATGAAAATCGCCGCAGTATGGGCCGTCACTGCCGCGCTGCCGGCGCTGCCGCCGAAGCCGGTCAGCCATGCCAGACGCTGCGAATCCTCGCCGACATATTCGCTCAGGTGCTCATCCGAAATCGGAATTACGAAACCGGCCAGGTCGCGCTTCTTCAATTCCTTGCGCAAGGCAGAAAGGCGGGCTTCGTGGGTTTGCATCAGCATAATGTCTGGTCCTGCTTGTCGAATGGCATCTTGTCGCGTGTCACATGGGGCTTTACGCGGTTGGGGCAAGGCTGTCCAAGCCGAGCCATCTTTCTCATAGGACGAGCACCATGATGATCCGAGCCAAACACCTCAACCGCGCAGCAGCATTCGCTCTGGCCACCGCGCTGCTCAGCGCCCAGCCGGCATCCGCGCAAGGAGACCCAGCAACAGTGACCAAGACCCAAGCCGCCACTCCCCCGGTCGCGGAGAAACGCGAGCATTCCTACACCCATCACGGGATCACCATTTCAGATCCGTATTACTGGATGAAAGACCAGTCCTATCCGGTGATCGACGACGAGGATGTGATTGCGCATCTGGAGAAGGAGAACGCTTACTTTCAGGCGCAAATGGCCCCGCATGAAGCGTTGAAGGACACGATCTTCGAAGAATTGAAGGGCCGGATTAAGCAGGATGATTCCAGCGTGCCGCAGAAGGACGGTGACTGGCTGTACTGGTCAGAAGTTGCCGAGGGTAAAGAATACCGCATGCATTACCGTAAGCCGGTGGAGGGCGGTGATAAGCAATTGCTGCTGGATGAAAACCAGCTGGCCGAGGGTAAGGATTATTTCCGTCTGGGGGCAGCCTCTGTCAGCGATAACGGGCAGTATATCGCTTATTCCTATGACGATAACGGTTCCGAACGCTTCACCGCGCGGATCAAGGATATTGCCAGCGGCGAATTGCTGGACGATGTAATCCCCGAAACCCTGTCGGGCCTTACTTGGGTCGCGGACGATACCAGGATCGTTTACGGCAAGGCGAATGAAAACTGGCGTGTCGACAATGTCCGCCTGCACACCATCGGGACCGACGTATCCGAGGATGTAGAGATCTACCGCGAGCCTGATGAGGGCTTTCGTGTGGGTGCGGGTCTGTCAGCTCAGGAAGACTGGCTGATCATCGCTGCTGGCGACAATGAAACGAGCGAAGTGCGCTTGGTACGGGCCGACAATCCGACGGGTGAGCAGATTTTGGTCAAGGCGCGCCAGAAGGGCGTCGAGTATGAAGTCGATGTCCGCGAAGACACGGTTTACGTCCACACCAACGACGATCATGTGAACTTCCGCCTTGCTACCGCGCCTCTGGCTACGCCGGGCGAATGGACCACGGTGATTGCCGGTTCGGACGAATTTTATCTGACCGGATACGAACTCTACAAGAAGTTCTACGTCACCGAAGGCCGGCTGAACGGCCTCGACCAGATTCAGCTGCGCGATTACGCGGATGCGGCGATCATCACACCGATTGCCTTCCCGGAAGCGAGTTTCAGCGCCGGGCTGTCGAATAATCCCGAATATGACGTAGCGAAGCTGCGCCTTGCTTATGAAAGCATGGTCACCCCGGACTCGATCTATGATTACGACGTGGCATCGGGCGCGCTGGAACTGCTGAAGAGCCAGGAAATCCCCAGCGGTTACGCGCAAGGTGACTATGTGACGGAGCGGCTGACGATCACTGCGCGTGATGGAACCCAGGTTCCCGTCAGCGTGGTCAGTCACAAGGATACGCCGATGGGCGCGCCGCTGCATCTCTATGCTTATGGCGCCTATGGCTATGCCGTGCCGCCGGGCTTCTCTGCCAACCGCCTCAGCCTGCTTGATCGGGGCATGCGCTTCGCTATCGCGCATATCCGCGGAGGGGATGATCTGGGCCGCAACTGGTATTTGCAGGGTAAGCTGAACGAGCGGGTCAACACCTTCAACGATTTCGTCGACGTGGCGAAGGGTCTGGTGGATAAGGGCTATACCGCCAGGGGCCGGATCAGCGCCAGTGGTGGCAGTGCCGGCGGCGAACTGATGGGCGCCATCGTCAACACCGATCCCGATCTGTGGGGCGCAATCGGCGCGCATGTGCCCTTCGTCGATGTGCTGAACACGATGCTGGATGAAGAATTGCCTTTGACGCCGGGCGAATGGCCGGAATGGGGCAATCCGATTGAGAGCAAGCAGGCATTTGCTTATATCCTGAGTTATTCGCCCTACGATCAGGTGGTGGCGCAGGATTACCCTCCGATGCTGGTCACAGCGGGCCTGAACGATCCGCGGGTAACCTATTGGGAACCGGCCAAATGGGTCGCCAAACTGCGCGAATTGAAAACGGACAACAATGTCCTGCTGCTGAAAACCAATATGGGCGCCGGCCACGGCGGCAAATCAGGGCGGTTTACGCGGCTGGAAGAACTGGCCGAAGAATACGCCTTCATCCTGACGCAGCTGGGCGTGGAGGAATAGGCTTCAGCTTTATGACAGCACGCTTCCACAAGACCTTCATCGCAGCGCCCGAGCACATTGATGTGATGGGCCATGTCAACAATGCGGTGTGGGTTCAGTGGATACAGGACATGGCGACCGCGCATTGGGATGCTGTGGCACGGGCAGAAGATCAGGCGCGATTTGTCTGGCTCGTCGTGCGGCACGAGATCGATTATCGCGGCAACATCGCAGTGGGCGAAAGCACGGTTGCTGAGACCTTTATTCCCGGCCAGCCCAAAGGCGCCAAGTTCGACCGGCGCGTCGATTTCCGAAATCCCGCAGGCAAAGTAATTGTCAGCGCCAAAACGACGTGGGCGATGCTGGATGCAGTAACTTTGCGTCCACAGCGAGTTCGCCCCGAAATCGCCGCGCCGTTTTTTGAAAGATAAAAATGACCGACAGCCTCCTGTTCCAGCCGCTGACGCTGCCCAATGGCAGCACGCTTCCCAACCGCATTTGCAAGGCGGCGATGGAGGAAAATCTGGCCGAGCAACCCGGGCAGTATCCGGGCGAGCGGCTGTTCACCCTTTATGAGCGATGGGCGCGCGGTGGTACCGGGTTGATCCTGTCGGGCAATGTGATGGTTGATCCCTCCGCTTTGACCGGGCCCGGCGGTGTGGTGCTGGAGAAAGGCACGGACCTGACCCCGTTTATCAACTGGGCCAAAGTGGGCAAATCTGGCGACGGGCAGTTCTGGCTCCAGATCAGCCATCCGGGCCGCCAGCTCTACAGGTCATTGGGCGAAACAGCAGTCAGCCCGTCCGATGTCTCGCTCGACCTTGGCAAGTTTTCTTCACTGTTTGCCGATGTGCGTCCGCTGAAAGTGAGTGAGATCGAACGGATTATCGAGCGATTTGCGGACACGGCGGAACTAGCCGAGAAAGCAGGTTTCGATGGTGTACAGATTCACGCGGCGCACGGGTATCTGGTCAGCCAGTTCCTATCCCCGCTGGTGAACCAGCGAACCGATGAATGGGGCGGCTCTCTGGAAAATCGTGCACGGTTTCTGCTTGCCATAATCGATGCCGTGCGGGCGCGGGTAAACCCCGATTTTGGCGTAGGGATCAAGCTTAACTCGGCCGATTTTCAGCGGGGTGGCTTTGCTTTCGAAGATGCACGGCAAGTGGTCGAGTGGCTCAGCGGCCCAAAACGTCGCGGGGCTCTGGACTATGTCGAACTTTCGGGCGGTAATTACGAAAGTCCGGCCATGCAGGGTAATCCGCAAGAAGATAGCGCTCCCAAAACATCGACTGAAGCGCGCAAAGCATTCTTCATCGACTTCGCCCGGGATATTGCAAGGGTCGCTGCCATGCCGATAATGGTTACTGGCGGCATCACGCGGTTGGCCACGGCAGAGGCGGCTTTGACGCAGGACGAGCAGGGTTTCGGAGTAACCATAATAGGACTCGCACGCGCTCTGGCTGCCGATCCCAACTTGCCCAGCCACTGGCGTGACGGGCAGGCCATGAATGCAGAATTGCCCGAATGCGGTTGGAAAAACCGCTCACTTGCGGGTCTGGCCGTGATGGGCCTGACCAAAGCCCAGATAGAGCGGATGGCAAAAGGCAAGTCTCCCGGAGATGGGGGCTCTGCGGCAGCGGCCTTGCTGGCAGATCAAGTGCGTAGTGCAGCCCGCGCCAGGCGTTACCGGAAATGGCGTGGCGGGGCTTAACAGTCAGATGCAGGTGCGCTGCGGTCAGCCAGCGGCAAGAACATCCTCCACGCTCCGATAATCGTAGCCAAGTTCGCTCGCCACAGCTTCATAGGTTACTGCGCCCTTATGTACGTTCAGCCCCTGCGCCAGATGCGGGTTGTCCCGCATGGCGTCCTTCCAGCCCATTCTTGCAATCTGCAAGGCATGGGGCAGGGTGACATTGTTCAGCGCGTAAGTACTTGTTCTGGCCACCGCGCCGGGCATATTGGCAACGCAATAATGAACGATATTATCGATGGTATAGGTTGGCTCCGCATGGGTGGTGGCCTTGCTGGTTTCGAAACAGCCCCCCTGATCGATCGCCACATCGACTAGCACCGCGCCGGGCTTCATTTCCGACAGCATCTCGCGGCTCACCAGCTTGGGTGCAGAAGCACCCGGGATAAGCACTGCGCCGATGACCAGATCGGCCTGACGAAGCGAATCTTCTAAATTGGTCTTGTTTGAAAAACGCGTACTGGCGCGCGCCTCGAAGAACGTACCGACTTTTTCCAGCACTTCGGGATCGCGGTCGAGAATCTCGACATCGCCGCCAAGGCCGACAGCCATCTGAGCCGCGTTGAAGCCAACGACACCGCCGCCGATCACGACGACCTTACCGGGCAATACGCCTGGAACCCCGCCGATCAGGACGCCGCGCCCGCCATGCGCCTTCTCAAGCGCGCTGGCGCCTGCCTGAATGCTCATACGGCCGGCCACCTGGCTCATCGGTTTGAGCAGCGGCAAGGTGCCATTCGGCCCCGTCACAGTTTCATAAGCGACCGCAGTTACGCCCGATTTGACCAGATCTGCTGTCTGTTCGGGATCGGGAGCGAGATGCAGGTAAGTGTAAAGGATTTGATCCTCGCGCAATTTTGCGCGTTCCACGGCTTGCGGTTCTTTTACCTTCACGACCATTTCGCATTCGGCGAATATGGGGTCGGGACCGTCGACTATCTTCGCACCGGCAGCGCTGTATTCCTCGTCGGTCGCGCCGATGCCCATACCGGCCCCGCTTTCGATCCAGACTTCATTACCGCGGTAGGTCAACTCGCGCGCGCTTTCCGGAGTCAAGCCGACGCGGTACTCGTGATTTTTGATCTCAGTGGGGCAACCGATACGCATGGGGAGGGTCCTCTAGGGCCTGAAATGTCAGCAGTTGTTACAAACGATACCGGTTCGCCACAAGCACTGTCCGACAATCGTTTGATTGGAACAGCGTCGGATACGCACTTGCAGTAAACGCTAATCATAAACTTGTAACAAAAGCGTCATCTAAACTTCATAAAGACATTTATCGGCAGGACGAGGCTCCACATTATGAAATCTCAAGACGCTCTATTTGGAGCGGCTGTAGTCGCACTAGCTGTATCTGCTGTGCCTGCAGCCGCTCAAGACGGTGCGCCCACCATGCAGGAAGAGCTGGCCGTTATGCGCGCCCAGATGCATGCGATGTCGCAGCGTATTGCAACACTCGAGGCGGAACTTGAGAACGCGCGGGACACCTCGCAGGTGGCGCCGGCAGGTTCCGTTCCAGTACCCGTCCCTGTGCCACAAACGCAGATTGCGTTCGCCGCTGCGCCTGAGATCGAAGGTCAGAATGGCTGGAGCTTCAAGCCACGGGGTCGCCTGCAATTCGATGCGGGGGCCGTTAACGTTCCTGACGGAACTGGCCGTGATGAAGGTTTTGGAAACGATATCCGCCGCGCACGCTTGGGTGTTTCGGGTGATATGCCCGGCGGCTTCGGCTACAAGTTCGAAGTCGATGTAGCGAACAGTGATTTATCGGTCACCGATGCGATAATTTCCTACGGCACCGGCGACATCGATGTCAGCATCGGGCAGTTCAACAACTTCCAGAGCCTGGAAGAGCTCACCAGCAGCCTGCATACAAGCTTCATCGAACGTGCGGCCTTTACTGATGCATTCAATTTCACCCGGCGCGTCGGTGTGGGTGTCGAATATTCTCCCGGGGATCTGCTCGTCCAAGCGGGCGTATTCAGCGACAATATGGATGACCTTCCGAATGATAACTGGAGCGCAGATGGCCGCGTGGTGTATTTGTCGAAAATTGCTGCTGCGCAGGTCCATCTTGGGGGCTCTCTCCATTACCGCGAGTACGAAACGGACAACACGCTCCAGTATCGTCAACGTCCACTCGTCGCGTTCACTTCCGAACGGTTCATCAATACCGGCGCTTTTTCCGCGATAAGCGAACTGTCCTACGGTGTGGAAGGTGCTGTCATTAGCGGACCCTTCCACGCAGTTGCGGAAGGGTACTGGCAGAATGTCGATCGGCCAGGCGCCTTGGGAGACCCAACATTCTTCGGAGGCTATGCCGAGGCCGGGTATTTCTTCACCAAGGGGGACACCCGCGGTTACAAGGGGGGCAAGTTCGACCGCACGAAACCCGCCAGTCCTGTGGGCGAAGGCGGCATAGGATCATTGCAGGCGAACCTGCGGTACGACCGTCTCGATCTGAATGATAAAGGTGTTCTGGGCGGTACGCAGGACGGGTATCTAGTCTCGCTCGTTTGGAAGCCTACCGATTACACCATGCTACTCGCCAATTATGGGAAGCTTTCCTACAGCGACGCCGTTTTCGCCGCGGCAGGCGGCGACACCTCTTACGATGTCGATGTCTTCGGAGTGCGTGCGCAGATCGATTTCTGATCCGCCGACTATCGCCGTCACTACACTGTCATGCAGGGTGTGTAACAATGCCCGGTGAATTCACAGGAACCTTGAAAATGAAAACTCTCAAAACCTTCGCGCTGGCTGCAACAGCCAGCCTCGCCTTGACCGCATGCGGCGCAGATAGCGGGGGCGGCACGCGCGATTCCATTCGGGCAGTCGGCTCATCGACTGTCTATCCGTTTGCCAAATCCGTGGCGGAGACCTTCACCCGATCAAACCCCGATTTCAATTCGCCGCTGATCGAATCGACGGGCACAGGCGGCGGGGTCAAACTGTTCTGCGCCGGACTGGGTGCGGATACGCCGGATATGGTCAATGCCTCGCGCCGGATGAAAGCCAGCGAATTCGATACTTGCACCCAAAACGGTGTGGCCGATATTATCGAACTGCAAGTCGGTCTCGACGGTATTGCCTTCGCTTCCGCGCAAGGCGGCATCGATATGAACCTGACGCCGGAAATCGTGTACCGCGCGATTGCCAAGAACCCTTACGGCGAGGAACAAACGGCCAGGACATGGTCCGATGTCGATCCCTCGCTGCCTGCCCTGCCAATTCTGGTCTACGGCCCGCCCAGCACTTCTGGCACGCGCGATGCGTTGAAAGAACTGGTGCTAATCCCCGGCTGCGAAGGCAATGCCGAGATGCAGGCTCTGGAAGAAAGCGACGAAGATGCCTTTGACCGGACCTGCACCGAACTGCGTTCCGACGGGGCTTATGTCGATCAGGGCGAGCAGGACAATCTGATCGTCCAGAAAATCCAGAGTAATGAAAATGCCGTTGGCGTTTTCGGCTATTCCTATCTGGAAGAGAATGCTGACAAGGTTCAGGGCCTGACCATGAACGGCGTCGAGCCGACTTACGACAACATTGCAAGCTTCGCTTATCCGGGTGCGCGCCCGCTTTTTGTCTATGTGAAGAAGGCCCATCTGGAAGCCATTCCCGGCCTGAAGGAATATCTTCTCCAGTGGACCAAAATGTGGGAGCGCGGAGGTCCGCTGGCCAAAATCGGTCTGGTCGCATCGCCGGATGACGAAATGGCCAGAAATCTGACTGCCGCGACACAATACACCACGATCACCAGGGCTACGCTGGAAGGCAAGGCCGAGGAAGGCGCTGGCGAGGTTGCCGGCGAGAGTGCCGCTTCCTGATTCTCCATCACTGCGCCGGTGGACAGTTGCCCTCCCGCCATCGACCGGACATGAAAAGCCCGGCAGCGCACCATGCGCTGCCGGGTTTTTCAGTTCCTCGACTGCGCCAATAATCAAGTGCTGTCGATTTCTGCGACTTCCCAGCTGACCAGAATTGGCCCTGAATCTGCACTGGATTGAACCAGTACGGTAGCCCCGCGATCCTGCAACTCCGACGCAACGGCCTGCACTGCCGCAGATGGTCCGATCAGGCTTAGCGGAATGCCAGTTCGCTGCGCCGCCCAGCCTATCAGGGCAATCGCGTCATTGGCGGCATCGTCAGGCTCGCCATCAGTCAACTCAATAGGCGGCAACGTGACAAGGGGCGGGCGCAGGCGCACTTCCCAATCGTCGATCCCCTCGGCGACGCGGGCCTCCAGCGCGCGATAGCCTGAAAGATTCATCCCCTGAAGGCGGCGGGCGTCGGCCATGACCCTTCGGTTGTCGCGGTCCAGTGTAACTTCGGACACGTCCACTCCAGCGACCAGTGCCAACCTTTCCTTTAGCCGTGCGGACAGCTGGGCATCCTGCCGCGCTTCTTCTTCTGCCAGAGCACGCGCAAGCTGGGCCTGTTCGGCGGCGCCCGGATCGGTGCCGACCAGATACTGATTGATATCTACCGCAACGGAATCTTCCAGCAGGAGACCCAGTTCCCCCGACAGCCGCTCGTTCACATCGGCGCGAAATTCCGGAGTCAGGACGGAGGCGGATACGGTCAGCGGATCGCTATCCCAATCGATGGTTATCTGATCGACTCGCGATTCAGGTGTGAAGGCAGCAGTAATCGTGTCACGTACAATCCGCTGGCCATTGGATTCGCGCGCAATTTGCATGAGCGACAGACCGAGCGGGATGGCCAGCGCAATGAACGTGGCGATCACAAGGCCACTCTGGACCAGACTGGTGCGTCCATCGTGTTTCTCCGACCGGAAACCGTACATCCGGGCAATCAGCGTAGCGGTCAGCGCGATGGTCAACAGGTTGGTGATGTAAAGCATCAGCGCCCCGCCAAACACGGTCCAGTTGAGCGTTGCCAGCCCGAAGCCGACTGCCGCCAGCGGCGGCATCAGGGCGGTCGCGATGGCGACACCGACAATCGTTCCGTCACGGCCACGGATCATGGCGTAGCTGCCTGCAAGGGAGGAAAACAGCGCGACCAGAAGATCGAACAGGTTAGGCCGTGTGCGGGCGGCAATTTCACCGGTAACATTCTGTAATGGTGATAGAAAGACTATGGCCGCGCAGAATAGAACGGCAAATAACGTGCCCCAGACCAACGCCCGTCCGCACAGCCTGAGCCAAGTGAACTTGCCTTCTGCCAAAGCAAACCCTGCACCCAGGATCGGGCCCATCAGCGGAGAAAGGAGCATGGCCCCGATAACCACTGCCGGCGAAGACAGCAGCATTCCTAAAATGGCGATGCCTGCCGACATACAGGTCATGAAAATGTAGCGCGGTGTCATCGAGCTTTCACCCGAGATTTTCTTGAGCACCGCGCCGTGATCGACATCGGCCATCACATGATCGCGCCACCACTGACGAAGCGAGTTCCACACCGTCTGCATCGGGTCACTCAGGGTTTTGGTCGCTGAACCGCTCGACGTGGCTTTGGCCGCGACGGGTGCGGTATCGTCTGATCGGCCGGTCATGGTCTTGTGCTAGAGCGGATTGCCGTCCTTGTCGCGGTAGATATCGCGGCGGCCGACATGGTTGGCTGGGCCGACCAGCCCATCATCCTCCATCCGCTCGATCCATTTGGCAGCAGTGTTGTAACCGACGCCCATCTGGCGTTGTAGCCAGCTGCCACTCGCCTTCTGGTTTTCGAACACGATCTGGCAGGCCTGCACATATTTGCGCTCGGCAGGATCGTCGCTGGCGGTCATATCGTCTTCAAAGCCAAATCCGCCGCCGCCGTCTGCGGGCTCTTCGGTCACGGCATCGACATAGTCGGGCTTGCCCTGAGCACGCCAGTGATCGGCCACGGCTTCCACTTCCTCGTCTGACACGAACGGGCCATGCACGCGCACAGTTGCGCCGGTGTTGGGCTTGTAAAGCATGTCGCCCTTGCCCAGCAATTGCTCGCTGCCCTGTTCGCCCAGAATGGTGCGGCTGTCGATCCGACTTGTGACTTTGAAGCTGATACGGGTGGGCAGGTTTGCTTTGATCACACCGGTAATGACATCCACCGAAGGGCGCTGCGTCGCCATGATCAGATGGATGCCGGCGGCGCGCGATTTCTGGCTCAGTCGCTGAATCAGAACCTCGATCTCCTTACCCACGGTGACCATCAAATCCGCCAGCTCGTCAACGATCAGCACGATCTGGGGCAAAGGTTGGTAATCCAGCTGTTCTTCTTCGTACAATTCTTCGCCCGTATCTGGATCGAAGCCGGTCTGCACCCGGCGGCCCAGCGGTTTGCCTTTGGCCGCAGCGGTGCGGACCTTGTCGTTGAACGCGCCAATCCCGCGTGAATTGACGCTCGACATCATCCGATAGCGACGCTCCATTTCTTCAACTGCCCATTTCAGCGCGCGAACTGACTTCGCGGGTTCCGTAACAACCGGGCTTAGCAGGTGGGGAATATCGTCGTAGCTTTTGAGCTCAAGCACTTTGGGATCGATAAGGATCAGTCGGCATTCTTCCGGCGTGAAGCGGTACAGCAGGCTGAGCAGAATGCAGTTCAGGCCAACCGATTTGCCTGAGCCGGTGGTACCTGCGACCAGCAAATGCGGCATCGCGGCCAAATCGGCAACGATCGGTTCACCTGCAATATCCTTGCCCAGAATAATCGGCAGATTGCCCTTCGCATCAGCGAAGTCTGCACACGCGGCAAGTTCTTTCAGCGCGACCATCTGGCGGTCCGCATTGGGCAATTCGATGCCCATCACGGTTTTGCCGGGGATTGGCGAGACGCGGGCGCTGATCGCACTCATATTACGGGCAATGTCTTCGGCCAGGCCGATTACGCGGCTGGCTTTGATACCGGGCGCAGGTTCCAGCTCGTACATGGTTACGACTGGACCAGTGCGAACAGCGGTAATCTCTCCCTTAACATTGAAGTCGTCAAGCACGGTTTCCAGCAAGCGGGCATTGCGCTCCAGTGCCATCTTGTCGAGCTTGGGCGCGGTGTTCTCAGGGATGTCCTCCAGCAGATCGAGGCTGGGGAGGGAGTATTCGGCAAACATATCACGCTGGTTGCCAGCCTTGGCCATGCTGGCCTGTTTGGGCGGGGCGCTGGGATCGGTGATGGTTGGCGCGCGGCGCGGTTCGGTTACTTCGACCACTTCCGGTTCACTTGTCATGACCGGACGTTTGCGTTCGCGGCGGGGTTTTTGGGGCGCAGCAACGGGCGCATCGTCAAAATCAATTGCGGAAGGCGCGCGTTCCCTGCCGAGGAAGCCGGGCAGGAAGTTCGGCAGCGTCAGCAAAGCGCGCCAATCCAGTGCAAATACACGGGTCGCCAGGGTCACGCCGCCAGCCAATGCTAGCAGAGCGAGGGCGAGGGTAATCCACCCGCTCGCGCCTTCGCCAAAGCGGGTGGCGATGGCTTCTATGGCGCCAGCTCCCAGCAGGCCGGTCAGCCCGCCGGACGATGCAGGCATCGTTCCGCCCGGCCCGTCGAAAGTCAGTGACAATACGGTCGAAAGCAGTGCCATCGCCAGAACCAGTAGGGCGGTGGGTTGCCACCAACGGGTGTCGGTATCGCGGTCTTCTTCCTCTACATCGCGCCACAGTTTGCGGGCGAAGACATACAGCATGGGCAGGATCAGCACGCCGGACAGGCCGAACAGGAACCAGACGCGCTCTGCGGCCCAGGCACCGCTCGCACCCATCCAGTTTGCAATTGCTTCGGTTCCGGCAGCTGTGGAGGGGCTGGGGTCGGTGTGCGAATAGCTTGCCAGCGCAAGGCCCAAGAACAGCATCAGGCCAAACAATACGGCAGCGCCCGCCATCTGTCCGGCACGGCGCAGGCTGCGCCGGAATGTCGCCCGCCAGTCGGGCTGCGGTTTGCTGATTGCGCGCGTGGCCATGGGCCCGTTTCTCCCTATCGGAACACACCATGAATCTTAACGCTCGGAGGGTCAAGCGGAGAGGGGGTATGTGCCTATGAAATCGAGGCCCTCATTCTGCGGATTCCGGGTTCCCGCCTGTTCAAGAATAGCGACGGGGATGAATGAGCTCAGCTCAAGCCATCGATTGCCGCAAGGCGGGGCCATTCCATTGCGCGCGCACGCTGGATAGTCATCCCGCCAAGAGTGATCACCGGCATTTTTGCGTGGAGGGCAAGGCCGCGGAACCGCAACGGCCCTAGCACCGGCTCACCGGGGTGAGAGCGGGTGGGGAAGACCGGGCTGAGCATGACTGCATCGGCCCGCATCCGCGCAGCATCGCCGATTTCTCGCAGAGTGTGCGCCGTCGCGATGGTAAGCAGGCCTTTGCGCGCAGGATATAGAGCACGGGCGGTGCCATAAATGCCGTCTGCACCCCACTCTCTCGCAGTCAGTGCGCTGTCTGCCAGAATGATCAGATGACCCTTAGCGCGGCACAGGTGCCGGACTGCGCGAAACCGGGCAATTCGCTGCGCCGGTGACAAATGGTAATGTCGGAAGACAATTGCAGATCCGGCGGGCAAAGCCGCTATAGATCGTGCCAGACCCTCATCATTACGCTCGTCCGTCAGCAGCCAGAGATTGGGGAGGGACTGGTGCGTTGCCATCGTTTCGCTATAGCGCAGCCTCATGCAAAGCCCAGTATCCAGTATGACCCCGACCCCTTCCGAAGCGCTTCTCACGGTCGAGGGAGCAATCGCGAAGACCTGCAAGATCGCTCGCCGCAAGGTGGACGAGGTAACGCTGGTGGCGGTCAGCAAAATGCACGCGGCCGAAAAGATCGAGCCGCTGCTGGAGGCGGGCCACCGGCATTTCGGTGAAAACCGCGTGCAGGAGGCGCAGGGCAAATGGCCCGCACTGAAAGAACGTTTCCCCGATGTGCAACTTCATCTGATCGGCAGTCTGCAATCAAACAAGGCGGAAGATGCCGCGCGGCTGTTCGACTGCATCCATTCGCTCGACCGGAAGAGCTTAGTGAAGGCTCTACCCAAGGCGTTCGAGAAGGCGGGACGGCAAGTGCCGTGTTTCGTGCAAGTCGATGTGGGAGAAGAACCCCAGAAGGGCGGCTGCCCGATCCCAGAATTGCCCGATTTGCTGGAGTCGGCACGGGAACGTGACATTCCGCTGACTGGTCTGATGTGTATTCCGCCTGCCGATATCGAGCCTGCCCCGTTCTTCGCGCTGCTCGACAAGCTGGCGCGCGAGCACGGGCTGGATGGTCGCAGCATGGGCATGAGCAGTGACTACGAAACGGCGATCATGCTGGGCGCGACCCACGTGCGGGTCGGGAGCGCGCTGTTCGGGGAGCGGGGATAACTGCTGTCAGCTAACGATCCAATTGCGGACATTTGCCTTATAAGTCAAATTTAAGTGCTTTGAAGCTTTTGGACCGAGCAGGTTGCGCACATGACATGCGCGCGCTAACCTAGATTTCAGGCTTGGCCCGCGCCTCCCCCCTCCGACGGGGAAGTATGGCACATACGGGGTTGCAAATTTCATCGAACCACCTGTTCGAGCATTCGCATTAGGAGGGGTTGCGTTAATTGCTCGGAATGGAGGTTATGATGCATCTATCCGCACCGATTCACAGGCTCAAGCGACAAGCCAAATTGTTAGCCCGTGAACAGAAAATTCCACTTCATGTGGCTCAGGATCATATTTCGCGCAAAGAAGGCTTCAGAACTTGGAGTGCACTTGCTGCACGAATATCAGCGAGCTCACCCGAAGTTACAATGCTGTCAAACCTCGTTGAGGGCGATACGCTGTTGCTTGCCGCACGAGCTGGAAACGGTAAAACGCTGATGGGTTTGGAACTTCTGCTTAATGCTGCTCGGGAAAAGCGGCGGGCGGTGTTTTTCACACTAGTATTGACAAAACAAGAAGTGATCGAACTCATCAGATCATTAGATGAGAAAGCTGACGAGTATATGCCTGAGATCGTCACCTCGGGCGAAATAGGCGCCGAATTTATTGCAGCTTATCTTTCTGGAGCGCCGCGAGGAACTGTGGCTGTCATCGATTTTCTGCAAATATTGGATCAGCAGAGAACAAAGCCGGTGCTCGGCGAACAAATGCAAGCGCTGAAGAAGTTTGCTGAACAAAGTGGGATTATTCTTGGCTTCATTTCGCAAATCGACAGATCATTCGATCCGCTAAGCGGATTTTTGCCGAGCTTCGAAAATGTCCGCCTTCCTAACCCGATCGCCATAAATGTTTTTTCGAAGACCTGTTTCTTGCATGCTGGTGAGACAAAGCTTCAAGACCTAGCGGGCACATCTGAGGAGGCACGTTAAAAAGTTTCAGCGGTCGTTTGAACTTTGCATTTCAAACGACCGCTTCTCACCCAAGTAGCGGACATAAGCCTTAAGCCACTTCCAACTCAGCCTGTCGTTCATCGCTCGCAGCGGCCTCCAGCGCCGTCGCGATTGTTTTCAGTCGGTCTGTGCCGGTAATTTTCCCGCCCACAAGGTCTGTCACATAAAACGTATCCGCTGCGCTTTCACCGTAATGGGTGATGTGGGCGGAGTGGATGATGATCTGCGCTTCGAACAGCGCGCGGCCCAGCCGGTTGAGGAGAGCAGATCGGTCGCGGGCGTGAACTTCGATTACGGTGAAGCGGCCCGATGCCTCGTTATCGAACACAACGCGTGGTTTCACATCGAACGCTTTGGAGCGGGCGCGGGGCAGCGGGCGGGCGGCAAGGCGGGGCACCATTTCGCCGCGATTGGCCAGTGCATCGTCGATTGCCTGTTTGATCCGGCCCATCTGCTCGGACTCGTTGAATGGACGACCCAGCGGGTCCTGCACCAGAAAATTGTCAATCGCATAGCCGTTGCGCGTAGTGTGGATGCGGGCATCGATAATGTTGCCACCGGCCAGATGGATCCCGCCTGCAATGCGAGTGAACAGGCCAGGATGATCGGCTGCAATTACAGTTACCAATGTTGCGCCGCGATCCTCGTCATATTCGCAATGGATCGACAGTTCCTCGTCCAGTTTGCGGGCGGCAAAATATTGCACGATATTGCGCGCAATCACATCGGCCGGTTCGGCAATCCAGTAGGAATCGTCCAGCAGACGCTCGTCTTTGTCCAGCAGGTGCGAGTTCTCGCCCAGTGCTGCGCGCACATCTTCACGCTGCGCATCTACCCGTTCGGCGCGGTAGTTGCGGGTGTGGCCCAACCGCAGGCGCTCATGCGAAAGATCGTACAACTCGCCAAGCAGCTGCCCCTTCCAGCTGTTCCAGACGCCGGGTCCGACTGCGCGGATATCGACGCTGGTCAGGATGGCAAGCTGACGCAGCCGCTCGAGGCTCTGCACTTCGGCGACGAAATCTTCGACCGTCTTGGGGTCCGACAGATCTCGTTTGAACGCGGTGTTGCTCATCAGAAGATGTTGCAGGACTAGCCAGCAGACCATCTCCGTCTCGTCATCATCCAGTCCGAACCGTGGGCACAACTCTTCCGCCACCACGGCACCAAGTTCAGAATGGTCGCCGCCACGCCCTTTGGCGATATCGTGGAGCAAAGCTGCGACATAAGCCACGCGGCGCGACTGCAGCTTGTGGAACTGGGCTGTGGAGCGGGGATGATCGTCGGCCAGCTCGCCCTTCTCGATTTTCGACAGAAAGCCGATCGCGCGGATGGTATGCTCGTCCACCGTGTAGTGGTGATACATATTGAACTGCATCTGCGCATTGACCCGGCCGAAGTCGGGAACGAAGCGGCCAAACACGCCCGCCTCGTTCATCCAGCGCAGCGCAGTTTCCGGGTCGTTTCGGCCGCATAGCAGGTCCAGAAACAGCGCATTGGCACGCGGGTCTTCGCGTGTCTCGTCCTTTATCAGAGGCGCGTCACGCCCCGCCTGCCGCATGGTGCGTGGGTCGATTTCCAGCTTCTCGGCTTCGGCCAGCGTGAACAGTTCGATCAGACGCACCGGATCGGTCTGGAACCATTTGTCCGAAGGAGCGGCAATCCTCCCCCCGAACACGGTGAAGCCCTTCACCTGCCGCTTCTTGGGCTGGAAGCCTGCGAGTAAACCCCTCCGCGCTCGTTTCTTCGCAAATTGTTCGTCCAGCTGGGCGAGGAACACGCCGGTCAGAGACCCGACCCGCTTCACCTGCAGGAAATACATTTGCATGAACCGCTCGACACTGCTTTTGCCCGGTCGCTCTGCGTAGTTCATTCGCTCTGCAACAGTTTTCTGCAAATCGAATGTCAGCCGGTCTTCGGCGCGCCCTGCAACGATATGCAGATGGCAACGCACCGCCAGCAGGAAACTTTCCGCACGGCGAAAGGACCGGTATTCCGGCGCTGTCAACAGCCCTGCATCGACTAGTTCTGCTGCATTTCGGGCACGGTGGATGTATTTGCCGATCCAGTACAGCGCCTGAAGATCGCGCAAGCCGCCCTTGCCTTCCTTGACGTTCGGTTCGACCACATATCGGCTGTCTCCCACGCGCTTGTGCCGGGCATCCCGTTCGGCCAGCTTCTCGGCTACGAACTGCTTCTCGCTTCCAGCCACCACTTCGGCGAAAAAGCGCGAGCGAACTTCGTCATATAAAGGCCGGTCGCCCCAGAGATAGCGCCCTTCCAACAGTGCGGTGCGGATGGTCAGATCTTCTTTCGCCAGATTCACGGCATCGTCCGGCGTGCGGCTGGAATGGCCAACCTTCAGGCCAAGATCCCACATCAAATACAGCATCGCCTCAATCGCCTGCTCGCACCACGGGCTGTGGCGGGTGGAGGTGAGGAAAGCGATATCGACATCGCTGTGCGGGGCCATTTCTGCGCGGCCGTATCCACCCACCGCCATCAGGGAAAGACGCTCGGTCCTGCTGCTATTGCCCGATGGGTGCAGATACACGGTCACATAATCGTGGATCACCCGTACCAGCTGATCGGTCAGGAATGCGTACCCTGCCGTAACCTCGTGACCGCTAGAAGGTTTGTTTTCCAGCCGCCGCTCAAGCTCCGCCCGGCCAGCGTCCAGGGCTGACCGCAAAGCATCAAGGACGCCTGCACGACTATCCTCCTCATCGCCGGCGGCCAGACCGGCAACAGCCATGTCCAGCTTACGCCGGTCGATAATCGCGCGCTGGCGCGGGACATTCTTGGTGGGATTACGCTCGTTTGTCACTCGTCGAGAAACACCTTGGTATACTTCTCGCGCAGGGTACGCTTGTCGATCTTCTGTGTACCCAGACGAGGTAGAGTTTCCGTCTCTTGCCAATACTGCACTGGCTGCTTGAACGGCGCGAGACGGGAGGACAGGTGATCGCGCAAATCGGCTTCGCTCACATCGTGACCGTCTTTTGCCAAAAATACCGCGCTGACTATCTCGCCCATTCGTTCATCGGGCAGGCCGAAGACGCTGCATTCGGCAATGCCTTCATGCGCGTAAATCGCGTCTTCAACTTCGATGCAGGCGATATTCTCGCCGCCGCGGATGATGATGTCTTTCTTGCGGTCGACGATATAAAGATAATCGTCTTCGTCCAGCCTGCCCAAATCGCCAGTGCGAAAATACATATCGTCGGTGAAGGCTTCTTTCGTCGCTTCTTCGTTGTTCCAATACCCGATGAAGTTGCAGACCGAACGGATGCAGACCTCGCCGATAGCGCCTTTCTCAACCGGCTTGCCGCTATCGTCCAGGATCGCCAAATCGATCAAAGGACGGCTGGGTTTGCCGGTGCTGGAAGGTTTGGCGAGGTAATTCTCGTTCAGATTGCCGCAGCCGCCACCGTTCGTTTCTGTCAGGCCATAGCCGAGCAGAGGAAACCCGCTGGGGAAGGCATCCCTGATTGTCTCGACATGCTCGGGCGGGCGCGGTGCTCCACCAGCAGCAAAGCTGGTACAGGTGGAAGTATCGTACTCAGCGACTTTCGGATGGGTCGCCATTTCGTAGCTCATCAACGGGACGCCGACGAAATAGGTAACTTTCTCCTTTTCGATCAGGCGCAGCGCCTCTTCCGCATCCCATTTGGGCATCAGAACCAGTTTACGGCCTATCGCAAAACTCTGCAGAAGTACCGGCACTTCGCCGGTCACATGAAACAGAGGCACGGTCACCAGCGCGCAAGGCTGCGAGCCTTCCGGTGGGGCGTCGCCGGTGGATTGCAGGTAGGCCAGGGCCATGGCCGATTGCAAAGCGTAGTTCAAAGTACCCTGAACAACGGCGCGGTGGTCGCAATAAGCGCCCTTCGAACGTCCGGTCGAACCGGAGGTGTAAAGGAGCGTCGCATAATCGTCCGGCCCGACATCCAGAAACATGCGTTTGCCCGGATCGGCCCAGCTTACAGAAAGGCCTTTGGAAGGCGCCGTGCCGTGCTTGAACACGGCAATCTTCGCACCGTGGTCGATGCCGTCCAGCCGCGCAGCGCGACCGGTGTCGGCGAAAACCAGTCGGCATTCGACCAGATCGATTGCATCGGCCAATTCTTCTCCGCTGGAAAAACCATTGAGCAGCGTCGCGCAGCCGCCGGCCATCAGGATGCCCATATACAGAACGATCCAGTTGGCCGAGTTGCGCGCTGCAATCCCGATCCTGTCGCCTTTCACGACGCCATGCGTGTCCTCCAGCCCTGCTGCGACATGGCGAGCGGCGGCGTAGGCTTCGCCAAAGGTCAGCTGAATATCGCCATCCACCAGAAATGGCAGACTCTTATGCTGCTGACAGAAATGAGCGAAAAAATGTGCCAGACTGGGGGGGGCGCCTTTAATGGCTGGCATTGACACTCCGTTGCGCTCGAACGGGATCGTTTCGCCGGGCTGGCCCGGGGCGGTGATCTGGTCCATGATTTTGTCGAGCGTCAAATCCAGCTGTGTTGGCATCGCGGCTTTCTCTCCTTGGTGATTCCCTGGCGTATATCTTCCCCCGGGGTTCCACATGGAACCGCCCTGTGCCAAGGCACAATGAGTTTTCCGAGACGAGGTCACGCCGTTTCTTGACCACGCTTCTAAGGGGTTTGCTACGTGCTGTCACTATGGGCCATCAGTGTTATTGGGGCCGCAATCGAACCGATCCGCTGGGTTGAGCTTGGCCTTAGGCCGGGGATCGATCTCGGCTTTATGACGCTGCGCTATTACTCGCTCGCCTATCTGGGCGGGATAATCTTTGCCTATTGGCATCTTTCGAAGATGATAAAGGCGCCCGGCGCTCCGCTGGCCCAGGACCATGCGGATGATCTGTTTTTCTGGTGCACGCTGGGCGTAATCCTGGGGGGGCGACTGGGCTACGCTACATTCTATCAGCCAGAATTATGGTCCACTCCGCTGGAGATCCTGAAATTATGGACTGGCGGGATGAGCTTTCATGGCGGACTGGTCGGTGTGTTGGTGGCAATCGCTTACGTCACTTGGCGCGGAAATATCAGTTTCCTGCGCGTGTGCGATTACATCGCCGTCAATGTTCCGATGGGTATGATGTTGGGCCGACTGGCGAATTTCATCAATGGCGAGCTTTGGGGCCGCGAAACGGATGTTGCGTGGGGTATGATTTTCCCCGGTGGTGGCGAGGTGGTACGCCATCCCAGCCAGCTGTATCAGGCGACATTCGAAGGGCTGGTTTTGCTCGTCATTCTGCTGTTGCTGTTCTGGCAGACCCGCGCGCGCTGGCGGCCCGGGCTGCTGGTCGGCGTATTCACATTGGGCATGGGTCTCGCACGATTTTTCAATGAATTCTTCCGCCAACCGGATGCACAGCTGGCCGATTTTGCTGCGCGCACCGGCCTGTCTATGGGTCAGTGGCTTACAATTCCGCTGATTATCGTCGGGCTGTTCTTCATCATTCGCGCATTGCGGCGCCCTCCGCTGGGGGTCGCTGCGCCAAAATCTGATGCACCTGCTGCGGGATGAATGTGAGCAGGACCGGCCAGAAAACAGGCGAAGCTTCTGACGATCTGGGCGCGATTTTCCGGCGGCTGATTCGTAATACCGGGCCGATTTCGCTGACCCAATATATGGGTGAGAGCAATGCGCGCTACTACGCATCGCGCGATCCACTGGGGCTGGCGGGGGATTTCGTCACCGCTCCGGAAATCAGCCAGATGTTTGGCGAACTGATCGGTCTATGGCTGGCCGACATCTGGATAAGTTCAGGCAGGCCGGAGAACGTTCATTATGTAGAGCTGGGCCCCGGCCGCGGAACCTTGGCGAAGGACGCGCTACGGGCGATGAAGCGTTACGGGCTGCAGCCTGCGGTGCACTTCGTCGAAGGGTCCTCGGCATTGCGCGAAGTGCAGCAGAAGGCGGTGCCGGATGTGCGGTGGCATAATGATCTCTCCACCCTGCCGCCCGATGATCCCCTGCTGTTTGTCGGCAACGAATTTCTGGATGCGCTGCCCATTCGCCAGATGGCGAAGACGCCGAACGGCTGGCGCGAACGCGAAATTGCCTTGCAGGACGATGCGTTTATCTTCGCTGCCGGTGGCCGCCCGATGGATGCCGCTGTGCCGGAGGAATGGCGCGGCGCAGAGGACGGTACAATCCTGGAAACCTCGCCAGCACAGGCGGCCGTGATGTACGAGCTTGCCGGGCGTTTGTCCGATCAGGGCGGCGCGGCGCTGCTGTTCGATTATGGTCATGCAGCCCTGCATGCAGGGTCGACATTGCAGGCTGTGAAGGACCACCGGAAGGTCGATCCGCTGGCCATGCCGGGGTCTGCCGATCTGACAGCGCTGGTCGAATTCGGAACGCTGGCGCGCATTGCCCAGTCGCGCGATGTGCGCTGGATCGGCACGGCAGAGCAAGGCGCCTGGCTCCGCAGGCTCGGCATCGATGCCCGCACACAGTCGCTGGCGAAAGCTGCTCCGCACCATGCAGACGATTTGCGGGCCGCGCGGGACCGCTTGGTAGAACCGGGCCAAATGGGCGCGCTGTTCAAGGTTATGGGCCTGTCGGGCCTCCACTGGGATGGCGGGGCCGGTTTCGATTGACGCTCGTTCGGGGTTCGGCTGGCGTTCATGCCCACCCCTTCAGATAAAAGCGCAATAGCGTGCCGCACTTTCCGGCAGCATCCGATCCTACGAATTCAGGTAATTGGCCCATGACATTGAAAACCTTCTCTGCCGCGTTTGCCATGCTGTGCGCAGCAGCCAGCGTGCCTGCCTTTGCTGCCGATCCGATCACCGGACGCTGGATAACAGAAGACCGCGACGCCGTGGTTACGGTGGGCAAATGCGGATCGACCTATTGCGGGCGCCTCAGCAAGTATCTGGTGACGCCCGATGACGGCGCGGACCAGCGTGATGTGTACAACCCCGATCCAAAACTGCGCAAACGCAAGCTGCTGGGATCGGCCCTGCTGTCCGGCTTTAAACCCGATGGCAATCTCTGGCGCGGGACGATCTACGATCCGCGCAACGGGAAAAGTTATCGCAGTGTCGTGCGCCGCAAGAGCGCGAATGTGCTGGAAGTAAAGGGATGCATTGGCCCGTTTTGCCAGACGCAGATCTGGCGCAAGGCGCGCTGAGCTAAAGTCCGATATCGCGGGCCAGTTGCTGCGCCGCGACATCCGGCGTCAGTTTTTCCGCGTCCGTGCGGTCGACGGAAAGGTTGGCAGCCCGCATCGCATCCACGTCGATTGCCCCGATCAGCGGCTCTAGCGCAGCTTGCACCTCAGCATTGGTAGCCGCCTGCGAGCTGAGCAGGACAATTGCATCGTAATTGGGAAAGGCCCCGCGCGGATCGCCCAGAATGACAAGATTATCCGCCGCAATCCGTCCGTCCGAGGTGTAGGCGCCGATCACATCGGCATCGCCCGACACCAGCGCGTTATACATGAAGGTTGGAGAGAAATTGCGCGTTGCCCTGAACTGCAAATCGTATGCCTCGCGCACGGCAATCCACTCGGGCCGCTCGAAAAATTCCGGATCGCCGCCAATGGTGAGCGAGGCGGCAAGAGCGCGCAGATCGCCGATGCTGGAAAGGTTTCGCGCTCGCGCCAGATCCTGCCGGACGGCCAAACCGTAAGCATTTTCGAACCCCAGCCGCCCAAGTACCTGTGTGCCGCTCGTATCCCTTTCCCATGCGGCGATTTCGGCCAACATCATATCGCGGTCGGGATTGTCAGTGCGCTTCATCTCGTTGGCCCAGATCGTGCCAGTGTAATCGACCAGCACCTCGATCGAACCATTTGCGACTGCACTGTGAGCGACGGCGGAACCCAGCCCGTCGCGGTATTCAACTTCGAAACCCTGCGCCTCCAGCCTTTGCCCGATCAGCCGCGCCAGAATGTACTGTTCTGAAAAACCCTTGGCTCCGATGGCAATGGTCTGTCCGCGGTCGTCACTGCCCGGCGTAGGCCCGTAAAGCGTCCATAGCGATGCGGCGATGCCGACCAGTGCGACACTGGTGCCGGCCCATATCAACACCCTTTTACCCCTGGCAAAACCACGCTCCACCATTCCCAGCAGCCAGTCCGCAACCAATGCCAGCCCGGCAGAAGCAAAGCAGCCTGCAAGCACCAGCGTCCAGTTCTGGGTCTGAAGGCCGGCAAAAATCGGATCGCCTAGCGAGGGCTGCCCGATAGTGGTGGACAGCGTCGCCGCGCCAATGGTCCAGACGGCCGCCGTTCGGATGCCCGCCATTACATAAGGTGCCGCCAGAGGAGCTTCGACCAGACGCAGTTTTTGTGCCGGTGTCATGCCCACACCGTCCGCTGCCTCCAGCACGCCGGGCTCCATATGCTCGCGCGCGGTAACTGCATTGCGCAGGATCGGCAGCAGGGCATACAGTGCAAGTGCCAGCAGGGCCGGCAGGAAGCCCAGCGTCGGCAGCCCCTCTCCAAACACGGCGCGCAGGCTCAGCAATATCGGGAAAAACAGCGCCAGCAGCGCCAGCGCAGGAACAGTCTGCACCAGACTGGCAAAGCCCAGCGCGATGCGCGCGACCGCTTGATTGCGGCTGGCCCATACTGCCAACGGCAGAGCCACCAGAATGCCCAGCGCGATGGCGGAGGCCGCAAGCAGAACATGCGCCGCCAGCTTGTCGCCCAGATCCAGCATTGCGGCAAATACATCGGTCATGCAGTCAGGCCCGCCATTCGCGCGGCCTGATCGCGCGGTACAGCGACCATTGTTTGCGCGATTTCTCCGCCGCCGCCTGCCAGCAGCGAAGCAGGCGTTTCATCGGCCACGATCTGTCCTGCATCCATCACCAGCACCCGATCGGCCAGCAGCAGGGCCTCTGCCATGTCGTGCGTGACCATTACCGTGGTGAGGCCGAGCGTTTCATGCAAGCCGCGCACCCTGTCACCCAGGGCATCGCGCGTGACCGGGTCCAGCGCGCCGAAGGGTTCGTCCATCAGCAACACTTCGGGATCGCCTGCCAAAGCCCGCGCCACGCCGATGCGCTGGCGTTGTCCGCCCGACAGTTCGGACGGCATCCGGGTGGCGTAAGAGCCATCCAGATCCACCATTTCCAGCAGTTCGGTAATGCGCGCATCTGCCAGAGGCGAACCGGCAATACGCGGCCCGATACCGATATTGTGCGCTGCATTCATATGCGGGAAAAGGCCGATGGATTGGAAGACATATCCGATCCGCCGCCGCAGGGCCGGGGCGGGCAGGCCGGTCACATCGTCACCTGCCAGAAGCACCCGGCCCGATGTCGGCTCCACCAGCCGGTTGACCATTTTCAGCAGGGTCGATTTGCCCGATCCCGATGCCCCGACCAGCGCTACGAACGAGCGGGGATCGATGTCCAAAGAGACATTCGCTACTGCAACTACAGCGGCATAACTTTTGGCCGTACTGTCAAACCGTAGAAGAGCGGATGCGTCGGTCAACGGGGCTGTTAAAGCGCCAGCGACTTGGCCGGGATCAGGAGGCGCACTTTCAGTCCGTCATCGTTCCATTCGCGGTCCATCGACCCGTCCAGCTGCGACCGAACACTCATATCGAGCAATTGCGAACCGAAGCCGTCTTTCTCTGGCGGCTTTGCCCCGGGGGCGCCGCTTTCGTCCCAATCAATCAGGATCGTATCGCCCCGTTCGGCCAGATCGATAGTGACCTGGCCTTCTTCGCGCGACAGGGCGCCATATTTCGCCGAGTTGGTGGCAAGTTCGTGGAAAATCAGCGCCAGCGGAGTGGCCGCTCGCTTGCCAAGCTTCACGGTTACTCCGCTCACCGAAACCTGCTTGCCTTCGCCAATTCCGTAAGGGGCCATCAATACGCTGAGCAGCCCGCGCAATTCGCTGCCCTTTTCGCTTTTCAGCGGGCGGACGAAATCATGCGCGCGGCCCAGTGCGCGGATCGCCTCGCCCAGCTCGGCTGCGAATTCTGTAAGTTCGGGCCGGTTGCGCGCGCGCAGGACCACCAGGCCGGAAATCACGGCAAAGATGTTTTTGATCCGGTGCGACAATTCCCTGGCCAGCAGATCGCGGCTTTCCGACAGGCGGTGCCCGTCATCGATATCGGTCAGCGTGCCGAACCACTGCGATGCCTTCCCTGCGCTGTCGAACAATGGCACACCGCGGCTGAGCATCCAGCGCCACGTCCCGTCGGCGCGGCGCACGCGAAACTCCTGCTCGAAAGGCTCGCCTGCTTCATACGATGCGTCCCACGCTGCGCTGTAAGCTGCCGCGTCGTCGGGATGAAAGGCCTTGAACGCAGCAGCATTGCTGAGCGCACCGGCAGGATCGAGGCCGGTGAATTCGTACCAGCGGCGGTTGAAGAAATTTATCTCGCCCTTTTTATCGGTCGACCAGGCGATATCGGGAATGGAATCCGCCAGCGCGCTCAACTTGTCCTCGCTGGACTTCAGCCTTGCATCTGCCACCAGATCGCGGCGGCGGGCATGCAGGCGGCGCATTACGGCATCGCGCAGGACGGTGAGCCCTTCCGCCTGCAGCGGCGTGAGCCCTTCTGGCCGCGCCTTCGTATCGATGACACACAGGGCACCCACCGGAGCACCTTCGCTGGTGATCAGCGGTGCGCCGGCATAGAACCGGATATGCGGATCGCCGGTTACTAGCGGATTATCGGCAAACCGCTCGTCCTCCTGCGCATCGGGAACGATCATGACCGTGTCACCCAGCATGGCATGGCCGCAAAAGCTGGTGGGCCGGGGCGTTTCCTTTACATCCAGACCCTGCCGCGCGAGAAATCGCTGCCGTTCCTCTTCGACGATGGAGACCAGCGACGTGGGCGCATCGCACAGCTTTGCGGCGAACTGCACAATGCGTTCCAGCTCGGCATCGTCTTCCAGCGCATCCATGCCGAATGCGGCCAGCACAGGCAGGCGGACTTCATCCTCCAGCTGTGCCGGATCGGGTGCCTTTGCTTTCGGCCAGGGGGCAGTAGGTACTAAACGCAAAGCGCGGGCGCTCCTATGATGGACGCTGCCCATACAGCAAAGGATATTGGGGGCCAATAACCTAAGATATATGCACCGCTTTGCGCGGGCCAGCGCGCTTGCTATGCGCAGGCACAGAAAAATGGCCCGAACCGGATATGGCGGGCCATAATGGAATTTCAGGAGAAACCATGCGCGCGACCCCCGATTTCGATTTCCAGCTGGGCGAGACAGCCCGGATGATCCGCGAGACGACCGGCCGCTTCGCCGATGAAAAGATCGCGCCGCTGGCTGCCAGGGTGGACCGGGAGGACTGGTTCCCGCGCGAGCTTTGGCCCGCAATGGGCGAGCTGGGCTTGCACGGGATTACCGTGCCGCAGGCCGATGGCGGGCTGGGCCTGGGCTATCTGGATCATGTCATGGCGGTGGAGGAAATCAGCCGGGCCAGTGCCAGCGTGGGATTGTCCTATGGCGCGCATTCCAATCTGTGCATCAACCAGATCGCGCGCTGGGCCAATGACGATCAGAAGGCCAAATATCTTCCCAAGCTGATTTCGGGCGAGCATGTCGGCAGCCTCGCGATGAGCGAAGCGGGCGCAGGCTCCGATGTCGTCTCGATGAAGCTGAAGGCGGAGGCGACCCAGCATGGATATGTCCTCAACGGAACGAAATTCTGGATCACCAATGCGCCCGAAGCCGACACGCTGGTGGTCTATGCCCGGACCGATCCGAATGGCGGCAGCGGCGGCATCACCACCTTCCTGATCGAGAAGGACATGCCCGGTTTCTCCATCGGCCAGAAAATCGAGAAGGTGGGCATGAAAGGCTCCCCCACGGCAGAGCTGGTATTCGACAACTGCGAAGTGCCGGAAGAAAACGTGATGGGCGCAGTCGGCGGCGGCGTGGGTGTGTTGATGAGCGGGCTGGATTACGAACGCGTGGTGCTGTCGGGCCTTCAACTGGGTGTGATGCAGGCCTGTCTCGACACGGTTATTCCGTATCTGCGGGAGCGTACCCAGTTCGGCAAACCGATCGGCAGTTTCCAGCTGATGCAGGCGAAAGTGGCGGATATGTATGTCGCGCTGCAATCGGCCCGCGCCTACACCTACGCCGTGGCGAAAGCGTGCGACAACGACCAGACGACGCGTTTCGATGCAGCGGGCGTAATCCTGCTGGCGAGCGAGAATGCCTTCCGGGTTGCCGCCGAAAGCGTGCAGGCCCTGGGCGGCGCAGGCTACACGCTCGACTGGCCGGTGGAGCGGTATATGCGCGATGCGAAGCTGCTGGATATCGGCGCAGGGACAAATGAGATCAGGCGTATGTTGATCGGGCGCGAACTGATTGGGGCGGCTGGGTGACCTGTCTATGGGTTTCGTCGTCGGCGGCGCTCACAGGAATTGTCGTATGAGCCAGACCTTACTCGATGTTCTCGAATGGTACGGCGCGGGTGCAGCGTTACTGGCGGCGTTCATCGTCAGTCTCAATCTGGGCACACGAGTTACGGGGTGGGCGTTCGTGCTGTTCGTCACTTCCTCGATTGCGCTTGTGGCCTGGGGTTTTCTGAGCGGAGAGAGCGCGGCGATCGGGTGGCAGAATATCGGTCTGCTGGTGATCAACCTCGTGGGGGTCTATCGCTATCTGATCGCTCCGGCCAAAACTGATACCAAAACGGAAGAGACCACCAAATGACCGCTCCTGTCCTGACAACGAAACTCGATACGGAGTCGCCGGAAGCAAAGGCGCGTTCGGAGCACAATCGCGGGCTGAACGATGAACTGCGCAGCGCTATTGCCGAAGCTGCGCTGGGCGGTTCGGAAGGCAGCCGCGAGCGCCATGTGTCGCGCGGCAAATTGCTTCCCCGCGAGCGGGTGGAACGGTTGCTGGACCCCGGCTCGCCGTTTCTGGAGGTCGGCCAGCTTGCCGCGAACGGCATGTATGGCAAGGATGCGATCAGCGGCGCTGGTCTGATCTGCGGGATTGGCCGCGTGTCGGGCCGTCAGGTGATGATCGTGTGCAACGATGCCACGGTGAAGGGCGGCACCTATTATCCCATGACGGTGAAGAAGCACCTGCGCGCGCAGGAGATTGCGCAGGAGAACCGTCTGCCATGCGTCTACCTCGTCGATAGCGGCGGGGCGAACCTGCCGCATCAGGCCGAAGTCTTCCCCGATCGCGAGCATTTCGGGCGCATCTTCTTCAATCAGGCGAATATGTCCGCGCTCGGCATCCCGCAGATCGCCTGCGTCATGGGCAGCTGCACCGCCGGCGGGGCTTATGTGCCTGCCATGTCGGACGAGACAGTGATCGTGCGCGAGCAGGGCACCATCTTCCTTGCCGGACCACCACTGGTGAAGGCCGCTACGGGTGAGGAAATCACGGCCGAAGATCTGGGCGGCGGTGATCTTCATGCCAAGAAATCCGGCGTGGTCGATCACTTGGCCGAGAATGACGAGCATGCGCTAACCATCGTGCGCGATATCGTTTCGCATCTGGGCGCGAACACCGGCGCGGCGGCAGATGTTACGTTGAAAGACCCGCGCCCGCCGAAGTTCGATGCCGACGAGCTGTATTCCATCATTCCCGACGATGTCCGCGCCCCTTACGATGTGCATGAGGTCATCGCGCGGCTGGTGGACGGCAGCGAGTTTCACGAATTCAAAGCGCAATATGGCTCTACGCTGGTTTGCGGCTTTGCCCATATATGGGGGATGCCGGTGGCTATCTTGGCCAATAACGGCGTGCTGTTTTCCGAAAGCGCACAAAAAGGCGCGCATTTCATCGAGCTGGCGCAGCAACGGCGCATTCCGCTGCTGTTCCTGCAAAACATCTCCGGCTTTATGGTTGGCGGGAAGTACGAAGCGGAAGGCATCGCCAAGCATGGCGCGAAGCTGGTCACTGCTGTCGCCACAGCGACCGTTCCGAAAATCACCGTGGTGATCGGTGGCAGTTTCGGTGCGGGCAATTACGGCATGTGCGGGCGGGCCTATTCCCCGCGCTTCCTGTTCACCTGGCCCAATGCGCGCATTTCCGTGATGGGCGGGGAGCAGGCAGCATCCGTCCTCGCCACAGTCCACCGTGATGCGGACAGCTGGACCGACGAGCAGGCCGAGGAATTCAAGGCCCCGATCCGCCAGAAATACGAGGATGAGGGCAATCCCTATTTCGCCACCGCCCGCCTGTGGGATGACGGGGTGATCGACCCCGCCCAGACCCGCGATGTGCTGGGGCTGGCCTTTGCCGCCACGCTGGAAGCCGCGATACCGGAGCGCGCGCAGTTCGGCGTTTTCCGGATGTAGACGTTAGGGCAGCCTCGCCTTTTGCCATGCTTTTGTTATGGCGGATGCGGGAGAAAACATGACGCAAATATCAGGCCGCCAACCGTCGCTGCTGTCACGGATCGTGCGACAGATTATCTGGTGGATTTACCGCTTTCAGGGATGGAAGATCGATACCGGTCTGCCCGACCTTCCGAAATACGTCATCGCCGGTGCGCCGCATTCCTCCAACTGGGATTTCGTGTTTTTCATCGGCGCCACTGCAGAGGAAGGCGTGGCGCCCAGCTTCATGGGCAAGCATACGCTGTTCAAAGGCATCATGCGCAATTTCCTCCTGGATATGGGCGGCGTTTCCATCGATCGGAGCAAGAAATCCAATGCCACGCAGCAGGTGGCGGATGCCTTTGCTGCGGCAGACGAACTGGCACTGGTGATTGCAGCAGAGGGGACGCGCAGCTCGAAGGGCGAATGGAAGTCCGGGTTTTACCACATTGCGCAAGCGGCCGATGTGCCGGTGGTGGTCACCTGGGTATCGTGGGAAAGCCGCACATTGGGTTTCAGCGATCCGCTCTACCCAACCGGAGACTACGCTTCCGATCTGGTCAAGATTGCCACCTTCCTGCGTTCGAAGCGCCCTGACTACGAACGATACAAGGTATTGGAAGCGCAGGCCGAGCGACTGATGCAGCAGCAACGCCTGATTGACGGTTGAATCCGCGCCGGGGAATGCGGCGGCAATGGCCGGGAGTGTCGCTATTTCGCGGGCCGATCGTCCTGACCTTCAAGCGCATGAGAGCCTTCATTCCATGCTGCCCAGACCAGCGGACGAGCCCTGCTGCCGGAGGCGCCGCGCGGCCGTGCGGGCACGCGCAATGAAACTTCTGGGGTGCCCATACGTTGAAAAATCATAACATCGAAACAAAAGGTATGATTATGAAACACGTCACCCGCATGGCTCTTGCCGCACCGCTCGCTCTCGCTCTGGCCGCTTGCGGCGGAAACGCCGATACAGACGAACGCATTGTCGATGACGGTCTGACCGAAGGTGTCGATGTCGATGTGCCAGAGGTGGACGTGAACGCACCGGAAGTTCCCGTCGATGCGCGCGGCACGGTGGATTACGAACAGACCTATACCAACACCGATGCGGCTGGCGGTACAACCTCTATCACGCTCGGCCCCGACGACGACTACACGATGGTAAAAGCCGACGGCACCGAAACCAGCGGCACATACAGCTGGTATTCCGACAACAGCCGCATTCTGATCCGTGAAAACGGCGAAAACATGGTCTTCGCCATAGCCGAAGGGACGCTGTACCGCCTGGCGGATGAGAACGCCGACCCCAATAGCGGGCGCGCTGCAGAGACGACCTACACTGCATCGGATCAGTAACCGGCGCGCAAATTCAAAACACGGGAAAGGGCTGCCGGAAAATTTCGGCGGCCCTTTTTGTGCCAGTCAGATTGCTTGGCCTGCGGCCCATCCGCTGGCCCAGGCCCATTGGAAATTATACCCGCCCAGCCAGCCGGTGACATCCACCGCCTCGCCAATCGCGTACAGGCCCGGAACCGATTGGGCCTCCATCGTCCGGGACGAAAGCCCGGCTGTACTGATGCCGCCTGCCGTCACTTCGGCCTTGGCGAAACCCTCGGTCCCGTTGGGGCGGAATTCCCACGCCTTCAGCCGCTCTCCAGCCTGCCGCAAAGCCTTGTCGGACTGGCCCTGAAGCACGCCGTGGAGCCCCAGCCGCTCTGCCAGTACCCGGGCCAGGCGTTCCGACAGATGTTCTTTTAAAACCGCAACAATATCCGTTTGCGATGCGCTGCGTTTGCGTTCCAGCAGCCAGTCCGGTTTTTCGTCCGGGTAGAAATCCAGTGCAATCGGGTCGCCATGTTTCCAATAGCTGGAAACCTGCAGGATCGCCGGACCTGACAGGCCGCGATGGGTCAGCAAGGCTGCTTCGCGAAACTTTACGGCGCCCTTGCCTGCGCCTGCCTTCGCCACAACTTCCGCCGATACGCCCGACAATTCGCGGAACAGCACATCTTCGCCGCCCAGCGTGAAGGGCACCAGTGCGGGGCGCGGCTCGATTACTTTGAGGCCGAACTGACGCGCCAGTTCATAGGCAAAATCGCTCGCGCCCATTTTGGGGATCGACGGCCCGCCAGTGGCGATCACCAGACTGTCTGCCAGCAATGCCTGCCCGTTGGCCATGACGGCAAACCGGCCATCTTCCTGCACCACCTCGGACACGTCCTGCCCTGTCAGCACATCGACATGGCCGCCCTGCGCCCCGGCCTTCGCGCATTCTTCCAGCAGCAAATCCACGATCTGCAGGGCAGGGCCATCGCAGAACAACTGGCCCAGCGTCTTCTCGTGATGGGCGATGCCATAGCTGTCGACCAGTGCGATAAAATCGCGCGCAGTGTAGCGGCGCAGGGCCGATTTCGCGAAGTGCGGATTGGCCGACAGATAATGCTGGGGACCAGCGCCGATATTGGTAAAATTGCACCGTCCCCCGCCGGAGATCAGGATTTTCTTCCCCATCCGATCAGCCTTCTCCAGCACGGCGACACGCCGCCCGCGCTGCCCGGCTTGAGCCGCACAGAAAAGGCCGGCAGCCCCGCCGCCAAGAATGATGGCATCGTATTTCATATGTCGCCGCGCTGATGCTCCGAAGTGGCAGCGGCCACGGCGCCCACGGCCAACTCCTCGCGGTATTCGCCCAGTACCTGCCACGCGGCGAGGAACAGACCGGCGACCAGAGGCCCCAGCACGATGCCGGAAAGGCCCACGCTGGCAATCCCGCCCAGTGTCGTAACCAGAACAATCCAGTCGGGAATACCCGTATCGCGGCCCACCAGAATGGGGCGCAGGATATTGTCTGCCAGACCGATCACGGCGAGACCGGAGACCAGCACGACAATGCCTTCCCACACCGCGCCGGTCGACAGCAGCCAGATCGCAGCGGGCCCCCAGATTATGGCGGTGCCTATCGCGGGTAGCAACGAGATGATCCCCATGAGCACGGCGAATAAGATGGCGGAAGGAATGCCGACGATCCAGAACGTAAGACCGCCCAATGTGCCCTGGACCAGAGCGACCACGACCGAACCTTTGATCGTTGCCCGCACGATAGACAAGAAACGGTTTGCCAGACGATCGGCGACAGGCCGCTCCAGCGGCAGGGCGCGGACGATGGTCTGGCCGATGAAAGGGCCGTCTCGCAAAAGGAAATAGACGACATACAGCCCCACACCGAATGCCAGTACCCAGGACAGCGCGCCCCCTCCGATGGCCACCGCCTGCCGTGCAATCAGAATGCTACTTTCGGTAAGTAGGTCCTGCAGCCGTTCCTGCACCAATCCTATATTTGTCCAGCCACTGGCTTCGAGCTGCGCACGGATGCTGCGGGGCAAAAGGTCCAGCAGGCTTTCCAACCAGCCTGCCAGATCCACTTCGCCGTCTCTAAAAGCCGCATAGATATCCGCAGCCTGACGAACCACGATGCTGGCGATCCACAGGGCGGGCAGCAGCACTGCAAACAGAATGACCAGCAGCGCCGCCCCCGCTGCGCGATTGGGGTGATGCGGCATCTGCCGATGTATCCGATCATACAGCGGACGGAATATGATCGCCGCCAGCGTCGCCCACAGCAGGGGTGATGCAAACGGCCACACCACCCACGCCAATGTCGCGGTGACCAGCAGCAACAGCAGCAGAAAGCCGCCATGCTCTACACCGGCAATGCGATCTTTCTGGATCATGGCAGACGGTTCCATTCATTGGCGGTTCGGCGGGGGGAAAGGGCGTATTTCAGGCTGGCCCCGATCATTACGGCGGCCAGAGCGATAATGGCAACAGCCCAAAACCAATGCGGCAGGAACAGGGCCTGCTCTATCTGTCCGGTGTCCGACCACATGGTCTGGCCGCCAATCGTCGCCTGTTCGACCAGCAGATAGTCCCACTGGGCAAACATGGACAGGGCGGCCTGCAGGCCGAGAAACTGGAGAGTGAATCGCTCTGCCCACGCGGATGCTCTGGCGGCGATGCCCACCAATGCGAGTGCGATCAGTGGCAGGACGATCCATCCGGTCATGCCGTCCACCCAGATCAGGGTGGAAAGGGCAATCGCTGCGGCGAGTGTATAGAGCGCAGGCCGCCATGTTCTGGAATTGGCAGACGCCAGAATCAAAAGTGATCCGATAACCGCCGGGCCAATAGGTCCAGCCGCGCTGACCAGCGCATCCGCCAGCCGCGAACGCTGCATCGGGCCGTAGGATTCTGCCACGCCCGATCCATCGGGATAAAGAACCAGCCTTTCAAAATCGTACCCCACCAGAATGGCAGCCAGTCCGTGGCCCATTTCATGGAACCAGGTGGACAGGATCATGAAGGGGTACAGCACGAAATTGCCGAGCGGCAGCAGCGGCAGGACAATCAGCAGCGCACCGGCCAGTGCCAGCGCCTTGATATGATCTTCCCGCGAATGCAGGGCGAGCGCGCCGGATTTCATAGGTTGCCTTATAGCCCCGGACGCCGCCGTGCGCCCTCACCATGCAACATAGGCGAGCAGAGCGGCCATCGCCAGCGTCGGTGCGCAAAGAATGCGATAAAGCCAGAGCGGAATGCGCCGCGCCCACCACACGGCATAGGAATTGTGCCAGCGCATCGGAACCATCAGTATCAGGACGGATGTGGCGAGGATAAACCACCCCGCGCCCTCGAACATCGCTGGATATTTGGACAGTGGCGCCCGCAAAACCATGGCCAGCCCGACAATGGCGCGCGGGATATGTTCCCCCAGCTGGACCGTCCAGTTGGAACCCATTGCAGCCAGACCGGTGCGCGCACGTTCAGGGCAAACCGCACAGATCAAACCTGCAAAAACCAGCCAGCCTGCGCCCGACCAGACGACCAGCAGGGCCGCCGATGCCATCATTGCGATTTAGGCTGAGGGGCGATCACACATCCAGATTGGCGACATTCAGCGCATTGTCCTGAATGAACTCGCGGCGCGGTTCGACCACGTCGCCCATCAGGCGGGTGAAAATCTCATCCGTAACGTCGGCATCTTCCACCTTCACCTGCAACAGGATGCGGTGATCGGGGTCGAGCGTGGTTTCCCACAATTGCTCGGCATTCATCTCGCCCAGCCCTTTGTAGCGGGCAATCGCCAGACCCTTGCGGCCGGCCGCCAGAATGGCTTCGAGCAGCTGGGTGGGACGCGAGATTGCATCGTCATCGGTGAAGGACGGGCTTTCGGTGTCGACGCTATCGTCGCTTTCCGGATCAGGAGCAGTCGTTTCGCCTGTCGCCGATTTGATCAGGCGGGCGGCACGATCATAGGCCGGTGCCTGTTCCTGCGCGACGCGGTGCAGCTTGCGCGCTTCGGCGCTGTCGAGGAACTTCGCCTCGATTGCGTGGACATCGGTGACACCGCGCCACAAACGCTCGAAGCGGATGTCGCCACTTTCCGCTTTCACTGCGGTCCATTTCGCTTCCAGATCGCCCATGTTCAGCCGCTCGGCAGCCTTGGTCATGGCCGCTTCGCTGGCGGTGCCTTCGGGGTCGAGCACTCCGGCCAGCGCCATTTCCTCGACAATCATGGTGCCATAACGGCGCGGAGCAAACGCAATCAGATTGCGCATCCGCAGACCGTGTTCGACCAGAGCGCGCAGATCGTCGCCCGACCGCTGGCTCTCGCCATCATCCAGCATCCGGCCCTGAAGCCCTGCATCGATCAGATAGCGGTCCAGCTCGCGGTCGTCTTTCAGATAGACTTCGCTGCGGCCCTTGCTCACCTTGTACAGCGGCGGCTGCGCGATGAAGAGATGCCCGGCCTTCACGATTTCGGGCATCTGGCGGTGGAAGAATGTCAGCAGCAGGGTGCGGATATGCGCCCCGTCGACATCGGCGTCCGTCATGATCACGATCTTGTGATAACGCAGCTTCGACAGATCGAATTCATCGCGCAGGCCGGTGCCCATTGCCTGAATCAGCGTGCCGACTTCTTTGGAGCTGATAATCCGGTCGAAGCGCGCGCGCTCCACATTCAGGATTTTGCCCTTCAGCGGCAGGATCGCCTGGATTTTTCGGTCACGGCCCTGTTTCGCGCTGCCACCGGCGGAATCGCCCTCCACCAGGAACAATTCGCATTTCTCAGGATCGCGGTTCTGACAATCGGCCAGCTTGCCCGGCAGGCTGGCGACGCTCATCGCGCCCTTGCGGCTCATCTCGCGGGCACGGCGCGCGGCTTCGCGGGCGGCAGCGGCGTCGATGATTTTCTGGATGATGGCCTTTGCGTCAGCCGGATTTTCCTCCAGCCATTCGCTCATCTTCTCGCCCATCAGCGATTCCAGCGGCTGGCGGACTTCACTGGAAACCAGCTTGTCCTTCGTCTGGCTGCCGAATTTGGGATCGGGTAGTTTGACGCTGACGATGGCGGTCAGCCCTTCGCGCATATCCTCCCCCGATAGCGAAACCTTTTCCTTCTTCATCAGCCCGCTGGACTGCGCATAATTGTTCAGCGTGCGGGTCAGCGCGGCGCGGAAGGCGGCGAGGTGCGTGCCGCCATCGCGCTGGGGGATGTTGTTGGTGAAGGTCAGGACGTTTTCGTAATAGCTGTCGTTCCATTCCAGTGCGACATCGATCCCGATCCCGTCTTTCTCGGCACTGACCGAAATCGGCTCCGAAATCAGTGCTTCCTTGTTCCGATCAAGATATTTGACGAAAGCCGCGATGCCGCCTTCGTAAAACAGATCGTGCTCGGCCACTTCCTCGCCGCGATTGTCGCGCAACAGGATGTGGACTCCGGAATTCAGGAAAGCGAGCTCGCGGTAGCGGTGCTCCAGCTTGTCGAAATCGAACTCGGTCACGTTTTTGAACGTGTCGTGGCTGGGCATGAAGGTGACGCGCGTCCCCTTCTTGAAGCCATCATCGTCGGGGTTCTGATCGACCTTGGGCGCATCGCCGCGGATTTCCAGACTGCCGACGGCATCGCCATGTTCGAAGCGCATGTAGTGTTCCTGGCCGTTGCGCCAGATGACCAGTTCCAGCCATTCGGACAGGGCATTCACAACAGACACGCCCACACCGTGCAGCCCGCCCGATACCTTGTAGGCGTTGTCGTCGCTGGTGTTTTCGAACTTACCGCCCGCGTGCAGCTGGGTCATGATGACCTCGGCGGCGGATACGCCCTCTTCCTTGTGCATATCCACCGGAATACCGCGCCCGTTATCCTCCACAGACACGCTGCCATCGGCGTTCATCTCGATCAGAACGAGGTCGCAGTGCCCTGCCAGTGCTTCGTCGATTGCGTTATCCGAAACCTCGAACACCATGTGGTGCAGGCCCGATCCATCGTCGGTATCGCCGATATACATACCGGGGCGTTTGCGGACCGCATCCAGGCCTTTGAGAACCTTGATGGAATCGGCGCCGTATTCGCCCATCTGCTTGACGTTTTTCGGCGCGGTATCTTTGGGCGTTGCCGGGGTTTCCGGTGGGGTGTTTTCCATCACTCTTATATAAGCGATCAGGGGGCGAAACCCAAACTTTTGGCCATTTTTTCCCGCCTATTTTCCACCGCACCGATAGCGGCTCGATTTTTCGTCGAAGTGACGGCTTGCCCAGCGGCGTGTGTGCATTAGGGTTGGCCGCATGACCGACCTGAAAAACCCGGCCTCTGCGCCGCTCGCCGCCCCCTTTGGTTCCTACAGCAAAACGCTGGCTTTGCGCAGCCGTGAAACGCCGGAGAAAATTGCGCTGAGGGATAGCGGGGGTGAGCTTACGTGGGCCGAGATGCATGCAAAGGTGGAGCGGATTGCCGCACGGCTGGTGGAAACAGGGCTGGCCGAAGGGCAATCGGTCGCTATCCTTGGCACGTCGTCCATCGCCTATGCTCTGGTTTTCCTGGCCGCTGTGCGCGCAGGCGGGGTTGCCGCACCGCTGACCACCAGCGCCAGCCGCGCGCAGCTGGAAGGGATGGCAGCGGATTCCGGGGCTAGCCACCTGTTTGTCGACCGCGCGAAGACCGCCGAGCTGGCTGCATCGGACACCGGGGCTTTTCTGCCTGAGCTGACCCACATCATTCTGGACGAGGAACTGGAAAGCTGGATGGCGCCAGAAGGAACGCTGGCCCCGGCGCATGATCCGCAGCCGGGCGATCCGTTCAACATCATCTATTCCAGCGGTACCACCGGCACGCCCAAGGGGATCGTCCATTCGCATTCCATGCGCTGGACACAGTTCGCACCGATCGGGCTGTCTATCCTTGAAGCCGATGTCGACCCGGTCAGCCTTGCGTCCACACCGCTCTATTCCAACACCACGATGGCGGGGTTTCTGCCGGTCTTGCTGGCGGGCGGAACGGTCAATATCATGGGCAAGTTCAAGACGGTGGACTGGCTGGAGACGGCCCAGCGCTTCGACGTTGCCGTAACCATGCTGGTACCGGTACAATATCAGCGCCTGATGGACGAACCGCGCTTCGACGAATTCGATCTGTCTGCTCTCAAACTGAAATACTGCACCAGCGCGCCGTTTTCCGCTGAATTGAAACGGCAGGTTCTGGACCGGATGCCGGGCGGCCTGGTCGAGATATATTCCATGACCGAAGGCGGCGTCGTCTGCCTCCTCTCCGCGCACGAATTTCTGGACAAGCTGCACACGGTGGGCCGCCCATCACCGGGCAGCGTGGTGAAGGTTCTGGACGATAACGACAACGAGGTGGCCCCGGGCCAGCCGGGCAATCTGGTCGGCCACAGCCAGACAATGATGACCGGATACAAGAACCAGCCCGGCAAAACGCAGGAAGGTTACTGGACCGATCCCGACAGCGGCGAAACGTGGCAGCGCATGGGCGATATCGGACGGGTGGATGCCGACGGTTTCGTGGAGCTGGTGGGCCGTGCGAAGGACATGATTATTTCCGGCGGCTTCAACATCTTCCCCAGCGATCTGGAAGCAGAGCTGGAGAAAGATCCGCGCGTAGCCGAAGCCGCCGTGATCGGCGTGCCCAGCAAGCAGTGGGGCGAGACGCCGCTGGGCTTCGTGCGGCTTGCAGACGGAGTGGACGAGGCCGAGGTGGCCGACATTATGGGGCAGGCAAACGGCAATGTCGGCAAGACCCAGCGGCTATCCGCATTGCAGGCTATCGATGAAATGCCCCGCAGCCATATCGGCAAACTGCTGAAGAGCGAATTGCGCGACCGAGTAAACAGTCTGGAGTGAAGATCCTGGAGTGAAGATCCTGGAGTGAACAGGGCCGAGTGATAACGTGCAACCCGCCGGAAAGTGGGGGAGGGGGAACCGGCGGGCCGCACGGGCCTCGGCCGTATTGGCCGAAGAACCTGTGGTGCAATGTTATCTCGCTATGCGCCTAATATGGCGCGGCAGCATTTAGGTTCCCGAAATCTCCGAAAAACCACCGGTCTGTAGGCAGGGCGGGCAGCGAAAGTCGCGGCGCGTTTCATTGTGTCTGCGGGGAGGCAAGAAAATATAGAAAACGCGCCGCGAAATCTTCGCTTCGCTTCGATTGGGCGATGCGCACGCCCGTCTGAGATCAGACGAGGGTGGCTGCAATCGAAAGGCCGCTTACCGTGGTGGCAAGCAGGAAGGCGAAGACGTGCGATACTGTATTACGCATTGGTCTGCTCCTTCTGAGAAAAACCGGGCGGGAGCGCTTAGGAGGGAGGGGGGAGGGGCAACTCACCGCCCGGCTATGAGAGTGAAATAATATGTCGCGCCGCTTTGCGAAAGTGAGAAAACAGCAGGAACTGTGCACTTTTTTGCAACTGCGGGATTTATGTTTGCCGGGCGGCCATATTTGGCCGCGGGCGGGGCGCTGGACACCGGGCAGGGCCGCACTTAACGCGAAGCACTATGGACCAAGAACATCTCCCCGACTCGATCCTGATTGTCGATTTCGGCAGTCAGGTAACTCAACTGATTGCCCGCCGGGTGCGCGAAGCCGGCGTTTATTCCGAAATCGCTCCCTTCACGATGGCCGAAGAAGCGTTTCACCGGATGAAGCCAGCGGGGATTATCCTGTCGGGATCACCCGCCGGAGTGCCGGAGGATGGTTCCCCGCGCGCGCCCGACATATTGTTCGAGGCGGGCATTCCCATTCTGGGCATTTGTTACGGCCAACAGGTGATGTCCCACCAGCTGGGCGGCGAAGTGCGGCCGGGCCATGAAACCGGGGAGGGCGGAGAATTTGGCCGTGCCTATCTGACCGTCACCAAAGAATGCGCGCTGTTCGATGGTTTGTGGAATGTGGGTGAGCGCCATGAAGTCTGGATGAGCCACGGCGACAAGGTGACGCGCTTTGCCGAAGGGTTTGAAATCGTCGCCACGTCCGATGGCGCGCCCTTTGCCGTGATCGCCGACGAAGCCCGTAAATTCTACGGAACGCAATTTCACCCGGAGGTCGTTCATACCCCCGATGGCGGCAAGCTGATTGCCAATTTCGTGCGTCATGTCTGCGGGCTGGCAGGCGACTGGACCATGGCCGCATACCGCGAGACGAAAGTGCGCGAAATCCGGGAGCAGGTGGGCGACAAGCGTGTCATCTGCGGTCTCAGCGGCGGGGTCGACAGCTCTGTGGCAGCGATCCTGATCCACGAGGCCATCGGCGACCAGCTGACCTGCGTTTTCGTCGATCACGGCCTGCTGCGCCTGAACGAGCGTGAACAAGTGGAGACCATGTTCCGCGACCATTACAACATCCCGCTGGTGACGGTGGATGCAGAGGATATGTTCATGGAAGGGCTGACCGGTGTCACCGACCCAGAAGCCAAGCGGAAATTCATCGGTAAAACCTTCATCGATGTATTCGATGCCGAAGCCAGGAATGTCGGCGGCGCGGATTTTCTGGCGCAGGGCACGCTCTATCCCGATGTGATCGAGAGCGTATCCTTTACCGGCGGGCCAAGCGTTACGATCAAGAGCCACCACAATGTCGGCGGCTTGCCCGAACGCATGAATATGAGCCTCGTCGAGCCGCTGCGCGAACTGTTCAAGGACGAGGTGCGCGAACTTGGCCGCGAACTTGGCCTGCCCGATATGTTTGTCGGTCGCCATCCGTTCCCCGGCCCCGGCCTGGCCATCCGCATTCCGGGCGAAGTGACGAAAGAACGCTGCGATATTCTGCGGAAAGCCGATGCAATCTATCTCGACGAAATCCGCCGCGCTGGTCTGTACGACGCGATCTGGCAGGCGTTTGCCGTCTTGCTGCCTGTGAAGACCGTCGGCGTGATGGGCGATGCCCGCACCTATGATAGCGTCTGCGGGCTGCGTGCTGTTACCAGCACCGACGGGATGACCGCCGACGTCTACCCCTTCGACGCTGCTTTCCTAACCGGTTGCGCCACGCGGATCGTCAATGAAGTGCAGGGCATCAACCGGGTGGTGTATGACTACACCAGCAAGCCACCCGGCACGATCGAGTGGGAGTGAATTGGGATCCTGAATGTATAACTTGTTAGTTAGTGGAAATAAAGAAGCTTGGAATGGTGAGCCTTACTCATTCGCCCGAGACCGGCTATTTGAGTATACTGATGACGCAATAATCAGTCGGTTCAACGATTTGCGTGAGGATCAACTTGAGCGCTTAAAATCGCTTGAAACCTTGTTTGCTTACGAAAACGGACGTGAGCTTGATGCTAGGCTTGGGTGGATCACCGATATCCGCATTCGTGGCCGCGAAATTCTTGTCCATTACGATTTATCAGAAGCGGCTGATCCAATCCCTTATGGCTTTTTGGAAGAGAAGCGTCGTACGCTGGACATCGTTGGTTGGGAGCTCAATAGAACACACTGGGCGGTAAAGGACGTCGATCTAAACACGTTGCTGACCGATGAAGGGTTCGTCCCATTAGTTGAGATCGAGCACCAAGCTGCCCTTGACGAACTGCCGGCCGCCGAACCAATCCCGATTAGCCCCACGGCATTCCGCATTCCTAGCGAGCCCATCGAAACCAACTTGGTTTCGGTCATGATGCCGTTCCAAGATGAATTTGATGGGATGTATACGGCTGTTCAAGCGCTTTGCGAGCAAATGCGATTGCAGTGCAAAAATGCGGCGCAAGTCTGGAATCACGATGAGATAATACAGGACATATTTTCTCTCATTTATCGTTCAAGAGTTGTGATTTGTGATTTCACTACAGAGAATAATAATGTTTTTTATGAGGCCGGAATTGCACATACGTTAGGTCGGCCAGTTATTCCGATCACGCAGGACATCGAAGCGTTGCCATTCGATCTTCGTCACCGCAGAGCAGTTGTCTACGATCCTGGGCGCGAGGGGTTGGAACGGCTCCAGAATGATTTAGGGCGGCGACTTCGGCGCATTCTTAATGTCGATTAGGTTTTGAGCATCTCACCATAAAGCTCCGCCACCCAAGCGGGCACTTGTCCATCGCCCATGCGGATCACCTGTCCGCCAGCAAACTCCGCCACCATTTGCGGCGCTTCGTTTAGCGCCGATCCGTCGAGCACCTGCGCGCGGTCGGCCATGCGGACGGCTTCGCGGATGATTGCCCCGTTTCGAGCGAAGCGGGCGATGATCTTTTCGGGCGGGACCAGGTGGCCGCCCTCTTCGATCCTGTCGGCCACGCGGGCCAAGGCGAGGTCAGCCGATTGCAGGCCGATATGGAACACTACGATGCGGTAACCGGCGGCTCTGGCATCGCGCAGCAGTGCAAGTTTCGAGGGGTGGGAGAACACCGTCTCCATCACGAATGTGCGGCCCTCGGCAATCGCGTCTCGCCGCCTCTGCTCGGCGATTTCGGCAGCGCGGTAGGATGCGCGGGGCGAGGGGTCCTGCAGCTCATCGCGCTGAATAATGTCGGCATTGATGAACGGCGCGGCAATCCGCTGGGCTAGTACGGTATCATAAAAGGTGGACTTGCCGGCTCCGTTCGGCCCGGCAATCAGGAACAGCGTCGGACGGCCTGCGACAATCGCCATTATAGTGCCATCAGATGGCCATCAGCCCGCCGCGCTGTCTTCACGGGTAAGCACTCCGTCACACATTCCGGTGCCGAGCCCCTTGCGGCGACGTTCAGCGAAGAAGCGATCTTGTTCCGGTGTATCACTGCGCGCCGCGTCGAACACGGCATCGATATGCGCCTCTTGCTCCTCGGCAGTCAAAGCATCGGGCGCAAGCTTGCCCGACAACGCCTCGACAATCCGAGACTGGTCGAAGAAACGCGATTTCTCCACACTCATGCCGATGCGCACCCAATGGCGCACCTGCCCGGCCAGAGACCGGCTCATCATGTCGGCTTCGCGGCCGACGAGATCCATCAGTTCGTCGTCGAGTTTGATCGTCTTTGCCATAGTGTCAATTTGACACCTTGGGCGTATATTGTCAAGAATTCACGCGATGGAACTCCCTTTAGGCTCCGAGCCGCGCACTGAAATCTTGCGCCGTTTGCAACCGTTGCTGATCCAGCGATTCGGGCGAATCGAGCGTGCGGCGGCGGAATGGCGGCGGTCCGAATGGGTGCTGGTGCAGGGCGTGATCGGCGCCCGCACCAAGTCGGAAATATCCAATGCTGCGACCGAGCGGCTGCTGGCCCGATACGGAAGGTGGGAAGCGGTGGCAGCGGCTCCGCTGGAGGAATTGCAAGTCGACCTGGCGACCCAGACGTATCCCAACATGGCGGCGCAGCGCCTGAAGGATTGCCTGACCGATCTGGTCGAGCGGCGCGGGGCGGCGGACCTTTCTCATCTGGAGGGGATGGGCACAGACGCGGCGATGGACTGGCTGGAGCAATTGCCGGGGGTGGGGCGCAAAATCGCGGCAGGCGTGGTCAATGCCAGCACGCTGGACCGGAAGGCGCTGGTCGTCGATTCGCATCACCGCCGCATCCTGCAACGTATGGGGCTGGTTCCGGCTAAGGCGAATACAGCGCGTACATACGAAGCGATCACTCCGGTGATGCCGCCCGAATGGAGCGCGGCGGACTATGACGAGCATCATCTGCTGATGAAGAAAATCGGCCAAAGCACTTGCAGGCCTGCCCGCACGGACTGCCCCGAATGCCCCGCTCAGGCGTTGTGTCGAACAGGCCGCCAGGGGGAAGAATAGTATGCTGAGCGCGCGCGAGGTCGAAACCGTATTCGAGCGGCTGGCAGAGGCGATGCCGGGTCGGACCGCCGATGCGAAGGGCCCCAAAGGTCAGCCTGATCCATTCCGCAGTTGCATTTCCTGCATGCTCAGCGCGCAATCACTCGACAGCAACACGGCCAAGGCGAGCGCAGCGTTGTTCAAACTGGCCCGCACGCCGGAAGATATGCTGGATCTGGACGACCGCGATGTGGCCGCCGCAATCAAGCCGTGCGGCCTTTACAACAACAAGGCGCGCAATATCCGCAAATTCTGCGAGTCTCTGCTGGCAGAGCATGGCGGAGTTGTGCCGGATACGCGGGCAGGACTGCTCTCGCTTCCCGGCATTGGCCGCAAATGCGCGGATATCGTGATGAGCTTCGCTTTTGGCCAGGACACCATTGCGGTCGACACCCATGTCCACCGTGTGTGCAACCGGATCGGAATGACGGATGCCAGACTGGCCGAGCAGACGGCAATGCAGATAGAGGACCGGGCACCCGGCTGGGCGATGCGTGACGGGCATTTCTGGTTGATCCAGTTCGGCAAGCGGGTGTGCGTATCGCGCAGTCCAAAATGCGAAAGTTGCCCGGTGGCCGACCTGTGCGAGTATTACGCGGCCAATCTCACCAGCTAAACCCAGCATCGATCGCGCGCTGTTCGGCAGGCGTGGTTGTGCGGCCAAGTACTTCGTTGCGATGCGGGAAGCGGCCAAACCGCTCAATCATCTCGGCGTGGGAGCGGGCAAAATCCAGCGCGCCTGGCACATGACGGGCAAACACCTCGACGCAGCGCCGCTGGTCAGCGCGGTTCTCGCTATGCATCAAGGGCATGGCGAGGAACTGGATTTGCTGACGCGGCATGGATCGGTGCCAGCCCCTATCCAATGCTTCGTGAGTAAGGCTGAGGGCTAAATCGTCGGTCGCAAAAGCCTGCGGTGTACCGCGAAACAGATTGCGGGGAATCTGGTCAAACAGCAGGATCGCCCCGAGCGTAGTAGGCGGATCGATCAGAAAATCGCTCAGCTGGCCGGAGCCAAGGCGGCGCCAATCATCTTCAAACCGCTGCCGAAGCAGGGCATCGACTGCATCCGACCCGCCGAACCAATCAGGCGGGCCAAAAACGCCGAACCATATGCGTAGCAGGCGGCTTGCCCATTCACGCTGCGCCAGTGCCATGATGTAAGGTCAGTCTCCGTCCTCGGATGCTGAGCGTGTGTAAGGCACGAAGTCATTCAGAAAAATATTTCCAGTGTACGTTCTGGTGAATGAATCCTCGGTCTGCACGGTATCGGAACTGCACATCCGCGACCCGATACGCCGCGTGACCAGAAGGTCTCGGTCGTTTAAGTCATGGGCGTCATCGGGCACGTTGACATATATCGTACTGCCAAAATCAAAAACCAGAGCGGTTTCGTCGATGATTGTCATTCCGCGCTCTCCGAACGCCGGCAGGCATGACTGCGCTTCGCCTGCAACCCGGCCTTCCAGCAGTTTGGCCAGTTTGGCATCGCCTTCGGAAGTCTCAAGGGTATCGATCTGTCTGTTCGACGCGCTGTCCTGAGCGAGCAGATTGCTGCTGACGAACAGAACGGCAAGTATTGCAGGGGCAAAAATCAATTTCACGGCATTGTCTCCAGCAAACGTCTAAGTCTCCAGCAAACGTCTAAAATCTGCGTTGACAGCGTATAGCATACTTACCTGAACCGCGCTTGATCGCCCTCGGGATTGTCCCGGCGATAGCTTGCCCTAGCGATGACCGGGATCGCCGCCTTCGGAAATGTCCTTGAGTTTGGCCTGATCGGCTCCGTCGGCGGCCCCGCCCGCCAGCACAAACCGTCGATCGCAATAACCGCAATCGACATAGCCATGTTCGTCGATTTCGAGATAAATACGCGGATGGCCCAGTGCGGCGGGGCGATATTTTTTGCCGCCGCGAATGGCATCGGCCCCGTCGCAATGAACGCGGGTTTCGCTGACTTTGACGATTTCTGGTGGCGGAGTGTTCATGGGCGTTCGCCTTACAAAGTGCAGGCAGGCCGCGCAATGGCATAGAGCCTGGCGGTACTCGATCGCTACCTGAAACGGTTACATTGCCAGCAAGATACCGGCTTACTGGAAATCAACCTGAACTTCGAATGTCCCGGTGTAGACCCCCGATTTCTGGTTCGCATCCACATCCAGCGTGCCGCCCACCCGGAAATCATAATTCGTCACGCCCCACCATGCGGGCACCGAGAAAATAACGAAATACGGGCGGCGACGGTTGAAATCCGTTGTTAGATTGCGGATCGTCATGGTCGCTGAAGCATCGTTTTCATTGACGATTTCCACCGTCTCCGGAAGGATCGGGGAAAAGGCCGTCGGGAAATCAGTGTAGGCCCCCTTCTCGAGCAAGAAGCCGGCAGGCCTGGTGCCGCCCATCGAAATCACATCCCCGGCAGTCGTCACCTCGCCATCGGGAGCGATGGTCACGCTTCCCGGCGCATTCCCTGTGATAATCGTGCCAAAATCCAAATCGCCCGTATTCGACAGAGCGCTGGGGAAGGTAATAGCAACCGAGGTTTCGCCCGACTGCACATTGGAAGTGGAATCGCCCGCCATCTGGGCCTGTGCAACAAACGGTGCAAGCAGCGCCAGAACTGCCAGGAAGATAGCGACCAGCACACGCAAAAGTGCATGCGCCATATCCAGTAGAGATATGGCAGAGTAAATGGGAGGCAAGGTCATCCTGCTGCCAATACCTAGGGAGGAGTTAACCATCGAAACCAAAACATGCCTAAGAAGGATTTAACTGCCACCTTTTACCAGCGGGCTTTACGCGCGCGCATTGCCGCTCCAAATGGCGTGCATGCAAACAGACCGTTCCGAGCCCGCAATTTCCATCCGCAATCTGGCGAAGCGTTACGCTGGGGCAAAAGGCGAGGAGGGCAAGCTGGCGCTGAAAGGTGTCAGCTTCGATGTGCCGCAGGGCGGGGTGTTTGGCCTTCTGGGCCCCAATGGTGCAGGCAAATCGACGCTCATTAACATACTCGCCGGGTTGGTGACCAAGACCGGCGGCGAGGCAGAGATTTGGGGCTTCGGCATTGATACCCAGCGCCGCAATGCCAGCCGCAGCATCGGCATCGTCCCGCAGGAAATTGTCTTCGATCCGTTCTTCACGCCGTATGAAGTGCTGGAAAATCAGGCCGGTTTTTACGGAATACCCAAGGCCGACAGACGCAGCGAGGAATTGCTGGAGGCAGTGAAGCTGGCAGACAAACGCGATGCCTATGCCCGCACGCTGTCAGGCGGTATGAAGCGCCGCCTGCTGATCGCCAAAGCGATGGTCCATTCCCCGCCAATTCTCGTGCTGGATGAACCCACCGCCGGGGTCGACGTGGAATTGCGGCGGCAATTGTGGGAACTGGTGCAGGAACTGAACGCGCAAGGCGTCACTATCGTCCTGACCACCCATTATCTGGAAGAGGCAGAGCAGCTGTGTGATCGCATTGCTATTATCGGCAATGGCGAATTGATCGCCAACAAGCCGACGCAGGAACTGATCGGCATGGCGCGCGAAAAAATCGTGCGGGTAACAGTGGACAAGGATCTGGCCGGACCGGTGATGGAGGATGGCTTCCTGAAAACCGAAGTGACGGAAGCCCGAACGCTGGAGATAACCTATAACCGTGATGCAATGAGTGCAGGCCAGGTGCTGGGCGTGATCCAGCAGCACGGCTACACGGTCGAAGACGTCACCACGCGGGAGGCCGATCTTGAAGATGTGTTCGTCCAGCTGACGAGTGTGACGGGTGAAGGCGCCTGATGCTGTACGTTATCGGAACGGTCCGCATGCCGCCTGAAAACCTGCACGATGCAAGGCCGGTAATGCGCGAGATGATCGAGGAGAGCCTGCAGGAGGATGGCTGCGAGGCTTATTCCTATGCGGAGGATGTGCTGGAACCAGGTTTGATCCATGTCATCGAAGCGTGGCGCGACCACGATGCCCTTGATGCCCATCTTGCTTCAGAACATCTGGAAGAATGGCGCGCCAACTGGGATCGTTTGGGAATTCACGATCGTGACTTGCGGCTGATTGCGGCGAACAGGGCGCAGCACATGTAATCGGTACGAAGTGCTGGTTGGAACGCAATTAGCGGACAGTTTCCTCCGATAATTCAGGCGATACGATCCAGTGTTTCGAACCGATGCGGATCATCGGTGTCGCGCAATGTTTGCAGCGCCCTACAAAGTCGCTGCCATTATGGCGGACCTTGTGCCTATTGAGGGTATGATGCCCAAAAAAACAAAAGGCGCGTCCGAATCTCATGTCGCAGTCTCCAAATCGGTGATGATCCTGCAAGCCCCTGCGACCTGGCTTGCCGGTATTTACGTATTCCAAGTGTTCTTTTCTTGCTGCATATATCACCGCGCGTCATGACGCTATAATGACTTTTCAATATGACGTTCTAATTATCGGTTCCGGCGCGGCCGGACTTACCGCAGCGCTTGCTCTGGCAGAGCATAAGCGGGTGCTGGTACTGGCCAAGGGGTCGCTCACCGGAGGCTCTACTGCCTGGGCACAGGGCGGAATTGCTGCTGTACTGGACACCGGTGACACATTTGAAAACCATGTGCGCGATACCATGATCGCAGGCGCGGGCCTGAACAATCGCGAGACAGTGGAATTCGTGATTGAGCGCGCACCTGATTCTATCGACCGGCTGTGCGAGCTGGGCGTACCGTTCAATCGCGATGACTATGATGAAGGGGGCGATCTGCATTTGACGCGCGAGGGCGGGCACAGCCACCGCCGGATTGTCCATGTCGATGATGCCACCGGTTGGGCGGTGCAGTCTGCTTTGCTGAAAGCCGCCGATGCCAATCCCAATATAACGATGCTGCCCGGCCGGACCTGCGTCGATCTGATCACCAGCCGCAATGGCGAGAAATATTCTGCCGAAGGGCGTGTCTGGGGTGCCTATGCCTTAGACGAGGCGACCGGCAGAGTGGTCGCACACACCGCGCGGGCCACCGTGATGGCGGCGGGCGGCGCGGGCCGGGTCTATCAGTTCAGCACTGCCCCGCGCGGCGCGACGGGCGACGGGATCGCAATGGCGTGGCGGGCCGGCGCGCGCATGTCTAATATGGAGATGATGCAGTTTCACCCCACGTGCCTGTACAATCTGGAGGTCAAGAACTTCCTGATCACAGAGGCTGTGCGCGGCGAGGGCGGGCATTTGCTGCATCCCGAAACCGGCCACCGTTTCATGGCGGATTACGATCCTGAGCGGATGGAACTTGCCCCGCGCGATGTGGTGGCGCGCGCAATCGACGATCAGATCAAGCGCTATGGCCTCGATTACGTTCATCTGGATATCAGCCACAAACCGGCCGATTTCGTGCGCGGCCATTTCCCGACCATCGACGAGAAGCTGTCGGGCCTCGGCATCGATATGACCACGCAGCCCATTCCAGTCGTGCCTGCGCAGCACTACACCTGCGGCGGGGTGATTGTGGGGCTGGATGCCAGTACCGATCTGCCGGGGCTGTGGGCAGCGGGCGAGTGTACCGAAAGCGGGCTGCACGGCGCGAACCGGCTAGCGTCCAACAGTCTCCTGGAATGCTTTGTATTTGGCGAGGCGGCGGCGAAGGACATTCTGGAGCGGTGGGACGAATTGCCTGCGCCGCCTGCGATCAAGGCGTGGGACGAAAGCCGTGTAACTGATTCGGACGAAGAAGTTGTCATCAAACAGAACTGGACCGAAATCCGCCGTTTCATGTGGAACTATGTCGGCATTGTCCGCACCACCAAACGTCTGGAGCGCGCCCGCCATCGTATCCATATGCTCGGCCAAGAGATCGAGGATTATTATGACTCTTTCCGCGTTACCACAGACCTGATCGAGCTGCGCAATCTACACCAGTCTGCGTTTCTGATTGTCGAAAGCGCTCTAGAACGCCACGAAAGCCGGGGGCTTCATTATACGCTGGATTATCCCGAAACGGATGAGGTGGCGCGGGACACGGTGTTGGTGCCTTGAAGGAAGAGATTGGCCTCGTAGTAATTGCGATACCGGCCTTGTTAGCTGGGTAAGTGCTTGTGTCTGTTATCTGCCGTGATGGTTTGCTCGAATACAGGGCGAAGGATATAGACTGCGACCAAATGACACGTTTCCGATCATTTTCGGCTATGGAATAGTCGCACTTTGTCTGGCCGCAGCGTTTCTAATTTTTTGGAGGTTAGCTTGCCCACCACCACAGCCAACAACCTGACCCTGCATTACGACGAGCATGGTGATCCCTCCCATCCACCGCTGCTGCTGGTGATGGGGCTGGGCGCTCAAATGACGCTGTGGCCGATGGAATTGGTTGAGGCGCTGGTGGAGCGGGGCTTTCGCGTGATCCGTTTCGACAACCGCGATGTCGGGCTGAGCGAGAAGCTCGATGGCGCGAAGGCTCCGGGCATTGTATGCCATATCCTGTTCCGCCGGATCGGACTGCGGCCCAAAGTGCCTTACACGCTGGAAGATATGGCCGCCGATGGCGCGGCGCTGCTGGACAGTCTGGGCATCGAACGTGCGCATGTCGTCGGTGCGAGCATGGGCGGGATGATCGCCCAATTGATGGCGATCCATTATTCGGACAAACTGCTCAGCGTTACCTCCATCATGTCCACCACCGGCAATGCCAAACTGCCACAGGCTGACAAGGCGGCGATGAAGGCTCTGACCACGCCTTCGCCGTCGATGGAGGAGGATGCGCTGGTGGAAAACGGCATCCGCATTTCCAATGCCATCGGCAGCCCCGGCTATCGTCCGGATCCCGAACGCCAGCGGGAACGGGTACGCGAAAGCGTGCGGCGCAGCGTCTATCCCGAGGGCATGGTTCGCCAGATGGCCGCGATCATCGACGACGGTGACCGGCGTGCGCGGCTGAAGGATGTGCGCGTGCCCGCGCTGGTTCTGCATGGCGAGGATGATCCGCTTGTGAAGCTTGCCGGCGGGCAGGACACTGCCGCTGCCATTCCGGGCGCGGTGCTGAAAACCTTTCCCGGCTGGGGCCACGATCTGCCGATGGAGCTGGTGGACGAAATTGCCGATGCGATTGCGAATCACGCTTTTGCAGCGGATCCGGCAGCGCCCGCCTGACAAGATCATATCGGCCTGCCTACACAATTGAGACGCACGAAAATTGCGTTTCTCGATTCGATTGATTCAATGGCCTGCGCGCGCAGTTTTCCCAGATAAAATTTTTGCGCAGATTCATTTTTGATCTTGCGCACCGGCTAAGTCCAGCTTGGTCCACGCGTCGCTGCGTTGTAGCAGGCTAATACACCGCGTTCTGCGACCTGAGTTGTGGGTTAAAACGCCATTTACCCACTTGCGCGAAAGGCCGCTGTGATTCAGTATCTAGTGGTTCACAGGGATTGCGAGCCCAAAACCTAGTCGGATCTGTCGCTTTTGTGCGGATATGCGCAGGGGGAGCGGATTCACCCGGGCAGACGGTTCAGTCACACCCTGTGGACGAAACGGGGGGCAGATGGGGGACGGGAAAACCCGGCCAGGCTTCTTATATGCGAGACGGACTTCGTGCTTCGCCACGACACTCGACTCGTGAGAACGAATGTGGAACATCGGTGATGGCGCTGCGCGACTCGCAAGCCGTACCGGACAAAGGCGTGAGGCGAATGATGGATTTCAAATCTGGGGATGATGCGGTGACCGATACGGATACGCTGGACGATGTTGCGCCTGAGACAAAGAGTGCCGAGCTGGAGGATAAAGCCGTGACGATGGGCAAAAGCGATGCCGGCACCGATGCCCTTACGCAGGTCGAAATCAATACGGCCACTGCGACCGCCACGGCCAATGCGCTGGGCGAAGCGGCTAAGGCGATGGCCGACGCCAATGGCAAGAAGGATGCGGAGGACAGCTCCAAGGTCAACGACCGCCGCTTCACCATCACCACCGATGATACCCGCGATGCGCTGCTGACGGAGTTCGGCAAGGAAACACTGATCGACCGCTATCTGCTGCCCGGAGAAAGTTTTCAGGATCTGTTCGCCCGCGTGGCCGATGCCTATGCCGATGATCAGGCCCATGCGCAGCGCCTGTACGACTACATTTCCTCGCTTTGGTTCATGCCCGCAACTCCGGTTCTGTCCAATGGCGGCACCAGCCGTGGTCTGCCGATTTCCTGCTATCTGAACTCTGTGTCCGACAGCCTTGGCGGCATTGTCGATACGTGGAACGAGAATGTCTGGCTGGCCAGCAAGGGCGGCGGCATCGGCACCTATTGGGGCAATGTGCGCGGTATCGGAGAGCCTGTGGGCCTCAACGGCAAGACCAGTGGCATCATCCCGTTCGTGCGCGTTATGGACAGCCTGACGCTGGCCATTTCGCAAGGTTCGCTACGGCGCGGTTCGGCGGCCTGCTATCTCGATGTGTCGCACCCGGAAATCGAGGAATTCCTCGAAATCCGCAAACCCAGCGGCGATTTCAACCGCAAGGCGCTGAATCTGCATCACGGCGTTTTGCTGACCGACAAATTTATGGAAGCTGTGCGCGCGGGCGAGGAATTCGACCTTGTCTCGCCCAAGACCGGCGAAGTGCGCTCCACCGTGGATGCGCGCAGCCTGTTCCAGAAACTGGTTGAAACGCGCCTTGCGACAGGTGAACCCTACATCGTGTTCAACGATACGGTGAACCGCATGATGCCAAAGCATCACCGCGATCTGGGCCTGAAGGTTTCCACCTCCAACCTGTGCAGCGAAATTACCCTGCCCACCGGTATCGACCATTTGGGCAACGACCGGACGGCGGTGTGCTGCCTGTCGTCGCTCAATCTTGAAAAATGGGATGAGTGGAAGGACGAGAAGGATTTCGTGGAAGACATCATGCGCTTCCTCGACAATGTCCTGCAGGATTACATCGACCGCGCACCGGACGAGATGGCGCGGGCGAAATATTCCGCCAGCCGCGAGAGGTCCGTGGGCCTTGGCGTCATGGGCTTCCACTCGTTCCTCCAGTCGAAAAACCTTCCACTGGAAGGCCCGATGGCCAAGGCGTGGAACGAGAAGATGTTCAAATATATCAGCGGTAAGGCAGAAGAAGCCTCGCTGATGCTGGCTCAGGAGCGCGGGCCCTGCCCCGATGCCGCCGATATGGGCGCGATGGAGCGGTTCAGCTGCAAAATGGCGATCGCGCCGACCGCATCGATTTCGATCATTTGCGGCGGCACCAGCGCCTGCATCGAACCGATCCCGGCCAATATCTACACCCACAAAACCCTCTCGGGCAGTTTCGTGGTGAAGAACCCCTATCTGGAGAAAATTCTCCAGAAGAAGAGCAAGGATTCCAACAATGTGTGGAATTCCATCCTCGAAAAGGGCGGCAGCGTCGCGCATCTCGATTTCCTCACCACAGAGGAAAAGGCAGTGTTCAAGACCAGCTTCGAAATCGACCAGCGCTATCTGCTCGAATTCGCCGCCGACCGCGCGCCCTATATCGATCAGGCGCAGTCGCTGAACCTGTTCATCCCGGCGGACGTGGACAAATGGGACTTGCTGATGTTGCACTTCCAGGCGTGGGAGAAGGGCATCAAGTCGCTCTATTACCTACGCAGCAAATCGCTCCACCGCGCAGGCTTCGCCGGCGGCGTGGAAGCGGACAACACGTCCGACGCCAAGGAAATCGAGCTGAAGGCGGAATTGGGCGAGCAGGAAACCGATTACGAGGAATGCCTGAGCTGCCAGTGAGGGCGGCACAGCAGAATTTCCGATCTGAAACTCGGGAAAAAGTGAGGTCGGGGTCAGTTTGTGGCTGACCCCGAGCCTCGATCAACCATCGAAGGGATGGCGGACCATACAACGAGCGTTTCAGGCGATTTGAAGCTCGGCGTCAATCCCTTCATCGACGAAGCGAAGGATTGATGATGTCAGTACTACACAAGTTTGCAGGTGCAAGCGGATCACTTCATAATTTTGGCATGATAGGGCCTTATGAAAGGTTTAAGCAGCATCAAGGGGTGTATCTCTTTGGGGCGCTGCTTCGAAATGGTACATTCAATGTTCTATATGTCGGGAAGTCGAAAAATTTGGCCGACCGACCAAGTCCAAATCACGAGAAATTTGATGCGGCGCTTCGGTTGGGCATGTCCCATGTAGGCGGCAGCCTTTGCTACTCCGAAGGAGAGTGCGATCAAATTGAGCAGGATTTGATAAGGAAGTTTTGCCCGCCGCTGAATCAGCAGCACAACGTTTTGGCCGGATTATTGCGATGAAGTCTGGGAGCAGAGCGGTCCTCTTGTTTGGAGTTGCTCTGCTCCTTTCCGGCTGCGCCTCTCAAATCGATGCTGGTGTAGTGAAAGATGTCAGCGCGCCGGGGTTTTGGTGGGGGCTCTGGCACGGGTTTATCTTCCCGTGGTCATTCATCGGATCGCTCTTCAATCCGGACATCGCCGTCTACGCTGTGCCCAATCGCGGGGGCTGGTATGACTTCGGCTTTTTCGTCGGCATCAGCGTATTAGGCGGCGGATCGTTCTTCGGTTCGAAACGGCGCGGCTAAGCAGCTAGCTCTATGACAGCCGAACTCATCTTTCGCCTCGGCGGTACGGTACTGCTGATGATCGGTGCGTTCGTCTTTTGGAGCGGGATCGGAGCGCGGCAGCGCACGATGGGGCGCGGGTTTGCGGCGGCCATGACAGCGCTGGCGGCGGCCCTGATCTGGCCAGTGGTGGACCTTTTGATTTGACGCGCCGGGCGTGGGGGTCCCTCGCCATTGGCCGCTCGTGCTTCCCTTACCTTTCGCACTGTGATTAAACCCCGCCTCTAGGGAAGGGGCCTTTCATGCTCGGAATATTGGGATTGCTGGTGGGCCTTGGCCTGCTGATCTGGCTGGCGCTGCGCGATGTGAATATCATCTTTGCATCCGTCATCTGTTCGCTGGTGGTGATTGCGACCAATGCGTTGCCGCTCGCTGAAAGCCTGACGGACGCCTACACTTTCGGCGATTTGGGCGCGTTCACGTTCGCCGGGCGGTTCTTTATGCTGTTTGCCGCAGGGGCGATGTTCGGACGGATTATGGGCGAAAGCCATGCAGCCACGTCCATCGCGATGGCGCTGGTCCGCGCTTTGGGGGCGCACCGGGCGCTGTGGATCACGGTATTGTCGTGCGCCCTGCTGACTTATGGCGGGGTGGTGGTGTTCGTGGTCATTTTCGCCATGTATCCCCTCGGCCTTCGCCTGCTGAAAGAAGCGAACATTCCCAAGCGGTTGTTTTGCGGTGCGGCGGCGCTGGGGGCGGGCACATTCACTCTGACCGCGCTGCCGGGTACGCCTTCCATTCACAATGTCATCCCCACTCTGACGCTCGGCACTGATCTGTTTGCAGCCAGCGGGCTGGGCCTGTTCGGCGGCGCGCTGATGTTCGCCCTTGGTATGATGTATCTGGAGCGGGAGCGGGTGAAGGCGCAGGCGGCGGGCGAGGGGTTCGAACCCGGCCCGCGCGATGTGATCCCCGATCTGGATGCCATCGCCAAAGATATCCCTAAATGGTGGCTGGCGCTGCTGCCGCTACTGCTGGTGATCGGGACCATTCTCGCCCCGCGTTTGCTGACGTTGGCTGGTGTAGGTGATACCACGCCGCTGCTGCAATTCGCGCAGGCCCAGCCGGTGCTGTGGCCTTCCATCGCTTTGCTGTTGGCAAGCATTGTGGCGCTGGCCCTGTTCCCCGCCGTGCGACGCGCGCCGATGAAGGCGCTGGGCGAGGGGACGCAGGATGCGATTATGCCGCTGATGGCAACATCTGCAGTAATCGGGTTCGGCGGGGTAGTGGCGCAGACCGGCGGCTTTGCCCTGTTTACACAGACGGTGCTTGGGCTGGACCTGCCGCCTTTGGTATCCATGTTCGCCGCGGCCAGTGCGGTATCGGGCATAACCGGCTCTGCCTCGGGCGGAATGCAGATTTTCATGCAAACGCTGGCTGAGCCTTACCTGGCGTTGGGCATAGCGCCGGAGGAGCTGCACCGGCTGGTCGCGATGGCCAGCGGGGGGCTCGATTCCCTGCCCCATTGCGGGGCGGTGATTGCGATGCTGACGATTACAGGTCTGACGCATAAAGAAGGGTATAAGGATATCGGCGTCGTCACTGTGGTCGTGCCGGTTATTGCCACTGCCGCTACAATAGCATTGGCCATGCTGATCTGATTTCTACGCGGATCGTATGCTGTACGGCCAATACGTACCCAACGTAAAAAGCCCGGCCTCACATAACCTCTTTGAGGCTTTTGCAAGCGCCGGGCTTCTGTTTCTGCTGCCCTTAAAGACAGGCAGAAAATATCTGTCGGATCAGGAGGTCATTTCGGCCTTGTTGCCTAGGCCGGTGGGGATTTGCGCAGTCTTCTTCAACACAATGCGGTTCTCCGCAATTTCCTCGATATCGTCGATCATCAGAAAGTGGTGCATATCGTCCATGCTGTCCGACTTGGTCAGCTTGATCTTGTCATCCACTACCTCGTCGACAGTGCCGACATGCACGCCTTCCGAGTTGGCGATTTCCATGTGTTCCTTGATGCGAATCTTCTCAAACATAATATTCTTTCCGGGCGGGTTTGCCGCTCCATTTGAATGGGTTATGCTTAATTAACGGTCGGCCTTGCTTGCTGTTCCTCGGTTCATCGCAGATGAAGAACAGGCCATGCGCAGCCTCCGTCAGGATGCATCGGCGGCGCTGTTTTTTGCCCTCATCCCTGCGTTGATCGTGTGCCATCGCGGCTTCTTTGTGCTAGGCTATATTCAATCAACGGAGCGGTTCGCGCGCCCGTTTTCACCTCTTTTGGTCCTTGGTTGGCGCAGGGTTACGGGTGGGGGCCAAGGCGCCCACAGCTTATCCCCGAACCATTGGGCAGGGTTGCTATCGAATCACCCCTGTGATTCTGTAAACCCCAATATAAGACGCTATTTTACCCACGGAGACACAACATGTCGTTGCTCGAAGCCCGCAAGACCTACAAGCCGTTCGAATATCCGTGGGCGTATGATTTCTGGAAACTGCAGCAGCAGATCCACTGGATGCCCGAAGAAGTGCCCCTGGGTGAAGATTGCCGCGACTGGGCGCAGAAAATCTCCGAGCACGAGCGTAATCTGCTGACCCAGATTTTCCGTTTCTTCACGCAGGCCGATGTCGAGGTGCAGGATTGCTACCACGACAAATATGGCCGCGTGTTCAAACCGACCGAAATCAAGATGATGCTCACCGCGTTCTCCAATATGGAGACGGTGCACATCGCGGCCTACAGCCACCTGCTCGACACGATCGGTATGCCCGAAAGCGAATACAGCGCCTTCCTCGAATACGAGGAGATGAAGGACAAGCACGACTTCCTGCAGCAGTTTGGCGTGGACACCGACGAAGACATTGCTTGCACGCTGGCCGTGTTCGGCGGCTTTACCGAGGGCATGCAGCTGTTCGCCAGTTTCGCCATGTTGATGAACTTCCCGCGCTTCAACAAGATGAAGGGCATGGGCCAGATCGTCAGCTGGTCGGTCCGCGATGAAAGCCTGCATTGCGAAGGCATCATCAAGCTGTTCCACGAATTCGTGCGCGAACGAGACTGCTATACCAAGCAGGTGAAGGAAAACATCATCGACATCTGCCAGAAGTCTGTCCGTCTGGAGGACAACTTCATCGACCTGGCGTTCGAAATGGGCCCCGTGTCCGGCATGACGCCGAAGGAAATCAAGAAATACATCCGCTACATCGCCGATTGGCGTCTGGGCCAGCTGGGTCTGCAGCCCATCTACATGGTGGAAGAACACCCCCTGCCATGGCTCGCTCCGCTGCTGAACGGTGTGGAACACGCCAACTTCTTCGAACAGCGCGCAACAGAATCTGTCTCTTATACACATCTGACGCTGCCGACGATCTACTCTGTGTAGA